>ENA-ORXM01000010-ORXM01000010.1-marine-metagenome-genome-assembly--contig:-NODE-10-length-450544-cov-14.232674_pt1 | contig 450544 bp, 402 predicted proteins | sample MGYA00237867_ERZ511480 | MGnify/ENA primary metagenome ERZ511480 (study PRJEB26309, sample SAMN06266103) | marine metagenome | isolation source: Algal blade | place: United Kingdom:Sidmouth, United...
TCGCTATTGAGAATCGCACGATGGCCATCACCATCTCGGTGATAACCGCCTCCTACACCACGAGATGGGACTCACCCACGACCGGCACGCATCACGCACCGGTCGTCATGTGGCGGACATCTTGCGACTGCTTTCGAACCCGCCCGATCCGTTCGTCGCCCTGGAGCCGAGCGGATTGCCAACTCGCTCTGCTGGAAAGCGACCATTTCTGTAGGTTTCTAGTAGTGGAAGGTCAAGCGCCGAACCAGCGTCGTCGGCAGAAGCAAACCATCTGTGCGGAATCTGCTGCGGAAGATGCAGAACGCCTCGATGATCGACTGGCGAGGCAAATATCAACGAGATCCTCGCGCCTACCGGTGTCTGCCAGATCACGAGGGCTGACATTGCCGATGCATATGGACGAGGACTCACAGCGAATTCGGCAGCCGCTCCCTCAAGTCGATGATGCGGAGGGCGAAGGTGACGTCTAGCAGGCTTTCGAGACGGGCCGGATCGATGGTGGAGATCTCTGCGATCTTTGTCAGCCGGTAGCGAACAGTGTTCTCGTGCACGCCCAAAGCCTGTGAGGTGGACCTCGTCTGAGCTGAATTGTCCACAAAGGCGCGGAGCGTGTCGACCAACGATGCGTCGTTGTCGGCGTCGTGATCGATCAGCGGTCGGAGCAACCGATGAGCGAACTGAACTGCTCCGTGCCCGTCACCGCCCGAGAGGACCAGACGAAAAACCCCAAGATCATCGGCGAGTACGACTTTCAGGTCGAATAGTTCGATGAACGGAACCATCGAACGAAGAACCTGATGGGCGTTGGCGATGTCGGCCCGACCGGTACACGGCGACGAGATCGCAGCGCCGACTACAGGAATCCGAGTCCTGAGGCGATCGATTGCGCGGGTGACTACTTGCTTTACACGATTCAGCCCTGCTTCCGTGGTCTCGGACTTCGGTAGTGGTACGTACAGCAGGTCGACACCGGGCAATGTGGTCGAGATGGTCTTGGAGGTGGACAACATTCCGCTGATCATCTCGGTGAAGAGTGAGCGGCGCGATTCGCTGTCGATTTCTCCCGACCGGGCAGCGTCGAGAACCAATCGGACGACAACGTGAGGACTCTCGAGGTCGACGTTCAAGAGTGCGGCCCGACGCGACACTTCCATGTCGTCGCGGCCACCGTCGAGAAGGTCGGAGAGCAAGTCCTCACGCGCCAAACTCTGGCTCGCCATCGCTCGGTACTCCACCATTCTCTGAAGGGCGAGCACCGTCGCTCCGTGCTCGGCCACTCGCTGATCGAGAGGCCCGAGCGCTTGCCCGATCTCCGCAACCGCGAGAAAGCCGATCACTTCGTTGTCGACACGCAACGGCGCTAAACAGTGTCGGCAGTTCAAACCCGCGGCGGGGTCAGGCTCGAGAGTCATCGACGGGCGATCAATAGTGTCGGATCGCAACCGTCGGGCGATCCACGGCAGCTTCGCCGCGCCGAAGGAAATAAGCGGCACACGACCGTCGGGGTCTCTCGGATTGCACGACGTAAGCAATTCGAACTGCGCCGAGTACAACGCTACGGGCTTGTCGACCAAGCCCGAGATCCGGCGAACGACCTCGTTACTGTCGACGCCGCTGAGGACGGCTGCCGTCAAGCTGCTGTGGAGGTGATCAAGCCTTTCAAGCATGGCCCTCTGATTCTCGGCCTTGCTGGCATGACGCTTCGATCGCGCCGTGACAGCGGCGTGCCGAATCGTGAGAGCGGCGAGGCGCGAGAATGCGCGGGCGACCGCCACCTCGAGTGGATCGAACGTACGTGGTCCGCGATGACTCGGGTCGTCGAGGTAGATGATGCCGATCGTGGTGTCGGCCGAAACGAGAGGCACCCCTAACATGCTGCCGATGTTCCACGCTGCCATAGTGGAGCGGATCGTTCGCCGGTCGCTCCGAGCGTCGGCGACGTAGACAGGAGCCTTGCTCTGGACGATCTCTCGCGTGAAGTGGTCCTTCTGCGTGCCGGCGATCAGTAGGCGGATAGGGGCGTCGATGTTTTTGCGATCGTGGTAACCGACGCGACCGCGAAAGACGTCACCCTCTCGCAGATAGACCGAGCAGCGGCTGACACCGAGAAGTCCACACAGACGTCGACCGACCAGGCGCAGTACGTCGTCGAGTCCACCCTCTGCTTGGTCGGCCGCCTCAATGGAGATCTCTTCGAACGCGTCGAGAACTTCGTTCCAACGACTCCCCAGCGAGACAACATCTTGGTCTCTCACCAAATCCGACACGAACCCCCGATCACGTTCTGGCTACGGTGTTGACCGTACCGCTTCGGGTGCCGATGCGAATCACCGAAGTCTCTCGGTGCGTTCGATGTCGGTTGTCCCGAGGTCGTCAGAAACTTCCTTCGGCTGCGCGGTCGATCTTCTGTCGAAGAATCATGTCCTCATGCATCTCGAACCACACCGTGTGGTACGAGTCCACGAGCGGGCTGGTGACATATGCATGGTTGCCGTCGGCCACCTCCTGTCTCGCGCGTTCGAGGCGTTGGCGGTGCACCTTGAGAGCGGGCACCGCCTGTTCGGCATCGACCAGGATTTGTGCGACCGTGTCGTGAGTTCCGGCAAGTTCTTCGTGGAGATCGGCGAGGTCGGATCCTGCGTCGATTGCCTCCATCCATCGGACGCAGCAGGCCTTGAACTGTGCGTTCACCGTCAAGAACTTCTCGTACGGCGCGCTCAGCGCCGCGATCTCGTCATCGCCGGCCGCTTCGTCGAGCAGCGCTGCATGCTCCGCTCGCCCCGCCTCGGTGAGCACCCAGCCGGCGACGCGCCGACCTTCTCGGTACGTTGCGAAACCGAGGTCGGCGAGTTCGGTCAACCCTGTTTCCAACGTCGATTCCTCGCGGCCGGTGAGGGCGGCGATCGACTCGTTCTTGGCCATCCCCTTGAGTCGAATTGCGTGAAGTAGTTCGAAGTCGGTGGTGGTTGGCATGGTCATCCTCTCTGTTGAGCGAACATCCACGGGCACAAGGGCTCGATCTGGTTCGCGAATCGATTGCAGTAGGCGGTCTGGTCGCCGGCCATCTGAAGACTGACGTGATCGACCCCGGCCTCTTGCATCTCGACGAGTTCGGAAGCGACGAAATCGGGCGACCCGACCGAACCGAGTTCTTCGATCCGCTCCGCCGTGACGAGAAACTCGAGGCTCGGCGGGACGAAGACCAGGTATCCCAGATAGTTGTCGAGGTGACGATGCGACTCCGGTCTCGCACTCATGAGGTCGACATACTCACGAACCGCCGCTTCCAGCCCAGGAGGAATCGTCCCCTTCTCGGGTGGGTTGGCAGCGAGGTATCGGATTCTGCTGATGAGGAGTGGGCCGAGCGCCGCACGAGCCTCAGGGCTGGCGAGGTCGTGATCGTCCAGGTACGGGTAGAGCATTGTCACCACTCCGACCTTGATGGCCTGCGGATTCTTTCCAACTGCTCGCGCTCCTTCAGCGATCTCGGCGCGCGCTCGTCGTAGTGCCGAGCGCCCCTCCCAACGAACGAGGATCCCGTCGGCCACGGAAGCCGCACGGCGCTGCCCCCTGGCGCCGAAGGCGGAGACCCAGCACTCGATCGGTGAGCCGGTGCGCACCCATGGAGGCTGTTGATGTAGCAACCTCGTCGTCGTGCCATCGCGAGCGGCCTCGTTGCCCGCGACGAGTTCGCGCACATCGGCGACGTGATCGATGACTCGACCCATCGTGGCGGGACGGAGGCCGACAGAGTGCGCCGAACTGTTCCCGGTACCGATGCCGAAAGTGACCCGGCCAGGAGCCAGCAACAGCATCGTCGTGAGGAACTGCGCTGTGTACACCGGTGGGCGCTGGACGGGGCTGGCTACTCCTGGCCCGACAACGATCGAGTCCGTCGACTGAAGGGCCAAGAGGCAGGCGATCGACGTGTCGGAGAAGACCGCAGGGCTGTCGTACACCCAGAGGGTGGAGAACCGCGCAGATTCTGCCGCGCGTGCGACTCCGCCGATCTCGACGCTGGCGTCGGTGTACAGCCCGAGGGTGACGCCGCTCATCCGCCGACCATGGACCGGGGTGCCCAGACGAGGGACGGCGGAAAGACGTCAGGTCGCATCGGCCTGTGCAAGGTCCCGCCACGTCGGCTCGTTTGACGCCCTTCTCGCTTGGTCGATGTCATCTCGCGTGAGCTGCGAACCCCTGTCCCGCAGTAGGCGACTCGAACCCTGCACCCGCTTGTACATGCCGTCGGCAGCCGGGGCATCGGAGTTCCACTTGATCCACTGATCATCCAGGTGAACAGATTCGGGAGTGAACAGCGGCGATGCGAACTCCCTGGCGGCACGGTTCATCTCCGTCTCGGTCAGCCTCCCCTGAGATGTCGTGTACAGCGTCGATTTACTGGGAAGGGACGAACTGCCACTCCAGTCGGCCTTACCGTTCGGGTTCACTCGAGTGGGGTAGTCGTGATCGGTGAGGACGCTCCCAGGAACCAAAAAGCTGTTCCTGCCCGTGAGCGGCAGCGCACCGTCGCGCTGACCTCGACGCCAGTTCTCGTAGGGCACTGGGTGGAGGTAGTAGTCACTCTGGCCGCCCTGGAAGCCGTTCATGAAGACCCAGTTGTCCGAATAGGCGTCGAGCGAGTACTCCTCGTTAAAGATGACCCGGAATCGTTCGGTTCGTTCGTCGATGAACTCCCACTCCGACTGATGGTAGGTCCCGGCCATGTGGGCGACGTCCGCCGCTGACTGCACGTAGGTGTAGATCCCTGCGTCGACCATCTGGCGTGCAGTCATGCCGGAGAATCTGCTGTAGAGCTTGCGGGTCGCCTCAGCAATCGCTTCCGTGAGGATCTCGAGGGTGTCGGCAAGCTCCGCCGCGGAGTCCATCCCGACGGGGGCGTAGGTGTCGCTCAGAAAATCTGACGTATACAACCCGACCCCGATGATGCTCTGTTGGTAGTCCTCGGGCCTGGCGTATGCGCTTGCCCAGTCGGTGATCTCGATCGCAATGTCACGCGTGATCACCGTCAGCGTCAAGTTGTTATAGGGGATGCCCTCGGCGACACCGTCCAGCCAACTGAAATCGCACTCGGAGAGGTTGGTGAAGTCTCTCGTGTGCATCAAGACGTTGTCACCGAGTCGGTACGGCCCGGATGCACCGAGGCTCATCCGGCTCTCGCAGTTGCCGAGGAAGCTGTACTGCGTTCCTGCTGCGATGAATCTGGCAGCTGCGGTCCGGAGGCGTTCGTCGCACCCGTAGGCATCGGCTTCGAACACTTGAAGAACCCGCTCGGAGTGCTCTTGAGCGATGTCTCCTGCGTCGTAGGCCCACACGTGCCCGCTGTTGCGGTGGTACGCACGAGAGAAACGTTGCCACCAGTCGCAGACGAGCCAGAGGTCCTCGAGGTTGTCCTCGGGTCGCAACAGGCCGAGCCGTATCAAAAAACCTCGACCGTTGAGATAGAAGTTGAGGAGACCCCAGGCGGTCAGCTTGGAGAGATTGGTCGAGACCTCCCGGGAGCGGTGGCCGCACATCTCGGGGGAGATGTTCTGCATCGATTCACGAAGGATCTCAGGCACCTTGTAGTAGGCATCGATCATGCACAGGTCGAGATACGGCATGAGCGGAAAGAGCTTCGACTCCTGAGCGGTCCGCGTCACGCAGTTGTAAACGATGACGTCGTCGACGCGCTGGAGAAAGGCGTTGAGCTCGAGGAGTTCCTCTTCGCTGATCGTCCAGTCGCTCACGGTCACACTTCCCAGATCAGCGCACGGGGGCTGGCTTCGCCGCCGTGATACGCGTCGGCGTTGGTGGCCTTGGTCGAGTACTCGACTCTGATCCGGTCGCCGTCGTGAAGATCTTGGCGGAGAGCGGTGCCCATCAGAGTTGGAACGCCGTACTCGCGCGCAATGATCGCTAGATGGCTGCGGACCGTTCCAGCGCGGCAGATCACCGCAGTGAACTCGGGAAGAATGGGTGCGGTCATCGTCCCGCCCGCATCGTCGATGACACCAATGGCGCCTTCGGGCACGCCGTCGGTCATCATGCGGTACACCTCCGACACCTGCCGGATGATGATCACTTCGCCCTCGATGTCCTCCGATCCGAAGACATTGTCACCCCAGCCGAGCGCGCCCTCCGGAAGATCGTCGAGGTTGGTGCGCTCGGCTTGAGCAGCTTCCCAGTCGGATCGAAGCATGTACCGATCCGGCATCTCGCTCACTGCGACTTCAGAACCAGCAAGGAGCTTGCGGCCCTCGATCAGCATGAATTCTCCGACAACCGACTCATCGACAGCCGACGCATCGTCGAGAGAAAAGAGGTCCATGGTCCGGGAGTTGACGATGTCACTCCAGCGCACGTCGGGCCCCATGGCTTGCAGGTTTCGTTCGATTGTGGCGTGAACGCGTTCGCGTACCATGGTGGAGAGAAGACTGCTCTCCGGAAGCGTCCATTTCGGGTTGCCTGTGGGATGTTGCGTCATGTGGGTCTCCTGGTTTCTGTGAGTTGGTTTCCGGTTCGTCAATCGTTGCCCCGGTCGCAATCTTGTTCGTGCCGAGTTGTCATGTCCCCGAGAGCCGCTTGAAGAAGGTCGAGAGCGAAACTGCGGCGACGAGAACGGAGCCGTTCAATACCTCGGCCCAGGTGAATGGGACGCCTCCGACGATCAGTCCCTGGCTGACGAAGATCAGAAAGAGGCCACCTACAACGGTCCCCCAGACATGGAACCGTCCGGAGGAGAAGATGACGATCGAGAGGAAGGCAGCGGCGAATGCCGGCAGTAAGAAGCCCACGCCGATGTCGGGGGAAGCGGAGCCCTGTCGCGCTGCCAACACGATTCCTCCGATCGCCGAGAGCAGGCCGGACGTCACGAAGGCGCCGGTGGTCACGGCGCGAACTCGTACACCGGCCAATCGTGCGGCCTCTGTATTCCCGCCGGTGGCGTAGAGGTAGCGACCGAGTTCGGTGTAGCGAAGCACGAGCCAGAGCAAGGTGGTCACGACGAGGAGGAACGCGACGGTCATCGGGACAGAGCTGGGAATGCTCGACCCGTAGATGATCAGCACGGCGACGCTCAGCGCCAGGCCGACGAGGACCGGGACACGTTTCGTGCGAGAAATAGTCGGCCCCGCATGAGCCCAAGCGATTGCGACGACCAGCACTACGAGCGTCGTCAGCACGAGCCATGTCGGTGTCTTGGTCTGGAAGCTCCCGAACGCACCCTCTGACCCTGAGAACCAGTCGGGTAGCTGCGGACTATCGCCGGTTGGAGACAGTTGCGTGCCGCCGGAGTAGACACGCGACAGGCCAAGCAGGATGCCGCCGACTCCAAGTGTCGCAATGAACGCGTTGACGCGCATCACCACGACGAGTAGGGCGTTTGCAAGACCGCCGAGGACTCCGACCGCAAGTGAAGCGGCGATGACGAGCCACATCGGCCAGTTCTGGTTCACGACGAGTCCGACGCTGAGGTACGCCGTCAATGTCACCATCGATCCCACGCTGAGGTCGAATTCGCCGGCGATGAGGCAGATGGCTAAGGCGAGAGCGACCAAGAGCACCGGAGTGTTGGCGTGTGCGTCGAGCATCCTGGCCTTGACACTGAGGAAGCTGGATCCCAACCAGAGGCCGAAAATGATGAAAACCAGACCAAACGCAATGGCTGAGATCGAGCTCACGAAGCCGGTGGACCTGACCAGGCTGAGGCCCGCCTGGCGAGAGGTGGTCGATGGACTGATCGCGGCGGTTTCGACGTCGGGCTTCACAGCATCTCCAGCAAGTCTTGATCGGTGAGTTGGTCAATTTCCTTCAGAGAACTCATGTAGCCGCTGGACATCAACGCCACGCGGTCGCAGACAGCGAAGAGATCCTCTGCGTCGGACGTTGCAACGAGGATGCCGACGCCCTTCTCGGCCAGCGAAGAGATCAACACATAGATTTCGGCACGTGTCGCCACGTCCACACCGCGGGTGGGCTCGCAGAACACGGCCACATCGGGATCCTGGAGCAGGGCTCGTCCGAACAGCACCTTCTGCTGATTGCCACCGGAGAGCTTGCCGAGGCTGATGGCAAGGTCAGGAGGCACGATCGACAGTCGCTCACAGAGTTCATTGCTGTCCGCAGATTCTGAATGCAGCCGGAGCGTGCCGCCACGTCGCCAGCGACGAAGCGATGAGAGCGTGAGGTTCCAGCCCATGGGAAGAGATTCAATGCTCCCGTGGACCTCGCGCTGCGGTGGGACGAGGGCTGTGCGGACCTCATCGCCGATCTCGATCTCCCCGGCGAGTACCGGAGTCACACCTGCGAGAGCGAGTGCGACCTCGTGCATCCCGCTTCCTGAGGTGCCGGTCAATCCGACCACCTCGCCGGCACGAAGGTCGAATTCGACATCGGAGACATCCTGTGTGGCGACACCCTTGAGCCTCGCCCTGACTTCGGTGCCGTGCGGTCGTCGGCTGCGAGCTTCTGCGGCTTCGCCGCTTCGCATGAGCTTCATGAGCTTCGTGCGGTCTCCTGCGGCAACGGTCGTGTCGGCAGCGACGTGCCCATCGACCAGAACGACTGCTCGTTCGGCGCCTGCGAGCACCTCGGACAGCTTGTGGCTCACGAGAATCACCGTGGCGCCGGCTTCGGTTGCACCGGTGAGCGTTTCGATCAAACGTTGAGCATCTCTCGGAGGCAGCGTGGAAGTGACCTCGTCAACGATCAGCAACTTGGCTCCGAGCCCGAGGAGGCGGGCGACTGCCAGCAACGCCTTCTCGCCGGGCGACAGTGTTGCGGCGAGATGTGCGGGGTCAACCGACAGCCCGACAGCCGCCAGCGCCGACACGGCGGCTTCATACTCGGCATGGCGCCTCAGAAAGACGCCCCATCGTTTGTCGATTGACGATGCCCCGAGCATCAGATTGTCAGCGATCGAGAGAGTGTCGACGATGCCGAGATCTTGGTGGATGATCCCGACCAGAGGGGTGGCGGCAAGGTTGCGGACCGGTTCTCCCTGGAGATGGATGCTGCCGCTGTCGTACGAGTGAACGCCGGCGAGGATCTTGATCAGGGTCGACTTGCCGGCACCGTTCGGGCCGAGGAGTCCGACGAACTCGCCCGCCGATAGTTCGAAGTCGATTCCCTTGAGAACCTCGGTGGAACCGAATCGTTTGCATATGCCTGCAACCTGGAGCATCAGCACTTTCTCACCGTCGGGAAGTGGGGGTCATGGTTCTAGTATCCGCCGCGGACGGCGGGCCGTGAGGCCCGCCGTCCGCTGGGCAGAAGAGGTTCTACTGACCGCCCCAGAGGTCACCGAAATACTCGCTGACCTCGAAATCAGGCTCGAAGTAGCCGTTGGTGAAGGCGGAAGCGTTGTTCGCCGTGACCAGACGCAGAGGAAGTGTCGTGGAGTCCCAAGCCTCGAGTCCGGCGAGCTGGCGACCCACCTGATCGATTGCGGCCCATGCTGCGTACTGGAACGGTGCGGCAACGGTGACGTTCACGCCCTGGTCACCGGCTTCGATCGCGAGCACCATTTCCGACCAGGCGTCGAAACCGGCAATTTTGATCTCGTCTCGACCTTGCTCCAGCGCTGTGTTTGCAAACGGGATCGAGAAGAAGTCGTAGGGAGCGACGGCGTACCCGAAGCTGTCCGGAGGGTTCGCCGCAAGCGCACCGGTCCATGTCGGTGGGCCAGGTGCTTGGAGGTCGGTGGTCGGGATGTCGATTTCGGAGTGAGTGCAGCCCTCGCATTGGTCGAGCACCGACCGGATGCCAACCATTCGTTGCGTGACGATCGGGAACGCAGCGTCGTGGAAGAGAATGCTGTTGCTTTCGCCCTGAGAGTCGGCGATGATCCACCAGCCGATTGCTTCTCCACCGGGAGCGCCGCCGGTCGTCGAGTCGATGATTGCGCCGTCGAAACCAGTGTTCTCACAGATGATGCAGGCGACCGGGATCCCAGCTGCCTCGGCCGCGTCCAGCGCAGCCTTGATCGACGCTGCGTCGATCGATGCGAGCACGATGGCGTCGTAGTCTTCGTTGATCGCTTGCTCCACGAAACCCGCCTGCAATGCAGGGTCGAACTCGCCGTCGAACGTCGGCGATGCAGTCCAGCCAGCCGTTTCGGCGGCCTCGGTTGCGAATTCGGACATTTGCTGACAACCGATCCCAGCCTGCCCGCATGAGATGATCGCAACACGTTGTTCACCGATGTCGAACGCTTCGGTCGGGCCAGGAAAGTCGATTCCCTCGAGCGCTGTCAACTCGGCAACCTTCGCCTCCGCCTCGGCGACGATGTCGGATGTGGGTTCATCGGTGTCGGTCTCGGAACTCTCGGGCTCCGAACCGGCCGTCGCCGGAGCGCTCTCCGCGCTCGAAGTATCGTCTGGAGTGGTTGCTGGCTCGTCGCTGCCGCAGCTTGCGGCGACCAGAGTCAGTGTCAGCGCGACCGCCGGAACTAGATGGATGCTTCGTTTCACAGGTGTCCCCCTCATGTTTGGTCTCCGGGTAAGTGGAGATGCTCGACGGTGCAGGCTTGGTGCCGGACCGCTCGGTTCCCGTAGAACTGTGCGCGCACAGCGGTGCCATCGCCAAGCAAGTTCGCGCGGGTCGTTGTGGACATCTCCAGGGCTGGTGTGCCGCTTGGCATCCCGGGCACCAGCGGATGGGAGGAGCACAGCCGGGGCAAAGAAGCCGGAACCTGCCGGCACGTTGTTTGGAGTAACCGACAGTGTCGCCCGATCCAGCAAAGGCGGGACTTCGTTCCGGTGGTTACCGTCTCGATCATGGAAATCGAGTTCGACGTCATCGCCGAGGGGCTGTTCTTTCCTGAAGGCCCGCTCGTGCTGCCAGACGGCTCGGTGGTGGTCGTCGAGGTCGGCGGCGGGGTTTTGACCCGGATCGACCCAACCGACGGATCGAAGCAGACCGTGGCCCGACCCGGGGGCGGGCCGAATGGTGCCGCAGTCGGGCCGGACGGGGCGCTGTACGTGTGCAACAACGGTGGATTGGCGTTCAAAGACGGCACCGACGGTCACTTCCCTTCGGGCCAGGCTGCCGACTACAGCGGCGGACGAATCGAGCGCATCGACCTCGACAGCGGAACCACGGAAGTGATCTTCCGCGAGAGTAATGGCCACCCGCTGAAGGGTCCGAACGACATCGTGTTCGACGCGTCCGGCGGTTTCTGGTTCACGGATCACCCGAAGAAGCGCGACCGCGATCGTGACTGGGGCGGGGTGCACTACGTCGCCGCCGACTACGCCAGCATCACGGAGGTCCGGCACAAGCTCGATGATCCCAACGGCATCGGTCTGTCGCCCGATGGATCGACTCTCTACGTCGCCGATACGCGCGCCGCCCGCCTTTGGAGTTGGCCTGTCCTCGCACCCGGAGTGCTCGCTGGCGACGAGAGTACGTTCATGGGCGTGCGCGGGCGGGGGGCGACGTGCATTGCAACCTTGCCGAGATTCCAGAGCTTCGACTCGCTCGCCGTCGAAGCCGGAGGTCACGTCGTCGTGGCCACCATCGCAGAACCGGCTGGGTTGACGGTCGTGGATCCCGTCACCGGCGGATACGTCCTGACCGAGCTGCCCGACCCCATTCCGACCAACGTGTGCTTCGGCGGCGACGACATGCAAACGGCATACGCAACCTTGTCGTCAAGAGGCCTGTTGGTCCGGATGCGCTGGCCACGGCCGGGCCTGCGACTCAACTTTCAATAGTTCGAGGAGGCCAGCGCATCGCCGAGGAGTCGCCCCGAGAGGGCGATCGGGATTGGTAACGCTGCCGCGGTGGGATCTATCCTGCGCTTGGTCATTGGTATCGCTGGACGGTGTGGCCTTACGCGCGAAAGCGCCATCTGTGGAACTCCACAACCGGGCGACGGGAGCCCCTCGATTCGATTCGCTTGATGTGTTCAGTATGTCGCCGTGACCAAATTGACTGCCAGAACGGCACCACGCGGCAACCAGATCGGGCCAGCGGCGCCATGAACACCGCTGTGCTTTTCGACTGGGACGGAACGCTCATGGACTCCCACTCAGCGATTCTCGCTGCGTACCGATCCGCCACCACGTCGGTCATCGGGCGGCGCTTTCCCGATACCCAGGACGAAATCGATCTCATCCGACCGATGCGCGCTCAACAGAGCTTCCCGCTTCTGAGTGACGACCCCAAGACGGTCGCCGAGTTGATCGCCGCTTACAACGATGCCTACGTCCGAGAAAGCGTCACCACAGCGCATGCCTTCCCTGGAGTTGAACGGCTCTTGGGTCGCCTTCGGGACGGCGGCCAGACCCTCGCCGTTGTCAGCTCGAAAGCCGGTTCGAGGATCGCGGCCGACGCGGTTCAGGAATCGCTCGACAGCTTCTTCGACACGGTGATATCCGGGGACACGAGCGCTGAGGTCAAACCCCACCCCGGTCCCATTCTGGATGCGCTTGCCGCGCTCGAGGTTCCGGCGGACCAGGCGATCTACGTCGGAGACGGCCCCCAGGATGTGATCGCAGGTCGCGACGCAGGTGTCTTCACGGTCGGGGTGACCTATGGACTGCACTCGGCAGCGGAAGTCGCCGGCGAGCGCCCGGATGCGCTTGCCAACAACATCGACGAACTCGAATCGGCAATTCTCGGTGCCGTTGCAATCCGAGCAGAAGGGTGAATGAAATGACTGAGTGGAGAATCGACGAACACCAGCTGCATCGACTGAATACGAGACTCACGCGATCGGACCAGGTCCTGCTGTGGAACTGCACGAGTCGCACGGCACAAGAGTCGGCGCTCTTCCCGATGATGCCGTACCTGATGTCGACGTTCATCGATTCGTACTACCGATACCCCGACCTACTCCGTAAGGCCACCGAGCAGATATCTCCTGAAGTGTGCGGGAGGCGTGCAAGAGAAGTGTCCTGCAAGCTGTCGAAGCTGACGTCGTGGGCGGCCCTGAACTACTACCTCAACGGACGCGCCCTCCTCGTGAACTTCGGGGTGCTCCGTCCCGAGGACAACCTCGAAGATCTGTACTTCATGATCGATTGGCATGAGCGGTTCGCGCTCAGCTACCACCGTCAAGCCGGTCATCTCTACACGCTGGACTCGGGAGACCTCGGGCCCGAGTTGCCCGAGCGGACGGTCCAGGTGCTGGAAGCGGATAGCTACCAGCTCGCTGGTCATCCCAAGTTGGCGACGGCGCTACGTCGGTGCATTGCCATGCTCACCCAGTACAGCTTCCTGGCGCACGCGGAATCGCGAACCGGCCTGAACAACTCGGGCCCCTATCGGGTGGACGACGACCACGTGCTCCTCACCCGCGACTTCTTCAATCTCACCGAATGTGACATGCCCTGGATGGACGAGGTCGCCGACCTCGTGGAACACGGCAGCCTCACCTTCGCGATCGTGGTGCGCGATGTCGACGCAGAAATCACCGACTGGGGGTCGCTGTACACAATTCCCGAGCAACTGGACAACAACGTGGTGAGCGTCGGTCTATACACCTCGGACTGGCTTTCGGATCGCTATCAACCGGTCGGCATGGACTCGCGCGAAGAACTGACCCGGACCCTCGAGGACATCGCCGAGTCGATCGAACGGGCGATCGCGGTCCAGTACCAAGTCTTCGGAGACATGAGCTGGCTGGAGATGGTCCACGCCGGGATGGTCACCTACTTCCAGAGTCCATCCGATGTGGCTCACATGGCTGGCACGTATCGCCAGAGCGATTGGGACTTCATCGACGATCGAACCGAACGTTTCTTGGCTTTGATGAACGAGGAGTATGCGCGGGACGCTTACATGGACAAGTTCGTCAACATGTCGAGTCGGCATTCCGCATCGTCGAACTATTTCATCCACCCGGTGTCGAAGAGTCAAGGAAGAGGAACGTTCTTGGTGCCGGAAGGCGTGCTCGTCGATCATGACTACCCGCGACGGGTCAACACGAACGGCCTCGCCGACTGCAAGGGATCGTCTTCGCTACCACCGAAGACCGGCAAGTACGCAACGTCGGTCGGCCGGCTCAGCGAGAGCGCGGCCAACGAGGCGGCGAGGGCGTTTAACAGTCCGTTGGTGGAGAGCCCGTTTGCGCATTTCGACGATAACTGGGTGAAGTACCACAGCGAAGATCCTGCCGTGCAGGACATGTATCGGTACACACAGGATCGATCACGACTGCTCAGGGGTCGCGGTAGCACGCTGACGCATGAAGAACTGCTGACCATTCGTGCAGAGGCGGGCGAGGCTGCCTGGTAGGGAACACCCGAGCGCACTCTGGCGCGCATGTCGGAGGCAGGACGGGGCGTTGTGAGACTCGACAAGGTCGATTCGACGAGGCCTTTCCACGTATCGCGGATGATCGTACATTCACTTTGCAAGGCAACCCAGGTACATCGAGCGGAAGGGTCACAGTGAGCGCATCGGCAGTCAAAGGCGCAGTCTTCTTTGGGTCTGCGCAGCAATCCTCGCCGCCGATCGAAACGGGTCTGAACGAAACTCTTGGTGGCAAAGGTGCGTCGCTGGTCCAGATGACGAGACTGGGCCTTTCAGTCCCGCCCGGGTTCGTCCTCGCGACATCCGTCTGTCGGGACGTCTTCGAGCGGGGATGGCAGCCAGCGCATGAGCGACTCATCCGTTCAGGTCTTGCCACCCTGGAAGCTGCTGTGGGTCGGACGCTCGGCAGTTTCGACAACCCGTTGCTGCTCAGCGTGCGTTCGGGAGCGGCGACATCGATGCCGGGAATGATGGACACGGTGCTCAACGTCGGCATGACGGCGGAGGTCGCAGCGGGACTTCTCGCAGCGACTGGGGACGAGACGTTCGCCGCTGACACGTTCCACCGGGCAGCCATGAGTCAAGCCGAGATCGTTGCAGAAGTCTCCGGCGCCGACCTCGAGAGATGTCGACGCGCCCATCATCCAGGGGACCTCTCAGCGACGATCAACGCTTGGGCCGAAGCTCACGAACGCAATCACGACCCGGTGGCGCAGGTCATCGAATCGATCCGAGCGGTCTTCCGTTCGTGGAACCTGCCCCGCGCGCAGAAGTACCGCGAGGTCGAGCACATCCCCGACGACCTCGGAACCGCTGCGGTCATTCAGCAAATGGTGTTCGGCAACATGCCCGGTCGATCGGGTACGGGGGTCGCATTCACCAGAGATCCGGCCAGCGGGGCAAAGGGCATGTTCGGGGACTTCCTCGAACGAGCCCAAGGGGAGGACGTCGTGGACGGGCGTCACGACACGTCGCGCCTGACGGAGCTCGATCGACGATGGCCGGATCTCGCCAGCGAGTTGGCAACGGCGGCTTCCACACTCGAGCATCACTATCAGGACATGGTGGACATCGAGTTCACCATTGAGGGAGGGACGCTGTATCTGCTGCAGGCGCGCGCAGGTAAGCGGAGTCCAGAGGCGGCATTTCGAATCGCCGTCGAGCTGGCGGAAGACTCAGAATTCGAAGTCGACCGAGAAGAAGCAGTGCGACGGTGTCGTCACCTCCTTGCTGACAAGAGCGAACGGATAAGTGGCAGCGACGCTGGCTCGGACACAGTCTTGGCGGTCGGACTCCCCGCGTCACCGGGACGCGCATCTGGCGTCTTGGCCGTGGATCTCGACGACGCCATCAAGCGGTCCGTGCGGGGTCAGGACGTGGTTCTCGCGCGACCGACAACGACACCGAGCGATGTGGCGGGAATGGTGGAGGCCGTGGCCCTCATCACCACACACGGCGGGCTCGTGAGCCATGCGGCTGTCGTCGCCCGGTCCTGGGGTCTTCCCGCTGTCGTTGGTGCAACCGACATCACCGTCTGCAGCGACGGCATCGCAGTCGGCGGCGAAATGGTCGCCGTGGGAACGCTGGTCACGGTCGACGGGTCGACCGGGGAGGTCATGGTGGGCGCCGCCGGAACGGAGCGCCAGACCATCCCAGCCGCGCAGACGCTCTTGGCGTGGAGCGAGGCGATGGTTGCGGAGGGCGGACGGTCATGACTCGAGAACACTTCGGTTCACCGTCACCGCTGACTGTCTCGCGAACCATTGCGACGACCCGAATCGCCAGCCGAAGGAGTGAATGATCGATGTCGAAGCCACTAGATGGACTCAAGGTGGTCGAGATGGCCGGGATGGGCCCGGGACCTCACGCCGGGATGATGCTCAGCGATCTCGGTGCGCAGGTCGTTCGCATCGTGCGACCGAACACCCCACCCGTTGAGACAACAGCGACGTCACACACTCGCCGTGGACGTCGCACCGTCGTTGCGGATCTGAAACAGATACGGCAGCTGGAGGCAGTCAGGTGTCTGATCGGGGCAGCCGATGTCATCATCGAAGGCTTCCGGCCCGGCGTCATGGAGCGGCTCGGTTTGGGCCCCGACGTTTGTCTTGCAGACCACCCGACGCTGGTGTACGCGCGGATGACGGGGTGGGGCCAGTCGGGTCCGTATGCAACCGTTGCCGGACACGACATCAACTACATCTCGCTGACCGGAGTGCTTCACGCAATCGGTCCGAAGGAGCAGCCGTTACCTCCGCTGAATCTGGTCGGAGACTTCGGCGGCGGCTCGATGTTCCTGATGACCGGGATTCTTGCGGCACTTGTGGAACGCGAGCGCACAGGTGTCGGGCAGGTGGTCGATGCAGCGATGGTCGACGGAGCGAGCGTCCTCGCTCAATCCCTACTTGAGTTGCGGTCCGAAGGGCGCTGGACCGAAGATCGGCACGCCAACCTGCTCGACGGAGGAGCGCCGTTCTATCGCACGTACAGGTGCGCCGACGGCGGGTTCATGGCAGTCGGTGCAATCGAGCCCCAGTTCTACTCACTGTTGCTCGAGGGCTTGGAACTCGACCCGGAGACGCTTCCGGACCAGAACGACCAGTCGCAGTGGTCTGCAACCTCGGAGGTGCTGGAACTGGCCTTCGCAGAACATCCTCGACATCACTGGGAGGGTGTTTTCGACAGCACCGACGCGTGCGTGACGCCGGTCTTGACATTCGAAGAGGCGCCGGACCATCCCCATGTTGCGGCGCGCGGTTCCCTGACACGAGTTGACGGATGGACCACTGCCGGTCGCGCACCGCGACTCTCCAGCTCCGACAGTGCGGCGATCCAGAGTCACGATGTCGAGGAGTTGCACGACGTAGTGAAGGACTGGACCTGATGGGCGCCCGGCCATTCCCGAACGCGGTGCTCCGTGGACCAGATTGACGAGCAACTGGGCCGCTGGGCGGGGGCCCACGTGCCTGAGGCCGACCACGTCACAGATGTTGCACCGATGCCAGGAAACTCAGGGTTGAGTTTCGGTTTCAGCGTACGCAGCAGCACGGGGGACGTCATTCGACGCCTCGTCATCCGCCTGGCACCGCCCAATGTGCGACGCCAGGGTAACACCGACGTGCTGCGCCAAGTTCCGCTTCTGCAAGCGCTCGAAGCTTCGGGCGTGCCGACTGCCGAGTTGATCTGGTCCACGTCCGAGACACGTTGGTTCGGGACCGATGCGATCGTTCAGGAGCTACTCCCTGCGACCCACCTGCCGATGGTGCGGTCCTCGGAGGCATCAGACGATTCTGTCGGGGACGCAGAGCCCTACCTTCGCCAAGCAGTGGAGACACTCGCCCAGATCCATCGGGTCGATTGGCGTGAGCGGCTCGATGGATGGGACACCGAGAAGCCCTTGAGTGATCGAATTGAGTTCTGGGGTCGCCTGTTGGCGAAACACCCGAGCAAGGAGTGGCGGCTGCTCGGCGAACAGCTTGGTCAGTGCTTGGTTCGGACAGACCCAGGCAACCATCTGACGGGGCTCTGCCACGGCGACTATCAGACGCACAACATCTTGTACGACGATCGGGGTGATCTCACTGCCGTCGTCGACTGGGAGATTGCAGGAATCGGACCGGTTGGAATCGACGTCGGTTGGTTGTCGATCATGACCGACCCGAGTTGCTGGCACGCAGAGCGCGCCGACCTCATGGTCGTCACGGCCGCACCCGCATGGCTGCTCAGCCAGTACGAGCGTGCGACCGGCTCCACCCTGGACAACTTCACCTGGTACCGAGCGCTGGCCTGCTACGTCTACGGAGCAATCGCTGGCTTCAACCTCTACCTGCATCGGTCTGGACGGCGGGTCGATGTCGCTCAGGAGTTGACCGGTCCTGCAACGCCCGTGCTCTTCCAGACGGGCATCGAGCATCTGGCCTCCGCAAGCCCCACTTCTCTCCCCCGCACATCCCGCACATCCACCGCACCACGTAACAGGACCATTGAAAGGACTTAGAAGATGAACGAGGACACTCAAGATCGTCGAAGGATCAGCGCGTTGTCTCGCTCGATCGAAGGCAAGCGAGCGATCGTGACGGGCGCAGCGAGCGGAATGGGGCGTGCCACCGCTCACCTGTTCGCCGATGAAGGCGCACGCGTCGTCGTGGCAGATCTCGAACAGCGCACTGTCGACACCGTCACACGAGAGATCGCATCGGTTCACGGGGATGGCGCTGCTCTTGGAGTGGTCTGCGACGTCGCCGAACCAGCAAACCTCCGGTCGCTCGTCGAGCAAACCGTGGCATGGGGAGGCGGGATCGACATCATCGTCAACAACGCAGGAATATCGGTTCCGAACGACACGTCGCAGGACGACGAAGAGTTCGACTCGGTGTGGCACCGGACGCTCGACGTCAACCTGAGCGCCCAGGCTCATCTCGTGCGCTATGCGCTTCCTCATCTGCTCGAAGCCGATGGCGGCCGAATCGTCAACATCGCATCGACCGAAGCGATCATGTCGATGGCGGGGCTGATGAGCTATTCAGCCAGTAAGGCCGGTGTCGTGGGACTGACCAAGAGCCTTGCAGTCGAGTTGGGCGGTCAGGACATCACGGTCAATTGCATTTGCCCTGGTCCGATCCACACACCGATGAACGAGCGCTTTCCGGAAGACAAAAAAGTGGTGTACGCCCGCCGGCGAGTACCGGTCGGTCGTTACGGCATGCCTGAGGAGGTCGCACAGATGACCCTGAACCTGTGTCTACCGGCGTCGAGCTACGTCAACGGAACAGTGATTCCCGTCGACGGCGGCATGACCATCCGTCATATCTAGGAGGGATGGCATCATGGAGGACAACCCAGCCTGCCGCCCGAATTCGGACGAACTTCGCGGCAAGGTTGCGCTCGTCACCGGCGGGAGCCGCGGCCTTGGGCGTGAGATGATTCGAGCGTTCGCCGAGCGTGGAGCGCATGTCATCGTTGCGAGCCGAAAGGTCGACGACTGCCAGACGTTGGCTGACGAAGTCCGCAACGCGTTCGGAGTCGAAGCCATGGCGGTCGCCTGCAACGTAAGCGTTTGGGACGAATGCAACGAACTCGTCGAGGCCGCCTATCGGCGATTCGGAAAGGTCGACATTCTGGTCAACAACGCTGGGCTGTCACCGCTGTATCCCAGTCTCGACGACGTCAGCGCTGAACTCTTCGACAAAGTCATTGGCGTCAACCTGCGTGGTCCGTTCCGATTGATGGCGGCGATCGGTACACGGATGGCCGCCGGTGATGGCGGAAACATCATCAACATCGGGTCGGTCGAGGCGATCCGACCACGAGGCATGGCATTGCCGTATGCAGCCGCCAAGGCCGGTTTGCACGTCCTCAGCGAGGGGTTCGCTCAATCGTTCGGGCCGAGCGTTCGAGTCAACACGATTCAGGCTGGAGCGTTCCTGACCGACATCTCAGAGAATTGGCCCGACGGCGTGCGCGAGGGGATCGAGACAGACACTGCGCTGGCGAGATGCGCCGAAGCCGACGAGATCGTCGGCGCCGCTGTCTTCTTTGCGACGTCGGCGTCTTCTTACGCGACCGGAGCACTACTGCGCTACGACGGCGGCATCAGGTGACTCGTCCGCTCCCAAGAGCAGGCCCCGGCACGCCGCTGACCCGAATGAGTTCACAACCGAAAACGCAATCTTGCGGCCGGTGGTCGCATCGAACGTGACGAGAGTGCTCGTCACAGAAACGGAGTCCAGCATGTGGAGTTTCGAAACCGACCCAGAGTTCCAACTGGAACTGGATTGGATTGATCAATTCGTACGTGAAGACGTCGAGCCCCTCGACCAGATTCTCGGTAGCCAGTGGAACATCCACGATCCTGAGTTCGGGCGACTGGTTCGGCCGCTGCAGGCGAGAGTCAGGGATCGAGGGCTCTGGGCATGCCACCTCGGGCCGGAGCTCGGTGGTCGAGGGTACGGGCAGCTCAAGCTGGCACTGATGAACGAGAAGTTCGGCATGTCTCGATTCGGTCCGATCGTCTTCGGAGCGCAGGCACCGGACACCGGAAACTCAGAGATTCTCGCCCACTTCGGGACCGACGAGCAGAAAGAGAAGTACCTCAAGCCGCTGTTGGCCAACGATGTCGTTTCGTGCTTCTCGATGACTGAGCCGCAGGGCGGTGCTGACCCGCTGCTGTTCGAGACCTCTGCAGTGCAAGACGGCGACGAGTGGGTCATCAATGGTGAGAAATGGTTTGCCTCCGAGGCGGAGACTGCGGCGTTCTACATCATGATGGTCGTCACTGATCCGCAGGCCGAAAGCCCGTACCAGCGAGCGTCGATGTTTGTGATTCCGACCGAGACCCCAGGAATCGAGATCGTCCGAAACTACGGCTTCTACGGCGAACCCGAAGACACGCACGCCCACCTCAAGCTCACCGACGTACGCATCCCTGCTGACGCCATGTTGGGGGAGCGAGGGCAGGCATTTGCGATCGCTCAGACTCGGCTGGGTGGCGGGCGGCTCCATCACGCCATGCGCGCAGTCGCTCAGGCAACCCGCGCGTTCGAAATGACGTGTGAACGGGTCATGTCCCGCCACACCAAGGGCGAGCTGCTTGCCAACAAGCAAATGGTCCAGGAGAAGATCGCCGACTCATGGGTACAGCTCAGACAGTTCCGTCTGCTGGTGTTGGAGACTGCATGGCTGGCCGATCAGGGGAACGACTGGAAGTCCATGCGGATGAACGTCAGCGCCGTCAAAATGGTGATGCCGCGAGTGTTGAACGACATCGCGTCGACAGCGTTGCACCTCCACGGTTCGCTCGGTTTGAGCCACGAAATGCCATTCGCCGGGTGGATCATCAACTCGTTTCACATCGGGCTGGCCGACGGCCCGACAGAGGTGCACAAGATGGTGGTAGCCCGCCAGCTACTCAAAGATGTTGCGCCAGCCGAGGGGATGTTCCCCAGCTACATGCGACACGATCTCGAACAAGCTGCGCGCAAGCGTTTCGGCAGTGAGACGAGCTAGAGGCCGACGATGAAGATTGCTCGGAACGTTTTCAGTGTTCTCGACCGAACTGCCGAAAGTGCTGACCGCTCTCGCCTGGCCTGCGGATTCGCTGGCGAACAAGTGACGTTCTTGGAGTTGCGTGATCGGGCGTTGGCGGTTGCAGGTGGACTCGCCAGTGTCGGTGTCGAAACCGGCGACAGGGTCGCAGTGATGATGGACAACCGGATGGAATGGGTCGAGACGTTCTTTGCGCTTGCAGCGCTCGGCGCCATATGTGTGCCGGTCAACGTGTTGCTGACAGGGCCGGAGATCGAGCACGTCTGCACTGACAGTGGCGCCCGATTCCTGATCGTCGATGAGGTTGGCGGCCGAGAAACGGCCTCGTTGAACGTTCGGTTCGACACCGTGGTCACTGTTGGCGAAGCGGTGTGGCCGGAGGAGTCCGTCGGTATCAGCTGGAACGAGGTCACTTCGGGCGGTTCTCTCGGGGCGGACCACGTCGAACCCGGTCTGGAGTCGCCGTTCATCTTCTACTACTCGTCCGGAACCACTGGGCTCCCCAAGGCTGCCGTTCACACGCACGACGGCGTGCTCTGGAACTCGTTCGGACAGATACCGGGACTCGGCTTGACTCGCGATGATCGGTATCTGGTGATTCCTTCGCTTTCGTGGGCAGCCGGATTTCACAACTTGGTGATCCCGTTGGTCTGGGTCGGTGGCTACAGCGAGATTCGTCGAACTGGCGGGGCGACGATGGACGACATCGTAGCGATGGTCGAGCGTCATCAGATCAGCCACGTCATGTTGGTGCCGAGCCTGCTGCGGATCTTGGCGAACCGCCCTGACCTCATGAAGCGCCTCTCAGCGAGTTCGCTGACGTGGGTGGTCACCGGAGCGGAGCCGGTTCCTCGTGTTGTCATCGACGGCGTCTGCCGCGGGATTCCGGGTGTCGATGTGTGCCAGGGCTATGGGTTGTCGGAGTTTCCGACGATAGCAACGGTCTTGGCAGCCGAGGACGTTCTCGAACATGAGGGGTCGGCTGGGCGGGCATTGCCGCACACAACCATTGCGATTCGGACTGAGGGGGGTGAGATTCGACGGTCAGGAACGGGCGAGTTGCTGCTGCGGTCGCCAGCGACGATGGTCGGTTACCACGGACAGTCAGACCAGACAGAGGAAGCGTTCCGCGATGGATGGCTGAACACGGGCGATCTCGCCGAGCTGGACGCTGAGGGATTTGTCACCATTATCGGTCGCACCAAAGATCTGATTATCTCGGGCGGTCTGAACGTGTACCCGAAGGAAATCGAGGACGTGATCGGTCGCCAGGACGGGGTCGCTGAAGTCGCAGTGGTGGGTGTCCCGCACGAACGATTCGGTGAGACCGTCGTCGCAGTGATCGTGACCGACATACCAGACCTCGATACCCAGCTGATCGCGGACATGTGCGCCGCCCAGCTTGCTTCGTACAAGCGTCCTCGGCGATTGATCGTGAGGCCGGAGCCGCTGCCACGTAACGCCAATGGCAAAGTGCTCAAGCGTGAACTGCGACCATGGGTCGAGGCGAAGCTCGCCGAAGGCGAATGGGTGTCGTCGCCGGGATAGTGGTGCAGTGCGGCGCGCATCATGTTGCGCATCGCGTGGACTCGGCAGCGTTGCCAGCTGGCGCCTTCCAACTTGATCGCAGCGACGAGGCCGGCGTGCGCGTCGGAGATCACGAGCTTCGCGCCGGTGAGCCCACGGCCTTCGAGGTCGCCAAGGAACTTTTTCCAGAACGTCTCATTCTCCGGGTCACCAATGTCGACACCAAGCACTTCACGGTGGCAGTCAGCACGCAGTCCGGTTGCGATGACGACTGCGTTCGACACGACGTATCGGTGCGGTTCTCGCCCACATGGACGTAAGCGGCGTCGAGCCACACGTAGACGAACGGCTGATGATTCAAACAGCGGGTGCGCAACACGTTCACGTCAGCGTCGATCTGGCTACCGATGAAGCTCACGGTCGACTGGGACACGCCGCTGTCGCACGGGACGTTCCCAAAGTCGAACCGCGAGACCCCAGGCGCACTGGGTGCAAGAGGACGAAAACAACAACGACCGGCACGCATCACGCACCGGTCGTCATGTGGCGGAGAGGGTGGGATTTGAACCCACGGACCCCGGAGGGTCAATGCCTTAGCAGGGCATCCCATTCGGCCGCTCTGGCACCTCTCCTGGGAGCATGGAGCATAGCCCGGTATCGTCGAACGCGGAACGGTGGCAGAGCGGACGAATGCACCCGCCTTGAAAGCGGACGACCTTCACGGGTCCGGGGGTTCGAATCCCCCCCGTTCCGCCAATCGGCACGTCGTCCGACTGGTCTGGCATCATGCGCTTGACCGGCGGGCGAGGTGTACGACCGCTCACACGGAACGTCGGCACGACCCCTCCGCTGCGGCAGGCCCTGATCAACTCGATCGTCACCAACCGAGCTGACGCATCGCTACGGTCGCAGTTGTGACACATCCGCTGCCCGACACCGCGACCGAAACCTCGAGTCTGCCCTCTCCCGGTACCGGGCCGTTCGGCACCCTCTCTGCTGCCGACCGAGACAAGGCCGCCGGGCTGCGCAAGATGAAGAGCGTCGCCACTGCGCTCCTCGTGATCGCTGCGATCGTCTTCGTCATCGCCAAGATCAACGAGGACCAGGGTACGTGGGTCGGCTACGTACGCGCCGTCGCCGAGGCCGCCATGGTGGGTGCGCTTGCCGACTGGTTCGCCGTCACGGCGCTCTTCCGTCACCCACTCCGCATCCCGATTCCGCACACGGCGATCATCCCGAAACGCAAGGACGAGATCGGCCGCAGCCTCGGTGACTTCGTCGAGTCGAACTTCCTCACCGCCGAGGTGATCGACGAGCGGCTGCGTGGTGCGCAGATCGGCAAGCGTGCCGGCGAGTGGCTGGCCGTTCCTGCCAATGCGTCCCGGGCCGGTGACGCTGTGGCCGACGTGCTGCGCGGTGGTCTCGAAGTCCTCGACGACACAGAGATCCAGCAGGCCCTCGAACACCTCATCGAATCCCGTGTCCGCGCGACCCCGGTCACTCCCCTGGTCGGCAAGGCGATCGACCTGACCGTGGAGGGTGGTCACCATCAGCGCCTGCTCGATGCGGTGCTCGTCGGCGTCGGCGGCTTCCTCGACGACAACCGCAGCACGTTCCGCAAGCGACTCGACGAGGAATCACCGTGGTGGGTGCCCGAACCGATCGACGACCGTGTCTTCAACAAGATCTACACCGCTGTTTCGAGCTTTCTCGACGACGTCGGACGCAATCCGGACCACGAGATACGCGACAGCGTCGACGTGCGCGTCGTGGCCTTCGCCGAGCGGCTCCGTGCCGACCCCGAACTCCTCGCAAAAGGCGAAGCGTTCAAAGAGGAGATGCTCGATCACCCCGAAGTGCGTCGCTGGATCGACTCGCTCTGGATCGAGGCGAAGCGCGGCATGATCAGCGCAGCAAACGATCCGACGAGCGAGCTGCGCGTACGACTGGTGACCAGCCTCCAGCAGCTCGGCGCCCGCCTGGCCGCCGACCCGGAACTCCAGGCCAAGATCGATCGGTGGGTGTCCGGAGCGCTGGCCTACGTCGTCGAGAACTATCGGACGGAGGTCAGCGACATCATTGCCTCGACCGTTGCCAAGTGGGACGGCGAGTCGACGGCGGAGAAGATGGAACTCCAGGTCGGCCGGGACCTCCAGTTCATCCGGATCAACGGCACCATCGTCGGTGGACTCGCCGGCTTCGTGATCCACGCCGTCGGCCAACTCCTCTGACTCGAGCGTCACAGTTCGTTGCGTCACAGTTCATTGCGTCACGGTTCGTCGCGTCACAGTTCGTCGCGTCACGGTTCGGATCTCGCTTCCGTGTCACCGCAACCAGCGAAAGTCAGCCTGTGTCGTGACACAGATCCCGGGCTGGCTTCTGCGTCACCACAAGCAGCGGGTTCCAGCACTTGTGGTGACATAGAACGCCGTACCGGCTCGTCGCTACGCAGCCCGACACTCCATGATCGGTGCATGACCACCACCGCGAGTACCTCCACCCCTGCGAGCGCCTCCACCACCGCGAGTACCTCCACCACCGCGAGCGCAGCGGGCGCACTGGACGGACACCACGCGCTCGTCACCGGAGGCGGCTCGGGAATCGGACTCGCCACTGCCCGTGCCCTCGTCGCGGACGGGGCCACCGTGACACTGGTCGGCCGCAGCGGCGTCAAGCTCGGTGACGCCGCGGACGCGTTGGGAACACCCGGACGGGTTCGTACCGCAGTCGCCGACGTGGACGACGAAGCATCACTCTTCGGGGCGATCGACTCGGCGAACCAACAGGCACCGCTGACCATGGCGATTGCGAATGCGGGGACAGGCGGCGCCGGACCCATCCTGGCGATGGATCTGGAAGAGTGGGAGCGGGTGCTGCGCACCAACCTCACCGGCGCGTTTCTGACGATCAAGCACGCTGCAACCAAGATCACCGCCAACGGCGGCGGCACGATCTGTGCGATCTCGTCGATCGCCGGCACGCACACGCATCGGTTCATGTCGTCGTACACGACGTCGAAAGCCGGGCTCAACATGCTCGTCCGCAACGCCGCCGACGAACTCGGCTCGCTCGGTGTCCGGGTCAATGCCGTTGCACCGGGCATCGTCGAGACCGAGTTGTCTGCGGCGCTGCAGGCAACGGAGGACGTCGATGCCGACTATCGCCGCAACATGCCGCTCGGGCGGCGTGGTCTGCCCGACGACATCGCCGCTGCGGTCCGCTTCCTCGTCGGCCCCGAGTCGAGCTGGATCACCGGTGCGATCCTCCCGGTCGACGGCGGCAACCACCTTCGACGCGGCCCGAACATCGACCCGTTGCTGACGCCGTTCATCGCCGACCTCCCTCCTCTCAGCGCCACGCCCTGAACCAGGCTGCCGGCGCGAGATCACCCCAACAGTTCAGGACACCTTCACCCGCACCCGGAGTCCGCGGCGGCGACGGGCCCCGACCAGAAGCATGCCAAGGACAATCAAGCCAAGGGCGACCCACAGCATCGACACCGGGCTCGACACCCCGGTCGCTGGCAGTTCGCCACCTGGTTCGAGGGTGTCCTCGCGCACCTCGAGCGCCACGTTGTAGAAGATCGGGATGCCGTCTCCGACCTCGCCCCTGATGACGAGCGTGTGCCTGCCGACCGGGAGCTCGTCTGGAATCGTCACAGTCCACTCGACGATTCCGTTGGCATTGGCCACTTCTGTACCGAGATCGATCGGGTCCGAGAACGCTCGCTTGTCCACCTTCGAGTTCGGCGTGAACGGTCCTGCCTCACCCTTGAACGTCTGGCCCGACTGAACGATGAGGCTGCCGTCGAGCGTGTTCGAAAGGGTCGCTCCGCTCAAGTCGGTGACGTCGGTCGACGGCGTCAAGAAGGTGGCGAAGTCGCTCACCGTCAGCACGTTGACCCTGAATTGGGTGTAGGCGGACTGGAACTCGCCACGAGCTTCGCACTGCACAGCAGTCGTACCGACAGCGAATTCGGTTCCGCTCGCCGGGAAGCAGGTGACGGACGAGGCATTCTCGGCCTCCGGCAGGTCGTAGTACATGATGGTGGCGGTCGGGACCGCCTGGGGGAACACCGCCAGGTCCATCGTGGTGGTCGCCATGCCGGCGACGTCCTTCAGGTCACCGGTGAACCTGGGGACCGGCGGATTCGAGCCATCACGCGGCGTGGCGTTGTCGGGGAATCGGAACGGCAGGCGACCCAGACCCGTCAAGCTGACGGAGCCGGAGATCACGCCTCGCCGATCGACGACGCCATCTGCAGCAGCACACACCCCGAACAGACACACCTCTGCGTCGAGCGACCCAGGAATCGGGCCCACGTTCGTGAGTGTCACCGTGCCGTCGTACGACGCAACCACTCGCGGCTGGAGCGCTCCGAACGTGATCGTGTCGAGAAAGCCCGGTTCGACGCCCGGAGACTCGATCTCCAAGCTGGACGACGCCGTGAACGAGAACTTCCCGTCAGACCGGATGAAGCCGGTCAGGTCGAGTTCGACGTATCGGAGGTCCATTCGGGCCTCGGCCAAACGGAGCTCAAGGACCGTTCGGCCTGTGGTGCCGTCAGGTACTTGCTGCAGGTCGACCTCGACGTTGGCAATGGTGTTGTCGAACACCGTGAGAGCACCGGTGATCTCGCCCTCGACGTTGCCAGCGGTGTCGATCCGCAGCCCGTTGATCTTCGCCGTTGCACCCTGCAGGACCGTGATGTTCGCTTCACGATTCTGTTGCAGTGACAGCTCTCCGTCTTCGAAGGCGACCGTCGCCCGAATGCTCGATGTCTGCATGAACGAACCGAGTTCGATGGCCGGGATGGTGAAGGTGCGACTGAACTCGAGGTCGTCAGTCCCGATCGTCCTGACGAACGCTGGAAAGTCGATCACGGTCTCGCGCGTTGTCGACAACGGCTTGACTTTTAACTGAGCACCCGGGGCGACGACCAGTCTGAGTGAGTAGCTGTCTCCACTCGGTCGTCCGGAGAACGTGGCGTCGAGACCCGTCAACTTCATTGCGTCGACGCCGATCTCCGGGATGATGACATTGACAGAGAAGGCACCGGTCGACGAGATGCTGACACCGGACGTCTGCACGGTGACGAGTCCGTCGATGGAGACCCGAGCAGTCGACGCCGTGCCGACTGGCTTGATCTCCAGCGTCGCTCCGCCTTCGCCGCCCGTGATCGAGAGCGCACCGCTCATCGAGAGCGGGCCCACCTTGACCGAGTTGGCTTCGACGGCGAGGGCGAACTGCCCCGTCGAGAATGAGCCGGCGACGGCGACAGTTCCTGCGCCGTTGCCGTCCGTCAGCGACCCCGGCAACTTCACGGAACCGCTGACCGAGCCCGAGGCCTTGCCGTCAGCAACTGAGAACTCGACGGCGGCGTCGGTGACGGTGAAGCCACCGACCTTGACCGAGTCGACCGAGACACTTGCCGTGATGTTCAACACACCGGTCGCCGACGGAGTGATCTGGATGAAGACCTTGGCCCCGTCGACATTGATCACGCCGGGTATTGCGATGTTCGCGGTCAGCTCCATCTCGATACCACCGGTGCGTTGCAACGGCGTTGCTGCGGCTGTGGTGTCGAAGCCTGGCGAGTACGCCCGGAAGCTGCCCTCGGCCTTGATGCCTTTGAGATCGACGATGTCGCCGAAGCCGAGACTGTTGATCGCTCGCGCGATGCCGTCGCTGTCGAGTTCGAGCGTGCCCCCGACTCTCGGGTAGTTCTCCTTTGGCTTGGCGGGATCGTTCGGAATGATCACGTCGAACGTGACGGGTGAACCGATGATCGGCACCTCGCCACGGACCGACAGCCCGTCAGTCGATGCCGAGACCTCGGCCTGGCCGAGCGGGAGGCCGAGGATGCGGAACGGTTCAGCTGCCTTTTCTTTGTCGTCGACCTTGCCGTCGCCGTTGACGTCGGGGTTGCCGAGCGTGCCCTGGAGGTAGGCAACGCTGAGCTGGTCGTCGATCTCGGCAATGACGTCGGCGAGCTTCGTGTCGCTGCCGGCACTGAGGTCGTCGAAGGCCGAGAAGTCGGGAGCCGGCAGGTAGCCCTGCACGGCGCCGACAGGCGCTCCGTCCGTAGCGATGTCGAAGCAGTCGGTGATCCAGCCCGGGATCTCAGCGAGCCTGTCGGGCGCCGTGGTGCATTCCTCGCTGAGATCGGTGATCACACTCACCGGGTTGGTGACGAAGTTCGGCAGGCTGAGGTTGCCTTCGAACATGATGCCGCCATTCTCAGCGATCACTTGGCGCTGTGCGTCTGACACGGGGATGACGAAGCCGCCGCCATCGATCTGCTGATCGACGAAAGCCTGATTACCGGCTGGCACGATGAAGCCGGTGGCGGTGCCGAGCGGCAGGCCGAAGGCACTGAGCTCGCTGCTCAGGCCCACGGCCCAACCACCGTCGATGATGTCGCCACCGGTCAGGAGATTCTCCAGCTTGAACGGCACCGACACCGCTGCCGAGGTCTGGTCGTTCAGGCCGAGGAAGGAGAGGTAGAGGACCTGGCTGCAACCGGGTATTCCGCAGCCCGCACGCAGCTGTTCCCAGATGCTGCCCGTCGCTTCGAAGATCAACTGCTCCTTGTCGACGTAGACCGTGAGTGCCTTCTCCGAACCGATCGGCAGGCCGAAGGCCTCGACCTGAATGTTGCCGTCGATGAGGAGCTTCGGGTCGGCGGTCTCCAGCAGAACGCCGAGTGCGCCCGTGTCGCCGGGCGTGCCGTCGCCGACGAGTGCTCGTCGTGCGGTGGCCAGGAAGTCGTCGAAGAGCGCTCGGGCTTCCGCAACGGTGATCGGTTCGAAGGCGGCTGCGTTGCCGGACGCTGCGAACTCTTCGATGAAGTCGGGGTCGAGCACAGCGAACAGGTCAGCGATCACGGCGTTGGCCACGCGCAGGGCGAGTTCCATGTCGCGGGCGAGGACGGCTCCGACACCGCCAGCAGTCTCCCAGTCGACCAGCAACGGGTCGTCGGCGCCGACGAGTCGGTCGACGATGAAGGCAGCGGTGATCACCGCTGCGTCTTCGGTCGGAGAGACCTGACCGTTACCGTCGATGTCGAGCAGCAGCTTGGAGAGTTCGAGGTCGTGGTCGACTTCGAGGACGGCAGCGAGCCGTGGAAGTGCGACCTCGGTGATGGCTGCACTCTGAGCGCTGTCGATGATGAACTGGCGCAGTGCGAGCACCATGCCCGGTGCGAGGCCGTTCGTGTCGATGGTGATGCCGACCTGCGCCTCGACCGGCAGTACCGCAGCGAGCCAGTCTCCCTCGGTCGGGATCTGCGCGGCGATCGTGATGACCGGCTCGATCGGCTTGGTGAGGTCGATGAGGAAGCGAGCGTCGGCGCCCGACTGCACTCCGGCAGCGGTGATCGTGCCCGCTCCGAGGAACTTGAGGCTGGTGTCATCACTGGTCGACAGGTTGGCCGCCAGAGTGACGTCACCGTTCACCACGCCGGCGGCACCGACGTGAGTCAGCTTGCCGCCGATCCGCACCGTGAAGTTCTGCGGGATCAGCGGTGACCCACCATCGGCCTGACGGGCGGCGATGTCGGCCGCGAGGTCGGCCGGGTCGAACGTGAAGCTCTCGATCGGGAACTGCTCGTTGTCGAGCAGCGCAAGCGGCCCCGCGTCGCCCGTGGGCGGCTCGCAGAGCTGGCCGGCGTCACCGTCGTCGCCCACCGTGACCTCTTCGCAGACGATCTCGATCGAACCGAACTCGCTGAGGAAGTCGACACCGCCGGACACGCCGGACAGGACGAGGCCTGACGGTCCGAGCGGCACGGCGAGCGGTGATGCGAACTCCAGCGCTACCGGGCCATACTCGCTCACGACGAGTTGGCCGGCCACTTCGACGCCGTCGAATCCGAACGTGCCTTCGATCGAGAGGTAGAAGATCGGGTCGTCGCCCTCGGTCTGCCCGACCGTCACGACACCGCCGACGGTGAGGGGGCCGAACTCGGTCGGCTCCATGCCGAGCTTGATGCCGTTGAGGCCGACGATCACCCGGTCGCCATCGCGGGGGTTGCCGGTGACGAAACGGGTCAGTGCGCCGATGTCGATGCGCAGGCCGTCGACCTGGGCGTCGAACGGGAGCGGGCCCTGCTCCGACGACAGACCACCGGAGAAGAGGATCTCTGCGTCGCCGATGTTGGCGACCAGGTCACCGAGTCGGACCGGTTCGTCGACGTCGAGGCCATCGGACCCGATGGCGAGTTCGGGCCAGCTGATCCCCGCCTCGCGGATGACGAACGGGACCCATGAAGGCAGGCCGGTCGACGCGTCGTCACCGGCTTCGATCTCGATCCCGAACCCGGGATGGAGTTCGATGTCGATGCCGGTGACCGGATCGGTGACGATCTTGAAGTTGCGGGCGGTACCGCCCCATCCGTCGAGCGGGCCGGCGTCGTCGCCGAGCACTGCGCTGAAGAACGCATCATCGTCATCTTCTCCACCGACGACCGACACGATCACGCCGGGCTCGGGGAACAGGTCCGCGCCACTCGATTCCAAGGTCACGAAGTCGCCGAGGTCCACCTCGACGCTGCCGACATCTGCTGATTCGACAGAGAAGTCGCCGATCTCGAAGACGGGCACGCCGTTCGGGTCATAGGACATGGCGAAGCCGAGGTCGATCGAGGCGTCGGTGATCGTCACGATGTCGTCGAAGCTGCCCGACACGGCGAAGCTGCCATCGAGGTCGAGTCGAGCAGCACCATCGGCGAGGAACTGCAGGTCGCCGACGACCGTCGCGGAGGCGTCGATCGATCCGAGGTCGCCGTCCGCAGCCAAACCGAACTCGGCGGTCACGTCGCCCGAGTAGTCGCCGTCCTCGTACCCGCCGAAGGCGATGCTGGCATCGACTTCGAACGGTCCGACGTCGAGGTCGCAGACACCGAGGAAGATGTTCGACATCTCGGTCGGGGCGAACTCGAAGTCGCGAGCCGAGGTCACTTCGATGGCGAAGTCCAGCTCGAACTCGTCGGGACCCGCCGGGTCGGAGCACGTCGGCAGCTGGTCATCGTCGTACGAGAAGCGGGTGTCCACGTCGTCGGGGAACACGGTGAGGTCCACGTCGCCCTCGACGTTCAGGGTGAAGGCGTTGAAGTCGCCGTTGGTCGTGGTGAGCGTGATCTCCGAGACCACGTAGGGCAGCACGCCGGCGAGGGCGAAACGCTCCTGCAGGTCGTCGAGGTCGCGCACGTTGATCTGGTCGACGTTGACGGTGCCGTCGTCGTTGAGGACCAGACCGGTGATGGTGACGCCGAGCAGCGTCTCGGCCGGGTCGTTCGGGTCGGCGATGCGCCCTTCGATCGTCGCAGCGCTGAACAGTGGCGTTGCCGGGTCGCCGTCGTAATTGAACTCGACGTCACCCAGTTCGACTTCGAAAGCTCCGAGTTCAAGCTCGGCGCCCTTCAGGTCGAGCACAGCGGTGACAGCGAGTGTGCTGTTGGAGATGTCGGCAGCATCGAACGTTGCGGAGCCGGTCACGTCCAGAGTTGCGGTGTCGACGCTCAGGGTGCCCCCGAACAGTTCGCCAGTGAACTCGAGCGAGCCGGCCACGTTGGCAGTGAGCACGCCTGCAGCGTTGGTCTCGAAGTCGAGGGCGACATCGATCGGAATCGGGTCGCCCTCCGCTGCGGGGATCTCGATACTGGCGGTGAACGAGCCGTCGACCGGCGTCACTGCTCCTGTGTTGGTGTCGACTTCGAGTACCCCGGTCAGGTCGTTCAGGCGGAAGCCGCCGAAGCGGTAGGCGATGTCCGGGTCGAGGACTGCCTCGGCGGTCCAGACGCCGTTGTCGAGCGACACCGAGGCGCCGATCTCGATCGCTTGGCCAGCGTCATCGGTGAGGCCGGGGATGCGGAGTGCGACCTCGGCGTCAGCGCTGGTGAGGACCGGGCCCGTGATCGTGGTCTCGGTCTGCTTGGTGAAGGGTTGCTCTTCGTCACAGTCGGCACCGCCGCCGGAGATCACGTCGCCGACAGGGACGACGGTGATCGTCATGTCAGCCTGCTGCGTCGACAGCACTGCGGCACGAACGTCGGCGGGCGCGAGGTTGAAGATGCGATGGGCGTATCGGCCGATGCCGTGGTCGTCGGCGTCGATGCCGGCGCCGAGTTCGAGGTAGGTCGAATCGATCGAACAGGCGCCGTCAGCGTCGACGACGATGCGGGTCGGGTCATTCTGGTGTGCGTACACACCGGGGAGGTAGAAGAGCGGAATCGGGTCGGACTGGTTGTTCCAACGGACGCCCTGCATCAGCGGCGAGGTCGGGTCGAGCGCTTCGAGTGCGTTGCGATCGCTCGTGAACGGCGCCGGAGCACCGAAGGTGACGAACCCGTCGACCACGACGTTGTCCGGCAGGCGGCCGACGACGATCGAGGCGAGCGAGCCGCCGTAGCTGTGGCCGGAAATCCAGAGCTTGCGATCACCACGGTCGGCAAGTGCTGCGTCGAGCGCCACCTGCATCACGTCGGCTGCCTCGGCGACTGCGCCGTGCTCACCGGCGTCGTTCGGCAGTGCGCCGACTGCCTGGAGGGCGTAGTCCGCTGTCGTGTCGCTGCCGCGTCCGATCACGAGCAGCACCTCGTCAGTGCGGATGATCGCCCCTTGGACACCGTTGTCGTCGGAGAAGAAGTCGACGAGTTCGCCGCCGAGGCTCTCGATCGCCGGGCGCAGCGCCGTCTCGGCGAACGTCGCGTCGGTCGGTGTGTTCGGGAGACCGTACGAGTCGAGGTACACGTAGTAGTTGAGGACAGCGAGGATGTAGCTGTTCATGAAGTCGTCCGACTGCGCGTCAGGTCGGGAGAAGTCGTCCGACGGGGCATCCGGCCGGAAGAGGTCGAGCAGGCGCTTGCCGTCCGGGTCGGGCACGGCGCCAGTGAGTGTCGTCGTCTCGGTGGTCTCGTAGCCGAAGTTCAGGCCGAGCGAGGCGCTTGGCACGGTGAGGAGGTCGGAATCGAGGCCGATGTTCTCCGCTGCTGTCTCGAGGAAGATGTCGATCGCCGTGGTCGAGCTGAGGCCATCGCCCGTGGTGGTGATGTTGCCGTCCACGGATGACGTGATCGTGCCGTCGCCGGGTGTCACGACGGTGAACTCACCGTCGAAGCTGGGGTCGAGCACGCCGGCGGTGTAGCCGGCGACCTCGAACGAACCGGACACGGTGTAGCCGTTCGTCTCGAACTCTTCGAGCGCGATGTTGATCGGCCCGAGGTCGCGCGGTGTGAAGGAATAGCTGTCGAGGTCGAACAGCGTGTCGAAGGAGTTGGTCTCGCCGTCGCCGATCGTGACGGTGGCCGTGGCGCCGAGCAGCGACAGTGCGTCTTCGTCGAAGCTGCCAGTGATCTGCGCGCGGGTGCCGTCTGCGGTACTGAACACGCACGACGTGCTGATCTCGACCGGGAGGCCGATCACGTCGAGTCCGCCGTTGAGCCAGTCGTTCGGGTCGAGGCAGGCCTCGTCGAACTCGAAGGTGCCATCACGGGCGATGGTCAGACCGGTCAGCGTGAAGCCGCCCGAGGTGGTGATGTCGCCGACCGTCAGCAACGGCACCGACGGGTCGTCCGAGATGATCAGCCGAGGCTGCGGACCGGTCACGGTCACGGTGCCGAACGTGCCGGTCACCTGTCGGGCGGTCATCACGATGACGGCCTCGGAATTGACCGTGACCGACAGGTCGTCGACACGTGCGCCGACCGGAGTGCCGGGGATCTCGTCGGGGAACAGCAGGCCGGTGTCGGCAGTGAGCTGGACGAACGCCGTGACCTTGCCTCGAGCGGTCGCCCTGGCCTGGACCTTGACGGCCGGGTCCTCGATGCGGAGGTACTCGCGAGCTGCAGCGCCCTCGCCGGACGACAGGCTGATGTCGTCGAAGGTGTCTTCGTAGGTGACGGTGACGGCGCCGTCGGCGAAGACGATGTCGACGGGGAGTTCGAGGTCGAACGACGGCAGCTTGATCTTGCCGCGAGCGGTGCCGGTCGGGCCGTTCTCGTCGGACTCGACGTCGCCCTTGACGTCAGCGACCTTCAGGCCGCCGAACGATGTGCCGTCTTCGGCTGTCGGTTCGGTGCCGTCGTAGATCACGCCGAGCAGCACCTGCGCTTCGGTGCCGTCGGTTGCAGGCAACACCAGTTCGAAGCCTTCTGGAGCTTCCACGAGGTCGTCGTCGACGACCTCGATGGTGAGCTCACGAGTGACGCTGGCGAGCGACCCACCAGAGCTGTCGAGGCCCAGGCTGATCGAGCCCGATGTTGCGGCGAAGTCGGCAGCAGTCGCAGCGCCGTCGCCGAAGGTGCCGTTGCCGAGCACCTTCCACTCTTGCACGAAGCTGGTCGGGAGCAGTGGCGCCGGCGTGACCGTGATGGCCGCGTCGACGGTGCCCTCGTCGGCGACACCGATGACGAGGTCGTCGTCTACGCCGTCCACCGGAGCCAGGTCGATCACGAAGCTGTCGGCCTCGATGAGGCCGGGGAGCGACACGACCTCTGCGGCGCCTTCGGTGATCGAGAAGGTGAAGCCCTCGTGCGGCTCGTCACCGTCATCCGGTTCGGAGCGGAGGAACACGTTGGTCGAGGTCTGACCCGGGGCGATCGACACCTCACCGGTGATGACATCGAAATCGTTGCCATCGCCAGTCGTCGATGCGGCTCGCTCGCCGTCGATCTCCGCACCGACGATGGTCCACTCGAAGGATGTTCGCGTGGCTCGCGGGGCGTCGATCTCGACCAGGATCTCACTCGCCTCGTCGCCGTCGAGCAGGACAACGGCGTCGGTGCCGTCCAGCAGGGTCAACTGCCACTCGTCGGCAGGGCGAATCGTCACGACCGGGTCGCCGTCCGCGGCGCCGTCCCTGATCTCACCGTCGATACTGACAGAGTTCAGCGGGTCCGGTCCGAGGTCGGTGTTGCTGACGGCGATGTCGAACTCGAACGATTCGAGCGGAGCATCGCCGTCGTTGCTCAGGGTCGGAATCGACACGACCCTGTCGATGAAGTTCGGGTCGTCGACTGCCGGGTCGTACACGAAGGCCGCGGTTCCCGTCAGTGCTTCCACGTCGTCGGCATCGATGCCGTCGACCGCACCCGGTGCCAGCGTCCACGTGACCACGTCGGCCTCGTCGAAGAATGGGTTGGCCGGCGACAGGCGCACATCGACTTCGATCGGGTCGCCCTCGTCGATCGCTTCGGTGAGATTCGTGGCGATGAGCAACGGCGTGCCGACCAACAGGCCGGTGAACGACTGATCGTCACCGTTGCCGATCCGAATCCGGAACCCGACGGTCTCATTCGGGTCGACATCGGCGAGGAGCACCTCGAACGTCGTCGACGTCTCACCCGGCGCGATCGTGGCGGTGCCGAACTGTTCGGTGATCTCGTCGGCTTCGATGCCACGGAAGCCGGGCACCACATCGTCTGCGCCGAAGATCTGCCACGGGACTTGCAACGGCTGACCCGTCTTCGGTTCGGCGATCTCGACACGGAATTGGACCCTGTCGCCCACATCGGCGCGCAGCAACGGGCCGACCGAACTGTCGGTGAGTGAGTCCACAGGGGTGATGGTCACCGGGAGGGAGTCGGCGATCAGACCGTCGATCGATCCTGAGGCGACCACGTCGGGATCACTGTCGCTATCACGGAGTTCGGCGGTGAACGTGAACGATTCGCCGCCGAAGTCACCCTCGTTGAGCAGCGTAGCGACGCTCACCGTGCGGATCGAGCTGTCTGCGAAGTCTTCATCCGGGTCGTAGTCGATGTCGATGACGCCGGCGACTGCTTCGACGTCGTCGGCATCGATGCCGTCGACCGCGCCGGGATCGAGCCGCCAGGTGAGCGAACGATTCCCGTCGACGAACGGGTTGGCAGGCGAGACGGACACTCGCACGTCGATGGGATCTCCCTCGACGATCAGTAGGTCCGGGACGACGTCACCGACAAACAGGTCGGTCGGGATCACGCTCACGGTCGGTCGCCCGACCACGAGGCCTTCGATTGTCTGGCCGGGGTCGTCGCCGATCGAGACCTCGAAGCCGGCGGTTTCGCCGGGATCATTTGCGGCCACCATCACCGTGAACGTCGCCGACGTGTCGCCGGGTTGCAGCGTGACCTCACCGGCGGTGTCCGTGAGGTCGGCCGTCGGGAGAGCGACGAAGTCGGGGACCACTTGGAGGGCACCCGTCACCGTCCATGCCACGGTGACCGGCTGCGCCCCGATGGGCTCGTCGGCGTCGATGCGGAACTGCGTTGGAACTCCGGGGTCGGCTCGCAGCACGGGCTCGTCGGCGATGGTGGTGTCGGTCAATCCGTCGACCGCAGTCAACGTGAGCGACGGAGTCGGGTCGGGGTCGCCGGCGTCATTGATCTGACCCAACCCGAAGGCCCTGCTGACGTCGTTCTCGGGATCCTTGCGGTCGAAGACGTAGACATTGCTGAGGAATGACTCCTCGGCGGCGTCGTCGGCGTTCACCACGGTTCCGATCGACAGCGTCCGCGTCGTGAATTTCGTATCGTCGCGCTCGGCGTCGAATGTGAAGTCGATCTCGTCGCCCGTCGACTCGACGTCGTCGGCATCGATGGTGTCGACGCCGGCGTCCTCCTCGATGTCGAAGCTCCACCGGACTCGGTAGTCGTCGTCGATGAACGGCGTCGAGGGTGAAACGAACACGTCCCAGACGATCGGGTTGCCTTCGTCAACGACCTGGTACGGCTCGCCCAGGTCGATCTGGCCGTCCGTGCCCACGAAGATCTGCGGCTCCTGAACCAGCACGCCGGTGATCGACTGGTCCTCACCGTCGCCGACTGACACCTCGAAACCACCGTTCCCGGTGGTGTCAATGAAGCCACCGTTCCCGTTGCTGACAATGGAGCCCATCTTGACCTCGAACGTCGCCGTGCTCTTGCTGGCTTCGATCGTGACAGCACCGGAAGCTTCGGGAATCTCCGAGGTCTCGAGTGGTCGGAAGCCCGGCACGACGTCAGCCAGACCCACCATGCTCCACTCGACGGTCAGCGCTTCGGCAACCGGCTCGTCGAGATCGATCTGGAACACCAGGGTTTCGTTCTCCTCGGCACGCAGTCGCTGACCGGCGCTGGTCTCGCCCAGATCCTTGACGGCGGTGATCGTCGCTTCGACGTCATCGACGTCATCGACGCAGGAACCATCACTGTCGCGGGTGTTGCCGAACGCTTCGATCAGCCCGTCGCCGAGACAATCCTGGCCGTTGCTGATGATCTCGGCATCGCTGAGTTGAACATCGCCGTCGTGGGCCAGGCCGATCTGGTTGCCGGTGACGATGGTGCCGCGTACGACGGCGCGCGGGGTCGCCTTGGCAACGACGACGCCACGCCCCGCCGCATGATTCTTCACGCTGGACTCATCGATACTCACATCGACGTTGCCCTCGATCACGATGCCGTCGTCGGTGTTGACGCAGTCGCCGGGAGCGACCCCGCCGTCGATGAAGCCGACGTTGACATTGTCGAGGCGCATGTCGAACGGATCACCCTGCGGGACCGCCTGAAGGCCCAGCAGGGGCGGATGCGCCTGCAGGCGCACGTTGGGGCTGTTGCCACACCCGACCTGGGAATCGACGAGTCGCACGTCGGCTGCTGCCAAGTCGATTCCCCCGAATCGATCGTCGCCACGTCCGGCGCCGATCACGACGGCTTCGCTGATTCGGATCTGCGGGTTGAACGGCCGGTCGGTGTCGGTCGGGCGCGCTCCCTCGATACGGATTCCCGACTGGACGGTGTTCTCGATCAGCACGTTGTCGATCGTGAGGTCTCCGGGGGAAGAGCCAAAGATGCCGATCACCACGTTCTTGATCGTCGAGTCGAAGACCTGGCCGAACGCACCGTTGGAGTATTCGATCCCAACGCCACCGGACTCGTTGGCCGGGCCGTCTGCATGGTCGACGTTGACGCCGTCGACGATTAACTCGGCGCCGCTCGTCGCGAGGAGAGCCTTGACATTCTTGCCGGTGAGCAGGAAGTCGGCGTCGTGGACGTGCAGCGTGGTGCCCTTTGTACTCGCGATGAGGGTGAGTTGATTCGAGCCGACCGGCGAGATCACTGCCGGGGCGTCGAAGTCGCACGAGGTCAAACGGGTGTCCTGCGATATGGCCACGGTGACCTCGTAGTCACCTGGTTGCGCTGCAATGACGCCGCCGACCTTGGTGAGGGCGTCGGCGAGTTGGGCGGACGAACTCACGACCGTCTCACCGGGCTGCGGCTTGAGGCAATCGACGGGGGCGCCCGCCTCGAGGGGGCCGTTGCCGCCGTCGCAGGTGTTGTCGCTGTCGGTGAACGTGCCGCCGATGTTCAGTTCGCCGTCTCCGACACAGTCGGTGCCGTTCCCGGTGACCTCTGCGTCGACCAGTGCACTCGGCGCCTCCCGGCTGAGACCGACCGAGTTGTTCTGGATCCGCACATCGTCGAGTTGCGTTCCGGCCCGAGCCCGTTTGGTGACGATGACCCCGGTCCCTGACTCGTGACCGCGAATCGTCGAGTTCGAGATGTCGGCGTCGACCGCACCGTCGACGAGGACGCCGTAGCCCGCGTTGACACACTTGGCCGGGGCGAGCGGACCCTCGATGAAGCCGACGTTGACGTTGTCCATCGTCATCACGTACGAACCGTCAGCGTTGCGCTCGGCCGGCAGTGCACCGACGCCGGGAGCAGCGCTGGATCGCAGTGCGTTGGTCCGAAGCCAATCGGTCGTAACAACCGGCGAGGCGCGCAAGAAGGCAATCTGCTCAGGGTCGATCAGCGCGATGTTCGAACCGGTGCCACAGCCGACCTGGGAATCAGTGATCGCCACTTCGATGTCGAAGGCCCGGATGCCCGGATGCTCGTCGAACGCAATGACGTCGAGAGGGTCGCCGGAGGTGCGGCCTGAACCGATGACGGTGGTGTTGCTGATGGTGACGATCGGTTCGGCTTGATCGCCTTGAAACGACGCACCGCGGAGATCGATGCCGGAGTAGCCGGCGTTGCGGATCACCACGTTGTCGATCCTGATGTCGCCGGGCTGGGCTCCTTCGATCGCCGTGCCGACGAAGTCGAAGTTCGAGTCGACCACTTCGCCGGAACCGCCGGAGACGAATCTGACTGCACTGCCATATCTGAACTCCGCTCCGACCTCGTCAGCACTGAAGTTCACATTCGCGACGAAGAGCCGACTGGTGAGGCTCGCATTGACACCAAGGGTTCCGCTCCCGATCAGGACGACGTCGATGTCGTGAACGTGGAGCGTCTCGCCTTGACTTTGGAAGTTGATGACGGAGTTGGGTCCCGACACACCCGTGTCCGTGATGACCGCTCGCTTGTCGAAGTCACACGACGTCAGCCGAGCGCTCAGCCTCGTTGTCGCTTGAATCGGATACTCACCCGGCTGTACGGCGATGGTGCCGCCGATGAGTTCGAGTGCTTTTTCGAGGTCGGCGCTGCTGTCGACGACCGTCTCGTCTGCGGCAGGATTGTCGCAGTCGACCGGCTTGCCGACGAGCGTCGGCGCGGCAACAAGACCTGCAGGCGCGATGTCGGCGCCAGCATCGGCGACTGCAGCGTCAGCGGTCCGGCCACCCAGGGCCGGGCTCAGCGTCGGGGCGACGACGATCACACCCATCAGCAGACTCACAGACAGAACGGCGCGCAGCAGACGACTTCGATTGCTCATTCGACCAGAGGACCATTGTCCGATTAAGCGCGGATTAAACGTTCCGACCAGCGCTCCGTCGGCACCGCCGGAAGTCCTCGACCTCGACCAGACATCGAGGGCGCGACTGTCACGCGTGCCCCTGCGCGAACGCTGCCGCACCTGGCACGCTGCCACCCGCTGGCACCCGATTCTGTACCTTTACGCCATGCACCTCGCGATGGGTGTGTTCGGCGGGGCGTGGGTGGGGTCCGACGCAGGACCACAGCGACCTCGATCACCACGACAGGCAGCTGTTCTCGCGCACCTGCTGCTTACCCCGGGCCAACCGGTGACCTTCGAAGCCATCGCCGATTCTGTCTGGCCCGACCAGCCCTTCGACGACGTCCGCAACTCGCTACGCGTCCACGTCTCGAACTTGCGCAAGTGGCTGCGTGACTCCTGTAGCCAGGACGCCGCCGACGCAGTCGAGACCCTGTCGAATGCCTACCGCCTGAACATCGCTCCCGAGAATGTGGACTGGCAACGGTTCAGCGAGACCATCACTGAAGGCCAACTGGCGCTTGCCGGGGGCGAAAACGCGCGGTCGATCGAGCTGCTCCGGTCCGCCCTCGATCTCTGGGCCGAGCCGTTCGCCGAACTGATCGACCACGATGCGGCCGGCGCCCAGCAGGTGTTGTTGAACGCTCGGCGCGAGTTGGCACAGGACGAACTCATCGAGGCCCAGCTTCGATCCGGCGGTGCAGCCGAGGTCGTCGCAACGCTCGAGGCGCGGACCCTGACGCACCCGTATCGCGAGCACGCCCACCGACAACTCATGTGCGCCCTGTACGCGACGGGCCGTCAGGCCGAGGCACTCGACGTGTACCGGCGTCTCTACCGGACCCTGCGCGACGACCTCGGCATCGAGCCGGGACCGCAGGCCAAGGCGACACAGGCAGCTGTCCTCGCTCAGGAGTTGGTGGTCGCTGACGTCGACCGGGCGCCCCTGTCGACGCCGACGAACGGCACCGTCTCGACTGCTGACCTGGTCGGCCGCGACGGCGAACTCTCGACGCTGCTCGATGCAATCGAACGACCGGGCTTCGTCGTGCTGTGGGGTGAGGCCGGCGCCGGCAAGAGCCGACTCCTCCACGAAGTCGAGCAGGTCGATCGAGCCAGAGCGACCGATCGCCGATGGGTGAGCTGCGTCGTGCCTCGACGCGGTTCGACACCTCCCATGTGGCTCGTTCGCGATGCCCTCGGTCTGCCGCAGCAGCCCACGACCAACGACGTGTTCGGCGTTCACACCGATGCGATCGACGAACTCCGCCGAGTGCCCGGCACCGTCCTAGTCATCGATGACTTCCAGTGGGCCGACGAGACCACGACGCAGTTCCTCACCCACGTCGGGTCGTCGGCGGCGATCGACGTCACCGTCATCGTGGCCCTCCGATCAGCCTCCGTCGACGTCACGAGCAGACCAGGCCACACCGCCACGTTGCTCGGCCAACGGGTCGACGCCACGTCGGTATCGCTCACTCCGCTCGATCTGGCAGCAGTCACCGAGTTGATCGAGCAACACCGATCTTCACTATCACCAGCAGCAGTACTCGCACGATCCGGTGGGAACTCGCTGTTCGCCAACGAACTCGTGCGATCGAACGAACTGCTCGGCAAGAACGTCGACGTTCCCGCAGGCGTCGCGGCACTGATCGCAGATCGCCTCGAGGACGTGTCGGCCACGTCGACCCGAGTCCTCGGCATCGCTGCGACCATCGGCCAACACATCGACACCGCCCTCATCATCCGTGTCGCCTCCGAGCCCGTGGACGCCGTCGTCGACGCACTCGAGGCCGGCCGTTCCCTCGGCTGCCGACATCCGTTCACTCGCAGCGCAGGCCGACTCGGCTGGGCTGCTCACGTTTGGCTCCACGATGGGCGCGAGCACGGCACTCGAACTCGGTGAGCTCGGCAGTGCGAGGCGCTATATCAGTCGGGCTCAGGAACGGCTCGGAGATGCTCAAGCGCCACGAATGCACTGGGCACTCGGCGGCTACCCCGTGCTCTTCGCGCTCGCCGACGGTGAATTGGATGTGGCCGAGCAGCTCGCGCATGCCAACCTCGTCGTGCAACAGAGAGATACGTCGAACCCGAACGCGATGGTTGCGTTCGGTTCACAACTGGCCAATATTCGACTCCTGCAAGGCCGTGGCGCCGAGGCAGCTGCCCTTCTCGCTCGCAGTGTGGAATCGAACCCCGATCAGATCGCAAGTCGCAGCATGTGGGTCGCCGGGCTCAGCCAAGCCGGCGACGGCGGGTCGCCAGGCCTCATCGTCGACCTGATCGAACGACTCGCCATCGCCCGTGATGACGCACTGCTGCTTCCGGCTCTCGCGCTCGCAGCGGAAGCAGCCTGGTGCGAAACGCAGCGCGAGCGGCCTGTGGAATCCACAGCGGCCACGCAACTCGTGGAGCGCATCGCACCCTTCGCAGCACTCCACTCCCACCTCAACGTCTTCGGCACGGGCGGCTTCTACCTGGGCAGCATGTCGCACGCACTCGGACAGGCTCGCGCCGCTGCCGGCGACATCGAAGGCGCCGCTGATGCAATCGGTGCATCGATCAGCGGCCACGACCGTCTCGGCGGCTCCTGCTTCGCGGACCGATCGAGAACAGCACTCGCCGACCTCGGTTGACCGGTCAGGGTGCGCGTCAGACGCCACCTGCTGCGGCAGTGCTCATGCCGGCGTGCGGATGTCGATGCCGAAGATCTCCTCGAACCGGTCCATGTACTCGTCGAGATCCTCGATCATCCCGAGGCCGAGCCAGTCGGCGTCGTCGATGCGGTCGTGCAGGCCCGCCATCTCGTCGCCGGCCCAACTGACGGGATAGCGCAGTGACGGCTCGTCGGTGACGATGGAGTGGTGGATCACCTTGCCGACTTCGAAGGGGTCGGTCGCGCTCAGGTACCCGGCCGCGTAGAACTGGAACATGTTGCGATAGTGCACGTCGTAGGCACCGGTCGAGTTCGGTGTGTCGACGTTCTTCGCGAAGATCGCCGACTTGGTGACGCCCGGCTCGACGATCGCCACGCGGATGCCGAACGGAGCGAGTTCCTGCGCCATGCCCTCGCTCACACCTTCGAGCGCCCACTTCGACGCGACGTAGGGCGACTGCGCAAGCGCTGCGATACGACCGGCGACCGAGGTGATGTTGACGATCGTGCCGCTGCCGCGCTCGCGCATGCCCGGCAGCACCTGCTGGGAGCATCGCACCGCACCGGTGACGTTGATGTTGAAGACGCTGTTGTACAACCCCGACGGGCACTCCTCCGCCACGGCGTTGCCACCGACACCGGCTGAGTTGACGAGATGGTCGACGCGTCCGGCGGCTTCGAGGATCTGCGCGAACCCGGCCACGACCGACTCGTCGTCGGCCACATCGAGCTCGGCGATCTCCACGCTGACTCCGGCATCGGCGGCCATGGTCAACAACTTCTCGGCCTTGGAGGCGGCGCGCACGGTGCCGAACACCCGCATGCCCTGCTGAGCGAGATGGATCGCCGTAGCTCGGCCGATTCCCGAGTTGGCTCCGGTGACGACGGCGACATCTTGTTCTGACATGGCCGAGAAACTAGCCCCGATGTCGACGGCGCTCTGCCTCGGCGCGCCGCTTCGCGCGGTCGATGAGGATGCGGTCAGAGGATCTGAGCGCGGATCGCGGCGAGCCACTCGTCCGCGTCATCCCAGCGGGTACCGGTGTCGGCACGGTTGGCCTCGGCAGCGTCACCGGTGGCCGGATACGAGCCGAGGAACTTGACCTTGGCCTGTTTGGCGTGCAGCGACCGCATCGTGTCGGCGAGCAGTTCGTCGGAGACGTGACCGTCGGCGTACATGATGAAGCAGTAGTCGCCGAGCCCGCCGTCCTTCGTGGGTCGGCTGAACAGGTTCGACAGGTTGATCCGCCGTGCGGCGAACTCCTGCAGGATCGAGATCAGTGAACCCGGCTCGTCGGCGCGCTGGTAGATGACGAGTGCCGTCTTGTCGTGGCCTGTCGGCGCCGGGACACCGTCGCGAGCGACGAGGAGGAAGCGCGTCTGATTGCCGGCGTGGTCGGCGATGTCCGAGGCGACGACGTCGAGACCGTAGAGGTCTGCTGCGACCCGTGGCGAGAGCGCGGCGACACCCGGCTCGTCGGATTCCGAGACCGTCTGGGCAGCTTCGGCGGTGCTGTTCGCGATTCGGATGTCGGCGTCCGGCAGGTTCTCGCGCAGGTAGCGGTGGCACTGGGCAGTGGCAACGGGGATCGAGTGAATGGTCGTGACATCGGCCAGTGCGGTCCCGGTGCGGGCGACGAGACAGTGTTCGATGTCGATGACCACTTCGCGCTGGATGACGAGGTCGTGATCGAAGGCCAACGCGTCCTGGGTGAAGTTGACCATCCCTTCGATCGAGTTCTCGATCGGGACGAACCCGACATCGACCGCACCGTTCTGCACGGCGTCGAGGATGTCCGGCACGGTACGGAATGGCACCTGCTCGGACGCAGCGAGGTCCGGCTGGGTCCGCAACGCCTGCTGGGTGAATGTGCCGAACGGCCCGAAGAATCCGACGCGTCCCGACCCTGTGCTCGACATTCGGGTCAGCGTAGGGGAACGGGTCCGTCGTCTGGCACGATGAATGCGTGATGTCTGGAACGAGCGTGACATGGACGAGGTGACGCTGCGCGCACTGCTCGACGGCGTGCAGTCGGGAGCAATCGAGACGCACGAGGCAGCAGCACGGTTGCGGCGGCTCCCGTTCGCAGACGTCGATGGGGCGCTGATCGACCATCATCGGGCCTTGCGGCAGGGCATGCCGGAAGCGGTGTACGGCCCGGGTAAGACTGTCGAGCATTGCGTCAAGATCGTCGGCGAACTCCTCGAGCACGGTGTCGGCCCGGTACTGCTGACCCGGGTCGACGACGATCAGCGGGCGGCCTGCGTCGAGGCACATGGCGCAGCAGACGAGGCGAATGGGTCGTTGCTCTGGCGCGCGCCTGATGTCACGCGCGAGGCAACGGTGTTGGTGGTGACGGCGGGAACCAGCGATCTGCCGGTCGCGTACGAGGCCGAGCTCACACTGCGGGCGCACGGCTTCGACCCGACGTTGATCGCCGATGTCGGCGTCAGCGGGTTGCACCGGTTCCTGTCTCGCCTCGACGATGTGACCGCCGCCGATGCAGTGATCGTGGTCGCCGGGATGGAAGGTGCCCTCGCCAGCGTCATCGGCGGGGTCACCTCCGGGCCGGTGGTCGCCGTGCCCACCTCGGTCGGTTACGGCTCGGGACTCGATGGTGTCACCGCGTTGCTCGCAATGCATGCGTCGTGCGCGTCGGGCATCACGGTCGTCGGCATCGACAACGGTTTCGGCGCGGCGTGTGCGATTGCTCGGATGTGCCGGTGACGAACACGGCACGGTCGGCACGGCCGGCGCGGTCGGCGCGGTCGGCATGGTTCAACTGCCATGCGGGCGTCGCTGGCGACATGTTGCTGGCGTCGCTCATCGACGCAGGCGCCGACCCTGACGGGGTCGCCGATGCGATTGCCGGGTTGGGTGTCGACGGGTATGCGCTGTTCTTCGAGCAGGTGCAGCGCTGCGGCGTCGGGGCGACGTGGGCGAACATCGTGACGCACGACGGGCTGCATGATGCTGATCACGGCGCGCATGTGCCGCATCGTCCGGCACGCGAGATCTTCGCGTTGCTCGACGCTGCGGACCTGGCCGACCGGGTGCGAGCCCGAGCCCGTGCGGTGTTCGAACGATTGGCGGAGGTGGAGGGCGCGATCCACGGGATCGATCCGCTCGACGTCGAACTGCATGAGGTCGGTGCCCTCGATTCGATCATCGATGTCGTCGGTGTGTGCGCTGCGCTCGAATTGCTGTCCGTCGACCGGGTGACGTGTTCCTCGATCGGTCTGGGTAGCGGCATCGTCACCACGGCCCACGGAGAACTGCCGCATCCCGCACCGGCGACCATGGCGCTGCTGTCGGAGGCGAGCGCGCCCACGCACGGCCTGGACACCTCGCTCGAGACCGCGACACCGACGGGCGTTGCGCTGATGGTCACGCTCGCCGACAGCTTCGGGCCGATGCCGCGGGGCACATCTCAGAGCGTCGGCTACGGCGCCGGCACGGCCGATCCACCGAGCCGCGCCAACGTCGTCCAGGCCGTCGTCGTCGACACCGAACCGAGCGGCCCGGGTTCAGGTGCTGGTGCTGGTGCTCCGATCATCCAGCTCGATGCGAACGTCGATGACGTCACCGGCGAGGTCCTCGCCCACACGGTCGACGCGCTGCTCGCAGCGGGTGCACACGATGCCTGGGTCACCCCGATCGTGATGAAGAAGGGTCGGCCGGCCCACATCGTCAGTGCCCTGTGCGACCCGTCGCAGCGCGACCAGTTGCGCTCGCTCCTGGTCGCCGAGACCGGCAGCCTCGGGGTGCGCGCCACGTCGTCGGAGCGCTGGCCGCAGACCCGCGAGATGTCCACCGTCGAGATCGATGGCCACACGATCGGCGTCAAGCTCGCCGAACATCGTGTCAAGGTCGAGTTCGCCGACGCAGCGCGAGCGGCCGCCGCACTCAGCGTCCCGGTCCGCACCGTGATCGAACGCGCCGTCGCAGCCGCCAACCCGTGACCCCAACCCCCGTTTGCGTGCACCTGGATGTACGCGGCGCGTGCAAATCGGTGCACGCAAACGGGTGGGACCGTTCCTAGAGTCGCAGGATGGGAGCGATTGCGGTCAGCCATCTCGGCTGGAGACTGCCGAGCGGCGACGAGTTGCTCGACGACATCAACTTCACGGTCGGCAACGGTGACCGCGTTGCACTCGTCGGCGCGAACGGTGTCGGCAAGACGACGTTGTTCCGGCTGATCACCGGTGACCTCACGCCCACCTCGGGCACGATCTCGATCGACGGCCAACTCGGCGTGATGCATCAGCTCGTCGGCACCGCAGATCACCCTGCCCACACCGTGCGCGAGTTGCTCCTCGCAGTGTCGCCGGCGCGACTGGTCGCTGCAGCGGCCGCCCTCGCTACCAGCGAACTGGTCCTCGACGAGGATCCAATGGCGTACGCCGATGCGATCACGAAGTGGGGCGATGTCGGTGGCTACGACGCCGAGGTGTTGTGGAGCGAGTGCACGACCCGGGCGGTGGGCGAGGCATTCGAGCACATTGCGGATCGGCCACTCGCGACGTTCAGCGGCGGCGAACAGAAGCGGTTGGCACTCGAGTCGCTGTTCCGCAGCGAGTTCGATGTGCTCGTCCTCGATGAGCCCGACAACTTTCTCGACGTCCCGGCGAAGCGGTGGCTCGAACATCAGCTCAACGAGACCCGCAAGACGGTCGTGTTCATCAGCCACGACCGCGAGCTGCTCGCGGCCAGTGCCTCCAAGATCGTCACGATCGACGCCGCCGGCGCGTGGACCCACGGCGGATCCTTCGCCACCTACGCAGAGGCGAAGGAGCACCACGAGAACATCCGCGCACACGACCGCGCGCTGTACGACTCCGAACGCAAGCGGCTGGAGGACTACGTCAAGCTGATGCGCCAGCGTGCCTCGATCAGTGAGACGTTCGCCCCGAAGCTGAAGGCCGCCGAGACCAAGTTGCGGCATTTCGTCGAGAAGAACGAGCGGCCGGTCGACATCGCCGACCAGAAGATCGATATCCAGCTGCGTGGCGCGCGGACGGGTAAACGCGCGGTGATCTGCGAGCAGTTGGAGATCGCCGGACTGACCGATCCGTTCGACCTCGAGCTGTGGTACGGCGAACGCGTCGCGGTGCTCGGCGGCAACGGTGTCGGCAAGAGCCACTTCCTTCGACTGCTCGATTCCGCATCGTCGGAGGGAGCACCGCAGCCGACGGACACCGGCGTGGGTGGAGCCACCGGTGTCGGCGCTGCGGTCAGTCATACCGGTGTGTGCCGGCTCGGGGCGGGCGTGATCCCCGGCCTGTTCCACCAGACCCACGAGCATCCGGAGTGGATGGGTCGTGAGCTGACGGCGATTCTGCACGACCATGACGTGGTCCTGAGCAGGGCAATGGGCATGCTGCGCCGCTACGAGTTGCAGGGCGCGGCGGCCCAACCGTTCGAGACACTGTCGGGCGGTCAGCAGGCGCGCTTTCAGATCCTGCTGCTCGAACTGTCCGGAGCCACGTTGCTGCTGCTCGACGAACCGACGGACAACCTCGACCTGGTCTCAGCCGAGGCACTCGAAGTCGGCCTCGAGCAGTTCGACGGGACCGTCGTGACGGTGACCCACGATCGATGGTTCCTGCGCGGCTTCGACCGCTACGTGGTGTTCGGAGACGACTGCGCCGTGACCGACCACACGGTCCTCCCACCGACCTGGGCCGGTTGACGAGCGCAGCTGGCGCACGGGCGAACCGTGAGTCCGACGCAGGCCAGCGCGAGCGAGTCGATGCGTTCCGATCAGAGTTTGGGCGTCAGGCGGTGAAGGTGTTGCCGACGATCCATTCGAGGATCTGGTCGGCTGACTCGTTGCCGCTCTTGCGGGCGATGACCGAGCCGTCGCTGTCGAGCATCACCGTGTACGGGAACCCGGTTCCGCCGTAGGTCTGGAAGGCGTCCGCTGCTTCGGTGTCGGCAAGGACCGGCCAGGTCCAGTCCTTGTCGAGGATCCACTGCGAGGGTGGGAAGTTGTCCCGGTCAGGGACCGCTGCGGTGCTGATGCCGATGATGTTCAAGGCGTCCGGCAGCGACTCGGCGTCACGCAGCTCGACGATCTCGGGGATCTCGTCGTTGCAGTGCGGGCACCAGTGGGCGAGGAACACGAGCATCGTCGGGCCGTCGGTCGGGCCGCCGATCGTGATGTCGGTACCGTCGAACTGTTGGCCGACGATCATCGGTGCAGTGACACCCACCGCAGGGTCGCCGCTGGGATTTTCGAACGGCACGAGCGCGTCCCCGGTGGTGTCGAGTGACGCGGAGAACTCGAGCGCCGCACCCGACCCATCGGCCGAGGCAGCTGTCTCGCTCGGCGCCACCGTTTCGGAGGTGGTCTCGTCGGAGGCGTTCTCGGTTGCGGCGTCCGGAGCAGCGCCGGTGCCGGTGTCACTTGCTCCGCATGCGGCCACGGCGAGCCCTGTGGTCAGCACGATGGCGGCGAGTCGGGAGGGCTTCGCGAACGTCATTGTTGCATTCTGCTCGCTCCATCGACGGAACCAACCGCGACCCACCCATCCTTCTCACCGCAATGGCAAAACTCGTGGCTGAGTCGTGGAGCGGTAGCGTCGCGCAGCGATGACCGCACCTCAACAGCGCGCTGCCCTGCGCGACCTGCGGCGTACACGGCAGCGCCGCCGGCTCGGCGACACCGAATGGTTCGATGTCGCCTATCGCGTGTATCTCTTCGCACTCGGTGGCTTGATCGGCATCGTGCTCGCATCCGACGCGATCGGCGGTGTGATCGGCGACGACGTCACCCGCAACGATCTCGTCACTCGCGGCCCGTCGGCTGCTGGCCTGGTCATCGTCATTGCCTGCGGGCTGGGGTTGCGCAGCGGCGCCGATGGCGGACCGGTCTCGATCGAAGTCGCCGATGTGTCCCACCTCCTGCTCGCACCGGTCGAACGACGCGACGTCCTGCTGCGACCGGTGGTCCAGCGGCTCCGGTCGGCGATGTTCTCGATTGCACTGCCCGTCGGCGTGCTCGGGCAGTTCGTGGCGCGGGAGGTGGAGGGCTCCCGTGTTGCGTGGGCCGCAGCCGGTGCCGCGTTCGGCGCGCTCACCGGCGCGACCTTCGTTGCCAGCGCCATGCTCGGCCACACGCTGCGTCTCCCCCGCTGGACTGCCACCACGATCGGTGCGGCCCTCCTCGGCTGGCAGGCGGTGGCGGTGTCCGCCACCTGGACCGATTCCGCAGGATCTGTGCGGGTCGGCCCTGCCAACCTGGCCGGCAGCATCGCCCTGTGGGGCATCCGTCAGCGGGGTGTCGATGTCGTGGCCGTCGTGGTGGTCGGCGCCGCAGTGGTCCTCGCGTTGGTCCTCGCCGGACGGTTGCGTATCGAACCGCTCGTCCGCCGCGGACGCCTCGTGTCGCAGCTGCGATTCGCGGCAACGGTGCAAGACCTCCGCACGGTCGTGCTCCTGCGCCGCCAGCTCCGCGCCGAGACGCTGCGCTCGACGCCCTGGTTCAGTGGCTGGTTCACAAGTGGACCGTCGGCTGCGGGCAGTCGCCTGCGCAGCATCGGTGGTTCGTCGACACCAATGTTCGTGTTTCGTCGGGGGCTGCGGTCCCTGCGGCGTCTCCCACTCGCCCGGGTCATCCGGATCACCACGCTTGCCGTCGTCGCCGGGGTCTGCGCTTCGCTCGCAGTAACGGCCTCCCTGCTGCTGCTCGTCGGACTCCTCGCTGCGCTGTTCCTCCTCGGCATGGAATCGATCGAGCCGCTGTCCCAGGAAGTCGATCGCCCTGATGTCACCGACAGCGTCCCGATCCAACGTGGACACCTCTTCACCTACCACCTCGCCGCACCCGCAGTGCTGCTCGCGTTCGCCGGCCTCATCGGCGCGGCCGCTGCCACCGCCGTCGAACCGTCCCACGCCGCTGCGGCCTACGCGATCTGCATTCCGATCGCGTGGGCAGGCGCCCTCGGGCCCGCTGTGGGCGCCGTGCTCGACGCGGCGACACCGATTGCGGTTGCGGACACGACGCTGCTCGGCACACCGCGCGACGCCGAAGTCTCCTTTGTCCCGCCCGAGTTCGCCGGGTTCAGCAATGCGTTCGCAACGTTCATGCCGGTGGCGATCAGCGCGTTGGGTGTCCTGCCGCTGCTCGCGATCCGTGCGGACCCGACTGCGGCGACCGCCATCCGGGCCGCGTTGGGAATCGTCCTCGTCATTGCCCTCGCTCTCGTGTGGATTCGCCGTCGGGATGCGTGGGGCGTGAAGATCCGGGCGTTCTTCGCAGCGGGCCGAGAACAGAAGGCAGCAGCAACGTCATGACGAGCCGGACCACACGACACCAGCAGAACGGCGGCTGCGCGATGGAGCGCCGAACATCATGAGCGCGTCGATCGTCTCGACAGCAGGGCTGACCAAGAGTTACGGCGAGGCGACTGCGCTCGCGCCCCTGGACATCGACGTGGCGTCGGGCCAACGGATCACGTTGATCGGCCACAACGGCAGCGGCAAGACCACGTTCATCCGAATGCTGGCCGGCATGCTCGAACCGTCCAACGGCACGGCGACGATCGGGGGCCATGCGCTCGGGTCGATCGAGGCGCGCTCAGCGCTGTCGTATCTCGCTGACGAACCGGTCTTCTACGACGACCTGAGTGTCTGGGAACATCTCGAGTTCATCGCCCGACTCCATGGAACCGACGCGTGGGAGCAGCACGCCATCGACCTGCTCGATGCTGTCGGAATCGTCGACCGTGCTGATGATCTGCCGATGACCTTCAGTCGCGGCTTGAAGCAGAAGGCAGCGATCGCGATGGCCTTTGTTCGACCGTTCGAGATCATGGTCGTCGACGAACCGTTCGTCGGTCTCGATCGCACCGGCCGGGCCGCCTTGCTCGATCTCTTCCGTTCAGCTCACGCCGACGGCGCCGCCCTGATCGTCGCGACTCACGAGCTGAGCAGCGTGGCGGACAGCGAGCGCGTGATCGCGCTCAGCGGAGGTGAACTGACCTTCGATGGTGCTGCCGCAGATGCCGACGTGCATGCGCTCACCGAGGGCCTGCCACCGGTCGAGAACTGAACTCGCTTCGGTTGCACTGCGCTCGCACTGCACGATCAAGAGGGTCCGGGCGGTCAGATTCTGCGCGAATGGCCGGCGGAGGATCGCGTCACGGCAGATGAGTCGTCTACGCTGGCTGCCATGCAGGAGTTTTCATCGGTTACCGCCTCGTCCTACGACGCAGATTCACTTGCGCCGCTGCTCACGGAGAAGTCAGCAGAGGGCTGGAACGTCGTGTCCATCGTCGCCGCCGGCACGAACATCGTGGCCTATCTGAGCCGTGGTGATGGCGCCGCCGGCGCACGCGATGGCGATGACGCTGTCGTCGTTCCCGGTGTCGCTGCAGCTGCGGTCGCCGCCGGTGGCGTCGCAGGTGGCGTCGCAGGTGCCACGATGGGCGGCTCTGACGACACGGCCGACTCGGAGACTGATCCCGATGCCGATGCCGCCTCGACGAGCGGCTCCGACGATGCAATGTCGGACGACTCGAGCGATGAGGAGCCAGCAGGCTGGGCCGCGGCTCCCGAAGGCTCTGACGGCGATTCCGACGACGCCGATTCGGATGTCGCAGCCGACTCCGACGACAACTCCGATTCGGATTCGGGCGGCTCCGATGTCGCAGCTGACGCCGGTGAGGGTGCCGGCGGCTTCGGTGCCGGCGCAGCAGGGGTGGTCGGTGCAGCAGGCGCAGCCACCGCTGGCGGGCTCGGCAGTGCCGGCGATGCTGTCGGCGGACTCGCCGACCAGGCAACCGACGCAGCCAGCGGAGCAGCCGACCAGGCCAGCGACGCAGCCGCCGGAGCAACCGACGCAGTTTCCGACGCCGCCAGCGGCGCAACCGACGCCGCATCCGGCCTCACCGACCAGGCAACCGACGCAGCCAGCGGAGCAGCCGACCACGCCGGAGCCGCAGCATCCGGAGCAACCGACGCAGTTTCCGACGCAGCCAGCGGAGCAGCCGACCAGGCCAGCGACGCAGCCGCCGGAACAACCGATGCAGTTTCCGACGCAGCGAGCGGAGCAGCCGACCAGGCCGGCGACGCAGCCGCCGGTGCCGCTGCCGGCGCTGGTGCCGCCACAACAGAATCGGGTGTGCCTGCAGGTTGGTACGCCGACCCCTCTGGTCGCTACGAGTTGCGCTACTGGGATGGCAGCGCCTGGACCGAGCACGTGTCACGGTCCGGCCAGCAGTTCACCGACCCGCCCGTTGCCTGACTCGCCTTGACTTCGTGAAGCAAGCAGCATCTGCCTCGGCGGGTGCTGCTTGCTTCGATTTCGACCGCCTGATTTTCGACCACCTGATTGCGGTGTCCGCTCGGTTCGTGCGCGTAGCCTGATTCCGATGCGTGCGACGTCCATTGGCCATGCGGGAATGCTCATCGAGACCGCGGGAGGTTCGATCCTCTGCGACCCGTGGTTCGAGCCGGCGTTCTTCGGTGGTTGGTTCCCGTTCCCGCGCAACGACCAGCTCAGCAGCGACCTGACCGAGCGGATCGAGAACGCCGACTTCCTCTACGTGTCGCACCTCCACGGAGACCATCACGACGAGGCATGGCTCGATCAGCACCTTCGTCGCGACATCCCGATCCTGCTCCCGGGTTTCCCGACTCGCGAGCAGCGGCGGACGCTGGCCAAGCACGGCTTCACCAACTTCGTCCCGACCGTCGACACCGAGGAACTGGAGATCGCGCCCGGTCTGAAGATCGCGATTCACATCGAATCGTCGATCACCGACGGCCCGGGCGGCGACTCGGCGCTCGTCGTGATGGCTGACGATGCCATCGTCGTCAACCAGAACGACTGCCGCACCCATGACCTCGGCCAACTCGCCTCGCACGGACCGGTCGACCTGCACTGGCTGCAGTTCTCCGGTGCGATCTGGTACCCGATGGTCTACGAGATGCCCGCCGACGAGAAGCTGCGCCAGTGCCGCGCGAAGGTCAACGCGCAGTTCGCCCGGGCGATGCGCTTCGTCGAGAAGGTCGGGGCGCGCGCCGTCGTGCCGAGTGCCGGACCACCGGCGTTCCTCGACCCAGATCTGTTCGGATTGAACATGATCGACGGCGACGAGGCGTCGATCTTTCCCGACCAGACCGTCTTTCTCGCGATGCTCGACGACGCCGGCCGCACCGGTGTGCTCAACGTTCCCGGCACAACGATCGACATCACCCCCTCGGGCATCGAGTCCTCACATCCGATGCCGGTCGCCGACGTCGATGCGATCTTCTCCGAGAAACGAGCCTACCTCGAGCGGTATCAGGCTGACTGGCTGCCCTGGCTCGACGAGATGAAGGCCGGTTGGAGCGCGCTCGATATCGATCTGCTGGCAGAACTGCAGAGCTGGTGGGAGCCACTCCTCGACTTGGCACCGACGTTGCGGTCGATGGTCGGCGCCAACGTGCTGATCAATGCCGGCGACCTGGCGATCCTCGTCGACTTCCCGAACGGCGAGGTGCGTGCGCACGACGGCGAACCATTCTCCTTCCGATTCGACATCTCGCGCGACCTCGTCGAGGCCGTCGCCGCGAAACGTGCCGTCGATTGGAGCAACTCGTTGCTGCTGTCGTGTCGATTCACGGCCTGGCGCGACGGCGAGTTCAACGAGTACGTCTACAACTTCTTGAAGTCACTGTCGCGTGAGCGAATGAAGCGTGCCGAGGCCGAAGTGGTCCGCAAGCTCGAACTGGCTGCCGGCAGCGGGGTCCACAGTGACGAACCAGACGTGCAGGTCGGTGAGTTCGTCGTGCAACGGCGCTGCCCGCACCGCGACGCCGACCTCGAGGCGTTCGGCGAGATCGTGACGAACGATGCCGGCGCCGAGGAGTTCGTCTGCACACTGCACGGCTGGCGGTTCGACTGTGAGACCGGTGCGTGCCTGACCTCGCCGAGCGAAACTCCCCTGCGAATCCGCCCCGCCTGACCGGGGCTGCGCGCGTCGAAGCTGGCAGCGGGCATGACGTTGTGTCGGCCGCGATCGACTCCGCATCGGAACGCCACTAGGTTGATCGCATGGTTTCAGCGGTACTCGACTTGGGGATCGACCTCAACCTGTGGCCATGGGTCTGGCTGGCGATCGGCGTCTTCTTCGCCGCCATCGAGCTCACGGTCCTCGCTGGTTCGTTCGTGCTGCTGCCGTTCGCTGTGTCGGCCTTCGTCGCCGCGCTCCTCGGCTTCTACGACGTTTCCATCGAGGTCCAGTGGGCGGTCTTCATCATCGGCGGAGCGCTCCTGTGGGTCGGGTTGTACAAGCGAGTGATGAAGTTCGCCGGCGAGAACGAGATGGCCCCCGGTGTGGGTGCTGACCGCCTGATCGGCATGCCCGCAATCGTCACCGCCACCATCGACCCCGACGACACCAACCGTGGCGGTCGAGTCAAGGTCGAAGGCGAAACCTGGAGCGCGTTGACTGCCGGTGCGGTCAAGATCGTTGCGGGAACCCATGTTCAGATCGTCGAGATGCACGGCACCCGCGTGATGGTCGAAGCCGTCACTGCGACGCCGCCGAGCAACGCGCCAGAAGGACCACCGCTGCGCAATCCGCAGCCGCCCAATCCGCCAACTCCGCCCACTCCGTCCAGCTAGGGAGCAACCATGAACCCCATCGCCATCGTCGTCGGCGTCATCGCGCTGATCGGCATCGCCGTTCTCGTCGGTGCCGTCAAGATCGTCCGGCCGTACCAGCGCGGTCTCGTCGAACGTCTCGGCAAATACAAAGCAACCCGGGAGCCAGGCCTCAACCTGATCCTGCCGTTCATCGAGACGATGCAGCTCATCGACATGCGTGAGCAGGTCGTCGACGTTCCGCCGCAGGAAGTCATCACCGCTGACAACGTGGTCGTGTCCGTCGACGCTGTCGTTTACTACGAGGCCACGGATCCGCAGCGCCTCGTCTACAACATCGCCGACTTCTTCACCGCCATCACGAAGCTCGCGCAGACCAACCTCCGAAACCTGATCGGCGACATGGAACTCGACCGGGCGCTCACGTCGCGCGACACGATCAACACGCAACTGCGTGAGGTCCTCGACGATGCGACCGACAAGTGGGGCGTGCGAGTGGTCCGTGTCGAGATCCAGCGCATCGATCCGCCGCCGGACATCGTGTCCGCGATGCACGCGCAGATGCGTGCTGAACGCGATCGTCGAGCCACGGTCACCGAAGCCAAGGGCTACCAGGAAGCGGCGATTGCTCGCGCCGACGGTGAGCAGCAGGCGGCAGTGCTGTCGGCGACCGGTCGTAAGGAAGCTGCGATCCTCGACGCGCAGGGTGACGCTGAGGCGATCCAGTTGCGCGCCGGTGCGAACAAGCTGCGACTCGAGCTCCTCGGCCAGGGTGAGGGACTTGCCGCAAAGGCGCGTCTGACCGGCATCAAGGAAGCCGGCACCGATCACAACGTGTTGACCGTCGAGTATCTGTCGGCGCTCGAACGCATCGGCGATGGCCGCGCGACCAAACTCGTCATCCCCGCCGAGTTCTCCGGACTGCTCGGCACCGTGGCCGCCTTTGCCGAGACGATCCGACCCGACGACGCTGACGACGAAGTGCGGCCCAAGGACGGCCTACCGATCCCCGCCGACGACGACCGGGTCGAGTTGCCCGAACCCAACCGCGACGATCACCGAGACCGCTGATGCGCAGCGCCGATGCTCCTGCGGCCGGGTGGTACCCGGACCCGGATGGCAAGACGCGGTTGCGCTGGTGGGACGGCCTCGACTGGACCGACATCCGGCGCGCTCCGCCGAGCGACGCCGAACTCATCGCCGCCGAGCAGAACGCCGAGTTCTTCGAGGCGAGCCAGGAGTTCGCTACCCCGGCCGCTGTCGGCCGGATGCAGACCGGTGGCTACTCGCGCCAGGACGCGCAGGAAATCATCGCCGAGGTCCGCACGGTGGCACGCCAGGAACTCGATCGTGCGGCTGACGAGTTCTCGGCCCGAGCCACGACCGCAGTGCGCAGCTTCACCCCACTGATCAGCGAGTACACCAGTAAGGCAGTGCGCTACGCGAAGATCGGGATCGGCCTCGCCGTGTTCCTCTTCATCGCCTGGTTGCTCTTCCAGGCCGTTGCGACCCAGGGTCTCTTCGACTGGATCGGTGATCGCATCGACAATCTCACCGACGAGAACGGTGCGGCGGCGATGCTGCTCTCCCTGCCCGAGATGGCTGCCTGGCGCCCGAGCTCAATCGGCCTTGTTTCATGACCGCTGTGCGCAATCTCGACCAGACCTTTGCTTCTTTCGATGACATCTACGAGCCCCGCATCGTGCAACAGGTCAACGACTACGACGTCCGTATCGCGAAGTGCGAGGGCCGCCACACGTGGCACTCCCATGCTGATACCGACGAGTTCTTCCTCGTCACCGCCGGGCAATTCACGATCCATCTGCGTGACGTCGACCCGGTCGTACTCGGTCCCGGCGACACCTACGTGGTGCCCAGGGGCGTCGAGCACTGCCCCGAAGCTGCACCGGGCACACAGATTCTGATGTTCGAACCGCAGGGAACGCCGAGCACCGGTGATCAGGGTGCGGTCGAGGGCCTCAACAGCACCACCGGCATCAGCGTCGACTGATCGCAGCTAGGTCGTGGAGAGGCGGTACGCGAAGGTGTGTCGGCCGGTCGGGATCTCGTACTGCGAGAGGACATCGGGGCCGCAGCTACCGGTGCCGACACCACGGTGGGCAATGTCGGCGTGGACGACGAGTGTCTTGCGCGGCGAGAGGTCGGTTTCGTGCGGGGCCTCGTACAGATCGGTCGCGGTGTACCGGGTTGCGGAGATGTGCATCGACGTCGGTCGGAGGACGTCGAGACGAACCACTGCACCGGTCGATGAGTTGATGAACTCGAACCACCGGCAATCGGTGCGCAGGCCGAACTCCTGAGGAACCAGGTACGGCGCCGGGTCGATGCCTGACTTCCAGGTGCCGATCATTGCGCCACGGTTCCGGTCCGGGTAGTTCTCCGCCTCGCCGCGACCGAACCAGCGCAACTGGTCGAACCCGGACTTGAGTTGGAACGTGATGCCGATCCGCCCGAGGTCGTTCAGATCGTCGGGCACCTCCACCACGTGCTGGTGGACTTCGGAGCCGTCATCGAGCAGGTGCATCCGGTGTTCGTGCCCGACGAACTCGGTTGCGGGCTGCTGATCGATGCCACGCTTGAGCCAGGACCGCATCGCCGCGCCGCCGATCCCGTGCTGTTCGCCGTAGCCCGGCATGAGCTTGTAGCCGTCGTTGTCGGTCGGCGCTCGGAAGATCGAGAGATCGATCGGCTCAGCGAGCAGCTTCGCAACGGCGCTCGTGACGCCGTCGGCGTTCGCCTTCGGAATCGATGTCGACTTCGGTGCACAGAGCTGCACTTGATCGCGAGCAACGACCTTGCCGGCCGGTGCCCAGGCGGTGGCGTTGCGCTGCGTCCAGGTCACGGTGAGGTGTGCGTCGGGTTCAGCCGGCACAGCGCACGGCAGCGCCACCTTGGTCGTGGTGTGTGGCGCCACCTCCGGCACCTGCAGCGAACCGGCAGCGGTGACCGTGCCACCGACGTTGAGTTCCCAGCGTGCTGCGAGGTCGGCAAGACCGGTGAAGCTCCGACGGTTGGTGATCACGAGCTTGGAGCCGCGCTTGTCGACCGTGACCGGCCGGTAGACCCACTCGACTTCCTGGACCGCGGGGTGCGGGACGAGGTCGGCGGACATCAGCCCGTCGGCGACGAAGTTGCCGTCGTGGATCTCCTCGCCGAACTGGCCACCGTAGGCGAAGCCCTTCTTGTCGTTCGGCAGCGTCGTGAGTAGGCCGTGGTCTTTCCACTCCCAGATGAATCCGCCCTGCAAGCCGGGGGTCGACAGGATCATGTCCCAATAGTCGGCGATCGATCCGTTCGAGTTGCCCATGGCGTGGCTGTACTCACACATGATGAAGGGGCGGTCGCCGCGGTAGGCAGCGGTGGCTTCGTGCGTGGGGTACATCGGGCAGACGACGTCGGACGCGGCCCTGCCCCCATCGACCCAGCCGTCGTGGAAGATCGCACCTTCGTAGTGCAAAGGGCGTGACGGGTCGGCCTTGCGGATCCAGCCGGCCTCCGCGTCGTGGTTGTCGCCGTAGCCGGCTTCGTTGCCGAGCGACCACATGATGATGCTCGGATGGTTCCGGTCCCGTTCGACCATGCGGGCCCCACGTGAGACCCAGGTCGACCGGTACCGGGGGTCGTTGCACAGCGAGGTGTTGTATGCGTGAGCTTCGAGGTTCGCTTCGTCGACGACGTAGAGGCCGATCTCGTCGCACAGGTCGAGCAGCCGCGGATCGTTCGGATAATGCGCGCAGCGCACGGCGGTGATGTTGTGGCGCCGCATCGCAAGGAGGTCGGCGCGCATGTCATCGGTGGTCACTGCCTTGCCGCGAGTCGGGTGGTGATCATGGCGATTCATGCCGAAGATCCAGGCGGGTTGGCCGTTGATCAAGAACTGGTTGCCGTCGGTCCACACCGACCTGAACCCGATGAGCTGAGCGTGCACCTCGGCGAGTTCACCGGTCGGGGTGAGGAGCTCGCACACGACGCGATAGCGGGTCGGCGACTCTGCTGACCACGGGTCGATGTCGGCCAGTTCGAACGACGCCGAGACGTCGTGCCCGGCAAACAGGTACGGGGTCGCGAAGGCGTGGGGAACGGTCGCCTGGTGGGGCTTGTGGAGTTTCTTGCCGCCGAGTGTTTCGACGCGGGTCCGGACCTGCCAGTCGGCAGATGGCGGCTGGAGGCCGGCAATGGCCGTCGTGACCGAGAGCGTGCCGACACCGGACACGTGGTTGTACGCGGTGTCGCAGTTGATCCGGTCGATGTGGGTGGCACCGCGCGCTTCGAGAAACACGTCGCGGTGGAGCCCACCCATCCACCACTGGTCCTGGTCTTCGACGTAGCTGTGCGCGCCCCACTTGGTGACGACGATCGCGAGGTCGTTGTCACCGCGCTGGACGTGATCGGTGATGTCGTACTCACTCGCCAGGCGACTGTCGGTGCCGTAGCCGACGTACTCGCCGTTGACGTAGAGCGTGTGCGTGCTCTCGGCGCCGCCGATGTGCAGCACGATCTGACGGCCTTTCCAGCTGGCCGGGACTTTGAACGGGCGGCGATACACCCCGGTCGGGTTCCGTTCGGGCAGCGCCGGTGGTGGGCCGGGGAAGGGCATCTGCACGTTCGTGTACTGGGGAAGCTCGCCGGCGTCCTGGCCGGCGGGCTGCATCGTCCAGTTGCCGGGCACGTTGATGCGGGTCCACTGTGACCCGGCCGGTGCCTTCACGACGGCGTTGGCGGGAATGTCGTCGGGTTGCGCGAAGAGACGGAAGTTCCACTTGCCGTTGAGCGAGCGACGCCAGGGTGACATTGCGCCATCGTCGACGGTGGCGTTGGCGCGTGCGTCGGCGACCGAGTCGAAGGCCGTGGTCGGCGGACGCATCGGCAGACGGTTGAACGCCACCACCTCCGGGTCAGCCCAAGGTCGAACAGAACCCACCGCAGGAAGCATCAACCGAGTCTGCCACCACAAATTTCACATCGCAGCCCAAATCCTCAGGCTTGCCTGAGCGAGTCGGGTTCGTCGAGTTCAAGAAGGTGTGAACCCGAGTCGCCTCCGCCAACGAGCGGTGAGGTGTGACGCAGAAATCGGCGAAGCCGGCCCGAATCAGGCGCCGTCGTGGACCCAGACGGGGGTATCGAGCGGCAGAATGCCCGAGTCCCACACCCAGTCCATGGCCGGAACACTCACCCGCACACAGCCGTGGGAGGCCGGGTAGTTCGGGATGTTGTTCGAGCCGTGCACGGCGACACCGCCGACGAAGTACTTGGGGCGGTAGATCTCGCCGAGATCGCCTTCCCACCAGCCTTCGGGCCGTTCGCGGTTCACGGCGTGGAGGCCGCTCGGCGTGATCGAGACACCGCGCTGGATTTCGCCAGGGGTGTTCTGATCAGGTTCTTCGTAGGGCTGGCCGTCGCCGGTCGAGACGTTCAGGATCCATTCGGTCTTGCCGTCGACGACGAAGAACATGACCTGCTTGGCCTTGTCGATCTCGACGAGTGTGCCGGAGTTGGCTCGGGCGACCGGGCGGAGATCCATGTTGGTCAGCGCTGCGGCGGTTTGTTCGTCGACGTTGCCGTCGGGGTTGTCGAAGCCCATGTACTTCTCGAAGGCCATGACTGCTTGGCGGGTGGTCAGCCCGAAGTCGCCGTCGGCTGATTGGACCCAGAAGCCGAGTTCCATGAGCCGGTTCTGGACACGGGCGGCTTCGTCGCCGCTGCTCGTGCCGATGGCTGCGAGTGGGGTGTCGAGGACCGGAACGTCGACGATGTTGACCGGCAGCGTCGAGGTGGTCGTCGTCGACTCGGTCGTCGTGGGCGCCACCGTGGTGGTGGGCGCTGCGGTGGTGGTCGGTGCGATCGTGGTCATGGGTGCGACGGTGGTGGGGGCGACGGTGGTGGCCGGGGCCGCTTCGCTGCCAGTGCCGCTGGTCAGGGCAGTCGAGCAGCCGACGAGCGCGACAAGACCGAAGACGACGGCGCATCCAATGCGCGCAGTTCGAGCTTCCGCTGGTGCCACGGAAAGCGATGATACTGCTTGCGATGCCCCCGTACCCTGCCTTTCCAGGCACTTTCGACCAGTTTTCCGAATTTTGCGTTGCGTCAACTGCGATGGACGAAGTCGGGGGCGACCGCGATGTCCCGCGAGAGTGTTGCGGGGTCGAAACGCTCGACGAGGTCGGCGATGTCGGGATCCTCGTCGGCGCTCGCCAAGCCGAGTGATCGGGCGATCCATCCGGTGACCTGATTGACGGTCACACCCGACGCTTCCAGCTCGCGCAGCGTCGTCGCTCCATGGCTCTTCGCGAGCCGTTCGCCATCGTCGCCGAAGACGAGCGGGACGTGGAGATACGACGGCGTGTCGATGTCGAGCATCTGTTGCAACATGATGTGTCGAGGCGTCGAGGCGAGCAGATCGTCGCCGCGCACGACGTCGGTGACGCGCTGGAGGCCATCGTCGACGACGACCGCGAGGTTGTAGGCGGGCACTCCGTCGTTGCGTCGGAGCACGACGTCGTCGACTGCGCCGGACCAGCGGCCGACCAAGCGGTCGACGAACTCGAAGTGCTGCCCTTCGGTCCGTAGTCGCAACGCCGGTGGGCGGCCGGCTGCTCGGCGTTCTTCCCGTTCGGCGTCGGTCAGGTCGCGACAGGTTCCGGGGTAGGACCCGGGCGGGCCGTGCGGGGCCCGCGCCGACGCTTCGATCTGAAGACGAATGTCGCGTCGGCTGCAGTAGCACTCATAGACCCGGCCGTCGGCGGCCAGCCGATCGAGCGCAGCGTCGTAGAGATCGAAGCGTTCGCTCTGACGGACGACGTCGCCGTCCCAGTCGATGCCGATCGCAGCCAGATCGCGACGCTGTTCCGATTCGTGTTCGCGGTTGGCCTGCATGCGATCGAGGTCCTCCATCCGGAGCAGGAACGGTCGCCCGTCGGCACGCGCCGACAGCCAGGCGACGACGGCGGTGCGCAGGTTGCCGAGGTGGAGTTCGCCGGTCGGTGATGGAGCGAACCGGCCGGTCATGGGCACATTCTTGTCCGGATCGGGCCGTTCGCAACGCTTCGAACCGCTCGGCGCCACGCCGAGCGCCAAGTAGTCGCCGAGCAGTCGGCGAGTGGTTGTCGGGCAATCGACGAACGAATCGGAGCTCGATCTTCTACAGTCGCGTGCATGTATTGCCCAGCGTGCGGCCACGGCATCGAACCCGGCCAGAAGTTCTGCCAGGACTGTGGCCGGTCGCTCGCCGACGTCACCGACACGTTGAAGATCGCGTCGACGCGCGAGCCACCCGCTGATCTCGGCGTCGAACCGGATGCCGGTGACCGTGACCATGATCATGACCATGACCATGCGGGCGATGACACGACGACGATGCCTGTCGTTGACGAACGTCCTGGCGGCTCACTCGCCGATGTTTCCGAAGCGCCGAACCTGCCCGACCGTGGCGAGCTACCGACGCGCGAGATGCACCCCACGCCACCGATTCCCGAACCCGATTGGGCCACACGGACTGCAGACACCCCCATCGTGCCCAGCGGCCAAGATCACCGGTCGGCCGACGTGTCTTGGAGCGAAGCTGCCAGCGCGGCGACGTCGGAGTCGCCCACGTCACCCCTCGACATCGCGGAGTCCGCTCCCCCGGTCGACATCACTGCGACGACGCAGGTTCCTGTCCAGCCCCACGTCGCGTCGACCACGAGGATGGATGCGTTCCCGACCGGGCACACCGACGAGCAGCCGGCCGTCTTCGATGGGTCGGGCGACATCCACGACTATCCGCGGGCCCGTGATCCGTTCACGTTGAAGCTCGTGTTCGTGCTCGCGTTCTTCGGTGCGATCGCGGTGTTGATGGCAGCGATTGCCGACGTCATCGACATCCGTACGTCTGCGCCGGTCGATGGCATCGCCACCGGGATCCGCACACTGGACACGTTGGGGACGAACCTCGCCGTCGCCGGGTTTCTCGGCGCGACGGTCATGGCGCTCGGTGGGTTGCTCGCGTGCTTCGGGTTCCGCTGGGGCGCAGGGCTCGCGGGTGGCGCAGGGCTGGCGCTGACCGGCTGGGCCGCGATGGTCGTCGGCCTCGCCGAGTTGCGTATCGCAAGCGCCGAGTCGATCACCCGGCAGACCGCCGACATTGCATTCACGCTCAGGGTCACTCGTGATCTCGGGTTCTGGCTGACGGTCGCTGTCGGGGTCATCGGCGTGTTGGTGTTCATCGCGTCGCTGCGGTCGATCGGCACGGGCGGCCGGCCCGCGCTCAACCCGTGGATCGGTGCGCTCGGCGCTGTTGCCGGCGTGGTGTTGACTGCTGGGCCGCTGCTTCCCGAGGGCAACGCGACCTTCGCGAACAACTTCCGGTCGGCGAGTACACGGCTCGATCTTCCGACGGCGTATTTCGCCGGTCGCGTGGTGCAGTTGGCGTTGATCGGCGGCGCCATCGTGTTGGGTCTGTTGATCGTGCGGGCCTACGGGCTCGGCCTCGCCGCCGGCAGTGTGAGCGTCGCGTTCTGGATGTGGCTGTCGTCGCTGCTCGACATGGGTTCGTTCCCGCTCGGCATCGCGGCCGGCAACTTCGGGGCGAGCAACTCCGAGCCGCACGCGGTCACGACCGTCGGCATGGCACTCACGCTCCTGATGCTCGTCGTTGCCGCGGTCCTCGCGATCGTCGGCACCGTCCGCCACCGCCGCGCCGGCTTCTGACGCGAAAGAACCCGAGCCGAAGCCCGGGTTCCGTCACATTTCTCGTGCGCGAGGGGGGACTTGAACTCAGATTCGTGGGGTTATCCACAGTTCGGTGAGTGTCAGGAAATGCCAGTTGAGCTGGGGTTTCGCGAATCGGCGTGTCAGACCGTCCCAACCGCTTCTAGCGGATTTCTAACCGTCCGTTAGAAGTTTCGTTAGAAGAATCGCTCGGGCGAGCACCGCCCGACGTCCGCACGGTGCGATGCCTCAGCGCTGTCCGCGGCGGGGCTTCCGCACGTGAGGAGACCCACTCAGCTCAGCTTGAACCCATAGTCGGTGTCTCTCCGCATCGCACGATTCGCGAAGCTCACAGCATCTCGCTCGATTTCGGTCACTGACGTGCGACTCTTGAAGGCGACTTTCGGATCGAACGTCTTGCCGTCATCGCGAGCTTCCTGTTCCTTGGCATCAACAAAATGGTTCACCGAGTCCACGGCTTCACCAGCGAGGTCCGCCAGTGCCTGTCGAAGCGCAGCGCGGTTGCCCCCGAGGAGCGCCTCTGGAGAGTCCAAGAAGCGCTCTCCTTCGTCGGTCAAGCCGATCAACCTCTGCACCAAGTAAGCCAACGTAAACCGCACCGACGAGAACGCCGTCACCAGCTCGGGGTTCAGGTTCTCACGCACGGAGTTCAGCGCCAAGTCGAGTTCGTGAAGGAAGAGAATGCGATGGGCATCCAACCCGTGACTGAAGATGCGGTGATACTCGTGATCAAACAGTCGTACCTTTCGGACAGCGTTCCACGGCTCACCGACATAGGTCGCCATCACCATCTGAGCGAGGAAGGAGTTCTCGATGACATCGCCCCCGAACTTCTCGCCACTGCGTATCGCGAGCTGTAGTTCGCCCGGATACGCCTGGCCGAGCTGACTCTGTAGATCCCGTTGAATCTTGTCTGTCGAGCGCTGGTCGCGAAGACTCACAGCGTTCTGGTTGTTGGTCCGATACGTAATCCGGTCGACGAGCCCGCCCTGTGTCCCGAGTTCCACGATCCGGACCAAGAGCTGAAGATCTGGCGTGAGGCTGGCTCGATTGTCGTATAGCGCTGTCAGCGACTGACATCCGTTGACGACGGAGACGCCGGTCAGACTGATATCCGATCCGTCGACCTCGAACTTCTGCGTCAACAACGTCATTCCGTTGTGGTAGGTCGCGAACAGCTTGTGCTCCGACTGATCCTGAATCGTTTTCGCCAACAACTTGTTGATTCTGGTTTTTCCGAGCCCAAGCCGAACATTCAGTTCGAAGATCGATAGGTCCTCAATTCCTGGGAGCCTCACCAGATCTGGAGCAGCGACAAGAGCTATCGCCATGCGGACTCGTCCGTCCAGATCAGCCACGATCGGCGGCGAGGTTGCGCTTAGCGGCACCGCGTGATCTCCAACGCGCAGGACCGCCGTCCGAGCGGCGACACCCGCAAGTCGCTTTCGGTCCCAGACGTCAAGCGCCGGAGCCTGCCCCTCCATGGCTGTTATATAGTCCTGGCCCGCAGAATCCAGCTCTGCGTTCGTGATGAAGACAAGCCGGACCGAATACTCACCCGACTCAACCTTCTGCTTGACCTGCATGCGGGCTAGGAGCTTCTGCAGCTCTTCATTCGGCTTTGAAGCTATAAGCGAATCGACCGCTGCGCCGTCATCAAAGTACTTGGCGACGCCGACGAACGCCTTGAGATCGTTATCTCCTTGCGTGGCCTTCTCGGTCTTACGATGCTTCGCTTGGAAGACCAGGATCTCGCGAGCATCGTCGTCGACGTAGATTGCATCGATTCCCTTGTCGCCGCCGCCGTCACAGATTGAATCAGATGCTGCGTCGGGATCTAGCCGCCAGACTGCTTCGAGAAACCAGAAGAGCAGGGCTGTTGACAGGGTCCGGTTTCCGACGTGCCGCAGGCTGATCTCCTCAGCAAGCAGTTCATACGTATCAGTTGCGCCGGACTCGGCGTGCTTCTTGGTTGCGGCCATCGCGCCAAGCTACATACCCCGCCGCCGCATCAAGGCCAGCTCAGCCCACGGTTCGTTGCCCGGAACTGTAGGCACCGGCCGAACAGGGCCGCAGCGAACGACTGAAACGCCAGACTTTCCTGTTGGAATCGAACAGCTCCGGTCGTGCGATCAGCGAGCACAACGCAAGATGCGTCGAGGAGGCGTTCGCGCACCATCCGGTCGAAAAAGATCGCCGCCCGGTCAGCAGCGCTGGTTTCGTCGAACTTCGGGTCCGACGGCCAAACCGCGCGTCGCGGCGACGACACGCGATTCCAAGCCTCGTTGTCTTCGATGAGCATGAAGTACCCGAGCCACGGACGAAGTGGCGAGTCAATGATGCCGCGCTCGACCGCGGTCCAGACGTCGAGCGCTTGACCGAGAGCTTCGTCAGTTCGATTGTTGAAGTTCTGGCCGGGATTGTTGCCGACGATCGACTTCAGCTCGATGATGACGAGCACCCGCCCCTCGACCGTGACGACCACGTCCCAGCTCTTATCACGGCGGAAATAGCCCGGGATCGGGCGCCGTTTGACCTCCATCATCTCAGCCGGAATCCCAGCGTCGACTATCACGTCAATGAGGAGCAGCTCGAGGGCATCAAGGTGGCGTCCGCCGGTTACCTCGGACCTGAGCCCAGTGTTTACCGCTCCGCTCTCCTCTGACCGCTTCGCCTGTGACTTACGAACGTCCCAGTACGACGCGACGGCGGCCTCCACCTTCTCGGTGTAGTCCGGAAGATCGTTCGCCATCAACCAGCCGCCACGACAACATCGGGAGCAAGGTCGTAGACGCGACGAGCGATCACGCTCGCCCGATCACGATCGCGTGCGGCGAATGCCCGTCGCAGGCCAATTTGATCTCGCTTGCCAATCGACTGAGGACTCGGGACTCGAATGCGCCGGAGGTACTGGGCCTGGAAGCGGTAGCAACCGCCGCGCATCTTGACGCAATAGGTGGCGACGAACAGTTCGGCGATGTCGGAGAGCAGGAGTCCGCCGAGGACTTCGAGGTCCCACTGGTCGGAAGTGACGAAGTAGAGACCGTGGTGCGGGTAGAGCTCGCCACGATCCAGCACCGGCTGGATGAACGCCTTCAGCTCCGGGATGACCAACTTCTCTCGATCCTGGAGGCCAGGCTCCACGCGATCGATGGTGCGATACCAGCTGCCTGGGTTCTTCCGTGCAACGTGTCGGCCTCGAACATCGGCCGACCGAGACTCAAGATACGTCGCCAAACGTGGATAGTCGTCGAGCTTGACCAACCGGCCGTCGTCCCACGGATTGACAAGGTGGGTGCCCGACCAATTCGGTTCACCAGTTGTCGTATCACGAGTCATCAGAAGTGGCAGCAGCCGGTCGGACTCGACCAGGTCTGGATCGTCGGTCAGGTAGACCGAGTCGGCTCCGCTCGCGACGCCGATGCCGACGCGGGTGCCAGTCGCCGGGTCCTGCAACGGCGGGAATCGTCGCTCAAGGTCGGCGACAAGCGCAAGGTTTGCCGGATCGCCCGACGGCCATGACAGCTCTGAGTCGAACCACTCGGGGAGCTTGACCGCAGACATGGCCTTCGTGGAGACGGACTTGCGGGGCGAACTCACCCACTTGGCCAGCGACGGCGCATTCGCTTCGCCGAACACCTTCGTGGCGTTGGCGACGACGGCGGTCGACTGCTCGGCACGACGGATCACGGTGACGGCCGGATAGGCGGCCACCGATTCTTCGAAGGCGTCGACATCGTGCATCGACACGATCGCCTCGACGGCATAGCTCGACGAGACAAGCCGACGGAGGTCAGCACCGTACTGGTTATGCATCCAACGGTCGGCCACGATAAAGCCGAGCACTCCATCCGGCTTCAAGATCCGCAGACCCATCTCGATGAAACCGACGAAGATGTCGCTCCGACCGCGCATCGTCGGACACGCTCGACGGTAGGCGGCACTCCGAGCGGTGGGAACGTCCTCGAGACGGATGTACGGCGGATTGCCGAGAACAAAGTCAGCAGCGTCCTCGCCGTGCGAGGTCAGGAGGAAGTCGCCGCACTGTATGCAGTCCGCCGAGATCGACTTCGCTTCCGCGTCGCCCAGGCCGGCCTCCATGAGCGCTCCGGCTACGGCCTTTTGAGCAAGTTCCGCGTTCGCCGGGAGAAGATCAAAAGCTCGTAGTGACGAGCGGATATCGGTCAGCGGACGCTCGTGAATATGACACGACTCGATGAGCCGCTCCGTCATCGGAGCGAGGAACGCACCCGAACCACAAGAGGGTTCGAGGGCGACCATGCCTCCGAGATCGCGATCGATCGTGAAACCCGAGAGGTCGAGAATCAGATCGACGACCCAGCGGCGGGTGAAGACTTCACCGTGCTCGCCTTGCTCGTCGATCTTGAACACGTGTGGGTCTGCTTCCTGCCCCAAGTCGAGGCTCAATTGTCTTGCTGCGTACCGGCGGACCCCGGACATGGCGTACCTCCAAGCTACTCGTCGTGGATTGGGGTCCGCTGGAACCGAGGGTGATCACTTGATGACCATCATGACGGATGGGTGTCGCAGAGTTCGGGGCTGCTTACTGAGTTCGCCGATCGCGAAGGGTCTCGAGGAGGAAGCGGCAGTAGGTCTGCGCCGCGCCGGCGGCAAGATGTGCGTGACGAGGGCGCAACCCGCCTGACGGCCTCGTCCGGCCGTGATCTGGGCCGTACTCGTTCCGAAGTTCGGCGACCCCGACCGCAACTTGCGACAAGTTCGAAAGAGTGCGAATGATTGTCTCTCGCCCCTTCGCCGTCGGTGAGATTTCCTCGGGATGAACCTTGAGTGCCTTCTGGACCTGCTTCACGAGGGCGGGAATCTCGGAGCGATCGTCGTAGTCTTCGCCGAGCTCCTCCAGGACGTGCTTGCAGGTGGACTCGATGATGGACTTCGCTGAGCTGATAGCGAGGGCCGGGTCGCTGTCTCCCGTTCCATTCAATCGTTGCAGGTGTTCCTCGATCGCGGCGGGGCTTCCAAGATGCTCGACCGGCAGCGCCACAAGCGAGGTGTCGGACTTGGGTCGAAGTCGGCCGCCGTCGAACGAGTATCCGTCGCCGTCAAGCAATCGCCCAATCTTCGAAATCGCAGCATTCGGAGGGGTAGCGCCATCATCTTCGGAACTCCCCCACGACAGAATCTCTTCGAATACTCGGACAGCTCGGCTCACCTGCCCGGGATCGCTCCACTCGATCGCCTGCGCATAGGTATCGAACAAACTTCGACGTTGTCCGCCAGAATCGACCTCGGGGCCTTTCACAAATCCCTCCATCTCGAACGCGTCCTCGATAGTCCGGAGAACGCCCCAACCGGAAGCGAACTCGCGGATCTCGCGCCGGGTACGCGGATGGATCAAGTCATCGGCCATCGACACATCATGTCGCGGCACAGCTAAGCCGAGTTCGGTCGCACCATTCAGATCTCCAAGCCACGGCTTCGACTCGGCAGATTCACTTGCATATGCGGTTGCAGCGTCGGTCGATGCTGCTCTGCCCAATCGACGGCGGCATCGCCGAGGCGAGCGAGAGGTTGCTGCAACTTGCCGTCGTTGTAGGTCTTCATGATCTTGACGGCCTCTGCGACTTCGGCGTCCACCACCGATCCGCCGGTTGCCCAGTTGCGCCAGGTTGAGAGAGCGCTGTCGAGCTTGGCAAGGTGGTCCCGACGAGCCTCGTTGCCGCTCCAACGATGAAGAGTGCGAAGTGTGCTGATCGACGATTCGCCACTGTCGATCACGGCACGGACGGCGTCGATCCGCTGTCGTGCCGGAGCGGCGAGTGCTCTCGCCTCGGCGAGCCGATCGTGCGCCTGCTTCAGTGCTTCGTCGGCCTGCTTCTCGTGGCGGCGAGCCGTCGGCCGCTTCACATGGCCGGCGCGCTCGAGGCGTCGATTAGCTGACCACACCTCCCGCTGCGCGTTTTCGACGGCCTGGCGCGCGCAGTCGATCGCTGGCTGGAATGGTGCGATCGCTCGCTCTGCTGCGGCGAAGTCGCGTTTCGCCGCAGCGATGCTCGCGTGGGCCTCGTCGACCTTCTGCAGTTCACGATCCACTTCGGCGTTCGCTTCGGCGAGCCGCTCAGCAATATCGGACTGGAGATCAGCGAACCACGGTGGCGTCGAGCAACGGGGCATTGGCTTAGGGCGGTTCGGCGCAGCTGCTCGTTCCATTTCGGCTAGGAGTCTGCGTTGCGTCGTGGCTGGCACGTCGGATCGATCACTGGCGAGGACGTACCGAAGGATCTCGCGAGCGTCATCGAGGTCACCGGCTTCGGCGACGACGAGGATCTTGTTGTCGTCTCGGCCTCGGGTCGCGCCGACGTACAGACCTCGTTGGGTCGTGGCGACGGTCGTGATTTCGATGCCGACGTCGACCGTGGCGCCCTGGTTGCCGTGCTCGGTCGATGCGTAGCCGAGTCGAACATGCTCGCTTGCGTAGTCGGCCGGCAAGGTCACGGTGCCGCTTCCCGCAGTCGATGACACGGTGAGCGAACCGTCGTCGCCGATCGCTTCGACGGTCCACGACTCTCGATTGCGAACCGGCTCGCCAGAGCTGGTTTCGAGTCTGCGGTCGTTCTGTCGAGTGACGACGATGTCCCCGACGCGCGCCATCTCACCACCGCCGATTGATGCAGTCCCGCTGGCCGACGAGATCTGTTCGGTGGCGATGCGTAGATACTGGATGACTCCGTTGATCTTGTCGACATGTTCGTTGGTCGATGCAGTGATCGCGATCGTGCGGCCGTCCGCAGTCGTGTCGAGCCAGGTTTTGGCGATACGGCGAAGCTGATCGTTGAAGCTGCCGACGGCCACTCGTCCGTGATCGATGTAGGCGTCGATTCCCCGCGGGTCGCCGTGTCGCAACTGCAGCGATGCGGCGGCTTCCCACGGTGCGTGGAAGCGGTGGATGCGGTCGAGTTCGAGCGCTCGCCCGGTACGGCAGAGTTCGTGGAACATGCCGCCGCGACCGACGGCTTGGAGTTGGTGGTGGTCGCCGATCAGGACAAGTCGCCAGTCTTTACGGGTGGCGAGTTTGACGAGTCGGTGGAGGTCGGAGGTGCCCACCATCCCGGCTTCGTCGACGATAACCGTCGAGCCGGGTGGAAGGTCGTACTGCGTGAGCGGGGTGCGGTCAGTGCGCTCCCATTCGTTGAGCAGCTTGGCGAGCGTGTCGGCGTCCAGGCCGGTCTCTCGCTTGAGCACGTGGGCGGCCTTCGCTGACGGTGCGACTCCGAACGCCCATCGGAAGTCACTGTGCAGTTCGTCGACGGCGGTGCGAAGTGTGGTCGTCTTTCCGGCACCGGCTGGTCCGACAGCGAGGACGAGTCGGTCATGGCCGGCCACTGCGCGTGCAACCTCGGCCTGCATGACGTCGAGGCAGTCGACGTCGACGGTGAATGATGGCATCGGCTCGGCGTCCCGCGCCTCGTTGGCCCACGAGATGATGAAGTCCTCCTCGGCGAGGATGCGCTCGCTCGTGATGTGCCGTGACACTGGGGGTGCGACCAGTGAGCGGCCGTCGGAGGCTCGGCGAGGTCCGACCACATCGGTCTGGTCGAGTTCGATGCACTCCTTCATCACGAAGTCGCACGCTCGCTCAAGGCTGGCCGCCCACTGCGCGCCGTCTTGCGACGCAACGGGTCTCTTGAGGTCGCAGACAGCCTTCATGATGTCGGCGCGGTTCCACGCCGAACCATTCGACGACATGTGGTTGACGACCTCGTGCGCGGTGAGCGAGTCGACTCGTTGGTCGGGCGCGACGCTGGCGGCGAAGCGAAGAGCTTCGTCGAGAAGACCGTGTCCGGACCAACCGAGATCGTGCGCCTCGTTGACCCACCGTGTCGTCAGATCGGCAACACCGGCACCCGACTTCTTCTGCCGGGTGTCGATGACTGCATCACGGGTCATCGTGGCGACTTCCCACTCCGATGGGTCGCGACCCTCCCGCTCGATGAACTCGTCGAGCTTCGGTTGGAGCGCGTCCTCCATCTGGATCGTGCGCTTGGAGAATGTCCGCAGCACGTCCTTCGGGATGCCAGCGATCTCGGCTTGGCCATTCACGATCGGCTCCCATTCGAACCCGAAGCGGTGCGAGAGTTCGTTGCGGATGACCGACTGGTAGATGCCGCCGAGCATCCGCTGGAACTCCTTCATGTACTTGCCGTCGAGCGCCATCCAGCGACCGTCGGCCGTCCGGACCTTGTTCGAGATGACGCAGTGCGTGTGAAGGTCGGGGTCGTCGGCTCGCGACGTGGTCTGGCGGAACTTGGACATGATGAGCCCACACGAGTCGGGATGGAGTCGGACTCCCTTTCCCGCTCGAACCCGCGTCGTCGAACCGAAGCGTTCGAGGTGCGCGAGCGCTGCACTGACAGCGACGTCGTGCGCTTCGAGGAATCGCTCGTCTTGGGTGAGCGCCCACAGCACACTGATCGACTTCGGCGCCGAGAACGTCGCGTCGAAGCCGGCGACCGCCTTCTCGACTCGATCGCTGTTCTTCATCGCCCGGTCGGCAAACCGTCGGCCGAGCTGTGTCCCCGAAACTGGGTCGCGGCCCTCGAGGAGGGCGAGCAGGTCCTCGTGCGTGACGTCGCCGGCAAGCCCGAACGCGTCGGCCTGCTTGCCGGTCCACACTCCGGCGACCTCACCGGGAGCCTGCGTCAAGTACTTGGCGTAGTAGTCGGCAGAGGCGCCTGCGTGGCTGGCGTAGATGGTCGTCACACGAAGCATGTCGAGACCCGATCGCGTTTGGGCACTTGTCTGAACAGAAGAAAGAAGGAGAGGACGAAGGACGTCATGGAAGGGGACCTCAGCCGTACGGCAGCAGGGAGAGCTGCTGCGACGAAGACGGGGCTCGACGCGGAGGTCGAGCGGAGGACGGACGAGCGACGGAGAGAGGAGCGGCGACAGGAGGGGCCAAGGGGTCTGCAACAAGGCAAAGGATCGACGGGCCGACGGCGAGGCGATACGAGCCGGAGGCGAACTGGCCGGACGTCGAGCGCGACTGAAGCGGCTCGATGAAGCCGGCACGGCGCAGCGCGGTGAGCGCTCGATGCGCGGTATTCTTGGCGACGCCGAGATGCTCGGCGAGTTGGCGAACTGACGTGTCCGCGACGTTGACGTCGCCGGTCGGGCGGGCGTCAGTGACGAGGGCTTCGAGCGCAGCCCATGCGAGTGGGCCAAGCGAGCGCCTCGTCTCGTCGGCCATCGGGCCGAGCAGGAGCGAGTGCCGACGCTGATGGTGGTCGGCGGTCATAGCGAGATTGATCAGGCGGCGGGGGCCGGCGGCTCGCCGAAGCGCTTGATGACTGCCCACAGCGGTACTCGCTTGAGCGAGCCGAAGCGGACGCACGGGATCCCGGACTTGCCTCCGGTGGCTTCCCACTCGGTGGTCAGCTCGTAGGCGTGGGTGCGGCCGATCTGCAGCAGCTTGGCGGCTTGCGGGACGGTGAGGAACGGGGGAAGGTCGTCGAACACAGTATGTCTCCTTGTTGTGGGGAACAACGGAGTACAATCCTCGCGCCATGTGTTAGCGTTGTCAAGCACAACAACACGTAGTGGGAGCATTCGGCATGGTCCGTTCGAGGAAGAAGACAAACGAACCCGCGGCGGCTCGCCCCGCATCGACGGGTCTCGATGTCAATGCGGTCGTCTCCTACAACGTGAAGGCGATCCGTGAGCGGCGCGGTTGGACGCAGCAGTCCGTCGCCGAGCGCCTCGGACGGATCACCGGCCATCAACTTCCGCAAGCATCGATCTCGGCGATGGAGCGCGGATCGGATGGCGATCGCCGCCGACGCTTCGACGCGCACGAGCTGTACCTGCTGTCGGTCGTGTTCAACGTGCCGATCGCTTACTTCTTCATCCCGCCGCCCGGCACGGGCGCGGAGAAGCTGGCCGACACCGGCGACGATGTCAGCCAGCTCTACGCAGCACTGCTCGGGCACGAGGATCAGCTCGCACCACTCGACGAGCGGCTCGAGGAAATCAAGATCAAGAACCCGGAGGAGAGCGATGCGATCCTCGCCGCGATCTACGGAACCGACGAGCCAGTTGGGAACTGGCACCAGAGCTTCCGGACCTGGCGGAAAGGTCGGCTCGACGACCTGGCGAGCCAATACGGCGATCGGCTCGACGAGGTCGCATTGTTCCTCAAGGAGTTCGCGACGAAGATCGAAGCGAGTGGTCCAGCCGGCTACTTGCAGTCGATGGCGCACCGCAGCGGCGAGGTGCCGTTGAACGATCCCGCCTTCGAGGACGAGGCGACCGAGAAAACCGAGACCGAGGAGTAGTCATGCGTGGCACGGTGACGAAGAAGGGCGGCCAGTGGTATGTCGTCATCGAGCGACCGCCCGATCCGTTGACCGGCAAGCGACGGCCGAAGTGGCACTCTGGATTCAAGACGAAGAAGGAGGCCGAGCGAGCACGCATCGATCTGCTCTCGAAGCTCGATCGCGGCGAGTACGTCGACCCGTCGAAGCAGGCGTTGGCCGAGTACGTCGTCGAGTGGCTGACGGCGATCGAGCACACGGTTCGCCCGTCGACGTTCGACTCGTACAGGCGCAACATGCACAACCACGTGATTGCGCATATCGGGTCGACACCGCTCGCCCGAGTCGACGCCGTTACGCTGAACGGTCTCTACGGAATGCTGCTCACGTCAGGCCGACGTCGGCCATCACAAACCGGTCGTGGCTACTCGCCCGAGATCGTCGACCGGGCGATCGAGCTGCGAGCCCTCGAGTTCTCACTGACCGAGACGGCCGAGATCTTGCAGACCGAATTCGAGGAGGCAGCGGCACTCAACAAGAACACGCTCAACTCGCTCCTTCGTCGCCGGGCTGCTGCGCCAGCCGTGACGGACGAGGAATCGAAGGGCCTGGATCGTCGGACGGTCAACTACATCCACACCATCTTGCACCGGGCACTTAAGGACGCCGTTCGGTGGAACCGCCTTGCTCGCAATCCGGCCGCCGCTGCCGATCCGCCTCGGGGCGGCGCGAAGTCCGACGGTATTCACACCTGGGATGCGACGACGATTCGATCGTTCCTCGAAGCATCGCGCGAGTCGAACGACCGGCTCCACGCATTGTGGGTGCTACTCGCCACGACCGGCACGCGCCGAGGCGAAGCGCTCGGCGTCCGATGGAGCGACGTGGACCTCGACGCCGGTCGGCTGCGGGTCGTCCAGACCATCACGCAGGTCGGGAGCAAGGTCACGATCGGCGAACCGAAGACGTCGAAGGGTCGCCGCTCGATTGCGCTCGACGGTGGCACGGTCGCCGTCCTCCGAGCACACCGGAGGCTGATGCTCGAAGAGCGGTTGCTCGTCGGCCCCGACTTCACGGACGATGACTTCGTGTTCCACTATCCCGACGGATCACACCTTCGACCGGACGCCGTCAGCGGCCAGTTCCTTCGTCGAGTCAAGCGCCACGGACTCCCCCGCCTCACGCTCCACGGCCTCCGCCACACGTGGGCGACCCTTGCGCTTGAGCAGAGCATCCATCCGCGCGTCGTTCAAGAGCGGCTCGGCCATTCAACGATCGCCATCACCCTCGGTATCTACAGCCACGTGTCGCCTACTCTCCACGATGAAGCGGCGGACCTCGTTGCGAACACCTTCCTGACTGCGGAGACCGGGCGCCGATGACGACAGATCCAAAGCCGCACCTTCTCCAGCGTCTGCGCCGCCTCGATCTCCTCGACGACAACGACTTCCTCACGGAGTTGCCAACACCGGACGCGGTTCAGCTCACACTCCTCACGCATGACGGTACGAGGACGGTCATGAGGATGTGGGCCGACTCTCACAAGTCCGACAAGCGCCCCGACCTCGGAGTGTTGTTGATCGTTCTCGCTCACCTTCGCGATCACCCGTTCGAATCCGCCGAAATGCTGAAATCGATCGCTGACCTCGACTACGCAACGGAGCTGACGAAAGCTTCGCTAGACGCAGCTCGAGAGCTTCACGTCGCAGGTCGTCGCCACTACGGCGATTCCCGCATGGATCTATCTGTGATCTTCATGCTGGAGGCTCAACGCGAGTTCCTCTTCGCCGTCACGAGCGGACGGCTCTCAAGAGCCGAGTCGAGGGAAGCCCTTGGCAAGTACGCCGTCGCGGTCGCGTTCTCTTCGCGTTGGGTACGAACGCCGGCAAAAATTCTGCGTCGCGCTTGCGAGTTCCAACAGGCATCGATTGACCCGGGCAACGTAGACCCGGCAGCCTTTGCATATCTCGTTGAGCTTCAGGCCGAGCTCTTCAACCAAACCGGCGAGCAGCCCGCGCTCGATTCCGCTCTGGCGCTCGCTCGTGCTCACGGGTTCACGTTGGACATCGCATTCATGACGCTGAAGCAGGGAATGCTCAAGCAGGAGCTGGACAAGGCAGGCGCAAACGGAGACCTGCAAACTGCTCAGCGCTACGCAGAGCACGCGCAGGCGACCACTGGGGTCGAATTCGTGGTCAAGGCTCTTGTGCCCGAGTTAGCGCTTGCGGCGATCTTGCAAGACCGACCGCTGAGCGCCAGGGAAATCCGGCTTCCGTACGGCTTCTTGCTTGACCTCCGGAGCCGCAACGCTGCGGAACTGTCCATCCTGTCCGGACTCGTTTCCGAGGCACTCCTGCCAATGCGCGAGATGCTCCAGAAGCGCAACTGGCGCCCGAATCTAGTGGCGCAACAGATCCTCACAGGGGTGTTTCGCGAGCAGTTGGAGCGCTCCGGCTACACCGACGAGACCGTTGCCGAACAACTGGTCAGCATCACCGGTGAAACCGCTGCAGCAGAAAGCGACCGACACTTCGCGTGGCAACACGTCGACGCTCTACTGACCCGCGCGCTGACTACTGATCGCACACATGACGTTCACGCCGCATTCACTTCTGCAAGTGAGCTGGTATCGACACATCCGGCGTGGCCACTGCCCCGAATCAGCCTCGCACGGGCAACCGAACTCAGCAACCACGGCGGCGACGTGGCTCGGCAGCAGGCGTGGTCCGAGGCAGTGGGCATCGTCGTTAACAGTGCGGAGTACAGACGAACCGACTTGGGAGGTCGAAGTGGAGTCTTTGCTGTCGACGATGCGCGAGGCGAGCTTGCCGCAACGCTCGTCTTCAAACCAGTGATTCGGCCTGACGTCGGTGAGCGCGAGGCGATTCAGCTGGAAAGACTCGCGGCAACCATCGCGGAGCGGGGCCTCGAGCATCGCTTCGGCGTCGCAAGGTCTCTGGGCGTCTTCGAGGCGAACTCGGAGTTGTTCGTGCATGTCATTGAAAGGCAGACCGGCCAGGTTCTGGCCACGCTTGAATCCGAACGAGCTGAGCGTCACCTGGATCGGTGCGCGGAGTTGCTCGCGCTGTACCACATTGCCTCGGCTGATGAAGTTCGCCGGACATCATCTTGGAGGGATTTGAAGAACGGCGTCGGCGTGTGCGCGAAGTCGTTATTCGGAGAAGACCATCGACACGAGATCGTTTCGATCTTGAAGGGGCTCGTTCCGTCCGATGTGCCACTCGTTCGAAAACGTGACGCGCACGGGGGAAACTGGCTGGTCGATACGGCGGATCGGGTCATTGCGATCGATCTCGGGTCTCCCCACTTCCTACCTATGGGTCATGACGTCGCACAACTCGTCGAGGACTCGGCGTTCTTGCCTGTATCGACTCAGCATTTCGACCGGCGCTACAGGTTGTTCCAGACTTACCTCGCTGCCCACGGGACCCGCCTCGACACCTCGCGCCTTCGGTACGCCTACGACTTCTTTGCGCTGCTCAGATCAATGTGGTTGGCAACGTCGTCGGAAGCCAGCAAGGCACAGCATTCTCACGCGCGGCAGGTAGCAAATCACGTGTCGAAGTACTCCGACTCTCCGGAACTCCAAGCGGTCGCTGGCACGATTGCACTCGCAATGCAATCGGTCACCTCCCAGCCGGCGGAGTCGTCCCGACGGTCACAGTCGCAAACTCGATTGAGTAAGGCCATGTCCCGAGCGTTGCGACACCGAGCGGAGGAAATGGGGCTTGAGCCCAACGCTGCCGGCTTCGTCGCAATAGATGGCCTGGCTCGGGCCCTCAACAAGACGGTTGACGAGATCGTCGATGTGGCGAGCGACCCATCTGAGCCACGTTTCCAGATTCTCAACGAAGACGTACGCGCACTCTACGGTCATTCGTTCCCGGTCTCGGATCTTGACGAACTCAGCGTCGAAATGCCGGGCGAACTATTCCATGGAACGTCGTGGGATCATGTCAGTGACATCGCGGCGGTAGGACTCAGACCCCAAACTCGTCAGCACGTCCATCTCACAAACAATCCGGCTGAGGCGATCGAGGTTGCACGCCGTCACGGACACCCACTTCTCCTCGCTGTACGAACCGATGAAGTCCCTGGCCTGCGTGCGGTAGCTGACGCGGTTTGGGCGGCTGACGCGGTCGAACCGGCCAGCATCTCCGTCCGAAACGTGTTCGCCGACCTGGCCGTACCCCCTTCCTGGCTCACGGACGATCCCGACGGTGAACCTCGCCGAACACAGCCCCACGACAACACCTTGAGCGCGCAACGTTAGAAATCCGTTAGAAGTCGGACCCCAGACGCGAAGAAATCCCTTGCGTAGCAAGGGATTTCTTGTGGGTCGTTCGCGAAACACCTGTGACCGGGACGAGCGATCCGATTGTTGTGTGACGATCCTCTGACGCCACACCGAAAATCCTCTCGACTCGGGCGGCGAGGCGTCGGCCGACCTCATCGGCGAGCGCTTGGTTGCGAGGACGACGGGGCCACCCGTGAGCGATCAGCGATCTCGTTGATCGTCCATCCCTGCGCGTGCAGGTCGTTGATATTCACGTACATCTCGTGGGTCATCATGGAGAGCGGCACCTCCGGTCTGTGTTGTGGCTTGGTCGCTCAACACGCTGAAGGTGCCACCCCGTTGGGTGGTGGATGCCCAGCCAGAAGACCGCGACACCCATGTCACATTTCAATAATCCCCAATGTCGCTTTTCAGTGATCGCTCACACCGGGCAACCGTGACGCTTCGATGCATAACGATCTACTGCATAAATGTAGAGTCCCGCGAGAAACTCCAATCAGAAGGATCAGCGATCATGTGCAACAACTTTCGACCCGCCGCAGCAGTCTTGGCAGCACTCTTCCTCGCCGGATGTGGCGGTGGTGGAACCGACCTGACCGAAGAGCAACGAAAACTCGCCAACGAACTCGCCAAAGAAACCGGCATCAGCCAAGACGATGCCGACTGCATTGTCGGCGATGTAGCCGACGACGAAAACGCCATCGATGCCATCGACTCCGACAGCAACTTGTCCGAGCAACATAACTACGGTGCCGCAGGTAGTACCGTCGCAGCCACCTACACCCGGTGCGTCGGCCGAACTTTCTACGCCGACTTCGGCTACAACCCCTGAGCGTCACATTGTTGGGTCTGCACGATCGTCAACGCCATCGACCACGCTGCGCCCAGATGTTGGTTGCCGACCACTCGCTTGGCGACCGCCGCAAACGGGTCCCCTCAACGCGACCAGGCTCGTACTTCTCGCTGGCCTTGACGAGTCTGTATCGACGGCCGGTTGGAATCAGATTGCTCAACTTGCGAGCAGCGGACTACGAGCGGGAGTCAGCTTCGTCATCGTTGTCGAACAGACGACAAAGTGCCGTCGTGGGCCTCTATCGAGTCGCCAGGCGACTTCAGTCTCAATATCACCGACCGGGTCGCGAGATACTCTGGGTTGACTGCCGCTGTACTCAGTACAAGCGCAAAGTGGTGCGACGAGCTTTGGTTGTGGCCTCACGGGCGATCATTGACCGGTCGGACAGCAGCGCGGAGCCCGAGGCCAGCGGCTAGTGCGAGAGCCGCAATGAGGAACAGGCTGGCACTGGCAGTTCCTGTTTCCGGCAGGTTTCCCAATGGAACCGTCGTGGATGGTGCACCGACCACTGGAACGGACGGAGGTGGGTAGTCGCTGCCAGCAAGACCCTCACCGCCGGTTGCAGGCAACACCTCGAATGATGCCACGCACGGTTCGCCATTCTCGGTCTCACCGGCGTAGTGAACACCGAGCGTCACCGTCTCGACTGATCCGTCTTCGTTGACAGACTCGGCCGTGTCAATCCGAATCGGCAGCGACCCCTGCAAGAAAAAGCAGCCCTCTGCCTCGATCAGAACCGGAGAAGCGCCGAAATCTGTTCTCATCGAAGAATATTGCATAGTGCCCCCAAGCTATACGCCACGAAATTCGCAACAACAGTGATGTCCAGAACGAACGTACAGAGTCAGAAGGTCACCATCGAACTCGTTCTCCGCGTTTCAGGGTTGGATCGTGTTGAGTAGTGCCCAGTCGGGCTTGCCCGGCTCACTGGCCTCGGCCGAGCGCTCGAAAGGGCCAGTCACACCAGCAAGGCGAGACTGACGCCACTGTCGACGTGCTGTTCGACCACAACGACCCGATCAGCAGGCATGGCTCATGCACCGCATCGGCGAGATTGGACCAGCGATGCTCGTGGACCCGTACTTTCGGGTCCACGACCTCCCCAACATGCTCGAAGCAACCGAAGTCGACCACATCCTGAACGGTGAACGCACCAAACCTACCGATCTTGGCAGCCTTCGCATCGGCCTCGACTCACTCGGCGACACCGCCCGCAACATCGAGATTCGCGTCGCCGACCGCACACTCCACGACCGGCATGTGGTCGCCGACATCGGAACGGTGCTGTTCATTGGCACGTCATCAACGGCGTCGGCACCGCCACCTCCGTCGTTGGCTAACTCAAAGACGGAGCCACCGACATCGCGAACGCGTACCGCCAGAAGTGGAGCGACGCCGCACCGCTCGAACCGATCTCAGCAGATGCAAGCGATTCGGACGGCTGAGCGGTCGAACCGCTATTCGGTGAGAATTTTCGCGCAGGCCAGGCTATGCCCCATACAACACAGCACCATGATCCCGAGCGCAGGCAGCCTCCACCACTCGCCCTCTCCACCAAAAATCGTAACGATCCCGTCTTTGAGTAGCAGTCCGAACAGAACCAAGGCAAACGCCAATCCAAAACTCAGTCCAGCTCGATTGATCTCGGCACGTCCACTGGGGTCTTCGATCTCGGTAAGCAGGAGTCGATCGAGAGCCTGACCGGCGCGGCTCGCTGGCAGCTTCGAGATCCCTGCCCTTGCCGCTGTCGCTCCCCACTTCCCAAGTTGGCCCAACACCACCAAAACGCGACGTATCGAGCCCTTCCCGCCCATGAATCAATGCCGAGGAGTTATCGGCGTTGGCGTTCGATGTATGCCAGTTGCCGACCGACCGTCCGGTGAGAGGACCGGTAGATCGCTAGAAGCTGGAGCACTGCTGTAGTGACGAGTGACAACGCCATCAACCCGACACCCACGCTTACGATCCAAGGGATCGTCCCACTCGCCGAGAGCACGACGAGAGCGACGATCATCAATGGGACGAACGCTACAGTCCCCAGAGTCCAAGCCGGGAAACGCGCAGGTTGTAGAACCCTTACCGCATCCACCTTGGCTCCTTGGTGTTGTTCTCGATCCCTGTGCGCTTCTCGCAGAAGAAAGTGTGACTTAGCGACATCGTACATCTGGGCTCCATGGAGGACCGCTGTGTTTAGCGAAGCTGCACGAAACTGCTCCGCCAGGAGTCGTTGGTAGCGATGCGCTGCCCTCGACTCGATGCTAGACCCCTCGACCTCCGCATGGGGAAACGTGATCCTCTGCCCAACGAGTTCCGTAGTGGAAGTAGCGCCATGAGTCTCAACATCGAGCATTACACGACGATCACCCATGTCGAAGACATCGCGGATTGTCCCGAAGGGCTCACTGCGCCAGATCTCGCGAGCGTTTGACGGGACCACGAACCGATACTCATCACGTCGCGACTGCCGCACCTCATACTCCACTTCCAACGGTAGACCCAGGTGAAAAAGCGATTCTTCAGTCCAGGCATCGCTATCCAGGTCGGCGATCATCGGATAGTCCAGGCTCGTCATTACTCTCCCCCTAGTGGATTCATCGGCAACCAATCATTCTTACTGAGTTCATCGGTCATAGTCCCGTGCTTCTTGATCGCCCGGTCAAACACATCCCGAAGCGCCGTCAGATCGTCCAAGTCCAACGCGAGAAACTTGGAGCGAACTCGATTGTCGTCAAAGAAATCCAACCGAAGTTGGCTGACCACAATCGAACCGTACCAACCGATGTCAGACTCATCCTCTTCGAGCCAGGCATCTTCCGCCGCGTTCGGAAGCAGCGGCCTAAAACTCGTCGTAACAAATCCCCGCGCGAAGTTGTGGTTGTTGTCAAGCTGCAATCGAGTCGCTCGGGCGAGCAGCGTCACAGCTTTTGACGAGAGCAGCTTGCGAACACGTTCAGCAAACGCCTCGTCGGTTGGAGCTTCGTAGTCCAAGGTCCGTTGAGCAGCTTGCTCAACTTCGTCCAGACGCGGATAAGCCTGCTTCATAGAAGTGATCATCAGGGAAAGCGCTCGCGCGTCGTCTTCGCCAAGCCCGGTGTGCTCGGTTGCGGATTTCACCAGGCCCCCGATGAAGCCAACGGGCTCGGAGAACGCCGAGCGCAGCGCGTCAAAATCTGAGTCGCTGAGTTCACTCAGAACTTTGACACCATGACGCATGGCCGAGGGCAACCCGTTCGCCATCATTACCTCCGACAGAGCACGGTTGGGGGCCTCAAGCGATTCTGGATCATGGTCCGAAGAGGATACCGATAGCGATCCGATGACCAACGCGCATGCATTCCACGGCACTCATGCTGCCACAGTTGGCATGCTGCCGTCGATCTCATCGCCCTCGGCAGCACTGGCTCGCACCTCACAGGTCGACGACTGGGATGGTGACGGGTCCGGTGGTGACGGTACCGTCGGGTCCGGTGGCGGTGACATTGTTGACGGTGATGGCGACGGGGAGTGGGCCGTCCGTGGTGGTGTGTCGGAGTTCGATCTCGTCGGCGACGCTGATGCCTTCGACGAGTTGACAGTGGTCGGGTTCGGTTGTGGTGCCGTCATCGAGGACGAGTTCGATGTCACAGGTGTCGGGTGGTCCGTAGCTGCTGCGCTGTTCGGTAAGTCCGGTTGCGGACCAGTCGAACTTGGCGCGCAGGCTGTAGTTCCAGAACACGTTTCCGGGTGGGGCGAGGATGTCGCGTTCGACATCGGTGTAGCTGGGTGCGAACGGTGCGAGCCGTTCGGTCCACACCTCGATGCTCTCGGTTTCAGTTTCGCCATCGGGTCCGGTGACGTCGATGGTCTGGTCGGCCGAGAACGCGACGCTGATGTCATCGTAGAAGCGTGGACGGTCGGCGGTCCGTTCGGCGGTATCGCCGATGGCGATGGTTGACGTGTCGCCGAGCGTGTCGAGGACGACGCTCAACGGTTCGCCGATCGGCACAGAGGCGATGATGGTGGCGGTGCCGGATTGGTTCGCGAAGTCGTAGATGGTTTGCGCGCCGATTCCGAGGGTGACGTTGACGGGATCGGTGTCGACGGCGGGTGGCAGATCGTTCTTGGCGAGGGCGACGGTGGCGAGGATCAGTTCTTCACCGTCCGCCGGTCGCAGGATGTCGATGGGGTTCCCGTCGTCGGTGATGAGTGGGCCTGGTCCTCCGCCGATTAGCGGGTCGTCGATGACGAGTTGATCGAGGCGGGTGACGCCTTGGACAGTGACGGTTCCGGTGTAGTGGGTGAGGAACAGTTGGGAGGCCGCGAGTTGGTCGCCAGGGCACGGGTCCTCGGGGAAGTCCCAGCAGCCGAAGTCGAATGTGGTGCGGTCGGAGACGTCGAACACGACACCGGGTGGCTGCTGTGTGATCGCTGGCGTTGGTAGCTGGGCGTCTGTCGTCGGAGCTGCGGTCCCCACGACCGTTTCTGAGGTCTCTACAGTCGTGGTTGCGGTGTCGTCGATTGCTTGGGGCGCTGGGGTGCCGTCGCTGCTGGAACAGGCGGCGATTGCAAGGGCGAGCGTGAGGGCCGCAGCCGCGTGTCGCGTGCGTGAACGGACGGGGTGGGAGGTGGTCATGTTCTGCCTTTGTCGTCGGGTGCCCCTCCCAGGATCTGCGACTCTACATTTATGCAGTAGATCGTTATGCATCGAAGCGTCACGGTGGCCGTGTGGCTCGTCGTCCTCGCAACCAAGTGCTCGCCGATGAGGTCGGCCGACGCCTCGCTGCCCGACGACACACCGTAGGGCTCTCCCAAGAAAAGGTGGCCGAACTCGCCGGAGTTCACCGAACGTACGTCGGTCACGTCGAGAACGGTCGGGTGATGCCATCGATCGATGTCGTCGAAGCACTCTGCGCCGCGCTTGACGTGACACTCAGCGAGCTGTTCGACGACATCGAAACCGTCACCCGCCGTTCGCGTTGAGCGGGTTGAACAGTCGACGCTGGAGACGGTGACCGTTATGGCTGGACATGACGAACACACTCACTGACACACCCGCTGCCACCGTCGAATGGGACGACTACTTCCAGCGAATCGAGCTAACGGATTCGGACCGCATCCCAACTTCGAAGACTGAGGCACGCAAGATGCTGAAGGCCATCGACAAAGGTGGCCTCGACGCGCTCAGCGAACTCGACCTCGCTGATGGTGTCGCCGAGTTGGCGTTCGGGTTTCTCCGAGCGATGCAGGACCGTTGGACCGACATCGGAGAGGCTGCGGCACGGTTCGCGGCTGTTGCCGAGCGTGCAGTCGGAAACGACTATCCGGGTACTGCGTGGTCGATCGGAATGAAGACGGTTGCTCGCGAGAACGACACCGACGATGTCGAGTTGTGGTGGGAGCGCGTGGAGAGCGAAACACGCTGGGCGTCGCCGCCGCGCTGACCTCTACTCGCCACCGGGGTCGAACAGGTCGATGCCGAGCGTGCGTTGGAAGGTGGCGACGTGTTCGAGCCGCATGATCGTGTCGCCGCGCAGCATCGTGGAGAGCTGTTCGTAGTCGACCTGGTTGTGGTAGCGGCGATACGCCTTCATCGTCGTGTATCGCTCCCGGATCGCTACGCGAACCAAGACGGCAATTCGATGCTGAAGCTGAGCAGCGGCGAGCAGGTCTTGGTTCCGGTAGTCACGTTCGTTGACACCGACCCATTCGATATCGAGGACACGCCCGAACTGGCTGGGATTGGCGGCGAAGTTTCGGGGTCGGTACCGCGGGTTGGTCACCCACGAAACGTAGCCACCTGGCTCACCCCGCAAGAAGTAGGGCCATTGGCTCTAAATCGTCGCCCGTTATTGTCTGCATGAGAAGCAGTGAGTCAGTCGAGCGGTCGGTAGGGCGGGTAGATCGCTGTGTTCAGTCCGTGTTCGAGGCGGGCGACGGTGGAGAGGTCGGCCCATGTGTCGCCGTTGAGGATGCGCGAGATCGCCGAGTAGTCGACGTCGGTGAGTTCGCCGATGGTGCGAAGGCTGCGCCCGTCGATCGCCTTGGTGAGGTTGATGGCGAACTGTCGGGCGGTTTCGGCTGCCGGGTCAGTACAGGCGGCATCGGGCCAGGTGTCGCCGTAGGCGTTTGGGGGCGGTCGAGTGGGGCGTGCCATGACGTCGCCCACGATGTTACGCCGAAGGGCGCTTGCGACATCGGACCGACCATCGAGGAGAACTCTGCGACACCCATTCGCTACACTGTTGTTTGTAATCAACAGTTCGTGGGAGGTGCCGTGTCAGAAGCAATCGAGAACTACCGGCCCCAAGGACGCAAACACGACTGGCACCTCGACCGAGACTTCGTGATCTCCGCCGTGAAAGACGTCGACCCGATCGTCGTCTACGAAGCACGCACCCTCATCGGCAACATCACACCGCTCGTCCACTGGTGCCGAGCCGTCGCCGGGCTCCCCCAAACACGAGAGATCGTCTTCGCGCAACAGACCATCGAGGAGTACATCGCGACCGGCTGCCCCCAACTGAACTCCGGCTCCAAGGCCAACCGCCGGACACAACTCAACAAGGTCTCCCAAGCACTATTCGGTAGCGACACCTGGCAACACGCCCGCCAACAGCCGCTGAAGCCATCCCAAGCCCCAGCGCCGTACTCGGCAGCCGAACAGATCGCCTTCCGATCGTGGGCCGCGGCCCAGGCCACAGCAGCCAAGCGTCTCAACGCAGGCATCCTCCTCGGGCTCGGTTTCGGCTGCGGGCTGTCGTCGGAAGACATCAACCAGGTGCTCGTCGATGACATCACCATTGACGAGTGCGGCGTACACGTCCAGGTCAACGGTCGCCGTGCCCGGACAGTCACGTGCCTCGCCGGGTGGGAGTCCTACCTGCGCGACGCAGCCGACATCGTTCCGCCCGGTCGGTTGCTGTTTCGTCACCAGCGCCCAGGTTTCAGGAAGGGCTCGAACTACTACAGCCACTTCATCGAACGCGAATGCTCCGGCGACCTCTGGCTCAACAGCCAACGAGCCCGAGTCACCTGGCTCGTCCACCACATGAGCCACACCACCGCCCTCAACACCTTGCTCACCGCCGCTGGCATCGCAGACACCAAAGCTCTCGGCCGGTACCTCGGCTTCGTACCCGTGCCCGACCCAACCGAAGCTGCACGACAGCTCCGAAACGCCTGACCCGAACCATGTCCGCCCGAGTGAACGACGTCCGTGAAGCAGCCAGCTTCGTCGACGCGCGCTCACTCGTCCCAGACGACGTCGAACGACGCATCCCCCACGACCGGCTCCAACGACTCTCCAACATCGTCGAACAGTCCGGAATCTGCGACCAGCTCACCGAATGGCGAGCCGCGGACAACGCGAGCAGCCATCGGGGTGGACGTCCCGCTGCGATCGGCGACCACGGCATCTTGATCGTGCTCCTCGCACTCGCTGTCGAAGGCCGCCCCCTCTACGTCTCCGAAGCCGCCGACATCATCGAACACCGACTCGACGACGAAGGCCGCAACATGCTCGGCATCCACCAGCACGCTGCCGACAGCGACCGTTGGTACGACCGCACCTGGCGAGCAGTCCACCGTCTCCTTGACGTCATCGACCCGTATCCCGCTCTGCGGCGAACCATCGGAGTGAGCGAAGACGAATACAGCAGACTGCTCGCCGAACGAACCGCCCTCGGAGCCGACCTCAAAGTGGGACGACTCAACTGGTTCGCCAACCAGCTCATCGACCTCACCTGGCTCACCCTGCCACGACCAGTCCGCCGTCGCTGGAAAGGCAACATCTGCATCGACGCCACCCCAATGCAGGCGTTCGCGAAGCCGCGCACGCAGTTCAGACTGCGAACCTCTGAGCCGGACGCTGCCTGGTACGTCCGTACCGGCGACCACAGGGACCCCGGAGACGCTTCCGGCGAGAAAGTCAAACGCTCAATGTTCGGCTACGAGGTCCACATCGCTGTCGCGACACCAAACACCGACAACATCCACTCCCCCGACTTCCCGCTCCTCGCGACCGGCATCGCCGTCGACAAGCCCGGACACAACGTCGCCGAGAGCGCCATGATCGTCCTCTCCTCGATGGCCGACCGGAACTTCTATCCCGCCGTCGCTGTCGGCGACCGCGCCTACTGGTCGAACTCGAAAGCCGAGAAACTCCAACTCCCCGCACGAGCACTCGGCTGGCAGAACGTGAACGACTACACCAAGGGTCAACTCGGTATGCAGACAGGTCATGGTGGGGGCATCCAGGTCGAAGGCGCGTGGTACTGCCCGTCGATGCCGCAGCCACTCATCGACGCCACCATCGATCACCGCAACAAAGCGATCAGCGACGACGACTACGCGGGCCGCATTGAGCAGCGCCGCCGATACCTCCTGAAAGCCAAAGAGCGACCCGACGCCGACGGCCATCAACCCCTGCGTTGCCCTGCTGTTGGCAAGTCGGCAACCGTCGCCTGCCCACTCCGCGACAGCGGCACACCCGTCAGAATCGGCCTCACCAAGATCCACACGCCGCCGAAGCATCCCGATCGCATCTGCACCCAAACGTCAGTCAGCTTCCCACCCACCGCCGGAGCGAAGTACCGCCAAGACGCCCACTACGGCAGCGCCGACTGGCACAAGCGCTACTCCGTCGCCCGCAACACCATTGAAGGACTCAACGGGTACGTCAAGGTCGGACCCGAACAGCTCGCCGCACCCGAACGTCGACGCATCCGAGGACGCACCGCCCAACACGTCCTCGCCGCACTCCTCATCGCCGCAGCCAACATCCGCAAGATCCGCACCTGGCTCGACCACGCCGAGATCATCGACGACGAACCTCACACGCCCGGCCACATCAAGCAACGAGCCACTTCGCGCAAGCGTCGAGCATCACTGCGCGAACACCTGCCGCCACCAACCGGCGAGCCACCCGGCTCCTAACCCGAGTCCACCCTCCCGAGTTCATTCATCCTGAATTCGTCGCGCCCCGACACAGATTCAGCGTCGGCGAGTGCCGTCCCCGGACTGATTCAACGCCCCAACCGACCCCGAAAACGGTGACAACCCGCCAGCCGAAGCCAACGGGTCATCTCTCGGGTCAGTTTCGCAAACCGATCAAAGATCAATCGCGAACAACCCCTTGTGCGCGAGGGGGGACTTGAACCCCCACGCCCTTTCGGACACCAGCACCTGAAGCTGGCGCGTCTGCCATTCCGCCACTCGCGCAAGTGGAGCCTGAACGATAACGCAGCGCCCACCCGTTCCCCACTCGCGTTCGGGAGACGTTGCCCCACGCCACGGTGGAGTTTCGTCTCCCGACGGAGTGCGGCGCAGTACTGCTTGCGTTCGGGAGACGTTGCCCCACGCCACGGTGGAGTTTCGTCTCCCGACAGGTCGGGCGGGTGTTGGCTGGGGTGGGAGTGGCGGGCGGGTGGAGCTGGTGGGGGTGCGGGGCGGGACCGAGGTGGGGGAAGTATCCTGGCTCGCCTCATGGGATTGAAGTCGGTGGAGAGGCGGTTGGAGCGTATGGTCGAGGGTGTGTTCTCTCGTCGACGCCGCGGCTCCATCCGTCCCATCGAGCTCGGACGTCGTCTCGTGCGCGAGATGGACGACAACCGATCCGTCGACGTCAAGGGTCGCCGCATCGTCCCCAACGACTTCACGGTGCTGTTGAGCGCCACCGACCACGCCGGTTTCCACGACATCGAGGACGCGCTCACCATCGAGCTCGCCGAGGCCGCTCGCGAGTACGCCCGCGAGGAGAGCTACCACTTCATGGGGCCGGTCATCGTCCAGCTGGTGGTCGACAGCGAACTGAAGCCCGGGCGCTTCGGCATCGCGTCGCAGCTCAAGCAGGCCGCCGGCGGTCTCGGCGCCGGGTCGCTGGTGTTGCCCTCGGGCGAGCGTGTGGCGCTCGGCGAGCACGTCACCACGGTCGGCCGGTTGCCCGAGTGCACCATCTCGATCAACGACACCAACGTCAGCCGCAACCACGCAGAAGTCCGCACCGGCACTGCCGCCTACGTGGCCGTCGATCTCGGTTCGACCAACGGCACGATGGTCAACGGCGTCAAGATCGTCGGGGAGCAGCGGCTCGCCGACGGCGACATCATCAGCTTCGGTTCCACGCACGTCCGTTTCGAGGCGTCGTGACCACCGCTGCTTCCGTCGCCCCTGCGGCCTTCGTGATCCGGGCCGGCGTCCGCCAACCATGACCGACCAAGTCCTCAACATCTTGAAGTTCGGGCTGCTCGGGCTGCTCTATCTGTTCTTCGCACGCGTGCTGTGGGCGGTGTGGAGCGAGGTCCGCACACCGCGCCAGCAGCAGCGCGTCGCCGCGGGATATCAACCACCGGCCGCAGCGCCCACCCCATCGCGATCGCACTCGACGTCCAGCCCGCAAGCTCCCGCAGCGGCAACTCAAGAGGTCGGTCGGCCAACACCCCATCAGCGCCGTCCGGCGAAGGGCCGCTCCGGTCGTGTCGGCCGCCTGGTCATCCTCGAACCTCGTGCGCGTCGCGGCACCGCGGTGCCGATGGAGGGCGAGATCACGCTCGGCCGAGATCCGTCGTGCACGATCTCGATCGATGACGACACGTTCATCTCTCAGCTCCACCTCCGGTTCTACGACTACGAGGGTCAGCCGATGCTCGAAGACCTCGGCTCGACGAACGGCACGTTCCACAACGGCAACAAGGTTCTCGGTGCCAAGCTGCTCCACCCGGGCGACCGCATCCAGGTCGGCACCACCGTGATCGAGGCCCAGTGAGCTTGCGAACGGAAATCGGAACAGTGAGCTTGGGAACGAAGGCGGGTCGGTAGTGGCGCAGCTCAGTTGGGGGTCGGCCACCGACGCAGGTCGGATCCGAGCGCAGAACGAGGACAACCTGCTTGCGATCGACGGTGTGTTCGTCGTCGCCGACGGCATGGGCGGCCACGAAGCCGGCGAGGTCGCGAGTCAGATCGCCATCGAGCGGATCCAGGCCGACCTCGACGGCGACGGACTGCCGCAGGCAGCGGCGGTGGTCGAATCGCTCTCGAACGCCAACGGCGACATCTTCCGTGCGGCGATCGCGAACCCGGGCCAGGCCGGCATGGGCACCACGGTCACGGCGATTGCGGTGATCGGCGACCAACTCGCTGGGCGCGGCGCACCGAACCTCGATGTCAACGACGACCCGGGTGAGGTCACACCGGTCGTGCCCGCTGAACCGTCCGAGGCGCTCGTCCTCGCAAACGTGGGCGACGCCCGGACATACCTGCTGCGTCACGATCGCCTCCGCCGAGTCACGGTCGACCACAGCTACGTCCAGGAACTCGTCTCGACCGGCCACATCTCCGAAGACGAGGCTCGCACTCACCCGCGACGCAACATCATCACGCGTGCACTCGGTATCGAGCCGGATGTCAAGGTCGACTGGTGGACGCTGCCGCTGATCCGCGGCGATCGATTCCTGCTCTGCAGCGATGGACTGGTCGACGAGATCGACGACGCAGCGATCAAGCTGACGCTCACGACCATCACCGACCCTCAGGTTGCCTGCGACGCGCTCGTCGATCAGGCCAACGAGGCGGGTGGGCGCGACAACATCACCGTCATCGTCGTCGACGTACTCGAAGGCGACGAGCCGCCGGACCCGACCCAGGAGTTCGACGTCATTCCGGCCTGGCCCGCTGACGTCGACCCCACCCCTGCGGGCAGCCTCGAAGTCGACGCCGACCGCCACGCCCTCGGCCTGCCCGTACCGGGAGTGTCTGGTGATGGCGATGCCGCGACCGACACCGAGGGCACCCGTCGCGATCGCGGCCCGAAGCGTTTCGTCGCCGTGCTGGTCGTTGCTGCGCTGCTCATTGCCGGCTTCTCTGCCTTCGCTGCATGGGCGCGTCGGGGTTACTACCTGCAGTTCGACGACGACGATGTGGTCACCGTGTACAAGGGGCGCACCGACGGGGTGCTGTGGTTCGCTCCGACGGAGGAGAACACCGGCCCGTCGCGCGAGGTCCTCACCGACGAGAGCGTCGACCTGATCGAGGATCGACCGCGTTTCGACACGCGCTCCGGAGCAGCGGACTTCATCCGCGAAGAGCTGTCGACGATTCCCACGTCGACCGTGCCGGAGACGACCACCACCACGACCGAAGTGATCGTCGCCCCGACGTCCACCGTGGCACCCACCACGACCAGTGCGCCCACGACCGTTGCGCCCACCACGACCGGAGCGACGACGACGGCCACCACGGAACCCTGACGGCGATGTCGACTCCCGCAGCGATCAACGACATCGGCAGCGCATTCACCGATCAAACCTCACCGCGGTCGCCCATCGCCCGGCGGCGGCGGAACACCGAACTGGCACTGATCATCATGGTCGGCTTGATCACCGGCGTCGCCTACACGATCGCCGCACTCGGCACGAACGCCGAGATCCCGCCCGGCATCGTCGTGTTCGTCGCCATCCTCCTCGGCTTGCTGCTGTGCGCGCACATCGCCGTCCGCCTCGTCGCCCGCGGTGCCGACAGCACCCTGCTCCCGCTTGCCGCGCTGCTCCACGGCATCGGCTTCGTGATGATCACGCGACTCGACGATCGCCTCGCCGGACTCCAGGCAACGTGGAGCCTGATCGGCATCTTCGTGTTCGTCGGGACGCTCGTCGTGGTACAGCGCACCAACGATCTCGCCAATCGCAAGTGGATCTTCTTCGTCGGCGGTGCCGCCCTGCTCCTACTGCCGATGGTGCCCGGAGTCGGCCAGACGTTCAACGGGGCCCGGATCTGGGTCAGCATCGGCGCCGTCAACTTCCAACCCGGCGAGTTCGCCAAGATCGCGCTCGCGATCTTCTTCGCGGCGTACCTCGCTGAACGTCGTGAACTGATTGCTGCGATGACGTGGAAGGTCGGCCCGTTCCGGCTCCCCGAGCCGCGCTACATCCTGCCGATCATCGTGGCGTGGGGCTTCGCCGTCGTCGTCATGGTCGGCGAACGCGACCTCGGCTCGTCGTTGCTGTTCTTCACGCTGTTCGTCGTGATGATGTGGGTGGCCACGGAGAACGCCGGGTACGTCGTCATCGGCGCGGTGCTGTTCTTCGGTGCGGCGTACTTCTCGTGGTCGCAGTTCAGTCACGTGCAGCTGCGCGTCACGAACTGGATCAATCCGTGGGACGACCCCCTCGACGGTGGCTACCAGATCATCCAGTCGCTGTATGGCCTCGCCGACGGCGGTCTGCTCGGCACCGGGCTCGGGCGGGGCAATCCCGGCCAGGTTCCCGAAGCCCAGAACGACTTCATCTTCGCCTCGATCGGCGAGGAATTCGGCCTCGTCGGTGCCACGGCGATCCTCATGTCGTACGTCCTCATCGTCGGTGCCGGGCTGCGGACCGCGTTGCGCACCGAGCGGACCTTCGAGAAGCTGCTCGCCACCGGCCTGACCACGATCATCGGCATCCAGGCGTTCATCATCATCGGTGGCGTGCTCAAGGTCATCCCGCTCACCGGCATCACGTTGCCGTTCGTCAGCTATGGCGGCTCGTCGCTGATTGCGAACTACATCCTGCTCGCACTGCTCATCCGGGTGAGCGACTCCGCGGCGCGCCGGTTGAACGAACTACCTGATGACCCGACGACGAGCGAACGGTGGCAGGCGTGGCGTCTGTCGCGCCGGATCCGCAAGGCGATCAAGCGCGGCGAGGTCCCGTCGGACTTCGTCGGAGTCGTGTCGTGAACAGGTCGATCAGGCAGCTCGCCTTCGGACTGATGGTGTGTTACGTCGTGCTGTTCGCGGCACTCAACTACTGGCAGGTCGGCCAGAAGGAGGAACTCGACGCGAAGTTCGACAACACCCGCCAGATCCTGCGCGAGTTCAACCGACCGCGCGGCAGCATCATCACCGCCGACGGCATCGTCGCCGCCCGATCGATCCCCGACACCACCGACGAAGACCTCGACTTCGCACGGGAGTATCCGACCGGCGACCTCTTCGCGAACGTGACCGGCTACTTCACGAAGGACTTCGGTTCGACGCAGGTGGAACGCGCTTACGGCGACGTGCTCGTCGGCTCCACCGCGTCGCAACAGGTGCTCGCCCTCGTCGACCTCCTCGAGGGCAACGTCGACAACTCCGGTTCGGTGCAACTCTCGATGCGTCACGACGCCCAGTCCGCAGCGAAGTTCGCACTCGGCGGCCGGGAGGGATCGATCACCGTGATGGACCCCAACACCGGGGCGATCATCGCGATGTACTCCAATCCGACCTATGACCCGAACGTCTTCGTCGGTGACGACTTCGAAGCCGCACAGCAGGCGATCACCGATCTGCAGAACGCTGACGGCAACCCCTTGCTCGCGAACGCCTATCAGGAGCGGTACATGCCCGGCTCGACGTTCAAGGTCATCACGACCGGGATCGGCCTCGAGACCGGCGTGCTGTCACGCGACACCGTCTTTCCGAACGAACGGCAATACGTCCCACCGCAGACCAACGACCCGATCAACAACTACAACGGCAGCGAATGCGGCGGCGACATGGCCGAGGTGTTCCGCCGGAGCTGCAACATTCCGTTCGCGAAGACGGCGATCGAACTCGGTGTCGAGCGGTTCGTCGAAGGGACCGAGGCGTGGGGCATCGGTGAACAGATCCCGATCGACCTGCCACGCGCCGCGACGAGCACGATCGGCAACGTCGAGAACCTCGACCAGACGCTGCCACTGCTCGCGATCCGCGGCTTCGGCCAGAGCGAAGACCAGATGGTGCCCTTGCACATGGCAATGGTGGCCTCGACGGTCGCCAACGGTGGACGGATGATGGAGCCCTACGTCGTCGAGGCCACCTTCGACAACGCCGGACGCGAACTGAGCCGAGCCACACCCGATGTGTGGAAGACACCGATCTCTCCCGAGAGCGCAGCCCTCGAGACCGAGTTCATGATCGGTGTCGTCGAGTCCGGCACGGCGAGTTGCTGCGTCGATCTCGACGGCGACATCCAGGCCGCGATGAAGACCGGTACCGCCGAACTGGGCGTGGCGTCGAACCCGGACCTCAGCCACGCCTGGATCATCGGCTTCGCTCCCGCCGAGGCCCCGCGGTACGCGATCTCGGTCGTGCTGACCAACGTGCAGTCGACCGAGGACGTGTCGGCCACCGGCGGCAGACTCGCCGGTCCGATTGCGGAGTCGATGCTGAACTTCCTCCTCACCGGCGAGGGGGCGACGTGATGGTGCATCTTCGGCGCGCAGACCATCGGCCAGGTGCACTGGGTAGCGTGTTGCATCGCCATCTCGGCGGACAGGAAGTGGTGGAAACCAGTGAGTGGTGACAACGGCGCAGCAACGGTCATCAACGACCGTTACGAGGTGCACAAGCGGATCGGACGCGGCGGAATGGCCGACGTCTTTTCCGCGCGTGACCTGCTGCTCGATCGCCAAGTCGCGATGAAGGTCCTCTTCCCCGAATTCGCCGTCGATGGAAACTTCGTCGAGCGGTTCCGGCGCGAAGCACAGTCCGCAGCGAACCTCTCCCACCCCAACATCGTCAACGTCTACGACTGGGGCAAGTTCGAAGGCACCTACTTCATTGCGATGGAAGAAGTGCAGGGCCGCACCCTCGCCGACGTGCTCAAGTCGAACAAGCAACTGACGGCGAAGCAGGCCGCCGAGATCGCCAGCGAAGTGGCCGCCGCGCTCGGTTTCGCACACGAAGGCGACGTCGCGCACCGCGACATCAAACCTGCGAACATCCTGATCGGCTCGAACGGTCAGGTGAAGGTCGCCGACTTCGGTATCGCTCGCGCGATGAACGGCCCGACCGAGGACAATCTCACCCAGGTCGGCTCGGTCATGGGAACCGCCACCTACTTCTCGCCCGAACAGGCCCAGGGAGCCCAGCCGGACCCCCGCAGCGACCTGTACTCACTCGGCATCGTGATGTACGAAATGGTCAGCGGTAAGCCGCCGTTCACCGGTGAGAACCCGGTGAGCATCGCGTACAAGCAGGTCCACGACGCGCCGCAGCCACTCGTGCAACTGGTCGCCGATGTTCCGCGACCGTTCGAAGCAATCGTCGCCAAGCTGCTCGCCAAGGACCCGAAGCTGCGCTACCCGAGCGCCGGTGCCCTGCGCGACGACCTCCGACGATTCCGCAGTGGCGAGCCGGTCGAGGCACTGTCCGCTGCAGCGACTGCGCAGGGTGTCCCGCTCCCCGACGGCGCTGCCGCAGCAGCAGCCACCGCGACGATGCCTGCCGCCGCAGCCGCGGCAGGCACGGCGGCGACACCCGCAACCGGCGCTGCACCGCGAGCGCACTCCGTGCCGCAGACCGGCATGTACGAAGCCGGCTACCCGCCCGGCGCATCACCCGATGCGATGTACTACGACTCCGGTTCGTCGCGCACCGGTTGGTACGCGCTCGCCGCCTTCATTGCGCTGATCGCTCTCGTCGTCGGCGGTGTCCTGCTCTTCCAGTCGCTGAATCAACCCGATGAGACCAATGCCGAACGAGTGTCACTCGAACTCGACGACTACGCGGGACGTCCGCGCACCGAGGTGGTAGCCGAACTTCGCGCACTCGAACTCGATGTCTCGGTCCAGGAAGAACGCAACGGTGAGACGCCGATCGACTTCGTCATCCGCACCGAACCCCCGGCCGGCACGATCCTGATCGAAGGCCAGTCGGTCATCGTCTTCTACAACCCGGACCCTCAGGTCACACCGATCCCCGGCGTCGTCGGGATGCCGATCGAGCAAGCCACCGAGGACCTCACCGATGCCGGGTTCAGTGTCGGCACCGTCGAGATCGACATCACCGACCAGTTCGACGAGAACGAGGTCATCAGCCAGATCCCCGCTGAGGGCACGCAGGCCAACGCCGGTGACCCCGTCGACCTCGTCGTCGCCGGTCCGCCGGAGGGCGTCTCGGTGCCCGGGTTCCTCGTCGGCCAGACCGAGCAGGCCGCGATCGAAGTCCTCGAAGGCGAGCCGTACGGCTTCACGGTCGAGGTCGATCGTGTGTCCAGCAGTTCGATCGCCGCCGGAACCGTGCTGGACATCTCGCCCGCCGCCAACTCGCTCGTCCCACGGGGCGGCGAAGTGACCATCACCGTGTCCGACGGGCCTGCGCCGATCACCGTGCCGCAGGTCAAGGGACTGACCGAGGGCCGCGCCCGAAATCAGTTGACCGAGGCCGGTCTCACCGTGGCGGTGAACTACGTCGACGTGCAACCCGGCAACGTCGATGACGGGCGTGTGAAGGAACAGGACATTGGCGAGGGCGCCCTCGCACAGCCGGGCACGCTCGTCACGCTCACCGTCGGCCGCTCGACGGAGGTCGCACCGGCGCCGGAGCCGACCACGACGGTGCCGCCGACCACCGCAGCACCGACCACCACGGTGGCGCCGACCACGACAGCGCCCGCCACCACCGTGGCACCGACCACGACCTCCGCGCCGGCCACCACCGCAGCACCTGCGACCACCGCAGCCGGCGCGCCCACCACCGTCGCGCCGTAACAAGAAGCCGGTCACCCGCTCGGCACGGAGCAAGTCACCCGCTCGGCACGGAGCCGGTCACCCGTTCGGCACGGAGCCGGTCACCCGTTCGGCACGGAGCCGGTCATCCGTTCGGCACGGAGCCGGTCACCCGTTCGGAACCCGTTGGGTCTGGCAGTGCGGCACCGTCATACTGGTGATGTGCCGCGCATCTTGGTGATCGACAGCTACGACAGCTTCGTCTACAACCTCGTGCAGTACCTGGGCGAACTCGGCACCGACCCGGTCGTGGTTCGCAACGACGACCTCACCGTCGACGACGCGGTCGCACTTGCGCCTGATGGTGTGTTGCTCTCCCCCGGCCCCGGCCGACCTGAGAACAGCGGCATCATCTGCGACGCGATCCCCGCGTTCACCGCGGCCGGCACTCCGGTGTTCGGTGTCTGTCTCGGCCATCAGGCCATCGGCCATGTCTACGGCGCGTCCGTCGTCGGTGCGCCTCAGTTGATGCACGGCAAGACCTCACCGATCGAGCACGACGGCGACGGGGTCTTCGCCGGCCTCCTGTCACCGTTGACCGCGACGCGCTACCACTCGCTGACGCTCGACCCGGCGACCATTCCCGACACGCTGGCCGTCACGGCGCGCAGCGTCGACGGCGTCGTCATGGGGGTGCGCCACCGCGAGTTCAACGTCGAAGGTGTCCAGTTCCACCCCGAGAGCATCCTCACCGGCCAAGGTCACGATCTGCTCCGCAACTTCATCGCACGCTGCTGAACAGCGCCACGGGCGCCGCCGCGTTTCGCGAAGGTTCAACGTCGTGTCATCACCTGCGCCGTTTGTCGCCTATGCTCCTTGACCGATGGCACCTCCGAAACGAAAGAGCGGCGGCGGGCGCGTCACGGCCAAGGGAACACAACCCGGCGACCGGCCTGCGAGCAACCGACCCGCTGAGGAACACGAGGTCGTGGCTTCCTCGCGCTACACCCCCAAGCAGGAGCGCCGTCAACTGATCCCGCCGAACTGGATTCCCGTGATCATGCTGGTCCTGCTCATCGGCGGCGGCATCATGATCATGGCGCGCTACCTGATCTTCACGGAGAGCAACTGGCCGACCCTCGTCGGCCTGGTCGCGATCCTCGGTGGGTTGTACACCGCCACCAAATGGCAATAGCTGCCGAGGCCCTGCGCACAGCGCTCTGACCGCCAGGTTCCACCCTGTGGGAAAGCTCAGCCGACTCGCTCGATCGACGAAGAGTTATCCACAGAAATGTGGACAAACAGCGCGAGCGATGCCGTGTCCGACACCCTGCCCGCTCAAGACGCTCAGTCGTAGAGTGGGGCGACTTCGGCCATGTCTTCGAGACAGTGCCGCGGCGGTGGCGGATCTTCGTCAGGCGCCATCGTCATTTTGAGCTCGACGCCGCAGGTGTCACACCGGAACTTCCGGCTGACCTTGCGAAGCTCACCGCTCGGAGCCGGCTCCGGTGGGAGCATCGTCATCGATCGCAGCATCGCGATGCCACTTTTCCACAGGATGAGACCGAAGAAGAGCCCGAATCCCACCCAGATGATGGTCGAAAAGGCGGGCATGAGCACAGGTTATCGGGCGCTCGACACCGCCGCCGAGCGCCGGGGGTTGCACCGAGCCACCGGACTGGGCACGATGACCGCGTGAAATGGCCCACCTGGGAGCAAGCAGCGATTGCGGCGCTGTTCAGTGGCGTGATCGCCGCCGTGCTCGCACGACGCCGCGTCCGTCACGCTGCAGAGGCGGGGCCGACGGAATCCGACGGCGAGGCGTCGTTCGGTGAGGCATTCGCGACCGAGTTCGCTTTGATCTCGGCGCTGTATTCGATCTGGCGAATCGCCCGCAAGCTGCCGCTGGCACAGGACGAGGGCGCGATCGAGCGAGCACGCACGATCGTCGACATCCAGAACACCTTGCAATTTCCCACCGAGCTGTCGCTGCAGCAGTTCGTCTTGGACAACGACTGGCTCGGTTGGCCCACCACGATCTACTACGCCACGTTGCACGTTCCCGCCCTCATCGCCTTCCTCGTCTGGCTGTTCGTGCGCCACCGCTCGCAGTTTCCGCATTGGCGCAACGGCCTGGTGTTCCTCACCGGCACGTGTCTCGTCATCCGCTTCTGGCGGGTCGCTCCGCCACGATTTCTCGTCGATCTCGGCTACGAGGACCTGTCGGAGATCTTCGGTCCGTCGATCTATGGGCCGGTGGGCACCGGAGTCTCCGATCAGTTCGCGGCGATGCCGTCGATCCATGTCGGCTGGGCAGCGGTCGTGTCGTTGGGGGTGGTCGCGGCGAGCACGAGTCGGTGGCGTTGGCTGGCGCTGCTCCACGTGATCATCACGATCCTCGTCGTGTCTGCGTCGGGCAACCACTGGTGGCTCGACGGAATCGTTGCGATCGGCCTGCTCCTGATCGGGTTGTGGCTCGATACCGCAATCCGTCGCTGGCGTCACGTGACGGACGCCGAGGCAGTGGTCGCGCCCGACCGCCTGCGTCAATCGACTGGTGAGTCGTCGACCGGCACGTCCGCGGCCAGCGAGTCGTCGACCGGTGCGACTTCGATCTCCTGACCAGCTGCAGCCAGCGCGTCGAGGACTCGCGCCATGTCGCCGATGTCGTCCGCATCGAGGTGCAAGCCGAAGAGTGCTTGGAGGGAGCGACGGTACGTGACTGACATTTCGCGCCAGAGCCGGCGGCCGGTCTTGGTCAGCTCGATGTCGACGGCGCGATGGTCGTTCGCATCGATGTACTTGTGGCGCGCGACCCAGCCTTCTTCTTGGAGTCGATCGAGGCGACGGCTGACACTGGACGGCGGGAGGCGCAGGTCTGCAGCGACGTCGAGCGGGCGCGCTCGACCGCCGAGCCGTTGCAGAGAGGCGAGCACGTCGAACCACCCGAGCGAGATGTCCCACTCACCGCGCAGTTCTTCGTCGATGCTGCGCTCGATCTCGGCAACCATGGCCTGCATGCCGCGCCAGACGCCGACGCGCACGTTGTCGAGCCGGGCCATGGTGTGGTCGATCCGATCCGGGCGACGTCAGTCGTGTCGGATGATCGACGAACAGGGCATCGGTTCAGCTCGTCGCCCGAATCGCCGCGGAGAAGGCATCGACGGCTTCGGAGATCTCATCAGCGGTCACGATGAGCGGTGGCATCCAGCGGATGGTTCGTTTGCGGGTACCGGCGGTCATCAAGATGACCCGGCTCTCAGCAAGGCAGTGCTCGACGATTGCACTGGCACGTTCGGCGGAGTCGAACTCGACAGCGACCATCAGCCCGCGCCCGCGCACGTGCAACAGGGCATCGTCGAGTTGCTGAAGATCGCGCAGCGCGTCGATCAGTTGTGTGCCGCGAGCTCGGACGTTGTCGAGGAAGCCGGGTTCGGTGAGCACGTCGATGGTCGCGAGCGCAGCAGCGCAACCGATCGGCGTGCCGTTGGATGAGCCGCCGTGGCTGCCGGTTTTCCACTTGTCGTCGTGGACGCGACGCGTCCCCAGCGCAGCGAACGGGAAGCCGGAGGCGATCCCCTTGGCCATGCACATGATGTCGGGCTCGACGTTGTGCGCCTCGATCGCGAACATCTTGCCGGTCCGTCCGAAACCGCTCTGGGTCTCGTCGGCGACGAAGAGGATGCCGTTGTCGCGGCAGCGTTGATCGAGTCCTTCGATGAAGGCGGCGGGCGTCGGGATGTAGCCGCGTTCGCCGATGACCGGCTCGATGATGATCGCAGCGACCTCGTCCGCCCGAACCTGCGTGGCGAACAGGCGGTCGAGTCCACGCAGGGCTCGCGAGATCTCGGCTTCCTGGTCTGATACGTGCGGGTCGGGGAACGGCGCGACGAAGACCCCGCTCGGGAACGGTCCGTACCCTTCGCGGTCGATCGAGCGCGACGTGGACATCGCAAGGGTGAGCAGTGTTCGCCCGTGGAACGCACCGTCGAAGGTGATGATGTTCTGTCGGCCGGTGGCGTGCTTGGCGAGCTTGACGGCCGCTTCGAGGATCTCGTCACTCGAACTGCTGAAGAAGAACGTGTCGATCGACTCTGGCGTCAGCTCGGCCAGACGACCCGCCATGGGCTCGAGCAGATCATGTTGGTAGACGTTGGCTTGGGCGTGCACGAAGCGCAGCGCCTGATCGGCGATGGCCTGCGTGATCTTGGGGTGGCAGTGGCCGGTCGATGCGGCGGCGATCCCCGCGGTGAAGTCGAGGTAGGCGTTGTCGTTGGCGTCGAACACGTGACAGCCCTGTCCTCGAACGACGTGGAGATCGGTCACCTTGGACCACACCTTGGAAAGGTGCGAACCCGGGCCTGACGGTGGCGTCGAGGTCATTCCAGGGAGCCTACGGTTTGCGTTGCACCCGCCACGACGATCCTGCCCTCGTTCGTCGTCGACTCACGCCCTGGAATTCCCGACTGGATGGGCCCCGGCAGCCTTCGGCTATCTTCGCGGTATGACCGATGTCGCAGTACCCGCCGGATGGACCTTCACCGACGGTGACGCACTGGAGTGGCAGGTGTTGGGCGAAGGTGTGGCGATGAAAGCGCTCGGAGCGGCAGGCGGTCGGATGATCGCCACCTTCAAGTTCGACGCTGGGTATGTGGGCGCGACCCATCACCACGACGAGCCCGAGTTCTCCTACATCTTGGAGGGGTCGCTGGTCTCGCAGGGGATGGTGATGGAGGTGGGCCACGCCTACGCCGTCGAGGCCGGAACGGTCCATGACGACTTCCGCACCGAGACGGGCTGCACGCTGGTGAGCGTGTTCAAAGTCCCCGGCTGAGTCCCTCCAGATCGCGCAGGTCAGAAGGCGGCGCGCAGCACGTCGGTGTAGGTGCTTGCGATGTGGAAGGTCATCTCGTCCTTCACGTTGTCGGGCACGTCGTCGAGGTCGGCTTCGTTGCGCTTCGGCAGGACGACTTCGGTGAGACCCATGCGATGGGCCGCGAGGACCTTCTGCTTCAGGCCGCCGATCGGGAGGATCTGGCCTTGCAGGTTGATCTCGCCGGTCATGCCGACCGTCGACTTCACCGGGCGCCCCGACAGTAGCGAGACGAGTGCGGTCGTCATCGTGACACCCGCTGACGGCCCGTCCTTCGGGATCGCACCTGCCGGAACGTGGACGTGGAACCGTTGACGCATCGCCTCGGCGTCGAGGCCGAGTTCGTCGGCGTGGGACCGCACGTAGTTCAGTGCGATCTGCGCCGACTCCTTCATCACGTCGCCCAGTTGGCCGGTGAGGGTCAGGCCCGGCTCGGTGTCCGGTCCGGTCGGGAATGCGGTGGTCTCGACGAACAGAACGTCTCCGCCTGCGCCGGTGACGGCGAGGCCGGTGGCGACGCCGGGCGTGTCGGTTCGGGCGGTCACGTCGTCGTCGACCTTGCGGCGTCCAATCCAGTCGGGCAGCTCATCGATGCCGATCTCGACCGGTGTCTCCGTGCCGGTCGCGACCTTCGCGGTGACCTTGCGGACCAGCCGGCCGAGCTCGCGTTCGAGAGAGCGGACGCCGGCCTCGCGGGTCCACCCGGAGATGACCGAGGCAATGACGTCGTCGTCGACGGTCACCTCGTCGGCGCGGAGCCCGGCGCGCTCGATCTGGCGGGGCAGGAGGTAGCGACGGGCGATGAAGGTCTTCTCGGCTTCGGTGTACCCGTCCAGACGCACGAGATCCATCCGGTCCAGGAGCGGGCCGGGGATCGTGTCAGCGACGTTCGCCGTGGCGATGAAGACCACTTCGGACAGATCGAGGTCGACTTCGAGGTAGTGGTCGCGGAACGTGTGGTTCTGGGCTGGGTCGAGCACTTCGAGCAGCGCTGCGGTCGGATCTCCCGACCATCCGCCGGCGGCCAACTTGTCGACCTCATCGAGCAGGATGACCGGGTTCATCGTCTTGGCCTCTTGCAAGGCACGGACGATGCGGCCGGGCTGGGAGCCGACATAGGTGCGACGGTGGCCACGGATCTCGGATTCGTCGCGCACACCACCGAGGGCCACGCGCACGAACTCACGACCCATTGCACGGGCGATCGACTCACCGAGGCTGGTCTTGCCGACCCCGGGAGGCCCGACGAGGGTGATGACCGAACCCTGGCCGCGCGCGGTGCGTTCGCCGTCGGCGTCGACTCGTGCATCGAGGCCGCGTTCGCGCCGGAGCTTGCGCGTGGCGAGGAACTCGACGATGCGGTCCTTCACGTCGTCGAGCCCGTAGTGGTCCGCGTCGAGCAGTGTCTGGGCATCGTCGAGGTCGACGTTGTCGTCGGAGCGTTGACCCCACGGCATCTCGAAGATGCGGTCGAGCCAGGTTCGGATCCACGAGTGCTCGGGTGATTGCGAGCTCATCCGCTCGAACCGTTCGAGTTCCTTGGCGACTGCTGTCTTCACTGATTCCGGCGCCTCGAGTTCGTCGAGCTTGACGCGGTACTCGTCGGTGACGTCGTCGTCGCCGTCGCCGAGTTCTTTGCGGATGGCGGCCATCTGCTGGCGCAGCAGGTAGTCGCGCTGCTGCTTGTCCATGCCTTCGCTGACGTCGTTGCGGATCGTCTCGGCGACCTGCAGTTCGTTGAGGTGGTTGCGGGCCCAGGAGTGCAGAGCGTCGACGCGGTCGGCGACGTCGATCGCGCGGAGCACGACGAGGCGGTCGGCGTCGTTGAACTCAGCCCAGAGCGCAACGGCGTCGGCCAGGGCGCCGGGTTGCTGCACCGTGCGCAGCAGTTCCGGCAGGCGGCGTGAGTTGCGCTTCTCCGCGATGAGTTCGAGCGTGGCACGCAACTCTCGGGTGGCGGCCTCGGAGGAGGCGGTGGTCGGGCCGTCGAACAGGAGGTCTGCGTCGGCGAACGTGGCTCCGCCGCTCGTGAGGTCGGTCGCCGTGATGCGGGCGCGCCCTTCGATGCGGACGATCGCGGCGGTTTCGCCGGTCGGCAGGTTCCCGACGTTGGGTACGACGGCGATGACGCCGAGTTCGTGTTCGTCGCCCCCGGTCAACAGGATGCGTCCGTCACCGTCATCGGTGGCGGCGGCGACGGCGAGGCGGAGATCGTCGGTGCCGAGCGTGAGCGTGACCGTCGCGCCGGGCAGGACGGCACTCGGCAGGTGGGCGAGTGGAAGGCGGATCGTGCTGGGTGAACTGGCGACGGTGGAATTGGCCGGCGAGGCGGTGAGCGAGACGTCAGGCTGAGTATTCGACATATGACTACGCTAGGGACAAACAACCTGAGTCGCAATGACTCAAGATTCACACCGATTTCGGGAATAAGCGCTCGATCACGCGGCCCTCTCCCATTCTCCTTCGATCCCCTCCCCGTCCCCCTCCCGCCCAGACGACGGGTCCGCGGTCCGTTGAGCGACCCGGGTGTCGGGATGCGAGACTGCGCTCGTGAGTCGGAACGAGCAGTTCAACCAGCAGTACGAGGAGATGATCGAAACGGTCAAATCCCGTGCCATCTGGCGGATCGGTGAGCGTGTCGTCGAGGGCGAAGCGTTTCGGTGCACCTGTTCGAGCTGCAAGTTCGAGAGCCTCCACCAACGCTTCGACATCACCCGCCACCGCCTGCTGTTCGGCAAGCCGATCCGCGAGGTCGAAGCACCCCGCCCGATGGTCCGATGCCGACGGTGTAGCGAACAACGGCACCTGCGCGACGTGGGCGAACTCGTGGTGCCGTCGACGATCGCGCTCTTCGAGCGCATCCATGACGCGGCGGTCGTCCATCTCGCCACGGCGCCGGCGGCGGGCACTGCGCTCCCGGTCGAACTCGAAGCAGAGCTCGATGCGTTCCGGGACGAGGCGAGCGGCCCGATCCGTCGGCAGTTACTCGCCGCGATCGCCGAGTCGTCAGGCGACGTCGGCGGCGGTCTCGTCAGTATCGGCCGAGCGTTGTATCTGGCGAGCGACCAAATCGAGACAGCCATCACCATCGCGAACCCCACTCCACCCCCGCCGGCCCCGCCACTTCGGTGACCGGCCCCGCCACTTCGGTGACCGGCCCCGCCACTTCGGTGAGAGGTGAGACGACCCGCGAGACCTGGCTCTCACCGGAAGGGGTGGTTCGCAGCGGCGCGCGCTCGAGATGTCAGGCGAGGGTGGCCGCGAAGGCGACGGCGTCGACGAGTGAGATCTGTTCGAGCAGCTGCTTGCGCATCGGCATGACCCACCGGGGTGCGTTCAGGCCGAAGGCGCCGTGGAGGCGGCCGTTGCGGCCGTAGAGCGCGAGGAGTTTGCCATCGGCGATCGATCCGGCAGCGACGACGACCTCATCGTCGGGGCTCGACCGTCCGAGGAACTGGATGCGCTGGTCGAACTGGTCGCTCCAGAAGAACGGCACCGGCGCATCCGGCGTGCCGGTGTCACCTGCGGCGACGTCGAGCAGGTTGTTCGCTGCGAGGGCGCCTTGCTCGGCGGCGTTGGTCCAGTGCTCGACACGCATCTCTTCACCGAAGAGCGGGTTCGGCCAACGGGCAACATCGCCGGCGGCGTAGACACCGGGCGCGGCGCGCAGTGATTCGTCGCAGACGATGCCGTCGCGGAGTTCGAGCCCGCTGTCGTCGAGCCAGTGCGTGGCGGGCACGACGCCGATACCGACCACCACGACATCTGCGTCGAGGTGCTCGCCATCCAGTTGAACGCCCGTTGCCGTCAGCGACTCGACCTGGACGCCGCACCGCACGTCGACGCCGCGGGCGCGATGGATGTCGCCAACGGCGGAACCCATCTGCTCCCCGAGACCGCGCATCAGCGGTGCGGCGGCACCTTCGACGACGGTGACCGTGTTGTCGAGGCCGTGCGCGATTGCGGCGACTTCGAGCCCGATGAAGCCGGCACCGATGACCACGACACGTTTCCCACCTGAAGCGATCTCGGAACGGACAGCGAGGGAGTCGTCGAGTGTGCGCAGCACGTGGACGTGGGCGAACTCGGACTGCCGCGGCAGACGGCGCGGTGTGGCACCGGTCGCGATGATGATGCCGTCGGCGTCGATCGAGGTGCCGTCGCTCAGATCCAGACGGCCGCCCGATGCACCCTCGCCGCCGAGCACGAGCCGCGATGCAGCGACACCGAAGCGCCACTCGACGTCGAGGTCGTCGAAGGTGTCGGGCTGGCGGAGTTGGATGCGGTCGGCTTCCCACTCCCCCGACAGCAGCTTCTTGGACAGCGGTGGACGGTCGTAGGGGCGGTGCGGCTCGGCTCCGATGATCACGACGTCGACGTTCGGCTCGCGTTGGGCCAGTGTCTCGGCACCGCGCAGACCCGCCAGTGATGCTCCGACGATGACAACCCGCTGCGATGACTCGACCATGTCGCCACCTTGCCACACCACTACCGTCGATGACGATGAGCAGTCAGACCGGGCCGACCGCCGATGAGATCAATGCCATGATCGCCGAACAGTTTCCCGGCACCGGCCGAGCCTGCGTCGACGTCGGGGCGGACTTCGCGCTCGCCCAGTCCGTTGTGGAGCCGCAGAATCTGCGCCCCGGCGGGTTCATCTCGGGCCCCACACAGTTCGGGTTGGCCGACGCCGCGCTGTGGTACCTGACCTTCGGAGCGATCGGCCGGATCGAGCCGATGGCGATGACCTCGGAGCTGTCGATGCGCTACCTCCGCCCCGCGCAGGGAGCCGTCCTGTGGGCGCGTGCCACGCTCGAGAAGGCTGGCCGACGCAACGTCGTCGGCACCGTGCACCTGTGGTGCGACGATGACAGCAACCGGATCACGGCGACCGCGCAGGGCACGTACGCCCTGCCGATGTGAGTGCTGCTGCCCACCAGAAGGAGTGACCTGATGCCCGAACTCGATCGATTCCATCTCGCGATGCCCGTCCACGATCTGGCTGCGGCTCGCTCGTTCTACGGCGACCTCCTCGGCTGTCCGGAGGGCCGATCTGCTGACCACTGGGTCGACTTCGATCTGTTCGGGCATCAGTTCGTCGCTCACCTGTCGACGTCGATGCCGGAGCGGGTCAGCAACCCGGTCGACGGCGACGACGTACCGGTGCCGCACTTCGGTGTGTTGCTCTCACCAGGGCAGTGGAAACAGTTGGCTGACCGGCTCGTGGAGGCCGGGACCACGTTCGTCATCGAGCCGCACACGCGCTTCGTCGGCGAGGTCGGCGAGCAGTCGACGATGTTCCTGTTCGACCCGTCCGGCAACGCTCTCGAGTTCAAGGCCTTCGCCGACGACTCCCAGGTCTTTGCTCACTGAGCCTGTTGCTCGTCGCCACAGGCTTGCTGACGCGGCGACGAACGCGAGCCACCGAGCGCGACGGCGACCAGGGCCCCGAAGCACGTGAGCGTGCGGGCGAGGTTGAGGTCGTTCCACGACTGCTCGAAGTCGGAACGTGCCGCGGCGAGTACCTCGGGCGAGCGTTCGGTGACCGTGGCCAGTTCCTCGTTGAGGGCAATGTTGCCGACGGCGGTGATGGCCACCGTGGCGAGATAGAGCCCGAGCGAGGTGCCGAGCAGGGTTCGAGCCCGGCGACTCGTGCGCCAGTTGAGCGCCAGCGATGCGGTGAGGATCGGGATCGAACCGAAGAAGACGATCCCGAACCAGGCGTTGCGGACGGTCTCGTTGATTGCTTGGAAGATCTCGACGTAGCTGCGATCGTCGACGATCGCGAGGCCGCGCGTCACCGACACCTGGTACGTGAAGAAGAAGCCTGCGGCGAGGCCCATCGTGACGGTCGACGCGATGACGGCGCCGCGCTGAAGGCGGTCGAACCAGGCGGGGCTGGTGGCCGAGCTCGTCGCTGCGGGATTCGTCGTCGTTGTTCGGAAGCGGTTGCTGGGGTTGCTGGGGTTGCTGGGGTTGCTGGGGTTCATCGTCATGGTCATGGCTGTCCTTGTCGTGTTTCGAGTTGGGTTGAGTGTTGTCAGTTATTCGTACCCGTAAGTACGATTACAAGTTATACGTACCAGTCGGTACACTTGTCAAGATGTCGACCGAAAAACCTGCTCGCCGGCGCGGCCGGCTCCCGGCGGCCGAGCGCGAGCAGCGCCGAGTCGCCGTACTCGAAGCAACCGAGGAAGCGCTGCTCGAGGACGGCTACGACGGCGTCACGATGTTGGCGATCGCGAAGCGAGCGGGTGCATCGAAAGAGACGCTGTACTCCTGGTTCGGGAGCCGTGAGGGGTTGTTCGCTGCGCTGATCGAACACAATGCCGACGGCTCGGCGGCGGCGATCGACGCTGCGCTGGGCACTGGTGAGTCGGTACGCGAGACGCTCATGCGATTCTCCGCCGGGCTCCTCACCCTGCTCACGAGCCCGCCGTCAGTCGCGATGAATCGAGCGGCGATGCAGTCCCCCGAGTTGTCTGCGCTGTTGCTGCGGTCGGGCCGCCATCGCGTCGGCCCGATCGTCGAGCGATACCTGGCCGGCCTGCACACCGCGGGCGAGATCGACGCACCGGATGCCGCCGTCGCATTCGAGCTGCTCTACGGGCTGGTGGTCCGAGACACTCAGATCCGCGTCCTGCTCGGCGAAGCGACGCCGACTGGCGCTGCGGTTCGGCGCACGGCGACCGCTGCGGTCGACCAGTTCCTCCTGCTCGTCCGGCCGGATTGAGCAGAGCGGGGTTGTCCCGACCATGCAGACGCCTGCACCCCTGATCGTCGCGAGGTGGGCAGTTCGTCGTTGCCGACGAGCCGGTCAGCGCGGTCAGCGCGGTCAGCGCGGTCAGCGCGGTCAGCGAGTGTCGTGGCGATAGGTGATCGACAGGCGCGGCCCGACGTGACGGCGCACCTTGGGCACGCAGTGCTCCCAATCGTGCTGGCAGGAGCCGCCCATGACGAAGAGGTCGCCGTGCCCGAGATCCCAACTGAGTGACTGGCCGCCGCCCTTCGGTCTGATCTTCAGTGCCCGCCGCTGGCCGACACTCAAGATGGCGACGACGGGGTCGGTGACGTACCTGTGGTGCCGGTCGCCGTGCCAGGCAACCGAGTCGGCGCCGTCTCGGTAGAGGTTGAAGCCGATCGAGTCGAAGGGCCGATGGTGCCGGACGATGAGGAGATGACCGATGTCGTCGAGCAGCGGTGTCGGGCCGCCTGTCGGGTGGTCGTCTGCGTGCCAGGTGGCGGTGAGGCGCGGTTCGGCGACGAGGGAGTCGTACATCTTGATGCCATCGCGTTGACGAAACTCCAAGCAGTCGAGCAGTTCGTCGAACAATGTGTCGGCGCCGCGCAGCCAGCCTGGCGTATGTTCGATCCACGAACGATCGTCGAGGTCCAGACGGCGGGCGTCGAGAAAGTCGGCATCGACGTCGGGCCGGCACGACCCGAACAGCGAACCTTGGAAGAACATGTGTTCGATTCTCGCGCGTCGTCGGCACCGTCGCAACACCCGGCGCGGACTGCAGTTCGCACGCGCTTGTAACGCCAAGAGCGTTCATCCGCTACCCTCTGTGCTTACTCGGAGCAACGCCGAGTTCGGCCCACCGCAACAACGTCGGATTCACGACGACGATGGGCCTGGCGGCACACAGGACGGACGGTTCCGAAACGGGACCGAGGCAGAAGGCGAGAACTCGGACATGGACGATCTCCAGAGGCGACTCGAGGCGTACGGAACCGACAAACGGTTCAGACACGATCTCGCACGGCATTGCGGCCTGGGAGCGAACGATGTCGGCCGCTCGTACGAGGCGGCGGTACCGGTGGTGATCAGCGCGCTGCGAGCGTCGCGCCCGGTGGCCGAGGTTGCCGAGCTCCACGGCCTTGCGAAGTGCCTCACGCTGCGCGAGCGCTCCCGTCCGGCAAATGTACTCAACAGCAGCGACCACCCGCTCGCGGAGCCACTCCAGCAGCTGCTGTTCGGGCCTGCGCTCTCCGAGACGCGTTCCGAGCTCGCCACGACGGCTGGCGTCGACACAGCGGATCGACTTCTCGAAGCGACCTCCCTCCTCGCCTTGGCCACCGCGGCCGGGCAGGACACAGAGGTGGCAGGTCTTGCGGCGTTCGCCGCGACGGTGCGGGGTCCGTCCGCTTCGCCGGTCGCTGCATCCGCAGCGCCGGGAGCCTCGCTGCCCAGCCCCTCGGTAGCCGCCATTGCCACGGCCGCGCCCACCGCAGCACTCGCCTCCGCCGGACCGGCAGAAACCGGTCCGACCGTTGATCCGACGGACGCCGATCGTCCCCCCAAGAACAAGCGTGGGCTGATCAGCGTCGCTGCCGTGGCGTGCCTCCTGCTCGGAGCCGGCGCCATCTTCGTCGCCACAAACGACGGCGACGACACGGCGGGTCCGTCGGCCGACAGCACCGACGCCGACGCAATCGACGCGGCGCCAGGCACCGACCTCGCCGTCGATGGGGCGGCTCCGGACCAAGACGATGCGACGGCCACGAGCGAACCCGCCCCACAACCGGTCAGCACCCCGGTCCCCGCCACGGTCAGCGCGGACGATTCGGCAGCGCTCGACGAACCCGATCTTGCAACCGGATCGACCGACGACGCGGCGACCAATGACGGGTCGAGCGAAGACGCGGCGACCGGCGTCGAGTCGGACGAGTCGTCGTCGGATGACGACACGGACGACACGGACTCGAACGATTCCGCCGAGAGCATTGCGTCCGCCGATGATCGTGGGCCGGTGGATCCGCTTCCTGCTCCGGAGGCCGGGCCTTTCGTCTCGGCGACGCTCAACCTCGACGCTGCCCCCGGCGCTGGATTGATGACCCTCTCCGGCCGGGTGCCCGATCAGGCGACGGCCGACGCCGTGCTGCAAGCCGCGCAACAGTCGTACGCACCCTTTGTCGAGTCTTCGTTGGAGGTCGACGAGACGCTCGACCCGGCCGACTGGCTGGCCGTGGCCCCGAACGTGATCGGGCTGCTCCCCAGTGTCACCGATGGAACGATCATGGTCGTCGACCAGCAGATCCAGTTGGCCGCCCGCTCGCCCAACCCCGAGTATCTCGACCTCCTCGAAGATGCTCTGGAGGTGTTCGGGAACGGCACGCCTGTGGACGTGGTCGAGCGCCGCATCACGGACCTGTTGCCACCGCTCTTTGCCGTGACCGCCGAGTCGGATGCGATCACCCTCGGGGGCTCCGTGCCCTCGGAAGAGATCGTGCAACTGCTGGTTGACGGTGCTGCTGCTTCGTACGGCCCGGAGAACGTGACCAGCAACTTGACGGTCGATGTCGACACCTATCGCTCGTTCTGGATGAACACCACCCCGGTGATCTTTCAGTTGTTCCGAGTCTTCCCGTCGTATGAGATCGTCGTTGAAGACGGCATGTTCTCAGGCCAGATCCTGGGTGGAGTGAATTTCGCAGCCGACTCGACCCAGATCACGCCGACAGCGGCCCAGGCGCTCGATGTCGGTGTCGCAGTTCTCGCCCGGGACCCGTCGATCGGGATGGAGATCGTCGGCCACACCGACAGCTTGGGTGGCGACGAGTACAACAGGCACCTGAGCGAAGGCCGAGCCCAGTCGGTGGTCGACTACTTCGTCGCCGCCGGTATCGATCCGGCACGTTTGGTTGCGGTCGGGGCGGGCGAGACCCAGCCCGTGGCCGACAACGAGACCGCCGAGGGTCGAGCCCAGAACCGCAGAGTTGGTTTTGCTTTCGGCCAGATCAGTGGCGAGTGACGAGTCGTCGCAGATGAGTACCGCTGGGTGACTCGTCGCCCTCGATGCACAGTTCCTCGACGCTCGAGTTGTCGCACATCGACCGAGAGCGGCCTTGCCGGGCGAGAACGTGTCTGCGCCGGCGCAGCCGGACACCGGAAATGATCTGCCCTGTCCGCCGATCGTGCCTGACCTCCGGACTCAGCGTTACCCGGATCGTTACCGGGACCAGATCTTGGGAGACGGCGCTCCGTTGAATCACCGATGGCGACATCGTTCGTCGACGTCGCTCGAATAGCCTTGGCCTGGTCGAAGAGAATTCGCCGGACTCGCGGTCGCTCCCTTCGAGCGATTGGTTATCATTCCTATTATGACTTCACGCCGCTCCCTCGTTCTCCCCTTGGTGCTCACCGCTGCGCTCGGCGCGTCGGCGTGCGGGTCTACAAGCGACTCGGCCGCAGACGACGCAACCCTGCCGACTGTCGAGGCCGCTCCGGCGACCGATGCGCCCGCGTCCGCGGACACGACCGCCGAAGATGAGGACCACGACGAAGATCACGGCGACGAAGATCACGACGAAGACAAGGACCACGGCGACGAAGATCACGGCGCCGAAGACAAGAAGCACGACGACGAGGACCACGACGACGAGGACCACGGCGACGAGGACCACGGCGACGACGACCACGACGACGACAAGGACCACGACGACAAGGACCACGGCGACGAAGATCACGACGACGAAGATCACGACGAAGATCACGGCGACGACGACCACGACGACGAGGACCACGACGAAGACAAGGACCACGGCGACGAAGATGACGACGACCACGACGACGATCACGACGACGAGGACCACAAAGACCACGAAGATCACGAAGATCACGAAGATCACGAAGATCACGGCGGCGAGGACGGCGACCACGACCACGACCACGACGACGAGTCCGGCGGCTTGGGTGCTCACGAGCACGGGACCGCGGAGCTGTCGGTTGCCTGGATCGATGCCGAGGTGGCAATCGACCTGATCAGCCCGACGTTCAACGTGTTCGGATTCGAGTACGAGCCGACCTCCGATGAGGATCTCGCCATCGAGGCCGAGCGGACCGAGGCGCTCACTGCTCCCGGCATCATCGCCATCAACGACGAAGCCGGCTGCACGCTCGCCGAGCCGGTCGAGACCGACGTCGAGCGCGAAGGCAGCCACGCCGAGATCACCGTCTCGTGGCTCCTCACCTGCGACGACCCCGACGCCATCGAGCAGGTCGACGCCTCGCAACTCTTTGCCGAGTTCCCGAACTTCGAAGACGTCGACGCGCAGTGGGTCTCGGACTCGGATCAGTCGGCAGCCGAACTCACGCCATCATCGACCACATTCACGTTACGACGGTGACCAGCGAGCGTCGGGAGGTCGTCGGCCTCGAGGGGGTGAGGTTCCGGTGGCCGGGCCGGGCCGAGGACACCGTCTCGATCGACGAACTGCATCTCGACGCCGGCGAGCACCTTTTCGTGCGCGGCTCCAGTGGCAGCGGCAAGACAACGCTGCTGAACCTGTTGTGCGGCGTGCACACACCGTCGTCCGGAACGATCCGACTGCTCGGCACGGACCTCTCGACGCTGTCGGCGGGTCGCCGCGATCAGTTTCGAGCCGACCACGTCGGCGTCGTGTTCCAGCAGTTCAACCTGCTGCCGTACCTGTCGACGTTGGAGAACGTGACGCTCGCCTGCTCCTTCTCCGGTCGCAAGACGTCGAACGCCGGCGAGTCGGCTCAGTCGGGTGATGTCAAAGCGAGCGCCCGACAGCTCTTGGAGTCCCTCAACCTCTCCCCCGAGCTGCACCGTGCTCCCGTGAACAAGCTGAGCGTCGGCCAACAACAGCGAGTCGCGGTCGCCAGGGCGCTCATCGGCGGCCCCGAGATCCTCATCGCCGACGAGCCGACCTCGGCGCTCGACGCCGACAATCGGGACCGGTTCATGGACCTGCTGTTCCGCGAAACGGAGGCGAAGGGGTGCACGCTGATCTTCGTGAGTCACGACCCGCAACTCGCCGAGCGCTTCGAGCGCACCATCGAACTGGACCCGATCGTTGACGAATCGGAGGGTGCCGCGTGACCCTGCTCCTCATTGCGCTAAAGAGTGCTCGCTTCCGCAAGACCAGCCTGCTGCTCACGGTGCTCACGATCGCGATCAGCGCCACACTGCTGCTCGGTGTCGACAAGATCCGCAAGGAGTCACGCGAAAGCCTTTTCAACACCGTCTCCGGAACCGATCTCATCGTCGGAGCGCGGAGTTCGCCGACGAACCTGTTGCTGTACAGCGTGTTCCGGATCGGCAACGCGACCAACAACGTCAGCTGGGAGACCTACGAATCGATTGCCGAGCAGGAAGAAGTCGCCTGGACGATCCCGATCTCACTCGGTGATTCCCATCGGGGCTTCCGGGTCATGGGTACGTCGACCGACTACTTCGACTTCTACCGCTACGGGAACAAGAAGGCGTTGACGCTGGACTCGGGGGAACGCTTCGACGACGTCTACGACACGGTGCTCGGAGCGGACGTTGCACGTGAGCTCGGCTACGAGATCGGCGACGAGATCATTGTCTCGCACGGCATCACCGACGCCGACTTCGCCGCGCACGACGACAAGCCGTTCACCGTGGTCGGCATCTTCGACCGGACCGGAACGCCGGTGGATCGCACGGTCCACGTCAGCCTGGCGGGGATCGAGGCGATCCACATCGACTTCCGCGACGGCGGGCGGACCGGCGTGCAGCTCGATGCCGACCAGGCGCTCTTGTTCGACCTGACGCCGACGTCGATCACCGCGTTCATGGTCGGCCTCGAAAACCGCGCGCAGACGTTCCAGGTGCAACGTCAGATCAACGATCTCCAGACCGAACCGATGTCGGCGATCCTCCCGGGGGCCACGCTGTCGGAGTTCTGGCGAACGATCTCGCCGGTCGAACAGCTTCTCTTCGTCATCTCCGGCTTCGTGCTCGTTGCGGGACTCCTCGGCATGTTGACCACGATCCTGTCGACGCTGAACGAGCGGCGACGCGAGATCGCTGTCCTGCGCGCCATCGGTGCTCGCGCTCGCCACGTCGTGATGCTGATCGTTTTGGAAACGTTGCTGGTCGTGACGGCCGGTTGCGTGCTCGGTGTGGCCATGCTGTACGGCCTGATGGCAATCGCTCGACCAATCGTGGCGCGTCGCTTCGGCGTCGACCTCGCCGCAACCTGGTTGGACTCCACACAGCTGGGTATTCTCGGCGCCGTGGTCGCCGGCGCCGTCTTGGTCGCACTGATACCCGGATTCATCGCATACCGCCGCTCCATTCAGGACGGCCTCGCCCTCAAGGTGTAGAGACAATGACGACACAGCCCACAACGAGACGGAGATGGTCGACGCACGTGAAGGTGTCGGGCGTCGTCGTCGCGCTGTGCATCACGGCGACCGCCTGCGCGACGTCGGAGGTCCAGTCCGACACAGCAGTCGAAATCGGGGCGGCCGAGCCGAGCGCTGACCTGGTCGACGGTGCACTCCTGGCGAGCGATGCACCAGCGGACGCTGCAGCCGCAGCCGACATAGATCAACCATCGGCCCAACCATCGGCCCAACCATCCGCCCAACCATCCGCCCAACCATCGGCCCAACCATCGGACCAACCATCGGCGGACACCGACGCAACGACGATCATCGAGCCACCTGCGGACCGAGTGGGTCAAGCTGACGACGACCGGCCACCGGTGCAGGCCGACGGACCCCAGTACGGCGACTCCTTCGACGACTGGTCCGATGCCGGCAAGGCAGCGACATCGGTCCTTCCCGGCTTCGAGGTCGTCAAATGGGATGACCTCATTGCGTCGGGGTACACGAGCGAGGAGATCCTCGAGCGGTACAAGGATCGTCTGGCGGCGTTGAAGCCCGGCTCTGTCGAACTCGGTCCCCTCTACGACGAGATGAACGAGGAATTCGAGAGCGCTCCGGCGAACGATGTGCTCGACGGCGCCGCCATCCAACTCGCCGGCTTCGTTGCACCACTCACCTTCGAAGGTGACGAGATCACGGAGTTCCTGCTCGTTCCCTACTTCGGCGCCTGCATCCACGTGCCGCCGCCGCCGGCCAATCAGACCGTGATCATCTCACTCGCCGAGGGCGAGAGCATCAGCCTCGAGGAATCCTGGGGTGCCGTCTGGGTTGCCGGTGAGATGACCGTCACGTCGATCGACACCGACTTGGCAACCGCCGGGTACGCCATCTCCGACGCCCAGTTCGGCGTCTACGAGAACCAGTAGCACGCACTCAGCTCACGTCGTAGAAGCTCTCAGCTGAACGAACCGGCCGCCACATCAGCGGGTGTGACCGGCCGGTCATCGCAGCAGGGCGGAGATTCGTTGCCGGGTGACACCGAAGAGTTCGCCGATGACGTCCATGGTCATCCCCTCGTCGTGCAAGCTGCGCGCCTGGGCCGCACGAAAGTCGGCCCCGCGAGTCTCGAGGGCGGACATGTTGAGGCTGAGCATCTCGACGATGCGTGGCGTCGGTTCGGCTTCCACGATGTCGGTGACGGGTTCACCGTCACCGAGACGGGCCGTGAAGCGATCGAGGCGTTCGAGGATCTCGGCGGTCCGGGCCAGATTGTCAGTCGCTGCGTCGCGCAGTGCGTGTACTGCGAGTTCGAGTTGCGGGCGCGATGAGGTGTTGTTCGCCATCGCCCCATTCAAGCAGGATGCACCGCAGTAGCAATATCCATTGCTGCAACGGCCATTTCCGGCCCCGTGAGCTGCGAGACATCAGTCACCGTCATGCTGCCGTAGCATATTCGTAACCCAACTGTAATCTTCGCTGATGCACGCACCGAACCGACTCCGCGACCTCGTGGTCGCTGCGGCACTCGCGACGCTCACCACGGTGGCCGTCGGCACGTTCGGCCCGAGCGGAGCAGTGCACGCCGACACCGCGGACGATGTGATTGCCTGCCCGATTCCGACGGGGAGCGAGTTCATCGACAGTTGGGGCGCGGCCCGCTCCGGTGGCCGCCGGCACCAAGGCGTCGACATGATCACCGGTCGCGGGACCCCCGTCGTCGCTGCCCAGTCAGGCGACATCGAATTCAAACAGAACCGTCTCGGCGGCAACGCTGCCTGGCTCCACAGCCCCAACGGCAACACCTTCTACTACGCCCACTTCGCCGACTTCGAAGGCGAGAGCCGCACCGTGGTCCAGGGCGAGATCATCGGCTACGTCGGCAGCACCGGCAACGCCCAGGGTCCGCACCTCCACTTCGAGACCCACTTCGACGGGTCGGTCGGCAACCCCTTCCCGGCGGTCCACACGGCATGCGACCAGGCGGTCATCGATGCGCTGCAGGCCGCGGTCGACGCAGCGCTCGCCGAGGCGGCGATTCACGGCGAGTTCAAGATCAGCAGCCGGACCGTCGTCGCCGACGCAAGCGGCGATGTCGTCGCTGGCACCAACATCCGTCGCTGACCGATCCGTCGACGCGGCTCGTACCGCGTTGTGCGCCGGTGCCATGCTCGCGTCATGACGAGCGAACTGGACACCGGAACCACCGACCTGCTGGCCCACGTCGACGGCCACGTCGGCGTGATCACCTTCAACCGGCCCGACCGCCGCAACGCGCTGTCCGACGCGATGTACGAAGGCTTCGCGCGGGTGCTTCCCGTGCTCGCCGCCGACGCCGATGTCCGAGTCGTGATGGTCACCGGCAACGGTGGCGCGTTCTGCGCGGGCGGCGACGTGAAGGGCATGCACGAGAGTCACCAGCCCGGTGCTGCTCCGCGGCGCGGCACGACCGTCCAGGCAGGTACCGATCATCTACGGCGACTGCAGAAGCAGGTGTCGCTCGCACTCCACCGGTTCCCGAAGCCGGTCGTCGCCGCGATCCCGGGCGCTGCGGCGGGAGCCGGCATGTCGATTGCCTTGGCCTGCGACATCCGTGTCGCTGCCGAGCGCGCCCTCGTCGTCCCGGCGTTCGCGAACGTCGGCGCCTCCGGCGACTTCGGTGGCAGCTGGTTCCTCACGCAACTCGTCGGCACCGCGAAGGCCAAGGAGTTGTATTTCACCTCACCGCGTCTCTCGGCAGGCGAAGCGCGTGACCTCGGCATCATCAATCAGGTGCTGCCCGACGACGGGTTCGAAGCCGCCGCGCTCGACTGGTGTCGCAGCCTCGCCGACCGAGCGCCGATCGCCATGGGCTACATGAAGGAGAACCTGAATCGGGCGATCACCTGCGACCTGGAGACCGCACTGGACGCCGAGGCGACGAACATGGTGTTGTCGATGGGGACCGCCGACCATCGCGAGGCCGCCGCAGCCTTCGTCGAGAAGCGGGCACCGGTCTTCACCGGTCAGTGAGCACGACGCAGAATCACCGGTCGGCGGCGTACCGTTCGCCCTGATGAGTAGTTCGGCTCCGGCGCCCCACGACGCTGTCGACGCGCGGGTGATCGTCGTCGACGATCCCGACGATGTGCGTCTGGCGGACTATCGCGAGCTGAACAATCAACCCGCGCGCACCGCCATGGAGGGCGACGAGTTCTTCATGGCCGAGGGGTACATGGCGATCGACCGGCTGATCGACTCAGGTCATCGCCTGCGGTCGGTGTTGCTCGGCCCGACCCGGGTCAAACGGTTCCTGCCGTACCTCGACCGGCCCGAGTTGGCCGGCATCCCGGTGTTCGTTGCCGACCACGAGGTGATGCACGACATCGTCGGCTTCAACCTGCATCGGGGTGTCCTCGCGTCGGGTTGGCGCAAGCCGTATCCGGGGGTCGCAGAGTTGGCCGCCACCACGACACGGCTCGCCGTGCTCGAGGCGCTCAACGACAATCAGAACGTCGGTGCGATCGCCCGCGCCGCCCGAGCGTTCGGATTCGACGCACTGGTACTCAGCCCGAACTGCACCGACCCGTACTACCGGCGGACGGTGCGCGTCAGTATGGGTGAGGTGTTGCACATGCCGACCGCGCGCGTCGCCGTGGGTGATTGGCCGGGGACGTTGGACACGTTGCACGGGCTTGGTTTCGAGACCTGGGCGATGACTCCCGCAGCCGATGCCGGCGATCTGTGGAAGGTGCCGGTGCCCGATCGACTCGCTGTCGTCTTCGGCGCAGAGGGCCCGGGGCTCGAACCGTCGACCATGGCGCTCACCACCCGACGGGTTCGGATCCCGATTGCGGAGAAAGTCGATTCCCTGAATGTCGGCCACGCTGCTGCGGTCACCTTCGCCGCGGTCAATCGCCCAACCTGATCACACTGTTGACCTGGCAAATTCGGAGCGTGCGCTTCGTATCCGACCGTACTGTCGACCGCAATGACCGCTACTTTTGTCGTCGACGTGGAACTGGCTGACGAGGACCTCCGGCGCGTGTTCGAAGCGGCCACGCTGCTGGCCGAGCCGGACGGCGACGACCAGGCACAGTCGCTGCGCGTCGTGCGCTCGCTGATCGATTGCGACATCGCCTCGTTCAACGACATGTTGTTGTCGACCCAGCAGTACCGCGCGATCGCGGAGCCTTCCGAGGGGCGCGGCACGCGGTCGACTCGTGACGCGTTCGCCCGGTATGTGCACCAGCATCCGATCCTGCGGCACCGCAGGGCGACGCAGACCAACCAACCGCTCCGGTTGTGCGACGTTCCCGGCGGCGACGACTTCGAACACACCGACTTGTACGCCGGCCTGTACGCCCCACTCGATCTGCACTATCAGCTCACCGTCACGTTGCCGGCGCCACCCGATGTCGTGCTCGTCTATGCGCTGAGCCGGAGCCGGGAAGCCGGCGAGTTCACCGATCGCGACGTTGCTGTGCTGTCGGCGTTGCGCCCGCATCTCGTCATGCATCACCGCGCGGTCGTGCAGCGGGCGATGTCGTCGGCGCTGGCTGGCGAGGTTGCCGGTGCCGGCTGGTTGGTCCTACTCGTCGATCGGGCCGGCACGATCAGTTCGGCATCCGAGACCCCCGCAACGGCACAGCTTGCTCCGGGCCAACCCCTGCCCGTCGAGCTCCGAGATCAGATCGAGGCGCTGCACAGTGAAGAGGAGTCGATACTCAGCGTCGAACTCGACGGGCAGCTGTGGCGGTGCATCGTGCGGGCGATGGAGGTGGGTCCGAGCGTGGTGATCGCCAGGCCGGTCGAGAGCCCGATCACCACGATGACCGCAACACTGCAAATGAAGGACGCCGGGCTCACGGCGCGCCAGATCGAAGTGGCGCACCTGCTCGCGGACACCGGCGGCACCAACTCCCAACTGGCGCGTGCTCTCGACATCTCCGAGAGCACGGTCAAGAAGCACCTCGAATCGGTGTTCATGGCGCTCGGCGTGGACAACCGCGCTGCAGCGATCGTCACGCTCGCGAACTGAAGCTGGCTGGCCGGTCTGGCTGGTGTGCTCACCGGCACCGGTGTCAGGATGGCGAGGTGCTCGAACATCTCGATGACCATCCGACGGCGATCGATCCCGAGCCGTTCGCTGGACCGGATCATCCGATTCGCAAGATCACGCGGCTGATGGCGTTCGGTGGTGAATGGCGACCGCACAACGCCACGAACATGGCCGAGCTGTTCGACGACATGGCTCCGGACTGGTCCGAGCGCCATGTCGACCCGACCAAGCGGGCACCGGTCGAGGACGGTTTGGACCGCGGTGGTCTGCCGATCGCGGGCGACTGGCTCGAGCTCGGTTCGGGGACCGGTGCTGGCGCTCGGGTGCTGAGCGGCCGTGTTGGTTCTCTCGTCTGTAGCGATCTGTCGATGGGGATGCTGTCGTACGCTCCCGGCGAGTTGGCTCCGCGCGTGCAAGCTGATGCGACGCGGTTGCCGTTCGGTGTCGATGCGTTCGACGCGGTGTTGCTGATCAACATGATCCTGTTCCCCGATGAGGTCGACCGTGTGGTGCGGCCGGGCGGTTCGATCCTGTGGGTCAACACCCTCGGCGATCAGACGCCGATCCATCTGCCAGCCGCTGATGTGATCGAGGCGCTTCCGGGTGAGTGGAGCGGCCGGACTGCTCGCGCCGGCACCGGGTTCTGGCTTGCCGCGACCCGATGTCCATCACCGGCGTCGGCATGAGCGACGAGTCGATCGAATCACCGGAGCGCCATCTCTGGACGCTGTTCGAACCCGTCCACGCAATCACGTACTTTGCTCCGGAAGCACAGGAGGCCTTCGAGGAGGCGGGCCTGCGCGGCTTCTGGCGCGGCTATTTCGGGGGGCGGGCTGCGCCGCTGGGTGCCGTCGATGCGGGCGCGGTGACCGCGTTGTTCTTCGGGTTCCATCCGAGCTTCGTGGAGCGCGCCGTTCCGGATGTCTGGTCGCGCTGCTCACCCGCCGACGCGCTGGCCGCTCGGCTGGAGGGGGTCGATCGGGCGTGGACCGCGCACGGTTTGCCGAGTGATCGCATGCAGCTCAAGCGGGCGGCGTTCATCTTGCGGCGCGCAGCGGAGTCGGTCGCCGATGATCGCCGCCCGATGTTCGCGGCGAACCTCGCGCTCGACTGGCCCGACGCGCCGCACCTCGCGCTCTGGCATGGCACGACCCTGCTGCGCGAGCACCGTGGCGACGGACATCTCACCGCGCTGACCGTTCACGATCTCGGGCCGTGCGACGCTCACGTCGTCCGGTTAGCCCGGACAGGGACAGCGGTCGACACGGTCCAGCCGTTCCGTGGGTGGAGTGACGAGGACTGGGCCGCCGCTGTCGGCCGTTTGCACGAGCGCGGTGTTGTCGACGAGGCCGGTCAGCTCACTGCGGTCGGCATTGCGCTGCACGCCGACGTCGAGGCGTTGACCGATCGGCTCGCCACTCGGGCGCTGCGCACCGTGCAGCAGGAACTCGCGGAACTCGCACACATCGTCGCCCCGATCGTCGCAGCACTCGAGGGTCGCGTCATCCCGTACCCGAACCCGATGGGCGTCGAGCGTTTCGACGCGAGCTGACCGCGCCCTCCTCCCGGCGGTCATCGGGTGATGAGCGACCCTGCGCAGCGTCCGAGATCCTGAGCCTCGGACTGCAGTAGAAGTGTTGTGCAGGAATGGTGCGCGGGTTGCACGTGCCTCAGCGACCGGTCTGTGTCACCGCATACGGCGGACTTCACCGCTTGTCGTGACACAGAAGCCCAGGACGAGGTCCGTGCGCGCAATCTCGTCGCACTGCGCGTTCTGGATGTCGAGTACAGCGATCGTCGGGAGTCCGTCATTCGCGTGTGGAAGTTGCGCCTGACGGGCGCAATGTGTTCACGCCTTCGGGGCGGGGCGGCGTATCTGGCACGATCGGCTGATGACCGACTTCCCGTTGCCGAACGTGTCCACTGATCTGTCGGGCGAGGTCGCCCTCGTCACCGGCGCGACTTCCGGGCTGGGTTGGCGTTTCGCTCAGGTCTTGGCGGCTGCCGGTGCGACCGTCGTTGCCACCGGGCGCCGGGAGGAACGGCTGGCCGAGTTGGTGCTGGACATCGAATCGCGCGGCGGCGTGGCGCACGGCGTACCGGTCGACATGTCCGATTCCGCCAGCATCATTGCAGCGGTCGGGGCAGCGGAGGAGGCGGCGGGCCTGGTGACGATCCTCGTGAACAATGCCGGCGTGCCCGATGCACAACGGGCTCACAAGATGTCGATCGAGTTGATCGACAAGGTGATCGACACCAATCTGCGCGGCCCCTACATCTTGAGCTGCGAAGTGGCGCGACGGTTGATCGCCGCCGAGCGACCGGGCCGGATGGTCAACATCTCGAGCGTCGCTGCCACCCACTACTCCGGCAACGGGGCGGCGCTGTACTCGATCACCAAGGCGGCGATCTCGCGGATGAGTGAGGCGCTCGCGGTCGAGTGGGCGCGCTTCGACATCAACGTGAACGGCATCGCGCCCGGCCTCTTCAAGTCCGAGATGACCGACGGCATGTTGGAGCGAGTCGGTGACATCAGCAAGCACTTTCCGCGCCAGCGGACCGGCCAGCCCGAACAGCTCGACTCGACGCTGCTGTACCTGTGCGCTCCTGCGTCGGAATGCGTGACCGGCACGGTGATCAAGGTCGACGACGGCCAAGGGCCGCGCTGACACTGGGCTGACTCCCCGGTCATCACGGCTCACCGAGGAGCCAGCGGGCGACGGCAGTGCGGCGCGCAGCGTCGGCTTTGTTGACGATGCGGAGCTCGGCCATGCGTTCGAGGACGGCGGTCGTGAACACGTCGGCGACCTGTCCGTCGGTGAGGGGGTCGTCGGCGTCGGTTGCGGCGAAGACGGTCTTGGCGACGTAGTCCAGGTGACGGCGCGAGAGCGGCTCGCCGGTCGCGGCGGCTCGGTCGCGCGCGGAACGGGTGATCTGGTTGAGCACCCGCGTCGACGATGCTGCGCCTCCGTTTCGCCGCCACGCTTGGGCGAGTTGATCGAAGATGCGGTGCCACTGGTCGGTCTCGATCAGCGGGAAGCCGCGGTCGACACGCCGCAGCTCGTGCGCTTCGGCCGGGATGCCATCGTCGACCGGCGGCGCGTCTGCCGGCTCGGTGTCTGGGTCGGCGCGTTGGTCGGGTGCGGTGTCGTCGGGCGCGTCTGGCGCGCCATCATCTGCGGGGACAGTGGGGAGGAGGTAGGCCTGAGGGCCGGCGGTGATCTCACCGTCGGGCACGACGTGGCGCAGGAAGCGCTTGAAGGTGCGGAAGCCGAACCAGTCGTCACTGACCTCTGCACCGAACTCGTTCTGCAACGCCCAGGCGAGCGCGGACAGTTCGATCGGCCGTTGCCGTGATCGGGTCTGTTCGAGCACGAGGTCGGCTGCGTCGGCACCGGGGCCGCTGGCGAGTGCGTCGGCGCCGGGGTCACCGTTGTCGGCCTGGCTGGCGTTCTCCGCGACGATCTCTTCGTCGATCCGGTCGAGTTCGTTGCGGAGGTCTTCGGCGATGTCGTCGAGCGTGGCGAGCAGGTCGGCCATCCGGGCGCTGAGCACCTCGACGAGCGGCGGGAGTTCGCCGGCCTTGCTGTAGGTGTCTTCGTGGGTCAGCTCACCCCAGCTGTCCTGCAGCAGCGTGCGGACCTGCAGTTCGCAGGTGACCGGCGCGCCGTCGAGGTGGACGCCGAGATTGACGTGCCAACCGCGGTATCCCGATTCCTTGGGTGCTTCGACGTAGTCGCGTTCCGAGCTCGGGTCGAGGCCGAGGAGGCGTTTGCGGCTGGCGCGGCGCGGCAGGCTTTCGAGCGCGGCTTGCACCATTTCGAGGTCGCGCAGGTTGGTGCAGGCGAGCCGCATGCCGACGAGGTCGTCGATGACCTTCGGGATGTCGTCGACGTGGTCGATCTGGGAGCGGTAGCGCGGTTGGCTGACCTTGCGCCAGGTGCGCCGTTTGGACTTGACGCGCCCGGAGATGCTGCGGATGCGGGCGAGGTCACGGTCCGAGAGTGCGTCGTCGAGTTCGTTCTGGAGGGCGTGCATCGCCCGGTCGAGGGCCGGTTCGAGAGTGGAGGCTCGGTAGTCGTCGTACCAGCGACCGAAGTCGGCGTAGCCGAACTCGTTGCCGCCGCGATCGTTCACGATGTGGACCTTACGTGGTGGCTTGCTCAGCAGAAGTACAGCGGGTTGCGGCTGCTCGACGGGTCGGCGGCGACCTCGGCGTAGTCCTGTTGGCATTCGTCGTACTGGAGTCGGGACGTGGCGTGGACGTCGGCCAGTTCGCCGAGGTCGATCGCCGGTTCGGTGACGTTCCACTCGATGCCCGGACCCGAATCCGTCTGCACGTCGCGCTCGATCGGAGCGGGTCGCGGCGGCGGTTCGGCGGTGTCGTCGGTTGCGAGGACCTGCCAGCCGACGGCTGCGGTCGCGAGCATCATGCCGGTTGCGACGAGGCCACCGCCGGCGGAGCGGCGAGGGTTCGCCGAGGGGCTCCTCGGCGGCCTGATCGACGGGATGGTGGTCACGGAACTCAACCTACCGACGGGCGTGGTCGCTGCGGGTTCAGGCGGCCTGGCGGGCGCGCAGTGTGGCGAGTCCTTCGCCGGTGATCTGGTCGTCGACGGGGCGGCGCAGGATCGCGAGGAGGATGGCGAGTTCGGTGCCGCTGACGAGTTGGCCGTCGCCGTGGCTCCAGTCCGTGTCGGTTGCTTCCAAGCGCAGGCCGTCGAGTAGCCCCTTTTCTTCGAGAAGCGGTTTCGCTTTCTTGCTCGTCGTCAGGAACTCGAGGCTGGCGGCGACGTGTGCCGGGTCCGGCTCGCCGGGGAGCCCGAGTGCTTGGCGGATGTCTTCGCCGTGGACCACGGCGTCGACGAGGGTGAGCTCGCCGGGGAAGATCGGCAGGCCCGAGGTCTTCGACGCCTTGGCCCGGATGGCAGCGGTGAGCTCACTCAGGGGTCGTTCGGCGAGCGTGCGGGCCATGAGGCAGCATCGAAGTCACCACGGTGCTTCATGATCGTGAACATGAACTTCGGGAGTGGCACTTCGAGAAAGGTGGCAACGTGCGCGGCGACGAGGCGCGAGGTCCACCCATCGCACCAGGTCGGCTGTTCGGCTTGCTCGGCGGTGAGCGTGTCGCACAGGTCGGCGAAGGCGATGCGTGATTCGGCGGCGAGTGTCCATCCATCAGTCATGGCTCCATCATCGCGCCGTTGCTCGGTGCCGACGACAGATGAGCGGATGAGCCCGTCAGCTCGCAAGCGCGAGTTCGATGCCCGCCGAGGCAAAGGCACCATCGATCGTGACCAGCGCATACCCGCCGAGGCTCGCCTGCGCAGCGATCATCCTGTCGAACGGGTCACGGTGATCCCAGTCGAGCCGACCGGCGGCGATGGTCGCTGCGAGATCGATGGGCAGGATCGATGTGTCGAGGTCGGTGGCTGCAGTGTCGATGTCGTCGAGCATGGCGGCCGCTTCCGGCCACCGAGACCGAGTCGCTTTGATCGCCATCTCCCAGGTCGAAGCGACCGACAGTGTCCGTGAGTTGCGTTGGTCGACGAGGAGCTCGGCGGCGCGCTCAGGGAGTCGAGGGCTTCCGGTTGCTGCCCAGACGAAGATATGGGTATCGAGCAGCAGTCTCATGTGCCCCAGAGGTCCAGATCGTCACCTTCGAGCGGCGCGAAGAAGTCATCGCCGAGTTCGGGCCATCGGCTGCGCATTGTTCCGAGCGTCGGTCCGGTCGGTTCGATGGGGACGAGGCGCGCACACGGGCGGCCGCCGCGGGCAATCACGAATTCCTCGCCCTGCTCCACCTGGGCGACGAGCTTGGACAGGTGTGTTTTGGCGTTGTGCATGTTGACGATTTCAGCCACGTCGGCGAGCTTAGTCGGCTGAGGCGACTCACTCGACTAAGTTGCGATCCGGGGGTTTCGTTCACTCTGAGCCTCCATTGACAGTGCGGGCAATCGGTGTGTCGTGGAGGGAGCCGGTCCCTGGCAAGCTACGCCTGCGCTGTCACCGAGTTCCCCGATCGTGGACGTCAGCAGCGAACCTGGCAATGGCGGCTCCGTATCGAGTCCGCGTGCGCAGTGGCGCGACACTGGGGCGGGGAAGATCGAAGGGGTTCGAGACATGAACGAGAGCACGCCGCAAGAGCAGACAACGGTCGATGTGGTGATCGTCGGAGCCGGGTTCGCCGGCATGTACCAGTTGCATCGCATGCGCGCGGCAGGGTTCAGTGCGGTGGTGATCGAGGCCGGCGATGGCGTCGGCGGCACGTGGTACTGGAATCGGTATCCGGGTGCGCGCTGCGACATTCTCACCGTCGACTACTCCTACAGTTGGGACCCGGAGCTGGAGACCGAGTGGCAGTGGTCCGAGCGGTACGCCACCCAGCCCGAGATCCTGCGCTACGCGAACTTCGTTGCCGACAAGCACGACCTGCGTCGCGACATCCGGTTCGGGACGCGGGTCACGTCGGCGGCGTGGGACGAGGACGCGCAGCGGTGGACGGTGCACACCGACACTGGCGGATCGGTCGTTGCGCAGCACTACGTGATGGCCACCGGTTGTCTGTCGGTGCCCAAGGTGCCCGACGTGCCCGGCAACGGGTCGTTCGAGGGCGAGGTCTATTCGACGGGGAGTTGGCCGCACGAGGGTGTCGACTTCACGGGCAAGCGCGTCGCGGTCATCGGCACGGGGTCGTCGGGCATCCAGTCGATTCCGATCATCGCCGAGCAGGCCGATCATCTGACCGTGTTCCAGCGGACGCCGAACTTCTCACTTCCCGCGCATCACGGTCCGATTGCCGAAGAGCGGCTCGTCGAGTATCGGCAGGACCCGGCGGCGTATCGGGCCGAGGCGAAGGTGTCGCGGATCGGCGTGCCGTTCGTGCCGATCTCGGAGATCAGTGCGTTGGAGGTCAGCGAGGAGGAGCGCATCGCGGCGTATGAGGAGTCGTGGGAGCGCGGTGAGTTGGGTCGGTTGTCGCCGTTCAGTGACTTGGGCATCAACGCCGAGGCGAATGACACGATGCGCCAGTTCCTCCACGGCAAGATCCGTGGCATCGTCGACGACCCGGCGGTGGCCGAAACGCTGTGCCCGACGAATCACTACTTCGCGACCAAGCGGCCGTGCCTCGACACCGGGTACTACGCCACGTTCAACCGTGACGATGTCCGGTTGGTCGACCTGTTGCAGACACCGATCGAGTCGATCACCGCGACCGGCATCGACATCGCCGGGGGTTCCGGCAATGGCGCCGAGTCGATGGAGTTCGATGTGATCGTGTTCGCGACGGGTTTCGATGCGATGACCGGCGCGATCGTGAGTGTCGACATCGCGGGGCGTGACGGGTTGTCGCTGCGCGACGCGTGGGCGGACGGGCCGATGACCTATCTCGGGTTGATGACGGTCGGTTTCCCGAATCTGTACATGATCACGGGGCCGGGGAGTCCGTCGGTGCTGTCGAACATGATGGTGTCGATCGAGCAGCACGTCGACTGGATTGCCGACACGCTCGACCATCTGCGTTCGAACGGGTTGGACACGATCGAGCCGACCGAACTCGCGCAGGACAAGTGGGTGCAGCACAGCAACGACATCGCGAACCTGACGCTGTTGCCGACGGCGAACAGTTGGTACATGGGTGCGAACGTGCCGGGCAAGCCGCAGGTGTTCCTGCCGTATCCCGGCGGTGTTGGTGCGTACCGCGAGGCGTGTGACGAGGTCGTCGAGCGCGGTTACCTGGGCTTCGCGCTGTCGGGGCCCGATGGCACGACCGTGAACGACGGTGTGGTGCGGGCGGTGAAGCCCGATGTAGCGGCGATGTTGGAGGTGATCGAGGACATGGGCCTGCCTCCGATCGAGTCGCTGTCGGTGGACGATGCGCGGGCGTTCATGGCGGCCTCGGCTGAGGTGCGCCCGCCCGGGCCGGACGTCGGCGAGATCGTCGACGGTGTGTTGCAGGGTGCCGATGGGGAGTTGGCGTACCGACTGTATCGGCCCGATTCCGATGGGCCGCATCCGGTGGTCGTGTACTTCCATGGCGGCGGTTGGGTGTTGGGCAGCCAGGAGTCCGATGATCCGATGTGTCGCGATCTGTGTGTGCGTTCCGGTGCCGTGATCGTGTCGGTCGACTACCGCCATGCGCCCGAGGCGCGCTTCCCTGCTGCTGCCGATGACGGTTTCGCCGCGGTGCAGTGGGTCGCGGCGCACGCTGAAGAGTTGGGTGTGCTCGCCGATCAGTTGGCGGTTGCCGGGTGGAGTGCGGGTGGCAACGTTGCCGCGGTCGCGTGCCAGCAGGCGCGTGATGCGGGTGGGCCGGCAATCGTTGGTCAGTTGCTGTTGAACCCGGCGACGGATTGCGACTTCTCGCGGCCGTCGTACACCGAGAACGGTGAGGGGTACACGCTCACGACATCGTTGATGCACTGGTTCTGGGATCACTATTGCGATCCCGAGCAGCGCACCGATCCGTTGGCGTCACCGTTGCGTGCCGAGTCGTTGGCGGGGTTGCCGCGGGCAATGGTGGTGACGTGTCAGTTCGATCCGCTGCGCGACGAGGGCGATGCGTACGCCGAGGCGTTGGCTGCGGCCGGTGTCGAGGTCGATCACTTCCAGGCCGAGGGCCAGACGCACACGTCGACCAGCGCGGTTGACGTGCTGATGACCCCGACGGTGACGCGCGAGGCCATGGGCAACGCGCTGCGCGGGTTCTTCGGGGTGAGTGTTCCCGCCTGAGGTTGCGCTATTCGAGTTCGGGGTCGAAGGAGTTGACCATCTTGCCGAGCGCGCCCATCGGGTACCAGCTGCTGCCGAAGTCCATGCCGGTGTACTCGCCGGGGCCCTCGCTGGAGTACGTGTAGAGCGGGATGCCTTTTTCGAGGGACTTCGTGTAGGCCAGCTGCGGGCCGAGTGGGTTGTCGACGATGATGTATGCCGCAGGGTCGAGTCCGTCGGAGGCGACGTCGCCGGTCGGTGAGAGCAGCGGGACGAAGTCGCCGCACAACTCCGGCCCCGGGTCGGGGCAACCACTGGCGTCTTGGATCACGAAGTCGAGGTTGCCGTAGACGGTTTGGCCGTCGGCGGTTTCGAGCACGGTGTCCTGGGCGGTCTCGCGCGCTCGGAGCAGCCCGTCGGACGACGCGGCGTTGTCCGTCGGGTCGGTTGAGGGCGCGGCGTCGGTTGCCGGCGCGGCGTCGTTGTCGGGCGCGGCGTCGTTGTCGGGCGCGGCGTCATTGCTCATGTCGTCGTCGGCGTCGTCGGTTGCTGGGTCGGTGCTCAGCGACAGGCTGCTGTTGTCCGTGTCGCTGCCCGTGCTGGTGTCGGTGCTGCTGTCCGTGTCGCTGTCGTTGCCGGATCCACAGGCCGTGGCGAGGAGGCCGGCCGCGACTGCGACGACGAGGAGGCGCTGCGTGCGGCGGGGGTTGCTGCTGCGCGTGAGGGTTGCTGTGTGCATGTCGGTCCGTTCCGCCCGTGGGCTCACTCAGGTCGCTCCCGCAGGTGCAGTCAAACAGCACTGGTTCCCATGTCCAACGGGTACCAGTCCCCCGTCTGTTCTCGATCTGGTCTGGCACGGTCGACGAATCGGCGATGAGGGGAACGTGAATGGCGTGAGACATTCTCGGATCGCGCGGCGCGCGGTGCGTGGGCGGCGGCAGACTGGCTCGGTGAACACCATCCGCCCAGATCGTCGCGATGTGTCGGCCCGCCTCACGCTGTCCATCGGAGCGACTGCCGACATCGTGATGGCGATCGCTGTCGCCGACGTTGCCGAGACCGCAGATGAGTCGTTGGTCGTGTTGCTCGACGACGAGCCGATCGAGACCAAGGTGATCCGGGCGAGCCACGGAGCGCGCCTGCATCAATTGCGTGATCTCGCCCCGGGTTGGCTCACGGTCGAGTACCACGCGTCGGTGCTGGGTGCTGCTGATCCCGTTCCGGTGGGCGAGGAGGAGTGGTACGAGTACATCCGTCCGAGCCGGTATTGCGAGTCGGACACGCTCGGCCCGTTGGCGCGCGGTGAGTTCGCCGGGTTGAGCGGGTTCGAGTTGCTCGACGGTGTGTCGAGCTGGGTGGGTGAGCAGATCGCGTACATCCCGGGTTCGTCGCGGGCGATCGACGGTGCGGTGAGCACGATGCTTGCCCGTTCGGGTGTGTGCCGCGATTTCGCGCACTTGACCGTGGCGCTGCTGCGGGCGAACGGTGTGCCGGCGCGGGTGGTTGCGGTGTATGCGCCGGGGTTGAATCCGATGGACTTCCATGCCGTGGTCGAGGCCGTGGTCGATGGGGTCTGGTACGTGGTCGACCCGACGTGTCTGGCGCCGCGCTCGTCGATGTTGCGGATCGCCACGGGTGCTGACGCTGCCGACACTGCGTTCCTCACGACTGTCGCGGGCGCCGTCGAGCTCGTCTACATGGAAGTGACCGCGATCGCTGATCCGTTCCTGCCGTCGGACGACATGTTCGAACGCGTCCAGCTCGGCTGAGCGCGCTCAGTTCTCGACCCGAGCCAATGGGCGTGGTCTGACCGCCACGTCAGCTCGCGATGTGGGCGCGGGCTCGCTGGAGTGCGGTGATGGCATCGTCGATGGCGACGGTCGGAGCGGCGCGGTCAACGAGACCGTCGAGAAGTAGCTGCCGCGCACAGTGCGAGACGGACTCATCTCGGGCATGAGCGAGGCGTTCGAGCTGGGCGTAGAGATCGTCCGAGACGCGAATCGAGATGTGGCGCACCTTCGCAGCGGTCGGGGTCGGCCGATCAAGCTGCTGATCGGTCTGCTGCTCGAGCCAGTCGATCCCTCGGGGTTTCGTCATGTGTTCGGCGATGCGTGTCCCGCGGCTTGGTCTTGCAGCCAGTGACTGCAAGAACCTCCCGAAAACCGCTGGCGAAGGTGCGTGAGGCGGGACTCAGCGCGTCGAGCGGCCCGCCACGCAGACGGGGATGTCGCAGGTTGTCGAGCGGCACGGGCGGCGGGCGCGGTGGCGGCGGGTCCGCTCGTTGGCGAAGCCGTCGATGCATCTCTGCTGGGCGCACTCCTCTGACCCGCAGGGCAGGCCGACCTTGTGCCGCTTGGCCTGGCGGGCGCGGGCCTGGGCGGGGTCGTCCTGCGTGGCGGTGGCTGGCTGGTCGGTCGCTGGCTGATTCGCGACTTGCTCGGCGGGCGGCGCGACGGGTGCGTTGCGGGCGGCGACGCAGGCGTCGAGTTCGCAGCTGGTTCGGCCGCAGGGTTCGCCCCTGGAATGTGCTTGAGTTTGCGCGTCGGCTTTGCGTTGCGCCTTCTTCAGGCGGCGGGCGTCGCGCAGTGGGGCGCACACCTCGCAACCGCGTGCTTTGCAGATGCGGTTGCGGCTGTGCGCGAGTTCCTGGAGTTCCTGTTTGGACAGCTTCGGCTCACTGTCGTCCACCCATTGTTCAGCAGGCACCCAGTCGCGCTGGCGCCGCTGGTCGGGCGTTCGGGAGTCCGGTGAGTCAGCCATCGTGATCCCGAGTATCGCCGCATTCGACGCGGATGTGCTGCACCGCTGCTGCCTCGCGAGAAACAAGCGAGATGTTTATCCGATATTCGGATAGTATTACCCAGAATATGGATAATTTGACGCCTTCGCTACTGCCGATCTTTCGTTCGCGACAGCAAGCAGAGCTGCTGGCGCTCCTGCTCGGAGACCCTGATCTCGAAGTCAGCGTGTCGGACCTGGCCGCCCGACTCTCCGTTCCGTACGCGTCGGTGCACCGAGAGGTCGAGCGGGCAGAGTCGAGTGGCGTGCTCCGATCGCGGAAAATCGGCAACACGAGGCTGGTCAGTGCTCAGACCGAGAGCCCCTATTTCGACGGGCTGTCGTCGGTCGTCACCAGAGCGTTCGGTGTGCCCGCCGTGCTCGCTCGTGCGTTGAACGGTGTCACGAACATCCGCGCCGCCTACGTCTTCGGGTCATGGGCGTCCCAGTACATGGGTGGCGCGGCCGAGCGGCCTGTTCAGGACATCGACGTGTTGATACTCGGCGCACCCGATCGTGACGTCGTGTATGACTGCATCGAACCGCTGAGTGAGCGCCTGGGCCGACCGGTGCAGGTCACCATCCGTGGCGCGGAGTGGCTCGACGAAGGCGACGGTTCATTTCACGACAGCGTGATCCGACGACCGATGGTGCGGGTCCCTCTGAGTGAAGGGGAGTGAACGCTCCCCGGCATCATGAACCAGCGCAAGCGTTCTATTCGGCCTCTGTATCGACGGGTAGCATCTGCTCGTGGCAGCGGGCAGCGGCAATCTGAGCTTGAGGCACGTCCTCGATGCGGCTGGGGTCACAAACCAAGAAGTCTTAGCGATCCGGCACACCTACAACACGTTGGAGGGAGTTGGTGAGTTCGCCGACACGACCCCGGCGACCCTCTTGACATACACGCGCCGCCAGGATCTACAAGGATCCAAGATCGCCGATCAGCCTGCGCGGCTTTGGCTGATCTTCATGGCCGACGGTGGCCGACGTTCCCGCTTCGTATGCGCCTATGAGAACAATGGCGAGGTTCTCACCGAGAGAACGGCCGATTCTCGTTTCTTCGATCTCCACGAATCCGAGTTGCTGTCGTCGCAGAGGAACCGACTCGTGATCGACTGGCCAAAGGACACGATCAACTGGGCAAAACGTGGTGAGAGTGCAGCGGATTTCCCGATCGTGGAGATCGCAGACCCAGTTGCTGTTCCTTTCCCTGGCTTCGACCGACTGCTCATTTCGTATGGCGAGCTGCGCGACGTGGTAGCGGACTCGCGATACAGCGCCTGGCAGGCCGCGTTGAGTTCGGTACAGGGCATCTATTTGATCGCTGGCCGCACCAATGGCAAGTTGTACGTGGGGAAGGCAGACGGTCGAGAACGCCTCTTGGGCCGATGGAGCGCCTACGCCCGTGACGGGCACGGCGGCAACCGAGCGCTTCGAGACTTGGCAGAACGTGATCCAGAGCACGCCCGTCACTTTGACTTCAGCATTCTGCGCGTGTTTAGTCCCAGCGTCATCGCGAGCGAAGTCGATGAGGCCGAGTCCCACTACAAGCGGGCGCTCCTCACACGGCATCCCCACGGCATGAACCGGAACTGATATTGCCGTGCGTCAAGCCCCTCCGACACCCGATGCGTGGTGGAAGCGTCGCTACAAGCGTGCGCCAATCTGGGTGTGGGCGGCCGGATCGTTCTTCGCGATAAGTGCCGTCGGCAACGCTCTCGAACCACCACCACAGCGACTGCTCGTTTCGTCGAGCGCTACCAGTGCGTTGCCGGACGCTACCGTTCCGCCCTCGTCAGCGAAGCCCTCGACGACGACCACTTTGGCTCCGACGACCACAACCACCACCGTTCCGCCGACATCCACCACCACGTCGACGACAACGAGCACGACGTCGACAACCACCACCACCTCTACGTCGACTACCACAACCACCACATCGACAACGACGACCACGACAGAGCCGCCTCCACCACCGACTGTCCCCGTGCAGCAGTTCATCCCGGACACCCCGGCGTGTGACCCGAACTACACCGGCTGCGTGCCTATCGACTTCGACGTGGACTGTGCCGGCGGCAGCGGGAACGGACCGTCGTACGTCCGCGGTCCGGTCCAGGTGATCGGGCGCGACGTTTACCGACTCGACAGCGACAACGACGGGATCGGCTGCGAGTAGGCCCGACGGTGGCTGGCAAACGCAGCAACGCAACGGGAGATGCGGAGCGATCAGCGGGCCCGTCGCCAACTGTGCTTCGGGCCACCGGCCAGTCGGCCCGGAATCTGTGAGCGCAGCGATGACGGTCGAGGCGTCGACGACCAATGTCATCGGCGTCCGTCGTCGCGCAGCGCCAGGATCTCACTCGCTGAGAACTGTGATCCTGTGCTCGTCTTCTGCATGCGAACCCTGTCGAGCACGTCATCTGCGTCAGCGTCGGGTCAGAGTTGGCGGTGGCGCACGGGTGCATCAGCGTGGTCGGCGAGCCGAGCGATGTCATCGTTGTCGGAGGTGAGCACGAGGGCGTCGTGGCGCTCGGCGGTGTGGACGACATGGGCATCGACGACGTCTGACGTGTTCGAGCGTGCGAGCAGTTCCCCGACGGAGCGCGCATCACCGGCTTCGAAGCCGACGACGTGGCAGGCATCGAGCAGACGATGAAGCGTCACTTGCCGCGGAGTGCGACTGACCTGCGCGATCACCGGAGCCGTCGTGATCGGTCGTCGACCGTGCTCGAGGAGACGGCGGTGATATGCCCACATCTCCCGATCGTTGCGATCAGCAGCGATGAGCGGGCCGGCGTCGTAGACGACCGTCATGACGGCTCCGATACACCGTTCAGGCCGAGGTCGGCCCGGACCCGCTCGTCGGCGCGTGCCATTTCGTCGACGGTGAACGCACCGTGCTCGGCCTCCCACTGTGCGACGAGTGCCAGCCCGTCACTGATCGCCAGCCGATCCTCCGCTGCACGGGTGATCCACGCCGAGACCGTCACACCTTCGGCCTCCGCTGCCTCGACGAGTCGCGTGTGCACCGCCGGGGCCATGCTGATCGAGATCTTGGGTGACGGCGCTCCACGCGGCATGTTCGAAACGGTAGCACTGCGGTCGGACCATTGGACTCCGATCGTCACGCGGCCGCCATCTGCATCTCACGGAGCACATCGTGCACGTCGAGAACGGCTTGTGCGGCGTCGCGATCGTTGCGTCGTGCCACCCATCGTGCGATCCAGCCCGCCTCGACTTCCTTGACGGCAGAGGCAGCGGCGAGGAAGACGACCGCCTCCGTCCACTCCTCGGTCTTGGCTTGCTCGCTGCGTGCTGCGTGTTCGTCGACGAGCGCGTGGACGACGAGGTCGCGTGCGTCGACCGAGCCGGTTCGGCGACGAATCTCGTTCGCGAGTTCGTTCGGCGTCCAGCCGGAAATCCACAGGTCGCGGACGGCGAGCCGCAGCTCGATCTCAATGGCCAAGACCGCGCGGACCGCGTCACACTCGGGGCAGCCGGAGGTGAAGGCTCCTTCGTCATGAGGGTGTGGCCAGGCCGGCTGGTCGGCTGATGTGCCGAAGAGGTGCCGTTCGTGAACCGTCATCGTGATGCTCCGTTCTCGTGTTCGTGAGTTCGGTTGCGTGATGCAACGATTCGGCGTCGACAACGCCTCATCAGTCATTCAAGCACGGAGGTGTCACCGAGTTCGCTGGCCGCCGATCGAGATCGACCCGGCTGCCGTAGCCGAGTCCGCAAAAGTCAGTTGGCGGCGGTCATGGTCCAGCGATGACGATAGCTTGCACTTCAGCGACCTGAACGAGGTCCTCGCGCCATGACAGTGGGTTCGCTGATGTAAAGGGACCCGACGCACTGATCTCCCACAACACGGAGGTCCGGGCAACAAAAGCGCTGTCGGCGTCGGTCGAGATCGCCGACGAATTCGTGTACTTGTACTTGCATCCGGTCGCCTGGCTCGGGATGTACTGGGCGATTGCCGACTCATAGGTGCACGGAATCTCGCTCTTGTTCGGCTCGCCCGGATCGAATCTCACTTCACTTGGTGTCGCCTCGACCCACGCGGTGGCGGACCCAACCAAGTTGCTTCGAGTGCGCTCTCTGTAGACGGTTCCGACCGGACCGATTCTGACGTCGCTTTCGGTGTTCACGTAGATCCAACCGAACTCCGGGTCAGCAGACGGCCACGAGATCTCAGGCGCTGGCAGCGCCTCACCGACCTCGACCAGGAGGCCTGGTACGAGCGCCTCCTGTGTCGGCCGTCGGATCCAGTAACGAGTCGTTGTGCCCGGCTCGAATGCTGAAAGCGCGCTGTCTGCCTCCGGTGCGCATGCAGTCATCCACTGGACGAACTCGACTTCGAACGAACTGTCAGCGGTCAACGAAAAATCGGTGCCGGCCGCTGGGAAACCGCTCGACTCGACCGTGATCGTGTCATCGCCGAACTCGACCCCCACGGTCTCGATGTCGTTCATTACCAGGCCTGTTGATCTCGAGACATGCGATTCGTAGTCTTCGTGGCCGAGGCAGGGGTTGACGTAACTCGGCCCGTTCTTGTCGGCGTTCGGCGGGTTCTCGAAACCTTCGCCAAGGGTAGATGTTGCAATTTCGCCCTGCGAACCCTCCTTGGCGAGGACCGACCCCACTGGCAGCATGGTCAAGATGATTGCAAGACAAGCGCCCAGCCACCGTGAGTATCGACTCATCCGCAGAAGCCTTCCACCAGCCCTGGAACCGACTCCACTTCTTCCCTCGCTGTGACCAACCACGACTCACCGATTCTCACGACGAGGTACTTGCTCCGAATCGACACGTTCCCCGCATCAACGATCTGTTCCGGCGATGTATCGGTTGACGGAATGACCAACTGCGAACCATCGAGCAAACACGCGAATGCAATCGCCTCGGCCGCTACCTCGCCGAACTCGACGGCCTGCACGCTGAACTCAACGCTCTCCGGCTGGCGAAGCTCGACACCATCGGCGTTCCATCCAACGATCGCGGCGGTGTTGTCGGCCGCGTACTCGAGAGCCGCAAACGGGTTGCGGCCTGATCGTCGCATTCGGGGAGCTCCCCAAGACAGTTCCAAAACGCGGTCAAGTTCGCAAGAACAGCCTGTTCGACTTCGCCTTCGAGCGTCGCAGGGTCGAACGTGGTGTTCGTCGGCTCAGGAACGGCTTCGCCAACCGTCGTCTCCGGTGCCGGTTCGCTCGCCTCGGTGACGACGGTGTCGACGAGGGGAGGCGGGTCAGTCGTGGTGGTGGTCGGAGCGATGGTTGTCGACGTTGTGGTCGTCGTCGACGTGGTCGTGGTCTCTGGTTCTTCGATCGAATCAGGCGTCGGCTCCGGTGCGACGGATGTCTCGGTGGCCGGGTCGGCGCTCGACGATGAACACGCAGCAAGCAAGGACGCCAGCACGACGGCTCCTGCCGTCAACCGCAACCGCAATCCACTGCGTCCGCCAGCTGGCTCTGTTCGAGGTGTGCAAGGACGCTGAGTGGAGCTTGAGCTTCGACCAAGAGGGTGATGGCGCGGTTGCGATGGATCCTCGCCCGCTGCGGTTTCCCGATGAGCCGATGCTCGACGCCGTATGCGATGGAGTTCTACGGCTCGGGGTGAGGAAGGGCCGAATTCAGATCACGCAATCAACAACTCTCGGCGTCGATGGCGAGCTCGGGGTCCGGCTAAAGAAAGCAGGGTTCAAGCTGGGCGTCGGGGGCGCCAAGGCAACCGTGACCGACTTCGTGATCGAGGCGGCATTTGCTCCTGAAGTGTCAAAGGAGCTGGACGAGATCGTGGCCAAAACGGAGCCAACCTCAGCACGGTCTCTGTTGGCCTCACTGCGCGCACGACGATCAGGACACAGCACCACCGATTGAAACGCCGCGATCAAGCGGCGAAGCTTCGGGTCGACTCCGACAAAGAGCGCGCCGACGTCGCTGTTCTGCGATACTCGGCCAGGGCATGCCGATCATCGACAACATCAATGAACTTCTAGGTGACGACCTAAAAGCCGAGCTCAGCGACGGCTCGAAGCTACGCATCGCTGCCTCGACGTTCTCGATCTTCGCATTCGAGGCGCTGCGTAAAGAGTTGGAGGGAATCGACGAATTGGAGTTCGTCTTCACGTCATCGTCATTCACGGAAGCCGAAGCCACTCGCTACAACCCGAAGACCCGACGTCAGTTCTTCATTCCGAGCGCCTCGAAGTCTGAATCCGCTCTCTTCGGTAGCGAGTTTGAGATTCGGCTTCGCAACCAGTTGACGCAGCGAGCGATCGCTCGCGAGTGTGCTGACTGGGTTCGCTGCAAAGTGCGGTTTCGCTCGAACCGCACGGGTGCGCCGATGCAAAGCTTTGCTGTCGTCGACGATCGCGCTGCCTACATTCCCCTCCACGGCTTCACGTCGGCCGACCTCGGATATGAGACGGGTAACGCCGTGTCCAACATCGTGAGCAAGCTCGACGAGGCGCCGATGACAGCGCACTTCGTGCAGCTGTTCGACCAGATCTGGAACAACCCCGACCAACTTGACGACGTGACCGACATCGTCCACGACCACATCGCCTCGGTGTACGCCGAGAACTCACCCGAGCGCATCTACTTCCTGATTCTCTACAACATCTTCGCCGACTTCCTCGACGAGGTGAATGAGGACGTGCTCCCCAACGACCGAACCGGATATCAGGACACGGCGATCTGGAACGCGTTGTACGACTTCCAGCGCGACGCAGCGATCGGTGCGATCAACAAGCTGGAGACATTCAACGGCTGCATCTTGGCTGACAGCGTCGGACTCGGCAAGACGTTCACCGCTCTCGCTGTCATCAAATACTACGAATTGCGCAACAAGTCCGTCCTTGTCCTGGCACCAAAGAAGCTCGCCGAGAACTGGACCAATTACAACGGCAACTACACCACGAACATCTTTGCCGGCGACCGCCTGAACTACGACGTGCTTGCCCACACCGACTTGTCCCGGCACAAGGGCGAATCGCTCGGTATGCGTCTCGATCGGGTGAACTGGGGCAACTACGACCTCGTGGTGATCGACGAGTCGCACAACTTCCGCAATGCGGACTACGCCGAGGAGAACGAGTCCCGCTACCAGCGACTGATGCGTCAGGTCATGCGTGAGGGCGTGCAGACCAAGGTCCTGATGCTGTCGGCGACGCCGGTGAACAACCGTTTCTACGACCTGAAGAATCAGCTCCAGCTCGCCTACGAGGGTGAGTCTGACAATCTCGCCAAGCACCTCAATCTGTCATCGACGGTCGAGAAGGTGTTCAGCGACGCCCAACGGGCGTTCAACGAGTGGTCGAAGTTGCCGGCCGGTCAGCGAACCGCCGCCGCCATCCTCGACATGCTCGATTTCGACTTCTTCGAGCTGCTCGACGCAGTGACAATCGCCCGATCCCGAAAGCACATCCAGGCGTTCTACGACATGACCGAAATCGGCGCCTTCCCTGAGCGCCGCCTGCCCATATCGAAGCGGACGCCGCTCACCGACCTGCCCGATGTCCTGTCATTCAACGAGATCTTCGAGCAGCTCCAGTTGCTGAACCTGAGCGTGTACACCCCGCTCGCCTACGTGTTCCCGAGTCGTATTGCGAAGTACGAGGACATGTACAACGCGGGATCGAGCGGCAGCAGGGCCAACCTGGGTCAGAGCGGTCGAGAACAGGGCCTCAAGCAGCTCATGACCGTCAATCTGTTGAAGCGCCTGGAGAGCTCGGTCCAGGCCTTCCGGCTCACGCTGGGCAAGATCGAGTCAGCTGTCGACGGCCTCCTGACCAGGCTTGATAGCCACGACGAATCGATCACGGACCTTGACGTTGACGTTGCGGACCTCGACGCCGATGACGACGAGACGGAGGCGGAGCTGCTTGCCTACGGCGACAAGATCAGGATCGACCTCGCCGATGTCGATGTGGAGTCGTGGCGGCGTGACCTCTGGCATGATCGGGAAACACTTCGCGAGCTACTCGAAGTGATGCGCCGAGTCACTCCCGAGCACGACCTGAAGCTGGTCGAGCTGAAGCGGCTTGTGATTGATAAGGCTGCCAACCCGATCAACGACGGCAACCAGAAGGTTCTGATCTTCTCGGCGTTCGCCGATACGGCGGACTACCTATATCGCGAGTTGGTTCCGGCGGTGAAAAAAGCCGGTCTCGATGCTGCGCTGGTCACTGGTGGCGGCCACGGTGGACGCACGACGTTGGGCACTGGGTACGACTTCCAACAAGTCCTGACGCTGTTCTCGCCTCGGTCGAAACAACGTGAACTGACGATGCCGGACGATGTCGGCGAGATCGACGTACTCATCGGCACCGACTGCATCAGCGAAGGCCAGAACCTGCAGGACTGCGACTATCTGGTCAACTACGACATTCACTGGAACCCGGTGAGGATCATTCAGCGATTCGGCCGCATAGATCGCATCGGTTCGACAAACGCCGAGATCCAGCTCGTCAACTTCTGGCCCGACATCACTCTCGACGAGTACATCAACCTGAAGGAGCGCGTCGAGAACCGCATGGTCATCGCCGACCTCGCCGCGACAGCCGATGACAACGTGCTCACTCAGGAGTCGAGCGACACGGCCTTCCGTCGAGAACAGCTCCGACGGTTGCAAGACGAAGTCATCGAGTTGGAGGATGTTCGAGCTGGCGTGTCGATCACCGACCTGGGCTTGAACGACTTCCGAATGGATCTGCTCGGCTACGTCGAGGAGTACGGCGACCCGTCCACTGCTCCGAAGGGCCTCCACGCAGTCGTGACGGCGCAGCCCGACAAAGGACTACAACCAGGAGTGCTGTTCGCGCTGAGGAACGTCAACGCAGATGAGCACATCAACCGCGGCAACCGCCTCCACCCTCACTACCTCGTCTACCTCAATGAAAGTGGCAAGGTCGTTGCCGACCACACCGAGGTCAAGCACCTCCTCGATCTGATTCGGGCCGGATGTCGTGGGGTCAACGAGCCGATTGCCGATGTCTGCCAAATCTTCAACGAGGCAACAAACGACGGCAGCGACATGGCGCCATACTCCGAGCTGTTGACCTCGGCTATCCGCTCCATGATCGACGTCACCGACGAACAGGACCTCGACAGCCTGTTCACGGCGGGCGGCACCACGGCACTCACCCAGACGATCGCCGGCCTCGACGACTTCGAACTGATCGCCTTCCTCGCAATCATCGCGCCCGACGAAGTAGCCACTCCGTGACGGTGTCGACGCTTTATCGTTGGCCAGCATCGGCTCACCTCGGTCGTGTCGTGCCGAAGACCAAGTTCTACGAGCACGGCACGATCACCAAAGCAGTCCGCGACAAGTTCGTCGCCGAGGTACAGCGGATCACCTGGGCGTACAAGCTCGCCGACGCAACGATTCACCTGAGCGCAACCGAGGACGTGCCCGAGATCCAAGTATTCGTGATCGACGCCAAGACCGAGGACGTGAGCGATGCGGTCCTCACTGCGATCGACAAGGCAGTCCGGATGCCGATCATCTTCGAGATCAACCGGGGCCAAGGTTCCGACGAGACCGCTCGGATGACAGCCACGCACAAGCAGGCGACCGTCACCCTGAAGTCGACGGCTAGCTACTACTCAACCGACTGGATCCGTACAGACGCCGAACGGTCAGCGCTGCCAACCGCAATCAACCTCCCTGCCCTCTACGGCTCATTGATCTCCCCACTCCTCCCGATCGATCCGCGACCAGGCGAACGTTTAGCGGATACGGCGATTCGCATAGCGGATGCCCGAAAGCTCGAACGCAATATCGCCTCGACCGAGCGGCGACTCCGCAACGAGCCCCAGTTCAACCGGAAGGTCGAGCTTCGACGAGAGCTCCGCGACCAAACGGCCGCACTCGACGCTCTCACCAGCCCGACACGATCAGACACCGACGATGCTGTCGGCAAGGACGCCATATGGACAAGCTGAACATGCACTCACCGGATCTCACCGAACGAAACATCGATCGCATCGCTGATCTTTTCCCAACGGTCATGACCGAGCGCATCGACGACGACGGCAACCATGTGCGTGCTATCGACTTCGACCTGCTTCGCCAAGAATTGTCCGACCATGTCGTCGACGGCCCGCAAGAGCGATACCAGCTCGACTGGCCGGGCAAGCGCTCCGCCCTGTTTGCTGCCAACGCTCCGATCGCCAAAACACTCCGGCCTGTTCGTGAGCAATCGGTCGACTTCGACACGACGAAGAATCTCTTCATCGAAGGCGACAACCTCGACGCTCTCAAGCTGCTCCAAGAGTCGTATCTCGGCAAGGTCAAGCTCATCTACATCGATCCGCCCTACAACACGGGCAGAGACTTTGTTTTCAACGATGATTTTGCGGAGAGCACCGGCGAGTACCTCGCTCGTAGTGGACAGGCCAATGAGGATGGTGCTCGCCTTGTCGCGAATACCGAAGCGAATGGGCGTTTCCACTCTGACTGGCTCAGCATGATGCTCCCGAGGCTGAAGCTGGCGCGAAACATGCTCAAAGAGGACGGCTTCGTCTTTATATCAATTGACGATCATGAGTTTGCAAACCTGCGGCGAGTATGCGATGAGGTCTTCGGTCTTGACAACTTCGTCGCTGCGTTTGCATGGCAGAAGACGCTGACCCGACGAAACGACGCGACTCTGGTCTCGAATGCCCACGAGTACGTCGTTTGCTACGCACGCAACGCTGCGGTTGGACGCTTTAACCGAGTCGGCACGGACGAGAAACAGAGGGCAACCTATAGAAACCGTGACAACGACCCTCGCGGTGACTGGTTGGCGATTCCTTTCCACGCCCCAAACATTCGACCAAACCTCACGTATCCGATCACCACGCCGAGCGGTCGGATTTTGCTGCCCCCGCCTGGTCGATGCTGGAGTACAACAGAGGAGAAGTTCAAGGCACTGCTTGCCGATGACCGTATCTATTTCGGGAAAAGCGGTGGCGGAATGGCGCAGCGCAAAAAGTTCTGGTCCGAGCGAGAGGCCGGAATGGTTCCGTGGACCTGGTGGACCCATGAGGAGGCTGGGGAGAATCGTAGTGCGACAGGCGAGGTCAAGGCACTCTTTGACGGCAATGTGGTGTTTTCAGCACCCAAGCCCACGAAACTCATTCAAAAGATCCTGGAGCTCATTCCTACGACCGGAGGCGACATCGTTCTCGACTTCTTCGCGGGGTCAGGAACGACCGCAGAGGCTGTCTTTAGATGGAATGCAGCGGGGAACGAGCCTTGGAGCTTCATTCTGGTTCAATTGCCCGAGCGGCTACAGCCAGAAAGCCAGGGAGCGCTCGACGGCTTTGAAACGATCTCGGCTTTGTGCATGGAGCGCATCCGCCGGGCGGGGGCGAGCGTCCAAGGTGGGGACGTGGCTCTCAACGGAACCGTCGACGTCGGGTTCCGCTCGGCAACTGTGGATACGTCTAGCCTTTCGGATGTTCTTCGCACCCCTGACGGTGTGGAGCAGGAGGAGCTATCCCTCTACACAGACGGCGTGAAACAGGAACGCACAGCTGAGGACCTTCTGTTCCAAGTTCTGCTCGATTGGGGTCTAGGGATCACTGTTGCCATCAGCGCCGAAGACATTGAGGATCATCTGGTGCTTGTAGTTGAAGCGGGAGCGCTGATTGCTTGTTTCGACAGCCAGGTCAGCCCCAAATTGGTGCGCCACATTGCCGGCCGTGAGCCACTCCGAGCGGTATTCCGCGACGCCGGATTCGCCACCGACGCTGATCGAATCAACGCTGAGCAGATCTTCGCCGAGATATCACCCTCGACTGATGTCAAGGTCATCTGACCAGATGAAGCTCAAGTTCAAGGTCCAGAAATACCAGACTGACGCAGTCGACGCCGTCGTCGGCTGCTTCGCTGGGCAACCGAGAACTGACGGCGTCTCCTACCGGATCGACCCCGGCATTCGTTCTTCCCTCGGCATGGGCACCATCGACGCAGAGGAGTTCTCTGACTTCGGGTTCCGGAATGCAGAGATCCAACTGACATCGATCCAACAGCTAGAGAACCTCCACGGCGTACAGCACAGCGGAAGTTTGCCGCTGTCCGACAGGTATGCGGATAGCAAGGCGGCACCCGGCGCTCCGAACCTCGATATCGAGATGGAGACCGGCACCGGTAAGACCTACGTCTACATCAAGACGATGATGGAACTCCACCAGCGCTATGGGTGGAGCAAGTACATCGTCGTGGTGCCGAGCGTGGCCATCCGCGAGGGCGTCAAGAAGTCATTCGACATCACCGCCGACCACTTCCAACAGCTCTACGGCACAAAGCCGCGCACGTTCATCTACAACTCGTCGCAACTCCACGAAGTTGAGCGATTCAGTTCCGATGGTGGCGTGCAGGTGATGATCATCAACATCCAGGCATTCAACGCGCGCGGCAAGGACCAGCGACGCATCTACGACGAGCTCGACGACTTCCAGTCGCGCCGACCGATCGATGTCATCAGGGCAAACCGGCCGATCGTCATCATCGACGAACCGCAGAAGATGGGCGCTGACAAGTCGCTCAAGGCACTCGCCGAGTTCAACGCGCTGATGATCCTGCGATACTCCGCCACCCACCGAATCGAACACACCAAGATCCATCGCCTCGACGCAGTCGACGCGTACAATCAGAAACTCGTCAAACGCATCGCAGTCCGCGGCATCACCGTCAAGGGACTCGCAGGCTCAACCGCCTACCTGTACCTCGACGGCATCGAGGTCAAGAAGGGCCAGCAGCCGGCGGCGCGTATCGAACTCGAGGTCCAGACCAAGGGTGGCCCGATCACGCGCCAGACGAAACGGGTCACCATGGGATCACGCCTCCACGACCTCGCCAACGGTGTCGAGGCTTACCGCGACCTCATCGTGACGAATGTCGACGCAGTTCGAGATGTGATCGAACTCAGTAACGGTGACACCGTTGCTGCTGGCCAGTTGACCGACCGCGATGTCACCGAAGATCAGAAGCGGCGCATCCAGATTCGCGAGGTAGTCCGAGCCCACCTCGACAAGGAACGCGAACTGTTCAACCAGGGAATCAAGATGCTGTCGCTGTTCTTCATCGACGAGGTCGCCAAATACCGCGACTACGCCCGAGAAGACACTCTTGGCGACTACGCCTGCGTCTTCGAGGAGGAGTACTCGCTCGCCGTTGCCGACATCTTCGACGAACTCGAGCTTGACGAAGCCACTACGGCCTACCGCGAGTACCTCCAACGAGACGAAGTACGCCGCGTTCATGAGGGCTACTTTTCGATCGACAAGAAGTCCAAGCACCTCGTCGACCCGAAGATCAACAAGACCGGAGAGGACAAGGGCCAGTCGAGCGACGTCGATGCGTACGACCTCATCCTCAAGGACAAGGAACGCCTGTTGTCGCTCACTGAGCCGGTGCGATTCATCTTCTCCCACTCGGCACTCCGGGAGGGCTGGGATAACCCCAACGTGTTCGTCATGGGAATGCTCAAGAAGAGCGACAACACGATCTCCCGTCGCCAAGAGATCGGCCGTGGCCTGCGACTTGCGGTCGATCAGCACGGCGAGCGTATGGACGACCCGAACACAGTGCACGACATCAACGAACTCACGGTCGTGACCGACGAGTCGTACACCGACTTCGTTACAGGGCTCCAGAAGGAGATCGCTGAGTCACTCTCGGCCCGGCCACGCAAGGCGACCGCCGACTTCTTCACGGGCAAGGTGATCACTCGAGTGGACAGCGACGGCAATGGGCACGAACTCAAGCTCACGCCTGACCATGCAAAGCAGCTTCAGTACTGGCTCACGGTGAACGGGTACACCGACTACGAACACCACCTGACCGACGAGTGGCTCCAACTCGACAAGGCAGATGCAGCGCCGCTGCCATCGGGTCTTGAGCCCTTCGCTCCGCAGATCGCAGAACTCATCGACTCACTCCACCTCGACATTCCAATCGGTGATGGACGAAAGCCGAAGCAGATCCCCCTCAACGAGGCGAACTTCAACAAGAAGGAGTTCCAGGAACTCTGGCAGCGCATCAACCACAAGGCCGTGTACCAAGTCGAGTTCGACTCGACCGAGCTGATCACCAAGTGCATCGCTTCTCTCGACAAGAGCCTCACGGTCACTGCGCTGCAGTACGTCATCGTCGAAGGCCAACAAGACGCAACCGTCGAGGTCGACCACCTCGCGAAAGGCGAGTCGTTCAGGGTCACGAACACGACCACCGAATCCGAGGCGGTCACGGCTTCGTCTCAGGTGCGCTACGACCTTCTCGGTGAGATCACGGAGAAGACGCAACTCACGCGCCGCACGGCGAGCGCAATCCTGCAAGGCGTGCAGCCGGGCACCTTCGGAAAGTACCGCCAGAACCCCGAACAGTTCATTACCGAGGCCGCCAAGCTCATCAACGAGCAGAAGGCGGCCGTCATCGTCGAGCACCTCACCTACGACACTCTCGCCGATCGTCACGACACAGCCGTCTTCACCGAGAACCAGACAAAGCAGGACTTCTCCAAAGCCGGCAGCAAGCTGAAGAAGCACGTGTACGACTACGTCGTCACCGACTCAAAGATCGAACGCTCGTTTGTGACCGAACTCGATACGAGTTCCGAGGTGATCGTCTACGCGAAGCTGCCGCGCGGATTCTTCATCCCGACGCCCGTCGGCAACTACAACCCCGACTGGGCCATCGCGTTCCAAGAGGGCACGGTCAAGCACGTGTACTTCGTCGCGGAGACGAAGGGTTCGCTCGAATCGCTACAACTCAAGTGCGTGGAGAACGCCAAGATCGAGTGCGCGCGGAAGTTCTTCGCAATCCTCGGGGAGTCCGACGAACGGGCGGTGAAGTACGACGTGGTCACCGACTATGGCGAACTCATGCAGCTTGTGGGTAGCGCTGGTTGATCTCTTCTTGCGGAAGTAGATCGGCCGATGCCGCAACGTCGGCCGATCCCGTAGCATGTGGCAATCCGGCTCGCACCGGAGCTTGGCCGTTTGTGCCCGAACTGACCCTCTCGTCAGCAAGGAGCGCATCGTGCGCAGTTCCGTCAGCCATGTGAAGCCAAGTAGCGTCCACAACATGCTCGACCGTATCTCGATCAAGGGATTCAAGTCCTTCGATTCGATCGACATCGAACTCGGCCGCCTTTCGCTCCTCGTCGGTCCGAACGGCGCCGGAAAGTCCAATTTCATCCAGGTCTTTGAGCTACTCGGCGAGATCATCCGAGGCGAACTTGAATTGTCGGTCGGTCGCGCCGGTGGCGCCTCGACACTTCTGCACTCAACGAGCCGACCGGCAGAACGGATCGACATCGAGACTGTGTTCGCCAACAACGGGTACAACATCTCACTCGTCCCCACCGATGATGACGCTCTGGTGTTCGAGAGCGAAGTGCCCTGGTTCATCGATCGCACGAAGTACAAGGAGCCCTACACCGAGCACCTCGGCGCGGGCCATCGAGAATCGCGCCTCCCAACGAGCTCGAAGGGGGTCGCAGAATGGGTGCTTCGCCGCATGAGCCCCTGGTTCGTCTACCACTTTCATGACACGAGCCGGTCGGCACCGGTCAAGAAGAAGGGCGACATCAACGACAACGACGGTCTGAGAAATGATGCAAGCAACCTCGCAGCCTTCTTGTACCGCTTGCAAGAAACGGACCGCAGTTCGCACGACCGCATCGTCGACGCGGTGCGAAGCGTCGCACCATTCTTCGACGACTTCAGGCTCCGACCGGACCGAATAAATGCAGAACGGATCCAGCTCGAATGGAAACAGAGATCGTCAAGCGCCTACTTCGGGCCGAATGCGCTGTCAGATGGAACGCTCAGATTCATCTGTATTTCTGCGCTGTTGCTTCAACCCGCCCCGCCGTCCCTCATCCTGCTCGACGAGCCTGAACTCGGACTGCACCCCTACGCCATCAATCTCGTCGCCGAGATGCTTGAGGCTTGCAGCGAGCAGGTCATCGTTTCGACGCAGTCGGTCACGCTCCTGAACCGGCTCGACATCACCGACGTTCTGATAGCGGAACAGATCGATGGGGCGACCACCCTCACGCGTCCTGCTCCCGACGGGTTGGAAGCGTGGCTTGGTGAGTATGGGCTTGGGGAGATGTGGGAGAAGAACCTCATCGGTGGGCGCCCCGTTCAACGCTGATGGACAGATGCCGTCTTCTAGTCGAGGGTCAGACCGAGGAAACGTTCGCCAATCGAACTCTCGTCCCACACCTTTACGACCTGGGATTTCAGGTCGTCTCTGTGACAGTCGTTGCTACGAAGCGCCTCGCCGGTGGCGGTAAGCATCGAGGCGGAGTTGTCAGCTGGCAACAGCTTCGCGGGGACATCGATCTGCTCGCGGGTGACCACGGCGCCTTGGTCACGACCCTCGTGGACTTCTACGGGCTCCCGCACGATGTCCCGGGCCTTGGAGAGCTGGAGCCTCATTGGGATGCCCGTCAGCGAGTAGCCCATATCGAGAATGCGATGCAAGCGGAAGTCGCAGCCTCGAACTTCGTTCCTCACGTCGTGTTACACGAACTCGAAGCCCTGCTGTACAGCGATCCGGCTGCTGCCGGGGGTCATTTCGGTGATGATGCCGTCAAGGCGGCGATGGAAGCCGACCTCACCGAGTGCGGAGAACCGGAACTGGTGGATGACGGACCGGAGACGGCACCGTCGAAGCGGATGATTAATCATCGATCGGGCTACCTCAAAACCTCTGACGGGCCGAACATACTTGCCGATATTGGTCTCGCTGCGATTCGTGACTCGTGCCCGCACTTCGACTCATGGTTGACAACGATCGAGAACTTCGCTCCGTAATTTCGAATGGAACAGCTCTCGTCGCTCTCAGGCAAACGCGGCAGCAAACGACTGGTACAGAACGCCCGATAGCCGGACGTCGAGTTCCCAGGTGATGGCCATCGGGCGTTCGCCGACGTGGCCGCAGTAGGTGGCGCAGCCGAGGAATGGTTGGCGTCCCGTGAGGTGGTGGAAGTAGTGGAGGGGTCCACCTGTTGAGGTGGGCCATCGCGTGACTCTTGGTGAGAACGACCAAGTACTCACAGAAGAGAGAAACACGCGATGACCCACCACGATGATGCCCGCTTGAACGACCTGCTCGCGCAGCTCGGCGACGGCGACACGAAAGACCTGTTCCGGCTGCTGTTGCAGAACGGAATGCAAGAACTGATCGATCACGAGTTGACCACGACGATCGGCGCGGAGCTTCACGAACGAACCGACACCCGAAGTAATCAACGCAACGGCGCCCGGGAGCGGACGTTGTCAACGCCTGCCGGCGACATCGAGTTGCGGATCCCGAAGCTGCGTGTCGGCTCGTTCTTCCCGTCGCTGTTGGAACCGCGCCGTCGTGTCGACCAGGCGTTGTGGGCGGTGATCATGACCGCCTATGTCACCGGCACCTCGACCAGAAAGGTCGACGACCTGGTCAAGGCGTTGGGCTGCGATTCGGGGGTGTCGAAGTCGACGGTGTCTCGGATCTGCAAGGGCATCGACGCAGAGGTCGCCGTGTTCCGCACGCGCACGCTCGGCCATCTGGCGATGCCGTATGTGTATCTCGACGCGACGTACATCAAGGCCCGTCACGACCATCGCATCGTGTCGCGAGCAGTCGTGGTCGCGACCGCCGTGACGATCGACGGCAACCGCGAGGTGCTCGGCGTCGACGTCGGCGACTCCGAGGACGAAGTGTTCTGGACCGCGTTTTTACGCACGCTGCGCGATCGTGGTCTCGACGGTGTGCGCCTCGTGATTTCCGACGCGCACGCCGGGTTGAAGGCTGCGATCGCCCGGGTGTTCTCCGGAACGAGCTGGCAGCGCTGCAAGGTTCACCTCGCCCGCAACGTCCTCGCCACGGTCAACCACGCGCACAAAGACATGGTCGCCGCCACCGTTCGAACGATCCACGCCCAGCCCGACGCCGAAGCAACACGCACACAGCTCCACACCGTTGTCGGGATGCTCGAAGACCGCTTCGGCAAGGCCGCCGCGATCCTCGCCTCAGCCGAAGGCGACGTGACCGCCTACGCCGCGTTCCCCAAGGCGCACTGGCGCAAGATCTCGAGCACGAACCCGTTGGAGAGGATCAACAAGGAGATCAAACGGCGCTCGAACGTGGTCGGGATCTTCCCCGACGACGCGTCGGTGATCCCTCTCGTCGGAGCCGTCTTGTTGGAGCAGCACGACGAATGGGCAGTTGCCGAGCGCCGCTACCTCTCAGAAGAATCCATGGCCCACATCGACCAGCACCTCAAGGAGGTCAACACCGCCAAGAACAGCCCCGAACTCCCGGCCGCCTAACATCGACCGACAGAACCAAGGGTCACAGACCTACTTCCACCACACCACGGGACGCAATCGAGGAATGGTGCGGCCCTCCGCTTCGTGGTTCCGGCCTCGCAAGCCGGTGTCGCTGTCGGCCCGCGTCATCGACTGGCTCTCCTACTGGATCAGCAGCTCACTGAACGCTTATCTCTGTACCTCGCGTCGGCGAGAAGCCGCTCGCGCTCTTGTCCAGCGAGAACGCGAACAGTCGTATGCCAAACCTAACCCCGGCGAGCGGCCGGCTGAGGCAGAGCTCCGACGCGTCGTGAGCTGCTCTTCGCCACCGCCCGGCTCCGACACACCCAAGGCCTGCCAGAGCCGTTCTGAGCTTGTTGCAACAGCTGTTGAACGAATCCGGATGTGTCGAAACGTGGCAAGAAAGGCTTGTTTGACGAACGACGCCTGTGTAGTTTGTCTTCCTACACCTACCCGGTAGGGATGATGTGCCGAGTCACCAGGCCTTCACGCAGCCATCAACCTCGACCCGAAAAATGAACGAATCCCCGTCCAGTGACCTGCCTCGACAGCTTCGATCACTTTCGGGGGACCCGTCCACCGTTGAACAAACACCAGTTCTAGATAGCCGCGGGATCAGATCCCGCACTTTTCCACCGCATAGCCGCGGTACCAGACTCCGCACTTTCACGTTCCCCAGTTGTTCGGATCCGTAATTACACCAGTGCAACCTGCGGGGTGTCAACGATAGGACGGGCGAATCCAAAAGATTTCGGCGACCAATCGCGAACTGCCTGGTCAGACGCTCGCGACTCGGAAGAAATCTGAGCCTTGCCGCGAGTCTCTCCGCTGGTCCTAAACGCTCCAGGTGAGCATTCCCTCACGCAGACGTGATCAGCGGGACCGAATGGAGATCGGCAGTAGCCCGTGTCAGCCCGCCAAAGAGTCCTTCGCTTCCACGGCGATACGGAAGCGGCCTGCCCGAACTCCTGTCGCATATCCATGCAGGATGCCTGCGCCTCTGAGGTTGCGCGGCACTCGGCCTAACAAGGGGTGGTCGGCGACCGGCCGGTCGGGACCGATCAAGGGAACACCCCAGCCGGCAGGTTGCTTGTAACGCTCCCAGGCCCCTGCTTTGTCGATCGGCCACACGTACCGGGCAACGGAACGCCCGGAATCAGGGACCAGAGCAACCAGATGGTCGGGGCACGACCGCGGATCATCGAACCACGCTTGAACCCTCGGCATCGCAAACTTCCAATACCGGTACGCCCGCTCATGGGCTTGCGCTCCGGTCCACGTAACAACGCCAAGCGCCGGTCAGACCGAAGTCAGCTACCGCTTGGAGGCTTCACGACGATGCACGACTGCTTCAGCAATCCCACGTCCGAGGTGAGACCAGCACCGAGGAGACATGCCGCGGCCAGGTTCAGCACGTCCGGCTCGACGACGTCCGACGTCACCTTGTCCTTCGTAATCCGACCCGCGAGGTCCTGCACCGCGACGCGGGCGTCGTCGACATGCGGGTTCGCCGCGGCCCTGTTCTTGGCGTCACCGGAGACAAAGGCTTCCCAGATCAGGAGATCGGCATCGCCACTCATCAGCGCATCGAGGTCGAAGGTCACCCTCGGCTTCTCCTGCGCCGCAATTCTCTCGAACACGTACGTGGCGTGCTGGATGCCGAGCGCCAACGCGCCGGTTCCTGCTCCCGCGCACCAGGGGCGACCTCCGTCTCCCAATCGCTGCTTGTTCAGACGAGCATGCGAGGACGGACGCGGCACGAAGAGTGGCGCCTCGAAACCCAGTGCGACGGGCGTGCCCGCTCGGAGATCGGCGACGACGACATCTGCGACGGCGTCGAGGTCTCGTCCGCTCGATGTCAGCTTCGGGGCGCTCACCTCGCGCCACCATCCGATGTTGACGAGTGACCCAATGTCAACGGCCACGATGCTGATCTCTGTCATCCGTTGACCGTACGGCGCGACCGGGCCGGCAGATGCAATCGTTGGCGCCGCCCGACGGGATCACTCAGTTGCAAGACCATTGCGATCCAGACCAAAGCCGTCACCAGCCCGGGTAATTCTCCCACCACGACTCCCAGTCGGCCATGCCCTCCCGGCTCTCGTCGTGGTCGGTCGGCGGTTCGCCGTGGAACTCGGTCGCAGCATTGCACGACAGCCCCTCCATCTCGTCGAGGAACTCCACCGTCTGCGTGTCGTCGGTGACCGCCCCGACCCGGCCGTACGCCTCGTTGAACCCGGTGACACCACTTGGCCCGTACTTGGCCTCGATCGTCTCCCAGGAGTCGAACTCGATCGGCGCGCCGAGCGCATCGCCGATCGCCCCACCGACCAGACAGCCGATGATCCGATCGGTCAGGAACTCGAACTCTTGTTGGTTATCGCGGGTCACCGTCCGCACGCTACGCCTGAGTCGTCAGCCAAAGCCTCCCCGGCGTGACTCTCGCCGCCGAACCGTGCGCATGTTCCCGCAAGTTGACGCTCGAGTGGCGCGAACACTGCCCACGTGCGGAGTCTCGGCTCGAGTTCGCCTCCACCACGCCGAAGCATCGACATGCTGCTGGCGCTCTTCGGTGGCCTGACCATTGACGGCCGGCCCAACTTGGATGGCGGCGGCGGACCTGCGCAGCCTTTTGCGACGGCCGTGCCGAGGATCTCGGTGCAATTCGGGGCGGAAAACGACGGAAAATTCGCCGAGATTGCTGCCAGCTCAACTCTGTGACACCTCGACCGTACACTTGTTCCCATGCAGCTGACCGGTGCGATCGAGTGTCTCGAGAGGATCACCGCCGTGCGCGCCGACGCCTCCGCCGTGGCTGCCGAACTCACTGAGGCGCTGCGCAGCACCTCGCAATTGCGATCATTTCTTGCATCCGCCGAAGCTGACCTGGCCCGCCGGCTCGCTGCTGCGTCGTCGTTCCCCGAAGCGGCCCTCGCCGACGTGTCGGGTGAATCAGTGGGGCAGGCCGGCAAGACACTGGACCGCAGCGAAACACTCGACGCCGCTCCCAAGTTGGCAGATGCCTTGGACGATGCACGCATCACGCCAGGCCACGTTGATGCGGTCACCCGCGGCGGCAAGGGCCTCGAGCCGGAGCAGCGTGAACGACTCATTGGACGAGTCGAGTCGCTGGTCGATATGGCCGCGAACTCCACGATCGAGCAGTTCGGTCGGCGCGTCCGCGCCGAGGTCGCGCAGATCATCGCCGACGACGGAATCGACCGACTCGAACGGCAGCGGCGACAGACCTCGCTGTCGACCTGGACCGACAACGACGGCATGTGGAACGTGCGCGGCCGATTCGACCCGGTCACTGCACTCTCGGTGTCCTCCGCGCTCGATGCCGCCGTCGAAGCACTGTTCGCCGAAGCAACGCCGGACACCTGCCCGAGCGACCCCGTCGAAAAGCAGAAGCACCTGCGTGCCCTGGCCTTCGCCCGCATCGCACAAGGCGGCGTCGGAGCGGGCCGGTCAGCAAAGCCCGAGTTCGTCGCCGTGATCGACGTCGCCGCCCCGAGCGATTCGGTCGACGACAGCGGGCACGACGGAGCTGTTGACCACGTGCCGGTGGCAGTGCAGTGGCCCATTCCGATCGAGGTGCCACAGCGCGTGCTCTCCGAACTCATGGCCGACGCGAAGGTCTCCACGGTCGTCGTTCGCAACGGGGTCGTCCTGCATGCACCCGGCGAACTCCAGCTCGGTCGCACCACTCGCCTGGCGAACCGAGCACAGCGCCGTGCCCTCAACGGCCTGTACCGCACGTGCGCGATTCCCGGTTGCTCGGTCGGCTACGACCGGTGCAAGCTGCACCACATCATCTGGTGGCGCGATGGTGGCCGCACCGACATCGACAATCTGCTCCCGGTCTGCAGTCACCATCACACGAAGATCCACCACGCCGGTTGGATCATCGACCTCGACGCCAACCGTCGGCTCACCATCACCTTCCCCGATGGCACCATCCGCAACACCGGCCCACCACGACGGAGCGCGGCATGAGCGTCGCGACCAAGCAGAACTTCCGAGACGTTGCTCGGCAGACTCCAACTCCTTTTCTTCGTCAGACCTACGGTGCCGGTCATGCTCATCGAGGCAGCTCTGGCCTCGATCTTCCTGAGAGGATGAGCAGATGGCAACGATGACGCGGCACCCGGGTAGGTGCCAGTCGAGATGAGCGGCGAAGCGTCACTCCACGGTGCCTACGTTGCCCGGCAATGCCCCGTCCGAGTGTTCCGTGATCGCGATCCGTTCGAGAAGGCACAGCCCGCCGAGCCCGACACGGCGCTCCAAGCCCTGTTCGATGGGGGCATCGAGTTCGAAGCGGCGGTTGTCGACTCACTCGCCGACATCCACGGCGACGACCTGGTTCGCATCGCGACCCGAGGCACCGACAGCGCCGACGCCCGCGTCAAGGCGACCATGGCAGCAATGCAGCGCGGCACACGGTTCATTGCGGGCGCACTCCTCGAACACGACACCGTCGGCCGACGGCTCAGTGAGGTCGACCTGCTCATGCGCGTCCCCAACACAGGTCGTGGCCCCTCGACGCCGCGGTATTGGCCAATCGACATCAAGCACCATCGAGCGACGCAGATCCCCAACAAACCGGCGACGGCCGAACAGACCCGGCTGGTCGTCAACCTCGATCTCTCACCGACTGGCGGTGAGTTCATTCCCAAGCGTTCGGAAGCCGACTGCATTCAACTCGCCCACTACCACCGGCACCTGCAAGCCCTCGGATACGCCGACCCGGGCGACGACTCCGGGAGCGTGTGGGTTGGGGTGATCGGCAGCCGCGGGCTGCTGGTCTGGTTCGACCTCAGCGCGCCGGCTCACGCAACCACGACACCCCAGGTCATCGACGACACGATGGAGTTCCACAAGCGCTCCGGCAAGAACAGCCGCACCGCCCTCGAGCGGTACGACTTCGAGTTTGCGTTCCGCCTCGACATCGCCGACAACGCCACGGCCAGAACCTCGGCCACCGAACCGCCACCGGTCGTGCCGGTCAAGACCAAGGAATGCGATCGATGCCCATGGCATGACGTCTGCGACGCCGATCTCCGGAACAGCGACGATGTCAGCCTCGTCACCGGCGTCAACTACCCGGAGTGGAAGCTGCACCGCCACATGGGAACCCCGACCACTCAGGCACTTGCCGGCCTCGACACCGATACGGCGCGAGCACTCGGCGTTTACGGCAAGCGGCTCGTCGAAGCTCACGCCTGGGCGACCACCGTCGAGCCGGAGAGACCCAGCGCCCGCGCAGTCGACGACGAGGTGGCCGCCGACTTCCCGACCGCCGGCGGGCTGCAACAACTGTGCGAGCGGACCCTCGCCTACCACGACACACCGATCAAGCCGGCGGCGCTGCTCAAGCAGATCGAAAACGCACGTTCCGTGCAAGCCGGCGGGCCGATCATCAGGCAGCCCGTCGAGATCCCGCGGGGCGACATCGAAATCGACTTCGACCTCGAATGCACGGTCAACCCGGCGCAGGTCTACCTCTGGGGAGCGCTGCTCACCCACAACGTTCCCGACTGGCCCGAGCCCTCAGGCACGTACGTCTCGTTCGCCAACTGGAAGACGCTGACCACCGAGATCGAGGCCAGGCTCGTCGCCGACCTGTGGGCCTGGCTGCAGCAACAGATCGCGCTCGCCGAACAACGCGGACTTACCGTCACGATCTACGGCTATAACCTCGCCAGCACCGAGACCAGCCACCTCCGCCGGATCAGCGCCACCGGAGCAGCGCCCGGGCTCCCCTCGGCTACCGAGCTCACCGACTTCATCGAGCACGACCGCTACGTCGACCTGCTCGACTACATGAAACCGAAGTGGATCAGCAACGACGGTCACAGCCTCAAGGTCATGGCCCCAGCACACGGCTTCAACTGGAGCGACGTCGACCCCGGCGGCTTCAACAGCATCGACTGGTACAACGCGGCCGTGCACGACAACAACCACGAGATGATCCAACGCATCCTCGACTACAACCACGACGACTGCCGCGCCACCCTCGCTCTTCGCGACACATAGGCCCAGCTCGCCGGACCGTGGAGCCTGCGTCGCAACGGTGACCGATCATGCGACGTCAGCTCGCCGTCAGTCGCCGATCTCCAGCGTCTCCAGCACTTGGTCACGGAGGTCCGTCACGGCGTCAACCGAACTTCCCTGTCGGACGCCGGTGTGCGTCGTGAAGATGACGAGTGGTTCGCCGCCGTCGATCGGGATCAGCCCCGGATTTGATCGACGGTCTGACCTTCACGGGCTGAGTGCTCTGAAAGGTGTCACCGGGCGCCGAATCGGGCATCGTTGTGACATGTTCCGCAAGCTGACGATGCTGTTCAACCCATTCACACGCACCGCTGCGCTGGCATTCGCATGGTCGCATCGGCGGACGGTCATGCGTTGGGGTCGCTCGTTCTACACCGAGTTGAAGAAGCCGGGCAAGATCGACCCGGGTCGGCTGCAGACCATCGCCAAGGTGCTCTGGGAGATCACCGGCGACGACGATCTCGCCAATGCCAAACAGCTGCGCGCAGTCCGTCTCGACGGCGACAAGGTGGTCGTGGACACTTCCGCCGGCTGGAAGCAAGTCACCCGCCTCGTCGACCTGCTCGACGACATCGAGGGTGTGAACGGCGTGGTGGACACCAAGGGCAACCGTCTGTCCGGCTCGATCGAAGCAACCGCCTACTGACCGGACCATCCCAACAGCTCGGGCTGGAAGCTTCATCGGACACCGCGCTCCTCTCTCACCATTCGCAACTCACTGTTCGGCGACGGTGAACACCTTGTTGAGTTCGAGCCGAACGAGACGGGAGCGGACAGCATCCCCCGTCGGACGGAAGTCGGCAACCGCTGAGACCAGCACCGACGCATCGGCGACAAGCAACACCCGTACTACTCGGACGCTGCGGCCGGTCGCGTCGTTGGACGGCGCCGCACGTCCCCACCAGACTGAGGGTGTGTCAAGCCACCTGCGTCTCAATCGCCTCATCGGGCTCGCTGCCGACCACGTCCGCGCTGCGGCAAGCCCAATCGACAGTGTCACCGCTGCGATTCTCGCGGCCGAACCGGGCGCGGAACATACCGCTCGCAGTATCGCCAACGAACTCTTCGACAGCGGCGAGTTCAGCGAGGTCAGCGGCAGACGACTCATCCATCTCCCTCAGATCTTCGATGGCACGACCTGGGCCTGCACGTTGACCGACATCGACACAGCAACTGACTCCCTTCCCCTCGAAGCGTTCAGCAACCTCGGAATCTTCCTCCTCGAACGCGACCTCGCAATCATCACCGACGATGGCAAACCGACCGGCGAGTCGATCCGATGGGACGACGTCGAGATGAAAGACGACGAGGGCGTGTGGATCGACGACCGCATCGTCGGCCCACCCGGATGGCTCGATGGCGGCGGCACCGTCACTCTTACCTTCGGGCCCGGCGGCACCGTTTCCGTCACCAACCTGGCCACCGCTCCGCCGTCGACTCCCGAACTCGACGCCGCCTTCATCGCTGCCTACGACGCGTGCGCCTACACCGACGGACCCGACCTGCGCCACGCCACCACCGACGGCGTACTCGACGAGCTCCTCGCCGATCACCACGACCTCCTCCTCGACTGGACCGTCCCGCCGATTTCGGACCTCGCCGAGCGCACCGGCTTCGAGATCCGCGACCACTTCCTTGCTCCGACCGGGTTCGACTGGGAACGACTCGACGCGCTCCTCGACAAGCGCCGACGCCGACTCGGTTGGCACCTCAGCGACAACGTCGACGCAGCGCTGGACCATCTGCTGCTCGCCGTTGATGCGACAGCCAGAGGCGACCTGTTCGCCAACGTCGACGATCCGGCCGACCGCAGCCTCGCCAACACGCTGGCCGTGGCGCTCGACCTGCCCAATCTGGCGCGAGCGTTCTGCGGCGAACTCTCCGGAGCGTCTCCCGACGCCGTCGACGAACCGCGCACCGATGCGGCGCTCGGACTCCTCGAGGCAGTGCTCCTCCACGCCGAGCAGCCGGCGGGCGGCGCCGCGTTGGCGCGGGCGACGTTGCTCGACCACCGGGGTGAGGCAACGACAGCGCTTGCGACACTCGAAGCCCAAGTTGCGGCGGGGTCCGAGCATCCCGACGCACTCGAAAAGCTTGCTGGCTTCCGCTCGGATCAGGGCGATGCGCCGGCAGCAATGACATTGCTGCGGCGAGCGGGCGTGATCCACGACGGCGTCGATCCCGAGACACTCGAGGACCACGCCCTCTTCATGGAGATCGTCGACTTCGCACTCCACCGTCCATCTGCGACAGCGGGCCGCAACGACCCCTGCCCGTGCGGTTCGGGCAAGAAGTACAAGAAGTGCCACATCGGCGCCGAACGTCACGCACTCTCCGATCGTGCGGTCTGGCTGTACTCCAAGGCGACCCGCTTCGCCCGCGAGAACCGATTCCGCGTCTTGGCCGCCGAGCTCGCTCAGGAGGTGACGCAGGCGGCCGGAGGCGATCCCTACGGCTTTCTCCGGTTCGTCGACCTGCCACTCGTCGTCGACCTGGTGCTTTCCGAAGGCGGCGCCGGGGAGGCCTTTGCATCAGAGCGCGATGGTCTCCTGCCTGACGACGAAGCGCTCATCGCAGCGCAGTGGACGCTCGTCGAGCGATCGGTCTTCGAAGTCGAGGCGACCACGGAGACCACCCTCGACCTGCGCGATCTGCGGTCCGGTGATCGCCTCACCATCAGCAATACCACTCCGAGCCAGACGACGCGACGCGGAACGCTTCTGCTCGGCCGGGCATTTCCGGTCGGCGACACGTGGCGCAGTTTCGCCGGCTTCGTCCCGATCGCCGAACACCTCGTGGAGCAGGCACTCGATGCTCTCGACCGCGGCGATCCGTGGTACCTGGCGGGTCTGATCGGCCACACGCTGGCTCCCCCGACACTGACCAACACCAGCGGCGACCCGCTGGAGTGGCACACGCTGACCTGGAAGGTGGCTGACCTGAGTACGGTCGGCCCAGCGTTGACGGCAGCGGGATGCACACCCGAACACATCGCTGACGACGATGATGACAGTGATGATGGCGCCAGGGTGCAGGTGTTCACGCTGCTGCGCGACACGGGTCAGCCGAACACGGTCGTCGCGAACTTCGTCTTGGACGGCGACACGCTGACCGCGGAATGCAACTCCGATCAGCGCGCCGACGAGATCATCGAGTTGGTTGCGAACCACCTGCCGGACGCCGAGTTCACCGGTCGCGACGTCGGTGACGCTGGCGAGGCAATTCGCACCCGGCTCGCATCGCACGGTGCGGACGGATTGCCCGGCAACGGATCACCGACGAGCGACGAGATGCGCGAGGTCGTGGCCCAGATGGTCGCCCGGCACGAGCAGGCCTGGCTCGATGAATCCATCCCTGCCCTCGGCGGGATGACGCCACGAGAATGTGCGGCCGATCCGATTGCCCGGGAGCGGCTCGAACGGCTGCTCGCACGCCTACCAGACGGCGACGACCCGACGCAGATGTCAGCGACACGCCTGAGATTCGCCCTCGGCTTGTAGCGGCGGCGCCGTCCCGCACGAAGTTTCTCGAGCGATCGATTGACAACCGAACATATGTTCGATACCATGATCTTCATGACACCCGCCGCCACCGTCACCGCCGTGCTCTCGGCCGTCGACGCGCTGGGCCTGGTCGACCTCGATGAGATCGACATCAACGAGCGCAAGCCGTTGCTCGTCACGCTGAAGCAGGCGCAGTCACGGCTCGAGGCACAGATCGCTCGGGCCACATTCGCCGCCGACGCAGCAGGTGCATTCATCGGCACGGGCAGCCGAGACACTGCTGAGTGGTTGGCCAAGGAAACCGGAACGTCGGCACGCAAGAACCGCAACGCCACCAAGTTGGGCGAGGCGATGTCGAAGTCTGATGCGCTGAACGATGCGGTCACGTCCGGGTCGATCTCGTCGGACAAGGCCTCGACCGTCGTCGGCGCTGCGGGTGACGAAGCGGTCGACACCGAACTCCTCGACGCTGTTGCCGACCTGCCACTTCCCGCCGTGAAGCCGGCCGTCGAGGATTGGCGTGCACGCAAGCACCCCGAACGCGATGTCGACATCGCCGACGCTCAACGCGCGCGCCGCTACCTGCACATCACCGATCAGGCCGACGGCATGACGCGCATCGACGGGTTGCTCGACCCCGAGTCCGGCGCAATCGTGCGGTCCACGCTCGACGGCATCATGAACCAGTCGTACAACGACGGCACCCGCCGCACCCGCGATCAACGCCGAGCCGATGCCCTCACCCAGGTCGCCCACGCGGCAGCCAAGGGCAAGATCAAAGGCGGTCGTTCCAACAACAAGCTGCTGGCCACGGTTCCGTTCGACACGATCGTCGAGCGCGCCGGGCAACGCGGCGTCACCCATGTCGGCCCCACGCTCGACCCGGCCACCGTGCGCAAGCTCGCCTGCGACGCCGGAATTCACCGGGTGATCACGGGGCCCGGGTCCTCGATCCTCGACTTCGGTCACGAAACCCGCCTCGTGTCGGAGAACCTCTTCCTCGCCCTCGTCGCCCGCGACCAGCACTGCCGCTGGCCCGGCTGCACGATTCGTGCCACGTGGTGCGATGCGCACCACATCATCGAATGGACCGACGACGGGCCGACAACTGATGAGAACTGTGCGCTGTTCTGCCACCGGCACCATCAGATGAGCCATCAGCCCGGTTGGAAGATCACCGGCAACGGCACCGAACTGGCCGTCCATCACCCCGACGGAACCGTCGAAGTGAGCAGACCGCCCGGTGCCGCCGCACCCCGCACCGACTCGATCGGTCAAGAGCCTGCGACCTCAGGCGGCCCGGGTTCGGGTGGTTCGTCGCACGACACACCGAACCTGTTCGATCTCCACCCCGAACAGATCGCCCTGGCCTGAGTCTCCGTACAGTGATCCACCATGTTCGTCGACCTCATCGTCGTGGGTGGTGGGGCTGCAGGGTTCTTCACCGCAATCACGTGCGCCGAGCAATCGACGAAGTCCGTGCTCATCATCGAGAAGTCGCCACTGCTGCTGCAGAAGGTCAAGATCTCCGGTGGTGGCCGCTGCAACGTCACCCACGAGTGCTTCGAGCCCCGGGAGCTGAGCGGGAAGTACCCGCGCGGTGAGAAGTCGCTGATCGGGCCGTTCCACCGGTTTGGTGTCGCGGACACCGTCGAGTGGTTCACCAGCCGCGGTGTCACCCTCAAGACCGAGGCCGACGGCCGGATGTTCCCCGACACCGACAGCTCCCAGACGATCATCGACACGTTGCTCGATGCCGCGGATGCCGCTGGGGTCGAGGTCCACACTTCCGAAGGCGTGACGTCGATCGTCAAGCACGACGATCACTTCGACGTGGCGACCGATGCCGGCATCACGTATTCGGCAGGCAGTGTGCTCATCGCCACCGGCGGCACTCGGTCGGCGTCCGGAGCCGACCTCGCTGCGAGCCTGGGTCATGAACTGCTGCCTCCGGCACCATCGCTGTTCACCTTCAAGATCGTCGATCCGCGGCTCGAGGGTCTGCTGGGGCTGTCGGTGGCGCCTGCCGAGGTCAGCATTCAGCAGAGCAAGCTCCGCAGCCGCGGCCCGGTCCTGATCACGCACTGGGGGCTGAGCGGACCGGGCATCTTGAAGATCTCGGCATGGGGTGCGCGCGAACTCGCCGAGCGCCAGTACCGCTTCGACATCACGGTGAACTGGTTGCCGGACGACGACCCGGTCGCAGTCATTGCCGACAGGCGGGCCAGCGACGCCAAGCGCCAACTGTCCAGCCGCAGCCCGTTCGCAACGATCCCGAAACGGCTGTGGCTGCGCCTGATCGACGCCGCTGAGATTCCGGGCGACACGACGTGGTCGCAGCTCGGTAAGGCACCTGCGGCCCGGCTGGTCAGCGAGCTCACCGCGTCGAGCTTCGCGGTGGCCGGCAAGAGCACGAACAAGGACGAGTTCGTCACGTGCGGCGGAGTGTGCCTCGACCAGATCAACTTCAAGACCATGGAGAGCAAGCTCGTCGACGGCCTGTACTTCGCCGGGGAGGTCGTCGACGTCGACGGCATCACCGGCGGCTTCAACTTCCAGAACGCCTGGACCAACGGCTTCCATGCCGACACGGCCATCGCCGCCCGCTGAGCCGGACTTTCCCTTTCGCAGTTCTCCGGACCCACTGGAGAGATATGGACCACTTTCGCGAGATGCACTCGCCTCCCCGCACCCCCACCCCCTCACCAACCCGCTCCCCCACTCCCCTCTCGCGCCCCGTACGACTGCGCGCCCACCGTTGCGCGGCTGTGCTCGTCGCGGGAGCGGTGGTGATCAGCTCCTGCGCCGGAGGCTCGAACGCATCACCGGCCTCTGCGCCCGATACCGCCGTGACGGCGCCGGTGATCGAGCCGGTGGAGGTCACCACCGAGCCGGCCGAGGCCACCACCACGACGTCCACCACGACCAGCACCACGACCTCGACGACGGTCGCGCCGACGACCACGATCGAACCGTCGGTCGCATTCATCGACGAGACGTGCACCGCGCTCACCGGCGCCGGATACGAAACGCGCAAGGCGAGCCTTGCCGGCGCCGCCGAGGGGTACACCGCGGCCGGTGGCGAGGGAGACGGCGTCGCCGTACTGCGCGAGGCGTGCGGCGAGGCGATCACGCGCATCGAAGCCGCAATGGAAGTCGAAGCGCGCGGGAGCGGACTCTGGAACGGCCAGTTCCCGCCCGTCGTCTTGGACAACTTCACTTGCGACCAAGGTGTGGCGTCGGTCAGGGCGGTCAACACGGGCTTGTCCCCGGTCGGCTTCCACTTCCAGTTCGTCGTCGAGAATTCCGAGACCGGTGAGCTGCTCGCAACGGCGGACGAACCCGCAGTGCTGTGGCGGCTCGATCCGACCGAGAGCCAGGTCGTCGAAGCGCAGTTCGACGAGGTCGACGGTCCGGCCACGTGCGATCTGACAGCGAACATCTTCGACGCCACGCCCTCCGACGCCGACGCGTCACTGCCCACTGCCCAGTTCCCCGAGTTCACCGGCGACGACCCCGCCGCCTGGTTCCCCGCACTGATCGACTACGAGTATGCAGCTGTCGGATCGGGCGACATCGACCGGGCGGCGGTCACCGAAGACCTTCGCTCGACCGCGTATCCAAACGTCGTCGAAGGCATCGAGTCGGACGATCCAGAGCCCGCCGAGGAACGGGCGACGATCACCGTTTGCGAGATGGGCCAATCGGGTCCCGACGCCGACCACCTCAGCTTCGTGTTCTTCGCCGAGTTCCCGGAACGCACCGTCGACTCCGACGACGGGCCGGTCATCGAGCCGCCCTTTTCCGCACTCCGACACGCGCTGTTCCGTCGTGGGGCCGATGGTCAGTGGCGTTGGCTGACGGGTGTCGCACCGTTCGATTCAGCCCGCTACTACGAGAGCTGCGGCGAGCCGACAGGTGAGTAGCCGGTCGTCGCCCGTGACGGCGCCGCACGTGGGGCCGTTGGTCAGGCGACTGGGTCGTCGACGAGCTCGTCCAAGCGAGGTGGAACGTGTGCACCGTCACGCACCGGCCGTTCGGCTTAGACCACGGCCAATCGCTCCAGCGCTGCGTTGTGCATGGCGAAGAGCGGCGGGGAGTTGTCCCCGTGCAAGGCCGGCGGGGTCATGCAAGAATCTTGGTGCGGGCTTGCCGGAATCTCGGCGCGAGGCCCGCGACCGATTCGTCGGTTTGCGGCTCTACGGTCGGGGGTGGCAGCGGCTGCACGCAGTCGGTGGATCGAACCAGCAGGAGATGGAAACGTGGGAGAAGCAGTGCGAATAGCGATGAGTCGGCGACCATTTCGATACACCGCAGCGCTCATGGCGGCGGCATCGCTGATGGCGGCCTGCTCCGGATCTGGCAGCGAGAGCTCCAGCAGCGACGTGCCAGTGACCGATCCGCCCACCACGACCGAAGTGGTGGAAGAGCCAGAAACGACCACAACGTCGACCACGACCACGACGTCAACCACAACAACCAGCACGACGACCCTGCCAGAGCCCGTCGTCAACAGCGTCCCTGCCACTGACAACACCGAACTGCCAGCCGACACCACGGTCGTACCGAATGTCGCAGTTCCATCCAGCACAACTTTCGACCCTGCGACCTTGGAGGGCGAGGTTGAGCAAACAACGCTGGCGGACCTCACCGCATTCTCTGAATGCCTCGCAGTACTCCCCAACTGCGACCCTGTAGAAGCAACACGATTCGCGCTCCTCGAGTACGCATCCGGCAATGTCGAGCTCATCAACGGCTGGAACGCAGACGGGCTGGAGATTCGCGACAATGACACCTGGACCTTCGTGGTCTACGACGTCGAGTTCAACAGTGACAAAACCGAAGCCCTCGCATACGTCTGTTCTCAGGACGGTTCCTCGCTCGTGAAGCCAGCCACTGACGCCTCAGACGAAGAAATTGTCGATCCTCTCGACAAGTCGTTCAAGAGCAAGTATCTCGTTCGGCGAATCAACGATGCCTGGGCTGTCACTGCGGCAGAAGACATCGAGACAATCGAAGGTCGAGAAGAGGGATACTGCGGGTGAGGCGATCTCTGGCGCGAGCCATCGGAGCAGTGCTGATTGCTGTCATTGTCGCACCATGCGCAACTGTCGACGCCAGAAACAGCAAGGCGGGCGGCGCTGAGCTCGTCGACAACCTGAGCGACTTCGCCAATCCTCCTGGAGTCGATAAGAACTCCACCGGATACGTGAACCCGTGCCTGGGCCGAGAAGGCTTCGAGGAGCACATTTCGAGAGCAACAGGGCTCACCAAGAACGACGTCGAAGTCGTGGCCTTTGAATACAACGACCAGACGACAACAATCCAGACCTCATCTACGCCTGGAGATGTACTCGGCTTCTCGTTCGTTACGAACCCGACGTTCGAAGTCGAATTCGTAGAATGGTTTACTGCATGTGGACGCGACGAAGAATCCGAGGGCCCCTTGTACCAATCCGGATCGCAACAGCGTTACTGGATTCGTCGACCGACTCCTGAATCTATTGCCCCGGCGCTAGTTTCACGACTGATTGCAAGACTTGATCCGCCGGAGACCTTCTGGCCCAACAAGGACCCCGACTTCGGATGGCTGTACGTCACCGTCGAGAGCGACCTCCGGATTTCGCCAGTCCAAGTCGAGACCGAGAGCGCCACCATCAGCAACCTTGTCGGGTCTGCAACTGTGACGCTTCAGGCAACTCCGACGCGAATCGAGTTCATACCCGGCGAGCCAGGTTCATCGGGCGTGCGGTGCTCCTATGCGGCGGCAACTGCACCGTTCAATATCGACTTTGCTTCTTCGTGCTACTACCGGTACTCGAACTCGTCGTCGATCGGAACCGAGGTCCCGAATGCATTCGTAGCTCGCACCACGCTGTTTTGGGAGATCGGTGTAACAGGAACAGGAACACTGACCTACAGCGACCCGGAGTCGTGGCGCGAAGAGCCAATTCAGGTTGCCGCCGTTCAAGCCATCGAGATAGCGAACCCCTAGCCGTTGAGGTGCACCTGGCCCACCGCAGCATCGGCGATGGTCAATTGGCGTGAGTCGAACAGGTACGGAGACGGAAACGCGGGAGAGGCCGCAGTGCGAGCAACGATGGGTCGGCGTTCAATCCGGTACAGCGCTGGGACCCTCGTGGCAGCGACCCGGGTGGCAGCCTGCTCTAGTTCAAGCAGCGAGAGTTTCAGCAGCGTCGGCCCCTGAAACGGTCCCAGGACGACCCGAGGGATTCTGTCAGTGAGGATCCGGGACACCGCAGCACTGGTCGCTGCTGCATCACTCTTCGTGGCCTGTTCCGGATCTGGATCCGAAGTCAGCGCTACGAAGGTCGCGCCGGCGGGCAGATTTGCCGAATCGCGCGAACGGGTTACGTTCCAGACGCGACTAGCGATGTCGCCTACTGTCTCGGTATGGGGAGGGGGTTCGACCACGCGCGTCGATCCGACGCGCCCGCGGTCCGAACCGTCGTGCTCCTGGCAACATCGCTCGTCGTCCTCATCCTTGTCGCGCTCACGCTCGGCCTCATAGCGCTCGATCGGTCAGCAGATCGGAATGAGACGATGGCCGAGGGCGTCGGTAAGTTCGCCAATCAATCGGCGCAGGTCACCAACGCCTACTTCGAAGCCGGCGAGGCCTCGGGCCAGCTCCTTGCCACCTCGACCGAAGCCGCCGGCTACGACATCAGTTCGCCGTCGCTCACGCTCCTCCTCAGAAGCGTCGTCGAGGTCAACCCGGACATCCCTGTCGCCTTCGTGGCCGGGACCAACGCCGACGTGAGCGTTGGCTACGAGCCAACTGAGGGCGACGGCGTCGAGGACTTCTTTCTCGACTTCTCCGAAAGCGACGGGCTCTACGACGCCCGACTCCGCCCGTGGTACATCGCCGCCGTCGAGTCACCGACCGGCGTTGGCTGGACCGAGCCCTACGAATTCGACGGCGGGAAGATGGGGGTCTCACACTTCTCCACAGTCCGCAGGGACGGCGAGCTCGCTGCGGTCATTGGACTCGACATGGACATGGACTCGCTCATCGACTTCCTCGCTGACCGAGTGCCAAGTGAAAACAGCGTCGCGTTCCTCGCGACCGCTGATGGGACCGTGATCGCGTCGTCGAAACCTGACCTCGACATCGACGGTCCGCTCGAGGATGTCGTTCTCGGCGGAGCCGCGTCGGGAGTGGAATGGTTCGACGACGGCGGGCGGAACATCGCCGCTGTGGTTCCGCTCGACGGCACCGCCGGATGGACACTCGCCATCACCGCTCCCGAAAGCGACTTCAGCCCGGCGGTTGCCGACCAACTCAGATCGTTCCGGTTGCTGCTGCCGCTCGTCGCGCTCGTGATGATCGCCATGATCGTGCTCGCCTCGATGTCCGCGTTGCGTCGGATCCGCCGATTGCAACGCGACGCCACCACCGATCCACTGACCGGCGTGCTGAACCCGACAGCATTTCGAACGCAGCTGGCCGGCAGTCTCGAGCAGCGGTCGAACGAACATGTCGCCGTGTTCGCTGTCGAACTCGACAACATCCGATCCATGCGTGAGGCCGTCGGACGAGCGGCCAGCGATGAGGCCGTCAAGCGCTTCGCCACGCGCCTCACCACGGCCGTGGGCGACGCTGGTTGTGTCGGCAGACTCGATGAGGACCATCTCCTCGCCGCCGTGACCGCTCCGACCCCGATCACCGAGCACGAGGCAGACGCCCTCTTGAGCAATGCCGCCGCGATCGGCTCAGCCGACAACGGCGAGCGGTGGACAGCGTCGACGATCGCCGGCTTCCGTGTCCGGGCAGCCGGGGAATCAGTCAGCGAGTCGACCATGATCCGCGATGCCGAGATCGCACTCATGGTCGCTCGGGCGAACGACGATCGACTCATGATGTTCACCGAGGCGATGACCGCACCGTCGATGCGCGACGCAGCGCGCCGCAGCGCCCTGATCGACCAGGTCGCCAACGGTGAGTTCGAGGTGTACTTCCAATCCGAGGTGGACCTCCGGACCGGCGAAACGCTCGCAGCCGAGGCACTGCTGCGGCGTCGGCGCCCCGATGGCACCCTCGAAGCGGCAGCCGACTTCATCGAAGATCTCGAACGACTCCGTGTCATCTCGTTGCTCACGCCGGACCTCGTCGAGGCATGCACCCATCTCGTGGAGGCAGTGGGCGATCCGACCTTCACGGTGCGGCTCAATCTGTGTGCGGACCAACTGCAGGACCGCGACACACTCGACATGATCGCCACAGCCAGCAATACCGCCGCCGGTGACTGGTGTGTCGAGGTCACCGAACGCGGCATCGTCGGGTCCGACGAGGAGATCATCGAGGGGCTCACTGCGCTCGTCGACGGCGGTGTCGCACTCGTCCTGGACGACTTCGGCACCGGCTTCTCATCGTTTGCCGAGCTCTCCCGTCTGCCCGTGTCGGCAATCAAGATCGACGGGTCATTCGTGCGCGAACTCACGCTGGAGAACGCCCAGTCGAGCCTGGCATCGGTCATCTTCGGGGTGGGACAGAAGCTGGCGCTCGGTGTCGTGGCCGAAGGGATCGAGACCGAGGAGCAGCGCCAAGCGCTCCTGGCGCTCGGCTGCACGCGTGGTCAGGGTTTGCTGTTCGGCGGTGCGGTACCCGTCGAGGAGTTCATTGCCACGTGCGCAGAATTCGAAACTCAGGTCTGATCCTGCACAGCGCTGACTCCACGCCTCTGCGCAGCTCTACGCGTCGGCGGCGTCGAGTTCCGCGATGTACTGCTCCATTTTTTCGAGCGCTGGCTCGGCGTGTTCCAGAGCCCCCATCATCACGGTCATCAAGTCGTCGCTCGGAGTGTCAGCGGTACTGAAACCGTCGAGCCGACTCGATGCCAGCCACGCCTGCAGATCCGCGTCAAGCGCCCACCGGCCGCCGTTGAGCGAGTTGCCGTAGGCAGTCCGGATCCAATCGTTCGCCGAATCGGGGTGCGGAACCACACCGCACAGGCGATTCTTCGCGTCCTCGGTGTCATAGGCGGCCTCACAATGCGCGATGAACGCCGCGCTGAACACCTGCTGGCAATGACGGACCGTCTGCAACGTGATGCGGTTTCCGTCGAACACTGGAACGATCGGGCGACGCTCCAAGCCATCGGCGGTGCAATCGATGTGCGCCGTGTTCGGCGTCGTCGCCACGGACCCCTCATCGAGCACGATCTCGGTGGCATCGATGCGCTGCACTCGCCCCATCCGGATCACATTCGTGATGCGCCGCAACTGCTCGAGCTCGGCGTCGGTCATCGTCGAGCACCGATACATCGTCGGCTTCACGTCGGTGGTCAGCCGCTTCAGGATTCCATCCGCTTCGAGCCGGTCGAACAGATCGGGAATCGAGTCCGACTCAGCGACGTGACGGAACTGGGAGATGAACCGCTCCGCCGTGCCCTCGTAGAACTCGCCCGGCTGAATCGTCTTGCGATCGAGGTACCACGAGTCGCGCGGCATGACCCAGCGGATGTCATCGGGATCGACACCGTTCTTCAGCAACCACAGACACGCATCGGCTCCCGTCTTGCCGGCACCGATCACCACGTAACCGTCGTCAGGCCGCTCGATCTTCGGCAGATCGTTCAACGGCGCACAGTGTGCGCCGTCGGCCACGGCATAGGCCGGTGGACGTTGCGATGGGACACTCACCTTCATGTAGCTCGCGTCGACGAGCGTGGTCGCCGGGTGCGTCGATCGTTCACCCGTCGTCAGCGAGACGACCTCGCCGCTCGCCGGTTCGTACTCGCTCATCGGGAGATACGTGACACGTCCCGATGGCAAGAAATCGCGGTGCATCAGATGGTCGTAGTAGGTGAGCACCTCGGCGCCTGACGCCAGTTCGTATAGGCCGGCGTTCCAGCCGACCGCGTCGATCCGGTCGTCGCCGAGTGGGCGTGAGTTGACCCCGTAGAACGCCGACGGTTGGTGCAGCCGGACGAACGGGTACGCATCGTTCCAGTGGCCGCCCGGGCGGCCATGACGGTCGACGATCGTGATGGTCGTGCCCTCGGTCTCGTTGAGGATCGTGTCAGCGAAGGCCATCCCCATGGCACCCGCGCCGACGATCAAGTAGTCCGTGCTGCCCTGTGCGTTTCCCTGTGTGCCCATGACCTCAGTGTGGCAGGTGCCGACCGCACGGCGACAGTGCGGCGATGGCTCGGGGAACGCACTACTGACACCAAGTGCTACCATGAAGCACATGTCCAGCGTCGGGATTCGAGCACTCAAACAGAACGCATCGGAGGTGGTGCGCCAAGCTGCTGCGGGCGACGTGATCACCATCACCGACCGGGGCCGACCGGTGGCCCGGTTGGTGCCGCTGCGCGCGAGCCGACTGACCGAGATGCGCAACGCGGGCCTCGTCCGTCGAGCCACCGCCCGACCCGACGACCTGGCGATGCCGACCACCGAGATCACCGACGGTCCGTCGCTCAGCAACACCCTCGATGCGCTGCGCGACGACGAGCGGTACTGAGCGCCCGTGGCCTGGTACATCGACACTTCCGCTGTCGTGAAGCTGATCACCGTCGAACCCGAAACTCGAGCCATGCACGAATGGGTGGCGACCGCGTCACCCGAACTCGTCGCGAGCGACCTGCTTCGAACCGAGCTCCTGCGCGCAGCGGCACGGATCGGCATGGCGGACCTGCTCCCGATCGCCGAGGCGCTGGATGCCATCGACTTCCTTCCCGCCACAGCCGGGGTGTTCGACGCTGCCGGCCGGCTCGAACCCGTCGGCCTGCGCAGTCTCGACGCGATCCATCTCGCCACTGCGCTGGACCTCGACGAGGACTGCGACGGCATCGTTGCCTACGACGACCGCCTCCTCGCAGCCGCCGCAGCACACGGGCTCACCAGCCTCAGCCCAGCCTGACGACATCGTCCGTCCGACCTCTCGGCGGCACCTGTCTGCGCAGCATCTGTTTCTGCGCAGCATCTGTTTCTGCGCAGCATCTGTCTGCACTGCATCGTCTGCGCGGAACCGGTCGACGCGGTAACTCCCCGACTCGCTGGCAGGCTGCACAGGTGAACGACGACGCCACGCCCGACCCGGACAGCGATCAGCGCACGCACCTCAATGCTGGTCCGCACACTGGTCCCAATGACGTAGATGACCTGATCGACGCCGAGGCGGCCGAGCGTCTCAAGGTGCGGTTCGGCTTCGACGACCAACAGGTCCAGATGTTCATGCTGCTCACCGGCGCCGCGTCACTGTTCGCCGAAGAGGACGACCCGGCCCTCGGCGAGACCGAAGCCGAACGCGAGGCGTCCAACGTTCTGTTCCAGATCGCGCTCGACGACCCGACCGTCGCACTCGCGGCGTGGGATGCCTGGGCCGACGAGGGCCTCACCGGCGATCGGCTCCAGCCCTTCGTCGAGCAGATCGCGGTCGATCAGATCACGCCTGGCGGAGACTCGGCGCCGGGTCGGGCTGGAGTCACGTGGCTCCGCTCGCGCCAGGCCGCGGTCCGGCTCGACAGCGACGAGTCGGTACGCCTGCTCGACAGTGTTCGCGAGTCCGGCCACGCCGCGGTGCTCGTCGATCTCGCCGGGCTCCAGGCCGACGCCAGCAACCCGGTCGAGACCCGCGACCTCCTCCGCGCCGCCGGGGTCAACACCGACATCGACCTCGACGCGGCCTACGACCCGTTGACCAGCGAGCACGGCCTCGGCGCCGAACTCGCCGAGGAGATCGCCCCGTTCGCCGCACTCCGGCCCAAGCCGATCGCCGGGCGCAACGACCCGTGCCCCTGCGGGTCGGCCAAGAAGTACAAGCAGTGTCACCTCGGCAACGAACTGCACTCGCTCAACGACCGCGCAGCCTGGCTGTACCTGAAGATGATGCGTTTCCTGGCACTCACCGATCCGACCCTGCCCGACGCTGTCGTCGCCGAGATGACGAGCAGCATCACGACCTCAGACCTCGCGGCGATGCTCGAACAGTCCTACATCCCGACCGACATCGCACTGCACGAAGGCAAGGTCACCGACCGCTTCCTCACCGCCAAACGTGGCGTGCTGCCCGCCGACGAGATCGAACTGACCGAACAGTGGATCGTCGCGCCGCGCAGCGTGTTCCAGGTCGAGAAGTCGACGCACGCCGAACTCGAACTCGTCGAGCTGGCCAGTCGCGATCGCATCACCATCGTCGGCACCGTCCCCGAGGACCCACTCGAGGTGGGCTCACTGATCTGCGGCCGACCGCTTCCGGTGGGCGAGACCCATCGGTCCTATGGCGGGTTCCTGCCGATCGACGAGTCGATGACCGACGGCCTGCTCCAAGCCTGCGCCACCCGCGACCTGGAGACCGTCGCCATCTCGCTGTCGCAGATCTTCGACGCCGCCGAGCTCGCTGACGCCTTCGCAGCCGAAGACGCCGCCGAGATTCCCGGCGACGTCTCCGACATGATCGCTGATGCAATGAGCGAGATCGACGGCGACTGAGCTCGCTCACCGATCGCCGTGCTCGGCAGGTGGGTGTCAATCGATCTCGACCACGGTGAAGTTGACACTCACGTCGCAGTCACCCTCGGGGCTCGAGAACACCGCTGACTGCTGGCGGCCCGACTCGGACACCGTGGTCACCCATTCGATGATGATGCCGCCGGTCAAGAACCCCTGCAGCTGCACGGTGATCGCGTAGCCGGTGGCCCTGTGGGCGGGTGCCCGCAGTGCACTGTCGGAGATGGCGAGTTGGCGGAGTTCGTCGGTCAGCTCGGTGTGGTCGTGGTGCGTCGTGGTGGCCTGCGTCTCGCTGATGTCGTTGGTGTCGAGCACCACGGTGACCGGAACGGTGCCGGTCTGGAACACACGAGTCGGCAACGGGCCGGCAAAGCAGGCCACCGCGTACAGCCATGGCCGTAACCTCTCCGGGTCCCGGAGTTGCTCGAGCCGCTGCGATGCAGTGACGAAGGTGTCCTGCAGCACGTCGCTGGCATCGGCGTGGCTCCGGCAGACCGACCAGGCATAGTTGTGCAGCCGGTCGGCGTAGCGGTCGTAGATCGCAGCGATTCCTGCCTGGTCACCGCGCACGGCAGCGGCGACGAGGTCGGTGTCGGTGTCGGTTGCGGGCATGGGGCCGACCTCGCGCTGGTCAGCGCTGCGCCTCCATCACGGTGCGGCCGCCGGCATTCTCGGCAACCACGTAGAAGGTGTTGCCGTCCGGGCACGGCACGCCGAGCTGCATCGATCCGACGGCAGGCAAGTTCTCCTCGAAGGCACCGTCCACATTGTCGATTGCCACGTAGACGCTGTCGGCACCTTCGATCTCCCACGACAGGGTGACCATGCGGGCGATGGTTGCGATCGAGACGTCCGGTGCGGCGCACGCCGACACGTTGGTCGCGTTGAACGACGTGAACGTCGGTGGATCCACTGCCGGCGGGTCGGTCGGTTGCGGGTCGGTCGGTTGGGGGTCGGTCGGTTGGGGGTCGGTCGGAGGCGGGTCAGTGGGCGGCGGTGCCGTCGTGGCCGTCGTGGTGGTCGCCGGTGTCGTCGCCGGTGTCGTGACGGTCGTTGCAGCAGTGTCGTCGACGGTCTCGACGGCCTCGTCGGCGGTGCTGGTCGCGCTCGACTGCTCCTCGGCCGAGCAGGCGGCGAACAGCAGCGCGCAGGCGACGAAGGCGGCCAGACCGGCACTCGCTGCGTGCCTGGGGTTGATCAACATGTTGGGTCTCCTTGTCTCACGATGCAACGGCGAGACGCCGTCGTCTTGTGGAATGAGTTCAGGGAGGGGTGCCAGATGACAGAAACCTCGGGATTTTTTTGTCGAGATCTCCGTGACCAGTCTGACCGAACTCGCCCGCCCGCTCCGGAAAACGTCGACACGCTGGGGTCAAGCACTCCAGCAACGTGATGTTCCGGGCTGATGTCGTCCGCGTTTCAGCTCGCCTGCGCAGTGCGTCAGTTGGTCCGCGGGTGCAGTCAGGTGCCGTAGCGGAGCGTGCCGTCCGGAAGCAGCGCCTCGATTGCTGTCAGTACCTCGCCCGGGTTCGCCTGCCGGCCGGTCCGCTTCTTCGAGTAGATCCGTTCGGGACCCGACTCGGTCTCGACGACGACATCGAACACCCCCGCCCGACCCGGCACCAGGGTCAACTCACTCACCACGTGCTGATAGTTCGACATGATCTCGTCGCTCACGCGCACGGCGTGCGGCCAGTAATTTCAGGGCAGGCAGTACGTGATGCTGATCTTCATGTGGCCACAGTACCCGCCGATGGCGGTCCGCTCTACCGCGACCGACGGTCTCGCAGCAGCCGACCCAGCAGCGGCTACCAGTACTCCTCGTAATGGATATTGCCGGGAGCGTTACGGCGATCGAGGGTGAAGCCCTGCTCGGTGAGCAACTCGACGACGCCGGTCGTCTCCGGAAACACTTCCTCACCGTCCACCTCTTCGGGGAGGCCGATCATCGCCGGGTTCCCACACAGGAAGATGTGCGACGTGTCCGGCGACAGCGTCACGCCGAGCTGCTCGGAGAAGTCGTTGTCCTTGATCAAGTCCTGCAGGTACCGCTTCGGGATGCCTTCCTCACGCGTCGGCATCGGAATGTAGTGGTAATTCGGATAGCGAGATTCGAGGTCACGGTGCTTGTCCGCGTACCCGAGGTCGGCGTTCTGGCGGACGGTGACCGCTGAGATGATCGGACCGGTGTGGCCTTTGCGCAGCAGATCGATGACCATCCCGTTGTGCGGTGCCTCACCCGTGCCCGTCGAGAAGAACACGATCTCGGCATGCGGATCCTGCACTGCGTTGAGCGTGTACCGGCCGGCGACCTTCGGGCCGAGGTAGATCCGGTCGCCGGTCTGCTTCAACGCGAGGCGCGGGGTGAGTGCCGGGGTGTTCTCCGGTGTCGGCGGGACGAGCACGATGTAGAACTCGAGTTCGTCGAGGCCGTTCTCGTCGGTCAGATAGCCGAACTCGTCGAAGATGCGCGACGAGATCGAATAGGAACGACGGATCAACTTGTCCCACCGCTTCTCGGCCTCAGGGTCGGCAGCGTCGTCGATCCGCTCCTCCCAGTACCCGAGCCCGAGCGACGCGTACTGGCCCGGCAGGTACGACGTGTCGCCGTTGTCAGGCTTGACGCGCAGCACCCACAGGTCGGAGTGCGTCGGCTCGAAGTAGGTGATCGTCGCGTTGTAGTGCTCCTCGCGGAGCTCGTCGATCGCTCCGGTGTGGCGGGCGCGCCGCTCGATCGGCGAGGGGGGCGCCGGTGGGTCGAGTTCGGGAAAGCAGGCCTCTGCCAGCGCAACGCCAACCTGCCAGCCGGGCGCCGTGGTCGCCGGAGCGTCGGGGCCCGGGTCGCCAATGAACCAGACCTTGCCGGATTCCATTGCGGCGTCGGTCGCCCCGATCTCCGCCGGGCTCAGCATCGATCGCGGTGAAGCGAAGACGATGTGATCGAACTGCAGATCCGGCGTCCGGCGATCACCGAATTCGGCCATCGGGAACTCGCCGTCGAGGGTGATGTGCTGGGGTGTCGACCGATACAGCAGCGTTGCCTGACGGTCCCGTTCGAGCTTGCGCAGCACGCTGGCGCCCGCCGGTGACAGCAGCGTCGGGTCCATCCCGCTCGCGGCGAGCACGACGCGGTTGCCGCCGTCGGCGTACTGGGCGGTCAACTCCACAGCATGGTCAGAGAGGCCGACCACGAGGATGTCCTGGTCGTTGCCCGCCTCGAACCGGTCGACGTGAACGCGGTCGGTGTCGGGCACCGCGATCGGCGGTTGCCACTCGGTGTCGTCGCGCCGGTCGGCAACGAGCACGGCACGAGTCCGGTAGCTCAGCCGGTCGGTGTTCACGACAAGCGTGTCGACACCGTCGAAGGTGTGCACCTCGACCGAGGTCGCGGTCTCACCGAAGCCGACATCGAGCTGGTTCGGGCCGATCAGGTCGGGCAGCGCCACCCGTCGCGACGATTCGACGATGCGGACGCGTTCCAGCCCGGAGCGCAGCGAGGAGATCGCAACCGACAGTCCGCCAGCCGACCCCCCGATGATCACCAGGTCGTAGAGCGCAGCGGTGGGTCCGTTGGTCGAGTCAGCCATGCACGCAACAACTTACGCATCGCCACATTCATTCCAGCATCCAGTCACATCGGGTCACATCGGGGACGTCACATCGGGGACAGGCACGAACGTGACTGTGTGCGCCAGTAACGCTGGTGCCAGTCACGTTGGTGCCGGAACCCAAGCAGTCCCCGATGTGACCCGATGTGACCGGAAAACGCCGAAGGCCCCGCGTCGAAACGCGGGGCCTTCGTTGGTTCTCAGACTGCGAAGATCAGTCGACCGACTCGGCCGCACCTTCAGCATCGACCTCTTCGCGGGGTTCGGGCGCTTCGCCCAATCCCATCGCGTGGAAGATCTCTGCTTTGCGGAAATCGAAGTCGTCCTGACTGACATCACCAGCTGCGAATGACTCGTTCAGCACGCGGAACTCTTCGAGCAGCGCGTCCTCATCGGGTCCGTCGTCGTCGTCGGCCTCAGCTTTGGCAGCGCTCTTTCCGTGGCGAATGGCCTGCTTTTCGGCCTTCTTTTCCTTCTTACGGAGTTCGCGTTGCCGCTTCTGGTACGACTGTGGGCTGGAAGCCAATCAGATCGCCTCCTCAGACGACTTTGACGTCGACAGCCTCAGGACCCTTGCGGCCCGGAGCGATGTCGAACTCGACGGTGTCGCCATCGTTGAGCGAACGACGGCCCGTGCCGGCGATGTTGGAGTAGTGAACGAAGACGTCGTCGCCATCGTCACGTGAGATGAAGCCGAAGCCCTTCTCGTCGTTGAAGAACTTGACCGTACCTGTGGTTGCCATTGCGGCTCCTTATTCAATTCCGGGCCACTTTGACCCGTTTCACGAATCCCATACTAATGAGGTCGGACACTGAACCCACCGCGGCAAGCCGCGACAGGATGGCAACGGCCATGACCGCGCCGGTCGTTCCGCCTGCCAGAAGTGCCAGGTCGGCGATCATCGCGCCGTACGCCAACCACAGCAGCGCCTCGACCAGTGAGATGATCCACGTGCCCGGTGAGACACCGCTGAGATCGCGAGTCCGGTACGCCGCAACCACTGCCGGGGCGAGTTGGATCCCGTAGCTCAGACCGATCGCAAGACCGGCAGCGGCCCACCCGGCCAGGACCAGCGCAGGAAGCGGGGCCATGCCCAAGACGAGCGCGCCGACAGCGAATCCGGCCAACGCCGACCGACCGATCGAGCGGAAATAGATCACCGCCATGACGGAGTAGAGCGCGAGCGACACGAGCGACACCGGCAGCAGTGCCCACACTGATTCGTGCACGGCGTAGATCGTCCACCAGATGTTGATCGCCATGCTGACGCCGATCCACACAGCCGACACACCGTCGACGTTCTGCGTCCGCGCAAGCTTGAGCGCCTGCGGAAGGGCCATGCCCGACCCCAGCACGCTTGCTGCGACGACAATGAGATTGAGGACGATGTTCATGGCTTCACCTCCGAAGTGAATGTAAGGAGTCATATGTTACTTGATCCTTACGCGAGCACCAAGCGGTAGATTGAGGTCGTGTATGTGACGTCGGGCAACCACACCGAACAGATCCTCACGTTGGAAGCCATGGTCCTGGTCGCCAATGCGATGATCGATCACGACGACGACGACATCGGCAGCGATCGAGACCACGGTGGTGACAGCGACTCGTTCGATCTTCGCGCCGTCTTGCACGACGCCGGGTTCGCACGGTCCTCCGCTGCGCCCGAGGCCGCCCTCCGCCGTACGAGGCAGCGATTCGCCGATCTCCTACAACGCATTCAGGCACTTCCCGACATCGATGTCGACGAGGCCGTCCTCTGGACGAACGCCGAGCTGACCGAGCTCACCATCCGCCCGTCGCTCAGCAACCACGACGGCTCCGACCTCCACATCCACTGGACGCCTCCGTCGGCCACGTTCGACGACCAGGTCATGACCGACTTCCTCATGGCGCTCGCCAACGAGCTCTGTGACAACGGTACGAAACGCTTCGGGCGATGTGCCGCCGACGACTGCGAGCGCCTCTTCTACGACACGTCTCGTAACGGCTCTCGACGCTTTTGCTCCGACCCGCGGTGTGCCAGCCGCACGCACACCGCCGACCACCGCAAACGCAAGCAGGACTCGTGAATCGGGCGCAAGATCAGGATCCTGCCGACCGCACTGACGAGTACGGCCGGCCGATCGGTCCACCGCTCGACGACTGGACAGCGCCACCTCGACCGACCGGGCCACCGATGGTCGGACGATACGTCGAGGTGGTGGAAACCGACGTGGAGGCACACGCCGGCGCACTGTTCGCAGCGTTCACCGAGCCGGCCGACTGGACCTACCTCGCACACGGCCCGTTCGACGACGTTGCGACCTTCACCGAGTGGCTGCATGCCTCCTGCGCGAATGACGCAGCCCTCTTCCACACGATCTTGGTCGACGGTGACCCCGTCGGCCTCGCCGCCTACCTCCGCATCGACCCGCGCATGGGCTCGGTCGAGGTCGGGTCGATTCACTTCTCCCGCGCGCTCCAACGGACGCCGGCGTCCACCGAAGCCATGTTCTTGATGATGCAACGCGCCTTCGACCTCGGCTACCGGCGCTATGAGTGGAAGTGCGATGCGCTCAATGCGCCATCGCGCGCCGCTGCCGCCCGGCTCGGATTCATCTTCGAAGGGATCTTCCGCCAGGCCGTGATCTACAAGCAGCGCAGCCGCGACACCGCGTGGTTCTCGATCACCGACAGCGAATGGCCAGCCCGGCGTGCAGCGTTCACCGCTTGGCTCGACCCGTCGAACTTCGACCCCGACGGCACCCAGCGCACCCGCCTCTGACCCGCCCGCTGACGCGTCCACTGACCCGTCCGCTGACGCAACGAGCCAGGGGCGCCGCGACGTCGCATCACACCGTGCCGCTGCATGCGTGAATATTCAGAGATTCGGCCACGCGGTCCATGACATGGTGCTCATGTTCGGTCCCCTACCGAACCAAGAGTCGTGGAGGGCTCCAACTCATGTTGACAATCCGAATCCGTTCTGTCGTGTGGTTCGCCACCGGCACCGCCTTGGCCCTCGTGGTCACCATGATCGTCTTTCAGGCGTGGAGCGCATCGGCTGCTCCTGGCGACGATGACTCGACCTTCGTCCCCATCGCCGGCTGTCGCCTGCTCGACACTCGACCCGCACCGGATCGCGTCGGACTCCTCACCACCTGGGAGGAAACGGAGACGAAGACCGTGCAAGCGCACGGCACGAACGGTGAGTGCACCATTCCTGCCGACGCCGTCGGTCTGTCGCTCAACGTCACGACCGTCGACGCTTCCGCTGCCAGCTTTGTCACCCTCTGGCCATCGGGTGCGTTGCCCAAGACATCGAGCCTGAACCCGCAGCCCGGTGCTCCGCCAACTCCGAATGCCGTGACCGTGGCACTGTCGGCGACCGGGTCCTTCGAGGTCTACAACAACTCCGGCACGGTCGACATCGTGATCGACGTCAACGGCTACTACACCAAGTCGAGCCTCGCCGAAATCGCCAGCCGACTCGTCTCCCTCGAGAGCACCGCTCCACTGGCGATGAGTGATCGTGATGACCAAACCGACATCGGCGCCGTGGAGAACATTCAGAGTCCGACCGTCATCGCCAGCGTCACGATGACGCCGAGCGCCAACGGACAGATCACGGCGAACTCCGTCACCAATGTCGAGACAGCGGACCAGATCAGCGGTGCCCCCAGCCCCTTCGCCGAGACCGTCTGCTCGATCGGCACCGGCAGCGCGATCGACACGAGCTACACGCAGGTGTTTCAGCCCGACAACGACACCAGCTTCGAGTCTGCTCACGACCTGCTCTCGGGCACACGCGTCTTCGACGTGATCGCCGGCGTGCCGGTGACGATCACGCTGGTCTGCCAGCACGATTCGCTGTTCACGAGCACCATCTTGACCGATTCGGTGTTGACGACTCTGTTCACGAAGGGTTCGTGAGCGGGACCTTGTTTCCTGGCGGTTCCGCCCCGGACACCAGTCCGGGGCGGAACGCTCGGGTCGAGTGGATCGCACGCCGGCAGACCGCATCGCAGCGGAACCCGCCTCTGGTTCACGCCCGAGCCAGACGACCTCGGTCGAGGTGATACAGCGCGGTTGCGCGTTCGAAGGCGACCGACCTGTGCGACACCGCAATCACGGTGACGCCGCGCTGGCGCAGGTTCTCCCACAGCTCGACCTCGGTCTCGACATCGACGGCACTCGACAGGTCATCGAGCACCAGCAGCTCGGGTCGGTGAACCAGGGCGCGCGCCATCGCAAGTCGTTGGCGTTGCCCACCACTGAGGCGCAGTCCTCGCGGGCCGATGAGCGTGTCGACGCCACCGGGCATCGCCGCGACGTCAGGCGCGATCGCGGCGACGGCAAGGGCTCGTTCGACGTCGCCGTCGGCGACCGGGCCGAGGCTCACGTTGTCGCCCACCGAGTCCGAGATCAGCTGCGGAACCTGGGACAGGAAGGCCGCGTTCGGCGGCACGAAGAACGCTGCCCGGTCACGTACCTCGGCGCCGTTCCACCGGACTGATCCGGTGCTCTCGGCTTGCCAGGCGAGGCCCAAGAGACCGCGCAGCAGTGTGCTCTTGCCGCTGCCGACCGGGCCGGTGATCACGACGAAGTCACCGCGCTCGACGTCCATGCTGACATCGCTGACGCCGGTGCCGTCGGTGTGTAGAATCGACAGTCCGTCGATACTCAGCCGGTCGAGTTCGTTGCGTTCGGGTCGCACCGTCAGCGGGCGGATGCGCTGCTCACCGACGCCGATCGGGAGGTCCCGGGCTTGGACGATGTTGGCCGGCTCGCGGTCTGCGACGAGTTCGCTCATGCGGTCGAAGGCCACCGACACCTGCTTGGTTCGCGCGAGGAGGCGACCGACCATCCGCGGCAGGAAGGTCATCCACCCCAGGTACGCGACGAACAGGGCCAGCCGGCCCACATCGAACGAACCGGAGGCGAGCGCGCGGGAACTGACGATGAGCACCAGACCGAGGCCGACACTCGCCGCGCCCTCGCTGAAGGCGTACACCGACTCCTCCAACACCCGGTCGCGCACCGCAGTGTGGCGGCGGCGATCGACCAGCGTGCGGAGACGACCCAGCGTCGAGCGGGTCGCATCGTTGACCTTCACCGTCGTCGCCGCAGCCATCACGTCGCCGAGCAGCCCGGTCACGTCAGCGGTGGCTGCACGATCTGCGCGTCGGTACGCCTTGAGCTTGGGGTCGAGGATTCGGGTGACGAGAACAACGGCAGCCATCGGCACCGCGATGATCGCAGCCGCGGTCGGGTCCGCGGCACCGAGCACGAACCCTGCGGCCACCGTGAAGACGAGTCCGCCGGTGACGTCGATCATGATGTCGACGAAGTTCGCAACGTCTTCGGCATCGTCGCGGAACAGTGTGATGGCAGCGCCCGCTGATCCGACCGGCTGGCCTGCTTCGGGCCCGCCGCTGGCCATCTGCGCCGCGAGCAGGTTGGCCCGCAGCAGACTCTGCATGTGGACCCAGACCTTCGTCCAGACAATCGCACCCGAATGCACTGCGATCATGCGCGCGAGTTCGGACAGCCCGACGAGGCCCGCCCAGCGCACAGTCGACGCGACATCACCGGTCGACAGCGCGTCGTAGCCACGGCTGAGGAAGTACCCACTGAATGCAGGGGTGACGAAGAAGAGTGACCACAGTGTCAGGCCGAGCCAGAACTCGCCGGCGCGGTGTTGCGACACCCGCCAGGCCAGGCGCCACACGCTCAGTTCCTGTGCACCGGGCGCCTGATCGGCGGCGCCAGGAGCGACTGCGGCCGTCACGTTGCCTCCTCCAATGCCAGTGCGAGGAGCTGACGGAACCGGCTCGCGTCGTCGCCGAGCAGTTCGGTTCGACTGCCGTGTTCGACGACTCGCCCCGCATCGACCACGACGATGTCGTCCACGGCGTGCAGCGTCGAGAGGCGGTGTGCGATCACGATCGCGGTGCGTGTCGAGATCAACTCGGCAACCGCCTGTTCGATCCGGTCCTCGGTCGCGGGGTCGACACGTGCGGTTGCTTCGTCGAGGACGACGAGGTCGGGGTCGCGCAACCAGACGCGCGCCAGTGCGAGCAGCTGCGCCTCACCGGCCGAGACCCCGGCGCCGCCCGCGCCGAGGGCGCGGTGGATGTCGGTGCCGAGATCGTCGAGACCCACTGCCCCGAGTGCGTCGATGACGGCGGCGTCGGTCAGGCCTTCGTCGAAGAGGGTGACGTTGTCCCGAATGGTGCCGCCGAAGAGTTCGACCTCCTGCGGCACGAGCGCGACTCTGCGCCGCAGTTCGGTCATCGAGATGTCCTGGATCGGCACGCCACCCAACAGCACCTCTCCGGCGGTGGCCTCGACGAGGCGCAACACGAGGCGCGACAGCGTCGTCTTCCCACTGACGGTTCGACCGATCACGCCAACGGAGTGCCCAGCAACGATCTCGAGGTCGATCCCACGCAGCACCGGCTGGCCCGCCGCATCGTGCTCGGATGCACTGTTCTCAGAGACGCGGTTCTCGGGGGCAGTGTGCTTGAGGCCGCTGTGCTCGGGGGCACTGTTCTCGGGGGCACTGTTCTCGGGGGCACTGTTCTCGGGGGCACTGCTCTCGGACGGGGTGCTCTCAGGGGAGTAGTCGAAGTCGACGGCGACGAACTCGACCGCCAGCGGGCCGGGCGGCGCGCTGGTCACTCCATCGTCGACGATGTCGGCGCGCACGGCGAGCAGATCGATGACGCGCACCATTGCCCCGTTCGCCTTCTGCACGGTTTCGAGTTGTTGGACGACGTCTTCGAGCGGGCGTGATGCGAGTTGCACGTACTGGAAGAGCAAGAAGGCCGTGCCGACGGTGATGGCACCGTTGGACACCAGCACCGCGCCGAGGACCAGCGCGATGACCCAGCCGCCGGACAGCACCATCTGCACGAACCACCACATCGTCATGAAGGCGCGCTCGCGGCGGACACTCGTCGCGAGGGTCTCGGCGCTGTCCTCGACGAACCGCCAGGCCGTGTGTGCGGCCGCGCCGTTCGAGCGCAGGTCTTCCGCAGCGGTCAGTCGCTCCTCGATACCGCCGTAGAGGCGCGCCAGGGAACCCATCTCCTCTGACGACTCAGACACTGCGCGGTGCCTGCTGCGCACGACCACGGCGATCGACAACCCGAGGTAGGCCGCCATGCCGACAGCGATACGCCAGTCGAGAACGAGCAGGACCAGGACCATCCCGACCACGAGCAGCACCGCACCGGCGGCTTTCGGCACGACCTTGCCGAGGAAGTCCGACACCGACGTGACATCGCCGTCGACGCGTTGGATCAATTCGCCCGGCGTGTGCGTGCGGTGGAACTCGTGATCGAGGCCGAGGACGTGCTCGGCCATCTGCATCCGCAATCCGTTGGTCGTTCGCCAGGCCGCAACCGTGGCGTACCAGGCGACGCCGACGGCGAGGGCCTGCGCGGCGAAGGCCATCAGCAGGTAGATGACTCCGAGGCGGAGCACCGAGGATGCAGTGGTGCCGTTGGATGCGTCGTCGATGATGCGCCGGATCACCAGTGGGCCGGCGAGCAGCAACAGCGAGTTGGTCACCACGAGTGCTGCGAGGCCGAGCCATCGGCCGCGGTCGGGCCGAAGCAGGTCAGCGAGCGCGCGCCACCGAGCCGGGGACTCCCCCGCAGTGTCGATCATCGTCACAGTCTCGCCGGGAACCCCGACCCACGCGGCATGGGTATCGGGTCACATCGGGGACGGTCACATCGGGGACAGGCACCAACGTGACTCCGACGTGACTCGGCGAGCCAGTGTTTGCAGAAACAAGGATCGAGCCATACTGAGTCCATGCGACTCGACTTCTGGCTCGACCCCATTTGACCGTTCTGCTGGCTGACGTCCCGTTGGGTCGTCGAACAAGTGCAACCCGAGCGTGACATCGACGTCCGGTGGCGTCCGATCTCCCTGCTCCTCAAGAACCAACCGCCCGAAGATTCGGACTACTTCGGCCCGGTCAACTTCACGCACAAGATCCTGCGCGTGATGATGGCCGTCCAAGCAGCGGCCGACACACCCGAGGCTGGCAACGACGCCGTGTTCCGCCTGTACCGCCAGGCCGGAACCTGGATTCACCAAGACGGCAACAAGGACTTCACTGCGACCGAACTCCTCGAAGCCGTCGGGCTCAGCACGAGCCACGCGTCAGCCTTTGACGACGAGCAGTGGGACACCGTCATCCGCTCGGGGATGGACCACGGGCTCGCACTCGTCGGCAACGACGTGGGCACTCCGATCATCGCGATCGAGAAGTCGGACGGCCAGCAGACCGGCTACTTCGGTCCGGTGATCAACAAGATCCCGCCGGCCGACAAGGGCCTCGCGATGTGGGACGGCCTCGTCGCGATGATGGAGGTCGACAGCTTCTTCGAGCTCAAGCGCACCCGCACCGGCGGCCTCGACTTCGGAGATCGCCCCGAACTCTGACCCGCCGGAAGTCCGAAGGCGTGTGGATGTTGCGCTATCAGCGCGCAACTTCCACATGCCTTTCGGCGGGGCTCATCTCAGTCGATCGAGCGGAAGGCGCCTTGGACGGTGACGGTCACGCCGATGTCAGACTCACGCCACGTGGGTTGCTTGATGTCGTCGATGCCGAGCCAGGCGATCAACTCCTCCTGATGGAGCGGGAACGTGCGCGCACACCCCTTGCTCTGAGGGTCGGCCGGCACGTAGTTCGCACCATGGATTGCCTGGCCGCTGTTGAAGTAGATCGGCTTGTACATGTTGCCGTTCTGCGGGTCGTCGATCGCGACCGGGAAGTTCGTGCTGTCGTGCCACCCGTTGGTGTCGAGCGCCGGGTCGTAGCGGAACGCGGAGAACGACTGACCGTTCCGAGTCTCGAAGCCCGGCTCACCGGTCGATGTTGGGTAGATGTTGACCAGCTTGTCGCCCTCACCGATGAACATCACCTGGCAGGTCTTGTCGATCAGGATCCACTTGTTCGCCCACGTCGCGGCACCTTCGGGAACACCGAAACCATCGGCGGTCATCAGTAGCTGTTCCTCGTCGCTGCCCGCAGTCATGTGCCCGCCACTGACCGGCAGGCCGAGACCCATCCGCGCCGTGCACAGCATCTGGCGGGTGATTGGGCCCGAATCGCCGTCGAGCCCGAGGGGGATCAACCGGTACGGCGCGAAGAGCTGGTTGAGCCGGCTCTGCTGCTTCTGCACGACGTCGACCGGCGGGGCCAGGCGAGACGATCCGGTGACGTCGTCGACGTCGTTGCCGATGCAGACGTCGAGTTCGTCGCCCGGGTGAATCACGGTCTCGCCGCTGATGCCGTTCTCGGACTCGATCTCGCTGAGGCCGACGCCGTCGATGCGCCCGGCGATCTGCCCGAGCGAGTCACCCGCCACCACACTGACGATGCACGACTCGTCGCGGCCGTCGGTTACGGGTGCCTCAGTGGTGTCGCTGGCCTCGTCGGCGGGTTCGTCGACCGTCGACGCGTCAGTGACGGCGGTCGGCTCGGCTGTCGGTGCGGAGCTCTCCTGCGCGTCGGAGTCGTTCGCCACGGCATCGCGAGCGCTGCTGAGGTCGGCTTCGCTACAACCCACGAGCAGCACCAGTGACGCCACGAACGTCAATCGAAACCTGCTCCGCACCCGTTCAACGTTACGCCCCCACGTCGCTGCCTGCACGTGACCCCAACATCCTTTTCATTCACGCCGCCGGCTGGTCAGTGCCCCGGCCACCTCGCCACGGCTCGACGCGTCGCACCCGAGACTGCGTTTCAGTCCAGGGCGCGCGCCAGCGTCGATCGATGATCGAGCATCCACGCTGCCGCCCGGGCACGCCAGGTGACTGCCCAGAGCAGCGGATACCCGTGGTCAGACGGGCTCGCGGTCTGCGGCCCGACCTCGGCCTCGACGGCTTCCTCGCGTGCTGCGCGCAACGCGAACTCGACCATCGTGTCCACGATGAGCCGTCGCTGCGGACGGTCGAGGTCGTAACCCTCGACGATCAACCCGAGCTGTCGGGCGCGCTCGTCCGGGCTCGCGAGATCGTTGAGGTCACCGACGTCGTCGTCGTGGAGTTGTGCGTTCAGCCACGCGACCTGCGCCACCTCGACAACCGCATCGACGGGCCCTGCGTTGTCCCAGTCGATGAACCCGACGGGCAGCGCATCGATCGCAAGGATGTTCCACGGCCCGAGGTCGCCGTGGCCGATCACCCGGCGATCATCGTCACCTGCGCGCCGCATCGACCGGGCGAACCACGGCTGCCACACCGCATCCGTCGGGGGCTCGAACGTCGATGTCGCATCGTGCAGTGCCCGCAGCATCTGGCCGATGCGGTGTGCTGCGTCGTCGGACCACGGTGCGGGTTGCGGCGACACACCGTCGATGAACGAGAGCTGCTCTCTTCCGTCGGGCCCGAACCCGGAGCCGACCGGGTGCGGCGCTGCATCGAAGCCTGCGTCGGCGAGATGCTGGAGCAGCGCGATCACCGTGGCGCTCTGTGGCTTGGTCGAACGCCGCACGACGTCACCGTCGCGATGCACCTCGGTCTGCCACCCGCCGGACATCGGAGTTTCTGCCATCGGTCGACGTCAGCTGGGGCGGCTGGCTTCGTACAGCGCAATGAAGTCCTCGACGCTCACCGAACTGATCGCCTCGGTGATCGCTTCGGGAACCAGTTGGTCGAGCCGCTTGAATCGGACACAGCTCTTGCCCATGTCCAGCTTCGTGTCCGCAGCTGCGTAGGCGTCGCGCAGCTGCTGCGCGATCGGCTCGGATGCGTAGACGCCGAGCAGGTGGAGTGAGTAGTTGTTCTTGCCGGCAGCGATGGCGGCGAACATCAGCGGCTGCTTGTTGTACGTCATCGGGTAGCGCTCGAGCGGGATCTCGTAGGTGATCATCGAGCGCATCGTCTCGACATAGCCGTCCGGTAGTGCCGACACCACGAGGTCGCGGATCTTCTGTACGACCTCGGCCCGTTCGGGCGCCAGACCTGCCAGGTACTCCTCCACCGTCGTGACGTCACTCGCTCCCATACGGCAACCGTAGAGCGCCCAGCGTCACCCGTCGAGAGAACTCCCGGAGCACGACAGCCGCCGTCCGGTCCGATCCCGGTCGAGGTCAGTGCGTAGCGTCGCAACGACCGATCACTCGACCGGACCGTCCGACGAGCAGAGACCAGGGAGCCGACCATGGCATGGGATTTCGAAACCGAACCGGCATTCGAAGCGAAGCTCGCGTGGATGCGGGACTTCATCAAAGAGGAGATCTTCCCGCTCGAAACACTCGCGCCGGAGTTCCGTAGCGCCGAGGGGCGCGCTGCGTTCGCGACCATCACCGAGCCGCTGAAGCAGCAGGTCAAGGACCAGGGTCTGTGGGCAGCGCACCTGCCACCTGAGCTCGGCGGCGGCGGCTTCGGGCAGGTCAAGCTCGGCCTGATGCACGAGATCCTCGGCCAGTCACCACTCGCCCCGCGCATCTTCGGCAACAACGCGCCGGACTCCGGCAACGCCGAACTGCTGTCGCTCGGTGGCACCGAGGAACAGAAGACGAAGTGGATGCAGCCACTGCTCGACCAGGAGATCCGGTCGTGCTTCTCGATGACCGAGCCGGGCGCCGGGGCCGACCCGACGCTGCTCACCACCCAGGCGATGCGCGACGGTGACGAGTGGGTCATCAACGGCCACAAGTGGTTCTCATCGAATGCGTCGGTCGCCGACATCTTGATCGCGATGGTCAAGACCAACCTCGACCCTGACGCGTCGCCGTACCAGGCGTTCTCGATGATCGTCGTTCCGACCGACACGCCCGGCGTGAACATCGTGCGCGACGTGCCGACGATGGGCGAACCCGACCACAAGACAGGTGAACCCGGCGGACATGCCGAGATCCTGTACGAGGACGTGCGCGTCCCGTTCGGCAACATCGTCGGCGGCGAGGCCGGCATCGGGCAGGGTTTCGCATTGGCCCAGAAGCGGCTCGGCCCAGGCCGTATCCACCACGCGATGCGGTGGCTCGGTCAGTCCCAGCGCGCCTTCGACCTGCTGTGTGAGCGGGCACTCACCCGCTACACGAAAGGGTCGATCCTCGCTGACAAGCAGATGATCCAGGACTGGATCGCACAGTCCTACGCGGACCGCGAGGCGGCGCGGTTACTCACGCTTCAGGCTGCGTGGAAGATGGACAAGCTGCACGCAGCCGGCGGCACGTACAGCGATGCTCGGCTGGAGATCGCGGTCATCAAGTTCTGGGGCGCCAAGGTGCTCCACGACGTGATCGACCGGGCGATTCAGATCCATGGCTCGCTCGGCTACACGACCGACCTGCCGCTCGAAGCGATGTATCGCGCGGCGCGCGGCGCACGGATCTACGACGGTCCCGACGAAGTGCACAAGGTGACCGTCGCCCGCCAGGTCTTGAAGCGGTACCGCCCCAGCGATCCGAGCATCGACCACATCCCCACTCGTCGGGCCGACGCACTCGCGCGGTACGGCGACGTGATCGACGAACTCGCCATCAACTCATAACCCCTCGCACCTACGGCGAACGCGTGTGGTTGTTGCGCAGCCTGTGCGCAAGAACCACACGCGTTCGCCGCAACCGGTCAGCGACGAAGGCGAGGTCATGGTTGCCGGGGTGCACCTACATGTCGGCCGTCGACCTGCCACCGTGCAGGAGAGAGACGACCGGGTAGCGGTCGTCAGTGTCGTCGTAGCACGGCGGCAAATGGACGAGCGCTCGATTCGCTGCGGTGTCCAGCGCCGGATCGGTGTGTTCGATCGTCTCGCCGGCCCTCTCGTCGCAGGTCGCCGGCCCGGCTCGTCCAGCGAGGTCCGCATCCAAACCGCAGGCCGTGAACAGCACGACCGCGAGCACCGCTGCGGAGAGACGCAGCCATGAGCGAGCGCATCGAGTCAGGCCCCGCTCGGTCGAGCGGGCGGCGTGGTGGTCGGCTCCGCAGCGACGGGTCGCGACGATCGGTAGGCAACCCCGGCCGAAAGGAGCGCAAGCAGCCCGACGACGAACGCGAACGGCAAGTACGGCACACCGTTGGCAACGAACTGGCCGTCCTGCATGAGTTCGGCGTTCTCGTGGTCGCCAGAGAGGTAGACCGCGGTCAGGTCGCCGATGGCCCCGAGGTCGTCGTAGCGATCCTCACTGATCGGTTGGATGCCGGTGACCTCCGTGCCGTCATCCAGCTCGAAGATGAAGAGCACTTGGTCGTCCGAGTAGATCCGTCCGGTCCCGACCGGGTTGTTCGGGCTCAAGCGGCGAACATTCTGCTCGAGGAAGGACCGGCCCTGGACCTCCGCCACGATCCCATCGCCGAGCAGTTCGGAACGCAACGATGATTGCTGGGAGTGGGCAACTGAGAGACCAACGAACCCAATCGCCAGGATGATGGTGCTCACCCCCAGGACGATCGCCTCCGCTCTGTTCCTCATCGCCCGAGCATGCCAGGCGGATGCCCAGACCTCGAAAACCGCTCCGGCCGAGCCCTCCGAAGCGAGCCCGGCCGGAGCAGTTTCTTGCCGATGTCAGTCACGTCGGTGCCTGTCCCCAACGTGACTGGCGCCGGTCAGGTCAGTCGAGGCGTTCGATGATGGTGGCGTTGGCCATGCCGCCGCCTTCGCACATGACCTGGAGGCCGTACTTGCCGCCGGTGCGCTCGAGCTCGTTGAGCAGCGTCGCCATCAGCTTGGTGCCGGATGCACCGAGCGGGTGGCCGAGCGCGATGGCACCGCCGTTGACGTTCACCTTGCTCATGTCGGCGCCGGTCTCCTGCTGCCATGCGAGCACCACGGAAGCGAAGGCTTCGTTGACTTCGAACAGGTCGATGTCGTCAATGCTCAGGCCGGTCTTTTCGAGGATCTTCTTCGTCGCCGGAATCGGACCCTTCAGCATGGTGACCGGGTCGGTACCGGCGAGGGCGAATGAGTGGAACTTGGCGCGGGGCTTCATGCCCAGTTCTGCGGCCTTCTCGGCGCTCATGATGAGCACCGCTGAGGCACCGTCGGAGATCTGGGACGAGTTGCCGGCGGTGATCTTGCCGTCTTCCTTGAAGGCGGGCTTCAACTTGGCGAGGCCTTCGGCGGTCGAGCCGTCGCGGATCCCTTCGTCGTTCTTCACGACGACCTGTTCGCCGTCGAGATCGATGGTCACCGGCACGATCTCGTTCTCGAAGCGACCTTCGTCGCGAGCGACCGCAGCGCGCTGCTGGCTCTGCGCACCGAAGGCGTCCAGGTCTTCACGGGTGATGCCGTATTCGTCGGCGATCATGTCGGCACCGATGCCCTGCGGCGGGAGGCCGGTGTCGGCGTAGCGGTCCTGCTGGTCCTGGCTGAACGGGAAGCCCATGCCTTGGACGATCGACGCGCCCATCGGGGTGCGGGTCATCACTTCGACGCCTGCGGCGACGACGACGTCGTAGGCGCCGGCGATGACGCCCTGTGCCGCGAAGTGCATCGACTGCTGGCTCGAGCCGCACTGGCGGTCAACGGTCGTGGACGGAACGGTCTCCGGCCAACCGGCGGAGAGCACGGCGTTGCGACCGATGTTGAGCGACTGCTCACCGACCTGCATGACGCAGCCCATGATCACGTCGTCGACCATGGCCGGGTCGAGGTTGTTGCGCTCGGCGAGCGCTTGCAGCACGTGGGCTGCCAGGTCGACGGGGTGCTGGTCCTTGAGTTGTCCATTGCGCTTGCCGCCCGGGGTACGGATGGCGTCGACGATCACTGCTTCGGTCATTGGTGTGCTCTTTTCTGTATGAGGAGATTGCTGAATGGTGGTGGAGATTGCGGTGGTCGAAATCGCGGCGGTGGAGATCGCGATGGTGGAAACGTCGGCGTTCGAGTTTCGGTGAGACCTGGGCGGCGGGGGTGGCCTCACCTCTCACCGCAGGGCGGCTGGGTGATTGCGGATTGGAGATTCACTTGCAGCCGGGTGAGGACCCAGCTGAGGGCTTGTCGTTCTTCGCGGCCGATGCCGTGACGCAGTTCGCCGCGCAGCACTGCATCGACGTCGGCGATGTCCTTCGCGAGGGCGCGGCCGGCGTCGGTGACGTCGATGCGCCAGACGCGCCGGTCGTCGGGATCAGGATGACGTTCGACGAGACCTCCGCGCTCGAGACCGTCGACAACGGTGCCCATCGCGGCGCGGCCGGTACCCAGCTGGTCGGCGAGGCGCGTCTGTGTCGTGGCTCCGAACTCGGCGACGTAGGCAATGAGGCTGGCCTGGGTCAGGTTGAGGTCGAGCGGCTTGAGACGAGCATCAAATGCCTCGCGGATGAGCCGCGCAGTGGCCATCAGCGTCGACTCGACACGGAGCCACGGCGGGGCGTCGAGTTCGTTGTTGGTGAGGCTGCTCATTGGTTGTGTCGAATCGGTCGAGGCTCCGTCTGGACACATACTGTACGACGCCATACAATCGAGTGCAACACGACCGCCACGCTCACCCATCTCACCTCACCCGGCCATTTTCATGAGCTTGTTGCGCACAGTTTCTGCAACAAGCTCATGAAAACGGCGAGGTGGTGTGGGAAGCCGACCGAAGGAGACCCAGCCCGATGAGCACGATGACCGAACAAGAAGCAACGGAGTTCCGCCAGAAGTGCGTCGACTTCATGGACACCTACGCCGCCAAGTCCGGCAAGGCCATGCCGGGCATCGACGACCAGAAGGCGTTCCTCGCTGCAGCTGCCGGCGCGGGCCTCGCAGGCATTCCCTACGCCGAAGAGTTCGGTGGCGGTGGCGGCACGCTGGCGCACGAAAAGATCTGGCGCGAGGTCAAGGGCAACTACCGGATGATGGACACCGAGTTCATCATCAGCCACGGCATGTGCCTGCCGATGGTCAACGAGTACGGCACCGACGAACAGAAGAAGGCCTACCTGGCCGACATGATCTCCGGCAAGACGATGTGGTGCCAGATGTTCTCCGAGCCGGGCGCTGGGTCCGACGTCGCGAGCTTGCAGTCGAAGGCCGAACTCGATGGCGATGAGTGGATCTTGAACGGCCAGAAGGTGTGGACCACCCTGGCGCACAAGTCCCAGTACGGCATCGTCGTCGCACGCACCGATCCGGAGCAGGTCAAGCACGCCGGTCTGTCGATGTTCATCTTGGACATGGCCGCACCGGGCGTCGAGATCCGTCCGATCCACCAGATCGACGGCGGCAGCCACTTCAACGAAGTCTTCTTCTCCGACGTTCGCATCCCGAAGGACCACCTGCTCGGTGAGTACAACGCCGGTTGGAAGCTCGCCACTGCGATGCTCATGTACGAGCGTGTTGCGATCGGTGGAGCGGGTTCCGGCAAGATCAACCAGCCGACCTTCAAGCTGCTCAAGAGCGCTGCGGAGGAGAGCGGCAAGCTGCAGGACCGCGTCGTGCGTGACCAGCTGATGAAGATCTATTCGATGGAGACCACGAAGTCGATGGTTGCGATGCGTAACCGTGCCGAGCAAAAGGCCGGCAAGACGCCAGGGCCCGGCGGTTCGCTCGGGAAGTTGTTCGGCTCGAACATCGCGTGGAAGATGCGCGAGATCGCGCTCGAGATCGCCGGCATGTCCTCGATTGCGTGGGACCCCGCCGATGCGAGTGGCGCCGAGCGTCAGCGGATCGTGCTCAACAGCTTCCAGTCCTCGATTGCGGGCGGCACCGACGAGATCCAGCGCAACATCATTGGTGACCGCGTCCTCGGCCTGCCGCGCGACATCGCCGTCGACAAGGGCGTTCCGTTCAATCAGACCAAGGTCGGCACGCAAGCCTGATCGTCCGAGCGATCAACGTCTCGGAACGGTCCCACTCGTCGGCGCCGCGTCGCGATTCCTACGGTTGACCGATGGACGAACTCGCCGACTTCCGTCAACGCTGCATGGATTTCCTCGACGCACAGCCTGCACCGCAAGGCCAGCCGACGTTCGAACAGTCCAGCGCGTTCCACGCTGCGGCTGCGGCGGCCGGCGTCGGTGTCGGCACGGCAATCCCGACCGAGTACGGCGGCGCGGGCCTCACCGCGGCGCACGACAAGGTGTGGCGCGAAGTCAAGAGCGGCTACCCGGTCATGGAGACCGAGTTCGTGATCAGCCACGGCATGTGCCTGCCGATGTTGAACGATCACGGCACGCACGAGCAGAAGCTCGCCTACATGCCCGACATGATCACCGGCGCAACGCTGTGGTGTCAGATGTTCTCCGAACCAGGCGCCGGATCCGACGTCGCGAGCTTGCAGACCAAGGCCGAGCTCGATGGTGACGAATGGATCGTGAACGGCCAGAAGGTGTGGACCACCCTCGCCCACAAGAGCCAGTACGGACTGCTCGTGGCCCGCAACGATGCCGACCAGGTCAAGCACGCCGGGCTCTCGATGTTCATTGCCGACATGCGCTCATCAGGCGTCGAGACGCGACCGATCCACCAGATCAACGGTGAGTCCCACTTCAACGAGGTGTTCTTCACCGACATGCGGATTCCGAAGGATCACCTGCTCGGCGAACTCAACACCGGTTGGAAGCTCGCGACGGCGATGTTGATGTACGAGCGTGTCGCGATCGGCGCAGGCGGTGGCGGTGGCATCTCACGGCCGATGTACGACCTGCTCCACAAGCACGCCAGTGCCTCGGGTGCGATCGATCACCCGGTGGTGCGCGACCAATTGATGCAGATCTACTCGATGGAGACGACCAAAGCGCTGATCGCGATGCGCACCCGTGCCGAGATGAAGGCCGGCAACACCCCGGGCCCGGGCGGCTCGCTCGGCAAGCTGTACGGCTCGGTCATTGCTTGGAAGGTGCGGGCAATCGCCCAGGAGATGGCCGGTGTCGGCTCGGTCGCCTGGGACTCCGCTGACCCGCGTGGCGGCAACCTGGCGAACATCATGCTGCGCACGTTCGCCTCAGGCATCGCCGGCGGTACCGACGAGATCCAACGCAACATCATCGGCGACCGGGTTCTCGGCCTGCCGCGCGAGCCCGCCGTGGACAAGGGCGTCCCCTTCAACGAGCTTAAAGTTGGCACCCAAGCCTGAGGTTTCACAGCCGGTGTCAGCTGAGTGGGCCCCAGACTTCGAGGTGGCCGATGCGCTCCACGCGGCGCAGGGTGCGGAGGTCGAGGACTGACTCGACGCCACCGGCGCCGAACGCCTCACGCACCTGCGACTGATCGGCGGCACTTGCCTCGGCGAGGTCGTCGTGCAGGCGTTGCATCAGCCAGAACCGATACGGCATGACACCCGTGGTGATCTGCATGCCGCGCCAGTCGAATGTCGCTGCACCTCCGGGATCGCGTCCCTCCACCAAGCCACGGTGCGCCGGGTTCTCCAGCCCGTTTGTGCCGGACTCGATCTCGGGATGCTCGGCAAGCCACTCGTTGGCGACCTTCACGTGCGCCGTGATCTCGGGCAGGTATTCCTCGGCGACGAACCGCATCATCGCCAGCAGCGTTTCAGGAATCGCCCGGTCGTCGATCAGCTCGCCATCATCCTGGCCCCCTCCGTACTCGTGCAGGTACGGCTCGTTCGACGACATCCGCTCGACCCACCGACCGACTCGCGGGGCGCGCTTCTTGATCAGCAACATCGGCGCCGGATCTCGGAACAGGTGCGCCCACATGGCGGCGATCAGGCCGTAGTCGCCGAGCGTCGGGGAACCGCCGAGCAGATACGGGTACGTGGCGAGGTGCGCGGAGAACAGGTCGAGCCACTCCTCGAATGCCGACTCGATCAATGACGCCGACTCTGGTGACACACCGAACACGGCAGCTGCCTTGCGCATCCGACCGCTGCTCTTCAGGAACGCCTCGTCAGCCTGTTCCGTGGTCATCGACTGCGGCATGTTCAGGGCGAACTCAGACATGATGAAGTCAAGGTTCTGGTCGTCGAAGTTCCAGCGGTAGTGCATTGCGGGTCGGAGCAGTCCCTCGCCGCCGAAGATCTCGAACAGGTGCGTTATCGCAAGAAGCGTCGGCGACTCTGGGCGCACTGACGAGCGCCTGTGCGCCTGGCCGGCACCGAGATCGAAGTGATCGATGATGTCGGCCCCATCCTGGATGATCTCTCCCTCCGGCGTTTCGAAGCACGGGATGATCCAGCGTCCGACCGCCGGGCTGATGTGGTTCAGGTAGCGATCGCTGCCCGGCGACATCTCGACGAAGTCGACACCCTGGGTCCGCAGGTACGAGCGGGCCTTGCCGGAGTAGAGCGAAACGGGTGCGCCATAGAGGGTGTAGGGCATGTCGCAACTCCGCCACGGTCGCAATCTCGGCCCGCACCATCTGTAACACCGTTCATTCGGGCGGGAGCATCGCGGCCATGATCTCGGCCATCATCTGCGAGCGCGGCGGCATGCCGGGGAACTCTTCGGGCGGTTCGGGGTTGAGTCCTTCGCCGACCGTGTGGAATCGCTCCATCGCTATCTCCAGGAAGTCGGGGTGCGGGAACACCCAGAACCGGTCGGCGCCAACGGCATCGACGACGAGGTCGGCAACTGCGGCAGGCGACATGCCTTCGTCGATCGCGCGTTTCAGGTAGCCCCGCGAGATCTCGGCACCCGCATCGCGTTCGGGTGCTGCGCCGAACTCGGTCGGCCAGTTGCGTTCGGAGTCGGCAATGCCAGTCTTCACCCAGCCTGGGCACAAGCAGCTCACGCCCACCGGCATCGCAGCCGCCTTCAGCGAGCCATACAACCCCTCGGTCATCGCGACGACAGCGTGCTTACTCGCGTCGTACGGCGCTGAGAAGCCCGGGTACAACCCTGCGATCGATGCGGTATTCACGATGTGGCCGCCGCCCGACATCACGAGGTGGGGCAGGAACGCACGGATGCCGTGGATCACGCCCCACATGTTCACGCCGATCACCCACTCCCACGTCTCGATGGGGCCGACCCACGGGTCACCCGCACCACCGACGCCGGCGTTGTTGCACACGATGTGCACCGCGCCGAACCGTTCCATGGTGGCCGCCGCGAGTGCCTCGACCTGGTCGACCTTGCTCACGTCGGTGATCATGGTCATCGTGTCGGCGCCGTGCGCACCGACTTCAGCCGCAGCTTTAGCGAGCGCATTCTCTTGCACATCGGCAAGCACCACCGAGCAGCCAGCCGATGCGAAGGCATTGGCCAACGCGAGTCCGATACCGCTTGCTGCTCCGGTGACAACAGCGACCTTGCCGGGTCCGAGTTCCATGAGTGCTTCCTCCGGTGGCCGACCCACGACGGGCCATGGCCTCGTTCTCGAACGTACACACCACCGCGTCGGTGATCGTCAGCCGAGCCTCGTCACAGCGACACACTACGTCGTGGGGTTGGGAACACCGCTTTCAACTTCGACCGAGGAGGCGTCTGGCCTGACATCGCCGACGTCGTCGGCGATGCCTCATTTCTGGGCAGCACCGACGACGTGCGGGGAAACGATCGCGCTCTCTCGCTCAGCTAGCGGAGCTGTGCGTTCGCCACTCGTGTCGAGCGTGTCGCCGTTCGGCTGAGCCAAGCGCCCACGAGAACCAGCAGGAGGCCCGCCATCAACAGCATGGTGACTCCGCTGCCCGTGGCCGGCAGTTCGGTCGGGATCTGCAGAGCGGCGAGCACCAACGACAGCCCGACGGCGGAGTCGGCGCCGGCGCTGAGATCGATCATCGAGGTCGACGGCGCATAGCCGTCGGCGGTGACAACGAGTTGCAGTCCACCGATCGCAATTGGGTTGCTGTAGTTCGACATGAACGTGAAGGATCCATCGCCGTTGCTGGTCGCTGTGTAGGTCCGTGACTCCCTGTCGGTGATGACAACCGACGCCTGCATCGGTGCTCCCGTCGACGACCGAACGACGCCTGAGACCTCGACGTTGTCGTAGTCAAGTTCCACGGTGCCAGCATCTGATGTCTCGTCGTAGGCACCGTCTATCTCCATGGTCGAGGCGCCGAAGTTCTGGGCTGAGAACGAGATGGTGGTCGCGCCTGCTTCGAGCAGCGCCTCTTCCGTCGTCTTCAGAATGAACGTGCCATCGTCAGACGACTTGCTCGAGATCGTGCGTCCGGCTCGGTCCGTGACGACGATCGTCGCGCCGGGAACCACCAAGCCGGTCTCGGTGTCAACCGTTTTGCCGGTGAAGGTCATTGCCTTGAACACGAGCGTCATGTCTGCGTTGGCTTCGACCCCCTCTGGTTCGTTGATGGTCCGCGTCACCTGTGGATAGCCGTCTGCTTTCGCCTCGACCGTGACCGGCCAAGTTGTGAGCGAGTCGTCCAACAAGCCGTCGTATGCGAACACCCCGGTGGCGTTCGTCTTCACGGTGACACTGCGGCCGACCGAGTCGGTCAGGGTCAACGTGGCCTTGACACCGGCCTGCGCACTGGCAGTTCGAACCACCCCGGACATGGACACTGTTGCTCGATTCATGTCGACGTCGACGACAACGGGATCATTGCCAGCGTCGATTGACTTGGAAACGGTTGCGTAGCCGACAGCTTCGACCTTCACCGTGATCGGCCCCTGAGCCAAGCTCTTCGCGTCGGCGCCGACATAACTGAACGCTCCGACATCATTCGTCTTCACCGTCGCAACAGTCCCCTTCGAGTCCGTCAACGTCACCGCCGCACCACTGATGCCAGCCTTCGCACCCGCAGCACGCACCACACCCGACACCGACACCGTCGCCGGCACCGCTGTCATAGCGAGATCGAACACGAACGGATCAGCGCCGACCTCGACAGTCTTGGACAACGGGAGGTAACCAGCCGCCTCGACCTTCACCGTGATCGACCCCTGCGCCAGAGTGTCGCCCAAGAGATCGTCGTTGGTGAACTCCCCGAGATCATTCGTCACCGCCGTCGCAACACGACCGTTGGCATCGGTCAACGTGACCAGGGCACCGGTGACACCCGTCTTTGCACCGGCGACACGAACGAAACCAGACATCTCAGCCGACGCCGACGGGGTGGCTTCGAGCGCGCCGAGGTCGGTCGGTACACCGGCGACGACATTCGCGACTTGCTCGATGGTCCGCATACCGGGGGCGGCGATTCGAATCGACACCAGGCCGGCCTCCAGCGGAGCTGCGGCGCTCGACGCGAACGCGAAGGCTCCCTTTTCGTTGGTCTTGACAACCGCAGAGTTCTTGGCGGCGTCGGTCAAGGTCACTCGTGCACCGAAGACGGCCTTGCCGCCGAGGGCCACCTGTCCGGCCAACGTGACCGCTGCTACCGCTTCCTTGGCATCGACGGCCATCCGTTCGGTGCTCGTCTTGCTGCCTTCAGCAGCTTCTACCAATGGCACCCCGTGCGCCATGGCTGCCATGGTGGCAGTTGCAACGACGGCGATTGCTCGCACGCCCAATCGGGTTCGTATCGATGACATTCTGGTTCCCTCCAGTGATTCGTTCTTGCGATCACTTCGGCAACATTTGGGAGGACCTTGATCACACTTGCCGAACACTTGACAACAACTGCGAAAACCTCTAGCGGGACCGACCGCATCGGTCGCGCCGATCGACGGGGTGACTTCTACTGGTCGCGGAGTTCACGGTTTGGCGCTCGAGACAGAAGTTGAGGATCGCCGACTCGTCGATGTCTACGCCAGGCCCGGTTGCGGTGCAGACCACCACTGCCTCGCCGACCTCGCGGCGCTCCCGATGCGGTTGTGGGCTTCACGCCACGTGGGAGAGATACCTGACGACCCGCTGACCGGATAGAGGTCCGTCCCACGCAGCCCGATCAGGACTGACTCGGGCGTCATGTGTAACCCAGTCGTATGCCGGTGTCGAGTTCTGTCCTGCTGCCATCCTCACATCGATGACAGGCTCTGCCGAGCCCGATTGAGGCGGGACCGGAGCGCGCTCCATCGCCCCAGCACCCACACTGCCACCCCTGACGCGATCGTCAACACGTAGGCGACTTCGCGCGCGAACACCGTCGTGTAGATCGGCCACACCTGCCAGTGGATGAGGAACGTGATCATCGACGCAGCCGCGACTGCGCCGACGACCGGTGCGAGCAGCCGTGGTAGACGCACGGTCGGCGTCCACAGGACCGTTCCGACGAGCACCGTCACCATCGCTGCCTGCTGCCACCGGTCGAAAAACGCCAGACTTCCGCCGGCAAGGATTGCCGTGACCAAGCAGCGGTGCCACCCGGTGCGGGCCCGGTATCCGGCCCAGCCCAGCAGCACGAACCACACCGTCGTGTGCGGTCGGAAGATCGAGTTGTAGCCGTCGGCCAGCTCGACGATTTCGAGTCCGACAGCGGTCGCCGGGACGAGGGCGACAGCGACGAAGCCAAACGGCCATCGCCGTTCGAGTCGGCGCACCGGCCGCAGCGCGAAAAGCAGTGTCAGGGCCAGGAAGATCTGGACGAACGCCTCGAAGTACCAGTACTCCCAGCGCCCATCCCGGCGCCACGGCGACCCGAAGTAGTTGTTGACGAGGAACAGCGACCCTGCGCTGTACCCGCCGACCAGCAGCATCTGCACCCCGATCCACAGCGACGCCGGAGCCGCAACCCGGGCGACCGTCGACAACCCCCGTCGGAGGCGGCCTGGCACATCCATTGCGGTGAGCTGGAAGCGGGCGAAGTTGTACCCGGCCACTGCGAGCAGCGTGTGGGCTCCGCCGGCCAGACGGGCAACGCCCATGTGCGTGGCCACGATGATGCAGATGCCGATGGCGCGGACCACCACGCTCGTGTCGACCTGCCTCGTCGGTGGCTGCACACGGTCGCCAGCCACAGCGTTCCGCTCCCGGACACCTGCGTCGAGGCGCTCCACGGGTTCGAGGTGCCACCCGGCCGGCAGTGCCCCGAGGACACCTTCGAGTCGGAGCGACACTTCCACATACGACAACGAGTCGCCGCCGAGTGATGTGAACGAGTCATCGGGCCCCACATGGTCCACGCCGAGCACATCGGCATAGACCGTGGCGACCGACTGACGAGGACCCGTGCCCGCAGCGTCACGGTTGGCATGTGCAGCAAACGGAGTCGGCAACCCCATCAACGCTCGGCGGTCGAGCTTGCCGTTGGCAAGTCGCGGGATCGCGTCGAGTTCGTGGACGCACAGCGCGCACGGCGGAACGGGAATCGACGACAGTTCGTCACGGACCGCAGCGCTGTGCGGCCCGGTGACGGCGACCACGATGTGTTCGTCGTCGCCGGTGACCACAGCCCCGAGGTGGCTGAGTCGGGCCTCGAGTTCACCGAGGTCGATCCGGTGCCCGAGAATTTTCACGAACTGCGATCGACGGCCGACGATCTCGAGGAGTCCGTCGTCGCCGAGCCGGGCGATGTCGCCGGTCCAGAGTTCGTCGACGGTGCGCCCGACCGCCAGATCGTCGACCGTCGATGCGTAGCCGAGCATCACGTTCGGACCGCGGTAGACGATCTCGCCGGCACGACCCGATTGCACCTCGCTGCGCATCTCTGCTGGGACGTCGTCGAGTGGAACGGGCTCGAGGCGGATCGAGCCGCCGTTGATGGGCCGACCAATCGACTGCGGGTTCGCAGTGGTCAAGTCCGGGTCGAGCACCGTCATCCGAGCAGTTGCTTCGGTCTGGCCGTACATCACGAAGAGCTTTCGGCCGTGCCGCAACGCGTCCTCGGCGTGATGTCGAACGATCTCGGGATCCATGCGACCGCCGGCCTGCGTGATGCGACGAATCGATGCCCCTTGGGATCCGCTCGCGAGCGGGTCGTTCCCCAGACGCGCGACGAGTTCGAAGGTGTGCGGCACACCGGACAGCGTCGTCACCCCGTGCCGCTCGATCAGATTCCAGAAGCACGGGTCCACCACCGACGTGTCAGTCACCACGACCGCCGCACCTGCCACGAGATGCGACGTGACGATCGACAGCCCGTAGCAGTAGTGCAGCGGCAGCGATGTGATCGCGACGTCGTCGGTCTGGAGGTGCAACGACTCGGCGATCGCGATGGCGTTGGACTCGATGTTGCCAACCGACAACTTCACCGCCTTTGCGGCTCCGGTCGAACCCGACGTGCTCATCAGTGCGGCAAGGTCGGGATGGAGCTCCACCGACTCCGTGGCGAACGGGTCACCAGCGCGGTTGCTGTCATCGACGCCAGCACCGCCGATGCGGATCGACACGACGTGGCCTGCAAACAGGCAGGCGAGGTACGTGACGACCGTGTCGATCGTGTTGGTCGCGTAGAGCGTGACGACCCGGCGCTCGACGCCCAGTTCGGCGGCACGCTGTTCGATCCGGTCGGCCAGCGAGTGATAGGAGACGGTGGTCTCGCCATCGACCAAGGCGGCCCTGCTGCCTCGCTGTCGATACGCCCCGAGATCCGTCAGTCGGACCGGTTTCGAACCGCGCAGTACCTCCATGGGTCGCGACCTTAACCCGCGATGTTCAGCTTGCCTAACAGAAACCTTTCTTTCTGACTCCCCGTTCGTTCAGCGACGCCGGAACCGCTTCCGACGCCTCCGCAGAATCAGGTCAGATCCGTTCGGGCGGATCAGGTCAGGTCGATGGCAGCGATGCGATCCAGCGTCGTGAGATCGTTGCTCTGGATGCGTTCGGGCGACAGCGTCCACAGGTTGCCGTCGATCACGAGCGTGCGCTGCACTGCGATGCGGTAGCCGTCCCAGTCCTGATAGCAGAACTCGATGCGATCGAATTGGTCGATGTCGATCGAGAGTTCGCCGTCGTACCAGAACTGCAGGTCGTCGACGGGGACGACCTCGCAGTACATGCCCGAGGCTCCTCCCTCCTGGTTGTCCGTACACAGGTTGACCTGGCCCTCGTCGAAGAGCCACTCGAGCTCACCGCTGCCGTCATCACCATTGGCGTCGTTCGCATTGTCGAGGTCGTCGGGCGTGAGCACACGACAGTCGGTCTGCCCGACCGGGCCCTCGTCCGCGTCGGCCTGCGTGATGCGGCCCCGCTCGGTGATCTCACCGTCGGCGACCTCGAGCACCACGGCGCCGGAGAATCGATCGCTGTAGGACTGCAGGGGGAGGACGGCGGTGTTGGTCGGAGCCCACCAGAGGAATGCACGGTGGTCGACCTCGGCATCGCTGTACGCGTTGGGCAAGGTCCAGACGTCGACTTCGAGCGGATCGGCGGGATCACTCACATCGAACAGCGAGACCTTCGTCCCGAGTGTGCCGCCGTCGTCTGTGGCGTCCTGGCCGACACCGAGGACGAAGTCGTCGCTGATCGGGTGGAGGTAGGACGAATAGCCGGGGATCTTCAATTCACCCTGCACGACCATCGCCCGCGGGTCGCTGAGGTCGATCACATAGAACGGGTCGGTCTGGCGGAACGTGACGACGTAGGCCGTATCGCCGACGTAGCGGACCGAGAAGATCCGTTCGGTCTCGCCGAGGTTGCCGACGCTGCCGATCTGCTCCAGCTGATCGCCGTTCAGTTCGAGTGCGACGATCTGGCTGACCGAGTCACCACCGCCCCACGGAGCGCCGGTCGTGGTCGCTGCGTACAACACGCCGTCGCGGTCGTTCATCGAGAACTGGTTGAGCAGGTGACCATCGACCGAACCCGACCCTTCGTAGGTGGCTGCAGCGTCGCCGGCGATGGAGAAGCGGTGGAGTGCCGTCTCGTAGTTCTCGTCGAGCCACTCGTCGGTCTGTTCGTCGATGATCGGTTCCCAGATGTTGGTCGACACGTACAACCGGTCCTGGGATGCAGAGACCGTCTCGCCACTGGCGAGCACGGCGGCACCGCCCGTCGGAACAGTCAGCTCACCGCCGAGGTCGAGGGTGATCACCGAGAGCACGTCGAAGCCGCTGAAGTCAGCGGGGGCGTGCACGCCATTGCACTCGGCGATCTCACCGGTCTGCGTACTGCCGACAGCATCGGTCAGGGTGTAGTCGGGGATCCAGTCCGCCACGGTCGAGTCGAGGATCACCTGTTGGTTGACCTCCTCGGCCCTGTCCTCGGTGCCCGGGTTCGACGGAAAGAGGAACCCGAGGTCCTGCGGCGGTGACGTCACGACGAGCCGAGCCGTTTCGCCGATCGAACGGGCGCTGATGTAGCGGCCATCGATGCTCATCGTATTGGCGACGCTCAACGAGTCCGGATCAGATGCGTCGATCTCGATCACGATCGTCTGCGGGCCGACGTAGCGGCTCGGGTTGTCAGGTGCAGGCAGCGGCGCAGGCACTTCGGCGGGTGCGGGTTGCTCGGCGGGTGTGGGTTGCTCGTCTGGTGCGGGTTCGATTCGGGCGAAGCCGGCCTCGGCATCGGTGTCCGCGTCGATCAACTCTTGCTCGGGGGTGTCGATCGTGTCACTCGGAGCGTCGTCATCGGTTCGCACGAGCGGGGCGGTGGTCTCCACCGGCGCCGCCGTCTGCGCTGGCGGAGCCGTCTCTGGTGGCGTTTCGCGGACGGGGTCGACGTCGTCGAGGAACTCGGGTTCGGTGAAGGTGTAACCACCTTCGCCCTGCGCGAACACGAACACCCGGTCACCAACGAGGAAGATCTCGTGGCCGTAGGAGTACGCGCCAGAGTTCAGTTCGACCGAGCCCCGCAGCGTGCCGGTGCCCCCGTCGGATGCGACATCGATGTAGTGGAGGGTCCCGTTGGCAATGGCGATGATGCGATCACCGTCGGTCTTGACGATGTCCGGTTCGTCAACGCCTTCGACCTGCACGTTCGTGGTGGAGAAACTGCCATCTCCGCTGTCACCGCCGCTGTCACCGCCGCTGTCATCGCCGCTGGCGACGCTTGGCGCTGCGGTCGCCGTCGCGTCGGACTCGCCGGCCGCCTCTTGTGTTTGTTCGGTTTGGATCTCGCCGTCGAAGTCGGCAGCGTCGTCGACAGCCACGTCGATCCCTTCGTCGCCGAAGAAGAAGCCGTCTCCGCCGAGACCGTATGGCCCGACGCGTTCAACACCTTCGGCATGGATGTGGTCCAGCAGTGCCGAACAGTCATCGAACTGCTCCAGTGCGGCAGGAGCGAATCCGATCGGCCCGGACGAACCCGTCGAGCTCCCGGTGTCCGGATCGGTTGGACCAGGTGCCGTGATTTCCGGAGTGCTCGTTCCCGGCTCGGCAGCAGGCGTGCCGGTACTGGTGCAGGCAGCAGCGACCAGTGCCAGGGTCGTCAGCGGGAGTGCGAGGTTGCGCTTCATGGTCATTGGACGTCCAGTGTTGCGGTTCGGTTCCCGGCGCGCCGGAATTCTGCAAGGGACATGCCAGCACCAGTCACGTTGGTGCCAGTCACGTTGGTGCCTGTCCCCGACGTGACTGGGGGGCGTAGAACTGGGCTGCCCACGCTCGGAACTCGGTGATCGGTCGCTCGTAGGGAGCGAGCGCCGGCGCCGAGACGAAGCGCTTGTTCTCCCAGATGGGAACGTCTTGGTCGAACTGGCGCCGGACTTCGGCAGCGAATGCCGGAGCGATCGTCGCCGTCAGTTCCTGGCCGTCGTGAAAGAAGTTCATTCGGGTCCTGCAACGACCGTCGTCGATCGGTGTGGTCGTCGTCAGCAGCGTGATCGTGCCGAACAGGGCAAACGTGGTGACGCTCGTCCCCGGGCCGTACATGTCGATGCTCAGCTCACCCTCCTGGCGGCCCTGTGGCGTCTCGTACACCGTCTTGTTGACCACCCGTCGGATCGGACCGGACTCGGCGGTTCCGGGTGTGGTCGTTCCGGGTGTGGTGGTTCCGGGTGTGGTGGTTCCGGGTGTGGTCGTTCCGGACTCGGTGGTGACGCTGACGACCTCGCCGAGTGCGGGCGTCCCGTGGACCGACACGAAATGCGCCATGTCGATCGAGTTCTCTGCCATTTCCTGCCAGTAGGACGCCACGGTCCAGTCCGCAGTTCCACAGGGCACCATGGTGTCGTCGATCAGGCTCGGGATCGTCCACATGGGCTCGACCGACGGGTCCGGGTGGTACCAGAATCGGAGGTGACCATCGATTTCCGTGGTCGGATACATCTGCAGGTGGGCCCGACCGTTGGTTCGGTCGCTGACCGGGATCGATGCGTTGTTCCCCTCGCCGTCGAAGGTCCACCCATGGAACGGACACACCACACAGCCGTCAGCGACGCGACCCCCGACACCGAGGTGCGCGCCGAGGTGGGGGCAGAACGCTTCGGCGACTCGGTACTGCTGCCCGTCATGCCACCCGACGAGTTCGAGGCCGCACGCCTGGAACGACCACACCGATTCGCCGATGTCGGTCGGGAGCTCGGCGATGCGACCCACGGAGTACCAACCGAACGGAATCGGACCATCGAAGCGCCGTGCTCCGATGGTGGCGTCGATGGCGCCGGTCATCGAGCTCTCCCCTGCATGTCCCTGTTCTACACGTTGACCGCTGGCACGTCGTCGACTCCAAGCCCTGCGTCGACCACACGATGTCCCGGGGGTTGATGCGCAGTCGATGTTTTGTCATCGCGCGTCCCGGGCAGACCCGCCTCACCACGAGTTCTTCCCGCCCTCCCCCGACGAAAGAGTTCCCATGCCCATCGACCCGAAGCTCACCCAGGCAAAGCGGTCGGGCACGTGATCGCCAATTCGGGCGTCGACCCGTTGATGGTCGAACGATGATGAACGAAGACGGCGAACTCCGAGTCACGGTCTCAGCTGAGCCATCCGAGCTCTCCGGGCTTCGTGGACGTGTCGCTGATGCTGCTCGCGAGACTGGTGCCGACGACGATGTGGTGGCGGATTTCGAACTCGCAGTGAGCGAACTCGCGACCAACGTGATCCTGCACACCGAATCCGCGACGCTCACCGTCGTCATGCACCGATCGCCCGACGGCTGGGTTCTCGACGTTTCGAACGCCGACGCGCTCGACGACCTCGCCGCCGCACTTGTCGCCGACCCCATTGGCCAGACCGGACGTGGCCTCGTGATCGCCCAGGCCGTCATGGACCGGGTGGAACTCGTCGACATCGACGGAGAACAACACATCCGTTGCTTTCGCAGAGCCGACTGACCATCCTCCGTCGAATCTGCTGCGCCGTGCGTGGCTCGACACCAGGATCGGTCTCACACCGGGACACTCTGCCAAGCTCGCGACATGGGACATGAGTGTTTTGACGTCGAAGTGACCGACAAGATCGGGCACATCAAGATGATCCGGCCCGAGAAGGCGAACTCGATGATCGCCTCGTTCTGGAACGACCTCCCTGCGATCGTCGACCAGATGTCCGCATCCGGATCGGTACGTGCGCTCGTTCTGTCCGGCGAGGGCAAGCACTTCTGTTCCGGCATGGACCTCTCGGTGTTCGGGGCTGATCCGACACTCGCTGACAGCAACGGCCCGAAGCATCCGAGCCGGCGCAACGAACGGTTTCGCAGCACCGCCATGAAGTTGCAGGATTCCTTCACTGCGCTCGAGCGGGCTCGGATGCCCGTGCTCTGCGCCATTCAAGGAGCATGCGTCGGGGGTGCAATCGACATGGTGTCGGCAGTTGACCTGCGTTACTCGACCGAGTCTGCGTACTTCTCGATTGCCGAGATCAACATCGGGATGACCGCCGACGTCGGCACGCTGCAACGGATGCCCCGCCTCGTCCCCGAAGGCGTCGTACGCGAACTCGCCTACACCGGGCGGCGCTGGTCAGCCGGCGAGGCGTTGGCTGCGGGCTTCGTCAACGGGCTCTACCCGGATCACGAGACGTTGCTCACTGGTGTCATGGAGATCGCTGCACAGATCGCGAGCAAGAGCCCCATGGCGATCTGGGGAACGAAGAAGTCGATGCAGTACAGCCAGGAGCACACCATTGCCGACGGTCTCGAATACATCGCGAACTGGAACGCCTCGATGTTCGACACCGACGACATGGCCGAAGCATTCGCTGCCCAGACCGAGCAGCGTGACGCCGACTTCCCTGATCTCTGGCCGCAGAGCGACGGACTCTGAGCCCGTCAGGTGTTGGCGACGATGGGCAGCGTCGGTGATTCAGAGCCGGCTGCCGGCTCGATCGTCACAGCCACCAGCACGTCGGACGGGTCGAGATCGACAAAGACCTGTTCGACCCGACCCGTGTCGTCGGGACGGAACAACCCGACGGGTTGGGCACCGTCGTCGTCGACGAACCAGAGCTGGTAGGTCTCCTCGTCGACCAGTGTCGGAAGGTCAGAACCGACGAGGACGAAGGTGTTCTGGCTTGGCGAGTACACCACGTCGAGCGTGCCCTCGAGCGTGCCGGCGAGGCTGCGTTGCTGTGAGTCATCCGCGGTGGCGATCGCCTCGAAGTCCGAGCGGTCGTCACCACCGCCACGGTTCGCAACGATGACGCCGCCGACGAGCAACATCATCACGGCAGCTGCTGCAGCGAGTGGTTGCCAGCGCCGCGCCCGCTTGGTGCGGGCTGCTCCGAGATCGACGACATCTGCTGGCACCGCTGGTCCCGGGGTCGGTGCGGGAGACGAAACCCCACTCGGAGGTGGAGTTTCGTCGGCGGAGGCTGGCGCGGTGTCGAGGGCATCGATCGCTGCCATCACTCCCGCCCGAAGCGTCGGCGGGGGATCTTCGGCCAGCGTCGACTGGAGCTCCGCAGCGGTTGCGAGGTCGGCATCGAGTTCGGCGGCCAGTTCGTTGTCTGCGTCGAGGGCCGCATCGAGTTCGGCTTCCAGAGCCGGTGTCAGCTCACCCAGGACGGCGAGCGCGAGCAGCTCGTCGAGCCGATTGTCGGGTTCGTCGTTCATTGCCCCTCCCCGATCAGACTGCGGAGTCGCTTGAGCCCGCCACGCGCACGGCCCTTGACCGTGCCGAGCGGTAAGTCGAGCCGCTCGGCGATCGCGGCATGCGGGAGACCCTCGAGGAAAGCCAGTGTGATCACCGCACGTTGGTCGTCCGGAAGCTGTTCGAGCGCTTGCTTGACGCGCTCCGAGTCGATTGACGACACGACGGCTGCGGCTGGGTCGGTGACCGTTGCTGCCGGTTGCTGGCCGAGTGAGTCGATCCGATTCCGTTGCGACTGCTCGTGACGGACCCGATCAACCGCTCGGCGGCGGGCCATGGTGACCGCCCATGTCGATGCACTGGCACGGGTCGCGTCGAAACGGTCGGCGGTTTTCCAGATCTCGACGAACACTTCCTGGGCGACCTCTTCGGACATGGCCGGGTCGCGGAGCACCCGCTTGACCGCACCGAACACGAGCGGCGCAAGCGCGTCGTACAGATCGTTGAACGCGTCGCGGTCCCCGCGTTGCACCCGTTCGAGCAGGCCGCTCGGATCGACAGAGACACTCACCAACGGCACATGATGCCACGGGTGACGGGGCTTGACGACACCATCTGGGCGAAGTCTGGAACGACTGCACACGACCGTGGGCCCGACAGCGGTCAAGGGGGGTGTCATCGTGACCACGCGAGGAACTCCGCGAACGACATTGCGTGGGCCGATGCCGGAACGAACCGAGCGACATCGTCGGTCCAACGCTTCACGTCGAGACACAGCGTCAGACCCCCTGCTGTGGCGAGCGGAAGGTCGACCCTGCCGAGCACGATGACGCCGTGGCACATCAAGTCACGGATCGGGACCGTGAGCTCACCACCCTCACGATCGCTGAACACGATGACGTCGGCAGTGGCGTGCAAGCCGACCGCCGCGAACACGTCAACCACCGGCAAGCCGACGATGCCGCCCGGCAGGCGCCGAGCAGATCTCAGCAGCGACCGGTAATCGAAGGCGCGTTCGTTGCTGACGCGGCCACTGCATTCGAGTTGGAGCGTTCCCCCGAGGGCGGCAGCGACACGGTCGTAGTTTGCGCCCAGTGTCGGCCAGTCGGCAGTGGGCTCGTACAGGCCCGCCACCCGAGCGTCGCCGAGACCGACAGTGGTCCGTCGGACTCCGGTCGAACGTGGGGTGGGCATGGAGGTGGTTCGAAAGAGCACTCTGAATGGATCACGTGGACTCGACGGCGATCTGGCTGACGATCCGAGCAATGTCGCACCAGGACGGGAAAACGCCGAGCGGCGAGGGAGCTCACGCTCCCTCGCCGCTCAAGCGAAGTCAATTCTTTCAGGAATGGATGTCAGGGGTTCACACCCCGTGTGTCAGTCCTCTTCGGACTCGACGTCGGTGCTGACCGGCGCATTGTCGGCGCTCGGCGTGAGCACACCATCAAGGATGTGCACCGTGGCGTTGGCCGTCATGACATCGGCGCAGCCGACGCTTGCCTGGCCGTTGACCATCAGCGTCTCACCGTCGACCTCGAAGGTGATGTCCTGTCCGTTGACCGTCTTCAACGAGTCGAGCTCTGCGAGATCGGCGCTCGAGTACTGCTCACCGGCGATGACGTGGAGCGTCAGGATCGAGGTGAGCAGTTCCTTGTCAGCGAGCACGGCATTGACCGTGTCTTCACCGAGGGCTTCGAAGGCCGGGTTCGCCGGAGCGAAGATCGTGAACGGACCGTCGGAGTTCAGCGTGTCGACCAGGTCTGCTTCGGTCACCGCGGCGACGAGCGTCGTCAGGAGCGGGTTGTTGCTGGCTGCGGTGCCAGCCGGGTCATCGGTCATGCCGGCGAGGGAACCTTCGCCGTCAGTCGGGATCGACTCACATGCCGGGCCGAAGGCTGGGCTGTCGACCATGTCGTCCATGTCTTCGTCGGCCATGTCTTCGTCGGCCATGTCGGTCTCGACGGGAGCGTCGGTCTCGACGGGAGCGTCGGTCTCGACGGGAGCGTCGGTCTCAGCTGATGCCTCGGTCTCGACGGGTGCATCCGTGGTGGCCGCATCGTCGGAGTCGCTTCCGCAGGCTGCGGTAACGAGGGAGAGCGCTGCTGCAGCTGCGAGCAACTTGGTCTTGCGGGTGTTGGTGTTCGTTCGATTCAACATTGCTGTTGGAACTCCTTCAGGAGGTGGGGGTTGTTGGTGGTGGTTTCGGTGTCACACGGATGTTGTTCACGCTGCCGTGCCAGCGGTTTCGTCGGCCCGAGCCGAGTGAGAGTCAGCAACTGTTGACGGTGCTGTCAGTCATCACTCGACGAAGACCACGATGTTGTGTTGGCCAGAAGCGCCATTTGGAAGTGGTTCGGCACGGTCGTCGGTTTGGATCATTCCTTCGCCATCGATTGCCCGACACGTGATGGTGGTTCGTGTCCGATCGGTGCCTGCAGGCGTGAAGCGGAAGGCCCATTGACGCCACGTGTCGTCATTCAGTGCGTCGCCCATTTCGGCGGCCTGCCAGTCACCGCCGTCGATCGAGACCTCGACGCCGCTGATACCGCGAGTCTGTGCCCAGGCAACGCCGCCGATGGCAGCGGTGCCGTCGTCGCCGGTGGTAAGCGTGCCGAGACCGTCGACGGAGTCGATGCGGCTCATCAGTTTGATCGGAGCCCGGTCGGCGTAACCGCGCGGGACCCAGTAGGACTCGAAGTCCTCGAAGGTCGTGAGTTCGATCTCGGTGAGCCACTTGGTCGCCGAGATGTATCCGTACAGGCCGGGCACGATCAGCCGCACCGGGAATCCGTGTTCGAGTGGCAGCGCTTCGCCGTTCATGCCGAAGGCCACGAGTGCGTTGCGACCATCGGTGGCTGCTTCGATCGGGAAGCCGCACGTGTAGCCGTCGACCGACCGGCCGACGACCTGCGTTGCGCCCCGTTGGACACCGGCGTCGTCGAGAAGTTCGTCGAGACGTACGCCGAGCCAGCGGGCGTTGCCGACCAGTTCACCGCCGACCGTGTTCGAGACACACGTGAGCGTGATGTCGTGTTCCTCGACCCGACGGTTGATCAGGTCTTCGAAGCTGAGCGTCAGTGGATTGTCGACCATGCCGGTGACCCCCAATTGGTAGGTCTCCGTGGGAACCTGCGGCACGGTGAGCGCCGTGTCGATCCGATAGAAGTCGGCATTCGGGGTGATGAACGGACTGACGCCGTCGACACCGACCGACACGCCGTCGGGAATCGGAGCAAGCGGCTCGAGAGCAGTCGGCAGGCCATCGCTCACCAGTCGGCGCGACTCCGTTGCACTGAAGCGTCCGCGGAGCACGCGGCCCACGCCGCCGGCGGCACCGCCCGCAACCGCGAGGACGCCGAGCACACCACCGCTGCGCACGAGCAGGTCGCGTCGCGAGGCTCGAGGTGCGTCGGTCGGGTGTTCCTGGCGAACATCGACGGGATCTGCGTCGGCGGCATCTGCGTTAGCGTCGGACTCCTCTGTTGTCTCTGCTTCGTCTGCGTGGCTCGACAGAATCGGCGTGATCAGGCGGTGCGCCAGGTACAGCGAGCCCGCTCCGACGGTGACGCCGATCAGGGTGGGGATTGCGTCGTCGAGGGATCCGCCGACTCGGCTGGAGACCGCCATATAGACGCCGATCACACCGAAGAGCGCAACTCCGACCAGGCCGAACGAGAGCCGCTTGGTGAACGCGAGCACACCGATCACCATGGCGTACACCGCAACGGCCGCTCCGATCGTCAGGAGCAGGACGGGTTTGTCGTTCGTGCCGAACTGTTCGATCGCGAAGTTCTTCAGGAATGTCGGCACGTTGTCGACAATGCGGTCGCCGACGTCGAGCACCGGCGAACGCCAGTTTCGGCTCATCCCAGCGACCATCTCCGTGACGCCGAGCGCCACGATCGCGGCGACGAGGCCGCTCACCGCTCCGACGATGCGGGCAGGCCAGGTGGGCAGCCCTGAGGCGGTCGTGCGGTGTGATTCCATGGTCACTGGTTCGTCTCCCCCTGCACCGTGGATCACCGGCGCGCCTACGGGCGTGCGTCACGCCACCGATCGGGCCGCATCGGGTTGAGCACGGTCAGGCTGGGCACACCCCGACATGGCGACATCGACTCCCCCTGATTCCACTTCCCCACCGGCACACATCGCTGGAGTCCTCGTCGTCGGCGGCGGCTATGCCGGCCTGCACGCCGCTCGCGCCGTCGAACAGGCCGGTCACCCTGTCACGGTGTTGGACCGTGACAGTACTCACGACTTCGTCACCCGACTGGCTGCCGTCGCTGCTGGCAACGCGTCAGCCTCGCGGGCCGCACACGCGCTCGACGGATTTCAGCCCCGAACCGAGATCGGCTCACTCAGCCAGATCGGAGACGGAACGGTGACACTCGATGACGGTCGCGTGCTGACGGCGGACGCCGTGATCGTGAGCGCCGGGGCACGTCCGACGCAGCCGCCGATCGACGGCATCGAACGAGCGCTGACCCTGCGCTCCGCCGACGACGCACTGGCGATCCGGACTGCGCTCGACACGGCGACATCACTCGTCGTGATCGGCGGCGGGGCCACCGGGGTCCAACTGGCCGCCGCCGTCGCACACCGGCATCCGAACATGAGCGTCCACCTCGTAGAGGCCGGGCCACGGTTGCTCGGACCCATGGGCGCAGCAACCGGTGCGGGAGCGCGACGCATCTTGGAGTCGCGTGGGGCGAGCGTCCATCTCGACACGGACGTCGAGCGGATCACGCCGACCGGCGTCGACATCGGTCAAGACTCAAACGGTGACACAGACGGCGACTCAGAGGGCGAGGCTTCGGAGGGTGAGGCTGACGGTGGCCCTGCCGGGGGGCGGCACATCGCCGGCTTGGTCGTGTGGGCGGGTGGATTCGAAGCTCGCGCCGACGAGCTCGGCGTCGATGTCACGGGCGACGGCCGCATCCTCGTCGATGATGACCTGCGCATCGTCGGCATGGACAAGAGCTTTGCCGCTGGCGACATCGCCGCGCATCTCGACGATGACGGGACGTTCTTGCCGATGTCGGCTCAGATCGCAACACAGGCGGGAACCGCTGCAGGTCGAAATGCCGCTTGCCTGCTGGCGGGCACGGCGATGCAGCAACCGAAACTGGTCCAGCGCGGGTGGGTCCTCGACCTCGGCGGTCGACGCGGCCTGGCAGAGTTCGGCCCCATCGCCCTGACGGTGCCGTTCGCCGATCTGGTCCCTCCGATCCTGCACGACCTGATCGATCTCAAGACTTCGTTCGGTATGGGAGGACTCCAGGCGCTCCGCTGGTGATGAGCGTCCAGAAGATTGGCCGCCACCATCGGGCTCAGTCGAGTTGAACTTTGGGCCCGTGGGGCAACAGCGCACCGACGGTCGACGAAGATGTGTCACCTCGGTCGTCGTCACCCACGACGATGACCATCTCCGGGCCACCGAGTTCGAGCGCGACCTGGAGGCATGCCCCGCACGGCCATGTCAGGCCGCCGTCGGTGTCGGGAGCAGCAAGCGCCAGCGCCACCGGTCGATCACCCGCCGCAACGGTGGCGAACATCGCGACGCGCTCGGCACACATGGCGAGACCGAGCGAGACGTTCTCGACGATGACTCCGGGGTGCCGGGTGCCGTCGGCAGTGAGCGCGATTGCGCCCGCCTTGAACTTCGAGAACGGGGCGTAGGAATCACTGAGATGCCGACGCGCGAGATCGATCAACGCACCGTGGTCGGTGTCCGTCGACGCGCCGCCGCTCGAAGTCATTGCTTGGTGAGTTCTGTGACCGACTTCAGGACTTCGTCACCGTCATCCTGCTCGATGAGGTACGCGGGTTCGTCTTCGGAAGCGTCTCGGGTGACCTCGGTGCCCGAGATCTTGCGGGTCACCTTCGAGGTGAATCGTTCGGTCACTTTGCCGCTTCCGGTCCCGTTGCCCCAGTTCCATTCCACGGTGTCGCCGATGTGCACGTCGTAGCTCATGGCGCGACGGTGCCCACTCGGGGTGCGAACCAAACCGCACACATGGTGCAAGCCACATCGGCTGTCCCGGCAGGTCCCGACCGACTGCGCTACGCAGAGGTCTGCGGGCGGCGACCGAACATGCCGCGCGACTTCATCGTCATCACGGCGACGCCGTCCTGGTTCGTCATTGCCGACTCGGTGAACACGGTGCCGCGTGTCGGATCCGTGCCCGACAGCTGGACGTCGACCACGGTCGTGGTGGCGGTCAAGGTGTCGCCCGGGCGCACGGGTGCCCGCCAACGCATCTCCTCGACGCCCGGCGATCCACGGCTGTCGGCATCGTGGAGCACTGCGTCGGCGTAGAGCCGCATCCACAACGACCCCGTGTGCCAACCGCTGGCGATCAGCCCACCGAACGCGGAGTCCTGCGCGGCCTCGGGGTCGATGTGAAAGGGCTGCGGATCGAACTGCGTGGCAAATTCGATGATCGCTTCCTCGGTCACGGTGACCTGGCCCAGTTCGAACACCGCTCCCGGCGTGAAGTCCTCGAAGTAGATCGATGGCACGACAGTCCAACCCGTTCAGTGCAGCCCAGCGACGAAGTCCGCGACGAGTGTGGCGATCTCGGCGGCGTGGCTGTCTTCGTGCATCGAGTGGCCACCGCCATCGAGTACGACGAGTCGAGCGTCGGGCATCTTGCGTTCCAGATAGTTCCCGGCGCCGCTGAACTCCGGCCGGTCGTCACCGCCCACCAGGACCAGCGTCGGTGTCGCGATGTCGGCGAGCCGGTCCATGACGACGGCGTCGTGCTGCAGATTCAAACCAGCGACGCGTTCGGGAACGCCGAAGCGGTGCCAGTTGCGGCGCGATCGAGCATTCCACTCCTCGCGCTTGTCGGGGTCGCGGAAGCCCGGCCCGGTGTTGAGCACGACGACCCCGCGCGCGACTCCCGGCCGCGTCGCAGCATGAGCCAGAGCGAGATACCCGCCGAGTGAGTGGCCGACGAGCACCGCCGGCTCGTCGAGAGATTCGAGGATCACATCGAGGTCAGCAAGAGCGGCATCGCGGGTGAACGCTTCGGTGTCCTCCGGGCTCGGTGAGTCGCCGTGACCCGGAAGGTCGACTGCCACCGTGAGGTGGTGTTCGGCGAGCGCCGTGGCGCAGGCGTCGAACGTCGCCGCCGAAGTTCCGAGGCCGTGGATGAAGACGATCGGTGCACCGGCACCGCGTCGAACCGTGTTGAGTTGCACGTCTTTGACCGTAACGACTCGCCGCCGCCTCAACCCTGTCCTGGGGAGGCCGTTCTGGGGAGGCCTTTATCGTCGCAGAGTGTGAACGTGCCGAACGACGACCTGCCGACTCTCACCCCGATCGAGCAGTCGGATCCCGCGCTGGCCGAGCGGGTCGGTACGAACTACGCCGAGGGCGGAGCAGGCATCATGCACGACCTCGGTCTCCGGATCACCGCGGCGACGGTCGGGCGAGTGCAGTTCGAGGTCGACGTGACCGACCACATCACTCACGCCGGCGGCGTGATGTGCGGTCAATCGATCCTGGGTTGCATGGACACCGGCATGGTGTTCGTGATGATGTCGTTCGAGCAGCCGGACCGCGATTTCACGACGGTGTCGCTCACCACGAACTTCGAGCGAGGGGTTGCTGAGCACACCGGCACGGTGACCTTCGACGCTCGGGTCGTGAAGGCCGGACGGTCACTCGTCTTCGGTCAGATCGATCTGTACCTCCCCGATCGCAGACGCGCTGCGTCGGCGACCACGACGTACATGTGGCTCTAGCTCGGTCTGCGAGCTGAGCGTTCACCAGCGAAGGATCGCAGCGACTCCGTTGTCGAGGAGCGCGACGTTCGGCACGACATGTACAGCGGCGTCGGTCTGCAGCGCTGCAGCGATCGCTCGATTGATCAGACGGGGTCCGCCGTCGGTGTCGGTGACCGAAGCATCGTCGTCGTCGTGGACCAGGAGTGTTTCCACGCGGCCCTGTTCGAGTGCTTCGAGCACCTGCTTGCTGGAGGTCGACGACCGGCCCGTGCCGACGCCTTCGCGCACCTGGTCCAGCAAGTCGGTGACGTCGGTCGCGGCGACGTTCGCCGTGAGCCGAGTGATCTCCGCAGCTGCGTCATCGACTTCCCCCGCTTCGACCTTCTCGACCGGGATCTGCGTCCGTTCGCAGAGTGCGTCGGCCACCATGGATTGCGCTCGAGTCGGACCGACCACGACGATGAGACGTGCGTTGGTCTGCTCGGCGAGCGTCGCGGCCGCGTCGGCGACGTCGTTCGCGTTGTCATCCCAGGTGTTCTCAGCACGCTGCTGAAACCGCCGTTGCGACCATCCGCCGGGGTGCCCGCGATGAATGTGTTCGGTCTCACCGTCGACGCCTTCGGTCGCGATGACCGTGCCACCGTCGAACGCGGTGATGTCGGCACCGCTCAGGTCGGTGTCGACCATCACGTGGGCAATGGTGCGTTGCCGCGCCTCGATCAGCGGAGCCAGTCGAGGCAACGGTCCTTCGTCGAGCCGGCCCTGATCGACGCCGTTCTCGATGAACTCGACGTGCATCAGGCCGTCCACGCGCCGAATCGCGATGACGGCGTCGCCGGCGTCGTGTGGGAGTTCGTGCAGTGCTGCGTCCAGCGCAACGGCGTCATCCTCGGGCCAGTCTGCGCTGACCTCCTTGAGAACGTTCTTGCATTCGATCTCGAAGCGTTGGGCTGCGTCGGCACTTTGGCTCGGCGCGGGCACGATCATCGAAAGATACGGACCTTCTTGTTCGAGCAGTGGGCGGAGATCGGTCGTGTCTGCACTCATGGCGGCCAGCATTCCCCGTCAGCGCGGGGCCGAAACGGCGCTGCTCGAGTCGCTGCGCGTCGGGCTGCGGTCGGTTGCAATGAGTTGCGGAGTTGGGAATCCGTCGGCTTGCGATCAGTCAGGATGGACGACGAGTACGGGACAGGGCGCCCGGTCGACGACGGCTGCTTCGACCGACGGGTCGAACAAGCGCGAGAACCAGTTGCGTTCGCTCGCTCCGATGGCGATCACGGCGGCGTCACGATCGTTGGCGATCTCGATCAGCACGGTGGCCGGGTCTCCTACCTCGCCCACCACGTCAGCGTCGGCCAACCCGGCCGCGACGGCGGCGTTCTCTGCAATGTCCTCGGCCTCACCGGCGTCGAGGCCCAGACCGTCGGCGAACCGACTGAGTGCGGGAACGGCAAGCACCGATGCCGACGCGTAAGACAACGACACGGCGCCGAGCATGGCCGGCTCGTCACTGACGTTGACCAGCACGTATTCACGGTCCGGACCCAACAGGGCGAGTGTCTTGCCGACGACCGACTGGTCGCTGGGCGTGCCGTCGACGGCGATCAGGACGGTGCTCATGATGGTTCTCCTCGGGCTCGTTCGACGCAGCAAACTGCTGTGTCTGTCCGGTGGCTCTGCGAAGCGACTACCCAGATCCGCGCAACCTGAACCCATCCGAGCCCGGCCGCCATTGTTTGGGATCAGAGCTGGTCAAGCGCGGGAATCGGAGCGCTTGAAATCTCGAATCGCGGCCGACACTTCGACGGTGTCCTTCAACGATGCACGAACGAAGACCACGTTGTACTGGTGACGTGATTGGATGTCGCGCGCCACCGGCGCCAGCCCGGCCTCGGCGAGCGCAAGGACCACGTCGTTGGCCAACCACCGCTGTCCGTTCCACAGCCGAACCGTCTCGACCTCGACCATCAACACATCGGTGCGGCGCAACGTGGCTGCGGCGCCACCGAGCATCTGCGACAACGCGCCTTCAACGTCCACCCAGCTCGCGATTCTGGCGTCGGGAGCGTCCATCGAAGCGAGGTGATCGTCGAGTGTGGTCGCCTGAATGGTCACCTCTTCGTATCCGGGGTCGTGGTCGGGTCGGACCAGGAGTGAACCCTGTCCGTCGGCCATCGGCGTGCCGGCCTCGGACAGACGCACCATGAACGAGACCGCGCCCGGCCGATCCGAGAGTGCCTCATGGCGATAGTCCACTCGCGTTTCAGCAAGTGCCGCCGCAAAGCGCCGGTGCGTGTAGGGGTTGGCCTCGAAGGCGACCGCCTGACAGCCGAGTGCTGCAGCGCGTTGCGACGCTGCGGCCTCCTTGGCTCCCGCCTCGATGAAGACGTCGATGTCTCGCATCTCGCACAGCTGGAAGAACAGTTCGATCAACCGATGCACAGATCGCTCACGGTCCCCGCCGGCAAACACTCCGTACGACAGCACCTGTTCGATCAGCCGGGCGATCGGGCCGCCGTTGCGTCCGCGTCCGTAGGTGTTGCGCTCGAGGCGGTCGTACGCGCGACGCACCACACGCGATCGGCGGATTGGAAGCACGAGTTGCTTCGCTCGCAGCACCAGGCTCATCGAAACGCTTCGTTCGACCCGTCAGCGGCAACGGTGCCAACGAGAAAGTCGGCGTCCGGCAGCGTCCAGGTGTTGTCCGCGGCACGCGTCTGGACGAAGCCGAACCGGTCGGCGGCGAATGTCGAGATGCCTCGACGGTGGCACCTCTCCAGGAACGCACGATCCTCTCCGAGTGAGACATCTGGGAACTGCTCGTCGTCGTGATGCGCTTGTGCGGCGACGCTGTCGATGACCTGCTCGATGAGGTGAGGGCGCCGCGAGACGCACACAATGGCCACCCGGTGATCAGGAACCGGATGCGCCTGGCGATAGCGGTCGTGGCCCTCGTCGGTGACGGTGATCCAGCGGTCGAGATCCCGCCGCGATGGCCGTCCCAGGCTCGCGAGGGCCGACGATGCCGAGCCAGAGCGGCTCGCACGCCATCGCACCCCTGCGTACTCGCGCCACGACCGGTTTCGGATGACGCCGATCATGCCGAGACGGTCCGATCGATCTCCCAGGGGGCAGGTACCGGGAAGTACTCCTCGAAGAAGTCGGACAACAGCGTCTCGCGTGCGACGGGGTCTCCGCCGAGGTCGGCAGTTTCGTTCACGCAGAAGGTGTCGAATCGTCGGCCGAGGCGGAGGCGATCGAGGTGCCATTTGAGTCGGCCCGACTCGACGCTGACGTACTCAGCCTCGATGCGGCCGAACACTGCACGACCGATCGCAACGCCGTAGTGGAGGGCAAAGGACGAGGCGACGCTCAGGTCGGTCGGAGATCGGAAACGGCTGTGCATCGTGCGCTCGACGACGTCAGGAAACTCGTTCTCGACCTCGACCATCGTGCTGCGGCGCAGCGGGTGCGGCGCATGCAGAGGTTTGCCGATCGCCACGCGACCGAACCGTTCGCGCAAGAGCTCACGCCCGCGCCGCGCCGCGGTGTCCACACCACCGGACGACTCGTCTTCGACACCGTGCACGAGCGCCTCACTCGAGAACATCAGGGCAAGGCCGTTGGGCGCAAAGAAGTGCTCAGGACGGAGAGGGCGGCCCACGAAGACGTCGTCGTTGAAATAGATGAAGTGCTCGGCCAGGTCAGGGATCCGGTGGAGAGCCGCTTCGATGGCGTGGGAGTTGAACGTCGGCAAGGCGTCGCTCGGCAGGATCTGATCGTGTGACACGATCCGGACGCGGTCGTCGTTGCGCAGCCAAGCAGGTACCTGACCGTTGGTGACGATGTGAATGTGGCGGACCCATCCGAGATAGGCCCATACCGATCGAAGGGAGTAGCGCAGTTCGTCGCGGTTCCGGAACCGGGCGGGATCGAGTGCACCGTGGCTGACCTCGAGACAGGCCTCAACCGAGGCACGCCGAAACGACTCCTGCCAGTCGGGATCGGCGCCGTCGACCCAGGTATAGACGACGTCGATCGGCTGATCGAAGTACCCCATGTCGGCGCCGACCGGAAAGGCCGTGTTCGACGGGTACTCGACGCCATCGATGACCTCGACGGTCTTCGGACATCGTGCGTCGAAACGCGGATGCCCGCGAGTGCCGATCAGCTCCATCTCGCCGGAGGTCCCGAGTTCCCAGAAGGTCAACTCGACAGCGGAGTCGGCGCCGATCGCCTGCGATCCCCACGAGAACACTTGAAACAGCTCCCAGCGACGAGCCCGCTGAACCGAACGGTCCGCACCGGCGGCCTCGAGCTCGATCGTGCCAGTGCGTTTGCGGTCGGTCCAGGTGAGCATCCATCCTGCTCCCGCAAGCTGCTCGACGAGCACATGGAGCGCACGATCACGATCTTGCTGCAGCATCCCAACGATGAGCCCGTCGGGTGACGCTCGGCCGACCACGAACGGGTTGAGGCCACCGTCGTCGAGGACGTCGATGACCGACGTGGCAAATCGGTGCCCGAGCAGATGTGTCGACATGGGGAGCGGACCAATGGGCACGACCTGTCGAGCGCCCAGTAACACCGGCGTCGCCGTACCGGCGCCGAGGGGCGAGCGCAGCGACGCCGTCCGATGACTCGTTCGCGACGCGACGCGTAGCCGCAACGCCTGTCGGTACAGGTCGAGCACGTGTGGGGGCAGACGTCGATCGGAGCGATAGCGCGCCATGAGCCCGGCGAGTCGATTCAGGCGTTGGCGCATCGCCGCGATGCTAGCCACGCTCTCCAATCGTGGGTGGCCAGTGACCATGACGGGTCGCGGTGCGTCGATAGGGTTGTCCCGATGTCGTCGACGACGCCTGTCGGGCTCCCCGAACTCAAGGACGCACACGAGTCGGCCAAGGTCCTGCCCTATCTCCGGGAGGTGTGGAGTCGTCGCGACTTCATCTCGTACGTCGCGATGAACGAGCTCAAGAGCCGCCAGATCACGAACGTGCTCGGCAACTTCTGGCACCTGTTGAATCCGTTGCTCTCCATCGGTATCTACTACATCATCTTCGGGTTGCTCCTCGGCATCAGAGGTGACGGCAACTTCTTGTTGTTCTTGACGGTCGGATTGTTCATCTTCCAGTTCACCCAGAAGTCGACCACCGATGGCGCTCGATCCATTATCAGTAACCCGGGGCTCCTGAAGGCGGTGAGGTTTCCGCGGGTGATCCTGCCGGTCACATCCACGTTCACGGAACTGCTGGCGTCGATCTCGACGTTCGCCATGATGTTCGTGATCTTGTTGACCGGGGGCGAAGCGCCGAGGCTCACGTGGCTGCTCCTGCCGGTCATCGTGTCGGTCCAGTTCGTCTTCAACCTCGGCACTGCGATGGTGGCCGCTCGGCTCACCACCCAATTTCGAGACATGACGCAGATTCTGCCGTTCGTTTTCCGCCTGCTCCTCTACGCCTCAGGTGTCATCTACAACGTCGACATCTACGCCGAGGGCAATCGGACGATCGAAGTGTTGTTCATTCTGAACCCGGTGTACTGCTTCATCAGTGCGGCTCGCTGGGCCATGCTCGGTACCTCCGTCGATGGTGCGGTCTTCGTGTCTGCGCTCGCGTGGGCGATTGTCTTTGTCACGGTGGGCTTCTGGTTCTTCCGTGCGGCCGAGGATCGGTACGCCCGTGACTGACATCGGGAACAAGAACTCGGTCGACCTGCCGGGAACCCCACCGGCTGCCGACGGCGCCGAGGCTCCGGTCAGTGTGCTGGTCGAGGCCGCCGACGTGAAGTACCGCGTCTATGAGGAGCGCTACTTCTCGATGAAGGCCATGGTGAGCGGCGGCTTCAAGAACCGGCAGTCCACGATCGTCCATGCCGTCAAGGGAGTGTCATTTCAGGTCAATGTCGGCGAAGCGGTCGGCATCGTCGGCTCGAACGGATCGGGTAAGTCAACGTTGCTCCGGGCCATCGCAGGGCTGCAATCGCTCGAGACCGGCTCGATCAAGGTCCGCGGTGAGGCACAGTTGCTCGGTGTCGGCTCAGCGCTGAAGCCGACACTCTCGGGATACAGAAACGTGATGCTCGGTGGCCTTGCGATGGGGCTCACCCGCGCCCAGGTCGAAGCCGAGATGGACGATGTCATCGAGTTCTCGGGGCTCGCCGATGCCATGGGCCGTCCAATGGTCACCTACTCGTCAGGGATGCGGGCTCGGCTCGCGTTCTCCATCGCAACCCTCAGAGTGCCCGATGTCCTGCTGGTCGACGAAGCCTTGGCGGTTGGTGACAAGGAGTTTCGAGTCAGGAGCTTGGAGCGCATCAACGAGATTCGAGCGCAGGCCGGCACGGTGATCATGGTCACGCACAACGTCGCGGAGATTCGTGCGACATGTAACCGCGCGATCTGGCTGTCAGACGGAGAACTCGTCGCTGATGGCTCCGTCGAGGATGTGCTCGAAGCGTACGAAGCCGACAAGTGAAGCCGATGCAGTCACCGTCCTCATGGCCGCGCACGACGTGAACGAGACTCGATGACCTTGCCCACTCCGCTCCGGCGACGGCTCGGAGCGATTCGTCGGAGCATCGCCAGGCTTCTTTCCCGACGCCGCGATGTTGCGTATCGGCCGCCACCGGACATGCAGCGTCCAGGGAAGCTCAACTCGCGTCTCGGTGCACGGGTCTGCTCCGTCGCCGGGCGATTCCTGATGGAGGTCGAACAGCCCCGACGGGCCCAGCGATGGTTCGAACGTGCGGCCCGCCTCGATCCCGCTGATCCGACAGCGCTCCACGGACTCGGTGTCTCGTTGCTCCGCGGTGGCGACCGTGGCCCGGTGCGAGCGCCGGGTGTCGGTTTGGTGCTCGGCGACGTGGGAGATCCGGTGTCAGCGCGCGCGGTGTTCGTTCGGGCCCTCGAGCTGCAGCCAAGACACGAAGGAGCGATCGCCGGCCTCGCCGATGCTCTCATCGGGAGCGGCGACCTCGACGCCGCTGACGAGGCCCTCGCCCGCACGACTTCATCTTCTCGCACGATCGTCCAGGCCCGAGTGGGCCTGCTGGTTGCTCGTGGTCGCATGCGTGGCGCACTGCTGCGGAGTGAGGCATCGGCGCTCACCGAGCACTACCGGACCCTCCTTGCCGACCAGCCCGACGATTCGACGCGACACAAGCTGGTCCGTCACCTCGTTCAGATCGGTCACTTCGACGAAGCCGGCGAAGTGGCGTGGCCAGATGCGCCCGACGATGCAACGTCGTGGACCATCGATCAGTTGGTCGACGCCACACCTCACCCCTCGTTCGACTGGCTCTTCGTCGAACACGCCCGTTTGCTTGCCCTCGGACGCGCCCGAGACAGCCACGAAGTCAAGTTGCGTCTTGCGCAACGGCCTTCCCCGCCGCTCAATCGTCGGAGCCCGTTGTCTCACCTCTTCGTCGCCGTACAACAAGACGCGTACGCCAACGGGCCGGAGTCGGCGCTGCAGCTGCTGGGCAGGCACTCGCTCGCATTCGCTGCGGACGACGAGAAGTTGGCGCTTCGCAAGCTCGAAGCCGATCTGCGGCTCTCATGTGGTGACGCTGCACCTCTTCGTCGCCTGCGAACGCAGTGGCTCGCCCACCACCCGCCAGCCGAGGCACTCTTCGCCGACACCGTGAGCGGTGCCAACGTCTTGGTGATCGGGCCCTCCTTGAGTACTCAGCCGACGGCGACCGAGGTGACAGCCGCCGATGTGATCGTCACGACCAAACGACCGCACCCTCTCGCCCGGGCGGGCCAGTGCCAGATCGCATACCTGAACGATGCGTCAGCACAACTCGATGCCGGAGGCATCGCAGGTCTCCTCGACGCGACGGCTGACGAAGTCCGCGCCGTGGTACGGCCTTCGATGCTGACCTTCGCACCGACCCGGGTTCCGATCGACTCGCGTGTACGTGTGATGCCTTGCGAGGACAGCAACGCCCTGCTGGGGACTCGATTCGGAATCCAACGAATCCTGTACGACCTGGCCACCTACGACGTCGGCTCGATCACCCTGACCGGTGTCGACTTCTTCCTGTCACCCACCCCGTACCGACAGGGCTACGACAACGAAGTGGCAGAAATCTACGACCCTCAGGGCCTGCAGCCCGCCGGATCGGTGGCGCCGCATGACTATCTCGCCGACTATGTCTTCACACGAACGTTGGAGCGTGCCGGACTGATCTCGGGGAGTGCGTTGGTGACCCCACTGCTCGGATTCACCAACGACGAGTATCTCCGGCGTCTCGAGGCTCACCTCCGGCCCTCGATACCAACCGGTAAACACCCGGCCCGCTGACTGCGGCGGTAGCCTCGGTTCGCTCGTTCGCTCTCTCGATGAAGGACACCCCATGACGGACACATTCACCCTCGACGGCAAGACGATCCTGGTGACGGGTGGAACCGGATCGTTCGGTAAGCGACTGATCAAGACCGTGTTCGATCGGTATCAGCCCGCCAAGATCATCGTGTTCAGCCGCGACGAACTCAAGCAGTACGACATGCAGTCGTCACCAGACTTCATGCCTCACGCCGACGTCATGCGGTACTTCCTCGGCGATGTCCGAGACGAGGCACGCCTCACGCGCGCGATGGAGGGTGTCGACATCGTCGTCCATGCTGCAGCGCTCAAGCAGGTCCCCGCAGCCGAGTACAACCCCTTCGAAGCGGTCAAGACGAACATCCTCGGAGCGGAGAACGTCATCAACGCATCAATGGCGTGCGGCGTGCAGCAGGTCATTGCTTTGTCGACCGACAAGGCCGCAGCGCCAATCAATCTCTACGGAGCGACCAAGCTCGCCTCCGACAAGCTCTTCGTGGCGGCCAATAATTTCAAGGGGAAACGCGACATTCGGTTCTCGGCGGTCCGCTACGGAAATGTGATGGGCAGCCGCGGCTCGGTCATCCCGTTCTTCCAGTCGCAAGCCGCCACCGGTGTGCTGCCGATCACCGATGCTGCCATGACCCGCTTCAACATCACGTTGCAGGAGGGCGCCGACTTCGTGCTTCGCAACTTCGAACGGATGTGGGGAGGCGAGATTTTCGTCCCGAAGATTCCGTCGTACCGCATCACCGATGTCGCAACCGCCATTGCCCCGGACGCCGAGCAGAAGATCGTGGGAATCCGACCGGGAGAGAAGCTCCACGAGGAAATGATCACCACGACCGACTCGCTGTCCACGGTCGAGTTCGACGACTACTTCGTCATCACGCCGTCGTATCACCTGTGGGATGTGGACGAGTTCGCCGCGACGAGCGGGCAGGGCGGCGGACGACGCGCCCAGCCGGGCTTCAGCTACGACAGTGGGACCAACGATCACTTCCTCACTGTCGACGAACTGAAGGATCTCATCGCCGAGCACGTGTCGTGACCGGCTTGCCTCCGATTCCCTACGGCCGTCAAACGATCGAGGACGACGACATCGCAGCCGTCGTCGACGTGCTGCGCGGTGACTACCTCACCACCGGTCCGGCTGTCGCCGACTTCGAACACGCCGTCGCCGACTACGTCGGCGCACGACACGCCGTCGCGTTCTCCAACGCAACGGCAGGACTGCATGGGTGCACCGCTGCGGCCGGTCTCGGTCCGGGCGACATCGTGGGAACCACGCCGCTCACCTTTGTCGCCTCGGCGAACTGCGCTCGGTACGTCGGCGCCGAGGTCGAGTTGATCGACATCGATCCGGCGACGCTCAATGTCGACATCGAGCACGTTCCCGACCATCTCGATGCACTCGTGGCCGTCCACTACGCCGGCCTGCCTGTCGACCTTGCGGCGCTGACCAACCGCCCACGAATCGTGATCGAAGATGCCGCTCAGGCACTGGGGGCATGGACGCCGGACGGCCCGGTCGGCAACTGTGCACACTCGGACATGACCAGCTTCTCGTTCCACCCGGTCAAGCCGGTGACGACCGGCGAGGGGGGCGTGGTCACGACCAACGACGACGAACTCGCTGCTCGACTTCGACGGTTCCGGAGCCATGGCACGCAACCGGATCCACGCAAAGGTGGCTGGCACTACGACGTCATCGAGGAAGGCTTCAACTACCGGCTCACCGACATCCAAGCAGCGCTCGGTCGAAGTCAGATGAGCAAGATCGACCGATTCATCGGTCGCCGACAAGAGCTTGCAGCCCGTTACGACTCGGCGCTCGCCGAGCTCGAGATTCCGACCGCGCCGCCGGCGCCCGAGGGATTCGGCCACGGCTACCACCTGTACACCGTCCAGGTTCCCAGCCGTCGCCAGGTGTACGAGTTGTTGCGAGAACGAGGGATCTACACCCAGGTCCACTATGTGCCGATCCACCACCACCCGCGATTCGCCTACCTCGACGCATCGATGCCGGCGTGCGACGCTGCGTATGACGGTCTGCTCACGTTGCCGCTCTTTCCGACCCTCACCGACGATCAGCAGGACCGCGTCGTCGTCGAACTGACCGAGGTCGTCGAAGCAGTGCGCGCCCTCGCCTCTGCGTGAACAATGAGCAGCGCACCGAAGTCGATCGATGATGCGACTGTCATCATTCAAGCCCGCATGGGTTCCACTCGGCTTCCGGGCAAGTCGATGGCTCTGCTGGGTTCACATCCCGTCATCGATTGGGTGACGACCCGGGCGTTGATGGCCGCCAGCGTGTCGACGGTCATCGTCGCCACGTCGACGAATCCGGAAGATGACGTCCTCGCGGAACACATCGAACAGCGGGCGAACCCGTCGATTCGGGTCGTGCGCGGCAGCGCCTCGGATGTCTTGGCTCGGTTCGTGCTTGCGCTCGACGAGGTCGATTCCGACTACGTCGTGCGTGTCACGGGTGACTGTCCCTTCGTACAACCGACGCTGATCGACAGCGCCCTCGAGACTGCGGCTGGAATCGAGTACGTGGCGACCGACCCGGATGGGCGGTTTCCTCGCGGCTTTGACGTCGAGGCGGTCCACCGATCGGCGCTGTTGACTGCCGATGCCGAAGCCGTCGATCCGCTCGAACGGGAACACGTCACGCCGTTCATCGTTCGGCGGCCTGAACGCTTTGCCAGCGCGCCGCTGTTGTGTCCCGAGTGGGCTCGGCACCCGGAGCTGAGAATCACGCTCGACGAGCAGGCCGACCTCGACCTCTTGCACGCGGTGGTCAGCGAGTTGGGTGCGACGCCCGAGACGCTGGAGGGTCCCGCGGTGCTCGAATTGCTGGTGTCACGGCCCGACCTCGTTGCCATCAACCGGTCGGTGCATCACAACATCGTCAAGTAGGCATCGTCAAGTAGGTCTGTTGGCGACCGTGTCGGTGATGGCGGCGACGACTCGTTGAGGTCCGTGTCCGTCGAACATCTCACAGCCGACTGCAGCAAGGCTCGAGGCAACAGAATCGTCGTCGATCAACGCGCTCGCTGCGTCGACGCACCGCGCCGCCTCGTCAACCGGATCATCGTTCCGGCAGTCGAGCACCGACACGAAGCCGGCCGCCTCAGCGGCGCGACTGCCATCGACCTGGTTGTCGGCCACGATTGCCGCCACTGTCGGAATGCCGAGGTGGGCGACCTCCCAGAGCGTCGAGCCACCCCCGATGATCGCAACGTCGACCGTCGCGAACGCTTCGGTCAGATTTTGATCAGCCAGACGCACCAGGCCATCCGATCGTTCGATCAGCCGGTCCAGCGCAGGACGATCGGTGTGCGTGGCACTCAACGCCACGACAACGGGGGCGTCGATGCGCTGCACCACCTGGTCGACAGTGGGAAGCGTCAGCCGCTTGGGATCGCTGCCCCCGAAGCTCACGAGCACATCACCGCCGCCTGCCGACGATCGGTCGAGACCGACCACGTCGTCACGGATCAGCGCATAGTCGGGTCCGAGGAGGTACCGCGTGCCGGTGTCCGTCGGATAGTCGACGTCGACGGCATGCAGGTTTTGGTTGACCACCACATCGGTCGACTCGACGGGCAGTTCTCTGTTGTCGTCGATCGCAACCACGACCACACCGGTCGCCGCCGCCCGCCTCACGTCGTCGCCCAGGAGGTAGCCATCGATGAGGCACACGTCGACGCCGGCATCGCTGATCACCTCATCGAGGCTCCGATCGCCCAGGTTGGTCACGTCAGCGTGGGAACGTTCGAATCGGTCGCGGACGAAAGGAGCAAGTCCGGTCGTCACCACTCGTACGCGATGGCCGGCAGCATCGAGCGCCGCCGCCAGCGTCGCACACCGCATCGCATGGCCGACGCCGATCTCGGGACCGGCGTCAACGCGAATCAACACCCTCAACGATGGCGAGGGCGTCATGGCCTCACTCGACCATCGACCATTCGAACGGGGTGCCCGCATCGAGATTCGAGCGCGCGGTCCGGCCGAGGATCTCGGGCAGGTGACGCGGGTGCATTCCGCTGGCGGGCCGTACGGATCGCACATCGCCGTCGCCGATCACGGCACCGGCAGCCACGTCGCGAGCCACGAACAGCGAGCGGCGATAGGCACGGCTGCTGGCGTCGGCCTCGGTCGGGCCGTAGGTCGGCGTTCCGATCGCCTCCTCGGCCGAGCGGCAATCCTTGACGAGCGCGGTGAACTCCTCCGGTTCCAGCGAGAACGCACTGTCGACGCCGCCATCGGCGCGACGTAGCGTGAAGTGCTTCTCGATGACCTTGGCGCCCAGAGCGGTCGCTGCCACGGCAACCTCATTGCCGATGGTGTGATCGGACAGACCGCTGACCACCCCGAACGTATCGGCCAGGTGCTTGATCTTGGTGAGGTTCGCCACGCTGGCAGGCGCCGGGTAGGCACTGGTACAAGCAAGCAACGCGATTTCGCCTGATCCGCAACGGCGGGCGGCGTCGACCGCCTCTTCGATTTCGGAAAGCGTGCCCATGCCAGTCGACAGGATCATCGGCTTGCCGGTTGCCGCAGTCGCTTCTATCAAAGGAATGTCGACGAGCTCGAACGAGGCGATCTTGTACGCCTCCACGCCGATCGATTCGAGATATTCGATCGAGCTGAAGTCGAAGACCGACGAGAAGAACTTGATGCCGAGGTTGCGCGCCTCGTTGGCCAGGTCAGCCTGCCAATCCCAGGGCATCGATGCCTCGGCATACAGGTCATACAACGTCCGACCCTCCCAGAGGCCTTCGGCCATGAAGTCCGGGCGCGTGCTGTTCAACGTGATCGAGTCGGCCGTATAGGTCTGGACCTTGACCGCATCGGTTCCTGTTGCCGCTGCTGCTCGAAGCATGTCCATCGCGCGTTCGAAACTGCCGTTGTGATTACCGGAGAGTTCGGCGATCGTGAACACAGAGGCGTCGCCGCCGATTTTTCGGTCTCCGAAATAGAACGAGTGGTTCGTCGGGGTCATGCCCGAGAGGATACCGCGCCGCCTCGGCGTCAGGTTCGACAACCGCTGCGCGATGACATCGCCGTAGAACGGGGTTCGCTCGACGTCCGATTCGGCAGCCGAGTCGACCTCAATCGCCAGGTTCGGAGTTCGCCAGTTGTTCGAGCACGTCGCCGAGGGACTGGCTGATCGACGATGGCAGGAGCGACATCATCCGATTCCGAACCTCGGGCCACTCCTCACGGAGCACTCCGAACTCGTGAACATCGACTCGTTCACCATCGGCGCGCATCGCCTGCTCGCGTCGCACCCCTTCTTCAACGAGCCGAAGCCGTCGGTGGACTCCGCGCATGTTCTTGTTGATGCCCAACACTTCAGCATGCATGCGATCGAGTCCGAAGCGTCCGAAGCCGAGACCCAGGCCGACGACCGGTAGACAGGCGCCGAATCCGGGGGTCAAGGTCGCTGCGCCGGCGTGGCAACTCCACGATGCGGTTCGGTTGGTGACGTCGAGGTCGCCGAGCCGCACGATGCCCGCGGGTTCGTTGTCGGCCAGCGCGATCAGCACATGGCTGGTGTCGCCGCCGACCAGTGAGGTGAACCATCGCTCGTGATCGCCGGCGTCGATGAGGCGATCGTCCAACGACATCTCGCGGACTCGCGGGTTGTTGCGCCACTCGAGCAGCCGGTCACGATCATCCGGTTGCACCGAACGAACGGCGATGGTCATGCCGAGCCGCCGGCATCGACCGTGACGGTGGTTCCGGTGACCGCGCCCCCGGCGTCGGACAGCAGGTAGAGCGCCGCGGCAGCAACTTCGTCGACGTTGGCAAACCGGCCGAGCGCCGATCGTTTCTCGATGCGTTCGAGGTTCTGGTCTCCGAGGCCCGAGGTCATCTCCGTTGCGAGGAAACCCGGTGCCAACGCGTTGACGGTGATCTTTCGTCGACCGAGGTCGCGCGCCAGTGATCGGGTGAAGCCTTCCATCGATGCTTTCGTCGCGCCGTAGGCGGCCAGGCCTCGATAGCCGGTGCGCGCAACGATGGACGACACGTTGACCACGCGTCCTCGCCGGGCGGACAGCATGTGGCGCACCACGTATTTGGTCAGCACGATCGGTGCCGTCACGTTGACGGCGATCATCTCTTCGATCTCCGAGTTGTGCATCGTCGGCAACATGCCATCGGTACCCAGCGCAGCGTTGTTGATCAGCGCATATGGCTTGCCGAGCGTGTCGACGAGATCGCCGACCAGGTCGGCGATGCCATCGATGTTGCCGAGGTCGGCCTGTACGTGGTGGTAGTGGTCTTGGTCGACGTCGAGATCCTGAGCGGTGACCGGACGACGGGCGATACCCGCCACGCGATACCCGGCGCCGATGAGTGACCGGGAGAACGCCGCGCCCAGCCCGCCCGATGTGCCGGTCACGATGACGAGATCTCGCTGGTCACCGCTCATCGGACCACCTTGCCGGTTTGCGACACATCGAGTTGGTCCACGACCTTGATCATCGCAGGTACGTGTGTGCCGGGAGCGCGATCGCGCACCCAGGCACGCAGGCCCTTGCGCAGCGCTTTCGTGTCGACGTCGGGGCGGGCCACGACGGAGGCGATCAGGATGTTGCCGGAGAGCGCATTGTCTTTGGCGGTCACGACGGCTTCGACCACATCGTCGTGTTGGCGGAGCAGTATCTCGACCTCTTCGGGCCACACGTTGGCTCCGCCGACGTTGACCACGCCCGACGCCCTTCCTTTGAAGAGCACGCGATCGTCGGTGACTTCGACGATGTCGCCAGTGGACGCGAAGCCATCGCCATCTGAGGTGCTCACCCCTGGGCTGTGGATGTGCAGGATGGCATCGCGGACTTCCAGTCGGATTCCCTTCGGAGCTTCGTCGAGATAGCTCGCCGGGAAGCCGGCGCGGCCGTCGGTGACCGAGAACGCAGCGCCGGTCTCGGTCGAGGCGAAAACATGCACGATGCGCGCCTCCGGGTACCTCGCGGCCAGCGCGTCGAGGATGCGCTGGTCGGCGATCTCGCCACCGAGGGTGATCTGGCGAAGTGGAAGAGCTGCCGAGCCCGGCGTCTGCAGAATCAGTCGCCAGAGCGTCGGTGTCGCCGACAATGCGGTGATGCCTTCGTCCGCCAGCATCTGCACCCGGGTCGCCAGCGGTTGGTGCAGATCGGGAGCGATCACGGTGGCACCGCTGTGCAGCGCCTGCAGCAGCACTTGGAGGCCAGCCATCCGGTTCGGGTCGTACAGCAGACCCCAACGGAGTTCGGCACTGAGCGCCGAAGCGACCACCGTTCGCGACAGCGTTGCGGTGGTGTGCACGATCGGCTTCGGGAGACCCGTGGTCCCCGACGTGTACACGACCCACTCCGTCTCATACTCGGGTTCGGCCACCTCCGAGTGCGCCGAGACCGTTGCTTCGAGGTGCGGCGTGAGCGTGGTCACGTCACCCGGTACCTCGGCGGCCCCCATCGATGAAGGCAGCAGATGGACCGTCGCCGCGTGACCGTCGAGGACGCTCAGCGCCGCAGCAATGACCGCACCGTCGTCGGAGCGAAGAGCAGTGGTCGAGCCACGTTCGACCTGCGCCTTCAGACCGAACACATCCCCATGAAGATCGGTTGGGGTGAAGCTGGCGTTCGAGGTGACGACGGCAGCAACTTGGCCCTGGTGCTCGGCACTCATCTTGCCGATGTCACGAAGCCTCGGGGGCGAAGCGCTCGTAGATCTCGACGAAGTCCTTGAACGTCTCCGGGTAGGCGGGCTCGTCCATCAGCGAGAACGGGTCGTAGCCGAGTTCCTCGTCGAGTCGGGTGACCAGCACGGCGAACCCGAGACTGTCGAGTTCGGTCTCGAGCAGGATCGTGTCGTCGTTGATCTCGGGCATGTCGAGTTCATCTTCTTCGAAGAGCTCGCTGAGTTGTTCGAGAATGATCGCTCGAATGTCCATTGGTACGTCGACTTTCTGCGAGGCTGCCGGTCGAATATACCGGTCGCATCCCTCGCCTCGGTCGAACCGTGCCAGCCGCTATCGTCGAGGTCCATGACGCCGCCCTCCGATGACATCGCTGCCGGCCAGCCCGGTCCGGGATCGACTGCGTCGCTCGACGTGGCGAAAATCGATGAAACGACGGCCGACAGTGTCCCGGTAGCCGAGGTTGCATCGTCTCACGTCGAGGCTCATGGTCCAGGCGTCGCGCCGACGCCGGAGAGTCCTGGCTCGCTGACCCCACCTCTCCGGCGTCCTGCACCCTCGGCGCGTGCACGTGCGACCGTCACATCCGCTCGCCAGCGATCGACGAGAGCGGTCGCGTCGGCGCGCGAGCGGATCACTCCGAGAGGTCTGGCTCGCGTGCCCGTCGATCGGCTGATTGTCAGCATGGAGAGGCTGCGGAAGAGAGGCGGCAAGCGCGAGGCCCTCATGATCGGCCGTCAGCTCACGAAGAGCCTCCCCGCTTCCGGAAAGGCCCACCGCTACCTCGTTCGCACCCTGCTGACGGACCCAATCGAGCCCGCGGATCTTTTAGAGGCTCGGGCTACGGCGGAGTCAATGGTCATGCTGTGGGACGATCCGAATGTCTCCGACCAGTACATAAGCGTGATCATCGCCCAGCACACCTTTGGGTTGGATACCCCCGACATCTTCGAGTCGGTGACGGTTTTCTTTCGGGCCGCCCCGGAACGCCGAGTACGTGCGATGCGGCGCCTGGTGAACTATCTCATCGACGCCAACGACAACGCTCTTGCGCAGGCGATCCTGGTGGAACTCGCCAGAGACGTCGCAGGAGTGAACCCGACTACGCTCGTCCACGAGACGCTCCTTCGCACGGGGCTCAGCGACACAGCAAGACGACTCGAAGAACGCGTCGCCGAAGAACCTTGGGCGGCAGGCGAAGTCGTGCCGCTCCTCGCAGCAGCCCGCGAATCCCGGATCGGAAGTCGGCGGACCGCACTCGAGATGATCGAGCAACTCAAGCCGCATCGAACGCGAAGATACTCACTGGCGTACTGCACCGAACTGTGGGGTCAGGGTGAACCGATGCGCCTGCTCCGTTACCTCGACTCGACCGTCCACAACCTCCTCGTTGTTGAGGAAGCGGGGTTTCGGTTTGATGCGTTGTGGGTCGTCGGAGAAGTCGATGAAGCTGAGTCCGTGATCCGCGAGGCCGCAACTGAGGATTTCACCGATCTGCGGGTCGTGCGAAGGTTGCTCGTGTGCTTCGGATCCTCGGAGGCCACGGCCGCAGCGTTCGTCGACGAACTCGACGAGATGCGCGACGAGGCGTTCGGAGGCTCCGGCAACCTCGACGTCGCTTCTTCGGTCTGGTTCGAACTGAACGACATCGACTCGATACTTGCGATCGAGAGCCATGCCAACCACATCGATCGACTCGGCACAATCGGAACCTACAACCTCGGACGGGCCCACTACGTCCGCCGCGATTTCGACCGCGCCAACGAGCTCTTCGAGAGCCTTGAGGGTTCGATTCGCCACTGGGAGGCGGCGAAACTCCAGTCTCGGATGTTGCTCGAGTCGGGTCGTCCAGAAGAGGCACTGGCGCACCGGGATCGGTATCCGCGATTGGGCGATCCACTTGACGAGGTTCGGTTCTTCTCGCTGCTGCACCTCGGACGACCCGAGGAGGCCTTTGCCAGCTATCTCGATCAGAACGATCGTCAGCGGCTGTTCCGCGAGTTCGGCGAATCGGCCGAAACCAGCGACTTCGCCAACGTGGATGACCGGTTCGTCATCGCTCAGAATGGTCCCGGCGACGACATCCAGACCTTCTCAACGTTGTCTCACCTCGCGCAGCTCAGCGGAAGCCTGAGCGCTACTTGCGACCCGCGTCTCTACAGCCTGATGAGCCGCTCGCTGCCGGAGGTGACGTTCTTCCCCGTCGAGCGAACGAGTGGTCGAGCGTGGCCGGGGATGTTCCGTCAAGGGCACGAACCACGAAGCTCCGGTGAGTTCTACGACCTGCTGACTGCGGCGACCGCGGAACGCGCACACGCAGCCTCCAGCGTTGTACTCGGGCGGTCGCTGCCGCAACTCACCTGCCAGCCGGACGCTGCCCGCCCCTACGCCCCGTACCTCATCCCGGACGACGATCTTGTTGCTGAGATGGTCGATCGATTCGCCCATCTTTCGAACCCGACGGGACTCGCCTGGCGCAGTGAGGTGGCGGGGCCGATGCGCGATATCCACTACTTGACTGCGGAAACCATGCGGCCCTTCGCGGCGTTGGACCGCGACTACGTGTGCCTCCAGCACGACATCACCGAAGCAGAGCGTCGAGTACTCATTGACATCTTCGGAGACCGAATTTTCTGGCTCAGTGATATCAACTTGCGCGACGACTTCGAGGCGACCGCTGCGACCGTCAGCGCTTGCACAGCCGTCGCCGGCGTGCTGACGACGTCGGTCGAGCTCGCAGCCGCGCTCGGTACACCGACGACCCTGCTCACTCCGAACACGTTCGGCGCCTGGCGGGCACAGGCTGGCAACCAGGACTATTGGTTCTCCGCAGCGGTGGTTGCGACTTCCGATGACCATCGGAACCCACTAGAGGCGGTCCATCGAGCCGTCGACATCCTCCGCTCGCGCGATCACGTCGACGGTTCGTCCGAGAGCAGTCGGGCCGCCTCAGCCGATTGAAACGCTCGACCCGAGCGCTGGTCAAGTTCGATAGGCGCCCTGGCGTTCCGCCGTCTTTCCTGGAGCGTTGACGGGCGACTTGAAACGGGCCGCCGCGCTACGCTGGGCCGATGACTTCGATGACGGACAGGCTCAAACGCTATCTACCGAAGGATCAGCTCGAACGCGCACTGCCCAAGCGGCAACACGCGACCGCAGCGCCAGCTGCACAAGACCTCCAAACTCCTGTCGCCCCCCCTGCGGCATTGCCCGAGCGGTGGCAGAAACAACTCGAACAGACGCTGCTGCAGCTCGAGCACGCCGACCCTATTTATGCGCCCACCATCTGTTGGCAGCCGGGTGTCAAAGCTCTCCTCGATGATCTCGACACGCGAGGGATCGAGACGTTCAAAAGCTGGCCGTCGTCAGCGTTCTTCTTCTACCCCCGCTATGCCCCGATCTTCACCTACGCCGATCTCGACGCCGTCATCCCTGCGCTACGTGAACAGGTTCCGTCGGCGAAAGAGGCGTGGCTGAAATCGAGACTGAACTGCGCGATCGACGCCAACTGCGACGTTGACATCGCTCTCGGCCAGATCGACCGCGATCGGTTGCCACTCGACATCGAACATCACGGTGAAAGCCAGGTCGGCACCCCGCCGCAGTACTACCGCCCGTTCGGCGCAGATGGCCCTGGCTTCGGGAAGCCCTACCTCAACTACCTCAAGGTCATCACAGCACTCTCGCGTCATATCGACCGCCCGTTAAGGTCGGTGGTCGAGGTTGGCGGCGGCTTCGGCGTTCTGGGCGAGATCCTCAAGCAGACGGATCCGTCTGTGCAGTACGTCAACATGGACATCCCGCCGCTCTCCACCATTGCCCACTACTACCTGTCGCACGCCGTCGCGAACGAAGATCTTCTGGGCACCAACGATCTCGCGCCGGACGACACCCTCACACTTGGCCCAGACCAGCCGAGCGCTTGCCTCAGCAGCTGGCAGTTCCCTCAGCTCGAAGGCTCGTGCGACCTCTTCATCAATACGTTCTCGTTCCAGGAGATGGAACCGCACGTCGTCGCCAACTACGCAGCACAGGCGGACCGGCTCGGGGCGGAGTACGTCGTGTCGGTGAACTCCCGGAAGGGCAAACCTCTTGTGGCAGAAGCCGGCTGGGGTGTCGAGGAACAAGTCGTGTCCGAGTTCATCAACTCGACGTTCAACGACCTCGGCTACGAGACCGTCGCGAGACTTGGCCGCCCCGCAGCACCGCCGCAGGCAGAGCTTTTGATTCTTCGTCGAGTCAAGAACTGATCCGGCCCCTCACAGCGCGTCCGATCTGCTGGTGTGCGGCCCGTCGTCAAGGGTGGCGCCCCTATACTCAACGGCCGTGACAGTTCACCAGCAGTCCAACTTCGACGACACCGCGATGTGGGATGCGTTCCACCAATTCCACTATGTGTGCGACAAACATCGGTTCAAGAAGCTGTTTGCGCGCCAAGACCTCTTCCGTATGGTCTCCGATCTGCCAGGCGACATCGTCGACGCCGGAGCCTTCAAAGGCGTCTCGACGATTCAATGGGCCCACCTCCTCGAGACCTACCAGCCCAACAGTCGAAGCAAGGTCGTGGCATTCGACACCTTCGACGCAAAGTTCCCTCAGGTGCGAGCCGACGAAGTCGACTCGGCCGAACGCCACCAGACGAACTACCGGGCTGACGCCTACGACACCATTGTCGATGCCCTCGACCGGCTGGATCTCGACCACCGGGTCGAGATCGTTCGAGGTGACATCACCGAAACGATGTCAGAGTTCGTCGAGTCCCGGCCTGGGTTCCGCATCAACTTGTTGCACTGCGACATGGACGTGTACTCGCCGACGGTCGCAACGCTCGAAGCCTGCTGGCCACGCGTCGTCAGCGGCGGTCTGGTCGTCTTCGATGAGTATGCCGTGCACAATTGGGGCGAGTCCGACGCAGCTGATGAGTTCTTTGAAGACAAGGGCGTACGGCTCAAGATCCTGCAGTCGAGCCCGACACCGTCGGCATACCTCGTCAAGCCGTGAAAGCGTTCAAGGAGGTCGAAGCGAATCGACGCCTCTATCACTCCGACCCGATCGCCAACTCTGTGCACCGGTCTTCTTTGCTCGTCGCTGAGATGCCTGGAGCGGTCGCTGAGATCAGCTTCGTCAATCACTTCCTGCTCAAGCGCAACTACACCAACGTCGGCCTTCGCGTGACCGGCGTCGACCATGGAGGGAGCCGGGTCGAATCGCGACTGTTCGCAATCACCGAACCGCGCGTGCACAACTTCACGCTTACCGGGATGTTCGACGACCCGATCGCTAACTATCTCGTCGAATTCTTCGCTGCAGAGAACCTCTTCATCCCGTTTCCGGCAGTCATGGTCAACCACCGCGGACCCGGTTTCTTGAATACCGTTCACTCCTACAACCGCGCCCTCAACGACATCTTCGAAGACGACGCAATCAACGAAAAACAGGTCGCGGAGTGCTCCATCGACGTGCTGCCGGAGCCGTTGCAGACCTTCCTGCTCTTCACTGCTGGTCCCGCCGGTGCCTGCGGCGATCTCGAACTCGAGTTGGCGACGCCTGACACAACGTGGAATGCGACGGTGCCCGTGGTCGTGTCACGGTTCGGCCACCATCCGGTCAAGGTGCGCGAAGTCTTTCCCGACCTCCCCGCCGACGGCACGGGCGTCCTCAAGGTGCGCCAGCCGCCACAGCCGATGTTCTACGGTCGGATGCTCTGCGGCCACCTCGACGCTGAGGGTCGCTTCACGGCGAATCACAGCTACTACGACAGCTCAACGGTCGAGGAGTACTGGGACGACGCCCGTGACTCATATCGGACCTACCCCTACCTTCCGGGTATCGACAACCGCATCCGCATGTATCCGACGATGTCGCCATCGACGTTGACGATCAGTGCTTCTCTACGCGGCGCGGATGGCATCGAGATCGCTCAGATTCCCGCTGGCGAAGTCACGAGCCCCGGAACATCGTTTCTCGACGTGTCGATCGATTCTCTTGCAGAATCAGCCGGAATCGATCCTGCAGACGTGCGGACTTTCACCCTGTACGCCTCCGGCGAGAAGGTCCCGACACGCATCAACCACCAACTGATTCACAGCACCGGCGGGCTCGAGAGCTCAATCAACGTCTCGATGATCAACCCCAATGTGTATCAACCGTCGGGCAAGACCGGGCTCACCTGGGGCCAGTTCCCCGTAGGCGGCCCGCTGCATTCCCGACTTGGCATCGTGGTCAATGATCCGACCGGTGAACCCGTTCCTGTCGAGGTCACGTTCTACGGCGAAGATGGCGAACTGGGGACTGAGAAGCGCACGCTCGTCCCTGGCGACGCCGTCATCTTCGACTCTCTGGACTTCGAGACGCGCAACGGTGAGATGGACTACCTCTGGTTCTATGCCCGTTCGCCACGAGCCGACATCAGCGCATTGGTCGCGTCGCTCGATACGACCACGGGTTCGTGTACCGGCGAGCATTCGTTCTAACCGTCGAATCCGATCGTCGCAATGAGAAGAACTCGCACGGCTTGCATGTTCTGAGCGAGGTCAGGACGAAACAGCCATCGCTCGACTTCTTCTGGGTTTGTAACCACATCGACGCCATCGCTCCGAATCCATTTTTCGGCGATCCCGTTCACTTTCTCGATGACGCCGCCCTCGTTGACGACGTCTCGGGTCGTGTCGTCTGTCGTCCGCAACGGCGCTTCGGGCACAGTTGTTGCCCGCTTCACCCGAGTAAACCAACACGAGTAAACCAACAGCGTCACTCCGAAGTGCGCGTCAGCAACGGGAACTACGCCCTAGCGAACCGCATGTTCACCCCTGGGGTTTGCTGGTTCCGCGCTCATCGTCACCGGTGTGATGATGCGGTCTGTCACATGGCTGCGTGCGCCGCTCACCGCCCGGAGGCGGCCGGGGGTTGGCAGGTCGGGCACCAGTAGGTGCTGCGGGCGGTGTGTTCGCCGGCTGGCGAGAACGACACCGAGTTGTCGCAACGGCGGCAGGCAAAGCGGTGGCGGCCGTAGACGTGCATGCGCTCAGGTGCGCCTCGTGCGGTCGTCGACCGGTAGGGCGTGTCGCGGTTCGCGACGAGTTGGCGGTGGGCGATCGACCAGAGCTTGGTGAGTTGCTCGTCGCTGACATCGGCGACGAGCGTGAACGGGTGCAGCCCGGCGACGAAGAGCGATTCACTCTTGAACACATTGCCGACACCTGCTCCGACCTGCTGGTCGAGAAGGATCTCTGCGAGCGTCGTGGAATCGGTCGAACGGGCACGGCTGCGCTGCACGACGACATCGAGGTCGGCGCCGTCGTCACTCAGGTCGGGGCCGAGGCGGTCGGCCGGTGCGGTTCCCGATCCGGAGATGTGCGTCGAGATGTCGGGTGCTGCGAAACAGAGCGCACGGCCAGCTGCGGTCTCGATCACGATGCGCAGCTGCGGTGACTTCGGTACCGCCCGGTCCAGCGTGGCCGTCCGCCAGGAACCCGACATGCCGAGATGGGTGTGGAGCACCAGCTTGCGGTCGAATTCGATCAGCAGATACTTGCCGACGGCATCGACGCTGTGGATCGTGTCGCCCACTCGTGGCCGATAGCCGCGCAGCTTCTTGAACCAGAGATCGGTCACGATCTGGCCCTCGAGGACCGGAGTCAGGACCTCCGCAGCCCGGCGCAATGTGTCACCCTCAGGCACACGCCCCACGCTACCGACGCCAGTCCCACCCCTCCCCGTCCCGCCGGCCCCGTCCCTCCCCGCCGATCCCATCCCTCCCCGCCGATCCCATCCCGTTTGCGTGCACCAAACTGCACGCGCCGCGTACATCCAGGTGTACGCAAACGGGGTTGTCCCCCGGCGTGGGTGGTTGGTGCGTGTGACCCGGTGACCGACCACAGGAGCAGATCACGTGAACACGACCACGGCAATGCCGGGCGTCCCGAGCAACGAACTCGAGCCCGCCGTCCGACTCCACTGCGAGCCCGACACCCCGCCCGAGCCACTACCGCACCCGGACCCCGGTCCCGGCCCAGGCGACCCACTCCCCCCGCCCGACCCGTCGCAGCCACGACCCGAACCAGCGGGACCCGACGCCGCTCCTATAGACGACGTTGCCGACCGACCGGCCGCGGCCCGCTTGCTGAGTCAGGCGACGTTCGGCCCCACGATGGTCGAGATCGATGCGCTCGTCGACCTCGGCAGCGTGTCGACCTGGATCGAACGACAGATCGCGCAACCGATCTCGCGCACCCTGCCGTATGTCAGGGCCAACGGAAACGGGAGCCTCGGCACGATTCGGCACCACATCTGGTGGAAGAACGCCATCGAAGGCCCTGATCAGCTCCGCCAGCGCGTCGCCTTTGCGCTGAGCGAGATCTTCGTCGTCTCGGATCGTGACTACGAGATCAGCAACGCGCAGTACGGCATCAGCGGTTACTACGACATGCTCGCCGAACTCGCCTTCGGAGATTTCCGCACGCTGCTCGAACGGGTGACGCTGCATCCGATCATGGGCATTTATCTGTCGATGCTGCGCAACGAAAAGGCCGATCCCGCGCGCAACATCCGGCCCGACGAGAACTTCGCGCGCGAGGTGCTGCAGCTGTTCACGATCGGCCTGTACGAGTTGGCGCCCGACGGCACCGTTCGTGTGAACGCGCAGGGCGAACCGGTACCCACCTACGACCAGGAGACCATCGAGCAGTTCGCCAAGGTGTTCACCGGGTGGAACCTGTCCGACGCCGGCGACGTCTGGGTGTCGAACGACCTGACCAAGTTCGACAAAGAAGATCCGATGGTTCCCCTCGAGCAGTACCACGACCGCTCAGCGAAGGTGCTGCTCGGCGGGACCCGCCTGCCGGCCGGCCAGGACGCACGCACCGACCTCGAAGCGGCGCTCGACAACATCGTCGCCCATCAAAATGTCGGTCCCTTCGTCGCGCGCTCGCTGATCCAACGACTCGTCACCAGCAACCCGACGCCGGCATACATCGCTCGGGTCGGCGCAGCCTTCGACGATGACGGCAGCGGCAGGCGCGGCAACCTCGGCGCCGTCGTCACCGCGATCCTCACCGACCCCGAAGCACGATCCGGCCAGGTCACGGTGCCCGACCGATTCGGCAAGGTGATCGAACCGATGATCCGCCTGACCCGGGTGTGGCGGGCGTTCGATGCCAGCCCCGGCAGGGACACGGGCATCTACCGACCCAAGGCCAAGGCACTTCTCCAGCTTGACGACATCATCGGGCAGGGTCCGCTCGAGTCGCCGTCGGTCTTCAACTTCTTCTCCCCCGGTCACAAGCTGCGACCGGGCGGCGACATGCTCGCACCCGAAGCACAGTTGCTGTCCGAGATCGGCGTCGCGTCGATGAACAACCTGCTGCACCTGCAGATCTACTCCGGCAACTCTCGTGTCGATGCCGGCGTCAACGTCGTGCACATCGACATCGAACGAGAGGTTCGGCTGGCCGGCAACGGGCGTGCCCTCGCCGAACATCTCGATCTGCTGCTCTGCTCCGGCGCGCTTCCCGACGACTTCCTCGAAGCGATCGCGGTGCACGTCGACTCCCTGCCCGACGATGCCGACGGCTCGCTGACGAGAGCACTCGATGCGATCTTCTGCGTCGTCGGTTCCCCGTTTCACCTGGTCCAGAAATGAGCTCCGCCATGAACGACAACGACTCCACGCCACGACGGGTCACCCGACGCGGGTTCCTCCAGACAGTGGGTGCCGTGGGGGCCGGCGTCACCCTCACGGGTCTCGATCCGAGCTTTCTGACGGCCGCATCGGCACAGACCGGTGCACGCAGCCTGGTCTGCGTCTTCCTCGCGGGAGGAGCGGACTCCCACAGCATGGTCGTCCCGCTCGATCACGCTGTCGCCGGCCAGACGCACGATGACTATGCACGCACCCGCGGTGCGTTCGCAGTCGGCGCTGCAGAGTTGCTCGGCATCGGGGACGGCTCATTCGGCCTGCATCCCGCACTGACCGGGCTGCACGCGCTGGCCGAACGCGACCGGCTGGCCACGGTGCTCAACGTCGGCCCGCTCGAACGGCCGGTCACCCGAGCCGACTACGCGGCCCGCCGATCGATGCCCCAGAGCCTGTTCGCCCACGACGCCCAGCAGAAGCTGTGGCAGACCGCCCGGGCCCGTCTGGTCAGCGACAATGGTTGGGGCGGTTCGATCGAGGCGAGCCTGGCCGCCCGATCTGCGACCGACGGTGTCGCTCCGGCGTTCTCCCTCAATGGTTCGAACATCTGGCAGGACGGCGCAGCTTCGCGCTACACCCAGCTCTCCCCGACGGTGCGTGTCGAGCAACTCCTCGGCCACGACGCCTCGCTGCGCAGCTGGATCCCGTCGTCGGAGGGTGTTGCCGACGTACTCGCGACCGCGATGTCGAGCGCTGCTGCGTCGACGAGCCCGTTCGACGAGGAGATGGCGGCCACGCTGCGACGTTCGATCGTCGCCACCGAGCAGCTTCGCACCGCTACGACGGCATCGGAAGAGAACGACGTCGGCATGGACGACGTGGGCGGCAACAAGCTCGGGTTGCAGCTGCGGACCGTCGCTCGACTGATCAAGAATCGGGGGCAACTGGGCATGGACCGCCAGGTGTTCTTCGTCCGGATGGGCGGATGGGACACACATCGCATCCAACAGCAGCTCCTCCCCCGTCTGCTCGGCGAACTCGACACAGCGCTCACGTCGTTCCACATTGCGCTCGACGAGCTCGGCGTGTCCGAGTCGGTCACCACGTTCACCGCATCGGACTTCGGTCGAACCCTCACGGCCAACGGCGACGGCACTGATCACGGTTGGGGTGGCAACGCCTTCGTGATGGGCGGCGCTGTCCGCCCGGGCACCTATGGCACCGCACCGCACCTGGCCACGTCGAACAATCCCGACGATGTGGGTGACCGCAACGGCAACTTCGCCGGCCGCCTGATCCCGACGACGTCGGTCAGTCAGTACGGCGCGACGTTGGCTGCATGGATGGGCCTCGGACCGGACCAACTCGCTCAGGCCTTCCCGGAGCTGGCCAACTTCGGCCAGCGCAACCTCGGTTTCATGGCCTGACCGGTCACCCGGATGTCGTCACCCGGAACTCGGGGCACCTGTCACCTGGGCACCCGTCAGCCCCTCGACGGCCACTCGTCAGTCGGAGCGGCGGACGTCGATGACGTAGGTGTCGACACTGCTGCCGGTGCCCCAGTCGGTCGAGAAGGCAACCCGGTCGCCGGACGGGCTGACCGACACGAAGGTCGATGACCAGTAGCCGAGCGCTGTCGTCGTGCGATTGTGGGCGAGCCGGGTGATCAGCGGGTCGTTTGCGTCCAGATCGACCAGGACGACCTCGCCGTCGTAGGCAACCCAGTCCTCAGCGTCCGCGAAGTCCGTTGCGTCGGGTTGCGTCGGCGCTTCGGTCGAGAAGGCGACGACCTGACCCGATGCCGACACCGTCATGCCGTTGGTGATGCTGTTCGAATCCGGACCCGGCTCGACGATGGCGCGACCCTCACCCGTGGCAAGGTCGATCGCGATCAGCGAGCCGGCGAGATCACCACCGAAGGAGGGGCCGATCGCGATGTCCGCGCCATTGGCGTCCTGCGCCGTGGTGCTGAGCGGATCGATCTCCAGGCCGGTCGGCTGGAGGTCGGCATCGAGCACCGAGCCGAGGCGGCCGTCTGTCGGGAACACGAATCGGTCGCCCGATGCAGCGACGCGCGGTGCCTGCGTGAACAGATCCGGGTTCTGCTCACCCGGCACCGTGACGACGGTGTCGGTACCGAATCGGTAGGCGAGCAGCGAGTCGCCGCTCGAGGACAGGCAGGCGAGCGCCAGCACGTCGCCGTCGAGGGAGAGGCCGGCGCCGCCCACTGCGGTCGCGAGTTGGTCGCACTCGTCGAAGGTGCGTACGACATCGGCTGAGTCGGTCGAGACGTCGAATCGGACGAGGTCCAGACCATCGACGTAGATCAAGACGTTCGGCTCGGTGGGGCTCCATGCGACTTCTTCGATGTCGGTCGGTGCGATGTCGATGACGACCGAGTCGCCCGTCGTCAGATCGAGCACACGGTGCTCGGCGCCACCCGGGTCGGAGGTCGTCCGGTAGAGCAGGAGCTTGGTCTCGTCGGCGTTGAAGGCCGAGGTCAGGGTGGTCAGCGCCACGACGTACTCCCCCGGGGCACTGTCGGTCAGTCTGGTGATCGGCTGCCCGAACGCCGGGTCGATCACCGTCTCACCGACCTCTGGCTGGTCGAGGGCGACCGGTACCCGGATGTCCAGATCGCGCACTGGTGGCAGGGTCGAACCAGTCGAGCCCGCCGGCTCGGTGGTCGTCCGCGCCGGATCCGACGTGCCGGCCGGATCCGAAGCGAGCGACGGGATCGAGTCGATCGTCGGTGACGGACCGGACACGATCGATTCGTCGGCTGGGCGAGCCGCCCACACCACAGCGCCGGCTGCGACGGCCAGCAGCGCGACGCCGGCCACGAGTGGCGAACGGCGTCGGGTCGGTCGGAAGGGTTCGATGTCGATGGCCTCGACGCCGACCTGCAGGTCACGCGTGGCTGCACCGATCACGTCGTCGATCGATCGTTTCGGATTCCCGCCCGGTGTCGTGTTCACGATCCGTCTCCTCGGTGGTGGTTCTCATTCGGCGTGTCAGTCGCCCGTGGGTCGTGAGCATCGAGGGACTCGGCGAGCGCAGCGCGTCCACGCTTGAGATGGGTCTTCACGGTCTCCTCACCGCAGGCGAGGATGGTCGCGATCTGGGCAATCGACCGATCCTCCCAGTAGAAGAGCGCGACGGCCTGCGCCTGTCGTACCGGCAGTCGGCGGATCGCCGCCCACACCTCACCGGCCGCGTCGTCGGCGCCGCCGTGCATCGCCGGTTGCTGCCTCCGGCCGCCCAATCGCGCCATTGCCTTGGCTTCGGACGTGACCCGCCGGAACCGGGAGCGAGACTTGTTGACCAGTACCCGTCGCACCCATGCACCGGGGTCGTCGAAGTGCTGCACGTCGTGCCAGCGACGATGCGCTTCGGTCAGCGCCTCCTGGCACAGGTCCTCGGCGACGTTGCGTGACCCGGTCAGGACGATGGCGAGGCCGACGAGCGAGCGATAGTCGTTGCGGTAGTAGCTGTCGAAGTCGACGCCGATGGACACATTGTCAGCCACCGCTGACCTCCGTGGCGCGACACCGGGAGCGAACGACTGGGGTGCGACCGACGGCGCGGAGGAGAGCGTCAGAGTGCCCACGCAGGTCACACGCAGCAGGCGCCGACCGCGGGGGACACGGTTCTGCGACACATCGCATCGGTGAAGACGACTGCGCGCCGCTGTCCGATGCCAGGACCTCGACGCCACTGTTGGTCGGCCAGCATTCGGTCACAGCCTGATGGTACGGATTTCTCGCCACTGTTCTCGTCGGCGCGCTCCCGACGTGCCCCGGACAGGGGATGTCCTCGGCCTCGGTCCGCCTTCTCCGCTTGTCCGGACTCGGCGCCGCCTACGAGCAGGCATGGGCAGAGTGGGCCACCGACGACGACTCAGGTGATTGGGAAACAGTCGTCGACGACGGCGTCGCCGGATGAGAAGAGGCGAGATCCGCATGGTCGACCTCGACCCCTTGCGCGGAGCCGAAACCAACAAGTACCGCCCGGCGGTCATCGTGAGCAACGACGGGGCAAACACGACCGCCGAGCGCATCGGGCGGGGTGTGATCACCGTCGTGCCGGTGACCTCGAACACCGCCAACATCTACCCGTTCCAGGTGCTGCTCACCGCAGACTCCACGGGGCTGCAACGCGACTCGAAAGCTCAAGCGGAACAAGTTCGATCGGTCGATGTCGAGCGCATCGGCGCGCTCGTCGGCGCGCTTGATGGCGAACTTCGTGGCGACCTCGAAGAAGCACTACGACTTCACCTGGAGCTCTGATCGTCGACCACCCGTCTGCACGATCTGGAGCGGGTCGGCTCGATCGTACGTGCCGTACTGCTCGGTCTGATCGAGCGTTCTCGACCGTCGTTACGAGCGGCCCCCTCAGTGTCGCGTTCAGGCGGTTCGAGAATTCATCCCCAGATTCCACGCCTGGTGAAGCCCAGCCCGACGAAGAGACGTTCAGAGGCGCTGTTCCCGTCAGTTATCGTCGCTCCGACTTCAGTGATCTCTTGGCCAGCGAGCGAATTGAGAAGAGCAATCACGGCTTCTCGACCGATGCCGTTTCGTTTGCGATCAGAGGCGACGACAACAGGATCGACATAGTGCACGGCGTCAACGATCACGACACACGCCAGGGCGATGATTCTCTCCCGCTCGACCACCACGAGGGAGTGTTGCCGCAAGGCATACGCCAGGTAGTGGTCGATTGCTTCGAGTGCGTCATCGAAGGTCTCGCCCTCGTCGTCGATGGTGTCTTGATAGCCGTCGAGCATCAACGCTGCGAGAGCCTCTCTGTCGCTGTCCAGCACCCGTCGAGTGTGCAATCTCTCAGAGCTTGATGTCACCGGGATCGGCGACACGCGGTATTCGCTTCGGGTTCGCTCGGGTCGTTCCGTTCTGCTCATGGATGAGCCGACCAGGTCGAGTGACAGTCGCATCTCCGGCACCTCGATTCCGAGTACCTCTTGGCGGCGATCAACGTTGTCATCGATCCAGCCATGCGCAGAGTAGAACCGACGCGCCCGCTGGTTATCGGGATGGACCCATAGCACCGCCGACACGAACCCGCTCTTTCGCAGTGAGCTGAGGGCCTCGTTGATCAGAGCTGAACCCGCACCGGTACCCCAGTGATCAGGATCCACGTTGATGGCATACAACTCTCCGAGGTCGAGGCGCTCCTCGACACCCGCGCTCCCGACGAGTGCGAATCCAATCACCTCGTCATCGACAGTCGCCACCAAGCGCGACCCTCGCGGACTCGGCGGGCTTTCGAGACTCGTTCGCCACAACGAAGCACGCTCGGACTCAGACAGCGAACCCAGGTACTCGTCCGGCATCAGACCGCCTGAGTATGCGGCTCTCCATGCCCGCACGTGAACGCGTCCCAACCGATCAGCATCACCTACCCCCGGGATTCGGATCTCGAGGCTCACGGCGTCGACCGTAGTCTCAAATCCATAGCTGACGCCCAAGCATATTGACGTCTCGACAAGCACCAGGAGGCACGCAGATCTGTCAGCGGAGACGCCTGCCGTTCGATCGCAGAGTTACATCGCTGAACCGCGCGTTTACGAGCGGGCTTGCCCGATCCGATGTGCCGTACCTGAGTGCGGATCATCAATCGCCCAGGGCTCGATCTACTGGTACTGGAGTCAGGTGGCGAGGTGGCAGCAACCACGTACCTGAATGTGATTCCGAACCTGACCCGCTCGGCGAGACCGTATGCCGTCATCGAGAACGTCGTCGTCGACAAGGCGCTGCGTGGAACTGGGCTCGGCCGACAGATTATGGATGCGACACTCGCTCGGGCCTGGGAGGCTGGTTGCTACAAGGCAATGCTGCTGACCGGATCGAGCAATCCGAACACGCATGCCTTCTACAGCGCATCGGGCTTCTCGGCAGACGAAAAGTCTGCTTATCTGGCTCGCCCGTGACCGAGCCGACGAACGCCTTGAGGGCGTGACCCGAACAATCTCGTGCACCTGGCCGAGCACAGTCGTGCCGTTCTTTCTCGGCTGGCGTGATCGGGGGAGACCGATCTTCTGCGCTGCAGGTCAGATCGGGAACGTGACTCGTTCTCGGAGCCAGGCTGCGAATGCTGTCTCGTCGACGTCGCGTGCGGCGACGGCGAACATCGTGTCGACCGTGTCGTCGGTGTCGGGTTGGCCATCGTTCCAAGATCCGTTGTTGAGATCGATGAACAACACGAGACACGCCCAAGCTGCTCGTTTGTTGCCATCAGGCAGCGGGTGGTTCCAGGCGATCCGACAGGCGAGGACCGCAGCCTTGTCGTAGACGTCTGGGTAGAAGTCGACGTCGTCGAAGCCGGCCTGGGGCGCATGGAGCGCCGAGTCGGCGAGGTCGACTCGGCTGGCGTTGATCAGTGTTGTGGCGTCGAGTCCGGTGACGAGTTCGGACAGGAACCAGAACTCAGCGAGGCTGATGTAGCGGGTCACTTGGCCAGTCGGTCAAGGATCTCGCGATCGCGTTCGAGAAGCTTCTTGGCGCGCGAAGTGAAGTCGTCGTCGGCGCGAACCCGCTCGATCTCGGCGGCGAGGGAGTCGATGATGAGTTGGTTGACGCTGCCGCCCCGGACGCGGGCTACGGCCTCTGCGTCGTCGGCAAGGTCATCGGGAAGTCGAACCGTCGTCTGCTTCGGCATGACATCATGATATCACGATGCGGACCGATCGATATCGACAACGCCAACACCCTCACCAGGGAGCGAAAGAACCGGCATTTCTTCGCACCACGGTCCGCACATATCGCCGCGGAGATCCTCAGCCGTGCCTCCGCCACCGCTCGTCACTCGTGGCGGTCCCTGGCCGCTCTGCGTCGCTGAGTGGGACAACTTACGACCACTTGGGACAAGTTGTCGTCACAGCGGGACAGGTAGGGCCACAGAGACGAGCTTGTCAGTCGCTCATCACTACTGATGAGCGCCGGTCAGCGTGTCCCAGGTTCCTGATCGGGACTGAGCCGTAGACGTCGCTGTTGATACCGAGCGCGACGGAAGCGCCCCTACCGAACCGGTCCGGCCGCCCGCTCACCGATGCGCATCCGCGACCAAGCAGAAGGGTCGGCCCGGTCGTTCCGGGTCAGGCGGTGAGGAGTGCGGCGGGGATGATGGCGATGCCGTCGGGGCGCCGGTAGGCGTCGGTGCCCGTGGTGATCACGGCAGCGTCGAGCAGGTCCGGTCCGATGGTGGTTTCGAGCCATTTGAGGTGGCGGAGGTCGCGGTCGTCGATGGTTGCGGTGAGTTTGACCTCTATTGCGAGGACTCGTCCGTCGTCCCGTTCGACAATGAGGTCGATCTCGTGTTCGCCGCCTCGGGTTCGAAGATGTCGGACGCGGGCTTCGTTTGCCTGGGCGTAGGTGCGAACGGAGAGCGTCACCAGGGACTCAAACAGCGCTCCGAGCAGGGTTCCGTCGCGGGGGATTGGCGGTCCACTGCTGTGTCCGTCGAGGAGGGCGTCGACACCGACGCCCAGGAGGCGGGCGGCGAGCGCCGGGTCGGCGAGCTGGTGCACGGGTGAGGAGGCGAGGCGGCGGAGGTGATTCCGGCTCGGAATCCAGGCGGGAACTTCCTCGATCATCCAGAGTTGTTCGAGGGTGGCGCGGTAGGGGCCGGTCGTTGTCTTGGCGGGTTTGTCGTTCTCGCCTGCTGAGGATGCGTCTCGGATTGTTTCGTAGGAGGCGGTGGTCGAGGTGGCTGCGGCGTAGGCGGTCATCCACCGGCGGAGGGCTGTGGGGTTGCGGACGCGCAGGCCGGCTTCGGCGAAGTCGTGTTCGACGATGCGGTCGAGGTAGCCGTCGAGTTGTGAGCGCAGGACGCGGCCGGTGCTTGCTCTGATCGCGGGGAAGCCCGAGGCGACGAGTTCGTCGGTGTAGGTGGCGAGGTCGACGGTGGTCGAGCCCTCGATTGGTGGTCGTTGTCCGGACAGCAGGCTTGCAAGACTGACCGATGGTTCGGTGAGGGCTCGCTCGGCGAGTGACATCGGGCGCATACGGACGGTCACGATGCGTCCGGCTCCTGAGTGTTTCGGAGCGTTGGAGGGCGACGCCGATCCGGTGAGGAGGAAGCGTGCCGGGGATGGGTTGTCGTCGACAGCTCGTCGTACGAGGTCCCACGAAGCGGGAAAGCGCTGCCATTCATCGACCAGCACGGGTGGTTTGCCGGCGATCAGGCGATCGGGGGCAGCACGGAAGACCTCGAGTTGGCCCGGGTCGTCGAGTCGATGCACCGTTGCTGCCCGTTGCATCGCCGTCTCGGTCTTTCCGACGGCTTTGGGCCCCTCCAAGGCAATTGCAGGAAGGCCGTGGAGGAGCTCATCGATTTCGTGGTCAACAATCCGTGGTCGGTACACCATCGCACGTGAACACTACCGTATGGACGCCAACGAGACTACGAAATGGACAGATGAAAGCATACCGTTTGGACGTAGGCCGGTGCGGGACAACTCAAATCGCGCTCATCACTACATCGAGCGGGCGGCGTTGTCGAAGCGGGTGTACTGGCCGAGAAAGACCAACCGCTTCGTGCCGATCGGACCGGCGCGGTGCTTCGACACGATGACCTCGGCCGAACCCTTGTCGGGTGACTCGGGGTTGTAGACCTCGTCGCGATACAGGAACATCACGACGTCGGCATCCTGCTCCAAAGAACCACTTTCCCGAAGGTCGGCGAGCATCGGCCGCTTGTCCGAACGGGCCTCCAAGTTACGGCTGAGCTGGGAGAGCGCCACGATCGGCACCTCGAGCTCACGGGCCAGCACCTTCAGATTTCGACTGATCTCGGACACCTCGAGCTGGCGGTTCTCGGATCGCCCCGACCCCGACATGAGCTGCAGGTAGTCGATCAGAATCAGCGACAGGCCCCCGTGCTGGGCCTTGATGCGCCGAGCCTTCGCCCGGATCTCCATCACCGTCACCTGCGGGTTGTCGTCGAGGAACAGCGGTACTTCGAGCCGGCCGACAGCGAGGCCGATCTTGGACCAGTCGCTCTCAGTCAACTTGCCGGTGCGCAGCTTGGTCGAATCGACCTTGGCCTCGGACGACAGAATTCTCTGGGTCAACTCCGAGTGCCCCATCTCGAGCGAGAACACCAACGCCGGCTTCGCTTCGTTCTTCGCGATGTGCGTCGCCAGACCCAATCCGAACGCAGTGTTGTGCAAGAAGAAGTCGGCAGCCACGAAGTTGTGCAGTCCCGGCACCGTGAAGTCGATGACTCGATCGACGCCCAGCGGATCGATCGAAGTCACCTTCTCCCAAAGCACGTCGGGTGACGACCACCAACGAAGCTGCTCATCATCGAGCAGCTCAGCAAGCTCGGCCACCGTCGACCGACGGAGCTTCCCCTTCCGAGACGCATGCCAGTTGTGACTCGGTGTCCTGCCGGCGCGACGGTTGATCTCAGCCCAAGACAGGTCGCCCTTGGCTTTGTGAATGTCATCCCACACAGCAGCCGGGATGTAGTCCGGTGCTTCGTCATGGCGCAGCGCAATCAGCGAGCGCTGCCGCACGGCATCGACAGCGACGTCCTGACCGAGAATGCCGATCGTGTCGGCGAACTTCAGCAGTGATGCCGAGTCCGTAATCTCGATCTCGTAGGCGAGGTTTCGACCGCCGTTGTACTTGATCTGCCGCTCACGCAGCTTCACCCGAAGACCGAATCGACGCATCAGGTGAGCAACACCGTCGACGAGCTCTTTGGACACGGACGAGTACCCGATCCTGGCGTAGCCAGCCTCGGCGACCCAGGCGGTGCCGTCTGTTGCGAAGAGGCGATTCAGGAAACGGATCAACGACGACTTCGGCAGCCTGAAGATTGCCTCGGGAACAGTCTTCGCGTGTGCTCCGATGTCCCACATGCCGTGGCTGCGAAGCAGCTCAGTCACGGGGTTCGCTGCCCCACCGCGGTATCCGGACGAGAAGCGCCACGTGGTGGCGTTGCCAGCGGGGCCGGCATTCTTGAGGCCGGTCCCGAGCACTTGCGCAGCATCGTCCGCAACCGCTCGAACCGCGTCGAGTTCGGTCGTCAGCGTTGGGCTCGTGTGGCCCGGCGCAACACATCCGTCGCTCAACATCAAAGCGAGCACGTCGATGTGTGCGGCGGGCAGGTCATCGGTGCCGAAGACTCCGATCTCGGACGGGACCGCAACACTGTCGCCGACCGCCATGTCTTCGAGGCGCGTCCAACCGTTTGGTGTCAGGAACGGGTGAGTCGCCGTCGTGACCACTTCTCGGCCTGAGCGGGTGCGAACTCGGAACACCGGCTTGACGCCATCGTCGAGGCAGGCCGACACATCGGCAGTCGTGACGCGACCATCGGCATCGAGGGCATGCATTTGCAGTCGCCCGCGAGCGGTTGCCCGGTCCATCAACTCCGACGCCGTGACAACATCGCCCGATTCCAGGTCGACCATCGGCGTGTACCACGCCACGCACTTGCCCATCGCCGGCCGGGCGCCGACGATGTTCAGCGTGCTCGGCTGCAACCCCGACAGCAGCTCGTCGAGATCGTCGTAGCCGGTCGCCGCGCCCGTGATCGTGTCACCCCGCTCGAAGCTCGCTTCGAGCTCGTCCATCGTGGCATTGAGCAGCTCGCCGATCTCGCGCGTCGAGTCGACCACCTTGTCCTCGGCGACTTCGAACATCTTCGACTCGGCCATGTCCACGGCCTTGGCAACATCGTCCGGCTCGCTGAAGGCCAGGTCCGTGATCTCGCCCGCGGTGTGGATCAGCCGACGCAGCAGCGCCGTGTCCATCACGATGCGGGCGTAGTGCTCGGCACCCGACACCGACGGGGTCGCATTCTGCAGCTCGTTCAGTCGCTCGATCCCCCCGAGCTCATCGAGCAGATTGTGGCGTCGGAGTTCATCGGCCACAGTGACGACATCGACCGGACCCGACGACGAATACAGCGAACGAATCGCATCGAACATGTGCTGGTGAGCAGGGCTGTAGAAGTCACGGACCGCCAGCCCGGCCTCGCCCACGATGCCGATTGCATCGCGCGACAACAGCAGCGCCCCGAGCACCGACTCCTCCGCCTGAAGGTTGTGGGGAGGGACCCGACCCGAGCCCCCACCTGATCGAGGTGGCGCGCCCCCGCCGAACTGGCCGTACTCGACATCGTTGCTCATGGTCGTCCCATTCTTCCTGGTTCTCGCTGTGTGGGGCTAGGGGAACAACCCTGGGAGTTGTCTGTGGACAACCTGTTCCCGTCTGTGGATGACGAGCCTGTGGACAGTGTGTGGAAAAGCAAAGGGCGCGCCCCACCGTCTCGGCGGGACACGCCCTCGGCATGTCGATCGTTCGCGCGCCACAGCCTGGGCTGCGGAGCGCGAGTCAGAACCCGACGAGCGGGTTCACTCGGCCGCGACCACCTCGAGGGTGATCGGGAACGACACGTCGCTGTGCAGCGACGCCGTGACCGTGTGCTGACCAACGGTCTTGATGTTGTGATCAGCCTCGATTGCCTTGCGGTCGATCTCGATGTCGGTCTGCTCTTTGACCGCCTCGACGATCTCGGTGGCACTGATCGAACCGAAGAGCTTGCCTTCGCCCGACGCCTTTGCCGACACCGTGATGGTCTGCGGCACCAGGGTGCTCGCGATCGCCGTGGCAGCTTCGCGGGCGCTCTGGTCCTTCTGGTTGCGAGACGAGCGCATCTTGGCTGCCTGGTCCATTGCACCGTCGGTTGCCTTGATGGCGTGACCCTTCGGGAACAGGAAATTGCGGGCGTAGCCGTCGGCGACATCGACGATGTCGCCGCGCTGGCCGAGGCCATCGACCTTGCTGCGGAGAATGACGTTCATGTTGCTCAGGCCTCCGTCTCGGTGCTGGTCTCGGACGACTCAGTCGACTCGGTGGTCTCGCTGACATCGGTCGTGACCGACGTGTCGATCGCCTCGATCGTCTCGTCACCGGTATTCTCGGTGTTGTCGTCACGACCCTCATCGCGATCGTCGCGGCCGCGGCCACGATCATCACGGTCACGCCGGCCACCGGTACGCGTCGAGGCGACACGGGTGGCGTAGGGCAGCAACGCCATCTCGCGTGCGATCTTGATCGCGTTCGCGACTTCGCGCTGCTGCTGCAGGTCGTTGCCCGCCACACGACGGTTCTTGATCTTGGAGCGGTCGCTCATGAAGCGACGGAGGAGATCGACGTCCTTGTAGTCGATGTACTCGACCTTGTCGATGACGAGGACGCTGGTCTTCTTCTTGAACTTGCGGGGGTTGGCGTCTCGCGCCGACCGGGCCTTGTTCTTCTTGCTGGCCATGGTTGATACCTGGATGTTTCTCTTGGAAAAATGATGTTCGAATGAATGATGTCAGCGCGAGCCGACGCGTCTCAGAACGGCTCTTCTTCGCCGTACACGGGATCGGGTGCTGCCTTGGCTGCACCACCGCCGCCGCTGTTGCCGCCTCCGCCGCTGAAACCGCCGCCATCGGCTGAGTCACGGGAGATGCGCTCGATCTGCGCCTGAGCCCAACGAAGGCTCGGACCGAGATCGTCAGCGATCACTTCGGTGATGTTGCGCTTCTCGCCCTCTCGGGTCTCGTACGAGCGTTGCTCGAGTCGACCGGTGACGACGACGCGGTTGCCCTTGTTCAGACTGGCCGCGGCGTTCTCACCGAGATCCGCCCAGGCAACGACGTTGAAGAAGGAAACCTGCTCCTGCCATTCGTTGTTGACCATGTAGCGGCGATTGACCGCGAGGCCGAAACTGGCGACTCCACGGCCCCCCGTGGTGTAACGCAGCTCAGGATCCTTGGTCAGGTTTCCGACGAGTGTGACGGTGTTGTCGTTTGCCATGTGATTCCCCAATCAGCTTTCTGTGGCGTGTCCGGCGGGACCGAGTCAGGCAGCTTCCACGGCGATGCCGCGGCGTGCTGCTTCTTCTTCGGGCAGACGGATGAGCTTGTGGCGAACGACGTCGTCCGCGAGGCGCAGTTGGCGCTCCAGTTCGTCGAGAGCGCCCGGCGCAGCAACGAGCTGAGCAACGAGGTAGTAGCCCGACGGCTTCTTGTTGATCGGGTAGGCGAACTGACGCTTGCCCCACCAATCGATCTTGTCGTGCAGCTGGCCGTCGACCTTGTCGATGCCGTCGCTGATCGTCTTCATCCAAGACTGAGCCTTGGGGTCGTCGACGTCGCCGTCGATGATGACCATCATTTCGTACGCACGTTTCATGCGGTGTTGTGCTCCCTTCGGATCCCACGTTCACGGTGTCCGAGCGTGAAGAGATGGGGAGCCCCGTATCGGGGCAGGGTATGTAATGGACCCGGCAATGCTACCGGCCCGCCCCGCTTCGCGCGCCGGGCCGGCGCCGGCTGCGATCTCGGTCGCTTGAGCGCTCGGTCGGCTCACGTGTCCCACAGTAGAGGACCCATGCTCACAGAGTTGACCGAATCAGTCACCGGTGAGCGCGCGTGCATCGACCGATACTCCGTCATCGGTTGCAGATCAATCTGCGGACGACGGTGTAATCTCGTACACGCGGAGTTGACGCTCCGGCGACGACAGGACCAACTCGGCTGCTGCGGCATCGAAGGGGTCGTCGCCGAAGCGCAAGAAGACATCGATGCCCAGCGCATCGAGGCGGTCCCCGAGATCGTCAGCGGTCGAACTGTTCGCCGCTCCCCAATACGTGCAGCCGTTCGCCTCACACAACCCGGGTGCGAGTGAAAGCGCGCTCCGTGACGATGCGAGACGGTCCCCGGAATCGACCCATTCATCGACAAGCGCCAGGGTCTCGCGCTGCTGACTCGCCTTGTCGAGGACTCGCGAGATACCGACAGCAGGACCTGCAATCGACGCCGCCGCGATGACTCCGGCGAGGATTCGAGCCGGGACGAGCGGCGCATTAAGGAGCACTCGACGGATTCCCCACGCGGCGCAGGGCACCGTGAGCATCAGAGGAAGCCACAGGTATCGGGTCTCCACGACGAGCAGACTGAGGCCGCCGACGTAGACCGCCACAGCGAGGACGATGTCGACGAATGGATCAGGAGCGGCTTCGCGGACCGGACGGCGTGGTCTGCGGCTCACCAACCACCACAACATCGAGACCGTCCCGAACAGGGCCGTCAGACCCATCAGACCGCCAGCCACCAACGTGACCCGAAGTGATCCGCCGACTCGACGGAGCCGATCAGCGACGGCGCTCGGTGCAGTTCCGTCGTCGCCGACGCCAACATCGACGGCGGACTCGGACGATCTCGACGTCGGCAGCGCAGCCGGGTCCTCCCAGGCCGAGATCGCGAAGTCATTCGACGGAGGGAGGAGTCCGGCCCACAGAAAGGCGTTTCCTGGAGCGCCTTGCTCCGTGATCTCCACGTGATAGGCCGCTGTCGTGGCGACCGTTGGCCTGCCGTAGCTCACGCTCAATGGAATCGCCCAGGCCGACACGACGAGAATCAGCGACGCCGCGGCGACACCGGAGAAGGCGAAGCGCGGTCGGAGGTCAGCGCGTCGAATGGTTCGTACGAGCAGCGAGATCGCGAGATGGGCGATCACGAATGGCAGCGCATACGACTTCGCAAGAAAAGCCCCACCGGCCCACAGACCGGCGACGAGACCTCGCCGAGTCGGCGTCATCATGCTGCGATCGAGCATCGTGGTCAAGTACCCCATCAACAACGCCGCCATCAGAAGATCTGGAGTGATCAGACTGATCGAGGCGTAGGCGATCAAGGGAGCTGCTCCGATGACGAGGAAATCGTCGGCAAGCGTGTCGAACCCGACGACACGCATCAGCGCCTTCAGTCGTGAGATCGCGAACAGACCGGTGGCGATCATCACCAACTGGGCCGACAACAGCAGAGGAAGCCCGAGTAGCGCACACGGAGCGAGCAGCAGTGGAAGCAGCGGCGACCAGAAGCCGTTCAAAGCCAGCCCGAATCGGCCGTTCGCCCAGTGTTCGGCGAGAGACATGTACGACACACCATCCGAGGTCGGATAGCCCTGGGCCACGGTGGGCAGCGCAGCCACACAGATGGTGAGGACGACGCCGTGAGCAGCCCAGCCGAGCAGCCTTGCGACCCGGGGGTCGAGGACCTCACCGGTCGGAGGGTCGATCCGGCGCGGGCCGCTGTCACTCCAGTCGACCGCACCCGGCGAAGAGGAAGCGGTCGAGTCCGGCATGGCGAGGTCGGTGGTCGGCGAAACCACTGAGCAAATGAGCGAGTCGCAGATCCTGATGGCAGCATAGGGGCATGAAGGGAACGGCACAGCCCCCTGCCGCTCGTCGTCTGGCCAAGGGCCTGATGCGCCGCGCGGTCGACGGCGGACTCGTCGGTCGACAGCTCGACACACACATCGTGATCTGCGGTTTCCCGCGGACCGGAACGACGTTGCTGCAGTTGCTCATCGAGTCGTGCGTCGAAGACATCTGTTCGTTCGTCGGCGAAGTCGAAGCGGGCTGGGCGTGTCGCAACGCCAACCGACGACATCGTTGGATGGTCACCAAACGACCTGACGACATCTCCGAGATCGATCGATTGCGAGACTGGTACCGAGACCATCCGGGCAGGCTCGCCGCCCTGCTGCCGATTCGTGATCCTCGTGACGTGCTCACGTCGACACATGCCGGATATCCGCCCTCGCGCGGGTACTACTGCGAACCCGAGCGTTGGAGCGCCGTCCACCGTCGAGTGCGCAACCTCGAGGGCGACGCCGACGTGACCACGTTGCGCTATGAAGACCTGGTCCGCTGTCCGCAGCAGGTCCAGGACCTTCTCGACGAACGACTCGGTCTCGAACGAATCGCACGATTCGAGGACTACGAATCATTCGCCGAAACAAAGGCCCACACTCTGCACGACATCGATCTCGGAGCTCTCGGCGGCATCAGGCCGATCGACGACCAGGCCGTGGATCGCTGGGAGCAGCCGGAACATCGCGATCGCCTCGTAGCCATGCTCCGAGTCCTGCCCGAACTCCCGGAGGCCGTGCGCCATTGGGGGTACGCATCAGATGACGGCTGGGTCGAGCGATTGGTCTCGAGATGATCGATCGCCACCGAATCACCGTCGAGGAGGTCCTCCGACGCGAATCACGGAACGGTGAACTCAAGGCCACCCTGCAGATGGTGTCCAGTGAGGTGCCCGCCCTCCGCCGGACCGCCGCAGTGCTGGTCGGCCTCGCCGTGTGTGAGGTGGCGGCCAGTGTCGTCGTCGCACTCGCTGCGAGGTCGTTGATCGGTTCCGTCCTCGCCGACCCGAGTGGCTCCGGTGAGTCCGAGGTGTCCGCGTCGGTGGTGGCGATCGCACTCCTGGCCGCCGTCGGAGCGTTCATCGCGACTCGCCAGCGTCAGATCTTCGCCCACGACGTGGTTCTGGCGTGTCGAGAACGAGGTGTGGGCCGGCTCGCCGCACGGATCAACACTGCGCCGTACGCCGATCTGTCCGCAGTCCCGATGGCGACGCTGCGCGAGATCCTCATGACCGACGTCGATCACATCTACCGATTCGGCGTCGACCTCGTGACGAAAGCCGTCGTCATCACGCTGTGGACGGTCGCGGCAAGTGCTCTGACCATCTGGTTGAGTTGGCCGATCTTCGCCGTGCTCGCCGTCGTCTCGATCTGCGCCGCACTTCTCGTCAGGCAGTCACTGCGCAAGCACGGTGGCCTCACCGACGAGCGATTCGGACATCTCGCAGAGCTTTCTCAACGGGCTCGCGAAGTCGTCGAAGTCGACCGCATCGTCCTTGCCCGCCAACTCGGTCTGGGCAATCACTTCGTCGATCGCTTCATCGAAGGTCATGGACGCTACGTCGCCGTTCTGGCCCGACAGCAGACACTGACCGCCAACCTGCGCGCCGCCCTGGTCGGGCTCAATGGAATCGCCTTCGTGATCGTGATCGTGGTCGGCGCCCTGCTGATCGATGCCGGCGAACTCGGAGTCGGAGCGCTGATCGCCGTTTCGTTCGCCATCTCGCAACTTCTCGTGTCCGTCATCGATCTGGGTGACTACGTACAACGGTCCGCTGAAACCGTCACCGCTGGACGTCGACTCGCGGCCTACTGGGACGATCCGTACGACCGAGAGCCGGCGGCCGACATCGAATCCGTAGTCGGCACCGATCCAGCGCAGCACCAGCCAACGCCGAGCGCCGGGTCCGGACCGAGCGCCGACGTCCCTGCCCGGGTGCTGACCGCCGACGGCGTGAGTTTCGGCTATCACGACCAGCCCGTCCTGCGCGGACTCGACCTCGAGATTCGTCGAGGCGAGCTCGCCTGCCTCACCGGGGCGACGGGCGCCGGCAAGAGCACCCTCGGGCTGCTCCTCACTGGCGTCCTCGAGCCCGACCGCGGAACCATCAAAGTCGACGGAACTGCAGTGCGTTCCCTGAGCCGACCGCCGCTCTACATCGGACCCAGCCCCATCTTGATCGAGGGTTCGGTCCTCGACAATCTCTTCATCGATGAGTCCGAAGTGGACCGCGTCCGCTTGGAGCGCCTCTTCTCTCACCTCGCGTCGTGGAACATGGCACTCGACGAACCCGTCGTGTCCTCGCAAGGCACCGGTCTGTCGTCCGGTCAGGCACAAACGGTAGCGCTCGCTCGAGCCTGGGTCCGCAACCCACAGATCATCGTGTTCGACGAGGCGACGTCATCGCTCGACATGCCCACCGAGGCAGCTGTGCAGAACGAGATGTTGGAGTGGGCGTCGGAACGCATCGTGCTGGCGATCTCACATCGCACATGTCCCTGGGTGCAAGAAGCCCGCCACCGTGTCCGAATGGGCACCGATGCCGACGCCTCGCTCGTCATCGACTTTACCCGGCCGTCCTCGACGGCTGCCGCCAGCACCATTCCGGAGCCCTCATGATCGACTGCATCCTTCACCTGGTCAACTACGGATGGCCCCACATCGATGGGTACACCGTGCGCACCTCGGGACTCGTCACCGCACAGCATCGCGATCTCGGCCTGGACACGAGGGTCACCACCGGGCCATTCGCCGCGTTCGTCCGTGCCGGTGATCCGGATTTCTCGACCGACGCGTGGCACGACGGCCAGCTCACAGTCGGACGAACCACCGGGTGGGAACGGCCGGGCCTCGGGCTCGCGCCGATCTCACGCGCAAGCACCGCCGACGAGCTCGTCGGCATCGCGAAGGCCACCGACGCCCAACTGATCCATGTGCATCACCCGCACTACCTCGCTGCACCCGCCCGCCTCGCTGCGGACCGCCTCGGCATCCCGATGGTGTACGAGCTGCGATGCTTCAACGGCGACTACGACCTCGATCGTCGGAACCCGTACTTCTCCCGAATCCGCGGACCGCTGTTCAACCGCCACGAGTACCGCCAAGCGCGAGCCGCTGATGCCGTCGTCACGATCTCGGACGGTCTTGCGGATCGACTCACCGGAGAAGGTGGCGTCAACGACGTCACGATCGTGCGCAACAGCGTCGACACGACCGTGTTCGTACCGGGTCAGAGCAGTACAGCTCGATCCGAAGACCGTGTCGTCGTCGGGTATGCAACGACCTTCGAGCCCATCGAGTCACTCGATGTGCTGATCGATGCGCTCGCCATCGCTCGTTCAACGCTGCGCGCGGAACTCGATCTCCATGCTGTCATCGCCGGCACCGGACGTGACGCCGACCGGATTCGTGCTCACCGCGACGCCGTGGCCGACGCTGCATGGCTCGACCTCCCGGGCTTCGTCCCCTTCAGCACGATGCCTGCCTTCCTCGACGCTCTCGATGTGTTCGTCGTGCCGCGCGGCGACGCCGCAGTCGTCCAGCACACGACGCCACTCAAACCGCTCGAGGCCCTGGCCTGCGGGGTTCCCGTGGTGTCGACCGACCTCCCCGCTCTGCACGAACTCTTCGGAGATCATCCGGCCGTCCGTTTCACCGGCACCGACGCGGCCTCGATGGCCGAAGGAATCGTCGCCGAGGCACGCGCCCGACGCCGTGCCGACCCTGCTGACCTCGACCGCGCCTGGCGCACCGAGGTCGAGAAATACCGCCCGATCTACGAAAGGCTCTCGTGATGCCACGCCCCACCAAACCCGGCGCCGAACTCTGTTGCTGCCACCAAGCCCAGTCGCCACGCCTGCTCCGCGCGGACCTCGAACCGCCACCGCACGAGCTGGTCGACGTCCACGTCCATCTCGGTGGTAGCGACAGCGGCGAGTTGTTCTACCCCCGACTCCCCGGGCAGGAATGGCTCGAGCTCGCTGAGCCGGCTCGCGTCACGACTGCCTTCGCGTTCCCGCCACTGCTCGCCCACTATCGCAAAGCCAACGAAGAGCTGGCCGCCTGGGCCGCCACGACCAACGGCGCAGTGCGACCCTTCGCCCGACTCGGTGGCACGGACATCCCATGGACCACGCATCAACTCTGGCAACTCCGTCGCAAGCTGCGCAACCGCTGGACGCAGCGTGAGGATGACATCGGCGACGACATCTCGATCTACTCCGGGATCAAACTGCTGCCACACCTCGACGGTTTGCCGAGCAACGAGGTGTTCGACCGCATCAACGCAGCGAACATTCCCATCGTCATCCACGGCGGTATCCACGTTCCACCTGCGTGGATCGAAAAGGCGATTCTGCCGCGCACGACCGGCATCGTCATCGTCGCACATCTCGGCGCGTTCCCCGCCGGTGACCGCGAACTCGAGGACGCGCTCGATCTCGCTCGTCGCCACGAGCGGGTCTACCTCGACACATCCGGGGTGTGGCTTGCTGCATTCCTCAGCCACGCAGCCGATCGCGTCGGCGACAAGCTCGTGTTCGGATCCGACGCGCCCCTCACCCATCCGCTTGTCGCCTGGCACCACCTCCGATGCGCCGTGCCTGACGACGACCTCCTGGAACGCATCGGATGGCGCACTGCGACGGAACTGTTCGACCTGTGACGAACGACGATCTGGAAGCCCCCGAAATGCTCGACTACGGCACCCTGCCCAAGGTGCTGCCCACGCAGGCCACCATGATCTTCGACGGTCACTGCGGTTTCTGTACCCGCATCGTCGGCTGGCTCGGCGCGATCGATCGGCACGACCGACTCGAATTCGCCGCGGCGCAACAGCCCGGCGTGCTCGAGCGCTTCGAGCTGACGGGGGAGGAAGCCGACGACTCTGCCTGGACCATCGGACCCGACGGCGAGCGCGTCGGCGGTGCCAGGGCCATCGCACTGGCTGTCGCCGTCGCGATCGGCAACCGTGCGCCGTACGTCCCGTGGCACATCCCACGCGGGATGTGGGTCATGGGCAAGAGCTACCGCTTCGTGGCCAACCGCCGCGACAAACTGCCCGGCACGACACCGTGGTGCAAACAGCATCCCGGGCAGTGCCGCGACCCTGCTGCCTGACTCTCAGCCGTCCGTCAGCTCCGACACGTCGTAGATCGCGTACCCGATCTCGTCGGAACGAGCGATGATGATCGCACCCGGCGGAACGGTGATGTCGCGGTTCAGCCGTACCACGAAGAGGTCGACGTGGAACTCCTGGAGTTGTTCAGAGACGGTCCCTGCGACCGGATTCGTGGTCGGTGCTCCGAGATACGTGCATCCTTCCTCGAAACATCTCGCTCCAACGACCACCAAGTCGGCCGGGAACGATGCAACTCGGCTACCGGCGAGAGGCACGGTGTCGAAGATCGCGTCGACCGACTGCTGGTATGCCGACCGTTCATCGAGGCGGAAGAGTGCCACGGACGGCCGCAACGCTGTGGTCAGTGCGACCGCGACGGTCAACGCTGCTCCGAGCGAAACGGTTCCGAGCCGACTCGTCCAGCGACGTGCGCACTGATCGAGCCCGATGCCGGCGAGAGCGACGGCCAGCAACAGCACGAAGTAGAGGTACCGCACCTCGACGACCAAGATCAGCAGTCCGCCAACATAGATCGCAGCAGCGATCGACAGGACCAACGCGCGCTGGGCCATGGTGTCGACCGCTCGGTGTTGGCGGCGATCTTCTCGAATGACGTCGGCGTCGGCACGGTCACCGTCGGGGCCACGGCGACGGCGCGACCGAAGCTGGTGCAGCGCCGCCCAGACGGCCGTGACTGTCGCTGCGATCACCGATCCTGCGGCAAGAGCGGTGCCTCGGTACGCCCGGTCCACGTTGTCGAGAGTCCGGCCGAGGCGACCCGGGCCGGCGTTCTGCGCGTCGATGCCATCTGCTGCGAGATTGGGTCGGTCCCGAGCGGTCGGCAGACGGACGGGATCCTCCCAACCCCAGAATGCAGAGGGACGGTCGGGCTCGATCAGACCGGCCCATCGGTACGGCATTCCCGGCGAACCCGGTGCCGTGACCGATCGGTTGTAGGCGCTGGCGGTCGTGAAGGTGAGGCGGCTCTCGTCGAACGACACAGCCGTCGACCACGTGACGATCACGATGCTGCAGACCGCACCGACTCCCAGCAGGTTGCGGACCCCGCGGCCACCATTCGTGACGTCCTGCGACGATCGAAGCACGGCGAGCACCACAATGAACGCAGCGAGGAACGGCGCCGCATACGCCTTCGCGAGGAAGGCGAGTCCGCCGAGCGCACCGACGAACCAGATCGATCGATCATCACTCAGCAACTCGGCGATGAACCAGACGAGGATCGCCGCCATCAACAGATCGGGGCCGACGACATCGATGGCCGCGAAGGCTGCGAACGGGGCCGCCCCGAAACTCAGGACCACGATTCGTTTCGTGTCGATCCCGACCGACCTCATCAGTCGCTGCAGCGCTGCGATCGACGCTGAAGCGGTCAGTACACCGACCACCTGGACCGCGGCGACGAGTGAGACGCCGATCAGCGCGGCGGGAACGAGGAGCAGCGGGAGCAGCGGAGACCAGTAGCCGTTCACCGCACCGCCCCAGTCACCCGCCGCCCAGTGCTCACTGAGTGACAGGTACGACGCCCCGTCCGGACCGAGTCGGAGGCCGCCGACCAGGAGCAGCGTCGCAGCGGCAAGAACCCCAGCGAAGAGTGGCGCTCCCCACGTCGAGGCCCCGAGGGTCCGCATCAAACTGTGTCGTTTCGGCGCCGGGTCGATGCAGGCACCCGGGGATCGATCGTGTTCGCCGCTGTACGCGGTTGCAGCGTCGTGGTGATCACCTCGGCGATCCGGCGACCCGCCTGTCCGTCCCACAACGCCGGACAGCGAGGCGCCGGGGCGTCGGTCAACGTGTCATGGACGGCTGCCTCGATGTCGAAAGAGTTGGTGCCGATTACCCGGTTCGTTCCCTCGGTGACCGTGATCGGGCGTTCGGTCGACTCCCTGACGGTCAGACACGGAGTCCCGAGCGCCGTGGACTCCTCTTGGATCCCTCCCGAGTCGGTGATGATCAGCCGCGCCCGTTGCTGCGCGGCGATGAAGTCGAGATACCCCATCGGCTCGACGAAGATCACGCCGTCACCCACGGCATCGCGCCGGTCGGCGTCGAGATGCGCTGCAAGACGCGGGTGCGCCGGCACGACCACCGGAAGTCGATCGGACACTGCGCGGAGCGCCGCCAGGATCCCGTCCAGCACAACGGGATCGTCGACGTTGGAAGGCCGATGCAGCGTGGCCAAGATGAAGTCACCGTCGACCATGACCGGATGCGGGAGTGGTCGATCGAGCGCCCGGTCGAGGTTCGCAAGCAGCGAGTCGATCATCACGTTGCCGACCAGGTGGACCGACTGTCCGTCCCGGCCTTCATCGGCGAGATTGTCGACGGCGTCGGGTGACGGCGCGAACAACAGCGTGCTGATCCGGTCGATCACGACACGATTCACCTCCTCTGGCATCGCCCAGTCGTGGCTCCGCAGACCCGCCTCGACGTGAGCGACCAGGGATCCGCGCTGCGCAGCCGCGAAGGCGCACGCCAGCGACGAGGTCACGTCACCCACCACGATCACCATGGCGGGTGCGGCCTCGACGAGGTAGGGGTCGAAGGCCTCCAGCACTCGAGCCGCCTGGACAGCCACCGAGCCGGAGCCAGAGCCGAGGTGCACGTCGGGGCGCCGAAGTCCGAGGTCCTTGAAGAAGACGTCGCTCATCTCGGCGTCGTGATGCTGTCCGGTGTGGACGAGATCGACGTCGTGGCCCGCGGCCGCAAGAGCATCGAGGACCGGCTTGATCTTCATGAAGTTCGGGCGCGCCCCTGCGATGCAGGCGATCTTCGTGGTCACAGCGGCTCCACGTTCGCACCGATCATCCGGTGTCGTGCGTCGAACACCCACGACGCCGAATCGGCCACCAACGTGTAGTCGACGTCGTCGTGGTCGGTTACGAGCACGACCGCATCGAACGTCGCCAACGACGACGCGGAGAGTTCCTCGAGCTCCGTGGCACCTTGGTGGATGTCGGCCTGTTTCACGTGGCGGTCGTGCACGCTGACGTCGGCTCCGAGCTCGAGGAAGCGGTCGATGATCGTGGCTGCCGGCGTCTGGCGACAGTCGGCAGTGTTCTTCTTGTAGGCCATGCCGAGCACCAGGATCGAACTGCCGCGAACGGCGAGGGATCGATCGTTCAGGCCGAGCTGCACCCGTTTGACGACGTGTTCCGGCATGGCTCGGTTGATGTCGTTGGCGACTTCGATGAAGCGGGTCGGGGCACCGAGCTTGCGTTCGAACTGCCATGAGAGATACGTCGGGTCAACCGGCAAGCAGTGACCGCCGACGCCCGGTCCGGGGCGAAACGACATGAATCCAAACGGTTTCGTGGCTGCGCCGTCGAGCATGTTCGCGACATCGATACCGAGCGCTCGAGCACTGACCGCGAGTTCGTTCACCAGCGCGATGTTGACATGTCGGAACGTGTTCTCGAGCAGCTTGGCCATCTCGGCTTCGCGCGTGCCGGCCATCCGGACAGTCACGTCGACGACACCGGAGTAGAACTCGTCGACGGCATCGAGGGACGCGCCGTCGATCCCGGCGACGAGCTTGGGAGTCGTGACGAGCGTCCAGTCCTGACGGCCGGGGTCGATCCGCTCCGAGGAGAACCCGACAAAGAAATCACGACCGGCGGCGAGCGTGGACTCGGCCTCGAGGATGGGGACCATCAGATCCTCGGTGGTGCCGGGATACGACGTCGACTCCAAGACGACGAGCGAGCCCGCTGAGATGAGTCGTCCTGCGCACCGAGATGCCGACTCGACTGCGGTGAGGTCTGGATCGCCGTCGACGAGCGGTGTCGGCACGGTGATGACAACGACGTCGGCCCGCTCGATGTCGTCGGCGGTCGCAGTCGCGGTGAACGAGGTCGCGTGGACGAGCGCCGACGAGGCGATGTCGTCGATGTAGGACGAATGGTTCCGCAGCATCGCGACCCGGTCGATGTCCGTGTCGAAACCGGTGACCCGGTGCCCGGCGTCGCAAGCAGCCAGCGCTAACGGCAGACCGACATAGCCGAGTCCGATCACCACGACGTGTCGACTGCGGTCAGACCGATGAGTCGCAGAGCCGGTCGGTTGCTGATGGTTGGTCATGTCTGTGTGTTCCGATCTAGGGCGTCAGCGCTGCTGAGCGGTGTACTGGGTCGCCGCTGTTCGGCGAGCACGCCCGCTACGACGGCGATCTGAGACAGGGCGACACGCGCGCTGAGGCCGACTCGGCGAATCCGATCGGATTCGACGAGCTCACTCCGAAACGGGTGCAGGATCAGCGCCACGACGACACGTATTCCGGCGGCGGGTGCCGCAGTGGTCGAGCGACGTCGGAACTGGACGGCGCCTCGGCCGTAGCCCATGTGCTGACGCCAGAAGGATCGACCGTCGAGTGGTCGTCCGTGGGCGACGACGGCGTCGGGGCAGAGCCGCAGGGTGCCCGTGCGATCCGCCCATCGTTGTGAAAACTCGCGGTCTTCGCCGGCAGCGGCGGGAAACGATGTGTCGAAGCCACCAATGCTGCGAAAGCGGTCGGCTGCGCACGCGAGGTTGTTGGACGGCAGCAGTCGGGTCGGTCCTCTGGTCGGCGAGCGGAAGAAGTCGACGATCAGTTCACTCGCTGTCAGCCAGGAATCATCGTCCGCAGGAACAGTCGGTCCGCCGACGAGATCACCGGGGTGCGCCTCGAGACATCGGAGGAGTTCGACCAACCACTCGGGCTGCGGTTCGCAGTCGTCGTCGGTGAACACGACGTACGTCGCATCCGTCGCCGCAGCACCCTTGTTCCGGGCCGCTGCGGGCCCGGCGTTCTGCTGCGTGATCAGACGCAGTGGGACGTCGGCGCGGGCCCACGTGTCCGTGATCTGGGCGACGCCGCCCGGGGTGCCGTCGTCCACGACGACGACCTCCCAGCGGTCCGGCGGGTCGGTCAGCGCAGCGAGCGCAGCAAGACATCGTCCGAGCTGGTCGGGTCGGTCATGGGTCGGGATGATTACGGCACAGGTGGCGCTGCGGTCGGACGTCGACCGGCTCTGCGAGCAGGGGCTCGCGCTCACGGCCTCGACCGATCCGTCCAGGGTTCCGTGATCAACGCCCATCCGAAGGCGAGGCCTGCCGACAGATGGTGGATCCACAGGAGCGGGACAGATCGTGCAGCGAAGGCAACGGAGCGGCATCGCACGAGGTAGGACAGGAAGCCTCGATCGCGCCACACGAGGAACGCCGCGAGCAGCGGAGCCAGGGTCATCGAGTGACGACGCATCGGCCACCTCGGGACAGATCCTCCGATCGTCAGCGCGAGGAGTGCGACCAACACGACGTTCATCCGCGCCGCCCTCGTCGTATTCAGGTCATCGGACATCGAACCCTTGCGCAGCATCAGACGGCTCCACGGGACGCCGCGCTTCGCAATGTCGGTCGTGATCATGCCGACCAGCGTCCACCGCTTCAGGTGCTTCACTTCGATCGACGGCTCGATCACGATCGTGAAGCCGGCCTCGTGCAACCGTTCCCCCAACTCGATGTCCTCGATCGTCGCATCCTCGAACCGCTCGTCGAACCCCAACACTGCCTCGAACGCCGTCCGCCGGACTGCGCCGCACCCCGCCCAGAACGTATGCGCCGGGCCGGCCGCCTGGTGGTGCGTCCAGTGGTGCAGGAGGTTGCGGAACTGCGAGACGGTCTCCGGTGAGTCCGGTGCGTCGTCGTATGCGCCGAAGACGGCGTCGGGCAGACAACCGTTCGACGACGCCTCGTCGGACTCGAGTACCGAACGGATGCGCCCGACGAGGTCGGTCGGCACGATGATGTCGGAGTCGACGAACAGCACGACGTCGCCGGTGGTCGCTGCGACGCCGGCGTTGCGGGCCGCGGCGGGACCGGATTGGGCGATGCAGAGCACAGAGTGGAATGTGCCGACCTGGCCGGTCACCCCGACGTCGGAGCCGTCGTTGACGATGAGGAATTCGTCGGCCGGCGGATCGAGCGCGTCGACCGACGCGACGCTGCGCGCCAGGTGCGGCCCGCTGCGATGCGCCGGCATCACGACGGCGATCGAAACCTGCGTCCCGTCGCCGCTCATCCGTTGTCGTCTTCGTGATAGTCGTCGTCGATGTTGACCGACCAGAGCGCGTCGGGATCGCGGTCGCCGGACGCGATCTGGTCGATCGCCATCATCGACGCCAACATCGAGTGGTCCTGATTGTTGTACCGGTGCTGGCCGTTGCGCCCGGCGCACCACAGGTTCGGGATAGCCGTGAGTTCGGGTTGCAGCTCGTCGAGACGGTCGTAGGTGCCGATGTAGGACGGGTAGGCCCGCTTCACCCTGATCGCGCAACCCTCGAGGACGCCACCCGGCTCGATGACGCCGATCGACGCGAGTTCCTGGCCGGCGAGACGGACGAGACGATCATCGGACCACGACCACATCGGATCGGTGGTGTTGCAGAAATACTCGAGACCGACCCAGCTCTTCGTCGGGTCCGCAACCATCCACGGACTCCAGTTGTTGAAGATCTGCAATCGTCCAACGAGCACGTCGGGCTCCTGGATGTACAGCCAGTTGTCCAGCAGTGAGCTGCCGTCGGGTTCGGTCAACCGCAGGTTGTCGACAAGGACACCGACCGTGATGAAATCGCGATACGACAGCCCGTCGGCGATTTCATGCGCAGTGTCCGACACCGCCGGCCCGAGTGCATCGACGAGGCGACTCAGCGGCATGGTCGACACGACCTGCTCCGCGGCGATCGTCGATTCCTGACCGGTGAGGCGATCGACGACGCGGACCGACGAGATCGACGGCTCGTCCGCGGTCTCAGTGGCAGTCGGTTCGAACTCGAAGCCGATGACTGCCATGTCGGTGAGGATCTCACCGCCCAGGTCGAGCACCTGAGATGCCGCGGTCTCCCACATCTGGCCCGGCCCGAACTTCGGATAGAGGAAACGTTCCACGAGTGACGTCGCGACGTCACGCTGAGCCGCGTCGCCGACACCGTCGGGCTTGATCGCGTGCCAGAGCGCTCCCCACAGCGACAGGCCCTTGACCCGCTGAGCGCCCCAGTCGGGCGAAATTTCGCGGCATGGAAGGCCCCACACCTTCTCGGTGTAGCTCTCGAAGAAGGTGCGATAGAGCTCGCGGCCGAACCGGTTGATGTAGAAGTCCTCCAGGTTGGTCACCGGTGACACCGGAAGGATCTGAGCTCGCAAGTAGCTCGCTCCCGCTCGCGCCGTGCGTCCGTAGCCGAGCTTGCGGATGAGGTCGAAGGACAGATCGAGCGGGTAGTCGAAGAGCCGCCGGTTCCAGAGGATTTGCGAGCGCCGGCTCCGAACGAGCATCACCTGGTCCTCGACGTGAGGATCGGGACCGTTGACGAGGTCGTCGGGCCGCCACTTGGCTCCCGCTTCGAGCGGGAGGATGTCGAGCCACCAGTTGGTCACCCGTTCACTCTTCGAGAAGAACCGGTGCCCGCCGATGTCGATCAGGTTCCCGTTGAAGTCGACCGTACGCGACAGACCTCCGATGCCGGGAGAGGCCTCGATGACGACCGGGGTCAGGTCGGTTTCGCGAGCCGCGTCGAGCGCAGCGGTCAGTCCGGCCGGACCGGCGCCGATGACCACGATGCGCCTGCGTCCGTCGGCGTCGGGTCTGCCGACCGCTGCGACGCGATCGGCTCGATCATCGGTGCCGGAGGTGAGGCGCGGGTCGCGAAAGCGATCGCTTGCCGGGGCGTCGCCGTCCTGGCGGCCCGGTGTGTGCCGAGCTCGCATCGTCTCGGCGTAGATCGCACGCAACCGCTCTGCGGTGAGATCCCACGTGTGATGGTCGAGGGACCATTCGCGTGCCGTCGTTCCGAACCGTCGTCGCCGCGAGGGGTCGCCGAGCAGATCGGTCACTGCGGCGAAGAGGGCGTGATCGTCGTCTGGGGCCACGGCCGCGCCGCGATCATCGGCGAGGAGTCCCTCGACGTCACCCACCGCCGAAGCGACGATCGGTCGACCGAACGACATCGCCTCGATCACCTTGAGCGGCGACGCGAACCGGGTGACCGAGACGTCTCGACGCGGTACGACGACCAGGTCGATTGCGCCGTACCAGGTGCCCACCTCGGACGGGTCGACGTTGCCCGGACTGATCAGGTCGATGTCGCGTCGCCGAGCGAGCGTCCGCAACGACTCGAGCTCCGGACCGTCGCCGACCAGCACGGCGCGAACGTCGGCACCGCCTGCGCGGAGCCGTGCGACGATGTCAATGATCCGGTCGAACCCCTCATAGGCGAGCATCTTCGACACACACCCGACGAGCAGAGTGCCGGCATCGACGCCAAGCGATGCGCGTAGCGCTGCGACGGCATCGGTGTCCGGCGGAGTCACCGGATCGACGGCATTCTCGATGATCGTCGGCGCGACTCCCGTGTGCTGCTCGATCAGCCTGCCGAGTGACCTGCTCGCAGCGACGACCGCATCGGCTTCGAGGAGATGGCGTTCGAAGTGACGGCGGAGCGGCTTCTCGCCGATCTCCAGGCGTCCTCCGAACGTCTGGGCGTTCATCGCTCCGGCGAGATCGAAGCGGGTCTCGGCGATGACGGGCACGCCGTGGCGATGCCCGGCGCGGACCGCACGGCGACCGATCGACGACGACCAATGGACGTGGACCACGTCGGGCCGCACTCGCAACAGTTCCTTGTCCAACCAGCGTTCGAAGGACGCACCGTCGACGTGGTAGCGACGAAAGCGGCGGATCCGTCGCTCCAACGGCGACACCGGTGCGACATGGACATCGACACCGGCGAGCGGTCCGGTCCGCTCGCCGGATTGGTGTGCGTCGTCGTCGCGGTACATGTGCTGGCGCGAGGTGACAGCGACGAACGGCTCGATGTCGGTTCGGACATGCTGCGCGGCCACGATGCGTGCACTGCGTGAGGTATAACCGGAGATGACCGGAGGCCAGCTCTCGACGACGTGTAGTACGCGGATGGGCTTGTCGCTGCTCATCGTCGCTGTCCGACGTGCGGCGCCCAGGCTTCGGCCATCTCGGCAAGTGTCACGATGTCCCAACCGTCGGCGACGCTCGCCACCAGGCAACGCTCGAACGCCCGCGCTGTCTCGTCGTCACGCATGATGTCGTGGGGATCGAAGTAGAACGACAGATACCCCGTCCCAGCGTGATCCGAGCGCAGCTGCGCCCAGTCCCGCTCGAACGATCCGACGTCGTGCATTCCGGCACCCTTGGAATGATTGGCGGGGGCTCGCAGGTGGTGGTACGAGCAGAACGGACTCCACCGGTGATCGGGGCAGGCCGTCAACGGGAGCTGGATCAGGTCGGTCGGCCGTACCGGTTCGTGGCGAGCGACCCGGTGGCTGATCCGGCCGGACTGCTGAGGCATCGCCGGAACATACGGAAGAGGGGACAGTGTCGATGTCTCGAGCACCGATGACACATATCGGGTGTCAGGGTCGGCTTCGAGCACCGGGATCATCCGGGCGACGTCCTTGAAGTGCGGTGTTCGGAACCCCGAGGCCCTGACGCCGAGGAGGGACTCGAACAGCTCGTTGGCCCGACTGACCTGCTCGTCGATCTCCTCGACCGAGAGGTTCCAGAACTCCCGGTCCGGATCGAGCACCGGATTGTCGGGATGGGTCCATGAATGATTGACGATCTCATGGCCTGACGAAACGGCGCGGCGGTACGGGTCGGGATCGGCTTCGACCAGTGCTGCGATCGAGCACAGCGACATGGTCACGCCGGCACGGTCGACCAGATCGACGAGGTCGACGAGCACGTCGGTGTCTCGCTGATAGTCGAGATCGAAGGTCAGCGCCAGACGCTTGCCCTCCGGCTGATCGCGCGTCGTCCGCTCGGCCAGCATTCCAGCGAGGTGGCGGTCGGCGAGCAGCTTCTGGATCGGTGGCGTCGTCGCTCCGATGCGCTGAGCCAGCCAATCGGCGCCCCGAATGACCTGGCGTGCGCTGCGAAAAGCCAGCGCACTCGGTGTCTTCTCCCTACCCAGGGCCCGTTGAAGCGGTGACGAGTTCTCGCGATCTGTCATCTGTCTACCTCACCGCCCGGCAAGTTGTCGTTCCAACGAGTCGCTCTCGTCGGTTGTGGTGATCAGGTGCTTTTTCGGTCCGGGGCGGCACACATTCGGACTCATCTCACCGTGAGAGGTATGCGCCCGAATCGGTCGGATCAAACGTCGATTCTTCGACGATGGGCGATTCTGCAGCCATTTCGCGCAGGGTATGCCGGGACGCAACGTTCCCACCGGCGCAGCGGTGATTTCTGATCATTCACCCCGACGGGTGGTTAGCCACCTCGATTGCGAGCGTCAGCGCAACGGGCAGTTGGCGGCTTCGGTGTTGGGGAGCAGGCGGGCCGTAGCTCCGCTGGTGATGCCGACCGAAGCGAGATCGCCCTGGAACACCTCGATGGCGAGCACGTAGTCGCCACCGGCCGGAAAGCGTTCGCACTCCGAGGAGCTCTCGCTCACGCACGGGTCCATGTCGTCGATCGCCACCAGCGCTCCGTTCCCGGCGAACCACGCGATCGACAGCGGGGTGACGGTCTGGAACATGAAGAAGGCACCCGACGTCGGCCGCTCCCACACGAAGGCCATCGCCTCAGGTGTGCCCAGTGACGTGACGCCCATCAGGCCTCGACCGCGCTCTTCTGGAGAGTCGGCCAGCCACATACAGACCTCGCACACGGTGCCATCAGCCTTGGTGATCTGAACGACCGCCGTCGAAAATCCTTCGGGGAGAATTCCGGCGTCGTCACTCGATTCGGAGAGAGGTGACACGATTGAATCCCTCGTCGCCGAATCCGTCGCCGAATCTGCCGCGGCCGAATCCCTCGTCACCGGGGTAGCCGACGGACTCGTCGCAGTCTGCGGGGGCGATTCGACAGCCTCCGACCGCTCCTGTTCGATGTCGGCGTCGGTCGAACGATCTTGGTCGAGGTCCGATGCACACGCGGCGATGCCGATCGAGCAGACCGCCAAGACCGTCAGCCGGAACGACGTGGTCGAGCGTGTCACCGGCCGCCGACCGGCAGGACGCGCAGCAGGTGATTCCACTTGCAGGACACGCACGCCTCGACGACGTACGCGCTCGCCTCCGACGAACGGGCCTCGATCTGGCGCATCTGCTTCGCGGTCGACACGCAATGCCCCTGCGCCGGGAGTCCGTGTCCGAACACGTAGGTGACCAGCTTGAGTTCGCAGTCCTCGCAGATCGGACAGATCGTCGAAGTCACCGTGCCGACGTTGCGCGCGGCCCGCAGCAACTCGCGGTGTGCATCACAGACCGCTTCCTTTTTCAGCCGCCCGCGCTTGACCTCACTGATCAGCATCCGGCGCGCCAAGCGGTGGTCGATGATGCCCCGCGCGCCGCCGTCGGTGCCACGAATCGCGCCGACCGAGAAGGACATGACCGCCCAGGTTAGAGCGCAATGCACGCTCGTGCCGCCCGGAGCGGGCACACTGGGGGCGTGGTTGCAAACATCAGATATGGGGACGACATCCCGACCGACGCCGAGTTGCGCCTGAGCGGCGACGTCAGCGGTGGCAAACGCGCGGTCGAACTCGGCATCTCCGAGTGGTTCAACGCCGTCGAGTTCGCGCAGGCCGGTGCCAAGGCATTCGCCGTCGACCCGGACGCAGCAAAGATCGCCGAGATGCGCGCCCGCGCCGACGCCGCTGAAGTGAGCGTGCAGTGCCACGCCACCGACCTGGCGGACCTCGGTGAGATCGCTTCGGGCAGCGTCGAGGTCGTCGTCGCTGCGCACACAGTCGAAAAGATCGACGACCTCAGCCGACTGCTGCGCCAGGTGCACCGCATCCTCATTCCGAGCATGCCATTCCTCATCTCGGTCAACCATCCGTTCTCGGTCGTCTCCGACGCTGCGCCGTATGGCAGCACCGCACGGTCGATCGAAGACTGGTTCACCTCGCTCAACCGCTCGAACTTCCGGGTCGACCAGGTCCGCGAAGTCGGCAACGTCGGCAACGTGCCCAGCACCCTCATCCTGCGTGCCCGCAAAGAAGGCAGCTGAATTCCGACGGCTGTCCCAAAACGTCGTCGACGTGTGAGACTGGACCCATGGCCGCAGTCCAGGAGACCCACCTCCCCGGCGTCGGAGTACGCCATGAGTTCGACACCGAGACCGGCGAACGCGTCGGCGTGATCGTCCATCGCGATGGACGTCGCGAGATCGTCGTCTATGACCGCAACGACCCTGACGCGTGCTCGTCGATGGTCGACCTGTCTGCTGACGACACCCGCACGATGGCCGAACTCCTCGGCGCCAGCCAGGTGACCGAGGCCGTCAGTGCCGTGCAGCAGAACATCGACGGCCTCGCCATCGAGTGGATCGCCCTCACCGATTCCGCGCCGGCGATCGGGTCGACGATCCGAGAGGGTGAATACCGCACCCGGACCGGCGCTTCGATCGTTGCCGTGATCCGCGGCGACCAATCGGTACCGGCACCTGCGCCCGAGTTCGACTTCCGCGTCGGTGACACCGCCGTTGCCGTCGGCACCACTGAGGGTCTCGCCACCCTCCGCACCCTCCTCACGGCGTGATCGCTGCCGGGAGCGCCGAGACGGCGCTCGCGTTCGTCGAGATCGGCGCGGTCGTGCTCGGCCTCGCCCTGCTCGCACGTGTGGCGGGGCGCCTGGGGATCACCGCCGTGCCCCTCTACCTCCTGGCCGGGTTGATGCTCGGCGAAGGCGGCGTCGTCCAGCTCGACGTGACCGAGGACTTCATCTCGATCATCGCCGAGATCGGCGTACTCCTGCTGCTGTTCACCCTCGGCCTGGAGTACTCCGACGTCGAACTTCGCAACGGCCTACGCACCGGGACCGTGGTCGGTGTCGTCGACATGTTGCTCAACGCGCTGCCGGGCGTGGCCGTCGGGCTTCTCCTCGGATGGTCACCACTGGCCGCCGTGCTGCTCGGTGGTGCCACGTGGATCTCGTCGTCCGGCGTGGTGTCCAAGGTCCTGAGCGACCTGCACCGACTGGGTTTCCGCGAGACCCCGGCAATCCTGAACCTGCTCGTCATCGAAGACCTCGCCATGGCCATCTACCTGCCGGTGGTCGCCGCGCTCATCGTCGGCGGCACCCTGCTCGCCACGCTGACCAGCGTCGTCATCGCCCTCGCGGTGGTCGTGGTGATCCTGCTCCTCGCCCTGCTGTACGGACGGCGCCTCAGCGATGCGCTGATCGGCGGCACGGACGAAGCACTGCTGCTCGGTGTGTTCGGTGTGACCCTCCTGGTCGCCGGCCTCGCTCAACGCCTGGAGGTGTCTGGAGCCATCGGGGCGTTCCTCGTCGGACTCGCGCTGTCCGGCCAGGCCGAAGAACGAGCGATGAACCTCATCTCGCCGCTGCGGGATCTCTTCGCCGCGATCTTCTTCCTGTTCTTCTCGTTCCAGGTCGACCCCGCCAAGCTCGTCGACTCGATCCTCCCCGCAATCGGGCTGGCGGTCGTCACGTCGCTCACCAAGTTCGCCACCGGCTGGTACGCCGCGAAGCGAGTCGGTGCCGCTGACAAGGGTCGGATGCGTGCCGGCGCCACATTGATCGCGCGAGGCGAGTTCTCGATCGTGATCGCAGCGCTCGGCGCCAGCCTCGCCGACGGCCCCGAACTCGGCGCGCTCGTCGCGGGCTATGTCCTGCTCACCGCAATCGCAGCGCCGTTCGCGGCCAAGTACGCCGACCGCATCACGCTGCCCAAGCTCCGCCGCACACCCGACAAGGACCTCGCCCGCAGCGGATCGTGAACAGCACCCCGTGCCGGCATGCGGGGCCGGTTCACGCCTGCCGGTCGGCCCACCACTGGTCGAGGCGTTCACGAATCGCGTCGTCGCCGATGATGCCGTCCTCGAGACGGACGTCCATCAAGAACTTCATCGCCTCACCGACTTCGCGACCCGGGGCGATGCCCAGGTGTTCGATCACCGCATTGCCGTCCATCTCCGGTCGGAGCGAGGCGAGTTCTTCGGCCTCGGCGAGCTCATCGATCCGCTCGACGAGTTCGTCCATCCGGCGTGACAGGCGAGCTGCCTTCTTCGCGTTGCGCGTGGTGCAGTCGCAGCGCGTGAGGACGTTCAGTTCCTGCAACAACGGTCCGGCGTCACGCACGTAGCGGCGGACCGCCGAGTCGGACCAGCCCATCGAGTAGGTGTGGAACCGAAGGTGCAGCGCGACGAGCTCGGTCACTGCGGCGACGTCGTCCTTCGAGTAGCGCAGCGCCGTCATCCGCTTCTTGGTCATCCGAGCACCCACCGCGTCATGGTGATGGAAGGTGGTGCCCTTGCCTTCGAGATAGCCCCGGGTCCGCGGCTTGCCGATGTCGTGGAACAGCGCCGCAAGACGCGTGATGCGGAAGTCGAACGGCTCACGCTCGCCGGCGACGATGCTCGGATGTTCCTCGATCGGTCGGACGTTCTCGACGACCGCCAACGAATGCGTCAGCACATCTTTGTGCCGATGGATCGGGTCGTGCTCGAGACGCATCTTCGGGAGTTCGGGCAGGAACTGATCAGCAAGGCCGGTCTCGATGAGAAACCACAACCCCGGCGATGGGTGATCGACCACGATCAGCTTGTCGAGTTCGTCACGGATCCGTTCCGCCGACACGATCGCGAGGCGGTCAGCCATCTCGACCACCGCTGCTCGGAGTTCCGGTGTCGGTTGCAACTGGTAGCGGGCGATGAAGCGTGCGGCGCGCAACATCCGCAGCGGATCGTCGCTGAAACTGACGTCAGGGCCCATTGGAGTCCGCAACGTCTTGGTGGCCAGGTCGACAGCACCGTCGAACGGGTCGACCATCGTCGGCGTGCCCTCGGAGGTGAGTTCGAGCGCCATGGCATTGACCGTGAAGTCGCGTCGAGAAAGATCGACGTCGATCTCATCGGCGAAGACCACGTGCGGCTTGCGTGAGTCGTCGGTGTACGCCTCGGCGCGGAACGTGGTGATCTCGTACGGCCGCTTGTCGCCGGTTTCCGGGTCGACCCTGTGGGCGCCGATCGTGCCGAACTTCTCTCCCTGCGTCCAGATCGAATCGGCCCACCCCTCGAGGCATGCCTTGATCTCCGCTGGGCGAGCGTCAGTGGTGAGGTCGAGGTCGAAATCGTCGCGTCCGGAGTCGACGAGGAGGTCGCGGACGGTGCCCCCCACCAGGTACAGGCGATGGCCTGCGGCACGGAACCGCTCGGTGAGCGGTGCCAACTCGGCCAACACCGGGGCGAAACGATCGGGAACCACGACCGCCAACGATATGTCGATCGACCGCCGATGCGATCTCTTGGCGCGGTCTTGTCGAAGTAGCGTCGTGACGGTGACGGGGCTCGAGCTGACAGGCGACCTGCCGGGAGAGGTGACGGGAAAGCTCGCAGGAGACCGGCGAGCGGACATCGGGCCCGTGCGCGCCCGCATCATGAACTGGCCCTACGAGCCAGATGTCGCCCAGATCGTCCTTGCTGACCATCACATGCTCCCGACATCGATGACCGTGTCCGACTGGGTGTCCCACACGCTGCTCGCGCGCCCGGCCACCTGCGCGATCCGCACCGGCGCAGTGTTCCCCGAAGCCGCTGAAGCCTTCCGTTCCGCCGGGTTCCACACCATCGACACGCTCGCCCTGCTCGAGAAACGACTCGAGCCGACCGGCCGTCGCAGCGCGTCGATCCCCCGGCAGCGAAACAGCACGCAGCGCCTGCGCGCCCATCACCTCGCTGACGTCGCCGCCCTCGATCAGCGTGCATTCGGCGACCCGTGGGGCAACGACATCGACTCACTCACCGCGATCTCCGATGCGACACCACGCCACCGTGCCCGGGTGATCAACGCAGTCCACCGAGCGGACTCGGACGCAGACGCGAACGCAGGCTCGACCGGCAGCCGGCCACGTTTGGCAGGGTTCGCGATCACCGGACAGTCCGGGGTCTTCGGCTACCTCCAACGTCTCGCCGTCGACCCGACCGCACGCCGCCAGGGCATCGCTCGGGAGTTGGTTGAGGATTCGATGCAGTGGATGCGCCGCCGCGGCGCGGCAACGGCCATGGTCAACACCGCCCTCGACAACCACGGCGCGCTCGCGCTGTACGCCGAAGTCGGGTTCCGACGCCGTCCGGACACGCTGACGATCTTGGAGCTCTCCGGCGAAACACTCAGCCGAGCGGCAGATCAGCGCTCGCCCGACACCGCCGAACGCATCTCGCGATGACGCGTCCCGGTGCGGCAGCCGCCGCGATTGCGCTGTTCTCTCTCGGACTGGGCGCGACCGGCGTGCTGGCTGCTGCAGACGCTGCAGCCACCTCCGACACCACCCGGCAGCACATCACCCGGCAGGAGGACCTGTCAGCCGGCCTGCGGATCGAGTTGATCGACCAGGAATTCGTCATGGAAGTCAACGCCGAGCTCCGCTTCGTGTATCGCCTCACCGGAGACCTCGGAGCGGCCGCAGACCTCGGCCCCACCACGACCACGACCACGACCACCACCACGACCACGACGACCACCACCACAACAACGACCACGACGACCACCTCCATCGCGGACGACGACACCTTGGCCACCGGTCCTGCGCCGGAGACGGCGGCGCCTCCGACGCAACCACAACCGGACACCGCCCCGGAACCAGAGCCGGTGCCGCCGCGCACCATCACCGTCGACGTCGCCAACTTCGACCCGATCACCGACATCAGCCGAGCCGAACGGCTCCTCGGACCCACCGCCGCGCCGGGCGCCTTCCGCGGCAACATCGACGGTGTCCGCATCGCCGACGCCCGCTCGCTGATCGAGATCGTCGACGACTCGACAGCCATCTTGACCGTGACGGTCCCGACCGACGCCGGCAGCAGCGACGACGTCAGTGGGCCGGGCAGCCTGGAGTTCCCGCGTCCCGGGATCTACCCCATCCGCATCCAGGTGCTCGTCGACGACAGCCTCGTGGGCACCCACGGCACCCTCGTCGAGCGCCGACCCGGTCCGGGCGATGCCGCGCGCACCAGCGCACCGGTGCAGTTCGCGATCGTCACCGCCGTCGATCGACCGCAGATGAACACCACCGACGACGCCGTCCAATCCGACGACGAAGCTGCCCTCGAACGGATCCAGGAGATCATCGACGCCGCCGCCGAGATCGACACACCGATGCTCGCCTCCATCCCTCCGGGGCTGCTCAACGCTGCAAGCGACAGCGCCGATGAGACCGACGACCCACCCGCAGGCCCGCTCGCCGACGATGAGATCGTCGCGCTCACCGACATCGATCTCGATGTGTCCTCCGCTGTCGCTGCAGGTCTCCAAGAGCAGTACACCCAGGCACTCGGACGTGGCACCGACGCCGTCACTGCCACCTTTTCCCGCCCTCCCACACGCCTGATCCGGATCATCGATGAGCCGATCAGCGCTCCCGGTGCGCAACTGTTGCGCACCATCGGTGTCCAAGCGCTCGTCATGACGCCGGACCGGTACAGCGAGCTGGTCGGCGGAGACCTTCCCGACACCGACCGCCTGGTCGACATCGCACTCCCCGACGGGGCGTCGCTCCCGCTGTTGCTCACCGACCCGGACAGCATGGACTTCTCCACCGAGACGGCCGACGACGTCCTCTCTCGCGCCACGCCGACCGAGTGGGCCGTCGAGGCCATTGCCACCACGGTGCTCGACCACCGCCGCGACGGACGGACCATCCGCCGCACCCACCTCATCGGCCTGGACGACGGCCAGGGACTCGCGCCGCCGGACCCGCGCCTCGTCAACGCCTTCGATGCAATGGCAGCAACCACGCCCGACGTCACGATGATCGCCCCGACCGCACTCCTCGGCACCACCGACACGCAACAGTCACCGACCGGCGAGGCACTTGTCCTTCCCGACGTCGCAGGCCCGGACCTCACCGTCCGTCTCGGCGACATCGACGCCACGAAGTTCACCATTGCCAGCACCGCCTCGATGCTCGCCGATGGCGACGAACGATTCCCCGAGTGGACCAACCGTCTCGATGCACTGCTCTCGAACGGGGTCACCGACGAGCAAGCCACTCAGGTGATCAACGGTGTCGTCGACGAAGCCAGCGCCGTCCGGACCGCCATCGAGTTGCCTGACCCCTTCACCTTCACCCTGACCGGGCAAGCCGACACGATCCCGGTTCGACTCGGGAACACGAGCAATGAATCCCTGCGCGTCATTCTGAACCTCAGTTCGCCGAAGTTGTCGTTCCCGGAGAACGATCGCCTCGTCGTCCTGCGACCGAACGACATCACCGAGGTGCAGGTTGCGGTCCGGGCACGATCGAACGGCACGTCGCCGGTCACGGTGCAACTCCTCACCCCGGCCGGCGAACCCCTCGGTGACACGGTGTCGCTGACCGCCCGGGTCAACAGCCTGGCGGGCCTGGGCCAAGTGCTGACCGCCGGTTTCGTCCTCATGCTCGCGACCTGGTGGTTCGCGAACTGGCGATCACGACGGTCCCGCGACACCGATCCCACTAACCTTTCCCGATCGTGAGCGACGAATCGACCAGCACCAGCACCGGATCCAGCAGCGGCGGCACCGTCCGCATCGTGACCGACAGTTCCTGCGATCTGCCAGCCGGCGTCGCCGAAGCACTGGGCATCGTCATCGTGCCGCTGAGCATCAGGTTCGGTGACGAGGAGTTCATCGACCGTGACGAGCTCACCGTCGCGGAGTTCTGGACCCGCTGCGTCGCCTCGGACACACTGCCCGAAACCGCAGCTCCCGCACCCGGCCAGTTCGAAGCCGCCTACCGACAACTCGCCGCCGAAGGCGCGGCGGGCGTCGTGGTCGTCTCGCTCTCGGGCGCACTGTCGGCAACGATGCAGAGCGCCGAGCTCGCCGCACGATCCATTGCCGAGGACTCGACAACGGACCTCGACATCCGCATCGTCGACAGCCGCACGGTCACGTTGGGCCTCGGGACCATTGCGCTGGCATGTGCGCGCGCCGGGGCTGACGGGGCATCGACCGACGACGTCGAGGCGCTCGCCAAGGACCTTGCTCAGCGAACCCGGGTGTTCGGTGCGCTCGACACACTCGAGAATCTGAAGAAGGGTGGGCGAGTCGGCAACGCCAAGGCAATGCTCGCCACAGCACTGTCGATCAAGCCGATCATCGAAGTCGCCGACGGTGTCGTCGAAGAGGCCGGCAAGCAGCGCACCCGGTCCAAGGCCCTCAAGCATCTCGTCGACAAGGTGAAGAGCTTCGACGGCCGGATCGAGAATCTCGCCGTGCTCCACGCCGACTGCAGCGACGTCGACGCGTTCGTCGACATGCTCCGACCTCACTACCCCGGCGAAATCGTCGTCGGTGAGATCGGGCCGGTCATCGGCACGCACGGCGGCCGAGGCACGATCGGTGTTGCGTTCCACGAACTCTGATCCCGCGATCAGACCGGCTCATTGCCGAGATCGGAGCGGTCCTGAGCACTAGCGTTCAGCCCGACCATGTCCGACCTGTCGCACCCGCTGATTGCCGAGCGGTATGAACTGAAACGCCGACTCGCGCAGGGCGGAATGGCCGAGGTCTGGCTCGCTGTCGACCTCACACTCGATCGCAAGGTCGCGGTCAAGTGGCTCAAGCCGATGCTGGCGTCCGACGAGGTCGTCGCCGAGCGTTTCCGCCGCGAGGCGATCGCCGCGGCGAGTCTCAACCACCCGAACATCGTGGCCGTCCACGACGTGTTCGAACACGAAGGTCGACAGGCCGTCGTGATGCAACTCGTCGACGGCAAGAGCCTGCGCCAGTTGCTGGACACACAGAAGCGTCTGTCGCCCGAATTGACCGGTCACATCGGTGCCTGCACCGCGGCCGCACTGCAGCACGCGCACGAGAACAACTTCGTGCACCGCGACGTCAAACCCGGCAACATCATGATCACCCCCGACGGGCGCGTGCTCCTCACCGACTTCGGCATCGCCAAGGCACTGGCCGGCGGTGACGATCTGACGAGCGAGAACATCATGATGGGTACCGCCAAGTACCTGTCGCCCGAACAGGTCCGCGGCAAGAAGCTCGACGGGCGCGCTGATCTGTACTCGCTCGGCCTCGTGCTGTACGAGTGCCTTGCAGGACGAGTTCCGTTCCTCGGCGAGACCGACGCCGACACCGCCCTCGCTCGACTGCAGCGTGACCCGACCGACCTCGCCCGGTTGCGCGCGACGCTGCCGACCAGCCTGGTCACCATCATTCACCAGCTCCTCGCACGCAACCCGATGCATCGACCAGCGACCGGCGCCGACCTGGTCGCTGCCCTCGAGTCTGCTGCAGCCGAGGGTCCGCCCGACATCGACGCGACCCCGCACGAACACTCCCCTGTCGCTCCGTACTCGGCTGGCCGCCTGCGCCGTGCACCGTCAGACCTCGACGGACGCGCCGACGATCGGCGTCGTGCCACGCAGAACAACTCGCCGGCCGGCGGTTCGCGTCGCGACGCGACTCCCGATCCGCGCCGGGCGATCACCGGGCCGGTCAGCGGTGCACCGACCACTCCGGAGCGGGCCGCGCGGGGGCCACGCCGGATCCCCGGCGAACCCGACCGGGTCACGGGCACGGTCCCGATCCAGTCGGAACCGCCAGCGGGTCCCGGCGGGCCGGTTCACCAGCGCGACAACACACCGAGCGCCGGTGGAGCCCAGCGCGGCAAGCCGGCCAAAGGAATGGCGCAGGGTACGAGGCCGTCGCTCACGGTGCTGGGTGGACTGCTGTTGCTCGCGGCGATCGTCGCAGGTGCGCTGTGGATCAGCGTCCAGTACGGCGGCGGCGAGTCGGGCGCACCGACCACGGTGCTCCCCCCCGGAGCCACTGACGCAGACAATGACGGTGAGAACACTGACGCCGCTGTTGCTCCTGGTCTGCCGTCGGACGGTGACGGCGCGGATGACGTTCCCGACAGTGTGGCGCCCGGGTCCGGCGTCATCGCGGTCATCGAGGCCTATGACCCCGATGGTGACGACGGCGTCGAGAACGACGACCTGGCCGCACTCGCCCGCCTCGACGGTGACAGCAGCACGAACTGGCGGACCTCGTGCTACAGCGACCGGTTCATGGGCGGCAAGAAGGGCGTCGGGCTCGTGGTCACGATGGACGGTTTCGCACAGTCCGCGGTCACCGTCGACGTCGCGTCCGGGCCGTACATCGTGGAGTTCTTCACGTCGACAGCCGAGACCGCCCCCTCGTCCTTCGCCGGTTGGGATGCCCAGCTCGGCGGTGCTCAGACCGGCAACGAGGGCGCAACGGTCGTGTCCGACACTCCGGCCACGCCCGTCCGACACGTCCTTGTGCTGCTCGAACAGATCGGTCGCGACGACAGTTGCAGCGATGCACGTCCGTTCCGTGGGCGTCTCGGCGAGATCGGCCTCGCATGACGACTCCACGAACCCGCAGCGACCTGACCGGGAGTGTCGCGCCCCGCGCTGCGACCTGCATCGGAACGGGCCGTCGCTGATGGCCCCGCTAGCGGACGACGAACTGGTTGCAGCCGCCCAGGGTGGAGATCGCAACGCCCTCGATCAACTGCTCCGACGCCACTACGACCGGATCTTTGCCGTCTGCCGCCGAGTCACCGGCGGCACACGCGACGCTGACGACGCCTGCCAGGAAGCCCTGATCAAGATCACCCGCAGCATCGGTCGGTTCGATGGTCGATCCCAGTTCAGTACCTGGGCGTATCGCATCGCAACCAACGCCTCGCTCGACGAACTCCGCAAACGCAAGCGTCGGCCCGCGCTCCACTCGGTTCGCGCCGACGACGATGATGACGGTGATGGTGGCCCACCCGAGATCGTGGATCCGATGGCAGCCAAGCGGGTCGATGCCGTTGCCGATCGCCTCGCCATCGATGAGGCGCTCGGTGATCTCAGCGACGACTTCAAGGCCGCCGTCGTCCTGCGCGACGTCGCTGATCTGGACTACGACGAGATCGCCGACGTCCTCGACATCCCCATCGGCACCGTGAAGTCGCGCATCGCACGCGGTCGCAGCGCGTTCGCCGACACACTCCGGCTCGATGATCTGCTCGACGACACGACCATCACCGGGCACGCACTTCAGCCGGAGGTCACAGCAGAAACTTCCGATCCCGGGAACCACGACCATCCCCCGAAACGTCCAACGGATTCACCATGACCGACGACTCCATCATCCTTGCGAGCGCGTACCTCGATGGCCAGGCCACCGAGGCCGAACGCGCCCAGGTCGACGGCGATGCCGAACTCATCGCCGAGGTCGAGCGACTGCGCCGTGTCCGTGCAGTGCTGGCCGACACCAGCGACGCGTCGGGTGACTCGATCGCTGCACCGATCTCGACGCGTGAACGACACCTCGCTGCGGCCCTGGACGCCTGGGATCGGACCCCCACTGGCGACCCGAACCGAGATGCGACACCGGCCGGATCCGATCCGACCGACCCCGCCGACGCCGCTGGCGCTGCTGGCGGTGCTTCGATCACAGCGCCGGTTCCACTGCGCGAACAGCGAGCCAGACGACGTCCGATCAACACCCGGATCCTCACCGCAGCCGCTGCAGTGATCGTCATCGCCGGCGCCGGCCTGGTCGTGCGGAGCGCGCTCGACGACTCCTCTACCGACGAGAGCTTCGACACCGCAGCCGTGGAGACCACTCCTGCTCAGAGTCCGTCGCTCGACGAACTCGCGGCCGAGGAATTCGCCGCCGACAGCGACGAGGCAGCAGACGACGTCGCCGAGGAGGCCGCGACGCCCGCCGCTGTGGATCCCGAGGCAGTGATCGCCGGTGGACCCGAGCAGGCACCGGACAACAACGACGTCGAGGTCCTCACGAACAACGCCGACCTCGCTCGGTTCGCGAACGATCTGATCATCGCACGGAATGCGTCGACGGCCGGCAGCGCTGCGGATGCGAGCATCGCCGAGGCCGAAGGCGGTGACGACGCTGCTGACGCCGACACCAGCGCGGACACCGGCGAGGCAGCAGACGTGGTGCCCGCCGCGACTGTGCCGCCGACGCTCGCTCCCCCGGTGGACCGGTGTGGCCTCATCGACGACTTCGTCGGTTTCGCATTCTGGGAGGCGTCGGGCATCTTCGACGAGCCCATCGCCGTCGGGATCGACAACGGCACGGGCGAAGCGGTTGCGTACCAGGCCGACACCTGCACCGAAATCGCCCGTACTCCCCTGCCCTGAGATCACTGCCGTGAGATCGTCGCGATCCGGATAGTCTGAGCGCCTATGCCGGGCAATCCGCTGACCGATCCGAACTGGGCCGACGACACCACCGACACCGTCGTCCGTCTCGTGGGCACCGTCCGCGACAAGGCCACGACGCCGGTTGTCTACGCCGCACGCGCGCTGGTCTTCGGTGTGATCGCCGTCTTCCTCGGGCTCTTCGCGCTCATCATTCTGCTGATCGGCCTCACCCGCGGCATCCAGTCCGGGCTCGGTGCCGTTGTCGACCACGACCGTGCCGTGTACATCAGCTATCTCGCAGTCGGCGGAATCTTCAGCCTCGTCGGCTTGTTGCTCTTCAAGAAGCGCAACTCCAGCGCAGCCTGACCCCACTCCTGACGCTCGATGCGTCCCGCACGCACCCGGAGGACACCGATGTCCACGCCCGAATCCACCGAAGTCCCTGCGACCGATGCAGCGGTCCGAGACGTCATCATCATCGGTTCCGGCCCCGCCGGTCTGACCGCTGCGATCTATACCGCCCGAGCCTCGCTCGCACCGCTGCTGATCGAAGGCGAGCCGTCCAGCACAAGCGACCAGCCCGGTGGACAGTTGATGTTGACCACCGACGTGGAGAACTTCCCCGGCTTTCGCGACGGCATCACGGGTCCCGAGTTGATGGCCGAGATGCGTGCACAGGCCGAACGCTTTGGTACCGAGATCATCACCGAGAAGGCAACCGACGTCGACTTCACGGTCAGCCCATTCAAGGTGACCGTGCGCGACGCGGAGTACTTCGCGAAATCCGTGATCGTCAGCAGCGGGGCGCAGTCCCTCATGCTCGGCCTGCCCGAAGAAGAGCGGCTCATCGGCTACGGCCTGTCCACCTGCGCCACCTGTGACGGCTTCTTCTTCCGCGGCCACGAGATCGCCGTCGTCGGCGGTGGTGACTCCGCGCTCGAAGAGGCCACGTTCCTGACCAAGTTCGCTGACAAGGTGACCCTGATCGTGCGTCGCGACGAACTCCGTGCCTCCAAGATCATGCAGGATCGTGCGCACGCCAACCCGAAGATCGAGTTCATGTGGAACTCCCAGGTCACCGCCATCCGCGGTGAGGACAAGGTCGCCGGCGTCGAGATCACCAGCACCACCGACGGCTCGACCTCGGAGTTCCCGGTCACCGGGCTGTTCATCGCCATTGGCCACAAGCCCAACACCGATGTGTTCCGCGGCAAGCTCGACATGGACGAGGCAACCGGGTACCTGCGAACCAAGCCTGACTCCACCTACACCGACGTCGACGGCGTGTTCGCGTGCGGTGACGTGCAGGACTCGGTGTACCGCCAGGCAATCACTGCTGCGGGCTCGGGCTGTATGGCCGCCATCGACGCCGAGCGTTGGCTCGAAGCCGCCCACGACATCGAAGCCAACATCCCCAACTACTGACCCCGCCCACCCCGCCCCGGTACTCGCTTTTCATGAGGTTCTTGCGCACAGTGTCTGCGTCAACCTCATGAAAACGGCCGTTGCCGGGGAACGACCCAGGAATACACCGCGGAGGGGTCCGGTTGTAGAACACTGAACACATACGCAGTCTGAAAGGATGCCTCCCATGGCAAACGGAATCACCAATCTCTCCACCAGTACCTTCGACGAAACCGTCGGTGCTTCCGACAAGCCCGTCATCGTCGACTTCTGGGCCGAGTGGTGCGGCCCGTGCAAACAGATCGCTCCGATCCTCGAAGAGATCTCGGCCGAGCACGGCGCCAACATCGCCGTCACCAAGTTGAACGTCGACGACAATCCTGACCTCGCCATGAAGTACAACGTGATGAGCATCCCGACGCTGCTCGTGTTCAAGGGTGGAGAAGTCGAAAAGCGTCTCGTCGGCGCCAAGAGCAAAGGCGCCCTTCTCCAGGAGCTCGAGGAATTTCTTCCCACGACGTGACGCCGTTCCCGCTCAAGCGGGGCCAGCGTGGTGAACCGATACGAGATCTACAGCGTCGCCTCGGTGCCGCCGGGTACAGCCCGGATGGTCCTGAGGCGAGCTCGTTCTGCGCGTCCACCGAAGCAGCGCTGACGCGCTTCCAAGAAGCGCGCGGGTTGCACGCCGATGGCGTGTGCGACGAGCAGTCCTGGTTGGCCATCGTCGAAGCCGGCTGGAATCTCGGTGACCGTCTCCTCGTGCTCAGTGCACCGCAGCTCCGCGGCGATGATGTCGAAGATCTGCAGCGGGCGCTGAACCACGTCGGCTTCGACTGCGGACGCCCAGACGGCATCTTGGGTCCGGCGACCATTCGTGCATTGGTCGATTTCCAACGCAACAGTGGCATGGACGCCGACGGCATCTGCGGTCGCAAGACCGTCCACATGCTCGAGGTCCTACGTCGCCAGAGCGGTTCGGGGCCCGGCGTGGCATCGGTCCGTGAGACCGAGTCGGTCCGCATGACCACCTCGCTGCACTCCTTGCGCATCGTGGTCGGTCAGTTCGGTGGACTCAGTTCGCTGGCGCGGTCCGTGGCTCGTGCCTTGCGTCAGCAGGGTGCGACCGTGATGTCGACCGACGAGTATGACGCCGCCGCGCAGGCTGCGGCAGCCAATCGGTTCGGCGCAACGTTGTACATCGGTTTCGAAGCTCGATCAAACGTCTGTGCCGATATTGCATACTTCGCCGTACCTGAGTTCGAATCGGTCGGTGGTCGGTCACTCGGCACCCATCTCCTGCACCGCCTCGGGCCGGCACTGCCGGTCGAACCAACCCTGCGCGGGATGCGGCTGCCTGTGTTGCGAGAGACTCGTATGCCTGCTGTCCTGTGCGCACTGGGGCCCGTACGCGACGTCGTCGATGCCACCGGGGTCCTGACTGCTGCGGTCGTCGACGCCGCGCGTTCGTGGGGCGATGCTCCGCTCCCCGTACCGACCGACTGACGTCAGCGGACTCGTGCGCGAGAGTTTATCCACAGATTTCCACACACCTTGTGAGTATCCCTCGACTGCAACCTGAAAACTTGACCACAATGGGTGGCGCAACCTCGATTCCGTTGATCGGAGCGTGGTAAATCACTGTGGATGCCTTGAGTCACCGCTGAGGTCTCGATCGAGTACTCAGCATCATCCTCAACCTGGGGATGAACTGTGGATAAGTTACATTCATGGGATTTGACTTGAGGGTTGCCCACCGCTGACCGCCTTTCGCAACTCTTCCGGCTCATGCCGACCGCCGTCAGCCGGTCATCACCCGGTCATCAACCGGTAGATCCGCTCGAGGTCCTCCAGGTCGGCAAAGTCGATCGACACCCGCCCACGCTTGGCGCCCATCGTCACGGCGACGCGCGTGTCGAGCCGATCAGCCAGCAACTCTTCGAGTTCGAGCAGCCCCGGTGGACGCAGTTGCGTCGCCGGTGTCAAACCCGCACCGTCGATCGCGCTTCCCGAGGTCCCTGACGTGCCAGAGGGTGCGGCATCGGAATCCGGCGTTCCCTCCACCCCATCCACATCGCCACGCACCGCCTGTTCGGTCGCGCGAACGGTCCAACCTTGCGCAGCGGCAGCAGTGGCAAGCGCTTCTTGGCGTGCTCGGTCTGGTGTGCCGAGCAGCGCCCTGGCGTGACCCGCTGAGAGTTGGCCGTCGGCGAGCAGGCTCTGCACCTTCGGGGGCAGCCCCAGAAGTCGAATCGTGTTGGTGATCGCCGAGCGACTCTTGCCCACACGTGTGGCCACCTGGTCGTGCGTCAACTCGAAGTCTTCGATGAGCTGCTGGAAAGCAGCCGCTTCTTCGAGCGGCGTCAGATCCTGGCGGTGCAGATTCTCGACCAGGGCCTGCTCGACCGAGCTCAGATCATCAGTGGTCCGAACGATTGCCGGAACCGAGGTCAGGCCCGCACGCTGCGCCGCACGCCACCTCCGCTCGCCGGCGATGAGTTCGTACTCGCCCTCGGCCAACGGACGCACCAAGATGGGCTGCAGCACTCCCATTTCTGAGATCGACGCTGCGAGTTCGACGAGGCCCTCCTCGGAGAAGTGCACACGCGGCTGGTGCGGGTTGGGTGCGACTGACGCGGTGGGAATCTCCGCGAGAAACGCACCGTCGCCGCCATCGGCAACTTCGTTTGCCGGGATCAGCGAGCTCAATCCCTTTCCGAGACCACTACGACGTGACACTGGCATGCACCTCCTTGGCAGCATCGCGATAGGCAATGGCACCTCGAGAACGGGGATCGAATGTGTTGATCGGCTGGCCGAACGACGGCGCCTCCGAGAGTCGAACACTCCGCGGAATGATGCTGCGGAGCACCTTGTCACCGAAGTGTTCACGGACTTCGCCGACCACCTGGCCGGCAAGCTTGGTTCGAGCGTCGAACATCACGCAGAGGATCGTCGACAAGTCGAGTGTCGGATTCAGATTCCGCTTCACCAGGTCGACGTTGCGGAGAAGTTGGCCAAGGCCCTCGAGTGCGTAGTACTCGCACTGGATCGGCACCAGGACTTCACTTGCCGCAGCCAACCCGTTGACAGTGAGCAACCCCAGCGATGGCGGACAGTCGATGAGGACATAGTCGTAGTCCTCGATCACGGCATCGATTGCTCGCTTCAGACGCTGCTCGCGACTGAAAGCGGGAACGAGTTCGATCTCCGCCCCGGCCAGATCGAGTGACGCCGGCGCCACGAACAAGTTCTTGACGTCGGTCGGTTCCACCACGTTGTCGAGTGGCTCCTCATGCATCAAGACGTGATACATCGACAACTCGAGACCGCGGTTCTCGATGCCGAGTCCGGTCGATGCGTTCCCCTGCGGATCGAGATCGATCAGCAGCGTTCGGAGCCCCAACTCCGCGAGGGACGCTCCGAGGTTGACCGTCGTGGTCGTCTTACCGACGCCACCCTTCTGATTCGCGATCGCCATAATCCGAGGCAACGACCGACCGGCCAACGGTTCCTCGCTGGACTGAACGGCAGCCGGGTCAGCGAGGGCCTGCTGATCCACGTCGGGTGAACTCGGGCTGGCCGTGGTGGTGGGGGGATCCCCGGTGTCCGACACACAAACTCCAAACGGTGGATTGGCGAGCGTCAGATGACGCAATCGCGGGACGTCCACACTGTGCCCGATCTCCTCGCGCGTTACAAGCATTTCGGAGGTGTTTCACGTGGAACAACCGCAAGTCTCAACCTGCGCGTGACGCGCGACGTTCCACGTGAAACATCCCTCAAGCGGGATGACGTCGACGTAACTCAGCTCGAGACTTTCGCGCGTTTCCCCTGGTCACGACGTCGTCGAGCACGAAATCCGGACGTCAGCGTCGCTGGAAACGGACCACTTGATCGTTCGACGGGGTGCGGTCCAGACTCAGTTCCTCGAGCAGTAGCGGATCCCACCGGTCGCCGGACGGTGGCTCGCTGATCACGATCACCCCACCCTCCCGAACGCATCGCACCGCTGTCCGAAGCGTGACGTCTGGTGGCCCGAAGCCACGAGCGATGGCAGCATCGAACTCCACGTTGCCATTGCGGATCGCGTCGTCGACATCCGCCCCGATGACCGAGACGTGGTCATGTAGTCCGAGTCGGCGGACCATCTGCGCGAGAAAGTCGGTCCGCTTGGTCCGGCGGTCCAGCAGCGTGAGCGACAGATCGGGACGATCAACGGCGATCACCAGACCGGGGACTCCGCCTCCAGCACCCAAGTCGACCACCGAACCCGTCACGTCGGACAGCGCGCTCACGAAACTCCGGGCGTGCTCGATCACCTCGACGATGGGACGGTCGCCCAAAAAGCCGAGGCGCTGGGATCTTCCCAGCGCCTCGTGCAGTACTTCTTCGGCCTCAGACTCGGGAGTCAGATCACTCACGAGGTCGAGTATGTCAGGACGACGGTCCCGATCAAGCGGGTTCGACGATGACCCGACGGTAGGGGTCCTCACCGGATGATGAACTGGCGACACCGTCTTCGTCGTTCAACGCGTCGTGGATCACCTTGCGGTCAGCCGACGTCATCGGCTCGAGCGAGCGAGCCGTGCCACTGTCACGAACCTGTGCAGCCACATCGGCAGCGAACTTGCCGAGTGCGACGGTTCGACGCTCCCGATAGCCGGCGACGTCGATCCGCAAACGGGTGTCGTGGTCGCCGAGGCGGCGCTGGGCAGCAACGCGGACGAGATCCTGGATGGCGTTGAGCGTCCGACCGCCGGGACCGACCATCAAGCCGAGATCGTCCCCGCGAACCTGCACATCGAGCTCAGTTCCGTCGATGGTCAACTCGGCCTCGCCGGTCGCGCCGAAGGCAGTCACCAGGTCGTTCATGAACGACACCGCGGCATCGCCCACTTCTTGGGGAGTCACGGTGGACTCTGGTCGGTCGTCGTTACTCATCTGCTTCTCCTGGTTGTTGTTGTTCGATCCGTTGCCGCGTTTGGCGCGGTCACCGCCGCGACCGCGACTCGAGCGTTGGCGCGGTGCCTGCTCACCGCCCGACTCGGTGCTGCTGGAGTCACTGCCGTTCGCCTCATCGCCGCCAGCGTCCAATGCGGACTCCGGCGAACCAGTTCCCGAATCGTCGGACTTGTTATCCGAGCGCGATTTCGCGCCGCGGGACTTGTCGCTCTTCGACTTGTCGCTCTTCGGCTTGTCGCTCTTCGGCTTGTCGCTCTTCGGCTTGTCGCTCTTGGACTTGCGGCGACGTTCCTGCTTCGGCCGCGCGGCCGTCGGCTTCACCCGAGCGCGCAATCTCGCTTGGCCGCGCGTCCGGCCGAAAAGGCCAGGCTTCGGCTCTTCGAGGACATCGAACTCGGCCTCATCGGCCCCGACTCCCAGTTGGTCGAGCGCCGCTTCGCGTGCCTCTTCCAGGTTCTTTGCGGTGGTTTCCACCCATTCCATCTCGTTACTTCTTTCTTCGACTGGCTGCCGCTCCGTGCGGTCAGCACACGATCTGTTGCTGGACTTTCGGACGTGATCACGCCGACATCGGCAATGTCAACGCTTCTTCTTCTTGGTCGACTTCGGACGAGTCGAGTGCTTCGCACGTGCCGCTTCGGCTTCCTTGCGTGTTCGCGTCGGTCGGCCCTTGCCCTGGCCCGATGGTGCCGGACGGTTCTTCGACGGCGTGACTCGCTTGTTGGTCACCGGTGACGGCTTCGTCGGTTGGGATGACTTGGTGCTCTTGGGCGACTTGGAGTTCTTGGTCTTGGACGAAGCGTCCTCGCGAGCTCCCGCCAGGTCGCGCTTGGCCTGGGCGAACATGCCGGTCGGCTCACCACTCTTCTTGGATTCTTCCCGAGCTGCTTCGCCGGCGCGCTGAGCTTGGCGGCCGAGCGATTCGTCACCGCCGTAGAACTTCTTGGTGATGTAGTACTGCTGCAGGATGCGCAGCAGTGTCTGGAAGATGTAGTAGACGACCAGCGCAGACAGGAAGAAGATCTGGAACACGGCGAAGAACACCGGCAGGTACTGCATCAGCTTCTGCTGTGTTGGTGACATCGACGGGCTGATCGTCGCTCGAGCGGCGACCATCTTCTGCTGCCCGAAGTAGAGCGCACCGAGCGCCACGACGAGCAGTACGTAGATCAGGCCGGTTCCGACACCTTGGCCGACCGCATCAGCGGCAGACAGGTCCAGGTTCAAACCGAACGACGGCATCGTGGTCTCGCCGTACAGAGACTGGTACAGATCGGAATCGACCGACAAGAACCGGGGGATGAACCCTTGCACGTCTTCGGCCGACGAGCCAATCGCACGTCGGGTCGCCTCGGCGATCGCGCCGGCACCATTGGCCTCGGAAGGCCGGTACACGAGACCCCGCAGGATACGGAACATGATCAGGAAGATCGGCATCTGAGCGACGATCGGCAGACAGGAGGCGGCCGGATTGACCTTGTGCTCCTGATAGAGCTTCATCATCTCTTCGTTGAGCTTCTGGCGATCGTTGCGATGCTCGTTCTGCAACTTGCGCATCTCGGGAGCGAGTCGCTGCATCTCGAGCATGCCCTTGGTGCTCTTGAGGGTCAACGGAGTCGTGATCGCCATGACCACGACGGCGATCAGCGCGATCGCGATGACGTAGCTGTCGGTGAGGCTGTAGAACCAGGCGAGTAGTCCAGCGGGAATCTCGAACATCGTCAGCCGCCTTTCGGTACGGGGGAGTGGGCGTGATGAGAACAAGACACCGTCGACGTCGACGGGTCAGAGCGCTGCGGGTCTACCAAGTCAGACGAGTCAGACGAGTCGGACGGTCGGCGTTCGGGAACGAGGTCGACGCCGGACGGGCCGAGCGGGCGACAGCGCGCCAGGCGACGAGCGGTCAACCATCCGCCACGCCAGGTGCCGTGCACTTCGAATGCCTCGAGGGCATATGCCGAGCACGATGGGAAGAATCGACACGGGGACAACTTGCCCTCGCGAGAGCGCTGGTAGAAGAGGATCGCCGCTCGGGCGCGTCGCTGCGTCCAGGTTTGCTGCGGGGCCGATGCGTCCGAGACCGATGGCGTCGATGGAGCGGCGGGGGTCCCCCGCGCCCCGGTCATGTGCGGGCTCGGGCGTGCTGAGCTGCATCGAGAAGGGCAGCGACACGGGTCTCCAGCTGGGCGAACGTCAGTTCGCCTACCGGAGGGCGACCGCCGAACAGCAGCAGGCCGTTCGGAACGTCGCGGTCAGAAAGGATGGCTCGGAGCCTGCGCCGGAGGCGATTACGCGTCACGGCGTTGCCCACGGCACGGTTGAATGCAAAGCCGATCTGGGGCGGCGAGACAGCAGGATCATCGACGAACGAGCACCACATCGGTGCGTTCCGCACACGGACACCGTCGCGCCGGAGGCGGACAAAAGCGTCACGATCACGGATTCGATCGATCAAGCTCGTCGATCAGGCCGACAGTCGGGCGCGGCCCTTGTCCCGTCGGGACTTGAGCACGGCGCGACCTGCCCGGGTGCTCATGCGGGCGCGGAAACCGTGCTTGCGGTTGCGGCGTCGGTTGTTGGGTTGGAATGTACGCTTCACGACGATCTCTTTCGGAGGTTTCGAACCATGGTCCGCTGAGTGACGAGTACCGGTGAGGCGAGGTCTTGACCACCACGAACCGGTCCGCGTTGCGGACTGACCCGACAATGCTAGGGCGCGACCAGCGCGACTCCCAACACGTCGCCCCAGACACTGGTCGGCGGCACCCGTCGCTCAGCCGTCCGGGTGACTGCTGAGCATCTCCGGTGCATCACCGCTGAGGTGCAGAGTTGCATCCCCGAGCGCCTCCAGCGACGGCGAACGTGAGTGATCCACGTGTTCATCTCCCGTTCAAAGAACATCTATGTCATTTGTCCACAGCTCTTGACACATCACAAAAGTCCTGTTCAGAGGCAACATTTCAGCGAATTCTCGTGTCGTTGTCGACCTGCTATGTTCTAGCGCCTATCGCTCAGCAACAAGATTTCCACATCGTGTGGACAACCATGTGGACAGCAAACGGATTCGAGAAAACACATGAGCTCAACAGAGACTGCTCAAGACACGCTGACCGCAAAGCGGGAAATTGATGAGTGACGCCGACGACGTCTGGACTCAGGTCACGCTCTTCCTGCGTTCCCAACTCGCTGAGTCGGTGTGGTTCTCGACCTTCCAGGACGTGCTTCCGCTCGACGCCGGTCCCGACACCCTTCGTCTGCTCGCGCCGAGCGCGTATGTCCGGGATCGCATCCTGACTCGATATCTCCCGCTGGTGACCGACGCGCTCGACGAAGTCGACGAAGGCCATCGCGACATTGACATCGAAGTCGCTGCCAGCGATGCCACCGAAGCCAGCGATGAGGCCGACGACAACACGCTCACCGACGCAATCCGGGGCGAGTCAGGACCTGGCGCGACCATCGGGACACCGGCTGCGTCCACTTCGGACATGTATGCCGGAGCGACGCCATCAAAGACGACGGCGTCCTTGAACAACGACACCTCAGATGAGCAGCGCGCAGCAGTCGACGCAGCCGGCCTGAACCCGCGCTACACCTTCGAAGCATTCGTCAAAGGCGCCTCCAACCAATTCGCGCTCGCGGCTGCGTTGCGCGTGGCAGAAACACCAGGTAGATCGTACAATCCGCTGTTCATCTACGGCTCGGCCGGTCTCGGCAAGACGCACCTCCTGCATGCGATTGGTCACTACGTCCACGACAACTACCAGCACCACGAAGTGCGGTATGTGTCGACTGAGACGTTCATGAACGAGTACGTCGAAGCAATCCGTCAGAACACAACCAATGCGCTGCGCCGGCGGTACCGCGACATCGACGTGCTCCTCATCGACGACATCCAATTCATTGCCGGCAAGGAAGGCCTTCAGGAAGAGTTCTTCCACACGTTCAACTCGCTGCACGGCGCCAACAAGCAGATCGTGATCAGCTCGGATCGGATGCCCGACGCCATCCCCACCCTCGAAGAACGCCTCCGGGGTCGGTTCAAGTGGGGGCTGCTCACCGACATCCAGCTGCCGGACCTCGAAACGCGCACCGCCATCCTGCGCAACAAGGCTGAACGCGACCGCGTCGAGGTACCCAACGAGACACTCGACTTCATCGCCACGAACATCGCGACGAACATCCGCGAACTCGAAGGCGCGCTGATTCGAGTCACCGCATACGCGAGCCTCAGCGGCAAACCCATCACCACCGCACTCGCCGAAGAGCAGTTGGCCGACCTGATGGTCGACACCAAGCCCAAGCATCGCACCGACGAAGAGCTCCTCGCTGACATCGCGGCAATCCTGAAGTTCGAAGTCGAAGCCCTCAAAGGCAAGAGCCGACAACGACCGCTCGTCACCGCACGCCAGATCGCGATGTACGTGTTCCGTGAATCCACCGATCTCAGCTATCCGGCCATCGCCCGACTCTTCGGGGGCCGAGACCACACCACGGTCATCCACGCCAACGAAAAGATCCAGCGGCTCATGAGTGAGCGCAAGCAGATCTACGACCAGGTCACCGACCTGCAGACCCAACTGAAGCGCTGACGTCGTGCACGCTCTGCACTGTTCACGCACCACTCCGCCGACCACTCCTGGCGCGAGGGCGTCGTGGCTCCGCGCGAATACCGGTGGACAACCACGGTTTCGCGGGGGACGCGCCACGGTGCAACCCCGTCACGAAAAGGGGACAAGGCGCAGTTGTCCACCGCGCGACAACGGTGTAACTCCCAACCTGTGCATCGCCGGGCCATCACCTGTGAGGCCGCGTCTTGCCTCTACGCTGCACGAACAGTGTGTTGTCCCCAATCCACAGCACCTACTACTGACATTGTTCTGTGAAACATCCCTTCATGAGGAGAAGTGCCCACTGTGAAGTTTCGTTGCGAACGTGACGTCCTTGCCGATGCTGTCGGATCGGCCGGTCGAGCAGCCACCAATCGAACGGGCACCTTGCCGGTGCTCGCGGGCGTCCGCATGGAGGTCGCCGGCGACACGCTGTCGATCACCGGTACCGACCTCGAGTTGACGATCCGGCTGAGTGTCGAAGTCGGCGGTGAGCGCGACGGCGCAGCGGTTGTGCCGGCACGCCTCGTCGGTGACATCGTCAAGGCCTTGCCGGCCGGAGCGGTCGAAGTCGATCTGCCCGACTCGGGCGACGGCAGCGCAGAGATGTCGATCAGTGCCGGTCGATCCCAGTTCTCGGTCCGTCCACTGTCGCTCGACGACTACCCGGCTCAGACCGAACCGGCCGGTGACGGTGTCACCCTGCCTGCAGCGGACATGGCCGACGCGCTGCGCCAAGTGGTGCGCGCAGCCTCGACCGACGATGCCCGCGCGGTGTTGACCGGTGTGCTGCTCGCTGCCGAGGACGACGGTCTGCGGATGGTTGCCACGGATTCGTACCGCCTCGCTGTCCGCGATCTTCCCGAGTCTTCGATGCTCGGCTCGGGCCAGAAGGTGCTGATTCCGGGCAGGGCGTTGTCCGAACTCCAACGACTGATGGGCAACGAGGAAAGCCTGACAGTGCTCCTCGGTGAACGCGAAGCCACGTTCGTCGCGGGCTCGACCCGGCTGTCCACGCGGCTGATCGAAGGCGAGTTCCCGAACTACCGCAACCTGCTGCCGTCGAGCTACCCGAATCTGCTCACGATCAGCAAGCCCGCGATGATCGAGGCAATCCGACGGGTGAAGATCCTGGCCCAGGACTCGACACCGGTGCGGATGACCCTCGGTGGCGAGACGGTGCAGCTCACCGCAATCACGCAGGACGTCGGCAACGCCGTGGAGGAGATCGATGCCAGCTATGACGGCGCAGAGATGACCGTCGCCTTCAACCCGGACTACCTGCTGGCCGGTATCGATGCGATCGACGCCGACGATGTCACTCTGGCCACAATGGACCCGATGAAGCCCGCCGTCCTGCGCGGCGCCGGCCAGGACGACTACCTGTACCTGCTCATGCCCGTACGCGTGCCGTAGCGACGCCGTCGGCGGAGCGCTCCAAGTTCGCTGCGCTTCACATCGCCGTCACAGGTTGCAGCACCGCAATCGGCGCCGGGCGCGTACTCTGCTGCTTGTGATCGTCGAGCACCTGGAGCTGATCGACTTTCGCAACTACGAGTCGGGATCGTTCGATCTGACATCGGGAACGACCGCGGTGATCGGTGGCAACGGCGAGGGCAAGACCAATCTCGCGGAGTCACTGGCGTATCTCGCGACACTGTCGAGCTTTCGGGGCGCACCCAACGATGCCCTGGTCAGAGCAGGTGCAGCACAGGCCATCATCCGCGCAACGGTCCGCCATGACGACGGTCGCGAAACGCTGATCGAGGCGGAGCTGGTCGCCGCCGGCCGGAATCGTGTACAGGTCAACAAGCAGAAACTCGTTCGGGTCCGCGACCTGCTCGGTTCGGTCCGCGTCACGGTGTTCTCCCCGGATGACTTGATCCTGGTCAAGGGTGGGCCCGGCGATCGCCGTCGCTACATGGACGACACCCTGGTCGCGCTCGCCACGAAGTACGACGCGATCCGCCTCGAGATCGATCGCATCGTCAAGCAGCGCAACACACTCTTGAAGCAAGCCGCCGGTCAACTGAGTGACGAGGTCGCGGTCACGCTCGATGTGTGGGACGCCAAGTTCGCCGACATCGCGGATCAGTTCGGCTATGCCCGTGCCACGCTCGTGTCGCGTGTCGCTCCGATGGTGCAGGAGGCCTACGAGCAGCTCGCAGGCGTCTTGACACCGATCGAGTTGACCTACGAGCCCGAGTGGCGCCAGATCGGCCTCGTCGCAGCGCTGGAGAGCGCCCGTCGCAACGATGTGCGTCGTGGCGTGTCGACTGTCGGCCCACACCGCGACGAACTGAACTTCACGATCAACGGACTCCCCAGCCGGACACACGCATCGCAGGGCGAGCAGCGCACGCTCGCGCTCGCGCTGCGCCTTGCCGCACACCAACTGGTGACCGAGCGGACCGGATCGGCCCCGGTGCTCGTCTTGGACGATGTCCTGTCCGAGCTCGACGACTCGCGAGCCACCGCCCTGCTCGAACACATCCCACCCGGCCAGGTCGTGATCACGACCGCGACCGAGCTGCCGCCCGCTGCTCGAGCCGATCGCATCCTGCGAGTCGTCGCAGGTTCGGTGCTCGACGACTGAGGGCGCAACGGCGTCGCGGTGTCGCGGGTACGGTGAGCTGTCGATGGCCGAGCCGGTTCCGATCACAGCGTCACTCGACGGGATCATGAAGTCGCTGCGCGGCACCGATCGCGTGCAGATCGGCGGTGTCTTCGGCAAGTGGCCAGACGCCGTCGGCGCCAACGTGGCGGCCCATGTCCGCCCGGTCCGCCTCGACCAGGGTGTGCTGACCGTCGAAGCCGACGATCCGGCATGGGCGACGCAGGTGAAATTCTTGTCCGGCACGATCACCAAACGCCTTGCCGAAGTCGCAAACGTGCAGGTCAGCCGTATCGACGTGCGCGTCGCTCGACCGCGTTGAGCGGGGCCGCCGAACGGTGAGAATCGGTGGGGAACTGATGTTCTGACAGCGATGTCATTTGCTGGCCCGAAAACCCAACTCTGTGACCACCCTGAGGTACACTGAAACCCGCTTGCGAAGTGGGTTTGCGGCTGATCTGACGTATCAGGCCCGACGACCCGATCGCCCCGCACATCATGGCGTTTCGCGCCGTGCCCACAACGACGACGACATCGAGGTACGAGTGTCCGACGACACCGCTGACACCACCACTGGCAGCACCGCTGACAGCTCAACCGACACGGCAGTTGCAACCGCTGAGAAGTCCGCCCCGGCCGGGCAGTCCGACAAGCCCCGGAGCTACGACGCTGCCCAAATCCAGGTCCTCGAGGGTCTCGACCCGGTACGCAAGCGTCCCGGCATGTACATCGGCTCCACTGGCCTCCAAGGGCTGCACCACCTGATCTGGGAAGTGGTCGACAACTCCGTCGACGAAGCCATGGCCGGTGTGTGTGATCGCATCGTGGTCACCCTCACCGCCGACGGCGGCTGTCGCGTCGACGACAACGGTCGCGGCATCCCGGTCGACCCGTACCCCTCCGGCGAGCACAAGGGCAAGAGCGCGGCGGAAGTCGTGCTGACGGTCCTGCACGCCGGCGGCAAGTTCGGCGGCGAGGAGAGTGGCTACAAGATCTCTGGTGGCCTGCACGGCGTCGGCGTTTCCGTGGTCAACGCGCTGTCGACGCGCCTGGAGATCCAAGTCGACAAGGGCGGCACCCGCTACGAGCAGACCTACCTCGACGGTGGTCGGCCCGAGGCGAAGATGAAAACGGTCGGCGACACGCCCAAGGGCGGCCGCACGACCGGTACCAGCATCACGTTCTACCCCGACCCCGGCATCTTCCAGGCCGAGGGCATCGAGTTCGTGGCGCGGACCGTGCTCGACCGGCTGCAGATCATGGCCTTCTTGAACAAGGGCCTCGAGATCGTCTTCGTCGACGAACGCGCCGGACGTGAGCAGGACGTCACGTTCCAGTACAAGGGCGGCCTGGTCGACTTCGTCAAGCACCTCAACGCCTCCAAGGAGCCGCTGTTCTCCAAGGTCTGCAACTTCGAAGACGAAGATCCCGACGAAGGCATGGAACTGGACATCGCCATGCAGTGGAACACCGGGTATCACGAGGGCATCCACGGCTACGCGAACGGCATCTCTACCACCGAAGGCGGCATGCACGTCGAGGGCTTCAAGACCGCCCTCACGTCGGTCGTCAACAAGTACGGCCGCGACAAGAACATCATCAAGGAAAAGGACCCGAACCTCACCGGCGACGACGTCCGTGAGGGCATCACCGCAATCGTCACGGTCAAGGTCCGCGAGCCGCAGTTCGAAGGCCAGACCAAAGCCAAGCTCGGCAACGTGCCGGCGCGCTCCTTCGTGCAGAAGGCGACCTATGCCCACATGGTCGAGTGGATGGACGAGAACCCCGTCGAGGCCACCAAGATGGTCAAGAAGGGCCTCGCCGCGGCGCAGGCTCGTGATGCTGCAAAGAACGCACGTAACGCAATCCGCCGCAAGACCGCGCTGTCCGGCGCCGGAATGCCGGACAAGTTGAAGGACTGCTCGTCGAGAAACGCCGACGAGTCCGAGATCCTGATCGTCGAGGGCGACTCCGCCGGTGGTACGGCCGTCGACGCGCGCGACCCTCGTACACAGGCGATTCTCCCGATCCGCGGCAAGATCCTCAACGTCGAGCGGGCCCGCATCGACAAGATGTTGAAGAACACCGAGATCCAAGCGCTGATCACCGCGATCGGGGCCGGAGTCGGCGACGAGTTCGACGTCGAGAAGTGTCGCTACCACAAGGTGATCTGCCTCGCCGACGCCGACGTCGACGGCAGCCACATCCGTACGCTGCTGCTCACGTTCTTCTTCCGTCAGATGCGCGAGATGGTCGAGGCGGGCTACTGCTACATCGCTCAACCGCCGCTGTACTCGACCGAGATCGGCAAGGAAAAGGTCTACCTGAAAGACGACCTTGCCAAGGATGCCTTCATGGCCGAACGGCCGAACCACAAAAAGCAGTTCCAGCGTCTCAAGGGCCTCGGCGAGATGGACTGGGAGGAATTGCGAGCCACGACCATGGACTCCACCACCCGCACGCTGCTGCAGGTCACGGTCGAAGAAGCCGCCAAGGCCGACGAGATCACGTCGGTCCTGATGGGCGACGACGTGCCGAGTCGACGCGACTTCATCGTCACGAACGCCCGCGACGTCCAGAACCTGGACTTCTGATGCCCGGCCGCTTGCTGTCGCGACGCGCATTCACTTCGCATTCACGCCCTGACGTTCTCCGAGGAACAGACTCATGACTGACACCACTGACGACACCACACCTGGCGGGTCGATCCAACCGATCGCGCTCAACGAGGAAATGGAGAGCTCGTTCCTCGAGTACGCGATGTCGGTCATCATGTCGCGCGCCCTACCCGACGTGCGCGATGGCCTCAAGCCGGTGCACCGCCGGATCATCTGGGACATGGAGGAGCAGGGTTTCCGCCCTGATCGCGGCCACGTCAAGTGCGCGCGCGTCGCCGGCGACACGATGGCGCGATTTCACCCGCACGGTGACTCGGCGATCTATGCCGCGCTGGTTCGCATGGCGCAGCCGTTCTCCCTCCGTCACCCGTTGATCGACTTCCACGGCAACTACGGATCCCCGGACTTCGGTCCCGCCGCCTCGCGTTACACGGAGTGCCGTCTCGACCCGTTGGCGATGGAGCTGCTCGCCGGCATCGACGAAGACACCGTTGACATGGTGCCGAACTACGACGGTACGACCGAGCAACCCGTCGTGCTTCCGTCACGTTTCCCGAATCTGCTGGTCAACGGCAGCCAGGGCATTGCGGTCGGCATGGCGACGAACATCCCGCCGCACAACCTCGGCGAAGTGATCGACGCTGTCGTCCACCTCATCGACCACCCCGACGCGACACCCGACGACCTCATGGAGCACGTCAAGGGCCCGGACTTCCCGACCGGTGGCCAGATCCTCGGCAAGGCCGGCTTCGTCGAGGCCTACCGGACCGGTCGCGGCTCGGTCAAGACTCGGGCCAAGACCTCGATCGAAGAAGGCAAGAACGGCCGCTACGAGATCGTCGTCACCGAACTCCCGTACCAGACGTCGTGCTCGGCGATCGCCGCTCGGATCCAGCAACTCGTCGACAACGGCGATCTCGACGGCATCGCCGATGTCAACGACGGGTCCAACGGCGGCAAGACCGAGCTGATCATCACCCTCAAGCGTGACGGCAACGCGAACGTCGTGATGAACAACCTGTTCAAGCTGACCCAGTTGCAGTCGACGTTCTCGATCAACATGGTCGCCCTGGTCAACGATGTCCCGAAGCAGGTGAACCTGCGCGACGCCTTGGTGGCGTACGTCGATCACCAAGTCGAGGTCATCACACGGCGGACGCAGAACCGGCTGAAGAAGGCCAAGCACCGCGAACACATCCTCGAAGGCCGCATCAAGGCCCTCGACGTCATCGATGAGATCATCAAACTGATCCGGGCGAGTGACGACGTCGCCATTGCCCGCGACGGCCTGATGGCTGCGCCGTTCGAGTTCTCCGAGATCCAGGCGAACGACATCTTGGACATGCAGCTCCGTCAGCTCACTCGGCTGTCACGCGTCGATCTGCAGACCGAACTCGACGAGTTGAAACTGAAGATCATCGACCTGCAGGAGATCCTCGACGATCCGGTCCGCTTGAACTCGGTCATCAAGGAAGAGATCATCGAGATCCGTGACAAGTACGCGACCGACCGTGTCTGTGAACTGACCTACGACCCCGGCGACATGTCGATCGAGGAACTCACCGACGACAAGGAACTGGTCATCGTGATGACCGACGCCCAGTACATCAAGGCGGTGCCGGCGGACTCGTTCAAGACGCAGAGCCGCGGCGGGCGGGGCGTGTCCGGAGGCAAGTTGAAAGCCGACGACATCGTGCGGCACGTGATCTTCACGAGTTCCCACGCGCACCTGCTCTTCTTTTCGAACCTGGGCAAGGTCTACCGATTGCGAGCACTCGAGATCCCCGAGCGCGAACGCACGGCCAAGGGCATGCCGATCGTCAACCTGTTGCAACTCGTTCCCGGCGAGCGCGTCGAGGCGATCATCGACACCCGCGAGTTCGGTGTCGATCGGTATCTGTTCTTCGCGACCAAGAAGGGCACGGTCAAGAAGACCACCTTCACCGAGTACGACAAGAGCCGTCGCGACGGCCTTATCGCCATCAACTTGAAGGATGGCGACGAGCTGGTCAAGGTGATCGAGACCAGCGGCGACGACGACATCTTCATGGTGTCCGGTGGTGGGATGACGATTCGTTTCAACGAGAACGATGTTCGCTCGATGGGTCGGACGGCTGCGGGTGTGCGTGGCATGAAGCTGAAGAGCGACAACGACCGTGTCGTATCGGTCGATGTCGCACGCGACGACACCTCGATTCTCACGGTGACCGACGCCGGCTACGGCAAGCGGACGAAGTTGGACAACTTCTCGGTCCAGGGCCGTGGCGGCCAGGGTGTCCGGGGGATGAAGCTCACTGGCAAGAAAGGCGAGGTCGTCGCTGCATTCATGGTCGGCATCGACGACGACATCGTTGCGGTGTCCGAGGGCGGCATCATGATCCGGATGGGTGTGGCAGACATCTCTGAGCAGGGACGTGCTGCCACCGGCGTCAAGGTGATGAACATGGACGACGGTGACACGGTCGGCTCGGTCGCACCGATCATGGCCACTGACGACGATGGCGTCGTCGACGACGGCGACGAGTAGTCCGGCTCGATCTCGAGCTGCTCGACCGAGATCGGGCGTCGGCGGCGAGCCGGGCCGGATCGTCGTACGCTGTCACCCGACATCTGCCGTAGGACGACCTGCTCGACGGGAACATCGGACGACGTTCCGCTTCGCTGCTGCTGCAGCCACTGGACATCGAGTGAGCGGAGTGGCACATGGGCAGAACACGAACCGACGCGGGGCAGTCGGCGGTGCTGGTCCTGGTGATTGCCGTGGCACTCGGGGCATCGTTGCTCGTGGCGCTGGTCGACTTCGGTGGGGTGACGCAGGATCGTGCTCGCGCTCAGACCGCAGCCGACGCGGCAGCGTTGGCGTCGCTCGACGGCGGGCGAGGCGCAGCGGTCGACTACGCCAGCCGACATGGTGCGGCGGTCATCTCATGGTCCGCGGGGCCGGGGGAGTACGAGGTGACGGTGGTCGTGCGCGTGGGTGACGCCACGGCGACGGCGCGTGCGTCGAACTCGCCGTGATGCAACGGCGAGATGCCCTGATCAGCGTGTGACAGGATCGCGGCCGGTGCGTTGCGTACACTCGGCGACGTGAGCACCACCGAAGGGGATCTCGACGAGTCGATCGCCGCTGACGCTGTCGACGCGCTCACCGCCGACGACACCGGTGACCATGCGGGGCCAGATACGGCAGATCTGGATGCACTCGACGAGTCGCTGGTCGACTCGATCGCCGAGTACACCGGTGTCGAAGATGTCGAAGATGTCGAGCCCGCCACGGACGACGATGATGACGGCGACGCTGGATTCGCGGCCGACGGCGACGGCGACGGCGACGGCGACGACGACACCGAGATCGACGAGATCGACGACGCCGACATCGACGACATCGACGACATCGACGAGCCGGCGGATCTCGACGACATCAACGCTCAGGACGACTCCGACGACTCCGATGATGACAGCGAGCCGGTCGAGCTCGCTGCTGTCGCTTCCACCGGCGATGACGAGACCACCGACGACACCACCGACGAGGACTCGGACCAGGCTTCGATCGATGACGCAGCCGAGGCAGAGCGCAGCGAAGACGACTCGGTCGATGAGTCCGGCGATGAGCCCGGCGATGAGCCCGGTGTCTCACCGAACATCCTCGAGGAGTTGCGCCGCGCCGACATCGACGGGCCCGTCGTCGATGCCGCTCCGCAAGACGACACGACTGCGGGCCGGCGTCGACCGCGCAAGCCGGTCGACTTCGATCCGGCCCCCGTTCCGGTCCCACTCAAGGTGCCCCGAATCCTCGGTCGCAAGCCCCGTGTCCGCAAGGTCACCCGCGTCGTCCGCCACGTCGACCCGTGGTCGGTCTTCAAGATCGCACTGCTCGCGAACTTCGTGCTGTACGTCATCGTGCTCACCGCCGGTGTGCTGCTGTGGAATGTCGCCTACGCAACCGGCACCGTGGAGAACGTCGAACGGTTCTTCGAGTCGTTCGGCTGGCAGTCCTTCGAGTTCAACGGCGGCGAGCTCTATCACGCCGCCTGGATTGCTGGACTCTTCGCAGTGCTGGGCCTCACCGGACTCTGGGTCCTGTTGGCCACGCTCTTCAACCTGATCACCGATGTCGTCGGCGGCGCGCGCTTCACGGTGCTCGAAGAAGAGGTCGTCGAATCACGGGTCTCACCGATGCGCCGCTTCGTCGTCCGACGCCCTGAACCGGAGATCCCGGCGATGCTCGCCGACTCGTCGGGGCCGTTGATCCGCGAAGCAGTCGTCGACGACACCGGCGGCATCGAACGCTGAAGCGTCCGACCAGCTCGGAGGGTTGATTCTCCGTCGCTGTTTGCGACCGCCGCCGATAACCTCGCGTACTCGCTGGGGCTATAGCTCAGTCGGTTAGAGCGCATCCCTGATAAGGATGAGGTCCCTGGTTCGATTCCAGGTAGCCCCACCAGCCAACGAGACCCTTCCGAATGCGCGAAGGGTCTCGTTGTCGTTTTCACCGCCCTCACCCACTTGGCGCTCACAGCGGGGACGAGCTGGTGGGCCAGCCGAGCCCTGGCTGGCCGCCGCAGGTTGCGAACGACCGTCCGAGGCATCATGCTCTGGGGGATGAAACTGATCCGCGGAGCGATCTCGGCGATTCTGCTGGCGGCGACATTTGCCGCTGCACTGCGCGTCCGTGGTACCGGCGGCACGCCGCCGCAGCACGGCGGTTGGCGGCCCTTGGAACTCCCGGAGCGTTGATGGTTCGGATCGCGCTCGTCGGTGCGGGGGTCACGGGCGACCGAATCGCCAAACGACTCGACGTCTTGATGCCCGGATGCACCGTCGTCGTCTTCGACGCGCGCGGTGATCTGGGTGAAGCGGCCGGCTGCGACGTTGCGATCCTTGCCCACGGGGGGCGCCAAGTCGGGTCGACGACCAAGCTGGTGACGGCGGGCGTGCCGGTGGTGTCGACAGCGGACAACGTCGACGATGTCCGCTCGCTCGTCGAACTGGACGACCTCGCTGGTCGCCATGACGTCCAGCTCGTCGCCGGAGCCGGCATGTCGCCGGGCCTCACGGGCCTCCTGGCGCGCTATCTCGCCGACCAACTCGAACGCTGCGATGAGATCCACATCGCAGTGCACGGCACCGCCGGGCCAGCATGTGCCCGCCAGCACCATCGGGCCCTTGCCGGTCATGCCATGGGTCTGCACGACGGCGAACAGATCAGCCGCCCGGCCGGATCCGGACGTGAGCTGTGTTGGTTTCCTGAGCCGGTGGGCGCGTACGACTGCTACCGCGCGGAGTTGGCGTCACCGATGTTGCTCGGCGCGCTGTTCACCGATGTCGGCCGCATCAGCGCCCGAATGTCAGCGAACCGTCGCGACCGTCTCACCGCCCGGCTTCCCATGCTCAGCCCACCGCACCGCGAGGGCGGCGTCGGTGCGGTGCGTGTCGAGTTGCGTGGTGCTGATGCGGCCGGCCGACGAGTCACGCTGATCGCCGGCGTCGCCGAACTCGTTGCTACCTGTGCTGCGGCGACCGCAGTGGCATTTGCCGCTGCCATCGTCCGTGGCGACCTTCCCACCGGGCTGACCGTCGCAGGCGATTCGTCGCTTGACACCGTCGGGCTGCTGCACGACATCGAACGACTCGGCGTCCGTCTGCAGGAGTTCACCGGAATACCCCACCCGGCACATCCTGCGCCAGCAGCTCATGCGCCGACCACTGCGAACAAGGACACGACATGACCGACACGATTTCGACCAACACCGGCTCGGCAACAGCGCTCTCGGCGGGCATCGCTCTGCCGTGGTTGCCGGCGGGACGAGTCGTCAACATTGACGGACGCGGCGAGTTCTTCATCCGCGAGCACCACCATGCTGACCCCTCGGCGCCGACCGTGATCCTCCTGCACGGTTGGACCGCATCGAGCGACCTGCAGTTCTTCACCGCGTACGAAGCACTCGCCGAGCAATGCTCCTTCATCGGCATCGACCACCGTGGGCACGGACGAGGGTTGCGCAGCACGACCGAGTTCTCCCTCGAAGACGTCGCCGACGATGCTGCCGCAGTGCTGCGCCACCTCGGCAAGAGCAACGTCGTCGCCATCGGCTATTCGATGGGCGGGCCGATCTCGATGCTGCTCGCGCGCCGCCATCCCGACCTCGTGGCCGGCCTGATCACGCAGGCCACAGCGCTGGAGTGGAACGGCACACTGCGTGAACGGATGCAATGGCGTTGGTTGCCGTTGCTGGGCGTCGCGTTGCGCTCACGACTTGCGGGCCGGTTCATGAAGCGCTTTCTCGAAAAGACACTCGCCGACGGCCACGCTCTCGAGCAGTACATCCCGTGGCTTCGTGGGGAGTCACAGCGTGCGGACATCGCCGCGGTCCAACTGGCGGGCAACGCACTGGGCAGCTACGACGCGACCGACTGGGCAGCCACGCTCGACATCCCGGCCGGCATGCTGATCACCACGAAGGATCGGCTGGTCAAGCCGCGCAAGCAACGACTGTTGGCCAAGGCGCTCGGTGCGGACATCCGGGAGATCGCAACCGACCATCTCGGGCCGTGGGAGCAGCCCGATCAGTTCTCGTCGGCGACAATCGAACTGTTGTCGCTCGTGTCGCCAGCACCAGCACCAGCACCAGCGGCGCCGGCATCATCGGGCGACGTCGCCGACAGCTGAGCGACCTGCTCGGATAGGGCGCCCATCATCTCGCTGAGCTGATCGAGGCGATCACCGAAATCCTCACCGGTGACCATGTCGCTCATCGTCACGCGCACACTTGCGATTTCACGGGCGAGAAACTCGGTGTCGCTCTGTGTGCGCTCGGCGACCTCCCGGTCGTTCTCGGACGTGATGCGGTCCCGACGCTCCTGGCGTGACTGGGCGAGCAGGATCAGGGGAGCGGCATAGGACGCCTGAACCGACAGCAGCAACGTGAGCAGCACGAACCCGCGATCCCACGAGTCGAAGATGAGGTAGTCCGGTGCGGCGATGTTGTGGACGATCCAGAAGACGATGACGATCGACTGGAAGACCAGGAATCGGGCGGTGCCGAGGAAGTTGGCGATCGATTCGCTGAACGCACCGAATGCGTCGGAGTCGTACTGCACGCCCAGTCGTCGTCGCGAGCGCGGTGACGTGAGGTCTTCGCGACGTTTCACGTTGCGCTCACTTCGGGTGTGCGCGATGCCCGCTGGCGTTTGCGCCACGCGGGGCCGAGCATGCGGTCGATCACATCGTCGACGGTGACCGCACCAAGGAGCCGCCCGGCAGGATCGCACACGGCGACCGCGAGCATGTCGTAGCTCGCGAGGCGTTCGGCCACATCTCGGTCACGGGTCTCGGGGCTGACGATCGGGACATCGTCCAAGAGGCGGCCGAGTTCCATGTTCGGGGGCTCGCGCAGCAGCCGCTGCACGTGGGCGATCCCGAGGAACTTTCCTGTGGGGGCCTTGAACGGTGCGTTGCACACGAAGATCTGTGCCGCGATGCTCACGACCCAGTCCGAGTTGCGCATCTGGGCGAGGGCTTCGGAGACCGTCGCCGTCGGCCCGAGGATGATCACCTCGGGGGTCATCAAGCCGCCTGCGGTGCCCTCGGCATACGACAGCAGGCGCCGCACCGTTTCGGCGTCTTCGTCGTCCATGACATCGAGCATCTGCTCCTGTTGCGGTTTGGACATCTGGCCGAGGAGATCGGCGAGGTCGTCGAAGTCCATCTCGTCGAAGACGCCCTCGAGTCGATCCTGGTCGAGGCTCTCGACGATGCGGACCTGTTCCTCCTCGGGCAACTCTTCGAGCACGTCAGCAAGCCGCTCGTCGTCCATGGCTTCAGCGATCTGGCGCCGTTGCTCATTGCTCAGCGCGCGCACGAACGCAGCGACTTCGGCCGGGTGGAAGTCGCGCAGTCGAGCAGCCTCGGCTTCCATTTCCGTCGGCTTGTCGAACAGCGCAGGCACCTGCTCGAAATCGACCAGGCGGTACGTCGGACGTCGGCGCAGCGAGGTACGCGATGCGAGGCGCACCTTCTCGATCTCCCACCAAGTCGAACGACCGTCGGACTTCGGCTCGATCGCGATGTCGCTCACCGTCTCGTTACCGACCTTGCGATCGATCAGCTCGGCATCGATGAGTACTTCGCCGGGGCGCGGTTTGAACGGGTTGAGGTCGACATCCCAGCTCTTGAGCCGTACGCCGTCGCCGTCGAGATCCCCGACGCGGTTGGCGTTCACGAAGATCCGGCGCCGCTGACTGGACGCGACGAACCCGACGATCTTCGGAGCCACATCTGACTCCCCGGATTCACCCGGGCGACCGGGAATCGCCACGAGGTCCTCGATCCGGCCGATGGGCGCACCGCCGGCGTCGAGCAGCGGCAGGCGGAGCACACGGAATGCGTAGATCAGTTCCCCAGCCATGCACGTCAGGATACGGGCAGAGCCGGGACGGACCGGGCACGACGTGCGCCACGTCGCACCGGCTCGGTCTGTGTGGTCCGTTTCGCGCGCGTACAGGCCGTATTCTGCTGGCGATGGCGGACGGGTCGCAGACTTCGCAGAGCTCGTCGGCGCCCGTCGACCAAGCCGATCCTGCTCCGGTTCCGCTGGGGCGACCGCATGTCTGGTGGCATCGTCACCTGGACTCCGAAGAACGCCAGCGCGTGATGTCCGAACTGCAGATCAAGGGTTCTCCGCGGTGGTTGTTCCAGTTCGGGACGATGCTGACCCTGTCGGTCATCGTTGCCGTGATGGGCCTCTCGGCAGACTCTGCGGCAGTCGTGATCGGCGCGATGCTGCTCGCTCCACTGATGACACCGGTGCTCGCCACGGCGGCCTGTATCGCGATGGCGCTGTTCCGCAAGTCGCTGTTCGCATTCGGCGTCGTCGTGGTGTCGTCGGCGGGTGGCATTGCACTGTCCTACGTCCTTGCTGCACTGTTCATGAACGGCGAGCTGCCGCGCGAGGTGACGAGTCGTGTCGCACCGGACATCCGTGACCTCGTGGTGGCGTTGGGGGCGGGTACCGCGGGTGCGTATGCAACGGTCCGCAAGGACGCATCGAGTTCGTTGCCCGGCGTTGCCGTCGCCGTGGCACTGGTTCCGCCGCTCGGCGCGGTCGGCATTGCCCTCCAGGCCGGCAACACGACCTTCGCCCGCGGGGCGTTGCTGCTGTACATCACCAACTTGGCAGCGATCGTGCTGGCAGGTGCGGTGGTGTTCGTGGTGACCGGGCTGGTGCCACCGCGGCGCCTGGCGACGACGGGAACACGTTCGCTGGCCGTGTCGGCGGTCGTCGCCCTGATTGTGGTCGCCATCGCCGTGCCGCTGTTCCGGGCATCGACAACCGCAGTCGAAGCCAGTGAACGCGAGATCATCGCGCAGGGAATCGTCACCGACTGGCTGGACTTGATCGAACCGACCCGGACACCCGACGTGAGCTTCATCGGTGATCGAATCCTCGTGTCCGTACGGACCTTCGAAGATCCCATCGATCAGACACCGCTGGTCGAAGCCATGCAGGCCGAGTTCGGTCTCGACAGGGTGGTGTCGACCGAGTGGGATCAGGTCGAGCGGGCGGTCACGACGACGACGGCGCTGCCGACGACGACCATCGTCAGCGACGAGGAGCGATTGCAGTCGGCCGTGGGAATCATCGTGGACGAGTGGCTTGCCACTGATGCGCCTCCGTCGGGCCGTCGCCAAGACGCGTTGGTGATCGTCGACGGGGTGGTGCGCGTCGATGCGAGTGGTGTCGGTGAGCCGCCGTCGGTGACCGATCTGACCGATCGGCTGGACGCTGCGCTCCAGCAGACCTTCGAGGTCCAGCTGACGTGGTTGAAGCGCGAAGACGTGCTGATCGGCGAACCGGAACAGACGCCCGATGAGGTGCTGCGAGATCGCATCGATGCCATTGCCCAGGCGTGGGCTGATGCGAACGGCCTGGTCGTGCAGCAGGCCATCGTCGAGGATGGCCAAGCAGTCGTGGAGGTCACCGGGCCGGAGCGGCCGGACGCGTCGGACCTCGTTGCCTCGATCGACGAACTCCTCGGCACCACCGGCGACGTGCGCGTCCTGTTCACTCTGCGCCTCGACATCACGACCATCACCACGACGACCACGACCACGACGACCACGGCCACGCTTGCGGTCACCACCACGACGCAGCCCTGAGTCGTCGCGCCGTTGCTCCGCAGCGGTCAGGGAGACGGCAGCTCGGCGACTTGGACGAGGGTGTCCCAGAACGCGACGCCGCCACCCCATTCGGTGAGGGTCGCACTGGTCAGAGCGTTGGCGGTCTTGCCGTCGGGGTGCTGTGCAGCCCACCACGCCCACGGGATGCTCACGACGCCGGGGCGGAGCCGGTCGGTGATGCGTACCGGAAGCTCGAGACTGGCGCGCCGGTTCCACACACGGGCCATGTCCCCGTCGGCCAGGCCGCGCTCGGCTGCGTCGGGCGCGCAGAGCTCGACGAAGGGAGCGCCCTCGGCGGGACCGTGCTTGGGAAGGTGGGAGTAGCCGGTGTTGAGGAAGCGAGTGTGGTTCTTGGGGGTGAGGAGCTGCAGCGGGAAATCGGCCAGAAGATCGGCATCGCCGTGGGGCCCTTCGGTGGCGGGCACGTACGTCGGAACGCGCGGTTGGCCCAGTGCTTCGAGTTCGTCGGAGGCGAGGTGGATCCGCCCTGACGGGGTGTCGAAGTCCCCGTCGCCGAAGGGCCGCCCGTCGGCGGGATAGTCGGCACGCAACCAGATGTCGTCGCGTAGGGCATCGATGTCGATGGTCGGCAGCGCCTCACGCAGCAGTGCATCATCGTCGTCGAACAGTGCGGGGTCGGTGTAGCCCATGGCCCGAGCGAGGCGGCGGAAGAGTTCGGTGTTGTTCACCGTCTCGCCGGGTGGGTCGATCGCGGCATGGTTGTAGTTGATGTGGAGCGACCCCCACGACAGCACGACGTCGTCGGCTTCGATCTGGGTGGTCGCGGGCAGGACGATGTCCGCGTAGCGCGCCGTGTCGGTCATGAACTGCTCGTGGACCACGGTGAACAGGTCGTCGCGGAGGAGTCCTCGCCGCGTCGTCTCGGCGTCGGGCGTGCTGACCAGCGGATTGCAGTTCCAGTTGATGAACGCGTGTACGGCCGGGCCGTCAGCGTCGCCGGCGTGCGGGTGGGTGAGGATCTCACCGAGGCGACCCATGTTGAGGGTCCGCGGGTCGCCGAGCGTCATGTCGGGGCGGAGCATCGCGTCGACGTCGATGTTGGATTCGGTCCACGCACCGGTGCTCTTCGAGACACCGCCACCGCGCTCGGCCCAGGCTCCTGTGAGCGCCGGAAGGCAGGAGAGTGTGCGGTGGAACATGGCACCGTTCTCGTGGTGCTCCGGGCCGATCAGCGTGCGGATGCCGGCGGGCGTGATCGTCGCGTAGTCGTGGGCGAGCTGGGTGATCACGTCGGCGGAGACGCCGCACACCGTCGCCGCGCGTTCGGGTGTCCAGTCGTCGACGCCGGTACGCAGTTCGTCGAAGCCGAGAGTGTGGTCGGCAATCCAGGCATCGTTGGTCAGGCCGTCACGGATGAGAACGTGCATCACGGCGAGCATCATCGCGATGTCGGTACCCGGCAACGGCTGGATGAACGAGTCACCGGCTGCGGGGTCGATCGCGTCGGCGGTCATGGTGCGGATCGGGTCGATCACCACGAGGCGTGCGCCGTTGCTGCGAGCCTGCTCGATCGTCGGCCACAGGTGGCGGTTGGTGAGGCGGGTGTTCGTGCCCCACAGGATGATGAGCTTGCTGTGCTCGTGTTCCATCGGGTCCAGGCCGCGCGGTGAGCCGAGGGTCTTGCTCATCGCAGCGCCGACGGTGACCCCGCAGATCGCCCGCACCAGTTTCGTCGCGCCCATGTGGCCGAAGAATCGGCCGCTCAGCCCCATCAGTGACAGCAGGCTCTGATTGCCGGCGTCGGAGTAGGGCAGCACCGCTTCGGGTCCGTGTTCGGCGATGACGCGGTGCAGGTTGGTTGCGATGTCGGAGAGCGCCTCGTCCCACGTGACACGTTCGAACTCGCCGCTGCCCTTGGGTCCGACGCGGCGCAGTGGGTGGAGGAGGCGCTCGGGGCTGTAGACGCGGTCGAGGAATCGGTTGACCTTCGGGCAGAGTTCGCCCGCCGAGTACGGGTGGTCAGGATTGCCTCGCAGCTTGATCGCGACCGGCTGCTGCTCGCAGTCCGGGTCGCGGTCCGGATCCTGGACCGTGACGACCCAGCCGCAGGAGTCGGGGCAGTCGTGATGGCACGTCCCGAGCACGGTGCGGACCCTGGTGCTCGGCGCGGTGTCGGTCATTGCTCCAAGGCTACGTGACGCTTTCGCGGCCCGGGAGACGAAACCCCACGCCGGAGTGGGGTTTGGTCTCCGGCGTGGGGTTGCGGATGGGCCGATGGTCGGTGGGGGATGTCATGCTGGGGTGATGAGCGCTTCCCCTGCTGCGGTGACCCGCATGATCCTGATCCGCCACGGCCAATCGGCATCGAATGCCGAGGGCTGGTTGAGCGGCCAGGAGACGTGTGGTGGGTTGACCGACCTCGGCGTCGCACAGGCCGAGGCGTTGCGTGCCAGGCTCGCCGCTGATCCGTCGATGCGACCGGATGCGGTGCTCGTCAGCACGATGGCCCGGGCGGTGCAGACTGCCGAGATCATCTCCGAGCCGCTCGGTGTCGTGCCCGAGCAGCACGCCGACCTGATGGAGCGCACGGCTGGTGAGGCGGAGGGATTGACGATCGCGCAATACACCGAAAAGTACGGCATCGCGCCGTGGACGGACTGGGAGAATCCGCTCGGACCCGGTGGCGAGTCCGGCCCGGAGTTCACACACCGAGTGATCACCGCGACGGATCGGGTGGTCGAGGAACATCGCGGCAAGACCGTCTGGGTGGTGTGCCACGGCGGCGTGATCATGGTGAGTGCAGTGCGCCGCTGGGCGGGTGTCGACGTCGATCTGACCAAGCTGCCGGTCGCGAGCCCGCAGAACACCTCGGTCAGTGAGTGGCATGTCGATGCCGCCGACAACTGGCGGATGTCGCGTTTCGCCGACGACACCCACCTCATCGGTGTGAGCGCCGGCGCAGCCAACATCACCGGCTGATGCGCTACCGAGTGTGACGGGTCAACTCTCGACGATTGCTCGGAGGTGCGGCCAGGCGGCGGCGAATCCGGCGTGCAGGGCGAGTGCATCGACCTCGTCGGGGGTGAACCACTCGACGGCATCGGTCTCGAAGTTGATCGAACTGCCGAAGCGTTCGTCGACTTCGACCACGACGGTCGTGTAGGCCCAGTCGACGGCAGGCTTGAACAGGTATTCGCCGAGCAGTCGTGGTGCGTCGGGTACTGCGCCGACTTCCTCGGACGCTTCGCGCAGCGCACCTTCGAGGGGCATCTCGCCCTGGTCGAGGGCGCCACCGGCGCAGCTCCAGGTGCCACCTTCGTGGGCCATCTGCGACCGCTTCTGCAACATGAGCCGTGGTCCGTCGGCTTCGCGGATCACGAACACGACGCCGGCAGCACCGAATACACCCCACCGGACGTGGCCGTCGCTGCAGCGCACGAACCCGTCACCGGACAGTCGTCCCATCTGCCTATTGCCGCCGTCTCGGAACATCACCCCACCCTGCCACGCCACCGCCCGCCATGTCTCGTTTGCGTGCACCCAGATGTACGCAGCGCGTGCAATCTGGTGCACGCAAACGGGCTGGGAGGTGGTGAGTGTGGTTGTATCGCATCGTGACCGACCTGCAGAACGACCCGCCGACAACCGAGGAGTTCGACCTGATCATCGTCGGGTCCGGCTCGGGGAACTCGATCCCCGACTATCTGAGCGACTGGAATATCGCGATGGTCGAGCGTGGAACCTACGGCGGCACCTGCCTGAACGTCGGTTGCATCCCGTCGAAGATGTTCGTGCTGCCCGCTGACGCAGCGCTCGGGGCGCAGCACGCCGACAAGATGAACATCGATGCGCAGTACAACGGTGTCGACTTCCCGGCACTACGTGATCGTGTATTCGGTCGGATCGACGCGATCTCCGACAGTGGCCGGGAGTACCGGGCGAACGAGTCGGAGAACGTCACCCTGTTCGAGGGGACAGCCCATTTCATCGGCGAGAGGGAGTTCGAGATCGACATGAACGAAGGCCCGAAGCGTCGCATCGCGGCGCCGAAGGTATTGCTCGCAGCGGGCGCTCGGCCGGTGGTGCCGTCAATTCCCGGTCTGGTCGAGACCGGGTTCCACACCTCCGACACGATCATGCGACTCGATGACCTCCCGAAGCGCCTCGGTGTCATCGGTGGCGGCTTCATCGCTGTGGAGATGGGTCACGTCTTTTCGGCATTGGGGAGCGAGGTGACGATGATCAACCGCTCGGCCGGTGTGCTGCGCGGCTTCGACAAGGACATCGTGGAGCGCTTCAACGAGTTGTTCAGGCCACGGGTGGACCTTCGCACCGGGCACGTGCCGACCAACGTGGAGCGCACCGACGAGGGCATCGTCATCACCAATGGTGGCGAGCAAATCGTCGTCGACGAACTGCTCGTGGCCACCGGTCGTCAGCCGAACAGTGACCTGCTCGACGTCGAACGCGGCGGCCTGGAATGTCATGACAATCGCACGGTGGTCGTCGACGACACGATGGCGACGAGCGTCGAGGGCGTCTGGGCAATCGGGGACATCGCGAACAGCTACCAGCTCAAGCACCTCGCGAACGCCGAGGCATCGGTGGCGTTCTGGAACATCGCCCACCCCGACGACTGCAAGCACCAGAGCTACAAGGCGGTACCGGGCGCGGTGTTCTCGAACCCGCAGGTCGCCAGTGTTGGCCTCACCGAGCAGGAGGCCGAGGCGCAGGGCATCGCGTTCACGGTCGGCAAGCGTGACTATGCGGGCACGGCGTACGGCTGGGCGATCGTCGACGAGACGAGCTTCGCAAAGGTGCTCGTGAACTCCGAGACCGGCCTGATCATCGGTGCCCACATCCTCGGCCCGCAGGCCTCCACGTTGATCCAGCCCCTGATCCAGGCCATGGAGTTCGATCAGAAGGCCGACGACGTGGCCCGGGCCGTCTTCTACATCCACCCAGCCTTGACCGAAGTGGTGGAGAACGCCCTGCTCGACGCACTCAGCTGAGCAGGCCGAGCAGAACGTTCACCCGGATGAGTCAGCTCACGGGGCGGTGTAGGCCCAGGTGAACAGGAGGTACGCATTGCTGTCGGGTGCGAGCGTGTTGTTGTCTGTCGCCATCGAGACGACGAAGGTTCGATCGACCAGTTGGGAGGCTGCGAGACCGTTCACCCCGTCCATCCCCTCTGATGCAACGACGTACAAGCACACCTTGCCGGCCGGGGCGGTCGGTGCAGCAGCTGTGCCGGTACACGTGGCGTCAGCATCGCTGACGATGGCGGATGCGGCGAAGTTGACGTCGATGAGGTTTGCGGGAGCCGTACCCGGTAGCTCGACGACGATCTCCTCAACACGATTGTCGACGGTGCCGATCATGTAGTGGGCTTCAAAGCCCGTCACCGTCACGCCGCTCGGGACGACGTTGGTGTCGTCGAGCAGTCCGTCGATGAGGAGGCCCTGGTTACTGATTTCGAAACCGTTGTCGTCGGCGACGAGTTCGACGTCGTTGACACGAACTTCGAGGTCGAAGAGACGACCCTCATTGTTGAGGCTCGTGTTCGTATTGGCGGTGATGGCCAAGTCCTGTGCTGTGTCGTTGGCGGTGTTGTTGGCAATGGCCGTGTCTTGTGCTGTGTCGTTGGTTTCGAGTGCGGTGATGTCGCCGTTTTGTGTTGTGTCGTTGGCTTCGAGTGCGTCGATGTCGGCGTCTTGTATTGCGTCGTTGGCGGTGAGCGGTGCGACTGCTGCTTCGAGTGCGGTGATGGCCAAGTCTTGTGCGGTGTTGTCGTCGGCATTGTCGGTGATGGCTGCGTCTTGTGCGGCGTTGGTTGCATCGTTCGCCGTGTCGTTGCCGGTGAGCTGCGTGACTGCTGCTTCGAGTGCGGTGATGTCGGCTGCGTTGTCGGCAATGCCGGTGTCCGATGTTCCGCCGTTGGCGTTGAGTTGGGCGACTGCGGTTTGGAGTGCGGTGATGTCGGCTGCGTTGTCGGCAATGCCGGTGTCCGGTGTTCCGCCGTTGGCGTTGAGTTGGGCGACTGCGGTTTGGAGTGCGGTGATGTCGGAGGTGAGTTGAGTGATGGTGGAGGTGGTGTAGTAGCCGACGATGTCGGCGAGGACGTCGACGGTGCCGGTGTTGTTGAAAATCTTGACCTGGCCGCCAGGGGACAGTTTCACGTCGACCTTGTTCGGTGTCGGTGACTGTCCAGCCGTCCAGTTGAGGTTGGAGCCAACGGGCAGGCTGGTCTGCTCGGCGGGGAACAGGACCAGGAACGAGTCCGCTGTCGGGTTGACGATGGTGACGTTCATCGCGACGCCGGAGATGCCTGCGGGGATGTCACAGTTGCCGACTTGACCGGTGACTTGTTGAGTGCGTGTTTCTGTTTGTCCGACGGGGGTGGTGTTGGAGTCGGCGACGTTCTGGTCGGGTCGGGTGTCGAAGAGTCGGCAGGGTGCGACGGGAACGAAGGTGGATTCACCGGGTGTCACGGCGGCGTTGGCGCGCCAGGCGCCGAAGATCGCGATCGAGGTGATGGTGAGTGCGACGCCGGTGGCGAACCACAGGAACGATCGGAGATTGAGGGTGTGCATGGTGTCCTCCAGCGGGAAGGGCCGTCCCGGACGAACGAGCCTCACCCGAGGAACGTTAGCGACCGCGACGACCCAGCATTTTCAATCGAGGGTTCACCGATCACGACCACGAGTTGCGCTGCTCGGGCGCGACGCCGACGATGGGGCGATGAGCTCGACCTCCGAACACACCGCACCGCTTTCGGGCCCGATCCTTTCGGTCGCCCCGGCGCCGGCTGATCCGCCGCCCGGCTTCGTCGCCCACGTCCACGATCACGAATGGACGATCGGGCGGCCACGCGCCGCAGTGTGGGAATGGCTGTGCGACCCCAAAACGTTCACCGACGGACAGATCCCCCCGTTCCGCGTCGAGTTCCTCGCCAACGCAGCGGGCCGAACGGGCTTCGAAGAAGGTGTGTACAACGCGCACGTTGGGCCGTTGATGTCGTTCTCGGGTGTGCTCGGCACCATCGTCGACGAGCGCTACCGCGACCTCCAGTACTTCTACGGCAGCTACGCGTTGAGCCACGCGCTGTTCCGCCCGACGCGCCTGCAGTTCTGGCTCGACGACGGACCGACCGACGAGTCGTGCGTCCTGCGCTTGCAACTCGACACCTACGTGCGCGCTCGAGCCGTCGGCGCGTGGGAGAAGCTGATGGGACTGTTCTGGCAGCGCTTCGGCCGATGGTGCGAGAAGGCCATTCCGAACAACTGGCTGCGCTGACCTGTCGAGCGACCAAGCGCGCGTGCGCGCAGAGCCATGTAGCTTCCGCACATGACCGGAGCATCGACCGAATCGCCTGACGCGGTGGCTGCGAATCCACTCACCGACGCCGAGATCGCCGAAGTGCGCGCCACGACGCCCGGATGCACAGACGATCTCGTCCACCTCAACCACGCCGGCTCGTCGCTGCCCGACCAGCGCGTCCTCGACGCACAGATCGGACACCTGCGACTGGAAGCGACGATCGGCGGCTACGAGGCGGCAGGTGCGTTAGGCGACGCCACAGAGCAGGTCGGCGAATCGATCGCCACGATGATCAATGCCGAAGCCTCTGAGATCGCCCGCTTCGGCAGCGCTGCGGCCGCGTGGAACGCCGCGTTCTGGTCGATCCCGATGGAGGAGGGCCAACGGATCATCGTGCACGACCACGAGTACGGGGCCAACGCCATTGCCTTCATCCACGCCGCTGAGACTCGAGGCATCGTGATCGACCGAGTGCCCAGCGATGAGCACGGCCAGGTCTGCGTCGCCTCCCTCGCCGAACGACTGGACCACGCCGACGACGTCGCCCTCGTCTCGCTGACCCACATCCCGACCAACGGCGGCCTCGTCAACCCGGCCGCTGCGGTCGGCCGCCTCACCCGCGCTGCCGACGTGCCCTACCTCGTCGATGCCTGCCAGAGCGTCGGCCAGCGCGGCGTCGACGTCGACGAGATCGGCTGCGACTTCCTGTCAGCCACCGGCCGCAAGTTCCTGCGCGGGCCGCGTGGCACCGGCTTCCTCTACGCCCGCACGTCGATCCTCGACCGGGTGACGCCGTCGCAACCCGACCACCACGGCGCCGACTGGACGAGCACGGACGGGTACACCCTGGCCGACGGAGCACAGCGCTTCGAGTTCTGGGAGTACAGCCACGCCGGCTGGCTGGGCCTCGGCGCAGCAGTCGACGTCGCCCTCGGGATCGGTCTCGACCGGATGCAGGCAACGATCACCGAACGCGCCGACCAACTCCGCTCGATGCTCACCGACATCGGCATGACCGTCTACGACGAAGGCATCGAACGATCCGGCATCGTGACCACGGCAACCCTATCGGCGCCGTCCGCCGAGCTTCGCCACGCACTCAGCGCACAGAGCATCAACGCGTCGGTCACCTTCATCGGGTCGTCGCGTTATGACGTCGAACGGCGCAACCTCCCACCACTCCTGCGTCTCTCGGTGCACTGCACGACGACCACCAGCGAACTCGAACGCGCCGTCGACGTGCTCCGCGCCGCAGTCGCAGGCTGACCGAGCCCCGCGCAGCGCAAACTCCCTACAACCGCGCCTGATGCGGTGACCTACCGTCATCGCGTGCCTGCACGCGACCCGGTCCCCGTCTTTCTCTGGTGGACCGCCCTGTCGAGCGCCAGCTTCCGCGGGTACGGCCTCGCCGCGCTGATCTACTTCGTCACCGACGCCGACCTCGAACCGTTGCAGCTCGTGCTGCTCGGCACCGCCCTCGAAGTCGCCGTCCTCGTCGCCGAGATTCCCACCGGGGTGGTCGCCGACACGCTGAGCCGCAAGCGATCGATCGTGATCTCCCACGTGATCATGGGCTTGGCCTTTGCCGCCGTCGGCCTCACCACCGACTTCGTCCTCCTGCTCCTCACCCAGGTCGCCTGGGGTGTCGGATACACGTTCATGAGTGGCGCCGACGTGGCCTGGATCACCGACGAACTCGACGACCCGACCCGCATCGATCAGGTCCTCGCCCGACGCGAACGCTGGCGACTGCTCGGCGGCGCCGTCGGCCTGACCGCCTCCGGTCTCCTGGCGTGGGCGACCGACCTCACCACTGCGATGATCGTGATGGGCACGATCCGACTCGTACTCGGGCTCTTCGTCGCGCTCCTGTTCACCGAGCACAACTTCACGCCGGTGGTCGAACACCGCTTTGCCGAGGCGAAGGCGATCTTCTCCGAGGGCGTACGCCTGGCGCGCCACGACACACAGATCTTCCTCGTGCTCGGCGCGACGCTCACGCTCAACAGCGGCGCTGAAGCAGTCGACCGGCTCTTCACCCGACGCCTGATCGATGTCGGCTTCCCGGAGACCGCGAACCCGATCGTCTGGTTCACGCTGCTCGGCATCGTCGGCCTCCTCGCAGGCGTGCTCGCGTTGCGCTACATCGAAGCGCGAGTCAGCGCCGAGGGCGCACCCCGTCGCTACTACCTGTGCGGTGTCGGCCTCGCGATCATCGGCACCGTCGTGCTGGCGTGGGCGCCGAACGTGTGGGTCGGCGTCGCCGGCACCTTCGTCGTGCGCGGCATCGGCTGGTCGATCATCCCTGCGGTCGCGATGATCTGGGTCAATCGGCGCACACCGAGCAACGTCCGTGCAACGGTCCAGTCATTCCTCGGCCAGGCTGAATCGGTCGGTGAGATCACCGGCGGTGTCCTGCTCGGCGCCGTTGCCCAGTGGACTGCGGTGCCCATTGCCCTCACCGGTTCGGCGGGCATGTTCTTGCTTGCGTTCGTGATCGTGTCCCGCAGCAAAGCAGGCCGTCTCACACCCGCCTGACGTCGGTCTGTGTCACCGCAATCGGCGAACTTCAACGCTTGTTGTGACACAGAAGCCAGGGTCACAGCAGCCAGGCCGGTTCAACCGCGAGCTACATCCAGGGCCGGGAGTCGGTCTCGGTCGCGACCAGCACGGTGTCTCGAACAGCGCATGCCTCGGCGATCGGCAACATCCCGACCGACACCGTGCCAGCGGCCGTGACGAGATGCACTCGACCGAGACCCCGGCGACGTTCGAAGATCGTCTGGGTGATGCGGACCGAGTTGGCCTTGCGCAGCAGCGCCTGGCTGGTCTCGGAGTCGATGACACGTCGGGAGGTCGTGAGCTCACCGCCGAGGGCCCACCGGAAGTTCGCAACGTCTCGACGTTGCATCAACCAGACGAACGGCACGAAGGCGAACGCGAGGATCGACCACCAACCGACCGCGAAGTACAAGCCGATCGCGAGCACCGCTGCTTGGATCGCAGCGTTGCGGGTCCGCAGCCAGACCTGGACCGGATGGATGCGGCGGGCGGGGCTGATTCGACCGATCGGCGTCGATCCACCGAGTTCGCTCACCATCGCAAACTGCGCCGCGTTACATCCCGGAAGTGAAAGGTCGCCCTCGCCAACGTTCGACAGCTCGACCTGGTGCACGCCGGCTCGCCGCTGCAGCGGATTCTGCCTGCTCGACACGACCTGCACCCGGGCCACACTCGTTGCCTTGCTCGTCCGCGACAACAGACCCGACGTCCGGCGCAGGCTGGTCGACGATGCGTGCAGCGTCAGATTCCAGTCCTGGAGAAAGACCCGGGCGATGTTCAGGATCACGCTCAACAGCATGAACAACACGATCCCGACCGGCACGAACCACCAGCGGAACGAGCCGCCGTCGAGCCGAGAGTCGTCGAGCATCGGCACCCGGTCGAGCACCTGATCGATCGCGTCGTCACCGAGGGCGAAGAGCGGGCCGAGAACGAGCAGGCCTGCGAGAGGCCATGCGGTGATCGCCGTGACGAACAAGCGGGCCGCACCATGGGTGAACACGACGCGGTCACCAGCATTCACACCAACGCCCTCATCGCCACCGTCATGAGCGCCATCGCCATCGCTGATGAGCGGTGGAGGCAGCGCCGCGCCCGGAACCAACGGCCCCGGTGTGTTCGCTGCGGCGTGCACCTCGGTGACCGTCGCCCGCTGGAGGCTCTCGGCGACCGGTCGCGAGATGGCATCGATGGTGAACTCGGCCGCCGCGGACCCGGCAGTGTCGATGACGACCTTGACGAGACCGGTCACTCGGTGCAGGAGCGCCTGGTCGATGGCGATGCTCTGGATCCGCTCGATCGGCACCGTGAGCCGGTCCATTCGGAAGACGCCCTTGTGCACGACGAGCTCACCGTCGACCACCTGGAACGTGTACCTCCACCATGCCAACGCGGACACGGCGCCGAGTACGAGGATCGCCGCGGACGGGACGAGCACGAGTGGCCCGCCGAAGGGCCCACGCACGATGAACAACGCCAGGATGACGAGTTGGGTGAGGCCGAGCGACCGCAGGAGTCGCAACCCGAGGAACACGATGGCCAACGACGATTGCCGTTGCGGAATCGCCAGATCGAGCATCAGGGAGCAGGCGGCGCGGGACTCGACGGCGCAGGGAACGGTGCCGGTGCCGGCACAGATGATGAAGCCAGTGCCGGCAGAGATGGTGGTGCGGGCGGCGCCAGCGGAGCGGAGTCGTCGAGGTCGACACCTGCGCGTTGAGTCACGAGCAGTTTGATGCGTGACGCATCGGCCTCGGTGAGACCGGGGATGACGATGTTCGGGCCCGCCGAGCTGACTTCAAGCGTTGCGAGGCCGATGGCCCGCTCGATCGGCCCGCGATTCACGTTGACGTGTTGCACACGGGTGAACGGCAACGATTCGACGGCGTGAATGATCACACCGCTCCGCAACGACAGATCGTGTGCACGGAGTTGATAGGCGAGTCGGCGTACTTCGAGCACCTTGAGTACCGCGACGAGTGCGAGGACGCACAGCACGCCGGCGCCGATCAGCACGACGGCGACGGGTTGTTCGGCCTGGGACGCCACGACGCCGGCGACCACGACGGCGACGAGCGCGATGAGTGCGGTACCGGCAAGCGAGGCCCGCAGGTAGCGCGGATCGACCGAGACGAATGCGTCGTCATCCAACGCCGGCAGGTCGTCGACGGGAATCGGCTCGTTGGCGAGCGGCTCGGCCATCTCTGGTGTCTACCAACCGAATCGACTCAACACGATGACGTGGCTCGAACCGCGCCGCGCTCCTGCACGATCGAGGGAGCTGCAAAGCTGGCGCGATGACCGATCAGCAGACACAGCGTCGAGTCGCATTCCTGCGTGGGATCAACGTCGGAGGTCACCGCAAAGTGCCCATGGCCGACCTGCGAACACTCCTGACCGACCACGTCGGCCTCACCGATGTCACCACCTACATCCAGAGCGGCAACGTCGTGTTCTCCGGTCCCGAAGCGACGTCCGGTCGGTCGAGCGGCCAGGTGGACCAGGGGAGCGAGTCGATCAGCCAGTCGATCAGCGCGGCGATCGCCGACCGTTTCGGCTTTGACGTGCCGGTCGTCGTCCGCGAGTCGAGCCTGCTCGACGGCCTGCTTGCACGTTCGGCCGAGCTGTTCGCGCCCGGCACCGGGAACAGCGAACTCGATGACACTCAGGACAAACGGGTGATGGTCGGTTTCCTCACCGCCGCACCCACCGCCGACGCAGTCGCCGCGATCGACGCCGATCGGTCGCCGGGTGATTCGGTGATCGTCGACGGCGAGCACGCTCACATCCAGTACGCGACCGGGCAGAGTTCCACCAAGCTGACTGGCGACTACCTCGAGCGCGTCCTCGGCGTTGGCATGACGACACGCAATCTCTCCACGTTGCGCAGGGTCGCTGCGCTCGCCTGACGATCACGCACCACGACACTCGGCGACCTACGCTCCGAGCCATGAGCGTTCCTACCCGTAACTGGGCCGGCAACCAGCGATGTCACCCGACGGATGTCCACGAGCCGACGACCACCGACGAGGTGGCGCGCATCGTCGCAGCCGCCCATACAGCGGGTGAACGAGTCAAGGTGATCGCCAGCGGTCACTCCTTCACCGACACCGCAATGACCGACGGGCATCTACTCTCACTCGACAAGATGCAGCAGGTGTTGCGCACCAATGGCAACGACGTCACCGTCCACGCCGGCATCCGCATCCACCGCCTCAACGACGAACTCGCCGCCTTTGGCCTGGCGCTGCCGAACATGGGCGACATCGCCTACCAGTCGATCGCCGGCGCCACGTCCACGGCGACCCACGGCACCGGCGCCGCCTTCGGAAACATCTCGACTCGAATCGTCGGCATCGAGTTGGTGACCGGCGACGGTTCCGTCGTGCGCGCCGACGAGAACAACGACGCCGAGTTGCTGCGCACCGCACGCGTCGGCATCGGAGCCCTCGGCATCGTCACCGAGGTGACCTTGCGCTGCGTGCCTGCGTTCAACCTGCACGCGGTCGAGAGCATCGAACCGCTGCACGAGGTGCTTGCCGACTTCGACAACGTCATGCACTCGACCGATCACGTCGAGTTCTACATGATGCCCGGTGCCCGACGCTGCCAGGTGAAGCGCAACACGATCACCGACGCACCCGCCGAACCCCAGTCGAAGGTGGCCTACATCCGCGACAAGTGGATCGGTGAGAACCTCGCCTTCGGCACGGTGTGCCGCGTCGGTCGCCGCTTCCCGAAGCTCGCACCGCGCGTCGCCAAGGTGGTGATGTCGTCGGCATCAGAACGCGAACTGATCGACCGCAGCGACAAGATCTTCACCAGCCCGCGCAAGGTGCGCTTCTTGGAGATGGAGTACGGCGTTCCGTTCGACGCAGTGCCCGACGCTCTCGGTCGAATCCAGGCGCTGGTGAAGACGTTGCCGGTCAAACCCGTGTTCCCGATCGAGGTCCGTTGCTCGGCAGCCGACGACATTCCGCTGTCGACCGGCAACGGGCGAGCGTCCGGTTGGATCGCCGTGCACCAGTACATCGGCGTGCCGTACGAGTCCTACTTCCAGGGTGTCGAGAACATCATGAACGACTACGACGGCCGACCCCACTGGGGCAAGATGCACTACCAATCGGCTCAGACACTGGCGCACCGCTACCCCGAGTGGGACGCGTTCCAGGCATGGCGAACCAAGCTCGACCCGACCGGCACGTTCCGCAACGCCTACACCGATCGAGTCCTCGGCACTGCCTGAGCCGACCCAGGGGAGGCGCGTCAGTTCAGTCGAGGCGGCGAGTGAGCTCGACGTAGACCTCGTCACCGGCCAACGCGGTGAGCTCGTCGCGCATCGATTCGATGACGGCGCGCTCTCCCGAGTACGCCTCAGCACCCTCGGAACGTTCGGTGCAGCACCACGCCATCGTTTCGCCGTGCTTGCCCCAGTCGGCTCGACTCCACCGGCGAACCGTCGCGGTCTCGGCCTGCGGATCGGCTGCAGTCGGCGTCGTCTCCCAGTCGATGCGCAACGGCAACTGCCAGCAGACCGACGGCTTCCACTCGGTCGGTGACTCGCCATCGGCGAGCGCTGCGATGTGCAACGCGCAGCCCTCGCCGCCCGCAAAGCCGGGTCGGTTGAGAAAGATGCACGCCCCGTCGACGACTCGGGTGTGCGTTCGTTCGTCGTCGCCGTAGATGCTCAGTGCACCGGGAGACGCGTCGGTGTCATGGGCCTCTTCGTGGAACTGGAACTGCCCGGGAGTCAGCATTGCCGCATACGCCTGGACTTGGCGCGCTTCGTGCTGGCCGGCGGGCCCGTCACCGAAATGTGCACCGAGCGAACAGCATCCTTGATTGAGCTCCTCGGCTTCTTCGGCCAGGATGCCCTTGCATCCGTTGCCGAACAGGCAGGTCCAGTTCGACTCGAGGAACTCACGTTCGAAGCGCCAGACCGTGTCGCCCCGATCGATGTCGATGAACTCGTCGCTCATGTCAACACACCGGACCTCATCTGCAGCTCACTGCATCCCACGGGAGCGCGTCACAGGTCGGCGAAGAAGATCAAGCGGCCGGCTCGCCCGATGTCAACGGGTTCGACATTGTCGTCGGAGTCATCGTCGCTCGATTCGCCAGTCTCCCTGGCGACCAGCTCGAGGCGGTTGGCCCGCTCGGTCGCGAGCGTTCCTCCGTCGGGCGAGATCGCAACGACGTCGCCGACGAGAGTCACCGGCGCCACTGCTTCGGTGTCGAGCGAGATGTAGCCGGCCGATGTCGGCACGACTGGTCGGCAGCCGTCGACGGGGGAGAGCACGTCGGCCCCGGTCAGCGCTTCGGCGCCCACGGCACCGGTTTCGAGATCGATCACTGCGACCTCGCCAGCAGCGTCGCGTTCGACCACGAGACAGGTGGCGCCGCGCGGCGCGACCTGGTCGAGGCCCGATGTCGTCGGCTGCGCCGCAGGCAACTCGGCGATGACCGCTCCGTCAGCGCCGACGATCGCCGTGCCATCGGCGCCGGTCACGATGAGCCGATCGCCACTGATCGACACATGGCCGGATTGCACCGTGCCGATCGAGAGATTGCCGACTTCGGACACATCACCGCTGGTCAAGGACATCTGGAGGACCTCGCCGTCGACACCGACGAGGACCACGGCTCCACTGCCGGCGATCGCTGCGCGGACCGACGTCGTTTGAGCTGCGGCGCCGGGTTCGCCGGTGTGGTCGAATACGGCGACGTTCGCATTGGTCCCGACGTTCGCTGCGGTGACCACGATGTCGTCGTTGACCGCGAGCGCGAGGCCGGGAAAGAACGACGGTTCAGTGCGTTCGAACGAGAACAGCACGCTCTGGAAATTGCCGGAGTCGGTGACGAGGACATGCCGTCCGGCGGGTTCGGCGATGGCGAGGGCCAGGTCGTAGCGAGCGCCCGGAACCGTGTCGGCGTCGGCGGTGTCGAAGATCTCGCCAGTCGGCCCGTGCACCATCACCAGCCGCTGCGCCGACGCTGCGGCTGCGACGACGGTTTGCGTCGTCCCTGACGGCCGCAGCAGTGCGCCGGTCGACTCGATGTCGACGGTGACGACGTCGGTGGCCGCGATCTCGTCGTCGGCGTCGAGGCGAACGACGCCGAGTGCGTCGGCGTCTGTGGCGATGAGCGACCGGTCGATGACCGCCGTTCCGGTGAGCGGACTCAACCCGAGACGGAAGCGGTTGGTCTCCTCGCCGTCGGTGTCGGAGATCACGATCGTGCCGACGTTGTCGTCGACCGCCACGATGCTGTTCCAATCGGCGCTCGCGAACGCCGACCCGGAGCCATCACCATCCCCGCCGAAGAAGCGACCGACGCCGATCGCGATGCCGGCGATGACGAGCACGACGGCGCCGACGACGATCGCACGCCGGAACAGGAAGTTCGGAGCGCGCCACTGCTCGTCATCGTTGGCGTCCCATGAATCGCGATCGTCACGTCCGTCGCCACGGCGAGCTGACGCGCGGCCGTCGGGGTCGTCGCTGCTTGCTCGTCGCCGGGAGCGGTCGACGTCAGGCAGCCCACCGCCATCGTCGAAGATCGGCGGTCGGGAGTCGGGCATCGAACTGGATCGTACGCGCTTCACGACCGCCGGCGTTGCTTTCGGGCGGCCAGGGTTCGTGGCACGACCTCTGAGTTAGTCTCGCCGGCGTGGAGTTCACGTGTCCCCGCTGTCAGTCGTCGGTCGATGCCGAGTTCTACGGGCCATGCGACGACTGCTGCGCCGTACTTCGTGCGACGATTCGAGCGGACGCTCGCGACATCGACGTCGCGGAGTACGAACCGAAGATGAACGTCACACCGAACGCCGTCGCGCTCAAAGACGACTGAACACGGCCTGCCGTCACGCCTCGTCGCGCTGGGTCGGCCGTGCCGCTTTGTCATCGATCCAGGCCTGCACCTGGGGGAGCAGCGTGCACAAGCCGATCGCGCCGGCGATGGCGAGCGAGACGCCGACGACGATGAAATCGTTGAACACGATCGCGATCACGATGCCGCCGACGATCAAGCCGACACCCGATGCTGCAAGAGCAAACTGACCGCTCTTGTTCCCGGTGACCTTGGTCGCGGCGCCGGCGGCCTTCTCGGTGGTCTTGTCGAGCATCCGCTCGGCCCAGGTGAACTCGGTCGCCAAGATGACGAGGCCGACGATGATCACGACGACACCAGGGCCGGGCAAGGCGAGCATCGCGACGCCGGCTGCGAGCACGGCCACACCGACGATGAACACGAGCAGCCGCTTGGCGTTGCGGGCAATCGTGCGGAGCCAGTCGGACGGTGAATGGAGGTCGACCATCCCAGCAGTGTCGCAGCTTGACGGCGAAGCCGACACGGTCGGGCCGCGATGCTGACACGATCGACAGCGAGCCTCTGCGAGTTCGCTGTCGGCTCGCCGTCGATTCCCGATCGGATCTACGCCCGAGCGTGGGCCAGCGGAGCGGTCGCGTCGGCGTCGCATCCGACGCAGTCGGTCGTCTGGCCGTTGTGGTCGAGGAAGCCTTCGTGGCCACAGCTGCACTTCCACTGGAGGACCGGGCCGTCGGGACCGTTCCAGAAACTGATGGCGTTGCGACGGGTCATCATGACCCGTGCGTCGTGGGTCGGGCAGAACACTGAAAACATCATGTGGCACGAATGCGCTGGCGCCTGTCATTCTGCCAATGGCAGAATGACACACATGAGAACGAAAAACGACAGTTCGTTGTGGCAGGAACGTGAGCATCGTGTGGCAGTTCTGCTCTTCGACCGCCCAGCGATGTTCGAGACGTCCGTGGCGATCGAAGTATGGGGTAACGACCGCACGGAGATGGGCGTGCCGTTCTCCGAAGTCCGCCTGTGCTCCAACGAGGGACCGACACTGCGCGTCGAGACCGGCTTCGATCTTGTACTCGACCACGACCTGACCACTCTCGACTGGGCCGACACGATCGTGCTGCCGAACGGTGGTCGACCGAGCCCGCTCATCGAGTACGAGCCTGCGGTGATGGATGCACTGCGCGCCGCGCATGCCCGTGGCGCGCGCATCATCTCGTTCTGCTCGGGAGCATTCCCGCTCGCCGCCACCGGCCTGCTCGACGGTCGCTCTGCGACGACGCACTGGCTGTACATGGCCCAGTTCACGGCGCGGAATCCCGCAGTCGAGATCGAACCGGACGTCCTGTACACCGGTGGTGATGGCCTGTACACGGCCGCGGGAACGGCGTCGGCGATCGACCTCTGTCTGCACCTCGTACGCGAGGACTGGGGCGCCGAGGTCGCCAACACGATTGCCCGGCGGATGGTCGTGTCGCCGCACCGCGACGGTGGCCAGGCGCAATACGTCGAGCAGCCCATTCCGCACTCGACCGACGTAGAGGGCGACCTGCGCGCCGTTCTCGAATGGGTCGAAGGCAATCTGGCGCGACATCTGACGATCGACGAACTCGCCCGGCGTGCTGCGATGACGCCGCGCACGTTCGCCCGCCGGTTCAAGGCTGCGACGGGCACAACGCCGCTGCAGTGGATTCTGCACCAGCGCGTGGTCGCCGCGCAGTCGGCGCTCGAGACCACGACGGCGACCATCGATGACATCGCTGCGACCTGCGGCTTCGGCAGTGCTGCAGCGCTGCGTCAGCATTTCACCAAGCTGGTCGGGTCGACCCCGAGCAATTATCGATCGGCGTTCGCCCACGCAGCCTGACCGAGTCCTCTCGCACTGCACTGCCCCGGACCCACCCCGGACCCACCGGCTGCGGTTTCTGTCAGCACAGAGGTGAACCGCGGTGGTTTGTGCTGACAGAAACAGGGTTGCTGCGCGTGGGGTGATCGCAGTGACTTGATCTGTGTCGGACGGTGGGAGCGGCTGCGTGGCCGCTATCGTGTTGGTGCCTCTGGGGACGTAGCTCAGTTGGCAGAGCACCTGCTTTGCAAGCAGGATGTCGTGGGTTCGATTCCCATCGTCTCCACACTGTGATGTCGCAAGACATCCCGGACACCCGGACCCGACAGGGTTCGGGTGTTCGATTTTTCGGGTCTACGAGTCCGCCTGGACGCCGAGGCGTTGCGCTGGACGGAGCCCGGTCAGGCTCGATGTCTCGTTGATTCCACCCTCACGGGAGGGAGGAGAAGTGGTGACCGTCGGATCGGGGTCTGGGTCGGGGCCGGGACCGGGATCTGGATCGGGGCCAGGATCGGGATCAGGACCGGAATCAGGGTCGGGGCCAGCGCCGGGGCCGGGGTCGACCTGTCGAAAGGGACCGGAGATGGCGTAGGTGATGCCGTTGCCATCGGTGCCCCGCTGGGACGACACGAGCAACGTCGACCGATCCGGACTGATCGCAGGACCAGTCACCTCCGACCTCCCGTGGCCGACGAAGCGGATGAACCCGGAGATCTCGAGGGCGCCATGCTCGTCGGCCAGCACGAGCGCAAGATCCTGAGTGGGACCATCCTCGGCGACGAACAGGTCCCCCGTGCCGTGATCGACCATGAGATTGTCCACCTGGTCCAGGATCGTGTCCGGAGCCGCCACGCAGTCGTGATAGATCGAGATCTGTTCTCGAGCGATGTCGTAGTGCCAGATCCTCTTGTCACCCTTGGTTGCAAGGAACAACGCATCACCCCATGCGGCGAGGCCTTCGCCGCCATTGAACGCCGTGGTGTTCGCGCTCCGGTCAGGTTTGCCAGGCGACACCGGGATCCACGTGACCGCTCCGTCTGAGGCAACTGACGCCGCCTCGAGGAGGCCCTTGGTCAAGTCTGGCCAGGTGGTCGGAGTGAAACGGTAGAGACGTCCTGAACGACTGTCCTCACTGAGAAAGACAGCGGAGACAGACTCGACGATTTCGACGGCCTCGTGATTGAACGAACCAAGCGAAGGCAGGACGCGCGACGGTTGGACGCCCAGTGGATCGCACTCATAGACCTGACTCGAAGATCCGTTCTCCTCGCACGACAGCCACGTACCCCACGGGGTGGTTCCGCCGCTGCAGTTTCGACTGGTTCCGTCCAACACGCGGTATGCGTCGATCACTCGGCCCCGGTCATCGAAGCGCAGCGCACCGGCGCCACCCTCCTCGAAGCCCACTTCGCTGTTCGACACGTAGACGAAACCACCGTCATCGGTGGCGAAGCACGCACCGCCGTCCGGGTCGCCGTGCCATCGGTAGTTGGTTCCCGGGACGACCTGACCGGTCTGTGCGACGATTCGGCTGGAGAATCCCGGTGGAAGTCGAAGCCCGTTGGCGTCAACTGGTCCAAGCGGTCCGTATGGGCGGACCGACCGCGCCCCATTGGCCCACGCTCGTGTCGTCCACCCTGCTCCGCCGACTGCGGCCATGGCAGCAATCGCGGATCCACGACTCAGGAAGCTGCGGCGAGACACATGTGATCGGCGAGGGTCGTCCATGACCGTTGTTGTACCCCGGAGAAACGTTGCGTACTCGTCATCGGCACAGAATTCAGCGGCGTGCAGACACTGAGGAGGATGGACGAAGTTGTTTTCAGTGTCGGTTGAGCGACCACAACGCTTCGATCGGTTCGGCCCTGTTCACCTCTGGTCGTCCGCAAACACCGACGTTCGGCATCCGTTCGGGTGAGTCCATCCACACCCAGCGCTGCCGGGTTGATCACTTCGTGCGATTCAGCGCTCAGGGGTATCACCCGTTCGGGTGATACCGCTGCCGAACGCCCCCACCGATTCGAAAAGTGTGCATAGGTTCCGACGTAACGGGTAACACCCAGATTGAGAGCCACCGAGTCGCGACGATAGACCGCGTCGTCGGCCAACCACCTGTCTGAAAGAGCATCATGCGGAATTTTGTAGAACCCGACGCAGACCACGGGCGACGGCGCCCCACGAACGTCATCGTGACATTCGTTGCGATGATGGCGATGGTGGCTGGCCTCCTCGTCGGGAGCCCTGCTCCCGTTGCAGCGCAGGAGCCGCCACCGCCCGGAACGCTCACCTTCATCAATGGTTTCGACGCGGCTCGGTTCACTGCCGTCGTCGATCCCACTGCAACGTCGCGACAGGAACTCGACGTCAAAGAACTGCGAACCCTCAGCCCGATCGAGCTGGCGCCGGGAAGCCACAGCGTCGAGATCTACGCCGGGCAGTCGGCGGACGGGGCACCACTCGCCACCCGCGATCTCACGATCGAATCCGGCGGCGCGACCTCGTTCGTGGTCCATCCCGGAGCGTCCGGCGACGTGGTGACCTCGGTCTTCACCGACGACGCCAGGCTGACCGGATCCGACACGACTCGGCTCGTCGTGCGCCATGTCGGCGAAGCTGGAGCCGTCGATGTTGAGCTCCGTCCGTCGCCAGAAGTCCCCGACTCGGTGTCTGCAACGACCGATTCCTTCACTCTTACGAACGGGCAGCAGGCAACAGTCACGGAGGTGATTGCCGCTGAGAACGTCCTCTACGAACTCGTGGTGTCCGCAGCCGGGTCATCGAGCCCGCTCATCATCGACAACGATGTGACGTTCACCCCGGGCGAGGTCACCACGATCTACGTGGCCGGCAACCCGCCGACGGCGGAGACATCTTCCGACCCGGCCTCCTTGCTCCAGACCATCACCGAGGTCGGGGCACTCGCGCCGCCGAAGGTCAACCTCGTGAACGGTTTCTCCACCGGCCAGTACGTCTTCTACGTCGATGGAACCCAGGCCGGCTCGATCGAGGCGCTCCGGCAGAACGGCCTGTTGCAAGGTCTCACCGAAGGCACCGTCACCGTAGAAGCGTATTCCAACTCGGGCACCCCGGGATCGGGAACGCCTGACGCGTCGCTCGACATCAAGGTGTGCGACGGCCGAAGCTACGACCTCGCCATCCATGCTGACGCCGCAGGCAACGAGACCCTGACGCTGTTCGAGAACGACGTGACCGAACTGGCAACGGGTACCACGCGCTTCACCGTGCGTCACATCGCCGAATACGGCCCGCTCGACGTCATCTTCCGCGGCAGCGGCGAGAATCCGGGCCAGCCTGCCACCTCGGCGAACTTCCCGCTCTCCAACGGCGATGAGCGCATCATCGACGATGCGCTGATCAACGACTACCTCATCCGAGCAGTCAACCCGGGCACCACCGCTGGAGCGGTCGCTGAGAACCCGGATTTCGAAGGAGAAGGCGGCGACACGCAGATCGCTTACATCATGGGCACTCCTCCCGGCGAGACACCGCCGCTGCTGAGGTACCTGCCCTACTCGACCGAACGGGTGGTTCCGGGAGCGTCGGCCCCCGGCACCGGCTGCCAGAGCGAGAGCAGCGGCGGCGACGGCGGTCCCACGACGCCGGCGCCAGGTGAGCCCAGTGATCCCACGCCGCCGTCGCAGGATGTCATCGGGAGTTCGTTCACCTCGATCACACCGGAACGAATCCTCGACACCCGTGAGTCCGACCTCGGCCACGCCGGCATCGTCGACGCAGGTCAGGTGATCAACGTGCCGGTCGCCGGACAGGCAGGCATTCCGACTTCCGGTGTGACCGCAGTGTCGGTGAACCTCACGGTGACCGAAACGGCGATGCCCGGTTATCTCTCGGCCCGCCCCACGGCTCCGAGCGAGCCCCCGCCGACCAGCAACCTCAACTACTCGGGCATCGGGCAAGACCGAGCGGCGATGGCGACGGTGCCCCTCGCAGCGGATGGGTCATTTTCGATCTACGCGCACGGCACGACCCACATCGTGGCCGACGTCCTCGGCTACTTCACCGCAGAAGACACCGCAGTCAGCGCCGGTCGGTTCATCCCGCTGTCGCCTGAGCGCCTGTTCGACACACGAGAGCCCGGCGATCTCGTGGGCAAGCTCGCACCCAACACGACCTATGCAATCCAGGCCGGCGGTGAAGCGAACGTCCCGTCGTCGGCCGTCGACGCACTCGTGATGAACCTCACCGCGACCGAGCCGGAGGCGAACGGCTTCCTCCAGGCGACCGCATCAGGTGCTGCGTCGGGTTCGACGTCCTCACTCAATTTCTTGAGCTCCGACATCGCCGTTGCCAATCAGATCGTGGTGCCCCTCGATGCGGACGGCCAATTCAGCCTTTCCGCCCACGTTCCGGTTCACGCGCTCGCCGACGTCGTCGGCTACTTCACCGACGACACGTCGATCGAGTCGGGCACCGGCTTGTTCGAGCCGATCACCCCGCAGCGCGTCCTCGACTCCCGATTTGGTCTGGCCAAGAGCGGCAAGGTGTCCTTGACGAGCGTCGTGGATCTCGATGTGGTCGGACCACTGTCGGTGTCAGCTGATGAGGTCAGCGCCGTCGCCATGACGGTCACGGCGATCGAAGCCGACGCCCCAGCGTGGGTGCGGGTCAGCCCCGAACCATCCACCCAGCTCACGTCGACGCTCAATCTCGAACCAGGCGACGTGCGGGCCAATGCCGTTTACTCTGGCATCCAGAGCGATGGCACTGTCTCGATCGTCGCACTCAACCCGGTGAACGTGATCGCCGATATCAGCGGCTACTTCACATCGTGATCGGCGCACTCCGCGGGCAATCTCCGAATAACCCTCGAACCACCAGCAACACATCCATCAAGGCAAAGGAAACATCATGAACAAACGACGGACGCCGGCCACCCGGCTACTCACCGCCACAACCATCACCGCCGCAGCTCTTGGCCTCGGCGCCGGAACCACCCTGGCTGCCGAAGTTGCCGCCGGGGACAGCCAGTCAGCCGGTGCCGTTCCGGCAGCGGCAACCGCTCCGGCTGAGGCCGAAGCCGAAGTCGAGTCTGAAGTCGAAGCCGAGGCTGAAGTCGAAGCCGAGGTGGAAACCGAGGTGGAAGTCGAAGCCGAGAGCGAGGCCGAAGTCGAGGTCGAGGTCGAAGCCGAAGCCGAAGCAGAGGCGGAAGCCGAAGCTGAAGCGGCCGTCGGATTCCTGTCAGCAGCAGCTGCAGCAGCCGGCGCCTCGTCGTCCTCGTCGTCGGCCGTCGGTGGTGCGGCAGCATCAGCCGCCCCGGTCGGGTCCGCCTCAGCCGCGGCAGGCGCAGCAGGTCCCGCTGCCGCCTCAGGCCCAGCAGCTGCGAGCGCATCGTCCGCAGGGTCGCCGACGTCTGACTCCTCGGCAGGCACCGGTGACGACGCCGCTGGTGGTTCGACGAACAACGTCGCAACGTCCGCCGACAGCGACAGCTCCGTCGCCGAAGCCGTGTCGACTGATGCTTCGACGCAAGTCATGGCCGTGGCGGGTACCGACACGTCGGTCAAGGCAGATACATCGTCGTCCGCCGACTCGGAGACCTCGACTGCAGTTGCTGTCGCTCCGGTCACGTCGCTCACCGACGTGACCATCGTGATGGGTGCTCCGGCACCGGCTGGCAGCTGACCTGATGGTGTTGCCATCGCTCCCGGGAACGCCGCGATTGAAAGTCGCGGTGCTCGTCGCCGCGTGCTTGACGTTGATCGGCGGGACGATCGTCACCAGTGGTCTGTCCACTGAGTCGACGACGTCCACGGGGGCGATGGTGCTGGTCGTCGATGCCGGCGCGAGTGACTCACCGGGCACAACCACGGCGAACACCACGACCACGACCACCACGGTCCCGGTTGGCGTCGAAACGATTCCCGACGATTCCACCCGATTGGTCGTGGTCATTCCCGACGACTCGACACCGACCTACCTCGAAGTCACGCCGACATCGTCGACGCAAGACTCATCGAAGAGTTCATCGTCTGCCTCCGTCCACGCGCCCGGCAAGAACAACGTCAGACCAAACGCCGATCAGTCGAGCACCGAGGTGTCGATCCCGACCGTCGAGATCGAGTACGGCGTCTACGACGCCGACGCCGGCATCTACGTCGATGATCCCAATGGCGAGCTCGCAGAGATTGCAGCGGCGTCCGCCGCTGCAAGCGGCGCGGCATCGGCAGCCGGCGTCGACGCCGACGCCCAAGCGGCGAGCGCCACGGCGATCGACGATGACCAGGATGCGGTTGCCGTGTCGCAAGGCTATGCAACCGCTGTCGCTGACGGCGACGCAGCCGCAGTGGCTGTCGCAGTGGCGGCTGCTGTCGACAACAACGCCGTCGTCGGCGAACCAGAGGTCGAAGTAGAAGCCGAGCTCGACGTCCCCGACGACGTCCGAAGCTATCTCGAGGTCTACGCCGATGTCTCGGTCATCGTGCTCAGCGATGACGTGCTGGGCCTCGATGGCGGCTCCAGCCTGGTCATCGAATCTGCGGTCGTTATCCTGCGCAACAACGAAGTGATCATCGTTCGGACCGACGCCACCACCGGAATCGTCACGACATCGTCGACGACGATCGGCACGGTGATCTCCACCGAGCACACCTACTCCATCGACATGGAGGAATCGATCCTGGGTGCCGATGGCGAACTACCAGAGACAGTCGGGCAGCAGATCCTGAACCGGTTGTCCGAGACCGACCCGGGCACACCGCCAACCACCACACCCACTCCCGTGCCACCCGCTGAGGAGACGACCGAGGTGCAGCCGTGGGACGACATCGACGGCGTGCTCGATGACTTCGTCGACGACGTGATCACCGCTGTCGAAGACGAAGCACCCAGCGATGCCGTCGAGTTCTCGGACGAGGGCGACGACCTCGCCGAACCGGTGGCAGACGAGGTGCCAGGCACGACGATCGTCGAGGTCGATCCCAGCGACGAGAGCGAAGCCGAAGCAGAAGCCGAAGCCGAAGCCGAAGCCGATGCGAACCGCCTCGGCGGCGCCGCTGCAGCAGGAAGCGCCGCCGCAGGAGCATCGAGCGCCGAATCGTCCGGGTCCGCCGAGGCCGACGCGACGGTGATCACGCCGAGCGAAGTCGAGCAGGAATCAGAGAGCACGCCGTCGACCGTTCCTGATCAGCCCGAAGAGCCCGATGAGCCTGCAGAGTCGGCGACGGCGACTGCATCGGCAACCGAGGCCGAAGCAGTCGATGGTGCCGAGACCGTCACCCAGAGCGATGGCGAGGGCGCCGGGGACGTCGAACTCGAGACAGAGTTGGTGACAGCCACGACGGCGCCTGCCCCGTGACCGCTCGCGGGGCGAGATGGGGAGCGACGGCACTCGCTGCAGCCATCCTCGTGTCGTGCGCCGGCGGCGACGACGAGCCGGAACTCTCGGCAACAACGTCGGCCGTCGGGTCGGCCAACGTGGACGACACCGACCCGACCGACCCGGAACCCACCGTGGTCGCATCTACGGAACCGGTTGCGACAGATGCGCCACCGGAGACGCTCAGTGCCAGCGACCGTGCCGACGAGACGTGCACGTTGTCGACGGGCGACCGATACGAGACCGCAAAGCAAGCCGTCGACGATGCCGATGTGGTCGATCTCGTCGCTACGCAGTGTCCCGACGTCCTCGACGCCATTGCGGCCGCTCAAGCCCTCGAAGCCTCGACGAAGTCGATTGCCGATGTCGCCGAACCGATCGAACTCACCCGCCTGCAATGCGCTGATGGCCAGTACTCGTTCGTCGCCACGAGTCGTGTGTCCTCGCCGATCGGCGTGCACGCGGTGTTTCGCATCTTCGTCGGCGATGACGACGAGCCGACGTTCAGCGCGAACTACCCGATCGTGATCTGGCGACTCGACGAGAACCAGTCGCAAGGCATCGAAGGTACCTTCCCGGTGCCCGAGGATGGTGACTACCGCTGCACACTCAACGCACGGGTGTTCAATGCCGATGACACCGCCGCCGGCGCAGGGTCCGGTCGTGCATCGTTGCCGAACGTGACCGGAGACGATCCGACGGAATGGTTCGGTGCACTACTCACCGCCGAGTCCGCCGCGATCGGAACGGGCGATCCGGATGCTGCGGCACGGATCGAGGATCTCCGCTCCGTCGGCTACGACAACGTGCTGCGCCAGACCGCTGGCTCTGAGCCACCATCGCGCACTCCTCTGTCGGTGACGGTCTGCAACGGGTCGATCGACCAGCCGTCGGCGGACCGCATGAGTTTCATCTACTACATCACGTACCCAGCGGAGTCGGGGGAAGCCGACGCGACCGAATCGTTCCTGCGTCACGGCTTGTTCAAACGCGGAGCCGATGATCAGTGGCGTTGGCTGTCATCAGCTCAATACTTCAACTCGCCTGACTTCTGGGGATGCGGAGTACCGACGTCGGCCGAGTGAGGACGACGACGGCCGAGTCCGTCAGCTCGTGCGTCCGTGTGCTGAACTCTCCTGGGCGGACCGATGCGTTCCCTCGTCTGCGGAATCGTCCTCGTCTGCGGGATCGTCGTGGTCCGACTGCCGTGCGGTCGCCTGCACCAGATCGGCAAGAGCGCCGGTCTCGCCGACTTCCAGCGTGCGGATGGGGAACGGAACCGACAGCCCGTGATCGTTCACACAAGTCTTCGCTGCGCGTGCGACACGGCTCTTGAATTCGAGGAAGTGCGTCTCATCCAAGTCGTGCCAGACCAAGAGCCGGAGGTTGACGCTGCTTCCGGCGAACTCGTCGACCAGCACCATTGGTTCGCGGAAGTCGATCGCACCGTCGACCTCACGCATCGCATCGCCGAGAGCTGGGATGATCTCGTCGAGGTCGGCGTCGTACGGCACCCCGATGATCACGTCTGCACGACGATGCTCGTTGGCTGACCAGTTCTCGATCGGATTCGAGATGACATCGGCACACGGGATGATGATCTGTTCACCGTCCACTGCATCGACGACAACAGTGCGCAAGGTCACTTCCTGCACTCGGCCGAGGTAGTCGGAGAGTTTGATGAGGTGCCCGATCTCGAATGGTCGGCGGATCTGGATCAGGACCCCGGCGAGAATGTTCTTCAGGATGTCCTTGAGCGCAAAAGCAATGGCGAAACCACCGATGCCGAGGGCTCCGACGAGCGGCCCGACTGCCACGCCGATGGAGTTGAGGCCGTAGACGAAGGCAACGACGAACACGATCGTCCCGGCAACCCTTCCGGCCAGCGTCGCGATCATCTCGTTGTGTCGGGAAACGATGCGCCGAACCAGGTAGGCAGCGCCGATCGCCAACACGATACCGACGCCGACGATGATGCCGGCCTGAATCCAGTCCCCACTGCTCAGCCCCGACGTCTGCTCGGCCGCCGCCGCCGTATCGGGCGACGACTCACCTCCTTCGTCAGGAGCAGCTGACTTTGCAGCGAAGAACGTCGATTCAGTTAAAGAGAACACGGGCACCGGGAGCTTTCTGTTCAAGGGCGATATCTGGGGCTACCCGCACATGTCTTGGGGTAATCACGTCAAGAGGGTCAACTGGTGCACGAGGAGCACCAGGGTGCTGCTTTGCGTGGTCTTCGCAACACTTTTCGATGCGATCCATCACCCCGCGTCGGGAACCGGGAAGGTGCCAGGTCTTTGCACGGACACGGTCGCCTCAGCCAAGGAGGGTCGCAGGCGGACCACCGTCATGAGAATCGGCACGTCGGCAGCGGCTCTCGCTGCGGCCTTGGCCGAGCACCCCAGCGACGAGTGAACCGCCCTCGCCGACCGTGGACTCGACCTGCAAGAGTGAGACCGTGCTCGGACCACTGATCGCCGTCGGACGAACCTCGAAGATCTTCCGCCACGGCAACGACGCAGTGGCCAAGGTGCTCGATCCGCAGTGGCCGGATCACTGGATCGCCGTCGAGGCGTCGCTCACCCAGTCCGTGCGCGCGCTCGGCGTACCGGCACCGAAGGTCCTCGATGTCACCGTCGTCGACGGGCGACCGGCGATCCTGTTCGAGTACATCGCCGGTCCCTCGCTGTGGCATCAGATGTCGACGGACCGGTCATCGATCCCGTCACTCGTGCGCGAGCTGGCCGAAATGCAGCGCCTGATCCACTCCATCGGGGTGCCGGACGGTCTGCCGGGCATGGTCAGCCGACGGTGCGACAAGCTCGCAACACTTGAGGCCGTAAGCGAAGACGAGCGCGACTTGGCGATCGACATGACCATCGCGCTGCCTCGCGGTGGAGCGCTCCTGCACGGCGACTTCCACCCCGGCAACATCCTGGTCGGGGAGTCCTCACTGGTGGTGATCGATTGGTTCGACGCAGCTGTCGGGCATCCGATCGCGGACATCGCGCGCACGGAACTCCTTCTCGATGCCCACGACGTCACCGATCGTCAGCACCTGCCGAGAGCCACCGATGCTGACCTGGACGCACTTTCGGCGGCCTATGGCTTCGAGATGGTGGACGGCATCGACGCGCCCGACGGCTGCCTCGACCGGTGGCGTGCGATCACCGCGTTGAGCCGTCTGACCGAGCGCACCGACGACGATGTCGAACTGCTGGTTGCCCGATGGAACGACGCACGCCGACGCTGGCCCGTCATTGCTGACGCTTGAGATCGCTCGGCTGGCGATCCGGCCGCTCAACCCGTCACGAGGGCGCGGAGCGCGTCGAAGATCGCCGCGGGTGCGGCCATCGACAGATCGAGTGAGTTCTCGGCCGGCAACTCGACTCGCGCTCCGCCTTCGGCGGCGATCAGCGCCCCGGCTGCGTAGTCATACGGTTTCGTGTCCTGTTCGTAGTAGCCGTCGAGGCGGCCGCATCCGACCCAACACAGGTTGAGCGCTGCGGAGCCCATACAGCGGATGTCGCGCGCATTGGGCAGGAGCCGTCCGATGACCTCGGCCTGCGCCCGCCTGCGCTCGGCGGCGTAGGCGAACCCGGTGCCGATCAGTGCGCCGTCGAGCTGCTCGATCGGCCGCACGGTGACCGGTGCGCCGTTCCGGCGGGCTCCGGTGTGCAGTGCAGCAGAGAAGACGTCGCCCCGCAGGACATCGCACACAGCGCCGGCCACGGTGCGCCCTCCGATCGTCGCGGCGATGCTCACGGCCACGACCGGAAGGTCGTACAGGAAGTTGACCGTGCCATCGATCGGGTCGACCACCCAGCCCACATCGTTGGTGCCGACGTCATCGGCGAGTTCCTCACCGACGATCGTCGAACCCGGGCACCGGGACAGCAGCTCGCGACGGATGAGCGCCTCGGATTCGACGTCGGTGGCGGTGACGACATCGGTCGGCGTCGACTTCGTGCCCGCTTGAGCAGCCATCCCGACTGATGCGCGGACGAGGTCGGCAGCGAGACGTGCCACATCGATCGCGACCGCTTCGAGATGCTCACCCGCCGCCGCAGTCTCGATGGCCGCCTCCATCAGGTGAGGACGACCGTGGTCCCGGCGGCCTCGATTGCTTCGACCTCGGTCGGGTCGGCCTCGCGGTTGGTGATCAGGACATCGATGTCGGACCACTCGGCGAACCGAGTGAAATGCTCCTTGCCGAACTTGGAGTGATCGACCAGGGCGACCACCCGCCGTGCAGCGGAAATCATTGCCTGCTTCAGCGCGGCCTCTTCGCGATACGGCGTGCTCAATCCGTTGGCCGCAGTCAGACCGTCGGAGCTGATGAAGAGTGTGTCGACGGCGAGCGGCTCGACCGCGGCGACCGCCTCACTGTCGACCATGGCCAATGTGTTCTTCCTCACCTTGCCGCCAATGACGATCACGTCGGTGTCACACCGCTCGGACAGGACCTGGGCGATGTTCAGTGCGTTGGTCACGATGCGCACCGACGTGGCCATCGGGACGACCTGCGCGAACGTGCTCAGCGTGCTGCCCGAGTCGATGATGATCGAACCGGCGTCGGGAATCTCGGCGACAGCTCCGGCGGCGATGCGTTGCTTTTCGCTGTCGTGCTGATCGCTGCGGCGCGAGAGCAGCGGCTCGAATCGTGCGGTCTCCCACGGCACGGCGCCACCGTGCACTCGACGGACCACCTTGTGGAGCTGGAGATCGGACAGATCGCGACGGATGGTCTCGGTCGTGACGTTGTAGCGGACTGCGAGCTCGGCGACCTCGACGCGCCCGGCCTGCATCGTGGCGGCCGCGATCTCGCGCTGCCGCTCTGACTGGAACAGCGATGAACCGGAGGACTCAGTCGCTGTGTTGGTCATCTCAGTCGGCTGCTTTCTGCAGGGCGTCGGCGATCGCCGACTGTACCCCGTGGGACCGTAGGCCAGAAAGTGCGGCAGCGAACGCTGCAGTGAAGGCGTCCGAGGCGCCGAGTTCTGGGCCGAAGACCTCGGTGAACTGCAGGAACGCTGCGGGATCGTCGATCGATCGTCGCGCGTGCTCACGGGCCTCGTCGAGGAGCGGGTCGTGGGAGATCTCGATGTCGGGGTCCTGGCTGAGATACGCGCACCAGCCGGCGAGTGCAAGGGCGCTCAGCGCAACGTGCTGGTCACCGTTGATCTGGGCGCGGATCGTCGGGATCAGGAACTTCGGGAACTTGGACGAGCCGTCGAAGCAGAGCCGCGAGATCTGGTCGCCGATTGCCGGGTTCGAGAACCGCTCGGTCAACGATGCGATGTAGTCGTCCAGATCGATGCCGGCTGCAGCGGGAAGTGTCGGCTTGGCCTCTCGGTGGAGGAGTGCTTCGACGAACTGACCGAGCGCCGGGTCGGCCATGGCGGTGTCGACGAGTTCGAATCCGTCGAGGGCTGCGAGGTAGGCGAGGCAGGAGTGGCCAGCGTTGAGCAGGCGCAGCTTGGTCAGCTCGTACGGGTCGATGTCGTCGGTGACGATGACGTCGAGTGCTTCGAGTGGCAGACGGTCCCCGGCGAAGTCGTCTTCGATGACCCACTGGCGGAACGGTTCGGCGACGACTGGCCATCGATCGATGATGCCGATGTCATTGCTCAGCCACTCGATGTCGGACTGGGCGGTCACCGGTGTGATGCGGTCGACCATGCTGTTCGGGAACGACACCGACGACTCGATCCAGGCAGTGAGCTCAGGGTCGAGGGCCTGTGCGGCACCCAGCGTTGCAGCGCGCGCGACCTGCCCGTTGCCCATGATGTTGTCGCAGCTCATGATTGTGATCGGAGCGCCGCCGGCCTGGCGGCGAGCGTCGAGACCGCGGACCAGGACATCGAACGCGGACCCTGCTGCGCACTTGTCGGCATTGAAGTCGCCGGTCGTGTCGTCGATCGGGTACCCGCCCTCGGTGATCGTCATCGAGACGATTTGGGTGTCCGGCGCAGCGATTGCCGTGATCAGGGGAGCATGGTCGGTCGATACGAACATGAAGTCGACGATGCTGCCGATGACATCGACTTGCGTCGTGCCGCGGCCCCGTGCGATCAGGGTGTAGAGGCAGTCCTGAGCATGCAGGGCGGCCGCCATTGCTTCGTCGTTGGGCAACAAGCCGACACCGACGATGCTCCAATCAGTGCTGCCACCGGCGCAGAGTTCGTCGATGTAGGTGGCGAGGTGTGCCCGGTGGAACCCGCCGACGCCGATGTGCAGGATGCTCGGGCGGAGCGCCGAACGGTCGTAGTTCGGAACAGTGGCGACAGCCGCGATCGTCTCCAACGTGGTGGCGGACAGCGCAACGGGCTGCGTCGCCGTGGTGGAGGAGAGCGTTGCGTCCGATGTCACGTGAGCACCATAAACAACATGAACACAGATGTCCAGGGATCTCAACCACAACAAAATCCACATCTCCTCTTGATATCCAACATGAAACCAACTAGAACGTGGTGTGACGACGGCGACATCGTGTCGGCGTCGACGTTCCTGAAGGGGGAAACACCTATGACGAACCGTCGGAAGATGAAGGTGGCCGTTCCGGCCGTCCTGACATCGTTCGCATTGCTCGCCGCATCCTGCGGAAGTGACAGTGCCGACAGTGAGCCGGCTGAGGAGCCGAGCGAAGAGACCACAGCGAGTGAAGAGCCTGCTCCTGAGGGCGATCGCTCCATCACCGTTGCGCTCGTGGGTAACGACAACATCGAGAAGATGGCAGAACTCGCACCCGAGAACTTCACCGCCGAGACCGGCATCGAAGTGAACTTCACGGTGCTCGACGAGCAGACGCTGCGCGAAGTCACCACGCGTGACGTCGGCGCCGGTGGTGAGCAGTTCGACGTCGTCCAGATCGGTATGTACGAGACGCCGCAGTTCGGCGCCAACGGTTGGCTGGTCGGCCTGAACGACCTCGCCGCCGCATCCGACACCTACGACATCGACGACCTCATCCCGGCGGTACGCGACGGTCTCTCGGTCGACGGTGAGCTCTACGCTTCGCCGTTCTACGCCGAGTCGTCGTTCGTGATGTACCGCTCGGACATCATCGACAACATGCCAGACGCTCCCACCTGGGAAGAGGTCGCGGCAATCGCTCGCGAAGTCGACTCCGAAGAAATGGCCGGCATCTGCCTCCGTGGCAAGCCCGGCTGGGGCGACCTCGGCGCTGCCTTCACCACCGTGCTCAACACCTTTGGCGGCACCTGGTGGCTGGCGAACGAAGACGGCTCCATCGGTGAGGCCCAGGTCGATCAGCCTGAGTTCGCCGAAGCGCTGAACTTCTACGTCGACCTGCTCAACGATGCAGGCGAGGACGACGCTGCCAACTCCAGCTTCAACGAGTGCAAGACGCTCTACGAAGAGGGCAAGGTCGCCATGTGGTACGACGCAACCGTCGCCGCCAGCCTGTTCCCCGAAGATGTCGTCGCCAACACCGCGTTTGCACTGGCTCCCACCAAGGAGACCGACGCATCCGGTTGGCTGTGGGCCTGGACCCTCGCCATCCCGGCGAGCACCACTGACCAGGACGCCGCATGGCAGTTCATCGACTGGGCAACCAACGCCGACTACCACGAGCTCATTGCTGAGACCGACGGTTGGCGTGCAGTTCCCCCGGGCACCCGTCAGTCGCTCTACGAGCGCCCCGAGTACCAAGAGGCTGCTGCAGCATTCGCTCAGCGCACCCTCGATGCCATGCTCGCTGCACCGATCGACAACCCAGGCACCACGCCGCGGCCCGGTCTGCCCGGCGTGCAGTACGTCGGTGTTCCCGAGTTCCAGGACGTCGGCACCCGCTGCACCGAGCTCTTCTCGGCAGCGATCGCCGGCTCGATGAGCGTCGACGACGCACTTGCTGACTGCCAGACCATCGCATCTGAAGTGAGCAGCTGATCCCCTCAGGGAGTGAAACGATCGACTCGGCCGGGCACTCCCGGCCGAGTCGATCACCCTGAGTTCTGAACACCGAACACCGAACACCGAACACCAGACGGCCGGGCGTGTTGTACGCCCGGCCGTCGTGTTTACGATCACTGATGGGCCATCACAGAGGGGAAGCGCCATGCCGATTGCTGTTGTCGACCACGACGAAGAACGCACCGACGAAGTCAAGAACTCGCACGCTGGCGAAGTCAAACGTCTCGAGCGCCGCGAGGGATGGAAGCGTCGCCTTCCGATTCTTCCCGCACTGCTCTTCACCATCGTGGTGACGCAGATTCCGTTCCTGTTCACGCTCTTCTACAGCCTCACCGAATGGCGCCTTGACACGCCCGACCCGCGTGAGTTCATCGGTGTCGAGAACTACACGTCCCTGCCGGACGACAAGTTCTTCCGAGACGCTGCTTGGGTCAGCGTGCAGATGACCGTGATGGCGGTGCTGTTCTCGCTGATCGTCGGCACCCTGCTCGCCATCCTCCTCGACCGCAAGTTCTTCGGTCAGGGCTTCGTGCGCACGCTTCTCATCACCCCATTCCTCGTGATGCCGGTCGTCGCCGGCTTCATGTGGAAGACGCAGATGTTCGGTGCCACGTTCGGTGTCATCAACTGGTTCCTCAACCTCTTCGGCATCGAATCGATCGAGTTCGCCACCAGGTATCCGCTCGCCTCGGTTGTCGTCGTGCTCGTGTGGCAGTGGAGCCCGTTCATGATGTTGATCGTGCTCGCCGGCCTGCAAGGCCAAGACACCTCGGTGCTCGAAGCCGCCCGTGTCGATGGTGCCACGACGTTCGGCATCTTCCGCCAGATCACCTTCCCGCAACTTCGCCCGTTCCTCGAACTCGGCACGTTGCTCGGCGCCATCTACCTCATTCAGGTGTACGACCACATCGAAGTCATCGTCGGTGGTCAACCCGGCGCCAAGAGTCTGCCCTTCTACATCGCACAGCGGTCGATCCGCGGTGGCAACCGGTTCGGTCTGGCGTCGTCGTACTCGATCATCGTCGTCATCGCATCGATCATCATCGCCAACATCGGCTTACGAGTCCTCTCTGGCCTGCTGGAGGATGATTCCTGATGGCGCTGCTCACCCGTGCCCCCAAGGCCGAACCGATTCTCGGCCAGAACAAGACGGTCGCCGCACTCCTGAGCCTGCTGACCTGGGCCATCGGCCTGCTGTTCTTCTTCCCGCTGTTCTGGCTCACGCTCAACGGCTTCAAGTCCGAGGCCGACGCGAACGCGAGCCCGAAGCTCCTCTTCGAGCCGACCCTCGACCGCTTCTCCGAAGTCACCGAGGCAACCACCGGCCTACTGAGCTTCGGCGAGGCGTTCGGCAACTCGTTCTGGATTGTGTTGATCTCGACGATCTTCGTGATGGTGCTCGCCGTGCCCGCCGCGTACGCGTTGGCGATCCGCCCGATGCGGAAGTGGCGCGACGTGCTGTTCTTCTTCATCTCCACGAAGTTCTTACCGATCGTGGGTGCGGTGATGCCGCTCTGGATCATCGCCCGCGACCTCGATCTACTGGGCACAAGGACCGTCCTCGTCATTCTCTACACGGCAATGAACCTGCCCCTCGCCGTGTGGATGCTGCGCTCCTTCTTCGCCGAAGTACCCAAGGAACTGATCGAAGCAGCACAGATCGACGGCTGCAGCTTGCCGGGACAACTCCGGCAAGTCATTCTGCCGATCGTGGCCCCCGGCGTGGCGGCGACCGCGCTGCTCTGCGTGATCTTTGCGTGGAACGAGTTCTTCCTCGCCGTGCAGCTGAACCCGGTCGGTGCGTCCACCATTCCGGTGTGGGTCAACTCACAGCAGAAGTTCCAAGGCCAATTCCTTGCCGGTCTCAGCGCCGCCTCCGTCCTGGCGACCTTGCCGGTGGTGATCGCGGGTTGGGTTGCTCAGAAGCGAATGATCCGCGGCCTCGCAATGGGAGCCATCAAGTGATGGCGAGCCCTCGATCTCGCCCCGAAACACCGCTGCTCGTGAACATTCATGGGCAACCGAACCCTGAAAGTTCACCCGAACGACTGGAGCAGCGTCATGGCTGAAGTGCGATACGAAGCAGCGAGCCGGATCTACCCCGGCAGCGAGATCCCCGCGGTCGACAGCCTCGACCTCGACATCGCCGATGGCGAACTGTTGGTCCTGGTCGGTCCGTCCGGGTCGGGTAAGTCGACGGCGTTGCGCATGTTGGCCGGCCTCGAGACCGTCAACAAGGGCAGCGTCTACATCAACGATGTCGACGTCACGTTGAAGCCCCCGCAGGACCGTGACATCGCCATGGTGTTCCAGAACTACGCGCTCTACCCGAGCATGACCGTCGGCCAGAACATGGGCTTCGCGTTGAAGCAGGCCGGGGTGCCGAAGGCTCAGCGCGCCAAACAGGTTGCCGAGGCTGCCGAGATTCTCGACCTCACGCCGTATCTCGACCGCAAGCCCAAGAATCTCTCCGGTGGCCAACGTCAGCGTGTGGCGATGGGCCGTGCGATCGTGCGCGAACCGCAGGTGTTCTTGATGGATGAGCCGTTGTCCAACCTCGATGCGAAGCTGCGCGTACAGACCCGTACCGAACTCGCCGACCTCCAGGCGCGCCTGGGGACCACGATGGTCTACGTCACCCACGACCAGGTCGAAGCCATGACAATGGGCCACCGCGTGGCCGTGCTGAAAGACGGCGTCCTGCAGCAGTGCGCGTCGCCTCGCGAGCTCTATCGTCGTCCGGCCAATCGATTCGTGGCCGGCTTCATCGGGTCTCCGGCGATGAACCTGCTCGACGTCGAACGTACCGATGGATCGTTTGCCATCGCCGGCCATCCGATCACGCTCACCGACGAAATGGCAGCAGCGGTGGCCGATACCACCGGCTCCACGTTCGGTGTCGGTGTTCGCCCCGAGCACCTCAAGTTCACGTCCGACGGCACCGGCATCGCGGGACAAGTCAGCGTGGTCGAGGCGCTCGGTTCCGAGTCCTTCCTGCACGTGAAGGTCCTGCATGAGAATCGCGAGGAGTTGTTGGTCGTCCACGAAGCCGGCGACACCGACTTCGACCGAGGCGACCACGTGACCATCGACGTCGCCGGTCCGGTGCACGTCTTCGCACCCACTGGCGACAAGGTCTGACCCGCGCCGCCTGGCGTCAGGTGGAACCGGCGAGTCAAGCTGAGAGCGCGTCGATCACCTGACACGTACGGTTCGACCGATGGACATCAGGCGCGCTCGGCGGCTGCTTTGACGCCGGCGAGCACCTTGATCATCGAGGTGTACTGGGAGCGCACTCGACCGCTGATGATGCGGTCCTCCTTGTCGGGCATGCGCTCGATCGCGATCGTCAACCCGGACGGGCCCGGGCCGAGGATCATCGAGTAGCGCAGCCGGGTCCCCGAACCGGCCGGTTCGAGGTCGAAGCGCCAGCGAGCCCCGGGGTTGTCCATGTCGGACGTGCGCCATCCGAACGCGACGGCGGGCTCGAACGTGTCGATGAACGACGGCACCTTGAACTCACCGAAGGTGTCGTTGTGGTTCGTGCCGATGAACTGTGCGCCGACTCCGACGGGAGCGGTGTCGTCGACCCATGTGGCACCCTGGAACTCGGGGGAGTAGGCCGCTGACAGATTGATGTCGGAGATGATCGGCCAGACCGTCGACGGCGGCGCATCGATGTCGATCTCGGCGATCGTGCCGGGTCCGTCGGACAGGCGCAACGGCGTACTCGGACCGGATTCGTACGTCCGCGCGTACCCGTCGAAGTAGGTGATCGACCGCGCCGGATGGCGAGGTGCCGGGGAGAAATCGGTGCCCTTGGTCCACGCGACCGGGAACATCGCGATCTCGGTGAGGTGCTCGGGGAGACCCAGCAATTCCTTGACCGCATCCTGCTCGGTGAGCACCGCCGTGACCCACGCCGTCCCGAGGCCGCGGGAGCGCAGCGCCACACAGAAGCTCCAACCCGCCTGGATGACGGAGTCGAACAGACCGGGCCGTCCGCTTCCGTCGTGTCGACCGATGATCGTCGGAATGACGATTGCGGGCACTTCGGCGAGGTGCTCAGCGAGGTACGCCGCCGATGCCATGTTCTGCTCCTGCGGTGCACCGGTGCCCGCCAGACGGTCAGCGGCGTTGACCATCCACTGGCCGGCCCCCTGGCGGTAGATGTCGGCGAGCCCCTGCTTCAACTTCGGGTCCCGGATCACCATCCATCGACGGCTCGAGAGGTTGCCGCCGGTCGGTGCCTGCTCGGCCACGTCGATGCAGTCGAGGATGATCTGTTCATCGACGGATCGTTCGAGATCGAGCCGTCGACGGACGGCCCGAGTGGTGCTGAGCGCGTGATCGACCGAGGCGACATCGATGTCCATCTGTCCAGCCTTGCATCTGTGAGCCACGCGCGTCCCGGCCGGAGCAACATGGCCGGCCAAGCGGTGCGTGCGATTGCGTTCGACGGCTGAGGGCGTGGCGTTGAGAACCACACGACCGCGCACGGTACGTTGACCGTGTGACCAACGAGATCGACCTGGCCTGGGTCCGCAGCCAGTTCCCCGCCTTTTCTCAACCGATCAACGACGGCCAGTCGTTCTTCGAGAACGCCGGCGGATCGTTCGCCTGTCAGCAGACCATCGATGCACTCACCGGCTATTACACCGACACCAAAGTCCAGCCGTACTCGGAGTTCGCATCCTCCGCGCAAGCCGGCAACGAGATGGACCGCTCTCGTGCCCGATGGGCCGACGCACTCGGCGTCGATACCGACGAAGTGGTGTTCGGCCCGTCGACGTCGATGAACACCTTCGTGCTCGCCGACGCCTTCGGTCAGACCCTGGGGCCCGACGACGAGGTCATCGTCACCAACCAGGACCACGAAGCCAACACCGGCGCAGTTCGTCGGATGGCCGAACGTCGCGGGCTGACCACACACGAGTGGCGAATCGACCCCGACACCGGACTGCTCGACGTCGACGAGTTCGCTGCGCTCCTCACACCGCAGACCCGGCTGGTGACCGTGCCGCACGCGTCGAACCTCATCGGCCAGGAGAACGACATCGCGCGGGTCGCCGAGTTGGCCCATGCAGTCGGCGCACGGGTGATCGTCGATGGTGTGTCGTTCGCTCCGCACACGATTCCCGACGTCGCCGCACTCGGCGCCGACGTCTACCTGTTCAGCCTCTACAAGACCTACTCGGTCCACCAGGGCCTGATGGTCGTGCGCGCCGACACCCTCGACGCGCTGCCCAACCAAGCACACTTCTTCAACGCAGGCTTCCCGGACAAGCGGCTCAATCCTGCCGGGCCCGACCACGCCCAGGTCGCCGCATCAGGAGCAGTGCTCGACTACGTCACCGCCTTCCATCTGCATCACGGGGGCGCGGAGTCGGACTCGCTGCGGGCATCGTGCGTTGGGGCGTCTGCGCTCTGGCGTCGTCACGAGGACATGCTCAGCACGCAACTCCTCGACATGCTCGCAGGCCATTCGGCTGTTCGGTTGATCGGCCCGACCGCACTCGATACGGCGCCCGGTCACCGCTGCCCGACGATTGCCTTCCTGCCGCTGGCCGCAGCACCGAGCGACGTGGCGCGGGGCCTCGTCGAACGTGGTGTCCAGACCAGTTCCAGCGACTACTACGCGGTGCGTGTCCTCGACGGCCTGGGGCTCGACCCGTCGAACGGTGTCGTCCGCCTGTCGTTCGTCCACTACACCTCCCAGGTCGACATCGACCGCGCTGCCACCGCGCTCGCGGAGGTGCTCGGTTGACATGAGTGGCGACGTCATTCCACCACCCGGGCCACTCGTGGCCAGCGGCCGAGCCGCCGACGTCTACGACATCGGCGACGGACGGGTCCTGCGTCGCTACCGGGAAGCGTCGAGCACGATCGAATACGAACGTCGTGTCATGCGCTTCGTCGCAGAGCAGGGCGTCCGCGTGCCGACCGTGTTCGATCTCGGACCCGACCACCTCGCTGACCGGGACATCGTCATGGAACGCATCGACGGCCTCACGATGCTCGACGACTTCGAAGCGCGGCCCTGGAAACTGTTCTCCCACGTTCGACTCCTCGCCCGGATCCAGCGCGAGATCAACGCACTCGTCGCCCCGAACTGGATGATCACACCGACCACGGCGGCGGCAACCAAGCGACGCGACGACAGCGTGATGCACCTCGACCTGCATCCGATGAACGTGATGATCACCGACGACGGACCGGTCGTGATCGACTGGACCAACGCCGCTGGTGGCCCGGCCGGGTTCGATGCAGCGCTCACCTACGTCGAGATGGCGACCTTCGAGGTCGAGGGCTTCGCCCAACAGATGGGCGCCCGTGTCGGCGTCGAGGTCTTCAAGCGGGCCCGCGGCGCCGGAGAGATCGATGCGTTCACGGTCGCAGCGTGCGATCACCGCCTCGCCGACATGGGCACGACGCCCGGCGAACGCGAAGCAGTTGCAGCACTGCGCGCGAAGGCACTTGCCCGCCAGGGCACCAGTTGAACCGCGAGACCGCCGAACCGCGACCACGTCAGGACCCCGACCATGCCTTCCGGTGAGATCTGGGTCGCGGTGGTGGTGATGGCGTGAGCGTCAGCCGAAACGGTCAAAGCCGCCTTCGGAGTTCAACACCTGACCACGGATCCAGGCACCTTCGTCACTGACCAGAAAGCCGACGAGATCGGCGACGCTCTCCGGTGTTCCCCACTGCCCGTCCGGGAACATGGCGGCGACCTGATCGAGGGCGTCGGATCGGTCGCCGACCGCCCACCCCGTGTCGACCGGGCCGGGGTTGATGCAGTTCGCGATGATCCGGCTCGTAGACAGTGCATGCGCGATCGAAGCCGTCATCTGGTGGAGCGCACCCTTGCTCACCGCGTAGGCGATCTCGTCGTCCATCGGTCCGAGGTGCTGGCCGCTGGTGAACCACAGCATCCGACCGGTCGGCCGCTCACCACTCGATGCGGGTCGGTGCACGACTGCGAAGCGCTGCGCCAGCAGGACGATGCTGCGCACATTGGCCGCCCAGCATCGGTCCAGTTCGTCGACGGTCACGGCCTCGAGGCCGACGTGCGACGACCGGGCGTGGACCGCCGCCACGATGTCGAGGCGGCCGTGCCGATCGATCACCTCGTCGATGAGGGCGGCGGGAGTCACCGGATCTTCGAGGTCGTGGTGGTGCACATCGAAGCCCAACTCGCCGATCGGTTGCACACCCCACGGCATCTCGGCGTCGTGCGGAGTGAAGCCGGTGGCGAACACGGTGGCACCGAGCCCGTGGAGTCGTCGCGCCACAGCAGCACCGATACCGAGCGGGCGCGAGACGCCGGTGACGAGTGCGACACGGCCATCCAGGGAACTCATCTGTGGGACCCTACGGCGCAGCGCAGACCGAAATGATCCGGAAATACTGGCGGCATCGCTTGTGCTGGCTGGCCGGGTCTGGTTGCCTGTCGACATGGCGACGAGCGAAACAAAGCAGGGCAAGGGCTACACGGCGCCGAAAGGCCGACCGACCGTGCACAACACGGGGCAGGCGACCGGCCGTCGCATGTCGTCGACGATGCAGTGGACGCTCGTGATCGTCGTTTTCCTCATCGTGATGGCCGTGATCTTCTACGTCGGCCGCGACTTCCGCGGCCTCGGTCCCGGCGACGTTGGCTACACAGGTTCACCTGCCACTGCGCCGATGATCGACGGCTCGCTCCTGCAGGTGCGCGCCGCTGCCGCGTCGTTCGGCGTCGGCGTTCTCTGACCCGGTGCGGGCGGGCCTGCGACACGATTGCTGACGCGCCGCAGCTCGGCGCCGATCACGTAACCTGCGCCGGTGGACAATGACAGCGTGACCACCGGCCCGCCCACCGTCGGCGTGGTGATGGGCTCAGCGAGCGACTGGCCGACGATGTGCAAGGCCGTCGAGGTGCTGACACATTTCGGTGTGGCCCATGAGACCCAGGTCGTCAGCGCTCACCGCATGCCCGACGAGATGTTCGCCTACGCCGAATCGGCGATCGGCCGCGGTCTCCAGACGATCATCGCCGGCGCCGGCGGTGCAGCCCATCTGCCGGGGATGCTCGCCGCCAAGACCACCCTCCCCGTGCTCGGCGTCCCCGTGGCGTCCCGTCACCTGTCCGGTCAGGACTCGCTGTATTCGATCGTGCAGATGCCGGCCGGCATTCCGACCGCCACGTTTGCCATCGGCGATGCAGGCGCCACCAACGCAGCACTGTTCGCCGTCGCGCTGCTCGCCAACCACGACCCTGCACTGCGGTCCGCGATCGACCAGTACCGCGCCGATCGACGTGACGCAGCAGCAACGTCGACGCTGCCGCCGGCCTGACGCCCAAGGCAATCGCGGACCAATGGACACGATTCTTCCGCCGGCCACGATCGGCATGCTGGGTGGCGGTCAACTCGGTCGCTACGCACTCGTCGCCGCGAAGCTGATGGGCTACCGCACCGTCGTGCTCGATCCCGATCCCGGTGCTCCGGCGGGTGCAGTCGCTGACGACCACATCGTGGCCGCGTACGACGACGATGCTGCTCTGGATCAACTCGTCGCGACCTGCGATGTGGTGACCACCGAGTTCGAGAATCCGCCGGCGGACGCTCTCGACTCGATCGCGGAGGTGATTCCCGTTGCACCGCCGCCCGGAGCCGTCCGCATCGCACAGGACCGCCTTGCGGAGAAACACTTCTTGAGTGCCAACGGCTTCCCGGTCGGCGACTACGCGGTCCTCGACCCGGCCGACGGTGGCGTGGAGCAGGTGCCGGTCGCGCTCGCCGACCGTGGCGTGGTCATCAAGACCGCACGAATGGGTTACGACGGCAAAGGTCAGCAGCGTGTCACGGGGCTGACCGAGCTCGGTGCCGCGTGGGGTGAGTTGGGCGCTGTCCGTTGCGTCGTCGAAGCGCTGCTCGCTCTGGAGACCGAGGTCAGCGTGCTGGTCGGGCGGACCGCCGACGGCGCAACCATGACCTGGCCGATCGCGCAGAACAGCCACGTCGACGGAATCCTCGACGTGTCGATCGTGCCCGCTGCCATCGGCCCGGCGCTGGCCGCGCAGGCCACGACGATCGCGTGTGAGATCGCCGAACAGCTCGACTACGTGGGTGTCCTCGCCGTCGAGATGTTCGTGGTGACCAACCCGGCCGGCAACGATCAACTCCTCGTCAACGAGATGGCACCGCGACCCCACAACTCCGGGCACTGGACCATCGACGCCAGCGTGACCAGTCAGTACGAACAGCAGATCCGAGCGATCTGCGGTGTCGGGTTGGGATCGACCGAACTGACGTCACCCGGTGTTGCGATGGTCAACCTGCTCGGCGACCTCTGGCCGGACATCGGCCGTCCTGATTGGTCGACCGTGCTCGCGGACCCTGCGGCCAAGCTGCACCTCTACGGCAAGACCCAGGCACGGCCGGGCCGCAAGATGGGTCACCTCACCGTGATCGATGCAACAGCAGCTGCCGCCGCGCAGCGTGCCATTGCGTTGCGCGCCGCGCTCTGACTGCCTGACTGACTGACGGGCGGGCCGGCGAGTCGTTCAGTCGCTCACTCGGGCGTCGGCTGAGCGCGACGCCCCGTGCGCTTGCGACCCTTGGCGACCTGGCGGACTGCGGCCACCTCGAAGTCGACTTCGGGAACCGGAATCAGGCCATCGAGGACCTGGCGCATCATGGCCAGGTGTCGGGGTGCGCTGCCGCAACACGCACCGATGATCTGGACACCTGCATCGCGCTGACGCACAGCGTGCGCAGCCATCACCTCGGGTTCACCGCTGTAGTGCAGCTCGGTGCCGCGCCACTCGGGCATGCCGGCATTGGCCTTGCTGATCAGCAACACGTCGGCGTCGGTGGAGCGCATCTCGCGCAGCGCAGCCTCGGTGTCGGCGAGATTGTTCCCGCAGTTCGCTCCGATCGCATCGACACCGACGTCGACGAGACGACGGACCGCCTCCTCACCCGTGACGCCCATCATCGTGCGACCCGCTGTATCGAAACTGAGCGTCGCGCAGATCGGAAGATCGCTGACCGACCGAGCCCCCTCGATGGCAGCGGTCACCTCGTCGAGATGACTCATCGTCTCGAGCCACAAGACGTCGGCGCCGCCGTCAGCGAGTCCGATCGCCTGTTCGCGGAACGCGTCCGCACAGGTGGCCGGAGTCATTGCGCCCATTGGTTCGAGCAGCTCGCCGCTCGGGCCCATCGAACCAGCCACGAGGACCCGTCGTCCGGTTGCCTCGAGGTGTGCATCAGCTGCGACTCGGGCAACGGCGGCAGCGGCCTCGTTCAGTTCGACGCACCGGTCGTCGAGCTTGTGGAGCTTGAGGCGGAACCCGGTGCCCCCGAAGGAGTTGGTGAGCACGATGTCCGACCCGGCGTCGATGTAGTCGGCATGTACGGCGGTGACGCGGTCCGGGTGGTCGACATTCCACATCTCCGGTGGATCTCCGGAGCCCAGGCCACGTGCGAACAGCTCGGTCCCCATGGCACCGTCGATCAGCAGCGTGCCTCGTTCGGCCAACAGTTCTTCGAGAACGTTCATCTGCCCAGTCTGCCGCAAGTCGGCGGCCATCGGACCCTGGCGCGAATGAGACACACCGCCGGTCACGGGGTCACGGGGTCACGGGACTCACCGGGTCACGATCGACGTGTTCGAGTGTGCCGTCGGCGTGGTGGGCGAACCGCGGCGCGTCGGCGCCGTGCGTCGGATCATCGGACGACCACGGCCAGCCGCCGAACTCGGTGCGCTGGTAGTCCTCGAAGGCTTGACGGATCTCGGCGTCGGTGTTCATCACGAACGGCCCGTAGCGCGCGACCGGTTCACCGATCGGACGGCCCTGGAGCAGCATCACCTCGACACCGCGACACTCGGGACCATCGGGACCATCAGGGTCACCGGGGCCGGTGGAGCCGTCGCCGGCGACGAGTTCGACTGATCGCGTCGCGTCGTCGAGCAGGGCGCCATGGTGTGCGTCGAGGCGTTCTCCATCGACCTCCAACCAGGAACCCTCGAAGACATAGAGCATGCGCTCGGTGTCGGGATGAGCGGCTGCCGGCAGCGTCCAGCGTGCGCCGGGGTCGAACCGCAGGTGCCAGATGGCGACGTCGGCTGCGCCGCGTGCTGCCCAGGAGTTGGGCGGCGGTGTCTGGGCCTCGACGGCACCGGCATCGGTCTGCAGCGTTCCCGCGATCACGGTGACATCGACGCCGTGACCAGCATCGTCGTCGTCCGGCCCTGCCTCGTTGCCCTGCTGGTGAACGGTCGGTGTGGCGTCACTCCACAGCATCGTGAAGTACGGGTCGACCATCTTGTCCTCGGCGGGCAGGTTGAGCCAGATCTGGAACAGTTCGAGCGGGTTCTTCGCATCCCGTTCGAGGAGCGGGAACATCTCACAGTGCACGATGCCCTTGCCGGCGGTCATCCACTGCGTGTCGCCGCGTCCGAAGCGGGCCGTGGCGCCCAGCGAGTCACTGTGATCGCAGATGCCGGTGCGGACGTAGGTGATGGTCTCGAAGCCACGGTGAGGGTGCTGGGGAAATCCGGGAACGTTCTTGCCGTGATACATGTTCCAGCCGTCGATGCCGTCGAAGTCCTGACCGAGGGTGCGGCTGTTCAACGCTGCGTCGGGCTCGAGGTCGACGGTGCCGTTCGGATAGTCGTCGAGGTGGTGAGCACAGAAGAGGAACGGGTCGATCGTGGGCCACTGGCTGCTGAGAGGGAACGTCTGTCGGATCGCGCTCATGGTCTCAGTGTACCGCAATACTTGCGGACACAAATAAGCTCGCGATCCGTCACGTGATTCGGCGGTACAGCAGATCGATCGGGGCGCGTCCCTCGTCGAGCCCGCGTTGTTCGAAGCGCGTGAGCGGGCGCCAGTCGGGGCGTTCGATGACGCCGCCGTCGAGACGAGGTTCGGCATCGCACGTCGCAGCGATGTCGCTGGCGTACTCGCCGATGTCGGTGGCGAGGTGCAGAGTTCCTCCGACTTCGAGGCGATCGACGAGGACATCGACGACATCGGATCGCACGAGTCGGCGAGCGTGATGCCGTTTCTTGGGCCATGGATCCGGGAAGTAGATCCGGACGCCGGCGAGTGACGCCGAGCGAACGCGTGTCAAGAACCGCAGCACGTCGCCGTGCACCACGCGCACGTCGGGAAGCGGATCGTTCTCGATCGCGTCGAGGACGGCGACCACACCTGGCGTGTGGACCTCGATTCCGACGATCGCGGTCCGGGCGTCGGCACGAGCCATGTCGATGGTGCCTTCGCCGCGCCCGAATCCGATGTCGAGCACCACGGGTCGACCGCCGAACATGGCGGCCCAGTCGAGCAGCGGCCCGTTCTCGTCGAGTCCCCACCGCTGGACCCACAGGTCGAACTCGTCCTGTCGCTTGGTGCTCAGCGACCGACGGCGCGGCTTGAACGTCGTGTTCGGTCGTTGTACCGCACGTGCAGGCTGACGCTCGCGCAGGTCGTTGGGTTCCATCGTCAGCCGCCGAGCCCGTCGAGCACCTCGGTGAACGACTCGAGCCCTTGGGCGAGCGACGCAGCCAGCGTCGCGAGTTCGGTCTCGGCGACATCGACGCCGATCGGCACGTCGACCTTGACGGGGATGGTTGCGTTGATCGGCACGGTCTCGTTGATCGGGATGTCGACGGTCAGGTCGATCGGAACATCGATGTCGACCGGCACGGTGATGTCGAGCGGGATGGCAGTGCCGAACGGACCGTCGATCGAGATCGTCGTGTCGAACTCCTCGTTGATCGGCAACGTGGTCTTGATCGGTACCGCAACGTTGCGATCGATGACCACGTCGGTGTTGATGTCGACGCTCTCGTCGATGTTGACCGTGAACTCGAGCGTCGACTGACTGAACTCCTGCAGCCCGGCCACGGCCTCGTCGAGGCCGGTCTGGATCGTCGGGGAGAGCTCGGTGATCTGCTCCTGAAAGCCGGTGACTTGCGAGGCGAACAGTGCCGCACCGGCTTCGACGCGAGCGAGATCCTCAGCGCTCGTCTCGAGCGATGCGGTCGCCGCATCGAGGTTGTCCTGCGTGCTCGACAGCTGCGAGAAGAGCAACGCGATCAGAGCGAACGCCGCAAGCAGCGCGATCGCGAAGGCTCCCACGATGGCGCCGAGGTGTCTCTGGGCGAAGGACTGCCCGGCACCGTCGTTCGTGCTCGATTGATCGTCTGCGCCAGCGTCGACCAGGTCGCCGGCGATCCCGTTGGTTGTCTGGTCTGCGTGGTCATCGGGTTCGATGACGGCGGTGGGTTCGGTGTCCATGAGTGCCTCCGTGGGCCTGGCTGATGTGCTGGTTGCGAGTGCTGAGTCGAGTAGTGGGTCGAGTGCTGGGTCGGGTTCGGGTTGAGGTGGTGGCGGCGTGTGTGAACGAGCCAGGAGCACGACGGCGATGACGAGGCCGACTCCGAGCAACACCGCGGTGGCGATGAAGGTCTCGGCGATCGAGGTGGCCGTCAGTTGCCCCGATGCGTCTTGGAGGGCGGCTTCGAAGCCCGGGTCGGTGAGCGGAGGCAATTCGATGTCGCCACGCAGGGCATTGAAGCGAGCGAGGCCCCACGCCGTGAGCGCCGAGAGGCCGACGCTGAGGCCGAGGAGGCGCACGACCATGACGATGGCAGCGGCGCTGCCGCGGTGCTCGGGTGCGGCATGGTCGACGACGGCTGAGGTGGTCGGCGCGGTCGTCAGCCCGAAGCCGGCCCCGAGCACCCCGAGTTGGATGGCGAGCAGCGGATACGGAGTGTCCGCGCCCCACGTCGCACCCATCACGGCGAAGCCCACCGTGGCAGCGACCAGGCCGAGCACGATCGGGGGCCCGTACCAGGTCCGCTCGGTGATCCGCCCGCCGACATAGGACATCAGGGCCATCGCTGCGGTGAGCGCGGACAGGATCCAACCGGCGACCACGGCGGACCGCTCGAGGTCGACCTCGACGGCGTTGACGAACAGCGGAACGTCGACCATGGCAATGACCAGCGCAGCGCCGACCACGAAGTTGACGATGAGTGCAGCGTGAACGTTGCGGCCACCGAGGACACCCGCGCTGCGGTTGCTGTCAGGGGCCCCGGCGCCTGATCCGAACATGGCTCGATCGATCAGCGGGTGCGCCGACCGGCGCTGCTGCCACACGAAGGCGACGCCCGCGACGACCGCAACCGGGTACAGCAGACGCAGGTCGGTGCCTCCGTTCCCGGTGAGCTGGTCGAGACCCTGCACGCTCTGCACCTCAGCCGAGCCGAGCAGCGCGAGGTTGAGTGACACGAGTGCAGTCGTGAGCAGACCTGCACCCAGCCAGTCGATACGGGTGGTGCGTTCGGGCCGGTCGTGGTCGGCAAGTGCCCACCACACGGCGACCAGACCGATGATCGCGAGTGGCACGTTGAGCCAGAACTGCAAGCGCCAATCGAAGAATCGCACGAGCATTGCGCCGTAGAGCGGACCCCACACCCAACCGAGCGTCTCGATCGCGCCGAGTGTCCCGAGGGCGCGTGCCCGCTTGGATTCGCTGTACACGTCTCCGACGACGGCAAGTGCGACCGGCACCATTGCGCCGCCGCCGATTGCGGTGAGCACGCGCCCGACGAGGAACGGGCCGAGCGAGTCGGACAGCGGGATCCAGATCGTGCCGACCATGAAGATGAGGTACGCCAGGACGAAGGTTCGGCGGCGCCCGATCACGTCGCTGATGCGTCCGGCGATCGGCATCACGGCGATGAAGGCAATGAGGTACGCATTCACCACCCAGGCGGCATCGTCGAGACCGTCGGGGAGCTTGAGGCCGAGGTCGCCGATGATCGGGCGGAGCATCGTCGACACCACGGTGAGATCGTCAGCCGCGACGAAGACACTGAATCCGACCGCCCAGAGAATGGCGCGCGGTGACGGAGACCGTCCCGACTGACCGGGTGCTGGTCGGGCGTCGAGATCGGCAGCGGTCATCCGGTACTCACCTCGTCAGGCGGTTCGATCGTGAACTCCTCGCCGTACTGGCTGAGCTCGAGAGTCCAGTCGACCTCGCCCGTTCCGCCGTCGCCCTGCGGTGTGTCGGTGGTGAACTCAGCGGCGCTGACGAGTCCGGACACGGGGTGGATCCAGAAGTCGATCTCGACGTCCTGGTTGCCGACCAGGCCAGCGGTGATCGTCTTCATCTGAGCCGCCGTTGCCGTGCCGCGCACGCGATAGCGCTCTCCGTCGCGGTCGGCGAGGCCGATCAGCGTGACGTCGGTCAGCCCACTGAGCAGCGGGCGCCAGCCGTCTTCGGGGTCGAAGAAGCGGGACGGGTCGATGTCGTAGCCGTCGGGCAATGTCTCGAACTCACCGGTGATCGGATTGGACAGCCAGACCTCGTCGCCCAGCGCAATGGCGCCGAGTTGCGTCTTCAACGAGCCGTTGACCTCGACGTCGAGCACGGCCTGGGCAGATTGGGGGACGGTGAACTCGCCGGCGACGCGATCGATCGCGATCGACTCGAACTGATCGATGTAGACCGGTGCCCCGGCTCGGGCGAGATCGAAGCGAACACTCGTGACGTCGCCCATCGCCGCAGCCGACGCGGTGACGATGGCTGCCGGCTCCGGGGGCAGCGTCGGGCCGCTCGGCTCGGCGGACCCGCCACCGCTGCCACCGGCGCAGGCGGCGCCGAAGATGACCGCAACAGCGAGCGACGGCAGCAAGACCCCCCACCGTCCGCGTGCAGACGGTGCAGACGGTGCGGACGGTGCGGACGGTGCGGACGGTGCGGCGGTGATCGTGCTGGTCGTGTTCGATGTGGTCATTGGTGGCTCCTCGCACTGCGGAATTCAGCGCAGCATGAGTACAACCATGCCCGATTGCGGCCTATTCCACGCACGAACCGATCGGGATCGCATCCACAGGGCCCACCTCTGAGACAATTGGCGCCCGATGAACACTGACGCCGCTGCGACCCGCCGGGCCATCCACCGCCAGGCGGCGTCGATCGTGGCGTCGGTCGCACCCTTCGGCGTGGTGTTCGGAGCAAGTGCGGCCACGGCCGGACTCACCCTGCTGCAGGCGATCGGCTTCTCGACGCTGATCTTCGGCGGCAGTTCGCAGTTCGCGGCAGTCGAGATCCTGGGCGATGGCGGGTCGATCGCAGCGGCTGCGATGGCCGGGCTGCTGCTCAATGTCCGTTCATTGGCCTTTGGCGTGATCATGGCACCGGCGTTGGCCGGGGCGCTGTGGCAGCGCGCTGCGATGTCGCAGTTGATGATCGACGAGTCGACGGCGGTCGGCACGTCCCAGTCGGACCTGGCGTTGCGGCGCTACGGCTACCTGGTTGCCGGCGTCGGAGTGTTCGTGGTGTGGAACGTGGCGACCGTCGCTGGTCATCTGCTCTTCTCCGGCGCCGGAGATACGATCTCCGATCTCGGCCTCGACGCGGCGGGGCCGGCTGCGTTCCTGGCGTTGCTCTGGGGTCGACTCGCCCACCGGCCGAACTTGCGTACAGCGGTCGTCGGCGCAGCGATCGCGATCGCTCTCGTCCCGATCGCTCCGCCAGGCGTGCCGATCCTTGTCGCGATGTGCGCGGTGTTCGCGGCGGGGCGCGCAGATCGGGACTCTGAGCACAAGACGGGTCATGGTCCGATGAAGTCGGGTTCCGCCGGAGCGGCGGAGGCCGACACATGAGTGACGCGACCGTGGTGCTGATGGTGATGACGATCGGCACGTATGCAATGAAGTCCGCTGGGCCATTGCTGCTCGGTGAGCGCACGCTGCCGCTGCGGTTGCAGCGCGTGGTCGACCTGCTGCCTGCCGCACTGCTGGCTGCGCTCGCGGCTGTGTCGACACTGGGTGACGGGCAACACCTCGTGATCGACGCTCGGCTTGGCGGCGTGATCGTCGCCGGGCTGGCGTTGTGGCGGCGCGCCCCGTTCGTCGTGGTCATCGTCCTGGCGTCCGCCACGACCGCGCTGATCCGCCTCGTTGCCTGAATTCCCTGAGTGATCGGGCAGCCTCGATCCCGCTGGCGCCCCGTGGCCCGCCTCGCGTCTTTGAGTGGTCGAAGTAGCACTCAACGTGATTGCGCGCTAGCTTCTCCGAATGGACGTCACTAAGGGTGCACGAGTTGTCACCGACGGTGCGCGCCGATCCGGCCCCGGAGGAGCGGGAGCGGTGGCCGTTACCATGATCGCTGCACTCATGGTTCCGGTGTCGCTGCTTTCAGCGGCTGAACCAGCACCGTTAGTGTTCAACGTCGAGGGTGCCCCACCGAGTGATGATCTACGAACCGCAGAGCGCCTGCGCATGACGACACCGGTCGTCCAGGTGCTCGACCCCAGTATCGCGTCGCCGACTCCCGACGTGCCGGTGCTCGACCCCGGCATTGCCGCGCCGGAACCCGCCACGCCGGTCCCCGATTCGAGTGTGAAGTCGCCGAGCCCGGCCGTCCCCGGCCCAGGCCCCGGCGAGACGTCACGCCCCGACGATGTCCGAGAAGTCTTGGCCCTGGTCAATGCAGAACGGACCGCGGCCGGCGTCGCCCCGCTGACCATGCATCCTCAACTCACCGAAGCGGCACTCGCTCACGCTGCAGACCAGTACGACTTCAACTGCCTCACCTCGCTGACCCACACCGGCACCGACGGATCGAACCCAGCAAAGCGCATCACTCGCACCGGGTTCCTCGTCCGCACCTGGGGCGAGAACATCGCATGCAACCAGCGAACGCCCGCCGAGGCAATGCGCGGCTGGATGAACAGTCCCGGCCACCGCCAAAACGTCCTGCGTGAAAGCTTCACGCACATCGGCATCTCGATCACCGTCGACAGTCGAGGACAGCCGTACTGGATGCAGGTCTTCGGAACGCCTCTCTAGCCAGCAACGCCCCGCTCGCCAGGAGAGGTGACAGCTCCGTTCTGGTCGCCGCGCAGCGCAGGCAGCACGTCGGCGTGCAGGTCTTCTTTCAGGTCGCCGAGAATCGGATGAGCGGTCGGCGCCAGTGACTGCGCCAGTTCGACGGCCTGCGGCAGCAGCGCCTCATCATCGTAGATGGCGTCGGCGATACCGGCGGCGAGCGCCGTGGGCCCATCGAAGCGGTGTGCGGTCAGGATGGCGCGCCGGGCAGTCGGCGCGGGGAGCCGGCCCGACAGGATCGCCTGCATCCCGGGTGCGAGGCGCATCCGCAGCAGTACTTCATTGACACTCCAGTAGCCCCGGTCGGCACGCATCAGCACGTGATCATGAGCCAGGCTGAACATCGCGCCGCCGGCGAACGCATGACCGTTCACCGCTGCAACGGTCGGAATGGGCATCGACATCATGCGCGCCCACATCGTGAGCATGTCGCCGATGAACGCCATTGGGTCCTCGACATCGCCGCTGAGCATCCAGTCGAGATCGATGCCGTTCGAGAAGAACTTGCCCGTGCCCGTGGTGACGAGCGCACACGGTGTCTCACCGCCGTCCTGCGTCGCCAGCACCGTGTCCAGTGCTGCATCGATCTCGGTGATGGAGCCAGGGTTGAAGCGGTTCTCGCCATCGTCCATGCGAAGGACGAAGACATCGTCGTGTCGAGTCAGTTCCATTGCCCTGACGGTACCGATGCCGGCGTGACAGATCCGACCAGAGTCGACTCAGGCCGGAGCCGGCTGCGCTCCGCGGACCAGCTTGCCGGGCAGGGCGCCGGTCGACTCACCGTCGACATAGGTCTCGACGCCCGCCACGAATGTGTGAGCCCATCCCTCAGCGCGCTGCAACAAACGCTTGCCGCCCGCAGGCAGATCGGCGACGATCTCGGGCTTGTGGAGGCGAAGCCGGTCGAAGTCGACGATGTTGATGTCGGCCCGGTAGCCCGGTTCCAACACGCCGCGGTCGAACAGGCCGACGGTCCGCGCAGTGTCCCGGCAATGCTGTTGCACCAGGTAGGTCAGCGGCAGCGTGCCGCGCGCACGGTCCCGGCCCCAGTAGGCGAGCAGTGTGGTCGGAAAGCTCCCGTCGCAGATCGTGCCGACGTGTGCACCGCCGTCGCCGAGGCCGGGCACCGTGTGCGGATGCGAGAGCATCTCGTGCACGCCGTCGAGGTTGCCGTCCACGTAGTTGAGGAAGGGAAGGTAGAGCAGGCCCCGGCCGTCGTTGCGTCCGTCGTTGCCGACCATCGCATCGAGTGCGTACTCCTCCGGGCTCAGGCCGGCGCGAGCGGCGTGCGCCGCGATCGAGTCATCGAGGGTGGGCTCGTAGTCGGGCTCGTCGTGCATCTCGAAGAGCAGATCGAAGCGAGCGATCAAGTTGCCGCCGAGTTTGGCCTTGGCGCGTTCGCCGGCCTCGGCGAGGATTCGGTCGCGGAACTGGGGTTCGCGGAGCAGCGCGACCTTGTTGGCGTGGGGAAGGTCGTCGATCTCCTGATACACGGGGTTCGTCAGGAACGGATTGAGCGTGCATTCGAGGCCGAGGATGAGCCCGACAGCGCGGGGCGCAACTTGGCCGGTCATCGTCAAGCCGTCGGCGTTGGCGGCGGTGATGTGGTCGAGCCAGCCACGGAAGGCGTCGGGCAGCTGCGGGTTGCGGGCGACCGAGATCGACATCGGGCGACCGGACCGTTCGACCATGGCACGGAGCGTCGCGAACTCGGCGTCGACGTCGATGAAGTCGGACACGACCTGCAGGACGCCGGTGCCCGCAGCACCGACGCCCTCGGCGATCCCGATGAGCTCGTCGGGCGCTGCGGTGAGCGTCGGCGTGTACGCCCCGGTCGAGGTCTTGTGGTTTCGGGTCCGGCTGGTGCTGAACCCGAGCGCACCGGCTTCGATCCCCTGCCTGGCGAGGTCGGCCATTGCTGCGATGTCGTCGGGGGTCGCGTCTTCGTGGTTCGCTCCGCGTTCGCCCATCACGTGCAGCCGGAGAGCACCGTGGGGGACCTGGGCTGCGATGTCGATGTCGTGGGGTCGGCCATCGACGGCGTCGAGGAATTCCCCGAACGAGTTCCAGTTCCACGACAAGCCCTCGTGCAGCGCTGCGCCCGGAATGTCCTCGACACCCTCCATCAACTCGATCAACTTGTCGTGGGTGTGGTCGTGGACCGGCGCGAAGCCGACACCGCAGTTGCCCATCACCGCCGTCGTCACGCCATGCCACGACGACGGCTGCAGGTAGGAATCCCAGGTCGCTTGCCCGTCGTAGTGCGCGTGGATGTCGACGACGCCGGGCAGCACGAGTCGACCCGAGGCATCGATGGTGCGCGTCGCCGGTCCGACGATTGATCCGGGCTCGCCGACCTCGGCGATGATTCCGCCGCGCACGGCCACGTCCGCGAGTCGTTCGTCGGCCCCCGTGCCGTCGATGAGCGTCCCGCCGGTGATGATCAGATCGAACTCAGCCATGACCGAGTCTCGCGGCAATGGGACGTCGATCCGGTGTCGGCGATGTCGTTGCCCACAGACGTGGCTCTGATGGACCTATGTTGTGCGAGTGATCGAAGTACGCCACATCACCAAACGATTCGGCGACGTGATGGCGGTGAACGACCTCAGCTTCGACGCGGTTCCTGGCCGCGTCACCGGGTTCCTCGGCCCGAACGGATCGGGCAAGAGCACCACGATGCGCTGCATGCTCGGCCTCGACAACGCCAACGCGGGCGGAGCGACCTTCGCCGGACGTACCTACCGATCGATCACGAACCCGCTGTTCGAAGTCGGTTCGCTGCTCGATGCGGGCTACGTGCATCCGGGTCGGACGGGCCGCAACCACCTGCGCTGGATGGCGATGTCGAACGGTATCGGCACCGATCGTGTCGACGAGTCACTCGAACTCGTCGGGCTCGGTGATGCCGCCGGCCGACGTGTCAAGGGCTACTCGCTCGGCATGAAGCAGCGCCTCGGGTTGGCCGGCGTGATGCTCGGTGACCCCGACACAGTGGTCCTGGACGAGCCTGCCAACGGCCTCGACCCCGAAGGCATCCGCTGGATTCGAGACATCCTCACCCACCTCGCCCGGAACGGCAAGACGGTTCTCGTCAGCAGCCACCTGCTCGCCGAGATGGCGTTGATGGCCGACGACCTCGTCGTGATCGGCAGGGGCCACCTGATCGAGCAGTGCTCGGTGGACGAGTTCGTCGATCGTCATGCCACGAAGTGGACGCGAGTGACCACGCCGCAACTCGAACAACTGATCAGCGCGCTCGGGTCGACCCCCACGTCGGTGCAGCGTGTCGATGCAACGAGCGCTGACATTCACGGAGTCGAGTCGCCGCGGGTCGGCGAACTGGCCGCAGGTCACGCCATCGTGCTGCATGAACTCGCCACGCATCACGACTCACTCGAAGACGCTTTCCTCCGGGCAACCGCAGGTGCCCAGGAGTACAGCACGACCGCGCCGCCGGTCGCTGCGTCGCCCGGCATCGGGGGATCACCGGCACTGCAGCCACCGCTGCCCGCCGCCGCGCCGCCGCCACCACCACCATCACCACCACCGTCATCACCACCACCACCGTCATCACCACGGCCCGGCGGTGCGCACGGCCAGGCGAATGGGCAGGCGAGTGGGCAGGAGGGGCTGTCGTGATCGATCTGCTCCGCTCTGAGTTCTTCAAGCTGCGCACCGTCCGACTCAACATCTGGCTGCCGTTCGGTGCGGTGATCGGCCTGGTCGTGATCGTCGGACTCGTCGGCTTGCTCACCTCGGACCCGCGCTTCTTCGACGGTCGAGACCTGATGGGGGTCATCGGTGGGTTCTCCGTGCTGGTTGCGATGATGATCGGCGTGGGCACCTCGCTGGGCATCACGTCGGAGTTCGCCCACAACACGATCCGCCCGACACTGGCTGCCACGCCGAATCGGTCGATGGTGTTCCTCGCCAAGGCGATTGTCTCGGTGCTCTTCGGTCTCGCAGTCAGCACCGTGGCGGTGGTCCTGTCGTATCTCGTCGGCAGCAGCCTGGCCAACGCCCGCGACGCGAACGTCGGGCTCTCGGGTGACGATGGCACGCTGGTCACCTTCTTCGGCGTCATCGTGTTCGGCGGACTGCTCGCCCTGTTCGGGTACGGCGTCGGTCTGCTCTTGCGCAACGCTGCGGCAGCGGTCTCGATCATCATCCTGTGGCCGCTCCTCATCGAGAACATCGTCGCCGGCGTCCTCAGCGTTGCCGGCGTCGACGAGCCACAAAGGTTCTTGCCGTACACCTCGGCGTTCGCACTGGTGATCCCAGATGAGGACAACGCCCCGGGTGGCCGCATCTACGGCGCAGTGTTCTTCGGGCTCGTCACGCTGGCCCTCGTCATCATCGGTGCCGTGGTGAACAACCGCCGCGACGTTTGACGATTCGCTCTATCGAGCTCGAGCAGGTCGACCGATCACGGCGAAGGTGATCGCAGCCGCGTGGCCGACGTTGAGTGAGTCGACATCGCTCGAGATCGAGATCTGCACTCGATGCGTCGCGGCGTCCATGGTCTCAGCCGTCAGACCGTGGCCTTCGGTTCCGAGCACGATCGCGATCCGATCGGGAACCGCCATGTCCCACAGGTCGATCGCATCGACGTCAGGCGTGAGCGCCCAGGTCTCGAAGCCAGCATCGCGCAGCGTGTGCAGCGCTCCCGGCCAATCGTCCGAGTCGGCGCGAGCGACCGGGACGTGCAGGATCTCACCCATGCTCACTCTGACCGTGCGACGCTGATACGGATCGGTGCACGTCGGGCTGATGACCATGGCGTCGATGCCGAACGCACGCGATGCTCGTGCGATCGCTCCCACGTTCTGGTCATCGTTCAGAGCTTCGAGCACGACCAGTCGTCGGCTCGTGCGTGCCAACTCGGCGACAGTCGGCATCGGAGCGCGGAATGCCGAGGCCAGGCAGCACCGATCCATGTTGAAGCCCACGACGTCGGCCAGGACTGCTTGCTCGGCGACATAGACCGGCACCCCGGCCATCTCGGGTCGAGACATCGTGGGCACGAATCGTTTGACACGCTTGGGATGCAGCAGGACCGAGCGCATCCGATGGCCGGAGTCGAGCATTCGGTCGATCGGAACGTAGCCCTCGCCGAGGAAGTACTCGTCGCGTTCCATGTCGGCTCGGACAGCAAGGCTGTTCAACTCGCGATAGTCGTCGAGCCGTGGGTCGGCGGGGTCGACGATGTACGTGAGGGCCGGATCACGGCCCCCGGTGCTGTCGCCCGGTGAGTCGTCGTTCAACGCAACTCCGAGCACCGCGAGCAGAAGCGTTCGACTGCGGCGACGAGGTCATCGACATCGTCGTCGGTCACCTCGATCGACAGCGCGATGAAGCCACGACGGGCGATGTAGATGCCGTCGTCGAGCAGGTGGAAGAACAGCAACTCTTTCCACCGGTCGTCGGAACCGGCGAGGTCGGTTGCCGAGTCGACGGGCCCGGTCGTGCCGTGCAGGTTCATCAGCGATGCAGTGCCGGTCACACACATCGGGACACCGCTCGCTTCGAACACCTCGTTCAAGCGGATCCGGAGAGCGTCGCCGCGATCGTTGGTCGCTGCGAGACGTTCCTCGGTGAGGACCTCGGTCAGTGCAGCGACACCGGCGGCCATCGATGCCACGTTGTTGTTGAACGTGCCGGCGTGGCCGAGCGCACCGCCGGCGTCCGGATCGAACGCTCGCATCACCTCGCGCCGTCCACCGAAGGCGCCGAACGTGAGACCACCCGCCAGGTACTTGCCGAGCGTGGTCAGGTCCGGGATGATGCCGAGCAGTTGCTGTGCACCACCCGGTGCGAACCGTGAGGTCATCACCTCGTCGAAGATCAACAGCGCATCGCGCTCGGAGCACAGGGCGCGCAGTGTGGCAAGGAACTCGGGATCGCCCGGGATGCAGCCGCCGGATCCCTGCATCGGCTCGACGAGCACGGCGGCGATCTGCGCGCCGTGTTCTGCGAACGCCGATCGGACCGCGGTGATGTCGTTGTACGGCAGGACGAGCCAGTCGTGAGGCACATTGACCGGGTTGCTGCCGGCACCGAAGGTGAGCACGCCTCCGTGGTAGCCGTTGGCGAAGACGACGATCTTCGACTGACCGGTGTGATGGGTGGCCGCGGCCAACGCCATCAGGTTCGCCTCGGTCCCGGAGTTGGTGAACCTGACCTGTTCGAGCGACGGAAACCGCGCCACGATCAGTTCGGCGAGCCGAACCTCGTCGTTGTGGACCGACCCGAGCGCCCAGCCGGATTCGAGTGCCCGGCGGGCCGCCTCCATGACGGGCGGCGGCGAGTGGCCGAGGAGGCCGGCGGTGTAGTTGCCGAGCAGGTCGAGGTACCGGTGTCCGTCGACGTCCCACAGGTGCTGGCCTTCCGCACGCTCGACGCGGAAGGGGAACGGATCGAAGCGCAGCACCGACCGGGTGTTGCCACCGGGCATGACCGCCGTGGCCCGCCGTGCCCACTCGGCGCTGATCGGGCGGGCCGCGACGTACTCGTCTCGTGCCGTTGCGACAGCGCTGTCGAGGTCCACGGTCTCAAGCTACTGACTGCACCGAGTACCGCTGCGCTCGACATGACGCCGTGTACGGCGCGGCGGTGTGGACGGTCAGGGGGTGAGGGGTGAGGGGTGAGGGGTGAGGGGTGACGGGGTGACCGGTGACGGGGTCAGGGGGTGACCGGTGACGGGGTGAGGGGAGTCAGACCGAGGCGAGTGCGACCTGGTCGACGCGATCCCGTGCTGTTGCGAGGGCGCCCTCAGGATCGATGTTCAGTTGATCGGCAGCGATGATCGTCACGTCGGTCAGACCGAGGAACCCGAGGAATGTCGTGATCCAGGTCGAGGAGAAGTCCATGGGAGAGCCCACGGGCACGCCGCCGGACGCAACGACGACGTAGACGGGCTTGTTCGGGACCAGACCAACGGGGCCGTCAGCGGTGTAGCGGAAGGTGGTGCCGGCTCGAGCAACGAGATCTGCCCAGGCCTTGAGTGAAGCCGGCGGGCCGAAGTTGTAGATCGGCAGGCCGATCACGATCGCGTCGGCGGCGAACAGCTCGGCGATCGCTGCGTCGGCGTCAGCGAGCTCGGCGTTCTGGTCGTCGGTGCGATCGTCTGCGGGGGTCCACATCGCACCCAGCGTCGATTCGCTCAACTGCGGCACGCCCGTGGACAGGTCCCGGATGGTCACGTCGATGTCGCCGGTGGTTGCAGCGCCGAGGCGGGCGATGAGTCGGTCAGCGAGTTCACGACTCACCGAATCGGAGTGACGGGCGGAGGAGTCGATACGAAGGATCTGTGTCATGGAGTTAATGGTATCTGCAATACTTGCATACACAACTAAATAGTCCAGTTCGTTGCGCGCGCACCGCCTGAACCCGCTATCTCAGGCGGGGCTGAGCGCTTCGTGCACGATGATCGACGGGTCCGCGTCGAAGTCGGGCTGTGGCTCCATCAGCTTGCGGTGGGCCTCGGCCTGTTCAGCGGCGGTGAACGCCCGAGTGGTCAGGCAGAACTCGACCATGTTGCCCGACGGATCCTCGAGATAGATGCTAGAGCAGAAGCCGTGGTCGACCTCGAGGACGCGGTGTCCGTGCTCTTGCCACCGGACTCGGTGTCGGTCCAGTGCCTCACGGGTCGGCGCATCGAACGCGATGTGGTTGACCCAGCCGGGCAACCCGGTTGCAGCATTGATGTTGACTGCGTAGTCGTCACCGATGTCGTCGCAGGAGAACTCCCAGAACGCAATCAGGTCCTTGTCCGAGCCGCGCTGGCCGTCGGGGTCGTCGTCGAGATCGGTGTTCGTGGCGTAGAAGAAGTGTTTGCTGAAACCGTCGCCAGGAGTGGGTGTCGGACCGACATGCACCTTGACGAGTTCGAAGCCCATCACCTCGGTGTAGAACGTGTGCGTGGCCGCCGCGTCTCGGGTGGCCAGCGCAACGTGGTGAAAGCCCATGTTCGATTGTCGCGTATTTTCGCTCTCGGATGCGACACCGTGCTCGCCCTTCGGGCGGCGACTCGGCCATGCTGGGAGCATGTTCCTCGGCGAAGACCTCCTGGCCTATCTGGTCCTCGCGTTCGGTGGAGCGCTGTGTGTCGGCAACTTCCTGGCCGTCGTGAAGCCGCCGGAGCGCCAACTCGACGACTCCAACCTGCAGCGTGCGCCGGTCGGCCGCAGTCTGCTGTACGCCGGCATCGGCCTCGTGGCGGCCGTGTGGGCCCTCGCATCGCTCCTGAGCGGCTGAACGCACCCCCCATTCACGCCGTTTTCATGAGCTTCGTGCAGACACTGTGCGCAAGAACCTCATGAAAAGCGGGGTGGAGGGGTGGGGGGTGGAGGGGTGCGGGGTGACTACTTGGACATCACGCTGATGTTGACGACGCTGGACTCGCCGTCGTCGTAGCCGCTGACGTTGAGGGTCCAGAGGTTGTTCTCGTAGCTGCGCTGCGCCGTGGTGCTTCCGTCGGCCGACTGGTCGAAGCGGCCGGTCTCGGTGAATCCAGACGAGGAGACGCTGCCGAGGTAGCTGTCGGCGTACTCAGCTGCGGTGCCCGATGTCGGGGTGCCGACCACCGTGATCACGGCGTCGCCTTCCGCAGCGATGTACGAGCCGGCTTCGACCACCAGATCATCGGGGCGAGGAATCTCGCTCGGCCACTCGGCAGGGATCTCGGTGTCGATGCGGTAGACGTTGTCACCGTCGTCACCTTGGATCGAGATCTCTCCGCCTTCGCCGTCAGCGTCGACGTTCAGGACCGGGTCGCCGTCGGCGTCGGTCACGACGAGGCCGTCGTCGTTGGCGCTGCCGGTGAAGACCGATCCGTCTCCGTCGGTGACGACGAAGGTGCCATCGTCGTCGAAGGAAAAGCCGCCCTCCTCGGTCTCGATCGAGAAGCTGCCGCCATCACTGTCGAAGTCGAGTTCGACGTTCTCGCCGCTCTCGGCTTCGATGATGCGCTCGGCACCCTCTTCGGTGATCTTCTCGGCAATGGCACCGCACGCGCTGAACGCGAGGCAGGCGCCGATGGCGGCGGAGATCGTGAGACTGTGCTTGGTGGTGTTCCGGAGGTTCGACATGTGAGGTTCTTTCTGTTGGTGACGAGGTGCTTCGCCGTGGCTGTCACTGTTCAAGAGCACCGTGACACCCGTTCCTTGCACTTTTCTTGCAAGAAATCACCACACTGGCCCGGTGAGTCAGAACGGGCCGCTGAAGATCTCCTTCGTCGAGTCGGCCGCGCGCACCCACACACTGCCCGAGGCAACGGTCGAAGTCGCGTTCGTCGGCCGGTCGAATGTCGGTAAATCTTCGCTGATCAACGCCTTGGCGAATCAGAAGCAGTTGGCCCGGGTGTCGAACACTCCCGGCCGGACGCAGCTGATCAACCTCTTCACGCTCGAGGAGGGAGACGGCAAAGGCACCCTCGTCGACCTGCCAGGCTACGGCTATGCGAAGGCGGCGAAGTCGATCCGCAACGACTGGCCGGAGATGATCGAGGGCTACCTGTTGGAGCGGGACCACCTCGTGATGGTCTTCATCTTGATCGATGGCGAGATCGGCCCGACCAAACTCGACCAGCAGATGCTCGATTGGCTGCGCTACAACGAAGTGCCGCACACCGTCGTCGCGACCAAGCACGACAAAGTCAAGTCGTCGAAGCGTGCGACGCGCAAGAACGATCTCGCAGCCGGCTGTCAGTTGGACAAGGGCGACATCGTGTGGGCGAGCGCGAGCAAAGGCGTCGGCATCGACATGGTGCGCAGCCTCGTGCGTACCCATCTGCTCGGCTGAGGGTTGCTTGCACTCCGGACCGGTGGGGGCTTGCGGCGGTCGGGTGCGTAACGTCGCCGGAATGAGCTTCACGTTTCCATCGGTCTCGATCACCGGGACCGGGTTGTTCACGCCGCCCGAGTCGATCAGTAACGCCGAGCTGGCCGCATCGTTGACTGCGTCGGTCGAGAACTGGAACGCCGAACATGCCGACGAGATAGCGGCAGGAACTCTCGCCGAACGGGCGGCGCCCGATGAGGCGTTCATCGTCAAGGCGTCGGGCATCGAGTCGCGATACGTCATGGAGAAGTCCGGTGTGCTCGACCCGGACCGGATGCGGCCCCGCCTCGAGACGCGTTCCGAAGATCAGCTCGGCATCCAGGCCGAGATGTCGTTGCCCGCCATCCGTGAGGCCCTTGCACAGGCAGGCCGGAGCGAAACCGATGTCGACGCGGTGATCGTCGGATGCTCGAACCTGCAACGCGCGTATCCGGCCGTCGCCGTCGAGATTCAGGACGCTCTCGGAGCTGGCGGCTGGGGGTACGACATGAATGTGGCGTGCTCGTCGGCGACGTTCTCGATGCAGGCCGCCGTCGATGCGCTGCGGAACGGTTCGGCGAAGTGCGTCGTCGTGGTCAATCCGGAGATCACGTCGGGGCACAACAACTTCGAGCTGCGCGACTTCCACTTCATCTTCGGCGACGCCTGCACGGCGCTGGTACTCGAACGCACCGACGATGCGGTCTTTGATGCCGTCGGCGACGAGGCGCACCGGTGGGAGGTGCTGGGCACGAAGCTCGCAACACAGTTCTCGAACAACATTCGCAACGACTTCGGCTTCCTCAACTCCTCTGAGGTCGACGAACGCGACGCGCATGAGACGGTGTTCCGGCAGAACGGCCAGATGGTGTTCCGCGAGGTGTGTCCGTTGGTGGCCGCCCACATCACCGATCATCTCGAAGCGCTGGACCTCGACGCCACCGGTGTCCGACGCTTCTGGCTCCACCAGGCGAACCTGAAGATGAACCAGCTGATCGCCAAGGGTGTGCTCGGTCGGGTTCCGGACGAGAACGAAGCACCGGTCATCCTGAACGAGTACGCCAACACCAGCTCTGCAGGCTCGGTCATCGCGTTCCACAAGCACCGCGGCGACCTGGCCGCGGGCGATCTCGGCGTGATCTGTTCCTTCGGTGCCGGCTACTCCGTCGGCAGCGTGGTGGTCCGAAAGTCCTGACGGACGTTCAGGTTGTCGTGAAGCCCTGCCGCGCGGAGCCGGACTCGCCTCGCAGGGCCTCGAGCGGATCACGGACGTCGTCGATGTAGCCGAGGGCGTAGGCGCCGATGCGGTAGCCCATGAGGCGCAGCAGGTCGTCGTCCAGTGTCTGTGCGACCTCACGTGGCACCGACAGGTACTGGTTCTCCTCCTGGCGGAGCCAGCCGACGTTGTACGTGACGTTCAACCCCACTCGGGTGGCGTCGGACTGGTTCGCTCCGCCGCCGTGGTACACCTTGCCGGTGTAGAGCAGGCAGGAGCCGGCGGCCATCTCGGCCGGAACACTCTCGTCGATGCTGCGTCCCAGGTCGACGGCATCGGCCTGGCTGCCGGGAATGAGCCGCGTTGCACCGTTGTGCTCGGTGAAGTCGGTCATCGCCCAGATCGTGTTGCACTGGACGTGGTGATCGCTCGGAAACTCGAAGAAGTCGAACGCCCATTCATCGCGATGGATGGACTGCGCCGCTGAGTCTGGGCCGATCGCAATGGTCTGGGTGAGGTGCAACTGAAAGCTCTGGGCTTGGTGCAGGAGCTTGCCGGTCACGTCGAGGATCGTCGGATGCTGGATCAGGTTGTGGCTCGACGGCGAACGGGCGACGAGTGCTCCGGTGCGGCGCGTCTGTTTGCCGGTGAAGCTGTCTCCGCCCATCGGCGTGGCGTCGATGTAGGGCTGCATCTCGTCGCGGATCGCAGCGAACTGTGCAACTCCGCCGGGCAGCGTGGACGCCAGATCGTCGATGATGAGTGCGCCGTCCCGGACGAGAATCTCGTGGATCTCCGTTGCACTGGTGTCGGGTCCAACATGCTGCACAGCCATGTGATGACGGTAGTTCGCATCGAGGACGGTCGCCGAAGGGTGTTGGCACGGGTGACGTCTCTAGAGTCGGGGCGATGAGCACGACGCCACCGGCTGGTTCCCTCGAACGTGAGTTGTGCGGGCGACTGATTCCGCCTGTCGGGTTGGGTGCGATGCCGTTGTCGTGGACTGGCATGCTCGACGAGCGCGATCGGGCGATCGAAACGGTGCACGCCGCACTCGATGCCGGGTGTCGCCACATCGACACGTCCAATGTCTATGCCCCGAGCTGGGACCATCGTGGCCACAACGAACGTCTTGTCGCAGAAGCGCTGTCGGCGTCGGCGGTTGCCGACGAGGTGGTCCTGGCAACGAAGGGTGGCCTGATCGCCGGACCGGACGGGACGCGGCGCGACGGCTCCGCCGATGGCTTGCGTGCAGCCTGCGAGGAGAGCCTCGGCAACCTCGGCATCGACAGGATCGATCTCTACTACCTGCACTGGCCCGACCCGAAGGTGCCGTTCCAGCAGCAGGCCGAGAACCTCGCTGCACTGCGCGCAGACGGCCTCATCGCGAACATCGGGCTGTCGAATGTGACGCTCGATCAGCTCAGTGTCGCTCTCGAGGTCACGCCGATTGCTGCGGTTCAGAACGAGTACTCGCCGCGCGTGCGGGAGCGGCGCGACGTGATGGAGTTCACCGCCGCAACCGGCATTGCGTTGTTGCCGTGGAGTCCGTTCGGTGGTGCGGACCGTGCCCGACGGTTGGACTCCCAGTACGAGGTGTTCAGTATCGTCGCCGATGCGCACGATGTGTCTCCGTATCGGGTGGCGCTGGCGTGGCTGTTGCGCCAGGAGTCGAATGTCATCCCGATTCCGGGGAGCACGCGTCCGGAGACGATCCTCGACTCGCTCGGCGCCATCGATCTCGAGTTGACCGACGACGAGGTTGCACTGCTCGACGCATCAGTCCCCGAGGGCACCAGCCAGTACCCGAGCGACGAGTCCGAGGATCCGCCCCTGCGCTGACCGTGCAGGTCAGAACAAGACAAACCACCGGGGTGCCTGGTGACCTGACGCGTACTGTCGGCGGCATGCCCGATGCGATCTTCGACGACCCTCGGCTGGCGGCGATCTACGACGCGCTCGACGCCGACCGCAGCGACCTCGATCACTACGTCGCGATGGTCGAGGAATTCGGTGCGCGCAGCGTGCTCGACGTGGGTTGCGGCACTGGGTCCCTTCTGAGCTTGCTCGCGCCGACAGGTGTCTCGGTGATCGGCGTCGATCCCGCAGCAGCATCGCTCGACGTAGCGCGCCAGAAGCCAGGTGCAGATCAGGTGCGTTGGCTGCACGGCGATGCCTCGGTGCTGGCCGACCATGTCGCGAACGGGTCCGTCGACTTCGCCGTGATGACCGGCAACGTCGCCCAGGTCTTTCTGACCGATGACGATTGGAACGCCACACTGACCGCCGTACAGCAGGTGTTGCGACCGGGCGGCGTGCTCGTCTTCGAGACTCGTGATCCGAGCCGACGAGCGTGGGACGGATGGACCAAGGAGCACACGTTTCAGCGGGTCGACGTGCCGGGGGTCGGAGCGGTCGAAGACTGGGTGGAGGTCACCGACGTGTCGTTGCCGTTCGTCAGCTTCGAGTCACCGAATCACTTCGTCGCGTCCGGCGAGACGATCGTGTCCACGTCGACCCTGCGCTTCCGCGATCGAGGCGAACTCGATGCGTCGCTGGCGGAGGCAGGCTTCGATGTGATCGAAGTGCGGGACGCGCCCGACCGCCCCGGCAAAGAGTTCGTCTACATCGCGCGGGTAGGTCGTACCGTGTGGCCGAGGTCGCCATGACATCTTTCGCCGACAAGCCCACCATCACTGGTGAGCGCGTCGTGCTCAGACCGATGGTCGCCGGTGACTTCGGCGACGTCTGGGCGGATCTGCAGGACCCGGAGGCGACGCGCCTCACGGGAACACACGACACCTTCGATCGAGATCGGATCGCCGCGTACTGCGCGGATCGTTGCGAGCAGCCCGACCGACTCGACCTCGCTGCGGTCGACGCGCAGACCGGCGCCTGGCTTGGCGAAGTCGTGATCAACGAGTGGGATTCCGACAACCATTCCTGCAGCTTTCGGATCGCACTCTCTGCCGGCGCACGAAATCGTGGACTCGGCACCGAGGCGACGAGGTTGATCGTCGGCTACGTCTTCGACGAGATCGACGATCCGGCTCCGGTGAACCGACTCTCGCTCGAAGTGTTCGACTTCAACGAACGCGCCGCTGCGGTCTACGAGAAGGTCGGCTTCATCCGAGAGGGCGTTCAGCGCGAGGCGCTCTTCTGGGATGGAGTGTTCCACGATGCGATCACGATGAGCATCCTTCGCCGAGACCGAGCGAGCCACCAAGGGCGTTGCTGACGCAGGAGATCACATGCGCATGGTTGGCTGCGATTTCGTCGGCGGGCAGCGGCGGCAGGACTTGTGACCACAGCACATTGCCCCAGCCGTAGAGCTCGAGTTGTCGGGCGGGGCGGCCCTGGAACCAGACGTGGAAGTGGGCCGAGCCGTCGCCGTACCGGTGCACATGGACTCGACCCACCGCATCGAGTCCGGCCATTGCCCGTTCGATCTGCCAGGTGAGGACCCCGAACTCGCCGGCCATCGCGGCGTCGAAGTCGTCGAAGTCGATGTGCTCGACGGTTTCGAGGAACAGCGCCGCGGGGTTGGCGGTCGGTCGCAGCGGGGTGATCTTCCACCGATCGTTTTGCCAGAGCACCCGGGACTCGTCGCCACAGGACTTGCAGGGCCGGTCACCTTCGCCCTCGCGGATGATCTCGTACGGCAGCAGTTCACCAACCGGCTTGAGCTTCAGCTGCTCGTCGAAGGGGAACAGCGGTGACGAGACCACCCGTTGGATTGCCTCGCCTTGAGTGTCGTCCATCGCGCCACCGTAGAAGACTCGTCGGCAGGCGCTACGCAGCAGCGCGGGTCTTGCGCAGGATCGGGTCGACGAGGCCGAGTCCCTTGTCGGCCATCCACATGACCTTGCCGGCGGCCCCCGGCGTCGTGTTGTCGACCAAGTTGCCCATCACGGCGAGCGTGATCTTCGAGATCGCCTCGGTGCTGACCGACAGTGCCAGGCCCGGCTTGAGGATCCAGGGGTGGCCGATCAGGAACGAGAAGCGACGGCCGGTGCGCAGGAACGCGTCGAACTTCTCGCCGACCATCTCGTCGTAGCGGGCCGGAGCGGTGCCGGGATGCTCGATGAAGAGGTCGACGGCGAGCATGCCGCTCTCCAAGCCGTAGTCGATGCCCTCACCGTTCATCGGGTTCACGAGGCCGGCAGCGTCGCCGATCGCGACCCAACCATCGCCGTGACGTTTCTGAGCACTCATCGGCAGGCGCCAGGCCCGGGGCCGTTCGAGGTTGGGCCCGAGATCCCAGTCGTCCATGACCTGCTTGCGGTAGTTGGCGAGCATTGTGTTGAGGTTCAGCTTCTTGAACCCCTTCATCGTCGACAGCGCCCCGCAGCCGATGTTGACCGTGCCGTCACCGGCCGGGAACATCCAGCCGTAGCCGGGCACGGCCTTGCCGTCGTCGCCCTTGAGCGACAGCAGCGCTTCGAGGTGCTCGCTGTCGTGGCGCGGTGTCTCAGCGTAGGTGCGGATGGCGAGGCCGAACGTCTCGTCGGGGACGCGGTCGGCGCCGAGCATCTTGGCAACAGCACCCGGGGCTCCGGTGGCGACGATGGTGAGGTCGGCATGGATCCGACGCTTGGTCAGACCGTCGCCGGCTTCGACACCGAGCACTCGGTCGCCGTCCATCAGCGGCAGCGCAACCGTTTTATAGACCATCTCCGCACCGGCGGCCGCTGCGGCGTCCATCAGTGCGGTGTCGAGCCGTCGCCGTGGCCACACCGCGCCGTGATTCGGGAACCGGTCGGTCGTCGGCCAGTCGAGTTCGCGCACCCGCTTGCCGGCGATCATCCGCAGGCCCTTGATGTGGTGCGCGTCGTCGAGCGCGATGTCGAGTTCGTCGAGTGCGCCGATCGCCCTCGGGGTGAGGCCGTCCCCGCACACCTTGTCGCGCCCGTGCTTGCCCTTTTCGAACACGACGACACACAAGCCGGCGCGCGCAGCGCGAATCGCGGCAGCGGTCCCCGCGGGGCCGCCGCCGATCACTGCGATGTCGTACTGCTCCGGAGTCACCTCCCTACGGTGCCCCGATTCGCGCTGAAAAGCACTGTCCGACGGGGTCTTCGTGGGTGTGAACCGTGGCGCACCACGGCAACCGAGCAGATCGAGGTCACTCGACGCTGCGCAGTCTTTGTCGAATCTTGTGCATTCCGCAGGAACGGAGGCCGCAGGTCGCCATCGATCAGACGGCCTCGACGGCGACTGCATCGGCGTGGGAGGCGAGCGCTTCAATGTCGGCTTGGTCGCCTGTCAGGACCGTTCCGCCGGGCTCCGCAATTGCCACAACGAGCGCATCGACAGCAGAACCGGCTCGGGCTCGTCGCCGTAACCCGGCTGCTCGCCGCGCAGTCGACTCGCTGACTGCCGACTCGATGATGCACATCTTCAAGAATCGGTGGGTGTTGGCGTCGCGCCTTGGATCGCCAGAGAGCGACTCAACGAGAACCATCGTCGGGACCACCGGCGGCCAGAGCTCTTGGGCCTTGAGCGCCCCGATGAGCGACAGTGCTGTCTTGGTTCGTGCAGACAGACGCGACACGCCGCCACTGTCAAGGATCAACACGGGTCACCCGACTCGATCGAGCGACCGATCCCGGATGCGGCGAGCGATTGCATCTGCGGTGGCCTGTTGCCGGTGGCTGGGCTCTCCAACCTCAGCGGCGAGTTCTTCGAGGTATCGGTCTGTTTCAGCGAGTGCATCCTGGCGCTCCAGCTCAGCGCGGAGCGCGACCTGCAAGAGTTCCGAGGCTGGGAGGTCGCGTTGCTTCAGTTGTTCGTGGAGGTCTTCGGGCAGGTACACCTGGACACGGGGCATACGCCTAACCATACGCCTATTTCTTGCGCATATCAACAGGCGGTGTCGGCGCCTCAGACCGGTCGCGAACGGCACGTATCCTCTCGGTCCTATGTGCGATATCAAGTCCTGGCCATGGCGTTTGCCGTCGCGATGTTGGGTGCCTCCTGCTGCGTTGCTGAGGAGATCGACACGCTTCGAACAGGGGTGCGACGATCGGTGATGATCGGGTCACGTTCGGTTGCGAAACGCGTCCGCGGACAGGGTTGCTGGAAGTCACTCGTCGATGGCTCACCGTTCGGTCCGCGTTCGCTGGGGAGTTGTCGATCGAGATCTTGGAAGAAGTCGAGCGTTGCTCGGACTTCGCGGCGTTCGCCGCTCACCCGAGCCGTGATTCCGATTCTGCGATCCGCTGTTCAATTCGCGCGCGGGCCCGCTCGACGAGTCCTTGGGGTGCCTCGTCAAGATCCGTGATGATGCTCGCTCCGAAGACTGCACGACGCTCGGCGGGACTCATCTCTTCGAGTTCGGCGGCGGTCACGACGTTCTTCGGCACGCCATCGTTCTACAACTTGTAGCGATACCGAGGCGGTCGACTGCGGTCACCGATCACGCGTGGGCTTCGGGTCGCACAGAATGACGGGCGCCCAGACCGCGTCGGTCTGCGCAAGATCCTCACGTCGGCGCTCGGCTACCCGCTCGGCAATGTGCGCCTCGTCGACCTTCCCTCGCTGTTTTCCCGAGTTCGTCGGTGCTGTCGGTCGGTCATCGCTCGTAGCAGGCTGTAGGGGTGTCGGGCCTGGCAGTCATGCTGCGGAATCACCGGTTTGCGACCTGGATGTGCTCGGCACTCGTACTCGGCTTCGTCGGAACAGTGGTCTCTCCGTCTCGTACGACAAGTTCCTCGATTGCTCGATCCCGGGGACTCACGAGTCGGCGAACACGCCTCTCGGATGGACGACAGCGGCGATTGCGACTGGTGGCCCCCTGCTCGTCGGTCTCGTGTTGGGGCTTCGCCACTCGGTGAAGCTCGTTGTTGCCGCCGTGCTCGTCGCAGTCGCCCAAGCACGTATTGGGTTCGGGCACTCAACCCTGGCGGCTGTGACTGGGCACTCGCCGTCACCGTTCAGGTCACTCGATAATGCGCGAGCAGCTAGAGCCGACTGGCCGCTCGCGATCGGCACGTCGGTGAGGTGTTGGGCACCCCAGATCGCGCGGGTCGTCCCAGCGTTGGTGTGATAGCCACAGCGGACCGAATGCTGGACCGATCCGGCCGATCCGTATCGGTCGCGCTGATCGGTCAGTGATCGGCGAGGTTCATGCGGCGGTGGCGCACAGCCCACCACAGCGCTGCGATGCCGGTGACGGTGGTAGCGGCCACGATCGTCCAGTAGACGATGTCGAGGACCGCAGCCGGCGGATCGATCACCGAGACTGCGGCGTAGGTCGCTGTAGCGGCGGGCGCAACGCACGCGATCGGCGCCACCGATCGCCACGAAGTGGGCCCGGCGAGCGATTCGAACAGGCTCCGCCGAGGCGGTATGTGCTCGAGGCGTTCCAAGGGAGCGGACCAGACGATGAGGAATCGGACCATGAGGGCGAAGACCACGAACTTGATCGGTGCGTAGAACACCGCAACGGTCCAGAGCAGCACACCTGCGACGACGACCGTGACGAGAACGCCCGAACCGATCCGGCTGATCTGCCAGTCCTCGGGCCACACCGCTCCGAGAACCCGATGCGCAACGACGAGAATTGCGGTCACCACGATCGTGTAGACACCGAACTTGCCCGTCGACCACCGGCCGGCATCCCAGACGACATCGTCGTCGGCGCGCATGCCTGCGATCTGTGACGGCAGCCAGTAGATCGTCGACCAGAGACCAACCAGCGCTCCGTACGCTGTTGCGGCACCGGCGAGTTGAAGACGTCGACCGTGTATGGCCAGGTGTCGGAACCCGTACCAGCCGACAACCACGCTGAACACGCCGTGCCACCCGAGGAAGTAGAGCGCCAGGATCGGGAGCGGTCCGTCCTCGTACATCACGGGGGTCACCGAGCCCTCGACCACGAGCGAGAACACCGTGGACCCGACAATCGCCCCGGACACATGGTCGAGGCGGTAGCGACGCACGGTGGCAAGGAACGACAGGACACCGACCGAGTAGGCAGCCAGCAACTCGACGTTGTCGAGGCGCGGGAATCCCTGCGGGTACCAGTAGAACTTCTCAGACGTCACCACCACGATCACGGTCGACGCCACGACGAAACTCCAACGCCGAGAACGATCCACCATCCACCGCTGGCCAACTGTGTGCGCTCGACCGTCGGCCATCACACCGCACAGTACTGATCGGGGCGTCAGCGGCGGGCTGCGGAACAGCCCTCAAAACGGTACGCCGTCGCAGACCGACATACGCCGTCAGACCGATCTGAAAGCACGCGATACCGACATCGCCAAGCGTGGCGCACACCTGAGCGATAGCGGCTTGCCCGTACGCGCTCTACATCGTCGCGCTTTCGCGCTCTCTCAATCACCAACCCACCCGCGACTACCGAGAACGACGACGCGCCGAAGGCAAGATCGACCGCGAGATTTCGCCGATGCGTCAAGCGCTCCATCGCACGCCGAGTCTGGCGACTCCTTGAGCACTCACCGGCGCACGAAATCGCCACTTCACAGACGGAGAAGACTCTGTGAGCGATCTTGCCGCCCGTGTCAGCGCACTACGCTAGATCACCCGACAATCCCCGCTACCGCCGGATCCTTTCCCTTGTTCCCCGCGCCCCGACCATTGGAGGACGCTATGGCAGCCCGGTGGCGCCGCTCGAGAGGCATGCTTGAGGCTCATGTTCTCCTGCCAAGTTCGGCAGATCATGAATTATTGGTTCGGCAGATCATGGATTTGTTGTCGAAACGTTCGTCGCAACCGAAGTCGCCACACACCTCGAAACGTGCAACCCCGACACAGCCATGTTTCATCTCAGAGATCGTGAAGCCAAGGAAGTCGACCTCGTACTCGAACGAAACAACCGCATCGCAGCGATCGAAGTGAAATCTGCAACATCGGTCGATCGATCAGATGCCCACGGTCTCATCTGGCTACGAAACAAACTCGGCACCAACTTCCACATCGGAGTCGTGCTCTACACCGGCACCATCCCTTACCAACTCGACGACCGAATTTGGGCGCTACCCATCAGCACACTCTGGCAGCGTCCGTCATGAAGGCGTAGTCAGCTCGCTCAACCGAGGAACCGGGACAGCCGCAGACGAGCCGGTGGCGGGCGGTGTGAAGCGTCGTCTGGAGAAATTGCGTGGCTGCTGTCGCGGAAGTGCGGTTGTCGTTGGTCGTAGTGTTGATGGAGTTGTTGCAGGATCTAGGACCAGACGTGGCAGTGTTCTCCGCGCTCGTCGGTCGGATCGAGCCTGGCCTACGCCAGGCACTCGTTGCGACGTACGGCCCGGTTGATGGCCGAGAGGCCACGGTCGAAGCGCTCAGCTGGGCGTGGGAGAACTGGGAACGGCTCGATGAGATCGACAACAAGGTGGGCTATCTGTATCGGGTTGGTCAAACAGCGACTCGCCGGTTCGCTGCAACGGCGATTCCTCACCGTCCGTTGCGTGACCTCCACGCAACAATGCCAGAGGTCGAGCCTGGTCTGATTCCGGCGCTCGAAAGGCTGTCCGCTCAGCAGCGCAGCATCGTTCTGCTGGTTCATGCACACGGCTGGTCACAGGCAGACGTCGCACGGACCCTGGACATCAACCCTTCAACGGTCAGCGAGCACCTCGCTCGGGGAATGAGACGACTCCGCAACGAACTGGAGGCCCACGATGACGACTGATCTAGAAACACAGCTCAAGACGATTGGACGCTCCCTCGACTCACACGCACCACCAGTGAGTGCCGCTGAGATCAACAATCGATCTCACGACCGCAACAGCGTCGGCGTCATGGACCTTGGCCACTCCGTCGAAGTGAAGGGCGTCGAGGGAAACAAGCGTCGTTGGCTACTCGCGACTGCGGCAGCGGTCCTGGTGATCGGAATGATCGGGTCGATCGCCGTTCTGGAACGCTCACCGGAGCCGTCGAGCCCAGCAGTTTCCGACGACGATCGACCAGTAACAACGTCATCGGTCGACTCGGCGTCCAGTCTGGCCCCGACTTCGGTGATGCCTGACGCGGGGGTGGCGCCAACGGTGCTTGAGGTCACGATTACGCAGGCGCAGACAGGGCGACTGCGTCCCGATCTGTTCCCGATCGTTCGTGATCCCGATGTCGCCGATGCGTTCGGGCAATACTCCGCTGAGGCGTCTAGGACCCCACGGGTGACGGGCCTGGTTGGCCGGCTCGAAGGCAATCTGCTGTCTGACGCGATCCGAATCGAGTTGCGGACCCCACCAATCGACGTCGCTGCTGCGGGCGCTCCAACGGTCGTCGAGATCGACGGAACCGCTCTTGACGTCTACGTCAACGGCGACACCTCGACGGTGATTCTCCCCGGAGATCTCACAATCGCGGTGTCGGGAACCGATCCGGTTTCGTTTCTGCGAGAGACCGGTCTCGATGTCGTGTCGTTCGACCCAGTAAGTCCGTTTGAGAGTGTCAAGATCAACGAAGCCGCTCTGCCGAATGGCTACAAGCTCATCATCGAGCCCGACGCCGAATCGATCGATGCGCTGTCCGCCTACACCGCGACGTCGCTGGCGAACAGCGATGGCCCTGGCGTCACCGTTTCGCTCGCAAACCCGCTTGCATCGTTTGCTATTCGCGACGTGGTCGAACGCGCCGAGGTCAACGGCACTCCTGCATGGGGTGCCGCGACACCTGGCGGCTACACGATCATCTGGCCGGTCTCGGAGTCAACATGGGCACAGGCACGCGTGCGTGGCGGCCCGGACGTGTCGCTCACACTGGCCGAATCGGTCGACTTCGCCGCCACCGTCGACTTCGTCAATGAAACGGATTGGCGCGCCAACTACCGAGTCCCAGAACCCGGGTTCGACGACACCGACAGATTCATTGGAATCGACGCCGGTAGCGCCGACGGCATCGAGGTCGGCATGATCGTTCAATCCAATGGTCTCCCGATCGGACGGGTCGCAGAAGTGACCGATTCTTCAAGCGACGTGCTCCCCGTGTCCCATCCCGACTTCAGCATCGACGTACACGTGTCCGGAACAGCCTCATCGGGAACCACGTCGGACTGCCGCGTTCGCGGCGGCAACGATCACGTCGGCTTCGTCTGCGATCGAACGTTCAGCGAACAGGAACAGGCCGGCGTCGAAGTCGTCGCCATCGGCAACTCGCCGACGATCGTCCAAGGAACCAGCTTCGGGACAATCACCTCGATCATCGACATCAATGGCGAACCAGTCGGACTCCTTGACCTTCTCGCTGAGTTTCCAATCGCTGGCGATACGGCGACCGTCGTCCTGCCGTCGTGAGTTCTGCGTCCACGCAACAAACAGCGAACCGTTGTGATGGACGCTCGCAACAGTGCCACAGACTGACCGCACCCGTCCGAGGTCGGCACGTCCGATCGGTCGAGGTCGCTCGTATCGCTCCGTAGCGTGAACGGATGACGGCAGTGCGCACGAGCCCCGATACACGGATAGTCGCAAATATCCGTGTACGAACGCTGCGCGCTCACCGTGTTGATGGTGTCCGAAGACGGAGACATCACCGTGTTCCGCGACGGCGAAGCGGTCGCAACATTGCTGCCGACCGGCCTGGGTCGCTGAGGCGGTCGCTCTCCCGATCCGGGCGCCGCTCTCCCGATGCGGGCATGGCTGCGAGGAGTTCGTCGACGCCCGGTCGCGCATCAGGCGACGCCGGCTGGAAGACCTTGGCGATGGTGCCGTCGGCCGAGACAATGACGTCGGCACCGAGCTGGCGGATGTCTTCGTTCGTGCGCTGCAGCCGTTGGCCCGCGAGCAACAGTGCGGCGTACTTCTTCAACGTGCCCAGCGACCACACCTGGCGGAAGCCCCCGCGTTCGATGCCCAGTGCACGGTAGAGCTCGCGATCGACATCGCTGACGACCGGGAACTGCACGCCGAGGTGCTCGACGTAGGCGCCGAGACGTTCGGGGTCGGTGAACGTGACGACGACGATCTCTGCGCCGGCGAATTCAGCGTGACGCTCGCTCACGGCGAGCACGTGCTCCTGGCACGGCAGTCAAGCGAGGTGACGGTGCAGGATCAGCACCAGCGCGACGTTTCGCTTCCGATGCCCGTCGCTGCTCCACTGCTCGCCGTCGGCGCCTGGGAGTTCGAACAGGGGCAGCGCGTCGCCCGCTTGGGGTGTCATGTCGTCAGTCTGGCTCGCGCTGTCCGGATGAGACCGGATTCAGCCCGGCTTCAGACCTGGAGTTGGCGGGCGAGCGACTCGACCGACTCGATGAATTCCTCGATCATCTCTATGACCACCTGGCCTGACGTCTTCGACTGGTTCATCGTGCCGACGATCTGCCCGACGAAATAGCCGGCGAGGTCGTTCGCTCCGGTGCCGACGGTGTTGGCGGCCCGGTTGATCCGGGTCTGGGCCTCACTCGTGAGGATCGGTTGCATCGGCATGCCGAGCGGATCGGGCGTGTCGGAGCGTTCCCATTCCTCGGTCCACTTCGTCTTCAGCATCCGGGCGTGCTTGCCGGTCATCGAACGCGACCGAATCGTGTCGGCCGACGTTGCGCCCAGGAACTTCTCTTTCACCGCGGGGTGTGTCTCGGCCTCCTCCGTCGTCAGCCACACCGAACCGCACCACACGCCGTGCGCTCCGAGTGCCATCGCGGCGGCCATCTGGCGTCCCCGGCCGATTCCGCCGGCTCCGAGCACCGGGATGTCGACCGCATCGACGATCTCGGGAATCAGGACCATCGACCCGATCTCGCCGGTGTGGCCGCCGGCTTCGGATCCTTGGGCGATGATCAGGTCGACGCCGGCGGCCTGGTGGCGCTCGGCGTGTTGGGGCCGCCCGGCGAGCGCGCCGATCAGCTTGCCCGATTCCTTGCAGCGGTCGATCAGGAACTGCGGCGGTGGACCGAGCGCGTTCGCAACGAATGCGGTGTCGTGAGCGAGTGCGATGTCGAGCTGCGGCATTGCGTTGTTCGCGCTGAACGGCGCGTCGCCGCTGCGTCCGTACGTACCGCGAGTGGCTTCGTCGGCGTCGGCGAGCGGGGGGACGTCGTAGCGGGCGAGGATGTCGTCGACGAACTCGCGATGGGTGTCGGGGATCATCTTGCGGATGTCGTCGACCGTGTGGCCGCCGTCGCCATCACCGGCGTACTTCGCGGGCACGATCAGGTCGACGCCGTACGGACGCCCGCCGACCTCACTCTCGATCCAGTCGAGGTCGATCTCCAACTGCTCAGGTGAATGCGCGACGGCGCCGAGGACCCCCATGCCACCCGCCTTGGTGACCGCGGCGACGACGTCACGGCAGTGGCTGAACGCGAGGATCGGGAACTCGATGTCGAGCATGTCGGTGGCAGCAGTCTGCATCCACCCATCTTGCCGCGCGATGCCGACCCGCCGAGAAGCAGAGTCACCTCGGGGACAGGCACCAACGTGACTGGGCACGAACGTGACTGGGACGGTGACGATCTGCGAGCATCAGGCGATGAGTGATGTGTTGTTCTGCACCGACACGTTCTGGGCCGGATACGCCGATCGGGTCCGGGCAATCGCACCCGACATCGAGGCGGTCCTGCTCGAGGGCGATCAACCCGTGAGTGACGCCGACCTGGAGCGGATCACGATCGCGTCGTTCTCGCACGACGCCTGGCCGGAGCGGGCCGGAAACTGGTTCGGGGTAGCGACGAGGGCACCGAACCTGCAGTGGCTGCACTCGATGTCAGCAGGCGTCGACAGTCCGGTGTTCGCAGCGTTCCTCGAACGAGGCGTGCGTCTGTCGAATTCGCCCGGTGCGAGCGCTGCTCCCATTGCGCGGACCGTGATGATGTACCTACTCGCCCTGACCCGGGACCTGCCGAGGTTGATGCGGGCCCAGGCGCAGGGGGAGTGGGCCTGGTCGCGATGGACCGAGCTCGATGGCAAGCAACTCGCGATCCTCGGGTGGGGTCCGATTGGCCAGGAGATCGCCCGCCTCGCCGATGCGTTCGGCATGTTTCCGATCATCGTGCGTCGCTCGGCACATGGTGACGAACCGTTCCCGGTCCGGCCGCTCGCCGACTTGCACTCCATCGTCGCGGACGTCGACGCGGTCGCCGTTGCGCTCCCGTTGAACGACGACACTCGCAAGTTGATCACCGCCGACGTGATCGGCGCGATGCAGCCGCATGCCTTCTTCGTCAACGTCGGCCGCGGTGAGCTGGTCGATCAGAAGGGACTGACCGATGCGCTCGCCGGTGGCCGGCTCGGCGGCGCAGGGCTCGATGTGACCGACCCCGAACCACTCCCGCCGGACGATCCGCTGTGGGCCCTGCCGAATGTGATCATCACTCCGCACAACTCCGGCAGCACCACGAGCACCGGTGACCGCGCGAATGAACGCTTCCTCGAGAATCTGACCACCTGGGTCGCCGACGGCTCACTCGCCACCGAGACCTGACCCCGGCGTTTTCATGAGCTTCTTGCAGAAACTGTGCGCAACAACCTCATGAAAACGGTGATGCGGGTTGCGGTGGGGGAAAGTGTCATGGGCGATGATGGGTCGATGAGCGACTCGTGGAATGCGGCACCTGACATCAGCGAGGTGGCCTTCGACGACCTTCTCCGACTCGAACCGCACGGGCCGGACACCTACGTCGGCATCGCCGCCAAGTACCCGTGGGGCAAGCGGCTGTTCGGCGGGCAGGTGGTCGCCCAGGCGCTGGCAGCAGCGATCGCAACGGTCGACCCGGACCGGCGAGCCCATTCGCTGCACTCCTACTTCATCCGGCCGGGCTCGATCACCGAGCCGATCCGCTTCGAAGTCGAGCGGCTACGCGACGGTCGCTCGTTCTGCACCCGCCAGGTCGTCGCTCGCCAGTCCGGCGGCGCCATTCTCAACGTTTCGGTGTCCTTCCAAGTCGACGAAAACGAAGCCGACGCGCAGATCGCAACGTTCCCCGACGGCATCCCGCGCCCGGACGATCCGACGTTGGACAACTACTCCTGGGGCGACTTGATCGACCGCCGTGCCGTCGACCTGCCCGGTGTCGACGGGGAGCCCGGCCGCCTCGGCTACTGGTTGCGGATCATGGCCGACCTCGGCGACGACCCGATCAAACACACGCTGGCGATGGCGTTCCTCTCGGACGCTGCTCCGTCCCGAGCCGCACGTTCCCCGCACCCTGATTTCGACAACGACAGCAGTGATCGCAACAAGTTCCAGGGTGCCAGCCTCGACCATTCGGTCTGGTTCCATCGGCCGTGCCGAGCAGACCAGTGGCATTGGTTCGACACCCGGTCACACGGACTGAACGGCGGTCGCGGGCTCGTGACCGGCGACGTCCTGAATATCGATGGTACGCACGTCGCAACGATTGCCCAGGAGGTGCTGCTTCGTCGGACCCGACTCTGATTCGATGGCGCGTGCTCAATCGAGCGGTGATCGGACACGTTTGGCTCGGTGCTGAAACACGATCGACGTGCGTTCGTCGATGACGTTCGGCGCTCCGCTGATCGAGGTGAGCACGGTTTGGCTCAGCGATGCCATGTCACTGGAGCTGATCTGCACCAAGGCGTCGTACTCGCCGGTGACCAGCCAAACAGCGACGGTCTCTTCGAGCGTCCACACTGCGTCGAGAAAGGCATCGACCGCAACGGGTGTCTTCGGGCGGAGTTTCACGGACACCATTGCCTCGATGTCCCGGCCGAGCGCGCCGTCGTCGACATCGGCGTGATAGCCGCGCACGATCCGCCGCTGCTCGAGTGAGCGGAGCCGGTTGACCACCGTCGAGGGCGAGACGTTCGCCGCAGCGGCCAACTCGGTGTTCGGGCGGCGGGCATCGACCTGCAGTTCGTGCAGCAGACGTCGATCGGTCTCGTCGATGTGCATCACAGTGCTCCTCTTTCTGGCGATTGTGCAGAGCTCGATGAGAGCCTTGCACAACCTGGTGAGTTCGCAGGAGAATTCTGCATGGCCTCACCGTCGTCTGCCCCCGCCGAACCGCGCTATTCGCTGAGCGATCGGTACCGACGAGAAGAGGGCACTGCGCTCGTCACCGGCGTGCAGGCGCTCGCCCGCGTCCCGATCGAACAGCTCCGTCGCGACCGAAAGGCAGGCCTGCACACCGCAGCGTTCCTGTCGGGCTATCCCGGCTCACCACTGGGCGGCTTCGACCAGGAAGTCGCACGGGCGATCAAGGCAGTGCCCGACCTGCCGATCGTGCACCAACCGGCTGTCAACGAAGAACTCGGAGCGACATCGGTGATGGGTTCGCAACTGGCGCAAGGTCGGCCCGACGCGACGTACGACGGTGTTGTCGGCTTCTGGTACGGCAAGGCACCCGGCCTCGATCGTGCTGGCGATGCACTCCGTCACGGTGTCTTCGCCGGCTCGAGTTCGCGCGGTGGCGCCGTCGTCCTCGTCGGAGATGATCCGGCATGCAAGTCGTCGACGATGCCGTCGTCGTCTGATGCATCACTCGTCGACTTCCACATGCCGATCCTCTACCCAGGGACCATGGCCGAATGCGTCGAGTTGGGTCTGCATGCCGTGGCGATGTCGCGGATGTCCGGTCTCTGGTCGGCGATGAAGATCGTCACCCCGGTCGCTGATGGGTCAGGGACGATCACCTTCCCGGTCCTCGACGACGACCCGGTCATGGCGACGGTGGACATCGATGGTGAGCCGTGGATGAGCCGACCCTCAGCGCAGTTCCTCGGTCCGCGGATGATCGAAGTCGAGCGGGAGTTTCGCGAAGTCCGACTGCCGTTGGCGCAGCGCTACGGCATCGACAACCGTCTCAACCGCCTCACGGCGAACCCGCGGGACCCGTGGATCGGTTTCGTCGCCACCGGCTTCACCTACTTCGAACTGCTCGAAGCATTCCGTCGACTCGGCCTCGATGGCACCGACGCGATCGAGGCAGCGGGGATCCGGCTGCTTCACCTCCGGATGCCGGTGCCGTTCAACCCCGATCTCGTTCGGAGGTTCGCCGACGGCATCGACGAGATCGTGGTGGTCGAGGAGAAGAACCCGACGCTGGAATGGTTGATCAAAGATGCGCTCTACAACCGGGGTCATCATCCGCGCGTGCTCGGTAAGACCGACGACGACGGCAACACCCTGATGCGTTCGTGGGGTCAACTGGACGCCGATGCGATCATCGATCCGCTGCGGTCGCGCCTCGAAGGACGGATTGGTGACCGGCTCGTCCCGCAGGCTCCACCTGCCCGCGAGCGCACACTGATTCCGCTGGCGGTCAACCGCACGCCGTTCTTCTGTTCGGGGTGTCCGCACAACTGGGGAACCAAGGTTCCCGACGGAGCGCTCGTCGGCGCGGGAACCGGCTGCCACGGCATGACACTGCTGATGGACGAGGACCGCGTCGGGGAATCGATCGGCATCACCGCGATGGGCAACGAGGGCGCCCAGTGGGTGGGGATGGAACCGTTCGTCGAGACCGATCACCTGTTTCAGAATTACGGCGACGGCACGTTCTTCCACTCGGCCCAGCTCGCTCTGCAGTACTGCGTCGGCGCGAAGAAGAACATCACGTTCAAGATCCTGTACAACGGCACGGTTGCGATGACCGGAGGACAGGACTCGGTCTCGCCGATCGAGGTACCCGAACTCGCGACGATTCTCCTGGCGCACGGTGTGAGCAAGGTGGCGGTCACCGCCGAGGACATCGATCGCTACCGAGGCGTCGAGCTGCCATCGGGTGTGCGCGTCCACGACCGCACGGACATCGTGGCGGTGCAGGACGACCTGCGTGCCACGCCGGGCGTGACCGTGCTGATCCACGATCAATTCTGTGCCGCTGAGCTGCGAAGGTCACGCAAACGGGGTGCCTTGACGATGCCCACCAAACGCATTGCGATCAATCACCGGATCTGTGAGGGATGCGGTGACTGTGGCGACGTCAGCAACTGCCTGTCGGTGCAACCCGTCGAGACAGCGCTCGGTCGCAAGACCACCATCGACCAGGCATCGTGCAACTTCGACTACTCGTGCGTCGAGGGTGACTGCCCGGCGTTCATGACGATCGATGTGGGCCCCGCTGGCCCCGGTGATGCCGGAGATGCGGGGCCGGAGCGACCGGACGGCGTGACGGCGAGGCCCGCCGAGGTCGTGCCCGATCCGGTCGGTTCTGCCGAGGTGGGTGCATCGGATCTGGTTCGCATCCGTCTTGCGGGCATCGGTGGAACCGGTGTGGTCACCGTTGCCCAGGTTCTGTCCACCGCTGCAATGCTCGACGGCTGGGACGTTCGCGGTCTCGATCAGACCGGGCTGAGTCAGAAAGCAGGGCCCGTGGTGTCCGATGTGGTGCTGGCTCGTCGCGGGCAGTCGTCGTCGAACCTCGTCGGCAGCGGGCAAGCTGACCTGCTCCTCGGCTTCGACGCACTCGTCGCCGCGGGCGACAACTCGATCTCGGCCACGCAAGCGAACCACACCGTCGCCATCGTCTCCCGCCATCGGACGCCGACCGGTCGAATGATCTCCGAACCGGCCACGCCCTATCCGGACGACGAGATCGTCGACCGCCTGACGGCGACGACGCGTCGCGCCGACAATCGATTTCTCGACGCCACTGCCCTCGCCGAGTCGCTCACGGGTGGCGCTGCGCAGGCCAACCTGCTGCTGCTCGGAGTCGCCGTACAGGACGGACGGATTCCCGTGACGATCGCCGCGATCGAGGAGGCAATCGAACTGAACGGCGTGGCGGTCGACGCCAACCTCGCGGCGTTCGACTGGGGCCGTCGATGGGCACACGACGCCGCAACCGTCGAGGCGCTGGCCATCGGCACCGGGCGACGCAGGGCGGCGACCGACATCGTCACCGTTGACCCGGTCCCGCAGCAGCTCGGCGCACGCATCACGGCGTTGGCGGCCCCGTTTGTCACCGATGCCGATGCTGGCGAGCCCGGCATCGTCGAGACGTTGACGATGCTGACCGGTGACCTCATCGCGTTTCAGAATGTTGCGTACGCCGAGCAGTTCGTTGCGGACGTCGAACAAGCAGCAGCCGTCGAAGCCCGCATGCACTCCACGACGGGGACATTCACGCTCACCGTGGCGCGCAGCATGCACAAGCTGATGGCGTACAAGGACGAGTACGAAGTCGCGCGCCTGATGTTGCTGCCAGAGGCTGACCGCACCGCCGCCGACGTGGGTGGAGCGCGTGCGGGAGCGAAGGTGTCGTGGCAGTTGCACCCGCCGATGCTCTCAGCGCTCGGCCTCGACCGGAAGCTGTCGATCAGTACCAAGACCAGGCCGGCAATGGCCGCCCTGCGAGCCGGCAAGCGACTGCGAGGTACGCGTCTGGATCCCTTCGGCCGGACGAAGATGCGCCGGACCGAGGCGGCGTTGCCTGACGAGTACCGACGTTCACTCGCGTCGCTGGCGCAAACGACTCGCCCAGATCAACTCGACGCCGCAATCGCTGTGGCAGGCCTTCCGGACATGATCCGCGGCTACGAAGACCTCAAGGTGCGCCGCATCGCGGAGTTCCGCACGGCCATGTCCACCGCCCTCGTCCAGTTCGAATCCTCGACCGAGCGAGGCGATGCTACGGATCGGTGACCGCAGACATCGGTCGAGTCACCCCCGACGCAGGAAGCTGCGCCGCACCACCTGGTGGACGCCGGCGGCGATCCCGATCGCCGCGGCGACCGGCGCCGGCATGCGACACAGCGCGGCGACCCGGGCGGCAGCCGAGCCGACCAGGACCGACGTTGCAGCTTGCGAAACGACTTCGAATCGCTTCGGTCGGTCCGCTTCGAGTGCGACGGGGCCGAGCCGGGCCGTCGCCGCGATCGCGCTCGTGATCGCAGCGGCTGCGCCGACCGGTGTGCTCGCCAGTGCACATGTCGCACCACCGACGAGTCCGATGTAGGTGCTGACCCAGGCGACGTGGAAGTCAGGTGCGCAGTCGAAGCCATCGCTCGGTGGAGGACAGCCGGCGATCTGACGACGGTTGTAGGAGATGAGTGCGTAGATCGGTCGGATGGCCGGCTTCGCGATCGGTAGAGCCATCAGCGGTCGAAGCCAGCGCAGCCGACCGCCGATCACGGTGAAGAGGCTGTCGAGGCCGTACTGCATCTGGCCGGTGACGGGATCGAACATAGGGATCTCGTGACGTGCGCGGTCGAGGTCCATCTGGCTGGTCAAGTCCGGGTCGCACGACCCGAATGCCTGTCGGTCGGCCCATCCCAGCTTGCTGAATGCGCCGGTGTAGATCTGGCACATCGGACAGCTGTCGTCGAAGACCAGCGTCGGAACTGTCGTGTCGAGACCGGTTCCCATCGTCGTTGTTGTGGTGGGAGCGATGTCGTCTTTGTCCACATCTCCATTGTCTGCCTTCGGGGAAGCCAAGGGAAGATGACGTCCGTCTCGTTGCGTGGTTGTACATCCCCGCCGACGGCTCGGGTAGCGGTACCGTTCTCGGCGATGCGGATCTCGGAACGAGTCGACAATGCCGTGCGCGCGATGGCCGAACTCGCATCGGGTGAACTCGCCGAACGGCCGGGCGGAGCGGTCAAAGCCGAGGCGATCTCCCGGCGCCAGAACATCTCGCTGAAGTATTTGCTGGACATCATGCGCGACGTGAAACGTGCCGAACTCGTGCGGTCCAAGCGTGGACCGGACGGCGGGTTCACGCTGTCGCGACCCGCGGAACAGATCTCGCTCGCGGACGTGTTTCGGGCTGTCGACGGACCGCTGGCCGACGTCCACGACGAGAGTCTGCGCGACCTCAGCTATCCCGCTCCCGCCGACGCGTTGCCGGAGGTCTGGATGGCGCTGCGCGGCAGTCTTCGGCGGGTGCTCGAGGGCGTGAGCCTGGCTGACCTCGTTGCAGGCGAGTTGCCGCCGACGGTCGCTGAGCTCGGTGCCGAGTATCGACGCGACACCGCCGCCCGCCATCCGCGCTGATCGATCTGAACGGAGCCGACGGAAATTCGGTGGCGGGCACCGTCGTGGTGATTTACCCTATTGTTCGTGAACTTGATAGACAATCACCCGTCGGTGGGTCACCCCCGGCTGACACACCTCCAGCGGCTCGAGGCCGAAGCGATCCACATCATGCGCGAAGCGGTGTCGGAGAGCGACAACCCGGCGATGCTGTACAGCATCGGCAAGGACAGCTCGGTCATGTTGCATCTTGCGATGAAGGCCTTCTACCCGAGCCTCCCGCCGTTCCCGCTGGTCCATGTCGACACGACGTGGAAGTTCACCGAGATGTACCAGTTCCGCGATGACACAGCACAGCGTCTCGGCCTCGACCTGGTCGTCCACAAGAATCCGGACTGCGTCGCGCAGGGCATCAACCCGTTCGACCACGGCTCAGCGACACACACCGACATGTGGAAGACCGAGGGACTGAAGCAGGCCATCGAGATGAACGGCTTCGACCTGTGCTTCGGCGGCGCCCGTCGGGACGAGGAGAAGTCACGGGCCAAAGAGCGCATGTTCTCTGTGCGCTCGCCGCAGCACCAGTGGGACCCGAAGCGGCAGCGCCCCGAGCTGTGGCAGATCTACAACGCACGGCGCAGCCCCGGCGAGACACTGCGGGTGTTCCCGATCTCGAACTGGACCGAACTCGATGTGTGGCAGTACGTCCACCTCGAGCAGATCCCGATCGTTCCGCTCTATCTGTCCGCGCCGCGCCCGGTCGTGCACCGTGACGGCACCCTGATCATGGTCGACGACGACCGGTTCCAGCTGCGCGACGGCGAAGAGCCCGAGATCAAGAACGTCCGATTCCGCACACTCGGTTGCTACCCGCTGTCGGGCGCGATCGAGAGCGACGCCGACACCCTCACCGGTGTCATCCAGGAGATGCTGCTCGCCACCACGTCGGAGCGCCAGGGTCGCCTGATCGACACCGACTCCGCCGGATCCATGGAGAAGAAGAAGCAAGAAGGATATTTCTGATGCAGCACCCGATCGTTCCCCAGATGGCCTGCTGCGAGAAAGGATATTTCTGATGCAGCACCCGATCGTTCCCCAGATGGCCTGCTGCGAGAAAGGATATTTCTGATGGCGCACGTGTCTGATCTCATTGCGACCGACATCGACGAATACCTCACGTCGCACCAGTACAAATCGCTGTTGCGGTTCATTACCTGTGGCAGCGTCGACGACGGCAAGAGCACCCTGATTGGTCGCCTGCTCTATGAGTCGCACATGGTCTTCGAAGACCACCTCGCGCAACTCGAAGCCGACTCAGCCAAGGTCGGGACACAGGGCACCGACCTCGACTTCGCGCTGCTCCTCGATGGCCTGACTGCCGAGCGAGAGCAGGGCATCACGATCGATGTCGCCTACCGGTTCTTCTCGACTGAGAAGCGCAAGTTCATCGTCGCCGACACACCCGGCCACGAGCAATACACCCGCAACATGGTCACCGGCGCGTCGACTGCCGACGCTGCGGTCGTGATGGTCGATGCACGCAAGGGCGTACTGACGCAGACTCGTCGGCACAGCTATCTCGTCTCGCTGCTCGGCATCAGCAAGGTCGTCGTCGCGATCAACAAGATGGACCTCGTCGACTACGCCGAAGCGGTCTTCGACGAAATTGTCAACGAGTACGGCGAGTTCGCATCGAACATCGGTCTCGACGACATCACCTTCGTGCCGGTGTCAGCACTCAAGGGCGACAACATCGTCGAACACAGTGCAGCGACGCCGTGGTACGACGGCCCGACGCTCATGTCGTATCTCGAAGACGTGCCGGTCAGCGACCAGCGCGACCCCGACCCCGGCCCCGACCCCGACCCCGACCGTGCAGATGGTGCTGCGATGCCGTTCCGCATGCCCGTGCAGTGGGTGAACCGCCCGAACCTCGACTTCCGAGGCTTCTCCGGGCGCGTGGTCGGCGGGTCCGTCCGCCCCGGTGACTCGATCAGAGTGCTTCCGGCCGGCACGACCAGCACGGTCGATCGCATCGTCACGATGGACGGCGACCTCGACGTCGCCGTTGCGGGCCAGTCGATCACGATCACACTCGCTGATGAGATCGACGCCAGCCGCGGCGACCTCATCTGTGCCGGCGATTCGCCTGCTGAAGTGGCTGACCAATTCGAAGCTCACGTCGTCTGGATGCACGAGGACGAGATGCTGCCGGGCCGCCCCTACCTGATGAAGATCGGCACGCGCACCGTCGGCGTCACCGTCGCCAACCCGAAGTATCGGGTCGACGTCAACACCCTTGAACACCTCGCGGCGAACACGCTCGACCTCAACGAAATCGGCGTCTGCAACCTCAGCCTCGATCGGCCAATTCCGTTCGATGCGTACCCTGCGAACAACCGGCCAGGCAACCGCGACACCGGCTCGTTCATCATCATCGACAAGCTCACGCAGAACACCGTGGGTGCCGGCATGTTGCACTTTGCCTTGCGTCGCAGCCACAACATCCACTGGCAGGACGTGCGAGTCGACAAAGAAGCACGCGCTGCGCAGAACAGTCATCAACCCGGTGTGGTCTGGTTCACCGGGCTCTCCGGTTCCGGTAAGTCGACGATCGCGAACATCGTCGAATCCAAACTGCACACCCTCGGCGTGCGGACCTACCTGCTCGATGGTGACAACGTCCGCCACGGCCTCAATCGTGACCTCGGGTTCACCGATGCCGACCGGGTTGAGAACATCCGACGCATCGCCGAGGTGTCCGGCCTGATGGTCGACGCTGGCCTCGTGGTGCTCGTGTCCTTCATCTCGCCGTTCCGAGCGGAGCGGCAGCTCGCTCGCAACCGGGTCGAGGCCGGCGAGTTCATCGAGGTCCACGTCGACACGCCACTCGATGTCGCCGAGGAACGCGATCCGAAGGGCTTGTACGCCAAGGCACGCGCCGGGGAACTCACCAACTTCACTGGAATCGATTCGCCGTACGAGGCACCGGAGTCGCCCGAGATCCTGGTGGACACCGCAACGATGTCTGCCGAAGACGCCGCCGATCAGGTGATTGCCGCGTTGCGTGCCGCAGGCATCGTCGGCGCCTGACCGACGCCCCCGCATGCCCGTTGACGCCTGGATTGCACTCGCTGTCGTTCTGGCGAGCGTCGCAGTCCTTGTCGCGGACCGGTTCCCGCCGGTCCTCGTGCTCGGTGGAGCGGTCGGTGCACTGCTGTTCGCCGGTGTCATCGAGTCCGACGTCGCCCTCAGTGGGCTGTCGAGCCCTGCACCGGCGACGATCGCAGCGTTGTACGTCCTGGCCGGTGCGGTCACCGCGACCGGGACCTTCTCCCGGCTGATCGATCGACTGCTCGATCGGGGCGGGTCGGTCACGGCCTTGGTTTCGAGCACCGCAGCGGTGTCGTCGGTGGTTCCGAATACGCCGCTCGTTGCGATGTTCGCACCGCGCATCGTGCGTTGGTCACAGCTCAACGGGGTGAGCGCATCTCGGTATCTGCTGCCGCTCTCTTTCGCCAGCGTGCTCGGTGGCGTCGTGACGCTGATCGGCACCTCGACCAACCTGGTCGTGTCCGATCTGCTCGCCCAGTCTGGTGAGGAGCCGCTCGGGGTCCTGGAGATCACGGTTGTCGGCTTGCCGGTTGCCGTCGTGGGCGTTGCCGTCTTGGCCACGATCGGTGTCCGTCTGCTTCCGGAGCGGACCGCTGTTGCACCCGATGTCGGCCAGCGGGGACGCGAATTCCAACTGGCGGCCCGTGTCGTGGCGGACGGACCGCTCGTCGGTCGAACAGTGGCGGAGTCGGGGCTCCGCAACTTGGACGGAGCGTTCCTCGCGCTGATCGAACGCACCGGAGCTGACGACGGGGCGGCGACGGCGCTCGCAGCATCGCCGCAGACGCGTCTGGAACCGGGCGATGTGTGCTGCTTCGTCGGCGATGTCAGCCGGATGATCGACCTGCATGACATCGACGGGCTGTCGATGGTGGAAGGCGACCACGTCACCGAGGCCCAGGGCCCGGGAACCAGGGTCTTCGAAGCGGTCATCGCTCCGGTGTCCGACCTCGTCGGGGCGTCACTGAAGTCCGTCGGGTTCCGGGCGCTCTACGGCGGTGCGGTGATGGCGATTCATCGTGCCGACGGCGAGCTCGGTGGGCAACTCGGGATGGTGACCCTGCGGGCTGGGGACGTGCTGCTCGTGTTGGCCGACGATTCGTTCGGTCCGCGGTGGCGGGGTCATGCCGACTTCTCCCTCGTTGCCGCACTCGACGAACCGCCGCCGGCTCGACGTGATCGATCGCTGTTGGTCGTGCTTGCGACGATTGGTCTCGTCGTCGCTGCTGTGAGCGGCGTCCTGGATCTCTTCCAGGCTGCTGTCGCCGCTGCCATCGTGGTCGTCGTCGGCCGTGCGGTCTCGGTCAGCGAGGCGTGGCGATCGATCAACCTGAACGTGGTCGCGACGATGGCGGTGGCGATCAGCTTGGGTTCTGCGGTGTCGGTCAGCGGGTTGGCGGCCGAGATCGCCGCCGTCGTCGAACGCTCGGAACGACTCGGCGACGTCGGTCTGGTGGTCGTCGTGATGCTGGCGACAATCGTGTTGACCGAACTACTCACCAACACCGCTGCGGCTGCATTGATGGTGCCCGTCGTGTTGTCGATTGCAGGTGACGTCGGCGTCGATCCGCGCATGCTCACGGTGGCCGTACTGATTGGAGCGTCATGCTCGTTCCTGTCGCCCGTTGGCTACCAGACCAACTTGATCGTCTACGGCCTCGGCGGGTACCGCTTCACCGACTTCACGCGTGTCGGAGCACCATTGACGATGTCGACATTGCTCGTGTCGGCCCTGATCATTCCGCTCGCATTCGGTTGAGCGGGGTGTCAGACGCGGGCTCGGCACGGCGCCGGTCGGGGATCTACGGTCGGCGGCATGCTCGACACCCAAGGACGAACGATCATGATCAGCGGGGCGAACCGCGGCCTCGGCAAGGCGATTGCACAACGGCTGCACAGAGACGGATACAACGTCAGCGTCGGGGCCCGTGACGTTGAGGCCCTCACGGAGACGTTCAGCGAGGTTGCCGGTGATCGGCTCCTCTGCCATCGATACGACGCCAACGACGTCAACTCCGAAAAGGCGTGGATCGACGCGACCATCGAACGTTTCGGAGGTCTCGACGGCATCGTCAACAACGCAGGGATCATCGACACCGCCTTGCTGGAGGAGCTCACCGACGAAGCACTCGACGATATGTGGGCCGTGAACGTCAAGGCGCCGACTCGCATGATCCGTTGCGCTCTGCCGGCGTTGCGGGCGAGCGGTCAGGGCCGAGTCGTCAACATCGCCTCACTGTCAGGTCAACGTGTGAAGGGCACCTTTGCTCCGGGCTACGCGATGTCGAAGCACGCCGTGATCGCACTGTCCGAAGCGACCAAGAATGCGGGGTGGGAGGACGGCGTTCGGGTCACCGCGGTGTGTCCCGGCTACGTGGCGACTGACATGACGAGCGACTTCGGCGAGGACCCGGCGACGATGATCGACGCCGCCGACCTCGCCGAACTGATCTCGACCACGCTGCGGCTGCCGAACACCGCATCGGTTGCTCAGCTCAATGTCTCCTGCCGACTCGAACCCGGGTACTAGAGACGCAAGATGGCGACGGCCGACGCTGATGTGTCAGCCGGCTTGGCTCTCCGCGCTGAGGCGGAGCACTTCGTCTTCGGGGAACGCCCCGAACCAGCCGGTGATCGGCGTGCCGTCGGCGGCGAACAGCACCGCTGCGGGCTGGCCGGTGATGCCGAGTGCATCCCAGGATTGGAATGACTCGTCCCACAGCATGGTGAATGATTCGGTGCCATAGTCGGCAACGAAGTCCACGGCTTGACCGAGGCTGTCTTGCGTGCCGAGTCCGATGATTTCGACGTCTTGCAGATGATCACGAGCAAACTGCTCGACTTCGGGAGCTTCCCGACGGCAAGCCGGTCAATGCGGTGCCCACGCCCAGATCAGGACGGGACGCTCGGCGGGGAAGATGTTGCGGAAGTTGACCTTCTGGCCGCTGCGGATGTCGTCGACCTGAATGTCGGGGAGGATGTTGTCCGCGAAGTCCGATGCGGCGGACAGTTCCGATGCCAGTGCCCGGCCACCGATGACGGCTTCGACTGGGGCAGCGGGGGCTTCGGTCGCCGGTGCTGCGGCCTCAGTTGCGGGCGGAGCTTCGGTGACAGCCGGCTCGTCTGCCGGGGGTTCGGCAGCTTCCCCGGAAGGCTCGGCCTCGTCCGCGGGTGCCTCGGCAGCGGGGGCGGTCTCGACAGCAGGTTCTGCTTCGTCGACCACTTCGCCTTCGGTGCTGCTGCCCTCATTGGGGACGAGGTCGGCGTCGTCGGCCGGAGCAGCTGTCACGGCGACAGGGTCAGTGTCGGGACTGGCCTCCTCGGCAGTTCCGCACGCGGCGAGAACCAGTCCGACGGCAACCAGGGCGGTAGATGCCCGCGCGGATTTCTTCATGCTGTCAGTCTGGCAAAGCGGTTTGCCGATGTCCCACCGTTCCCGGATCGTTTCGATCTCTCGGACCCCCGGCACGTGAGCGGCGCACGACTGAACGGAGCAGCGACGTTGGAGGTCGTCTCGTCGGCTGCGGCAGCGCGTGTCGGACCGCCGATACCGTCACCGATGTGCACATCGTGTTGGTGAACCCTCAGATCGCGCCGAACACCGGTAACCTGATCCGGCTGTGTGCGAACACGGGGAACGATCTCCACCTCGTCGAACCACTCGGGTTCCGCCTCGATGATTCGCTGCTCAAGCGCGGCGGGCTCGACTATCACGAGCGCACTCGGATGACGGTGCACCCGAACCTCGATGCGGTCAGGTCCGAACTCTCGGGCCGATGGTTCGCGTTCTCGACACATTCCACGCGCCGGTACACCGACGTCGAGTTCCGCGACGACGATGTCCTCGTTTTCGGCTGTGAGGGTTCCGGACTCGATGACGAGACGAAGAACCAGTTCGACGCCGAGCACTCCCTCACGATTCCGTTGCGTCCCAACAACCGCAGCCTGAACCTCGCGAACGCGGTGTCGGTCGTGGTGTTCGAGGCTTGGCGTCAGGCGGACTTCGCCGGTGCTGCCGAGGTCGACGAGCGCGTCGAGGGGCTGACCGGCGAACTGCTCGACGGCGCACTCTTCGACAAGTAGAGAGAGCGGCCCGAATCGGATCGCAACGCTCTGCCCGTGCCACTCGGGTGATCGGGTGATCAGGCGAAGCCGGGGTTGACCTTCGGGTTGACGCCGTTGACGATGTCCTCGGCACGAGCGATCACGCCGGGCTTGGCTTCGTCGTGAGTGAGGATCCAGAAGCGATCGTTCTGGACCGCGTCGAGCACGGCTTGGCCGACGACTTCCGTGCTGATGCCAGCAGCGACGAGTGCTTCGACCTGCTTCTGGAAACCCCCCGGTTCACCACGGTCGGGCATCGTTGCTCGGACGTCGTCGGGCATGTTGCGATCGCTGGTCGCAATGCCGGTGGCGACGAATGCCGGGCACAGGACCGACACGCCGACGGCGGACTCCGCGATCTGCATCTCCTTGCTGAGGGTTTCTGACAGTGCGACGACGCCGTACTTCGAGATGTTGTACGGGCCCATCATCGGCGCTGATCCGTGGCCGGCCATCGACGCCGTGTTGACGATGTGGCACTGCTCACCGTGCTCCAACATGGCGGGCAAGAACACCTTGCATCCGTAGATCACTCCCCACAGGTTGATGTCGATCGTCCAGCGCCACGCCTCCATGTTGTCGGGGTCGGCAATCGGGCCGCCGGCACCGACGCCGGCGTTGTTGCACAGCACGTGAATGTTCCCGAACCGCTCGCGAGCAGCGCGTTCCAACTCGATGATCTGGGCGTGTTCACGGACGTCGAGTTCGTGAGCGAGGACCGGATACCCAGCGTTCGTCATTTCGGCTGCAGCGCGGTCGAGCGCGTCGCGTTCGACGTCGGCGAGTACGAGGTTCATGCCTGCAGCGCCGAACTGCTTGGCGAGTTCGAGACCGATGCCGCTCGCAGCACCGGTGATGACGGCAGTCTTGCTGGAGAGATCGTCCATGCCGGTCGGTCTACTCGTTGCGGCACGCACACTCCCAGTCGTGGCGAGGCGATTCTGCATTCCTCGGGATTCCTTCCGGACGCCATCGGGATGCAGCCGGTCAGGTCAGCCGGTCAGGTCAGCCGGCCAGGTCAGCCGGTCAGGTCAGCCGGTCAGGTCAGCCGATGTCGAGTGCGGCGACCTGCTCGGCAGTCCAGCCCACTTCGGCCATCACTTCGGCGGTGTGCTGGCCGAGCCGCGGTGCGTGCCGCGCCGGCAGGCCTTGGTCGTCCCCGCGACTCGCGAAGCGCACCGGATCGCGCGTCACCCGGTACGGACCCTCGGTCGGGTGCACGTCGGTGTGCAGCAGGTCGACTGCAGCAAAGTGCCCGTCGCTCTCGATGTGCTCGAGCGAGAGCACTTCGGCCGCTGGGATCGAGTGGTCGTCGCAGAAGGTGAGCAGGTCAGCGGTCTCGAGTTCCGCAACGAAGCCGTCGAGCAACCCGTACAGCTCGTTCGAGTTCGCGATGCGCGAGCGTTGATCGGCGAAGCGTTCGTCGTCGAGCAGCTCCGGGCGGTCGACGAACCCGAAGAAGTCGCGCCAGTTGGTATTGCTGTACGGCAGCAGCACGACCCAGCCGTCTGCGGTGCGTCGTGGTCGCCGGTTCGGCGCGGTGACCCGTGCGTAGCTGAACTGGCCGATGGGCGGATCGAAGGTCATGCCCCCGAGGTGCTCGACGAGGTTGAACGACGCCATCACCTCGGCCATCGGCACCTCGATCGAGTCGCCCTCGCCGGTCATCGCTCGTCGGTACAGCGCGGCGGTGATCGCAGGGACGATGTGCAGGCCACACACCTTGTCCGCGATGATCGACGGCATCAATCGCGGCTCGCCGCCGGAATACGTGAACAGGTCACTGACGCCCGAGGCCGCCTGGATCACATCGTCGTAGGCGGCTTTGTCGGCGCTCGGCCCGTTGCTGCCGTAGCCGTTCGCAACGCAGTAGACGATGTCTGCTCGCATGGCTCGGACGCCGGCGTCGTCGAGGCCGAGACGAGCCAACGCAGATCGACGCATCGTGGAGACGAACACGTCGGCAGTGCCGATGAGATCGTGCAGCGCGCGCATTCCAGCGTCGGACTTGAGATCGAGCACGATGCTGCGCTTGTTGCGGTTCATGTTGATAGCGAAGGCGCTCATGGCGTCGCTGCGCATCGGTTCGTAGTGGCGGATGATGTCACCCTCTGGCGTCTCCACCCGGATGACGTCGGCACCGAGGTCGCCGAGCATGCGGGTGGCGAGCGGGCCCATCACGACCGAGGTGAGGTCGATGACGCGCACGCCGTCGAGCGGGCCGGGTCGAGATGATGGGGAGGCTGGCGTGCCCGAAGCTGACGACATCGAGACAGTGTCACCGCCGCGTGTCTGCTCCGGCGACTCCGAGTTGAGTCCGGCCGAGCTCAGGTCGCCGAGCGACCGTGTTTCCAGTAGCCGCGAGCGGTCACGGTGGATCGCTGGCGACCACGTTCGTCGAACAGATGGGAACGCAATCGCTGCACGGCAGCCGCCTCACCCGCGACCCACACCGCATCGGGCAGCGCGGACAGTGCGATCACCGCTGCCACGAGTCGATCACCAGGCGCATCGTCAGGGAGCGCTGCATGCCAGGTCACGTTCGACCCGGGATGCGACGGCAGTTCGAGGCGGGCACTCGGCACCGCAATCTCGACATGCACGTCGACCGATCGGTCCGGTGCAATCGATTCGAGCAGCTGACCGATTGCAGGGAGCGCGGATTCGTCGCCGACGAGCAGGTGTGACATTGCATCGGGGTCGACTGGTTCGCTGCGTCCGGGGCCCGAGATCGCGACCTCGTCGCCGACCCGTGCGCTGCGCGCCCAATCCGTTGCCGCGCCGTGGTCGTGGAGCACCATGTCGAGGGTCAACTCCAGCAGCTCGTTGTCGAAGAATCGGGGGGTGAACGTTCTGATCGGCGCGCGCTCGCCGTCGGGGAGTTCGAACTGATTGCCGCTCCACGTCGGCATGACGATCTCGTCAGTGCCTGGCGGTGGAAGCAGGAGTCGAACGCTCGACGCGGGACCCTCTATGGCGAAACCAACGAGTTCGTCACCACCGAGCACGACGCGGAGCATTCGTTCGCTGAGCAGGGTCGTCGACCGGACACGTACACGTCGAAACGGCGGAGGTCGCTTGCGTATCCGCCGCAGCCGCGCCGCTGCGTCATCGGTCGGTGGATCGTCGGCAGCGTCGGTCACGAATCCATCGTGACACGGAACAACGACCGGCGCAGCGCCGAAGGTTCGTTCAGGCGGGGAGGACGGCGACGCCTTCGATCTCGATCAGGGATTCGTCGAGAAAGAGGGACTGACAGCCGACGAGCGTGATCGGCACGACACCGATCGGGTCGACCTTGGCCGCTGCGCCGAGACCGACGAACAGATCGCGTTGCATCGACTGGTTCCAGCCAACGACGTAGATCGTCAGCTTGGCAAGATCATCGAGCGCCCCGCCGATGCCGACAAGAGCATTCATCAGGTTGCGCATCGCCTGCTCGGTCTGCGCGGCGAGTCCATCGGGATGCGCGCCTGCCGCGTCGGTGCCGATCTGGCCGGACAGGTGCACGACGCGGCCACCTGACGAGGCGATCGATGCGTGGGAGAAGCCCTGTGGTGCGGGGAGGCGATCGGAGTTCCGGAGCTCGATGGGCATGGCCGTACAGTACGCACATGGCCGTTGATGCGAACCACCCTGGAGGGTCGGCCGACTGGGCGCGGCCCGTCGTGCACTGGGAGCTGCTGGCTCGCGACGCCGATGCGCAGCGGGCGTTCTATGCCGCACTGTTCAACTGGGACATCGGCGATGGTCCGATCATGAACGTCGCCGCCGGTCTCGGTGGCCCCGAACCCGGCCCCGGTGGGCACATCCGCCAGAGCGACCGTCCGGGTGTCACCCTCTACGTCCAGGTCGGCGACATCCACGCGACCTTGGCGCGGGCCGTCGAGCTCGGTGGCGTGCACGTCATGGACCCCATCGACCTCCCCAATGGTCCGACCCTCGCAGCCATCGAGGACCCCGAGGGCAACCCCCTCACCCTCGTCCAGCAGTAGCCAGTCACATCGGGGACAGGCACCAACGTGACGCGATCAGGCGGCGCCGGCAGGGGTGAAGGTCTGGACCTCGATGGTGGTGTCGTCGATCATCGCCAAGAAGTCGGTGCCGAGGTCGGAGGCGGTGAAGGCCTCCGCAGCAGCCTGGGCGTCAGTGTCGGACTGCCAGACCGTGTGGATCAGCCAGGTGCCGTCCTCACTGGTCGCTATCGTCCGCCGGACAATGCCTGGCTGCTGATAGCTGAACTCGGCTTGCACCACGGCGTCGGCCGCGATGAATGTCTCTGGCGCAGTCTCGAGTCGGAGTCGGAAGGTCATGATCTCGATCGTCATGTGATGCTCCGTTCAGAGGCAGGCGCGGACGGCGTCGTTGAGCGCAACGGTGCGGGGGTCACCGGCGATACCACCGAGCATCTGGTTCATCACGTAGCCGTAACCAATGCCGGAGTCGGGATCAGCGTGACCGAGCGAGCCACCCGCGCCCGCGTGGCCGAACGCCCTGGGCCCGAGGAGCGGCACGGTCACGTTGTCCAGCATGAAGCCCATGCCGAACCTGGTCTCGGCGACGAGACAGTGATCCGACCCGCGTACGGCCTCGGCGGACGCTTCCTGCATCATGTCGTCACCGAGAAGGCGGATGCCATCCACGTCGCCAACGGTTGCGGCATACATCTTCGCGAGGCTGCGTGCATTGGTGATGCCGTTCGCTGCGGGCATCTCGGTCGCGTGGAAGGGCCGGGTGTTGAAAGGATTGTCGGCCAGACCGAGCGCAAGGACGACGCCGTGCATCGTGAGTGCGTTGAATCCCGGCGTGCCCGGACCCATCACCTGCATCATCAGCGCGAATTCTGCCGGGTCGGTTGGTGGTGGCGACGACTCCAACGTGCTCACGCGACCTTCTTCGGACTCGGGCAGGCCGATCCAGAAGTCGAGCCCCAGTGGGCCGGCGACCTCCTCGGCGAAGTAGCGACCGATCGTGCGGCCGTCGATTCGACGCACGAGCTCGCCGACCAACCAGCCGTAGGTGAGTGCGTGGTAGCCGTGCGTCGAGCCCGGTTCCCAGAGCGGTGTCTGGTCGGCGAGTGCAGCCACGATCGGATCGACGGCGAGGATGTCGTCGATGGTGACCGGCGCTTCGACCCAGGCGAGGCCGGCCTGGTGGCTCATCAGCTGCGCGACGGTGATGCCGTCCTTGCCATTGGCGGCGAACTCGGGCCAGTGCGACGCGACGGTGTCGGAGTAGGAGAGCTTTCCGGCCTCGACGAGCCGCGCCAGGCAGATCGCCGCAGCGCCTTTGGTCGTCGAGAACACGAGTTGCAGGGTCTGGTCGTCCCAAGCTCGGCCCGAGGCCTTGTCGGCGACGCCACCCCAGAGGTCGACCTTGAGTTCGCCGTCGGCATACAGCGCGAACCCGGCACCGAGTTCGGCGAAGACGTCGAAGTTCGACCGGAACGCGTCGGCCACCTTCTCGAATCCGTCCGCGACTGTTCCGTGAATGTCGGTCATGGCACGACAGTACTGTCGGCCGGAGCCGGGACCAGGGCTGAACCTGATGGGTGGCGTACGTCCGGTGCGAGGTCGCGTCACGTTCGTGCCTGTCCCCGACGTGACGGGGGCGTCTGGAAGACTGCGGGGATGGCGCCGACGGAGATCCTCACCGAACGACTGCGGCTCCGACGCTGGCGCGATGCCGACCGGGCGCCGTTTGCTGCGCTCAACGCCGACCCCGTGGTGATGGAGCACTTCCCGTCGGCGCTGACCACCGAGCAGAGCAACGTGTTCGTCGATCGCATCGAGGCGACGTTCGACGAGCAGGGGCTCGGGCTCTGGGTTGTCGAGGTGATCGAGTCAGCGTCCGTCGCGGGGTACACCGGGCTGTGGCCGGCGACGTTCGACGCCCACTTCACTCCGGCAATGGAGATCGGCTGGCGGTTTGCCAAGGAGTTCTGGGGCCAGGGCTACGCGACCGAAGCAGCACGCGCTGTGCTCGACGACGGATTCTCGCGGCTCGGCCTCGACGAGATCGTGTCGTTCACGGCGACGACGAACGAGCCGTCGATGCGCGTGATGGAGCGGATCGGTATGAGACATGATCCGGCGGACGACTTCGATCACCCGGCACTCGAATCTGGGCACCGCCTCGAGCGCCACGTGCTCTTCAGACTCCGTCGGTGACCCGAGGTGCAACGGCGCGATGGATCGCGTCACGTTCGTGCCTGTCCCCGATGTGACTGGCTCGGGTGGTGATGCGTCCCGCAAGTATTGAAAGTTCGACTCGCAATTGTACTCGTGGTTGTTCTATGGTGTGGTCCATGGGGAACGAAGTCGAGCCCGCGATCGATGGTCGACGCGCTCGGCGCGAACGCAGTCGCGTCGCAGTGATCGATGCATTGTTCGGACTGGTGAGCGACGGGAAGATCCCGCCGACGCCTGAGGACATCGCTGAACGTGCCGGTGTCTCGGTGTCATCGGTGTTCCGGAACTTCGACGGCTTGGACGACCTGCAGCGCCAAGCGTTCGACGTCTTCCGTGAGCGTTACGCCCACCTCTTCGAGCCCGTGGTCGCCTCCCACGCCCCGCGTCAGGAGCGCGTCGCTGCACACGTCAAAAGCCGACTTGCCTTGCTCGCCGCAGCAGGGCCGATGATGCGGGTCGCGCGCCACCGAGCCATCGACTACCCCCCGATGGCAGAAGGCGTCGCCCGGAATCGATCCCAGCTCTCCGACCAGACACGGGCCCACTTCGCCATCGAATCGGCCCAGCTGACCCCCGCCGAAGCGTCGAACCTGATCGCCGTCATCGATTCGATGTCCTCGCCCGAGGCGTGCGACGTGATGCGTGCAGCACATGCGCGCTCCGACCGCCAGATCAGTCGGACATGGATCCGGTCGATCGGAGCGGTGCTCGACGGCTGGCCCGAACTGACTCAGCAACCAGACACAGACGACCGAGACCACAAGACAGACACAGCCAGGGAGAACGACCGATGACGCGCGCCTCACGTTTCGAAGGCAAGATCGGCACGACGTTCGTCGACTCCGAACCCTGGTTCGACGAGCCGCCACACCCTGCCGACGGTGCGCCGAACGTGGTGGTGGTGCTGCTCGATGACACCGGCTTCGCCCAGTTCGGTTGCTACGGCTCCGACATCGACACCCCCAACGTCGATGCGCTCGCGGCAGGCGGTGCGCAGTTCACCAACTTCCACGTCACCCCGCTCTGCTCACCGACCCGTGCGTCGTTGCTCACCGGCCGGTCGCAACACGCCGTCGGCATGCGCGCCGTCTCGAACTTCCGCACGGGTTTCCCGAACCAGCTCGGCCACATCAGCAACCACGCCGCCACCGTTGCCGAGCTGCTCCGCGATGAGGGCTACGCCACGTTCTGCGTCGGCAAGTGGCACCTCGCGCCGATGGAGACCTGCTCGGCTGCCGGCCCATTCGATCAATGGCCGCTCGCGCGCGGCTTCGACCGGTTCTACGGCTTCCTCGAAGGTGAGACCGACCAGTTCCATCCGTCACTGGTGTGCGACAACCACATGATCGATCAGCCCGAGGGGAGCGGGAATGATCCGGGAGCCGGCTATCACGTCAGCGAGGACATGATCGACCAGCTGATGAAGATGGTCAGCGACAGCAAGGGCGTCCGCCCCGACCGGCCGTTCTTCGCCTACGTGCCCTTCGGCGCGACGCACGCACCGCATCAGGCGCCACAGGAATACATGGACAAGTACCGGGGGAGATACGACGAGGGCTGGGACATCGTCCGCGAACGCTGGTTCGCACGCCAGCTCGAACTCGGGGTGATCCCCGAGGGCACGCAGCTTGCGCCGCGCAACCCCGGCGTCGATGCGTGGGACGATCTGTCCGAGAACCAGCAGCGCTTCAACTGTCGGTTGCAGGAAGCGTTCGCCGCGTTCCTCGATCACACCGATGACCAGATCGGGCGGCTGGTCGATGGTCTGCGCGACATGGGTGAGCTGGACAACACCGTCATCGTGGTGCTCGCCGACAACGGCGCTTCGCAGGAGGGTGGCCCGTTCGGTGTCATGCACGAGATGAAGTTCTTCAACGGCATCTTCGAGACAGCGGATCAGATGATTCATCAGATCGATGACATCGGTGGCCCGCACAGCCACACGAACTACCCGTGGGGCTGGGCGCAGTGCGGCAACTCGCCGTTCAAGTGGTACAAGCAGAACACCCACGAGGGCGGCGTGCACGTGCCGATGATCGTCAGTGCGCCAAGCGTTGCGCAGCCGGGTCTGTTGCGCGATCAGTTCGTCAACGTGTCTGACATCGTGCCGACGATCTACGACATGGTCGGCGCCACCCCGCCCGACGTCTACATGGGCCTCGATCAGCTGCCGGTGACCGGTCGCTCCTTCACCAACGCGCTGGAGGATGCCGCTGCGCCCACGGCCAACACGGTGCAGTACTTCGAGATGGCAGGAAGCCGGGCGCTCATCGCCGGCGACCAGGAGTCGCTCTGGAAGGCGGTCTGCAAGCACGACAAGGGTGCCGACTACGACACCGAACAGTGGGAGCTGTACCACCTGAGCGATGACTGGTCGGAGTGCAACGACCTCGCCGAAGCGCAGCCCGACAAGCTCGCCGAGTTGATCGACCTGTGGTGGCAGGAAGCCGACACCCACGGCGTGTTGCCGCTGGATGATCGGATGATCGAACTGTTCGGCAGTCGCTTTCGTGACCACTCGCCACACCCGGTCGACAAGCGCTACGTCTACCGCCCGCCGATGTCGCCGATGCCGGGCCAGGCGTCGGTTGCGCTGGGCGGCTCCTCGCTCGACCTGACCGCCCGGATCACGCGTGAGGCGGGCGACCAGGGAGTCCTGTACGCAACCGGCACCGAGAACTCCGGCGTGTCGGTCTTCGTGCAGAACGACAAGTTGGTCGTCGACTACAACGCCTTCGATGACCACCTGATCGTCGAGTCCGGCGTCGAGGTGCCGGTTGGGTCGAGCGAGCTCGGTCTGCAGATTCGTCGCACCGGTGGCAAGACCGGAACGTTGTCGGTCAGTGTCGATGGCGTGGCGACCGAGGCCGCCGAGTTGCCGCTGTTCATGTCGATGATGTCGTCGGTCGGCCCGAGCGTCGGCTACGACCACGGCTCCGCTGTCTCCCAGCGTTACACCGGCCCGTTCGCCTTCGAGGGCACGCTCCACGAGGTCGTCATCCAGTTGCTGTCTCGTGACGAGGTCGAGGCGCAACGAGCCGAAGCTGCGATCGAAATGAGCCGTCAATGAACCATGACAGATGGTGCCAGGCACCAAGGGTGACACCGGCCCGATCACACGGGGGTCACCGGTGAGCTTGAAGGTGACCCTCTTGGGTACGGGTTCACCGATGCCGTCGCCTGATCGAGCCGGCCCCGCCACGTTGATCACCGCTGACGAAGGTGCCGGGGGAGAACCAGCGGAGCACTACCTGGTCGATGCGGGTCGCGGTGTGCTGATGCGGCTCGCAGCTTGCGGGCTTGGGGCGCCGAACCTCACCGCGGTCTTCATCACGCACCTGCACAGCGATCACATCACCGACTTGAACGACGTGATCACGACGCGCTGGGTGATGACCTTCGAGGAAACACCGCTCACCATCGTCGGCCCGGTCGGCACACAGGCGGTCGTCGATCATCTCCTGGCCTCGCTCGAACCCGATATCGAGTACCGCATTGCTCATCACGAGGACCTCGACCATCGGCCGCCGGTCAACGTGATCGAAGTCCGTCCTTCGATCGGCTCGGATGGCTCGGATCGCTCGGATCGCTCGGATCGCTCGGATGGCTCGGACGGGTCGGACGGCTCGGACGGTGTTGTCGAGCTGCCTGACGGTCACGGTTGCAGGGTCGTCATCAAGTGCGGTCAGACCGACCACAAGCCGGTCGAGCCGAGCATCGGCCTCCGCTTCGATCATGCAGGGGTGGCAGTCGTTGCAGCTGGGGACACAATCCCCTGTGCCGGCCTCGACGCGCTGTGCGACGGCGCCGACGCGCTGGTCCACACGGTGATCCGCAAGGACATCATCTCCAACATTCCGATGCAGCGGATGCAGGACACCCTCGACTATCACTCGTCGCCCGAAGAAGCTGCGCAGACCGCCGCCAAGGCCGGCCTCGACACGCTGATCTACACCCACTACGTCCCTGCCATGCCGATGGGCGGCACCGAAGACGACTGGCGGGCGCTCGGCGCCGCGCACTTCGGCGGCACCATCGAACTCGGCGACGACCTCCACACCGTCACCATCAATCCCACCTGACCGTTGTTGTAGATGGTGCCAGGCACCATTGCGACACCAGCGAAAGAAGCCCACGATGAAGTCACTTCGTACACCTGACGATCGGTTCGCCGACGTGCCCGACTTTCCGTTCGCTCCGAACTATGTCGATATCGACGATCAGGATGGCGGCAACCTGCGCGTTCATTTTCTCGACGAGGGCCCGGCTGACGGGCCGGTCGTCCTGGCGATGCACGGCGAGCCGTCGTGGAGCTACCTGTACCGCAAGATGATCCCGTTGCTCACCGACGCCGGCATGCGCGTCATCTGTCCGGACCTCGTCGGTTTCGGCAAGAGCGACAAGCCGAGTGAGAAGAGCGACTACACCTATGCCCGCCATGTCGCCTGGATGCAGGAGGCGATCATCGACCACCTCGACATTCAGAAAGCGACCTTCTTCGGGCAGGACTGGGGCGGCCTCGTCGGCCTGCGCCTGGTCGCTGCCAACCCCGACCGTTTCGCACGCGTCGTCATCGGCAACACCGGCCTGCCGACGGGTGAGGGCACACCGAGCGATGCGTTCATGGCATGGCAGAAGTTCAGCCAGGAGTCGCCCGTGTTCCCCATCGGCCAGCTCCTGCAGGGCGCGACCAACACCGTGCTGACCGACGCCGAAGTCGCGGCCTACGATGCACCCTTCCCGGACGAGACGTTCAAGGAAGGCGCACGCATCTTCCCGTCGCTCGTTCCGACATCGAGCGACGACCCAGCGGTGCCCGACAATCTCGCTGCCTGGGAAGTCTTCAAGCAGTGGGACAAGCCGTTCATCTGCTGCTTCAGTGACGATGACCCGATCACCGCCGGTGGCGACAAGCCGTTCCTCAAGCTGGTGCCCGGCGCACAGGGCCAAGCGCACACCACGGTCACCAATGCACATCACTTCTTCCAGGAAGACGCTGCACCCCAGATCGCCCAGATCATCATCGACGCGATCGGAGCAGCGAAGTGAGCAACACCGTTCGTTACGGCACACCCAACACCGAGTACGCGATGAAGATGGCGACCACGGCACCGGAAGACGACGGCGCGGTGTGGATGGTCAACCTCATGAAGTACCGCGAGGTGGCCGACTACACCGACGGCCGCGAGTCGACGATCAGTGGGCAAGAAGCCGACGATGCGTACTCACCGCTCGACTCGCTTGCGGCGGTCGGCGCTGCCCCGGTCTTCTTCGGCGACGTCGAGCAGCAGTTGCTCGGCGACGACGTCACCTGGGATCGCATCGGCGTGGTCAAGTACCCGACGCGCAAGTCGTTCATCGACATGCAGTCGTTGCCGTCCTTCCAGAAGTCGCATCACCACAAGGACGCGGGGATGGAGCGGACGATCGTCATCGGAATGCAGCCGATGACGATGCCCGAGCAACCAGACGGCTACGTGCAGACCGACTGGGCTGACGTGCCGCATCCGTCGACGGACGACGACGGCCCGGTCGTGGTTGTCCACGTCCTGCGGTTCGACAACGCCGAAGCCGCACATCGGACCCCATCGCAGATGGAGCAGTATCAGTCCGGTGCGGCCAACGCGGCGTCGAAACACGGCGCCCGGATCAACGGCTGGTTCGCTGTCGAAGACACGATCATCGGCGACGGTCGGGCTTGGCACCAGGTGCGGTTCAACGAGTTCCCGAGCATGGCTGCGTTCATGGCCGTGGTGGCCGACCCGGAGCGCCTCGCAGCGCAGAAGGAACACCGCGAAGCAGCGATTGCCGACACCTACACGACGATCGTGCGTGCATCGCTCAACACCCTCGAAGCGTCCGTGCTTTCATGAGCTTCACGCAGGCACTGTGCGCAAGAAGCTCATGAAAACGGCGGGGTAGAGACGCCCGGGATACAGCGATGGCGCTGTCAAGCGTGAGTGAGTCGTCGCCGAAGCTGCTCCCGAGGGTCGGGCACTGGGACCGCCGCCAACAGACGCTTGGTGTAGTCGTGCGTCGGCGATGTAAGCACGTCCCAGCGCCGGCCCTGCTCGACGATTTTGCCCTCGTGCAGCACCACGACCCGATCACACAGTTCATCGACTACAGCGAGATCGTGGCTGATGAAGAGACAGGCGAAGTTGAGTTCTCGCTGCAGCGATCGCAACAGCTCGAGCACGGTGGCCTGTACAGAGACATCTAACGCAGAAGTCGGTTCGTCAGCAATCAGCAACTGCGGACCCAGTGAGATCGCTCGTGCGATCGCAACCCGTTGGCGCTGCCCACCGGACAGTTCGTGCGGGTATCGCCGCTGCCACGAACTCGGTAGCTCCACACTGTGGAGAAGCTCGCTCAACCGCTGTTCGAGCTGGCGACCCCGGAGGCCACCGTGAACGCGCAGCGGCTCGGCGATAGAAGCCCCGACGGTGAGTCGGGGGTCGAGCGCTGCGGTCGAGTTCTGGAAGACGACACCAAGAGTCTTCTTGACTTCAACGGCCGCCCGCCGCTTCGCCGTCGCCAAGTCGACGCCTGCAACGAGCACGCTGCCCCCAGTGATTGGGGCGAGGCCAAGTGCGCAACGCCCGATCGTAGACTTTCCCGACCCGGATTCCCCAACGAGGGCAACCGTTTCGCCCTCCCCGACGGTGAAGCTGACATCGTCGACTGCATGCACCGCTCGGGGTCCGCGCCCGTACGTGACCGACAGGCCATGGACCGCAAGGACCGTTCGGTCGGCGCCAGCCGGAGCAGGCCGGTTGGGGGTGCCGATGCGTGGCACGGCAGCGAGCAATGCGCGGGTGTAGTCAGATGATGGTTTGTCGAACAGCTGTTGAGTTGTCGCGGTTTCTTTCAGGACTCCACGACGCAGCACGGCAACTCGGTCGGCGATGTCAGCAACTACGCCCATGTCGTGGGTGATCATCAGGATCGCAGTTCCAGTACGTTGCTGAAGACGTCGCATTACGTCGAGGACTTCACGTTGAACGGTCACATCGAGGGCGGTGGTGGGCTCGTCGGCAATCAGCAATTCAGGATCGCAGGCCAGTGCCATGGCAATCATCACTCGTTGCGCCTGGCCTCCGGACATCTGATGGGGGTACATATGGACTCGTTGAGCGGGATCCGGCAATTCAACCATCTCGAAGAGTTCGATCACTCGTTCGTTGCGCTCGGACCGCTTGAGGCTGGGCTGATGAAACCGCAGCATTTCAGACACTTGCGAGCCAACGGTGAAAACTGGATCAAGAGCGTTCGTGGGGTCCTGGAAAATGACCGAAACTCGTGCGCCGCGCACGCAGCTCAATTGAGATTCGCTCATCTGTAGCAAGTCAGACCCGTCGAGCAGGGCGGTCCCGCCGACACGCGCAGACGGCGGAAGCAGCCCGACGAGCGCGAGGGCGCTGACGCTCTTCCCGGAGCCGGATTCACCGACAAGGGCGACCACCTCCTCGCGGTTGATGACAAAAGAAAGGTCGTTGACTGCTCGGACCGTGTCGGAACCGACGCGAAACTCGACATTGAGGTTTTGGACGTCCAGGAGTGGGCCGCTCATGGCGGAGGCCCATCGGTGTTGCTTTGGTCGAGTTGAGTATCACGGTACTCTTCCCAATCAGCGAGCATTTTGCGGTGGTAGCTCATGATCCAGTCCATGTAGTGCCGCGCGGTACGCAGCCGTGTGCGTGCACGGCTCGGCCCCTCCGGGACGACGTCGAGTCCGGAGTCGATCGACTTGGCCAGTCGTGTGAAACCGTTCCGCTCCCCAGCGAGGAAGCTTCCCCAGACATCTTCGTCCGTACGGAAGTAGTGATTGCGGTCACCGGGAATCGAATGCGGTCGAAGAAAACCGAGCGTTGCAAGCCTGCGCGTGGACGTCGAGATTGCACCGGTGCTTGCACAGAGTTGAGCGGCGATCTGAGCAAGCGATAGATAGGGCTGATCAGTGATGAGTAACAATCCGAGCACTCGACCGTCCACACGCGGGTTCCCAATTGCTGCCCAGCTGTAGGCGTAGTCCTCCAGAAAGTCTCTGGCATCGTCAGGAAGCAGTTCGTTCGCCTGGCTTTTCACAACGCCATTCTCTCATGCCAGCCCTCAGTTGCGTCGTAGTAGAGCCCGTTGCGGTAGTCGTCGAACGGAACGAAAGACATGGCGCCAGCAACGACCACTTCCACGGTGCCATTCGGCGCCCGTTCGACGCCGATCGACTCGCCAACAGATCCGAAGCCGGCTTCGGGCTCGAACTGCAGCCCACCCCGACCGTCATCGATGATCCGTTGAGCGAAAGCAACTGGGTCGGGCTCTCGGGCGTTCAGTAAGAAGAGCGCTCCGCCCAACCGAACGATGTCGATTACACCCCACAAGTTGGCGTATCGCCCGACGAGCCCGGCGACGTCAGCCGAAGTTGGTGTGATCGCCTCGTGGTGCTTCAGCGCGAGACGGACGATGCCGATTGCCCCGGTTGCGAGTCCGTCGGCAGGTCCGTCGATGGCGTTCGTGAAGACGCTGACGGCCAGGTCGGCTTCGACGTCGAGCCACGACCGTGTGATGTGACCGGGGTAGCCCCCGCTGTGCCCGAGCAGATCCACCTCATCGATCGTACGCATTTCGAATCCGAGTGCGTAGCGGAAGGTTGTGCGCCCGACTGGTACTTGGGATTCGCTTCGAGTCAGCAGTCTTTTCGATGTGTCGCTCATGAGGCGCTCGTCGCCAGGCCGGTGTGCAGCGAAGTAGGCCGTGAGCTCCCGGGCCGTGGAATACCAACCGGTAGCCGAGGCCAGCGCGCCCGTTTCGACGTGGGGTATTCGTCGCCGGGTGTCGCCTGCAACGAGTCGGCCGGTATGGCCGCTAGCGAACTCGTCGGCACGATCCGGTTCGAATTCCGCTCCGGTACGTCTCAACTCAAGTATCGCCGCAATGTGGGACTCTCCGCACTCCGCATATGTCTGACCGGACGCCTGCTCGATGATGATGCCGAGTAGTCCGTAACCGATGTTGGAGTACTTGAAGTACTGGTTCGGTTCGTATGTCGCTCCACCGTTCTGGCAGATGTCGATAAGAGCGTCGCGATCAGGGAACGCGCGGGCGCGCTGCCAGTAGTCGGCGGCGTATCCGTCGCGAATCACTCCGCCCTGGTGGCCCAGAAGCTCACGGACGGTCACCTTTGCAAGGTCGCTGGTCGCCAATTCTGGGATCCACTCGCCGACCGTGTCGTCCAAACGCAGTTGCTCACGCTCGAACAACTGAGCGATGAGCGTGGCAGTGAAGGTCTTGGAATGCGACGCGATCCGGAAGAGGTGGTCACCGGTGAGCGGGGTTGCCGACTCGACGTCTGCAACCCCGAACGATGAATCGAGCACCAGTCGGCCGCGATATCGCATCGCTGCCTGCACGCCCACGGTGTCGAGCCATGCGGCTTGGAACCGTATCCACTCCAGGGCGACCGCTGCTGCAACTTCCACCGTATTCAGCTTCTGGTCGGGACCATCGCCGGCGGTACGGGCTACACCTGGAGTGAAGTCGGTCATTTTTGACGTCCTTTCGGGTCCAGCGCATCTCGAAGAATGTCGCCAAGGGTGACGAGCGCAAGCACGGTCAAGCTGAGGAACAGCGCCGGGAAGATGAGTAGATGTGGTGATTGGGCGAATTGGCTTTGAGCGTTTGCTAGTTGTAGCCCCCAAGAGATCGACGGAGCTCTCAGGCCGACGCCAAGAAAAGTCAGCGTGGACTCAGCGACAATGACCGAGCCAACCACAGTGGCTGCGATCGAAAGCACCGGCCCGAGCGAGTTCGGCATCACATGTCCCGTCAAGATGCGGCGATCGGACAACCCCATTGCGGACGCCGCGTGAACGTACTCGGTACGCCGGACCGCCCTGACTGCTCCACGAACCAGACGGGACATTGTGGGCCAAACGAAGAGTGCGAGCACCGCAGAGACAACGATCGGAGTTGGTCGACGCACACTGTTCAGCACGATGATTGCTCCGAGGATGAAAGGAAATCCGAGGAAGATGTCGGTCAGTCGAGAGATCAGCGTGTCTATAGGTCCACCGTAGTAGCCCGCGATGGTTCCGACGATCAGCGCAACGAACAGGCACATAGCGGTCGTGGCAAGACCGATAAAGAGCGACGTACGCGTCCCGTAGATGACGTTAGCGAAGATGTCACATCCTTGTAGATCTGTGCCGAAGACGTGATCAGAGCTTGGGCCCTGAGAGCTGCGTCGCAGGTCGCAGGCGCGCGGGTCGCTTTGACCGAATACCTTCGTGATCGGGCCGGGGAGAAGGGCGATGAGACCGAGCAGACCAAGGACGAACGAGCAGACCCAGAACAACAACTGCACGCGCAGCGACGACCACACACCCCGATCGGCGATTGTGTCGGGAACCTCGTCGAGAACGAATTCAGTCACGACGAATCCTCGGATCGAGCATGGCGTTGACGAGATCGACCAAGAGGTTGAGAACGAGAAAGATGAGGATCAGTAGCGTTCCGACGCCAACCACGGTCGGTCCCTCGCGAGTTCGGATCGCGCTGAATAGCAACTGGCCGATGCCCGGAAGGTTGAATATGCCTTCGACGACGACAGCACCGCCGAGCAAGAAGCCAAGATCGATAGCGACAAAGGTCAGCACCGGTCCCACCGAGTTGCGGGTGACGTGCACGCCCACGATTCGGCGGTGCGGTATTCCTTTGGCTCGAAGCGTACGGACGAAGTCGGACTGCATTGTGTCGATCACGCTGCCACGCATCAGTCGTGCGATGGCAGCGAGGCCGAACAAAGCAACGACGCACGCTGGCGTGAGGTAGGAAATCGGCCATCCTGCGTCGGTGCCGGCAATCGGCAACCAGCCGAGACGAAGCCCGAAGATCAGTTGCGAGGAGACTGCGACCACAAAGATCGGGATGGAGGTGGCGACGACAGTAATTATCAGCACGGTGCGGTCAAGCAATCCGCCGCTTCGAAGCCCTGCAATCATTCCGAGAGTGATGCCGATGACCACTTGAATCACCCAGGCCGTCAGAGCAAGTGTGATCGTGACTGGCCATCGTGAAGACATTCTGTCCGACACCGACCGTCCCGAAAAGGTTGTGCCCAGATCACCGGTGAATAGGCCCCCGAGGTAGAGGAAGTACTGCTGCGGAAGAGACTTGTCGAGGTTGTACTTGGCTCGAATCTGGGCGATGACGTTCGGCGGGGGCGGACGATCACCGCTGAGACTGGCGACTGGGTCCCCGGGGAGTGCCCACACCATCGCGTAGATCATGAACGTGACAGCGAAGAACACGACGATGAGTTCGAAGACGCGTCCGCAGATGGTTCGAGCTGCACGCATCAGCTCTCTTCCCCTGATTCTTCTACAGTGCTCGCAACCGTTTGAATGATCGAAGCGAGTCGTACACCGACCAATGGTTCGACGGCGAGCGGTTCTGACCCAACGACGCCGAGGACGTTGAAGCACCAGTTGTCGAAGACAACATGAAACACATCGCCCCGGCGCTGAAGACAGCCCATCAGGTCTGTGTCGACAGGCGCGCTTCGGCTCAAGTGGCTGGCGCAGTGATTGCGGTCGGCCGGTCCAAAAACCGAGCGTTCGTGGAGCTGAGTGCCGCCCGGATCCTTGACGACTCGATGGGACAGTCCATCAATGAATCGAAATTTGACTGTCTTTGTCGGATGAGAATGGCCCACAAGGATGCTGTGGTTTCCTCCGATGCCGATTGGCTGGCCAAGCCGTGATTGGCCCATGATGGGGTGATCGCGTTCGACGTCATGATCGGCGGGTGACCGGGCTTCGATTGATCGTTGATCGTCGGCGTTCACTCGGCGAGGATGATCGAACGGAAGGTCGGATTGCCAGCCGCTGACGTCACGAGCTCGGCCACTTTTTCTGAAGTCACGTAGGAGTACGTTTCGAAGAACAGCGGCGGAGCTGGAAAATCTGCCTGGATGAGCTCTTGCACATCGGCGTACGCCTTTCCGTCCCCGGTGAGGTCGGCGTCGGCGACGGCCATCGCCTGAGCGATCTCGTCGGTGTACAGCGGGATGCAGTTGGCGCAACCACCGCCTTCGATGAAGAAGACTCGGAGCGTGGCTTGCTGACTCGGATAGAGCGCGCCCCATCGCGAAAAGAAGGGCCCGTCGATATCTGCCGACGTACGAGCCTCGAGAAACTCGGCAAAGTCGGCGCTCGCTCGAACGGTCGACTCGACGCCGAGATTCTGACGAAGTTGGTTGGAGATTGCCTCGTACAATGGGTCCAATCCGAAGCCCCCGGGGAAGTAAATTTCGATTCCTCCCTCGACACCACCAGCTTCGTCGAACAGCGCCTTGGCTGCTTCGGGGTCATAGTCGCAGTACTGGCCACAGATGCCTTCTGGAGTTCCGGGTTCGATGGGTGGTGTCCATGCGGTTGCGGGCGTCAGGCTCCCTCCATAGATGACTTCGCTGATCGTCTCCCGATCGATCGCCATCGATATTGCTTGGCGAATGCGGATGTCGCTGTACTGCTCGTTCCAGAGTGGAAGACCGAGAAATGAGATTCCGGGAGCCTCGAACGAGTAGAAGCGGTCGCCGAAGTCGTCAGCGGCAGAGGTGAGCTTGCTTGCAGGAGCGGACGCGACGTCGACATTTCCTGCGAGTACATCGGTGTAGGCCGTTTCAGCATCGGTGTAGGGCACAAACGTGATCGAATCGACGGTCGCAACTTCGCCTTGAAAGTCGGCGTAGCGCGTCACGGCAAACGGTTCGGTCTCGACGTACTGGTCGACCATCTGGAATGGACCGTTACCGATGGGGAACAGGTTGTATGCGGCGAAGTCGTCAAACGCAGAAGCTGGCATCGGAAACATCGCTGTCTGAGCCTGTGACACTTGCAGGGGGAATTGACCGTCCGGCCCGACCAAGTCGACGGTGAACGTGAGTTCGTCGACCACCGCGAGTCCGGACATCTCAGTGGCGACCGGCTCGCCTTCAGCTGGCGAAACCTGCTCGTATCCGACAATATTCGCCAGCAGCCCCGAGTTCTCGAAAGCGTTGGGGCCATAAGCGACAGCATTCCAACTATCGACATAGCTCTGGGCGGTCACCGGGGTGCCGTCGTGGAACGTCCAGCCGTCTCGTAGTTTGACGGTCCAACTGATGGCGTCATCCGATTCGATGGACTCCGCTTGGAGGTATTCCATGGTGCCGTCGGTCTGCAGGAAGGTCAGCGGAGTCCAGACGGCCATGTTGAAATCGAAAGCGACCGACTGGCGCCCGGGGATGAGAAGGCCGGGGTCGGTGACTGCGACTCTGATTGAGTCTCCACCTGTGGACGCTGACGCTTCGCCAGATGTATCGACGGACGATTCAACGGCAGACTCGGAGCCGTCGCCGGTCGAGCCGCCGCCACCACATGCCGTCGCTATGAGGGCCGACGCCATGACCAGTGTGAATGTGAGCTTGGCCTTCACTGCATACCTCCGAGGATCGCTATTCGCACTCGGGAGGAATCCCCGAGGTGCTCTTGTTTATCTCGCTGGAGCTATCGAGTCAACAGAAAGTTCTAAAGGTTCAGCAATTAGTGAATCTTGCTGCTGAGAGCGTCTGCCTTCACCATCGGTCTCCTCGGCCGATAACACGTCGCTATCCTGCCGATGCCTGTCAGCGGCACCGTGCATCGGGCTCCGGCTAGCGCGAACGACATCGAGTGGGCATTCGACATGCCGTTGCTCATCCGCCACCTCGCCGACGATCTGCGCACCTTCTACCACGAGGCGATCGCCGCTCAGCCGGGGAGTGTGGCGCCGAACCACGATGCGCTCAACGACTGGATCTTCGGCGGCACCGCACTCGGTGACACGCTGCAAGCAGTCGCTCGTCGGCTGACGACCGACGACAACCCGATGTCGAACCTCGTGCGCGGCCTCGTCATCCCCGAAGGCCGCTTCGAGGGTGGCAGCGCTTTCTGATCGCGACCAACCCGGCCGGCCTGACTCACGACGCCGATGGATCGCAGACGCTCCGAAATTCTGCGCTGTCGTCGCGCTCAGCGCGACCTGAACGTAGAATTTTCGATTGACGTCCGTGTGGTTGGGTCGAACGTCATGGAGCAGTCACGGAGATCAGTTTGGCGGTTCTGCTCGCCGTGCCGTTCTACGTCAGTGACGTGCGGAGGCCGCGTTCGGCGGCGAGCGCAGTCGGGATGATGGCCAAGCGATACGGGACGCTGATCGCCCAGTTCGGCAGCGTCGCGTGGCGTTCTTCGAGGGCGACTCGGGCCCGGAGGTGTTCCTTCGGACCGAGCGTCGATGTCGGCTCGGCAGCGCAGAAATCGACTCCGACGAGATGCTTGACGTTCTTGTAGCCGTACTGGCCAGGACTCACCAGGCGCAGCGGCCCGCCATGTCGACGGGTGAGTGGCGCGCCGTCGAGTTCTGTGGCCAAGAGCACGTCGTCGCCGAGGAGGTCCTCGGTCACGAACATCGCTGCCTGGCCGTCGGCGGCAGCTGCGACCATGTGGAGCGGCAGTTCACCGCCGACGACGGAGTGCACAACGTCACGAAAGCGGACGCCGCCCCAGCGCACGCCACGGTGCGTCCATGTCGTGACGCAGTGGAAGTCAGTCGTCTGCTCGACCCGGTCGAATCGGTCGAGGTCAGCAGCGGTCAACGTCGCCACGGCCTCGCCCTCGACGGAGATGACCAGCTCTATTGGTGTCGGCTTCGGTGCCCAGCGCAATGGCTTGTCGGAGAACCTCGGGAAGGCTCGGACTTCACGCTGGCCGGGTGGGAGACCGTCGACGCGACGCGGCACGAGGTCGCGGATCCGCACGCCGCCACTCACCGCTGCACCCGCCGATCGATCGCGGCCAACCAGCTACGCCGGATCAGGCCGCTCGGGAGCCTGATCAGTGCCCAGTAGGGACCGAACTTCTTGGTGCTTGCACTGTCGGTGCCGGCCACCACGGTCTCGGTCTCGATGCGCGTCGTGCCGTCGCCGTTGTCGATCGCGTCGAGTCGTGCCACGGTCTTTGCGTAGTCGGGTTCGTCGAAGTCGAGGAATGCACTTGGTCCGTCGAAGCTGACCGGTCTGTTGCCCCGAACCGACCAGAATCGGCCGGCTGCACCGAAGATGATCGACGCTTGCCCGTCGACCGGTTCGGTGTCGCGACGAAGGACGACGAAGCCCTCGCCGGCGAAGACATCGAGAAGGGGTTGGGGAGCAGATGCCTCAGGTGGCCGCTTCCCGGTGAGCCGGGCGGGGAGCCCGCGCATTGTCATCAGTGGACCCAGTGTTCGGATCTCGGCGGCAGTGACGTCGAGGCAGTGCGGCCACACCTCGGTGATCGGCGCAGACACGTTTCGGTGGTGCAGCTCCCGGTATGGCGCAGCGGGCAAGATCTCGGCGAAGGTCGGGAAGCGTTGTGTCTCCATGTCTCCAATCTGACACGATGTGTCATGTTGGGTCAACATGCCAACGGTCACGTTACGATGTGGGTATGTCAGGACTCCGTGAACGTCGACATGAGGAGACCAAGGAGCTGCTCGTCGACGTTGCCTTCGGTCTGTTTTCGGGTCGCGGGTATGGCAACGTCACGATGGAGGAGGTCGCCCAGGCAGCCGGTGTGTCGCGTTCGACGGCGTATCGACGATTCGCCACGAAGGACGACCTCGTTCTCGAGGTGCCTCGTCGCTGGCTCGTCGCCTTCGACAAGGCAGTGTCAGATCTCGCCGCCGACACACCGCTGCCCGATGCGGTGAGCGCTGCGACGCTTGCGGTGGCGCAGCACATCGACGAACACCGCAACACGGTGGCAACGGCCTATGCGATCCTCGAGACGGCGCCGAGCCTGCAGCAGTCCGGTGTTGCAACGGTGGCATGGCTCGAACGATTCGTCCGGCTGCTCGAAGACTTCGCTGCGCCGACAAGGGTGCCGGACCCAGAATCGGCTCGCACGATCGCCGGCGCCTACCTCGGCGCGATCGACGCGATGATGCAGCACTGGGCGCTGACGGGCGGTACCTCATCGGTCGCCGAGTCGAGCCAACGCCTCCTTGACCGGCTCGAACCGATCCTGTCGGCCGACTCCTGACCGAAACCACTCAGCTGGCTAGCTTCGCGCCATGACCGTCCAGCTCACCAAGCCCGCCATCGACCTCGGAATCGTCGTGAGCGACGGACCGAAGGCGCTCGCGTTCTATGTCGATCTACTCGGACTCGAACACGTCGCTGACATCCCGATGCCGCTCGGCGGAGGCGGGACCATGCATCGGGTGCAATGCGGTGGCTCACTGTTGAAGCTGGTTGCGTTCGACACGACGCCGCCGACAGCGGTCGGCGGCGGGATCCCCGGAGCCCTCGGGCTGCGGTACCTCACGATGTACGTGTCGAACCTCGACGAGATGGTCGCCGCATGTGAGGCAGCCGACGTTCCGGTGCTGATCCCCGCGACGGTGATTCGCGCCGGCGTCAAGATCGCCATCGTGGCGGACCCCGATGGCAACTCTGTCGAGTTCGTCGAAGCGAGCTGATTGTCTCCGTAGCGGGCAGGGAGGCAACCGAAATCGATGTCGCTGAACACCAGAGTCAGGCGATGCCGAGCCGCCGAGCGACGCGCTCGGCAGCGTCCGCACCGGCGAGTTGACGGACGAGCAGCAACCCGTCGATGAGCGCAACCGCGGTCTCGGCTTCGACCTGTCGGTGATCATCGTCGCCCTCGATGAATTCCGCGGCCCACGCAATCCACGTCGCAACCAACTCGACGAGGATCTCGGCATATGGCGCCCGTCCTGTGACAGCGAGACCGTTTGCTTCGAAGAACAGCGCGAACACAGGGTCCGCTGCATCAGTCGCGAGGACAGGCCACGCTGCTCGCAGCAACTCGACGTGATTGCGAGCGGGGGAGGCGAACGCCGGCGCCAGTGTTGCCTGGAGTTCGGTCGCCATGGCAACGAGCACGTCGGTGATGAGGTCGTTCTTGGTGGGGAAGTAGTAGACGACGGTTCGGTCCGCAATGCCCAGGTGCTTCGCGATGCGGCCGAATGACAGCTGGCTCAGCCCGTCGTCGAACGCCGTGGCCAAGGCGCCGGCCAGGATGTCGTCCTTGGTGTGCTTATGACCCATCGAGGTTTGACTGTAGTGGTCACTGCGATTACGGTGTTGAAGTAGTCACTACAAATCGCCAGGAGACATCCATGACCGCACTCACCGCCGAAGCTGCCAGCGATCTGTTCCGAGCAGCGCCTCATCAATGGCTCGACATGGGTTCGGGCAAGGGCGAGGTTGCGCACCGCGTTGTCGGGTCCGGTCCTGATGTCCTGTTCGTGCACGGCTGGCCAGTCGACGGAGCGACCTACCGCCACCTCCTCCCGTATCTCGCCGACCAGGTGACCTGTCACCTGATCGATCTGCCTGGTGCCGGATCGAGCAAGTACGACGAGGACACCGACCTGTCGGTCCAGAACCACATCGCCAGTGTGCGCACGACAATCGACCGCCTGGGATTGGGCAGCGTCGCCCTCGTCGGATTCGACAGCGGTGGCCTGATCGCCCGTCACGCCATGCCCGGCGACCCCCGTCTGCGGGCGATGGGCCTGATCGACACGGAAACCTCAGGCGGTGTTGGTTGGCGGTTCCGGAGTTTCATCGCGGCCGGCAAACTGCCGGGTTTCGGCGCCGGCCTGGGTTGGCTTGCGGGTAAGCCGACGCTGCGCCGCACCAAGTTTGTTCTCGGCGACGCGTTTGCGGACCGCTCGCTTCTCGACGGCGAGTTCGCTGAGTTCTTCCTCGACCGACTGCATGGCGACGCCGCATATCGAGCCGCACAGATGCGTCTTCTGAAGAGCTTCGACATGGCTGACGTCGACCAACTCGCCGACATTCAACAGCGCATCGATGTACCTGTTCGGTTGGTGTGGGGGACCGAGGACAAGTTCTTTCCGATCGAGACAGCGCGCAGGATGGTCGACGACTTTCCGAAAGCTGACCTCGTCGAGATCCAAGGCGCCGGGCTCTTCAGTCACGAGGAGCGGCCGGCCGAGGTTGCCGCAGCGCTGCTGCCGGTGCTCACCTGAACTGACCTGAGCTCCCGAAATCGGCATGACCCCGGGCGGTTGCATTCGAGCCGGAGAGCGGCGAGATGCAACGATCGTTGCCATGTCTGACACGTTCAATGCTCTGGTCGTCCGTGAAGCCGAGGAGGGCAACCCGAAGTCGGCGTCGGTGTCGATCGAACAGCTCACCGATGCGGACCTTCCCGACTACGACGCCGGCGACGTCGTGGTCCAGGTCGATTACTCCTCGCTGAACTACAAGGACGGTATGGCCCTCACGGGTAGAGGCCGGATCATCCGCTCCTTCCCGATGGTGCCGGGCATCGACTTCTCTGGCACCGTGATCTCGTCGGAGTCACCGAAGTTCGCCTCGGGTGATGAGGTGATCCTCACCGGGTGGTCCGTCGGCGAGCGTTACTGGGGCGGCTATTCGCAACGCCAGAAGGTCAAGGCAATGTGGCTCAACCGTCGCCCGATCGGTATGAGCGCCGTGCAGGCCATGGGTATCGGCACCGCTGGCCTCACTGCAATGCTCTGTGTGATGGGCCTCGAAGACGGCGGCGTCAAGCCGACCGACGGACCGATCGTCGTCACCGGAGCAGCGGGTGGTGTGGGCAGCGTTGCGGTGGCGATCCTGTCCGGTCTCGGCTACGACGTCACCGCAGTCACCGGTCGGCCTGAGCAGCACGACTACCTGCGCTCACTCGGCGCGACCGCGTTCCTGACCCGCGAAGAGATGTCGGCGGACCCGAAGCCGCTCGAAGCCGAAACCTGGGGCGGAGCTGTTGACACCGTCGGCTCGACCATGCTCGCCAAGGTCATTGCTCAGACCAAGTACCAGGGCGTTGTCACCGCCTGCGGCCTTGCCGGTGGGGTCGATCTGCCGAGCACGGTGATGCCGTTCATCCTGCGCGGCGTCCGGCTGCAAGGCATCGACTCGGTGATGGCACCGATCGAAGCGCGCGACGCGGCATGGGCACGCCTGCTGACCGATCTGCCGTCGGACCTGCTCGATGCAATGACGGAGATCGTGCCGATGAGCGCCCTGCCCGATCAGGCCGAGCAGATCATGGCCGGCCAGGTCCGCGGTCGCATCGTGGTCGACCCCAACGCCTGAACGACGCCAGCGCAGACAGCGATCAGCTGGATCAGCTCAGACAGCGCTCGAACATGGCGATCGTGCGGTCCCAACTGCCGTTGGCCGCCGCTTCGTCATACGTGGCGTAGCCCGGCCAAGTGAAGCCGTGGTCTGCGCCCGGCCAGATAACGATGTCGATGTTGTCCTTGCCGTCGGCGGCATCGAGGAATCGTTGGTGCATTTCGATCGATTGGACTTGGTCCGCGTCGCCGATGCCGAGGTACAACTCCCCGGTGATGTCGTCCACGGTGAGGTGCGGTGAGTCGTCGGCGTCATCTGCGAGAAATGACGGATGCCATCCGGCTCCACACACGACGCGATCCGGGAGACGAGTCATCGCACGCACGACACCTCGCGCACCGAGGCAGAACCCGATCGTGCCGAGCTTGGCGACCTCGTCTGCGCCGGTCGCGGCGAGCGCTTGGTCAACATCGTGCTGGATCTGCTCGTCGGTCATTGCGGCGATCCAGTCCTTCACCTTGGCACGCAGTGAAGGATCAGCCTGCGCCTGCTCTGGTTCGAGGTGGATCATGCGACCGAGGCGATGGTGCAGGTCGGGGGTGATCACCCGATACCCGGCCGAGGCGAGCTTGCGCATGAAGTCGTGCGTGGCGGTGCGAATACCGGGCGCATCGATGAAGATCACCACCGTCGGGTGGTCGCCTGACTCGGCAGGCTGCTTGACGACCACCGCCATCTCACCGTCGTTGGTGCTGACATCGATGATCTCTTCAAGCAGTTCCATGCTGTCGAATGTACCCGCGGTCCCCCGGCCGGGAGAGGCCGAGCGGCGGATCAACGCGGTTCGCGGGCGAGCGCTGTGCCAACATCGATCCGTGAGATCGGATCGCGTTTCGCCATGCTGAAGTCGCTGGGCGTCACCATGGCCCAAGTGACCCAACGGTTGCGACCGGGCGACACCTCGATCGGGCTCGGTCGCCACGACCGGGCAAAGCGCGTTGCCCACCTTGCGGAACGACGACGACGCCTCAAGACCGTGGTCACCCTCGGACTGATCTTCATCTTGATGACCGGTGTGTTCAGCACCGTGTTCCACGAGTTGATGAACCGGGAGAACCGCTCCTATTCGTGGCCGACCAGCATCTACTGGACGCTGACCACGATGACCACACTCGGGTTCGGCGACATCACCTTCGAGTCCGATGCCGGGCGCGTGTTCTCCGTCGTGGTGCTGCTGTCGGGCTCGACCTTCCTGCTCGTGATGCTCCCGTTCGTCTTCATCCAGTTCGTCTTCGTGCCATGGATGAACGAGCGCGAGCGTCGGCGTGCGCCGCGGGCGGTTCCCGAGTCGATGTCCGGTCACATGATCCTGACCACCCTCGGGCCGGTCGAGGAGGATCTGATCGAGAAGGCCGATCAGGCAGAAGTGCCCTACGTGGTGATCGTCGAGGACGTCGAGGAGGCAGGCCGGCTGCATGACGAGGGGCGCACGGTGATGGTCGGTGCACTCGATGACCCGGACACCTACCGATACGCGCGGGTCGCAGATGCTGCGCTCGTCGTGGCCACGCAGAACGACCAGACCAACACGAACATCGCCTTCACGGTGCGCGAGATCGCCCCGGAAGTCGACATCGTGGCGAGTGCGAACTCACCGGCGTCGGTCGATGTCCTCGAGATCGCCGGTGCCGACCACGTCGTGCAACTCGGCGAAGTCCTCGGCGATGCAATGGCGGCACGCACACTCGGTCTCGGCGGGCAGAGCCATGTGATCGGCAGCTTCGCCGGCCTCCAGATCGCCGAAGCAGGTGCCATCGGTACCGACCTGGTCGATCGGACGCTCGCCGAGACGAGCCTGCGGGAGCGGTTCGGGGTCGGCATCATTGGGGTGTGGGACCGCGGCAAGTTCGCTGTTGCGACGGCCGAGTCCTGCCTGCGTGACTCGTCGATGCTGTTGCTCGCGGGCACCACGGACCAATTGGCGGCCTTCGATGCGGCGTATGCCACGGATTCGCGAACGGCGAACAACGCAGTCATCATCGGTGGTGGTCGCGTGGGTCGGGCAGTCGGGACGGCCTTCGCTGCCGAGGGCATCGACTTCGCGATCGTCGAGCAGCTTGCCGACCGGCGCCGAGACGGCGTCCGCTACGTGATCGGCGACGCCGCAGACCGGCCGGTGCTCGAAGAAGCCGGACTTGCCGAGGCCGGTGCGATCCTGATCACGACCCACGACGACAACGTCAACGTCTACCTCACCCGTTACTGCCGTGGCCTGCGACCGGACGCCCGGATCGTCTCGCGATCCCGTCAGGATCGAAACGTGTCGACGCTGTATCGGGCAGGTGCCGATGCCGTGCTCTCGTACGCCGGAACCGGGTCAGCGGTGATCTGGAACTACTTCCGAGGTGATGAAACGTTGCTGGTGGCCCACGGCCTCAACGTGTTCCGGACTCCGGTCCCGCGCGAGCTTGCCGGCACGACGCTGGCCGATGCGCACGTGCACCGCCGAACAGAGTGCAACGTCGTGGCTGTGGAGTCCGCCGGTTCGTTCCGCGGCAACCCTGATGCTCACACCCCGCTTCCGGCCGACGGTGAGCTGGTCCTGGTCGGCACCGACGTGGCCGAGGAGCGCTTCTCACGCGAGTTTCCTCACGCTCGACGGCGACCCCTGTTCGACCGTGCACGCCGCTGACGTGGCCGCTTCGGTGCGCGTCAGCTGCTGAGCGGCAGAGCTGTCGGGCGTTGGTCGTCGCCGAGCGCCACGTCGCCGATGTCGACGGTGAACTCGCTGCCGTCGATGGCGGCGATCATCGCGTCGACGATCGCCACTGCCAAGCGTTCGCCCGGGCAGGCGTGCCGACCGGCTCCGAACTCGACATCCTCGTCGTCGAGGCTGACCTCCACGACCTCTCCGGCCGTCACGTCGGCATCGATCAACGTGATCGGTTCGAGGGCGACGCGGACGGTGCGCGCCAGGGCGTTGTGCCGGGTCTCTCCGGTTGCTCTTGCGAGCAGGACCGACCCGAAGAGCGCCGCCGTCGCGTCGTGATTCTGGTACAGCATCGAGATCGCAGCGACCGGGCCGGCCGGGTGCGTGGCGAACAGGTCGAGGAGGCGTCGTGCTGCGGCATCGGTCTCGGCGGTGACCGCAGCCCTGCGGCCGATACTTGCAACAATGAGCGCGACATCGGCGGCTCGACGCGCGACTTCTGATTGCTCGACGCCGAGCGCTGCGAGCAGCGCGTGCGTCGGTACGACCATGCCGATGTCGGACAGTGCGTCGATCCGTTCGACGTCCGACGGTCGGGCCTGGAGTGCGGCGCGTGTCCGTTCGAGTACTTCGGTCGAGAGCGCTGAAACATCCACGTCCGCGATCGCCGCCTCGACGTCAGCGCGCCGCTCGGCGTGCTCGTCGCCCTCGCTGAAGCGGGCCATCTGGTCGCGAACTTCTGCCACGGGGCCATCGAGGAACGTGGAGGGTCGAGCGGGGACGACCAGCGCGCTCGATTCGAGTGCCGCGCGTGCGGCCGTGTCGTGAAGACGCCTCATGCGGTCTGTTCCGTGAGGCGCAGCGCGTTGCCTGAGAGAATCGCGTCGATCGAACTCTGCGCTGCGCCGGTCTGACCCAGCTCACCGAGGAGCGTGCGCGCAGCGATGTCGGTGTTCGGAGCATCGGTGCCGAAGAGGATGCGTGTGGCGTGGCGGTCAGCGATCGCCGCGGTGATCGGGACGGAACTGCTCACGACGGGCGTGAGGTCGGCAACGAGATTCGGGTGATCGTCGAGCATGGTGACGGCCTCGGCGAAGGCGTGGTGCCCGAAGTGAGCGAGGATCATCGTCGTCGAGCGGTGTGCGGCCGCCGCGCGTCCGAGCGGTGCGAGCTCGTCGACTTCGGTGAAGCCGTCGATGCCGTGGCCGGCGTGGACGACGACCGGGACACCACGCTCGCCCGCCGCGTCGAGCACACCGTCGAGGCGAGGGTCGTCAGGCCGATAGTCGCCGACCGAGCAGTGCAGCTTGAGCACGCGCGCACCGGCATCGACCGCTGCGGTGAAGTCGGCGACCGGGTCGACGTCGTCGGGGTGCACGGTGCAGCCGGTGATCACGTCGACGGGATGATCGGCAAGCGCGGCGCTGACCTCGATCATCGACGCATTCAGTTCATGCGCCATGCCGGCTTTGTGGGCGTAGGGCAGATTCCACACAGCGCCGATTCCGTCGGCGAGGTGGCGGTCGAGTACGGCGCGGTGATCGAGCGGGTAGTCGAAGTCGGCCATCCCGTGGTCGACGAAGAAGCGCCTGATGGCTGCAGCCAACCGATCGGGCAGGAGATGGGTGTGGCAGTCGACGATCACCCGACCAGTTGAGCAGACGCGCCACGAACTCGAGGCGACCAACGAGAAGGGCCAGCCTGCCAGCGCCACGATCAAGCCTCCTGCGATCAGCTGGAAGGTTCGCTCACGTCGGATCCTGTGAGTCTTGAGATTCGCACCCGGTTGCCAGCGACACCGACGGACTCGGACGCGTGCACGTGCGTGCATGGCAGGTGGCGTACGCCGGCGGACTCATGCCGGACGACTATCTCAACGCGCCGTCGATCGCGGAAGCACCGACGAAATCCTGCGCTCACATCGCGCCGAGCGCGACCTCAGCGCGGGATTTCGGATTGCATGCGCATGGGCGAGGCGGAAGCAGTGATCATGCGACGCTGCTGAAGAACGCGCGGAGCTGGCCGAGGAAGGCCCTGTTGAAGTCGTCATAGTGGGAACGGAGCGTGTTAGCCGCCCACCCTGGAGGCGTCAGCCGGTCGGGGAGTTGCGGTTCGGTGCGCAGGAAGCGCACCACGGCAGCGGACACCATGAAGCTGCGCGGCAACTCGCTGACATCAGCGCGCTCGACCGTTGCTCGCTGAGCCGTGAGCGCCTCGTCCAAGCGAAGTGCTCGCTCGTTCAACTCATCGAGCGGCCAGAGGCGAGCGATGAGCTCGCCTTCGTCGTCGCAGTCGAGTGTGCCGACCGTTGTCAGAACGCCTGGCAGCTGCTGCGGTGGCATGTTGGCGGGGCGCATCCAGATGTCGGGACGCAGCTCGGCAAGACGTGCGCCGACCATTGCCTGGCGGAAGGCTCGCCGTTCGGCCATCGACCGTCGATCACTCGCCCGCTCGAAGGATCGTCGACTGACCACCCACGTCATCCACCAATCGTTGCTCGCTCGCATGACGATCGTGCCGTACAACACCGGATGGCACCTGGCCCACCACGTCGACATGGGTGTGCCGTGGCGCAACCTGCCCAAGCTGCACGCCGAACTCGTCGCATCAGGCTGGGTCGTCGAGGACCTCGAATACCCGGGCTACCGCGCGTTTTGGAAGGCCGCCACGTCCGGCGAGATCAAGCAGCCCGACGTCGAAGGCGCAGGGACCGGTACGTCCAGCATGCTCGACTTCAACTGACCGCAGCGCGGCCTGGTCACGGCTCGACGATCCCGAAGCTGGTGGCGAAGGAGTCGAGATTCTCGAAGATCGTGCGCAGGGCGCTCGGATCACCATCCACTCCGACGGTGCCGTCAGCGACAGCATCGACGAACTTCAACGCCCCGCCGGTGATGGCCAGCAGGAGTTCCTTCGTGATCGTCACCGTGACCGCTGCGTCGGCGTCGTGGCGACCGCGGATGTGATGCATGGCCTGGTTCTCGAGCGCGAGCACCCAGGAGGCATCATCGCCGTCGAGGTCGGTGAAGGTCCAGTTGGTCACGACGTGCTCGCCGGCCACGTTCTCTGACTCGAGTCGGATGGCGATCGCATCGAACACCATGTCGACGGTCAGCGCAGCAGCAAGCCCCGTGCGTGCACCTGCAGGCCGCGCCTTCGGAGCGCCGTTGCGGAGTTCCTGCGCGCCGGTCAGGTAGGCGTTACGCCACGTCGCCGACTCGGCCTGGTAGCCGAGCTGTTCGAGCGCATCGGCCTGGAGGTCGCGGGCTGCCTCGTTGGTCGGGTCGGCGAACACGAGATGGTTGACCACCTCGGCAACCCACCGGTAGTCGCCATCGTCGAAGGAGCGTTGCGCATGGGCGAGCAGCGCATCGGGTCCACCGGCGAGGTCGACGTAGCGCTTGCCGGCATCGGTCGGCGTTCGCATCCAGAGGTGGGCCGGGTTGCCGTCGTACCAGCCGAGGTATCGCTGGTACACGGCCTTGACGTTGTGCACCAGTGCCCCGTAGTAGCCGCGGGTGTGCATCTGATCGGTGAACGCCGCAGGCAACTCCAGCTCCTCGGCGATCTCTGTCGGCACGAGTCCCTTGTTCGCGAGCCGCATCGTCTGATCGTGCATCCACCGGTAGAGATCGCGTTGCTGACCGAGAAACTGCGCGACGTCCTCCGTGCCCCAGCGGGGCCAGTGGTGGCTGGCGAACATCAGCGAGCTGTCGGCACCGAACAGTTCCAGCGCCTCGTTGATGTACTTGGACCAGCCCAATGAGTCGCGGGCCTGGGCGCCGCGCAGCGGGAGCAGGTTGTGCATGTTGTGCGAGCAGTTCTCCGCCATGCACAGCCAGCCCTTGCTCGTTCCATCGGCGTCCGGTTCGCCGCGGTCGGGGAAGAAGAAGTTCATCTCCGCCGGCGCTTCGGCCTCCGGAGTGAGTTGGAAGATGATCCGGATGCCGTCGACGGTTCGCTCCTCACCGGTTTCGGTGATGTAGTCGGTCGGTGCGATCAGGCCGACCTGGCCGACACCGGTTGCCTTGCCCAACCCGCAGTCCACATGCTGACGCTCGTTGGCGGGCAGCGTCCCACCGAACTGGTAGTGCGCCCGGCGCAGCATCGCCGGGCCGGCGATCACGTTCTCGAACACCGCTTCGCGCAGGAACTGATCGGGGGCGATGATCGACACAGCGCCCGACGCCACCTCCTCGTCGGTCACCACGCCGCGCACGCCGCCGAAGTGGTCGATGTGGCTGTGGGTGTAGATCACCCCGATGACCGGTCGCTCGCCGAGTTCGGCATTCGCGAGGTCGAGGCAGGCTCGTGCGCACTCCTCGGTCGTCAACGGATCGATGATCAGCCAGCCGGTATCGCCGGCGATGAAGGTGATGTTCGCAATGTCGTAGCCGCGTGCCTGCCAGAGTCCGGGTGCCACTTCGAACAGACCGTGGACGGCGTTGAGCCGGGCCTGGTGCCAGAGACTTGCGTGGACCGAGTCGGGCGCCTCCTCAGACTCGCGTATGAAGTCGTGCCGGCCGACGTCCCAGACCGTTCGCCCGCCTGCCTCGATGTGGCCGGTCGGGTGGGTCGCCACGAGACCCCGGGTCGCACGTTCCATGTCGGCGGTGTCAGGAATGAAGGCGCCGGACGCCGCTGCCAGAAGGTCGAGGGTGTGCTCGGTGGGCGGTTGCGGTGTTCGGTCGTCGCTCATCGTGCAAGTGTGGCAGTTGACCCTGCGTCGACTCCGAGACAGACGGTACCGGTACGGTCGCTTCATGATCAGTCGCCGGATCTCCGCCGCCTCCATCGTCGCCCTGCTCGTTGCCGCCGGATGTGCGTCGAGCAACGGCGAACAACAACCCACCGCCGGCTCCGATGCGCCAGTTGAGTCGGAGACCCCCGAGACCGAGGCTCCCGCTGAAACCGAGGCTGCCGCTGAAACCGAGGCTGCCGCTGAAACCGACGCTCCCGCTGAAACCGAAGCTCCCGCTGAAACCGAAGCTCCTGCTGAAACCGAGGCTCCTGCTCAGACGGAGGCGCCGCCCGCCACCGACGCTCCCGCAGAGACCGACGCCCCAGCCGCGCAAGCGGGCTACGACTTCTCCGCCGTCGACGCGATCGTGTCGGAGTTCGTCGACGCCGAAGGACTCAACGGTGCCGGTCTGATCATCGTCGACGCTGACGATGGCGTCGTGCACGAGGACTACTGGGGCGAGTTCTCCGCCGACCGGATCTCACTGATCGCATCATCGAGCAAGATGGTCGCGGCGGGCGTGCTGCTCCGGTTGCAGGACGACGGCCTCCTCGACATCGATGCTCCGGTCGCCGAGGTGACCGGCTGGGACGGCAACCCCGAGATCACGACGGCGCAGCTGCTGTCGAACAGCTCGGGCCTCGTCGGGCTCGGTCCCAACCCGGTCTACGGGCCATACCTCTGTCAGTTCTTCGCCGACAGCGAGATCGAGGACTGTGGCCGAACGGTGTTCGAGACGCCCGACGACGATGCCGACGTCATCGCACCCGACACCGAGTTCCGCTACGGCGGCGCACAGTGGCAGGTCGCCGGCGCAGTCGCCGAGATCGTGTCCGGCCAGACCTGGGCCGAATTGATCGACGAGATCTACGTCGAGCCGTGCGGTCTCGAAGGATTCGGGTTCAACAATCACTGGGCCTCGATCGGCGGCGGCGGGTTCGCGTATCCGTTCGATGCCTTCAACGCTGACCCGTCCGTGCTCGCCGACACCGAGAACCCGCAGATCGAAGGCGGTGCCTATTCGACGGCCGGCGACTACGCCAAGCTGCTCTTGATGCACCTGCGAGGCGGGATGTGCGGCGAGACACAGGTCCTTTCGCAAGAGGCGCTCGACACGATGCACGCCGACCGGGTCGAGTCGGCCTACGGCGGCAACGCCGGCGATGCGACCGGGTACGGGATGGGTTGGTGGGTCGATCGGGAAACCGGACGGATCAGCGACGCCGGTGCTTACGGATCGGTCCCGTGGCTGGACCTCGACGATGGCTACGGCGCCTATCTGGTCATCGAAGCCGATTCGGGCACCGGAAACACACTGGCCGGACTGCTCGAAGAGCCCGTCGACGCGGCCATCATGGCGGCCGGCTGATCGAGTCACGTCGGGGACAGTCACGTCGGGGACAGGCACCAACGTGACGCGGACGATCTGTGTGAGGCGCCGTTGCGTCAGAGCGGGGGTCGACGTGCACCGATGGGGTTCGCCTGCTCGAACGCGTGGGCGAACTGGAGCACGCCGAAGTCGTCGAGGTGGCGACCGACGAACTGCAGACCGATCGGCAGACCGTTGGGGGTGAATCCTGCCGGAACCGACGCCGCCGGGTGACTGGTCACCGAGATGCGCGAGCACGACTGCATCCAGCTGATGTACGTCTCCATCGGGGTGCCGTCGATCTCGGCGATCCATTCCGTACCTGCCTGGAACGGCGGCACCTGGCTGACCGGACACACGAGGAGGTCGTAGTCGGTCATGAAGTCCGAGAACGTCTCGAACAGTCTGGTGCGAGCGCGCTCGGCAGCGCCGATGTCGGGTCCGGTCAGGCTTCGTCCCTTCTCGACATTCCAGATGATCGTGTCCTTCAACTGCTCGCGGTGTTCGTCGACGAGCTGGCCGGTGCCGAGCTCGAATTGCCAGGCGCGCAGCGTTTGGAAGGCGTCGTCGGCGGCAGCCAGATCAGGGTCGACATCGATGACTTCGCAACCGAGGTGCTCGAAGACGGCACGCTGCTCGTCCATCACGGCGAGGACCGATGCGTCGATCGGGAGATCACCGAGGCGGCGGCTCCAGGCGATGCGTGTGCCCCGAAGATCGCGGTCGAGTGGACGAGCGAAACTGCTGGGCGACCCGGGCAGGGAGATCGGGACGCGACGGTCGGCGCCGGCGATCGCACTCATGAACAGGGCGATGTCCTGCGCCGAGCGGGCCATCGGCCCGTGCACGGCCAAGGGTGACCAACCGGTCACGGACGGCCAGACCGGAACCCGTCCCGGTGAAGGTCGAAGGCCGACCACGTTGCAGAAGCTCGCCGGGTTGCGCAGGCTCCCGCCCATGTCGCTGCCATCGGCAAGCGGGACCATCCCCGTCGCCAGGGCGACCGCCGCACCTCCGCTGCTCCCGCCGCAGGTCGTGGTCGTGTCCCATGGGTTGAGCGTTGTTCCGAAGACCGTGTTGAAAGTCTGGCTGCCGGCGCCGAACTCAGGGGTGTTGGTCTTGCCGACGGTGATCGCACCGGCGTCGAGCATGCGCTGCACGATCAACGTGTTGCGATCGGGAACCCAGTTCGCGTAGATCGGCGAGCCCATCGTGGTACAAATGCCGGCGGTCTCGTGCAGGTCCTTGTGGGCGACCGGCAGGCCGTGGAGTACACCGATCTCATCGCCGTGGGCCAGTGCCTCGTCGGCAGCAGCGGCCTGCTCGAGCGCTCGGTCGGCGACGACGGTGACCATTGCATTGACGTGCGGGTCCACGTGCTCGATCTGCCGAAGATGCGCGTGGAGCACCTCGCGCGCCGACAGTTCCCTGGTGCGGATCTTCGACGCCATCTCGGTCGCCGTCATCCACACGATCGGGTCAGCGTTCATCCGGCGAGTCTTGCACCCGTCACGTTGGTGCCCGTCACGTTGGTGCCTGTCCCCGACGTGACTGATCGCGTCACGTTGGTGCCTGTCCCCAACGTGACTCCCAACGTGACTCGATCAAGATTTAGGTGAGGTGGCGGTCGAGGATGTTCTTGGTGACCTGCGAAACGGCGGGGTCGTCGGCGAGGCCGAACACCCAGTCGGTGGTGCCCACGACGATCACCTCACCACCCGGCACCTCACCACTCCGCACCTCACCACCGCGCACCTCACCACTCCGCACCTCACCACCCCGCACCTCACCACTCCGCACCTCACCACCCCGCACCTCACCACCCGGCACCCGGCCGGCTGATGCGAAGGGTCTCGTCACGAGCATCACCGAGTTGCCGTAGCGACAGCGGGCGAGACTGTCGGCGTCGACACGACCGAAGAGCCGCGACGCGATGAACTCGATGTCGCCCTGATCGCTGAGCGCCGAGATCGATGCCGGGTACTCGCCGACGCCGATGTTGCTCGACGGCGTGAGCGCCACGATCTCGGTTCGTTCGATCGGAGGAGCACCGGGGATCGCGCGTGCGATCGGCAGCTGATACTCGTCGAGGTCGATCGGGCAGCCGACGGTCTCGTAGCCGACGACGCCGTGCTTCGCGCCGAGCAGATCGCCGTAGCGCAGCCCGGTGTCAGCCAACATCCAATGGTCATCGCGGTACACCGTGTACGCCCCCGAACCACGTGGCGTCGCCTGCCCGAATCGGTTGTAGAGCCCCCACCGCGACCCGGCCCCCAGCAGCAGTGACTCCGGTTCGTCGACGATCGGGTCGGCCCACATCCCGGACATGCGCGCCGGATCAGCAGGATTGCCGGGCCGTGCTTCGAGGATCGGATCGCTGAGGTGCGCGTCGTACTTGTGGCAGACCATGACATCGCCGTCGTGTTCCAGGCGGACCTGCCAGAACATCGTGTTGCCGGAGAAACTCGCGAAGTGACCGCCGCGACTGACGTGTGCTTCGATCGCTCGTCGCCCGCCGACGGTCCAGTACTCGTCGTGGCCGACATCGATCAGCACGTCGTAGCCCTCGGCCACCGATGGATCATCGTCGAGGTCGGTCGAGATGCAGGAATCGAACTCGTAGCCTGCGCGCTCGGCCCACTCGACGAAGCGGCGCTCATGGGTGAACCAGCCACTCGAACCGATCGCCGCCGGATATCCGTAGGCGAACCGGTACTCCTGGAACAGGTCGCCGTTCACGTCAGGCTCCTCACCCCAGCGGGCCGGGCGGGCCTTGCGGTCGTCCCGATCGACCTCGGGGCGGCACAACATGCCGCGCCCAAACGGTCGCCGGAAACTGACCTGCGTGCCGCCGGTGTACAGGCTGGCGCCGCCCCACGTGTTGTACGCGTTCCAGGTGTTGGTGCCGAGGACGAAGAGGGCCAGTTTCGTTCGAGTCGACGGCGTGGTCGCACTGGTCACGACGAAGCATGCGTGAGCGACGTCGCGGCCTACGGCCGCGCCACGTGCTGTCAGCGTGACGAGGTGGAAACCGGACTCCCACGCGTTGTCGATCGGCACCTCGACCGACGTCGGCCAGTCGCAACCGATGCTGTCGGCGGTCGCCGGAGGTGGCACGTGGTGACCCTCCACATCGTCGGCGGTCCAGACCAGGGTCCGTTCTGCGCCCCATCGCTCGACGACCACGTCGTATCGGTGCTCGGTCGAGACGTGGATCGTCGCCGTCGCACCCGGTCGGTAACTGAGCCGACCGCAGTAGCCCTCGATCTCGTCGTAGAAGGTGATGTCGTCGCTCACGGCCAACACTCTTCCACCTGCGCCCCGGTCACATCGGTGCCAGGCACCGACGTGACGCGATCTCACCCGAGTCAGGCCGGGAATCACGTTCGAGTCACGTTCGTGCCTGTCCCCATCGTGACGGGATCGAGGTGCGCGGTAGGTTCGGCCGATGTCTTCCGTGACGCCACCGGCTGGTCGCTGGGGGCTGCGCGCCGCCCGGCTGTTCGACGGGTTCGGCTTCGTCGACCGCGCCACTGTGCTGGTCGACGGCGATGCTGTCGTCGCCGTCGGTGAGCAGTTGCCCGAGACCCTCGATGTGTTGGATCTCGGCGATGCGACGCTGCTGCCGGGCCTCGTCGACTGCCACCAACACCTCGTGTTCAATGGCCGCGGCACGCTCGAAGATCAGGTCACCGGCATCGACGATGCCGCCCTGATCGAGCGCGCTCGCGGCAATGCCCGGCTCGCCGTGATGGGTGGCGTCACGACCGTGCGCGACCTCGGCGACCGTGGATTCGTCACCCTCGGGCTGCGCGACGATTCGACTCTCACCGGCATCGCTGCTGCCGGGCCGCCGATCACTCCGCCCGGAGGGCACTGCTGGTACCTCGGCGGTGAGTGCGAGGGTGCCGAACAGTTGGCCGCGGCAGTCGCCGATCGTGTCGAACGGGGCTGCGACGTCGTCAAGATCATGATCACCGGTGGTGCGATGACACCGTCGTTTCCGCTCTGGGAGTGTCAGTTCTCCGAAGCCGATGTCCGTCTCGTCGTCGATGCCGCGCATGCCGCAGGACTTCCTGTCGCGGCCCACTGCCACGGGGTCGACGGCATTGCGATGGCGGTCGACGTGGGCGTCGATTCGATCGAGCACTGCACGTTCTTCACCGAGAGCAACGAGAGCATTCCGCCACCCGGACTGCTCGACCGTCTCGCCGCATCCGGTGTCGCCTTGTCAGCCACCTGGGGTGTCACCGAGGAGCCGCCGTCGCCTCCCAACTGGCGGCGGGCCCGTCCGGTGATCGAAGAGGCACTCGGGCGCGTGCACGCCGGCGGCGGCACCGTGGTCGTGGGCACCGACGCGGGGATCTACCGGCAGAAGCCGCACGACGTGCTGCCGTACTCGTTGCCGACGCTGCTCGGCGCCGGCATGTCGACCGACGAGGCGCTGCAGGCGATCACCAGCTCTGCAGCCGACGTGTGCCGTCGACCTGACCGTGGCCGGCTGAGCGCCGGATTGCCCGCTGACATCGTCGCAGTCGACGGAGACCCTGGTGTCGATCCCGCAGCGCTGACTCGCATCACCGGCGTGTGGCGAAATGGCACGACCATCGTCGACCCGGCCAGCACGACCGAGCGCACGCGATGAGCCCGGCGCGACCCGAATCGCTCGTCGGATCACTGAACGGGTTGGTCGACCTCGGCCGACGCTCCGGGCTGCTGGATCCGCGACGAGTGGCGGCGCTGGCCACGGCAATCGCCCGATGGGGGCCGACGCTCGCTGCTCCGTACGCTGCGTCGGCATTCGCCACACCTGGAGGCGTTGCCGTCGTCGACGATCGTGGCACCACGACCTTCGGTGAGCTGCATCAGCATTCGACGCTGCTCGCACAAGGTCTGCGTCGGCTCGGTATCGGCCGCAAGCAGCGCCTCGGTGTGGCCTGCCGCAATCACCGCGAGTTCGTCGAGTGCACGATCGCTGCAGCAAAAGTCGGTGCCTCGATCGTCTATCTCAACACTGGATTCGCCGCTCCGCAGATGCACGATGTGCTCGAGCGTGAGCAGGTCGACGCGCTGATCATCGACGCATCGCTTGTCGACCTCGTCGATCGACAGGCGTTCACCGCGCCGGTGATCCTGGTCGGCTCGAAGCACGACTGCGCGGCCCACCCCGACACCACCCCGCTGCGCGAGGTCCGTCGTTCGGGAGCTGTCCGACTGCCGTTGATCGCGTCGCGGCCTGCGGCGCCGGTCCTGTTGACGTCGGGAACGACCGGCACACCAAAGGGCGCGCAACGAACAATGAAAGCCGACCCCGGCGCAGCGGGTGTGTTGCAGTCGATTCCCTACCGCCACGACGACGTCATCGCGATCACCTCGCCGCTGTTTCACGCATGGGGGTTGGCGCAGATGGGAATCGCAGCGGCGCTCGGAACCACGATTGTCGTCACCGAATCCTTCGACGCCGACACCACGCTCTCGCTACTCGAACGCGAGCAGGTCACGGTGCTCGCTGTGGTTCCTGCGATCCTGCAGCGTCTGCTCGGCGCAGAGTCACTCGGTACGACCGACCTGTCTGCGCTGCGCATCGTTGCGTCGAGCGGGTCCGCGCTGCCGGTTCCGGTCGTCGATGACTGGCTGACACAGGTCGGGCCGAACCTCTACAACCTCTACGGTTCGACCGAAGTCGGCCAGGCGACTCTGGCCACGCCCGACGACCTGATTGCTCATTCCTCCACTGCCGGGCGCGCCCTACCGGGGTCGACCATCGCGATCCTGGATGACGACGGACAGCCGGTTCCGTCAGGTGCACTCGGGCGGATCTTCGTCGGCAATGGATCACAGTTCGACGGATACACCGGAGGAGGCGGCAAGGAGATCATCGACGGACTGATGTCGTCGGGCGACGTCGGACACTTTGATGAGTCGGGTCTGCTTTTCGTGACGGGACGTGCCGACGACATGATCGTCAGCGGTGGCGAGAATGTCTTTCCGCGCGAAGTGGAGGACCTCCTCCTGGCCGACGACGGCATTGCTGACGTCGCGGTCGTCGGTATCGATGATGACGATTTCGGCCAGCGACTCGTCGCGCACGTCGTCAAGGCTCCAGGTGCCAAGCTGACCGCCGCGCAGATTCGCAAGCTGGTGAGTAACAATCTCGCCCGGCACAAGGTGCCGCGCGACGTGGTGTTTCGCGACGAATTGCCACGAACCACGACGGGCAAGATCCGTCGCAATCAACTCTGAGGCGCGCCACTCCGATCGTCCGCCAACGAGACGACTAGCTTCCAGACCATGGCACTCGTGGACATCGGCAAGAAGATCGACAAGGCACGTTCGAAGCTCGGCATCGCCGACGACGAACAGATTCTCATGGGATGCACGGCCAACCCGCGCGGAACGATCGGCGCGGCCGCAATCGGCGGTATTGCGGCCGCCACCATCCGAGCGAAGGTCGACAAGCGTGCCGCTGAAGCAGCCGACGGCGGTATCGCTGCATCGTGGCCGGGCGGGCAGAACATGCTCGCCATCACCTCCAAGCGGCTCGTGCTCTGCAAGATTGGCGCCCTTTCGGGCAAGCCGACCGAGGTCGTGGCGTCGTGGCCGCACTCCGACATCGCCGGTATCGAGGTCGAGAAAGGCAAGACGGCGTATCCGTTCACGGTCGTCTTCAACGACGGATCCGAGGCACAGGGTGAGGGAGCCAAGGGCTCGGGTGCCGATCGGCTCGGCGAGGTCGCAGCGACGGTCTGGAGCATCCAGTGAGCGTCCAAGCGATCTCGCGCTTCGCCGTCCCTGATCTGGCAGATCTGCCTGAGGACATTCGTGAGCTGATCGAAACCGTGCAGGAGAAGTCCGGTTTCGTCCCCAATGTCTTTCTCGCACTCGCCCATCGACCCGACGAATTCCGGGCCTTCTTCGCCGGCCACGACGCGCTGATGGACAAGACCGACGGCCTGTCCAAGGCCGAACGCGAGATGATCGTCGTCGCGACCAGTGCGACGAACGGGTGCCTGTACTGCGTGGTCGCGCACGGCGCGATCCTCCGGATTCGCGCCAAGAATCCGTTGATCGCCGATCAGGTCGCGATCAACCCCTGGAAGGCCGACCTGAGTGACCGGGAGCGGCATATTGTCGACTTCGCACTGAAGGTCGCCGGCGACTCGTCACACGTCGACGATGCCGATCTCGATGCGCTGCGCACCGCGGGCTTCACCGATGACGAGATCTGGGACATCGGAGCAATAGCGGCGTTCTTCGCCATGTCGAACCGCCTTGCCAATCTCGCTTCGATCCGGCCGAACGACGAGTTCTACTCCATGGCCAGGGGCTGACCTTCGCCCCGCACGCCTCCTCGCGCCCTTCGTCTTCGTTTTCATGAGCTTCTTGCGCACAGTGTCTGCACGAAGCTCATGAAAGCGCATCAGGTGCTGTAGCCGATGGTCGTGCGGTGGAGTAGGCGGTCGTGGCCGGCGTAGCCGCCCGTGGCACGGTGCAGGACACATCGGTTGTCCCACATCGTCAACATGTTCGGCTCCCAGCGGTGCCGATACTGGAACTCCTCGCGGGTCTGCCAGGCGTACAGGTCGCCGAGGAGCGGGCGCGCCTCGTCGTCGGCCATGCCATCGATGCCGATGATGTAGCTGATGGTCGAATACAGCGTCTCGGCGCCTGTCTCGGGATGGATCCGGATCAGCGGGTGCGTGCCTGTTGCGTATGCCTCTTCACTCGGCCGGATCTGCATCGAGCGCCCGTCATCGTCGTCGCCGTACGTGCCGTCGGGGGCGTATCCGCCGCGTGCAGAATGCACCGCGACCTTGCCGTCGATGCGGGAGCGGAGATCGGCGGGCATCGCAGCAAGTGCGGCCTGCTGGTTGGTGTACAGCGTGTCGCCACCGACCGGAGGGATGATCTTGCCGTAGAGACAGGTGCCGTCGGGCGGAAATTCCTGGAAGCTCCAGTCGGCGTGCCAGTTCTCGGCGAAGAGTGTCGAGGTCTCATCGGCATGTCGGCTGATCGCAGCGATGTGCGGGTGCCCGTCGATCGACGCGAAGAACGGGTCATCTCCGAACGGGCCGAACCGGAGCGTGAAGGCTTCGAGGTCCGTGTCGGCCAACTCCTGGTCGGGGAAGGCAAGCACCTTGTGGTCGAGCCAGACGGAACGGATCGCCGCGACCTGCTCGTCGGAGAGATCGCGTAGATCGAGGCCTCGGACGGTGGCGCCGCAGGCCTGTCCGCTCGGCGTGACCTCGAGACCGGTCGGGTCGCGGGAGCCGGGCTTCGGTGCAGCGTCCATCAGCGGCCCCCTGCAGCCATGCGTGCAGCCATGTCGTCGGGAACCCCGTGAGGAAGCGATCGCTCATTGAGCAGCGCGTCCGCTCGCCCGCGCTGGGCCTGGTCGTCGATGAGGTGTTTGACGATGCGGTTGGTACCGCGTGAGTTCGCAAGGATCTCCAGCGCGAGCGCGTCGACAGCTGCGTCGAGGTCGTCGTCGGGCACACACCGATCGACCAGATCGATCGCCGCAGCCTCGGTGCCGCCGATCCGGCGACTCGTGAACATCAACTCCTTGGCCGCGGAACGCCCGATGCGCTCGGGCAACCGAACCGACATTCCCCACACTGGCACGAGCCCCCACTGGCCGTGGGTGTCGCCGAGCTTGGCTGACTCGCCGGCGATGAGGATGTCGCAGCCGAGCGCGAGTTCGAGGCCGCCGGTGTAGCAGTGGCCGTGGATCCGAGCGATCGTCGGCTGCGGGAGCGCTTCGAGCGCATCGACGGTTTCCGGTTCGAAGTGTTTGCTCGGCGCCTTCTCTCCGCTGGCGATCGAGGCGAGGTCGTGACCGGCACAGAAGGCCCGTCCTGCCCCGGTGAGCACCACACACCCGACCGATTCGTCGACGGCGATGGCATCGAGGTGGGCGCGCAACTCGGCGAACATGGAGGGACTCAACGCGTTCAGCTTGTCCGGACGGTTCAGCGTGAGCGTGGCGAGCCCTGCACCTTCGTCCACGGTGCGGTCGGTACGAACGACGAGTTGCTCGGTCATGGGTGCTCCCAGTCAGTGAGTCGGTCAGTGAGTCGGTCAGGCCACTCGAGTTGTGAGAACACGAGTTGCTGTCACGGTCGAAAGTAGATGATGACGCTGATCACCTCGCCGTCGGAAGCGCATGCAGCGCCCGGTCGAGGCGACTCGTCAGGCGCTGCGCAGAGTGCGGACGTCTGCGATGGGCGCACCGAGGCGTTCGCCGAGTGCTCCGTTGACGAAGTCGGTGACCTTCTGTTCGAGCGGGAACGACAGATGGCTGCCTTCGTACCAGCAGATCTCGGGACGATCCCAGTGCTCCCACAGTGCGTGTACGTTGCCCGGCCGGACCCACCGATCGACGAGCCCGCCGTAGATGTAGCGCGCCGCTTTCGGAATCACGGGTTCCATTGCCATGGGCGACACGACTCGGTTGACGCGTTCGAGCGAACGCCAGCTCAGGCCCCACTGTTCGTAGAACGGTGGAAGCAGTGCTTCGACGTTGCGCCGCATCCCGCGCACGAGATCGGCTTCGGGCACGCCGGCGATTGCGATCGCGAGGTCGTCTTCGAAGCACGCGAGCAGCGAGGTGAAGTAGCCGCCGAGCGAGATACCCGAGGCGCCGACGGCGGGTGCGTCCTGCGTCCGGATCAGCCATTGCTTCAAACGTCGGATGTCCCAGATCGCTTGCGCCGCTGTGTGCACGGTGTTCATCGCGCCGCCGAACAGCACCCGGTCTCCCGAGGCGCCGACGGCGCGCGGGCCATGGAGCGGCGACACCGGGAAGGCGAGGTTGAGGCCGAGCTCGTGATGCAGCCGTTTCGCGTTGAAGGCCGTGAAGTCGACGCGCGGCGTGCCGGTGCGGTAGCCGTTGATGCAGATCAGCCAAGGACGCGGTGGGCCGTCATGGCGCAGAATCCAGGCGTGGGCAGACCGGTTCGGTTCGTATGCGAGCCATCTCTGTCGACCCGGTTCGTCGTCATGGGGTGTGTACTCGCTGTCGGCGACGAGGTGGTGATAGTCGAGACCGCCCGCCGTGCGCGGCGTCAGCGATACCCGACTCAACTCGGGCGGGTCGTCGTGGTACGACATCGGGTCGTCGACCCAACCCATGTCGTTGAACATCTCGACGCCATCACCGAGTTCGTCGCGGAGCCGTCGCCGGAAGGCGATCGAGGGTGCGCGCAGCCGGCTGTTCGCTGTCTCGAGCTGCAGTGCCCACTCATCGACGAGCCACTTCGTGGCCAGCGCCGGTGTGAGTTTTGGGTTCGGGAGGTCGTGCAGTCGGTGGCCGACCACCCAGTCGCGTGTCTGCCCGAGGAACTCATCTAGTGCCGCCATCGCCCGACGACGCTAGTTCGGTTGAGTCCGTGAGCGCCTGTTCAGGTCGCGGGGTACGGCCAGTGGGCGTCGATGTAGCCGAGGCGGCGGTTGAGCGCGATGATGCCGGCATTGTCCGGGTGGTGCACGGTGCGTAGGTTGGTGATGTCCCAAGCGGCGCGGACAGCGACGATGTTGCGCACCTTCATCGCCAGTGCGAGCCCCTTTCGACGCTCGGCGCGTCGTACCCCGGTCATCTCGGTGAACAGCACACCCTTGGCCGGGTGCACCGAGATCGAGGCCATCCCGACCCACTTGTCGCCGCGGCGGGCGATCATCACGCCACCCGGGGCGAACGACTCGATGTCGATCCGGACTCGGCGGTATTCAGGCCAGGTGTGGAAGGTGCCGCGGTTCGGGATGTCGGCCGAGCATTCGGCGTTCAGTTCATAGAGCAGACGCTGGTTCGCCTCGGTGTTGCCGAGTACAGCGAGTGTCGACATTTCGATACCGTCGTCTCGAACCGCTTGGACGATGTCCGTGAAAGGTGAAGGGTCGAACGTCGCCAGGTCCAACTCGAGCTTCACCCAGTCGACGCTCATGGACTCAGTGTCCCACGGGTCCGGTCAGGGTCCCGCTCACCAGTTCATGCCGTTCGATCGCAGGGCGTCGACGAGTCGCCGCAGGGTCTGATCGACATCGCCGCGGATCGCGTCGACGCGTACCACCTCAGGTCGGTGGTCGTTGAGCTCGCGCAGCGCGTCGTACATGTCGCCGACGGGATCGTCGGAGGGCGACCGGTCGACGAGCGCTATGGCGTCGTGATGAGTGATGTCGGTCGGGTGCACACGCCGCTCGTCGAAGGCCGCAACCGCTTCGGTCCGTGACAGTTGCAGCGCGACTTCGATGAGTCGTGCGCTCGCATCGGCGGCGCATTCGGCGAGCTCGTCGATGAAATCGATTCGACCGAGAAACTGCGGTACGACGACGTCGTGGCCGGCACCAAGATGCGCTCGACACGCGGCAACTGCGACCGTGCGCGCAGCGCGTCCGGCGGCCTCTGGGTCGTCGATCCAGCCGCCCATCTGGCTGCGGATCACGTCGATGTCGACAACGAGCGCGAGCGGTCGATCAGCGACCAATCGCCGCGCCAGCGTGGACTTGCCTGCGGCCGGTGGCCCATTGAGCAGCACGAGCCACGGCATCATCCGATCGTAGGCGGCCGTTGCTTCGCCGGCCGGGCGCCGGCGTCAGGTGGTCGGTGTCAGGTGGTCGGTGTCAGGTGGTCGGTGTCAGGTATCAGGTGCCAGTGAGTCGGGCGGCGAGCTTGTCGAGTGCCATGTTCCAACCCGGTGTGGTGGATCAGTGTGATCGGCGGATTGCTTGTGGAGCCGGGGGATGTCGTCGTCGAGTCGATCGAGGCGGGACTCCCAGATCGGGCGGTGCTGCTCGGTCCGGTCGGCGACGCGGGTGAGTGGCGCCGCATCCAGCGCACACCGCCGGTTCCGTGCGTTCTCGACGGCGGCGGTTGCCGAGTGCGAGACTGATTGGACCGTCGCACCGAGTCGAGGGCAGAAAGAGAGTCGACGATGACCACCAATGCCGAGTTGCTCGAGCGCTATCGCGCAGCACTGCCCTCGTTCGTGAGCCCCTTGCACGCGAAACCGATCTCCATCGACCGTGGCGCAGGCAGCTACATCTGGGATGTCGAAGGCAAGCGCTACCTCGATTGGTTCGGCGGGGTGCTCACCACGATGATCGGACACTCGATTCCCGAGGTCGTCACCGCGGTGCAGGAACAGGCTGCCAAGGTGATGCACACCTCGACGCTGTACCTGTCCGAGCCCATGATCGCGTTCGCGGAGGACGTCGCCGCGGTGTCGGGAATACCGGATGCCCGGGTGTTCTTCACGGCGTCAGGCTCTGAGGCGAACGACATGGCCGTCATGCTCGCCACGACCTATCGAGGCTCGAACGAGATCTTGGCGATGCGCAACAGCTATCACGGTCGGTCACACACTGCCCAGGCGATCACGGCGCAGCGTTCCTGGTCGATGGCGTCGATGTCGGGGCTCAACGTCAACTTCATCCAGGGCGCCTACCGGCTGCGTTCGCCGTTCCGCGACCTCGACGACGATGCCTACACGGCGGCGTGTGTTGCTGACCTGGTCCAGATGATCGACATGGGCACGGCGGGCGACGTTGCCGCGTTGATCGCCGAACCGATCCAGGGCGTGGGCGGGTTTGCGACGCCACCCGACGGGTTCTTCGGCGCCATGGGCAAGGAACTCTCGAACCGGGAGATCCTCTTCATCTCCGATGAGGTCCAGACTGGTTGGGGTCGGACCGGCGAGCACTTCTGGGGCTATCAGGCTCACGACATCGTTCCCGACATCTTGACCTTCGCCAAGGGTGTCGGCAACGGCGTCACGTTGGCTGGAGTGGTCGCCCGGGCCGAGATCATGGACTGCATCGACGTCTTGACCTTTTCGACATTCGGTGGCAATCCGCTGTCGGCGGCGGCTGGGCGGGCGACGCTGAAGTATGTGCTCGAACACGATCTGCAGGGCAACGCGAAGCAGATGGGGGAGCGACTCACGGCGCGCCTGTCGCCGGTGATCGAGCAGACCGACTGGATCGCAGAGCTGCGCGGGCGCGGCCTGATGCAAGCCATCGAGATCGTCCACCCCGGGGGCGTCGAACCCGACGGGCCGACCACCTCGCGTCTCCTCGATGCAGCGAAGGACCGTGGCCTGCTCGTCGGCAAGGGCGGTCTGTACGGCAACGTGATCCGGATGGCACCGATGCTCGCCATCACCGAGGCCGAACTCGACGAAGGCATCGACGCCCTCATCGCAGCGCTCGGCGCCCTCGACGCCACGAGTTGACGGAGTTGTAACCCGGCGACTCGTAACTGGGCGATGCTTCGAAGCGACGACCCCGAAGCACGGCGACGCCGCAAACTGATGGTGCGCCGCAAACTGATGGTGCGCCTCGAGTTGACGGTGCGCTGACAATCTGTACGTACGCAGCCCCGCTGTCTCGTCCTGACCTCACTCCATCGCACGACCGATCGCGTCGCAACGACCGGTCGAGCCATGCCACCGCCCATCAGGCGGCTCGCCGACTCGGGGGACCGGTGTTGCGAATCGAGCCGTCGGGCAGGCGCAGCGTCAGTTGTCGCTCGGGACCGAGTTCGACGACCCACGCATCGTTGTGGATGTTGCCGTGATGCTTGGAGCACACCGGCAACAGGTTGTCCAGGTCGGTGCGGCCGCCGTGGCGCCACCACACGACATGGTGCAACTTGCAGCGGTCGTATGCAACCGAGCAGCCCGGGATCGCGCACGTCGAGTAGAGCCCGCGAAGCGCTCGACGTTGAGCGCGATTGGCCAACCGTGTCGTCCTTCCGAGCTGCAGTTCGCCGGGAGCGTGGAGCACGACGCCGTTGCGTACGACGACCGTCTTCACGTCGTGACCGTCGATCATCGATGCGAGGACCCGACCCGGCACTTCGACCGGGATCGGCCACTCGACGACCGGACCATCCGCACCCACCGGCAGCGGAGCGTCGGCCTCGATCACCGCAACGAATTCGGGTCGGCCAGGCCGGCTGCTTGCGCCGCCGGCGCCGCCGACCAGCCGCTCGAGCGCGTGTGCGGCGAGGAAGCGCTGCTTCTCAATCGAGTCGGTCGGACACAGCGCGGGCGTCTGCTCGGCGAACAGTGCGTGGACTGCGTTCTGGATGGCCGACGACACCTTGATGCCGGTGACGGGGTCGAACGTGCCGCGCAGGTTCCACATGCCTTCCTCATCGGTCCACATGGACAGGCGTGTGTTGCGCTGCTGGCGGGCGAGGCGATCTTCGGCGGTGGTCCGCTGCAGCTTCTTGGCTTCGAGCCGGAGTCGCTGGCGGAACTGGTCGATCGTGGCAGCGGATGCGACGTCGACCAGGGACTCGGCGCGGTCGAGGAGTTCGGCGCGCTGATCGGCTTCGAGTTGTTTGCCTGCCCGGGTGAGGGCATCGACATGGCCCGCAGTGATCGCACCGCTGTCGAGCGCTGCGGCCAGGTCAGGCGTTGCAGCGAGAGTGTCGGAGCGTTCCTTTGCCTTGTTCGCCTGCCCGAGCGAGCACTTCGCGGTCTCCGCGATCGTGGCTTCGGGGAAGCTCTCCACTCGAGCGAGTTGGCCGATGAGGCCGGCCACTTGTCCGTGCACCCACGCCTCGATCTGTCGGGCTGCGACGAGCGCTTCCTTGATGTCGCTGCGGCCAGCGGAGGCGTCGGCGCGCACGTCGGCAATGCCCGCCGCTCGCTGCGCAACTGCCCCCGGTGTCATGCGAACAACAGTACGTTTTGGGTGTCACAGAGTTTCCGGGGGCGGAGCCTGTCAAGAGGTGTGAGACAAGTTTTCGTCGGGTTCGTTGATCCAGGTGATGTCGGGGATTTTGGGTGCGG